>Ga0209368_1000054_pt1 | contig 196519 bp, 160 predicted proteins | sample EBPBio242008_DNA_FD_185862 | JGI IMG/M metagenome (GOLD analysis project Ga0209368, IMG submission 185862) | Wastewater treatment Type I Accumulibacter community from EBPR Bioreactor in Madison, WI, USA - Reactor 1_4/24/2008_ DNA (SPAdes)... | ecosystem: Engineered > Bioreactor > EBPR >... | reverse complement strand
GGCCGCCCCATTCGTCGCGGTTGTTGAGCCGGCTGTCGTCGAAGACGTTGCGGATATAACCGTCGCGCTTGGTCAGATAGGCCGAGGCACGAAAGGCGAGGTTCTGGGTGATCCCGCCGGTGACCGTGCCGCGCAGCACGAATTCGTCGAACTCGCCATAGGTCGCCTGCACCCGTCCGCCCCAAGTGTAGCTGGGATCGGTGGTGACGATGTTGAGCACGCCGGCCGACGCATTCTTGCCGAACAGCGTTCCTTGCGGACCGCGCAATACCTCGACCCGCTGGATGTCGAACAGGTCGGTCATGCCCGCGCCCTGCCGTCCGATCGGGACGCCGTCGACGACGATGCCGACCGACCCCTCGATCGCCGACGAGAAATTGTTCGTACCGATACCGCGGATCGCGATCCCCGCGCCGCGCGGGTTGTTGCTGCCCTGGAACGAGAAGTTGGGCGTCGTCGTCTGAAGCTGCGAAATCTCGGTGATGTTGCGATTGCTCAGCTGTTCGCCGCTCAGGACCGCGACCGACAGCGGCACATCCTGCAACGACTGTTCGCGCTTCTGCGCCGTCACGACGATTTCGTCGCCGCCGGCTTCCTCTGTCGCCGGGGCGGGCGAGGCGGCGGTATCCTGCGCATAAGCGCCGGTTGCGAGCAGCGTCGATCCCATCAACGCCGTGAAAAGGCTCTTCATCAACATCCTCCCGTTTATATTTATCCAACTGGATAATAATTTGAGGTCGTCGATGTCAAGCGCGAATTCGGCGGGCGCAAATGGCGCACGCGCGGCGGGGGCGCCAGTGCGGCCCGGCGTTGCAAAGTAATTGGGTAGACCCGGTGCGCGCGCGGCGCCTGCGGGCGTTTCAGTCGGGCGAAAAATTCAGCGTCGCGAGGGCGACGATGAACAACAGCGCCGTTGCAGTAAACAGCGCGGTCAGGACAGTGAAGAGAAAGGCGCTGGTCGGCCGCGCGGCGACAAAATCGTCGGCATCGCCCATCGCGAAGGCCTCTGCGATCGCGGCGGCTTCGTCGTCGTCGTGGGGCGCCTTGAGCAGCGCTGCGCTGATCACGCTCGCGGGGACAGGCGACAGGAATTCGCACCCAAAGGATTTGCCGTCCTCGCGAACGACGCGCGCCGGCGCGGCGCCGAGTTCAGGCAGGATGAGGATGAAGGTTTCACCAAGCGCAAAACCGGCGTCGCTTTCGATCAGCAGTCCGGTCCGCGACAGATTGCGGATGACGACCGCCGTTTCCTGCGTCGACGAACGCGCCGCGACGTCGAGGCGGAGCGTGCGGCGATCTGTGCGCCGGCGATCGGCCGTCTCGGCCGGATTCGAAATATGTGCGAGCAAGGATCTCACCTGTGCCTCCTTGGGAGCATCTATCGGCCGACAAGCTTAATATTGGATTTCCATATCGGGATTTGGGCGGACTCCGGACCGGGATAGCTCCTCGCTGGAGAGGCGGATTTTGGAATCTTCTTACATGTTGTGGTCTAATTGTTTCCTGTTTGGCCAAGTAAGGAATCAGTCGAGGAACACTAAGACTCGCGTCCATACGCGCTCGGTGCCGCGAAAATTTACGACGAGGCGTTACTTTTTGTGGTTCGGATCGGGACAGAAATGGCGCTTCCTGCGACCGTTTTACCCGCCACGCGCTTTCGCCATGATATTGAATTTTTTCAATATTCACTTTGAAGTAATGACGGAAATCGGTCGCTATTGGCGGGAAAAATTCCGATATCTAAAAATGTGTTAACGCGCTTGCGGAGTCCGAAAGAACCATGCTCTCCTGAAGGGGTAGGGGAGTCCGAGTCGTCGGACTGATGGGTCGCACTAAAAATTGAAGCTTTTGCTGTGCCGTTTTCGGCGCAGGGTGCGGCGTATTCGAGGGAAACTGACATGGATGCTTTTGACAATCCGGCCCGGGGTGGCATGGCGGGTTCGCAGCGCGATGGGGCGCCGACCGACCAGACGAACCAGGCAGTTGGGGGCAGCGAATTTCTCGCCGCGGCCGCGAAGGTGACGGCGGCGGTATCGGCCGTGCCGTTGATGATCCAGGCGATCCTCGTTCCCGACGCGAGCGGGCGTATCGTTCTCCCCGCCGGCGCGTCGATCGACGACATCACGGTTTCGGGCACGGACCTCATCGTCACGCTGCCGAACGGGCAGGCGTTCATCATTCCAGGCGGCGCGGTCGACATTCCCGCGATCGTGCTCGACGGCGACACGGTTCCCGCCAGCACCGTGGCGCAGCTTCTCGAAAATCTCGAAGATCTGAATCCCGAAGCGGGCACCCGCAGTTCGGGGGGCAATTTTGCCGATCCCGAAGGGGCGATCCAGGATCCCTATGCGCTGGGTGACCTGCTCCCTTATACCGAACTGGCCTTTCCGCAGCCCGAAGAACGCGAGCTGCTGCCCGACATCCCGGACGAAGAGCCGACGATTTCGATCGTCACCCCCGACCAGCCGGCCGGCGCAATCGAAGCAACCTCGAGCGTCAACGAAGCCGGACTGCCGGCGCGTGGCAACGAGCCCGCAGGCAGCAACAGCGCCGCGAACAGCGAAACGGTCACCGGGTCGATCGTCTATGATGCCCCCGACGGCCTGACCTCGATCACGATCAACGGCACCGTCATCACGACCGTCGGCCAGGTGATCACCACGCCGCTCGGCCAGTTGACGATCACCAGCCTGACGCCGGGCAATGTGGGTTACAGCTACATGCTGACCGACAACACCAATGCGAACAACAATCCGACCGATGTGTTCAACGTCGTCGTCACCGACAGCGACGGCGACACCGCGCCCGGTCGCCTGACGATTTCGGTCGTCGACGATGTCCCGACCGCACGCAACGACACCGACCAGCTCGCGAGCGGAACGCGCGGTCCCGAAACGGGCAACGTCCTGACCGGTGCGGGAACGACCAGCGGCGCTGCCGGCGCCGACACGCAGGGTGCCGACGGCGCAACCCTGACCGGCATCCGCGGCGCGGGCAGCGAAGGTTTTTCGGCGCCGGGCACCGTGCAGGGCCAATATGGCACGCTGACGATCAACGCCAACGGCAGCTACAGCTATGTCCGGAATCCGGGCACGCCGGGCGGCGTCAACGACGTCTTCACCTATCGCATCACCGACGGTGACGGCGATACGTCGACCGCGACGCTGACGATCGCGATCGGCGATTCGCCGACCGTCATCACCTTCGTCCCCGGCGACGGGGAAAGCGATGCGGGGACGGTCGTGCGTGAGGCCGACCTGCCGGCGCGCGCCGGCGAAGCGCCCGGTTCGCAGTTCGACGGCGATGCAGCGTCGACGAGCGGAACGATCACTTTCACCGCGCCCGACGGCGTGGGCAGTGTGGCGATCGAAGGCGTAACGGTCACGCCGGGGTCGTTGCCGCAACAGATCGTCAGCGATGCAACCGGAACGCTCGTCGTTACGGGCTATTCCTATAATGCGCAGACGGGCCAGGGTTCGATTACCTATGTCTACACGCTGAAGGACAATGTCCTCGACGGCGACGGCTCGACCGTCAGCTTCGACTTCACGATCACCGATCTCGACGGCGACGCCGCTTCGGACACGCTCGATATCGACATCGTCGACGACGCGCCGACCGCGCGTCCTGACGTCGACAGCGTGACCGAAGACGGCGGCGTCGGGGAAAGTGCGCCGACGGCGGACGGCAATGTCCTGACCGGGGCAGGCGGCAATGACGCGAATGCGACCGACGGTATCACCGACGTGCAGGGCGCCGACGGCGCGACCGTGACCGGGGTTGCGGGTGGCGCCGTGGGCGAGCCGCTTGCCGGTACCTATGGCACGCTGACGCTGAACGCGAACGGCAGCTACAGCTATGTCCTGAACAATGCGGCACAGCCGGTGCAGGGCCTTGCGGCCGGGCAGACGCTGACCGAGGTCTTCACCTACACGATCACCGACGGCGACGGCGACACGTCGTCGACGACGCTGACGATCACGATCAATGGCGCCGACGATCGCGTCACGATCAATGGTTTGGGCGTCAGGGGCGGTGAAGTCGTCGTCAACGAGGATAACCTCTCCGATGGCTCGTCGCCCGACGCTGCGGCGCTGACCCAGCCGGGCAGCTTCACCGTGTCGACGCCCGACGGCCTCGGCAATGTCACGATCGGCGGCACGCAGGTCGTGACCAACGGCGTTTTCACCGCGGGCACCGCGACGAGTCCGCTCGGGGTCGTCAACATCACCGGCTTCACGCCCGTTGTGGGCGCCGACGGATCGGTGATCGGTGGCACCTTCACCTATAATTACGTCCTTTCGGACAATACGCTGACGCATAGCGCCCAGGGCGAAGACAATGTCTTCGACAACTTCGCGGTCGTTGTGACCGACAGCGACGGGTCGAGCGCGACCGACAGCCTCGACGTGCGCATCATCGACGATGTCCCGACCGCGCGCGACGATGCCGACAGCGTGACCGAGGACGGCGGAACCGGGGAAAGCCCCCCGACCGCCGACGGAAATGTTTTGACGGGCTTGGGTGGCGGCGACGTCAACGCGACCGACGGCGTCGCCGACACTCAAGGCGCCGATGGTGCGGCGGTCACGGCGGTGACCGGCGGCGCGCTGGGCGAGCCGTTCGCGACCGCTTATGGTACGCTGACTCTCAATGCCGATGGCAGCTACAGCTACGTCCTCAACAATCAGGCGCAGCCGGTGCAGGGCCTTGCGGCCGGCGAAACACTGACCGAGATCTTCACCTACACGATCACCGATGGTGATGGCGACACCGCGACCGCGACGCTGACGATCACGATCAACGGCGCCGACGATGGCGTGACGATCAACGGCCTGAATGCCGAGGGTGGTGAGGTTATCGTCAACGAGGATGACCTTTCCGATGGTTCGTCGTCCGACGCGGCGGCGCTGACCCAGCCGGGCAGCTTCTCGATCTCGACCCCCGACGGCCTCGGCAATGTGACGATCGGCGGCACGCAGGTCGTGACCAATGGCGTTTTCACCGCGGGCACCGCGACGAGTCCGCTCGGGGTCGTCAACATCACCGGCTTCACGCCCGTTGTGGGCGCCGACGGATCGGTGATCGGGGGCACCTTCACCTATAACTACGTCCTGTCCGACAACACGCTGACGCACACGAGCATCGGCGAAGATTTCGTGAGCGACAGCTTTGCGGTTGTCGTGACCGACAGCGACGGGTCGAGCGCGAATGCCAGCCTCGACGTGCGTATCATCGATGATGTTCCGACCGCCAAACCCGACGTCGACAGCGTCAGCGAAGACGGCGGCACGGGCGAAAGCCCCCCGACCGCCGACGGCAATGTGCTGACCGGCACGGGCGGCAGCGACGCCAATGCAACCGATGGCGCGGCGGATGTGCGCGGTGCCGATGGCGCGAACGTCACCGGGGTGAGCTTCGGCCAGACCGCCGGCACCGTCGGGACGCCGCTGGCCGGCGCCTATGGTACGCTGACGCTCAATGCCGACGGCAGCTATAGCTATGTGCTGAACAATAGCGCGCAGCCGGTGCAGGGCCTTTCGGCCGGACAGACGCTGACCGAAATTTTCTCCTACACGATCACCGACGGTGACGGCGATCCGTCGCCGACGACGCTGACGATCACGATCAACGGCGCCGATGACGGCGTCACGATCACCGGCCTGAATGCCGAAGGCGCCGAACTGTTCGTCGATGAAGACGATCTGCCCGCGCGTGCGGGCGAAGCGGCGGGCTCGGACACGGCCCCCGACAGCCTGACCGACAGCGACAGCTTCTCGGTGTCGACCCCCGACGGCATGGGCACCGTGGTGCTCAACAGCTTCAACGGCGTGCCGCTCGGCGCCCCGCTGACGCTCGTCGTCGCCAATGGCAATTTCACGCCGCAGTCGGTTTCGACCGCTTACGGCACGCTCAATGTCACCGGCTTCACCGCAGTGACCGGCGCCGACGGATCGGTGATCGGCGGGACGTTCACCTACAGCTATACGCTGAACGACAACCGCACCGACCATCCGGCGCTCGGCGAGGACGGCCGCACCGACAGCGTCGGCGTCACCGTCACCGACATCGACGGATCGACGGCCAGCGCGACGATCGACATCCGCATCACCGATGATGTTCCTGACGCGATCGACGACAGCATGGTGCAGACGATCGAGAATGCGCCGGTCACGATCAATGTCCTCGCCAACGACGTGCAGGGTGCCGACAGCGTCCAGCCCTCGGCGGTCCAGCTCGTTGCGGGCTCGCTCACCGGCACCGGCACGCTCGTCAACAATGGCGACGGCACCTTCACCTACACGCCCGGCGCGCAGGAAACCGGCAACATCAGCTTCCAGTACCGGGTCACCGACGGCGATGGCGACACCGACGTCGCCACTGCGACGATCACGCTCGTCGCCGATTCGGCGCCGCAGATCGGCAAGATTGCTGACGTCACCGTCGATGAGGACGGCCTCGCGGGCGCCAACGCCGACAACGGCCTGCCGGGTGAGGTGACCTCGACCGGCAGCGCGAGCGCCAACGGCACGATCACGGTCGATTTCGGTAGCGACGTCCCGGCAACGCTCGCGGGCTCGCTCGTCCTCAACGACAGCGCCGCGCTCGACACGCACCTGACCGTGGGCAATGTAGCGGTGACCTTCGACAAGGTCGGCAACGATCTCGTCGGCTCGGTCGGCGGCAATGAAGTGATCCGCATCAGCCTCACGACCGCGACCGCCGGTCCCGGCGCGACGCAGGTCACCTATGGCTATACGGTCACCCTGTCGCAGGCGATCGATCAGGCGGTCCCGGGCAGCGAGGACAGCGATTTCCTCGCGGGCATCGGCTTCACCGTCACCGATAATGACGGCACGACCGCATCGGGCTCGTTCGGCGTTGCGATCGTCGACGACCTGCCGACGCTCAATGTTTCGGATACGCCGACGACCGTCGTCGAAGGCGCGACCGCGACCGGCACCTGGACGCTCGACCGCGGCGCCGACGGCGTGTCGTCGGTCAATGTCAGCTTCGGCAGCGGCAGCGCGACCTTGTCGCTGGCGCCGGGAAGCAGCGTTTCGATCACGCAGCCGACGGGCACGCTGACGGTCAACGCCAACGGTACCTTCAGCTTTGCCGCGGCCGGAAACCAGAACAACACCACGAATCCGTCCGCCAGCTTCACTCTGTCGGCGGTCGACCGCGACGGCGATCCGACGTCGGACAGCCTGACGATCGCGATCACCGACGGCGCCAATCCGGTGAGCGCGACGCCGATCACGCTGACCGTGAATGAAGCGGCGCTCGCCGATGGCCGCACGCCGGGCAGCCCGGCCGAAGTCGACAGCGGCAACCTCAGCTTCACCGCGGGTTCGGACATGCTGTCGGGCTTCGCCTTCACCGGCGTCGCCGGGCTTGTCGCCAATCTCGATGGCGCGGGCACCGACATTTACTGGACGATGGCGGCCGGCGGACAGACGATCACCGGATCGCTGACCCCGAACGGCCCCGCTGCAATCACGATCAGCCTGACCGCACCCGCCAGCATTGCACCCGGCGCGACCAATACGGCGACCGTCACGGTGACGCTCGCCGACAATCTGCCGCACGCGCTGGCGATGGCCGCGCAGACGCAGGCGCTCGGCACCGTCACGGTGCAGGCGAGCGATACCGACGGCGACCTCGCGACGGGCGTCGTCACGGTGCAGGTCATCGACGATATTCCGACGGTTACTGCGGTGGCTGGCGGCGCCAATGCGCTGACGGTCGACGACAGCGACCTCGCGACCAACGCAACCGCCAATTTCGGTTTCGGACAGCCGGGCAGCCTGTTCAACGTCGCGTTCAACGCCGATGGACCGGCGGCGGTCAATTCGATCGTCTATGCGCTCGGCGTGAAATCGACCGGCGTCGCGTCGGGGCTTGTCGACACCATCACCGGCCAGTCGATCGTGCTGACGAACGAGTCGGGCGTCGTTTACGGCCGCACGAGCGGCAGCGGCGAGACCGTTTTCACCCTGTCGGTCGATGCGAACGGCACGGTGACGCTCGACCAGCAGCGTCCGATCTTCCACTCTCCCGATACCGGGGCCGACCAGGCGACTGGACTCAGCGCCGCCGACCTGATCACGCTGACCGCGACGATCACCGACAGCGACGGCGATCCGGCGAGCGCGACGGCCAATATCGGCGGCGCGCTGACCTTCAAGGATGATGGCGTCAATATCGACATCAGCGTCGCGGGCGAAGCGAATATCCTGCTGACGACGCAGGATGGTGAAACGATCGGGGCCGCCAGCGACTTTGCGGTATCGACGGCGAATTTCAGCGGCGTCTTCGCTTTCGCCAACGCCGATTTCGGCGAGGATGGCGCGGGCGCGATCACCTGGAACTATGCCCTGTCGCTGTTCGGCGCCGATGGTGCGGATTCGGGGCTCGACAGCAATGGCGCGTCGATCTTCCTCTACAATGTAGCCGGGGTGATCACCGGTTCGACCGCGGCGAATGCCGGCGCGGTCAATCCCGGCAACACGATCTTCACGCTGGGCGCCAACGCCGCGAACGGCACGGTCACGCTGACGCAAATGGCGCAGATCGACCATGCCGGCCCGGGCGTCGACAGCAATTTCGAAAACCAGCTTGCGGCGCTCGCCGACAATCTGGTCCGCCTGACGGGAACCGTGACGATCACCGATCGCGATGGCGACACCGACAGCGCGACGCAGTCGATCGACCTTGGCGGCAACATCCGCTTCGCCGACGACGGCCCGGTCCTCGACGTCACGCTGAAGGCGGGTGCCGAGCTGCGGATCGACGAGACCAATGGCGTCACCGCCGCGGGCACCGAAGTCGACCCCGACGCCACCGGCAACCTCGGTTCGGCGACGATTGCGATCGCCGATCTTTACACCGTCAGCCTCGACGCGGGCGCCGATACGCCGGTCGCCTACAGCTATGCCTTTGTCCTTGGCGGGGCCACCCCCGCGAGCGGCTATCTGATCTCGGCTACGAACGAAGTCATCCGCCTCTACCAGACCGGCCCCGGCACGGTCGAAGGCCGCGGTGAAACCTCGGGCAATGTGGCTTTCACCTTCACGGTCGCGGCGAACGGCACGGTCACGATGACGCAGCTCATCGCGATCGAGCATGGCAACACCGCGAGCAACGACGAAACCTCGCCCGGAATGAATGCCGGCGCGCTTCTGCTCCAGGTCACCGCGACCGATTTCGATGGCGATTTCAGCCGCGATACCGTCGATCTCGGCAGCGTCGTGCGCATCGAGGACGATGGCCCGTCGATCACCAATGTCGCGGGTTCGGGCAGCGTCACGCTCGACGAAACCGGCGGGCTCGACAGCAATGTCACCTCGGCCGCCGCGGTCATCACCGCGAACCTCAACTTCGGTGCCGATGGCGCCGCGACGACGAACAGCGTCGTCTACGGCCTGTCGCTGACCGGCAATGGCACGACGCCGCTGACGACCGCGGTCGGCGATTTCGCCATTTCGCTCGTTGCGACGTCGGCGACGACGATCGTTGGCCGTTACACCGACGGCGGCGGCGTGGTGCGCGACGCCTTTACCGTCACGATCAACCCCAACGGCACGCTGACGGTGTCGCAGCTCGTCGCGCTCGAACATCTGCAGGACGGCCAGTTCCCGCTTCACAACGATCCGCTGACGCTCGATAATCTGATCACCGCATCGGTGACGATCACCGACAGCGACGGCGACAGCGTGTCGGCGACCAAGCAGGTCGGCGGCCAGGTCACCTTCCTCGACGACGGCCCGTCGGCCAGCGTGGCCGCGACCGGCACGATCATCCTGAACGACGAAACCGCGACGAGCAGTCTGGTCCCGACTCTCGACACCGGCATGATCGTCAAGGGCGACGATCCGAACGTCGGCGGCACGGGAGCGATCAGCATCGCCACGTCGGGCACCGCGATCGTCACCGTGACCCCCAACTTCGGGACCGACGGCGCCGCGGCGACCGGTTCGATAGTCTATAACATGGGGCTTGCCTCTTCGGCCACGGGCCTCACGATCACCGACGGATCGCCGATTACCCTCGTCTTTTCGGGCGGTTCGATCGTCGGCCGGGTTGGCGGCAGCGGTGCTTTTGCCGGGCAGGCAGCCTTTGCGATCGCGATCGACCCCGCCACCGGCGTCGTCACCGTCGAACAATATCTGTCGCTCGACCATCCGGTTGGGACCGATCCCGATGACACGCTGCAACTGATCGCGGGTTCGATCCTTGTCGGCGTGACGGTGACCGACAGCGACGGCGATTTCCGCTCTTCGAATGTCATCGATATATCGGGCCAGATCCGCTTCGACGACGATGGCCCGACGATCAGCAATGTCGCGGGCGGTGCGAGCGTGACGCTCGACGAGACGGGCGGTTTCGATACCGTCACGTCGGCGACCCCGGTGATCACTGCTGCGTTTGCTTATGGTGCCGACGGCCCCGCGCCGACCGGTGCGACCACCTATGGCATCGAACTGACCGCCGGCGGCACAAGCGCGGCCAGTGGCCTTACGACCGCAGTGGGCGACTTTGCGATTACCCTGGTCGAAACCTCGGCGACGACGATCGTCGGCCAATACACCGATGGCGGCGGCGTGGTTCGCGACGCCTTCACCATTACGATCAACGGCAATGGCACGCTCACCGTGACGCAGCTCGTCGCGCTCGAGCATCTGCAGGACGGCGCCCTGCCGCTGCACAATGATCCGCTGACGCTGACCGGCCTGATCAGCGCCACCGTCACGATCAAGGACGGCGACGACGACACCGCGACCGGCAAGACCGAGATCGGTGACCAGATCACCTTCCTCGACGATGGCCCGACGGCCAATGCCGATACGAAGACGGTCGCCGAGGGCGCGACCGCGAACGGCAACGTCCTGACCGACAACGCCGACAGCTTCGGCGCCGACGGCCCCGACGCTACGACCCCTGCGGGCGGCGTCGTCGGCGTTCGCGTTGCGGGTGCCGACACGACCACCCCGGTCGTCACCGGCACCGGCACGGCGATCGTCACCGCGCTCGGCACGCTGACGCTGAATGCGAACGGCACCTACACTTATGTTGCCAAGCCGAACGTGGTGACCGGCACCGCAACCGACAGCTTTGTCTATACGATCCGCGATGCCGACGGCGACACGTCGACGACGACGCTGACGATCACGATCAACGATTCGGGATTGGCGGTGTCGAGCGACAATGTGATCGTCGACGAAGCGGCGCTGGCGACGGGCAGCAATCCGTCGGCGACGACCGAAGTCGCGCCGGGCACGATCGCCGACAATATCAGCGGTGGCACCGGACCGTTCACCTATACGCTCGTCGGCAGCGGGACGGGCGCACACGGCACCTTCGTGCTCAATCCGAATGGCGGCTATACCTATACGCTGACCAGCCGGATCGACGGCGTGACCGCCGACAATGGCACGAACACCGTCGACAATGCCGAAACCTTCAGTGTCCTGGTGACCGATGCGAACGGCAACAGCGTCACGACGACGGTGACGGTCGACGTGATCGACGATGTTCCCACCGCGCGCGCCGATCCGGCGATCATCGTCGCCGAGGATATCGTCGGCACGGTCGGTGGCAATCTGCTCGACGACGATACGCAGGGCGCCGACGGCGCGACCGTGACCTCGGTGACGATCGGCGCAACGACGACGGCGATCGCCGCGGCGGGCAATACCGTCATCACCACGGCGAACGGCGTCTATACCTTCGCCGCGACCGGCGTCTGGACCTTCAACCCGAACCCGGTGAACAATGCCGCGGCGGTGAATGCGGGCTTCAGCTACACGATCACAGACGGCGACGGCGATACCGCGGTCTCGACGCAGGCGATCAGCCTGACCGACGGCGCCAATCCCGTCGGCGGCGGGACGATCACGCTGGCGCTCGACGACCAGAATCTGGCCGACGGCTCGACCCCGGCAAACCCCGACTTCGCCAGCGGAACGCTGAATTTCACGCCGGGCTCGGATGCGATCGCCTCGATCGTTTTCGCGAGCAGCGTGGCGAGCCTCGGCGGCGGGCTGACCTGGGTCCGCGTCTCCGACACGCAGATCACCGGCTCGGACGGAGCGCGGCTCGTCGTCACGCTCGACCTCGTCCGCAGCGGTAACAATGCGACGGTTACAGCGACGCTCAACGACAATTATGACGATCATCCGACGATCAATGTCGACGACCTTGTGAACCTCGGTTCGGTCGGCGTCGTCGCCACCGACGCCGACGGCGATCAGGCAACCGGCACGGTTACCGTAACCGTTTCGGACGATCTGCCTACTGCCACGCTGACCGTGACCAACGAAAGCAGCGTGCTGTTGACGACGCAGGACGCCGAGACGATCGGTGCGGCCGTTTCCGATACCGCGACCTCGACGGCGAACTTCGGCGGCGCCTTCTCGCTGACGTCGGCCTATGGCGCCGACGGCGCGGGCACGACGACGCTCAGCTATGCGCTCAGCCTCGTCGTCGCGAACGGCAGCCTCGCAAGCCTTGCGAGCAATGGCGTCGCGATCCGCCTCTACACGCAGCCCGACGGCTCGATCGTCGGCTCGACCGCGACGACTTCGGCCAGTGTGAACACTGCGAACATAATCTTCTCGCTCGCCGCCAATACCACGACGGGGGCGGTCACACTGACGCAGTTCGCCGAAATCGACCATGGAACCCCCGGCAGCACGGCGGCGCCTTATGACAATCAGTTCGCTACGCTGGCGGACGGCCTCGTTCGCCTCAACGGGACCGCGACGATCACCGATGCGGACAACGATACGCGGACGAGCACCGCGTTCGTCGACCTCGGCGGCAACATCCGCTTTGCCGACGACGGGCCGTCGATCGCGATCGGTGCACCGCTTCCGACGCTGACCGTCGATGAATCGGACTTCACGACGAACGCAGTCAGCGCGGCCGTGTTCACGACGAACTTCGGCGCCGATGGCCCCGGGGCGGTGACCTACACGCTCGGCATCAACGCCGGTTCAACGGGCCTGGTCGACACGGCCACAGGTCAGAATGTGGTGCTGACCCTGGTCGGCAATCAGGTCATCGCGACCGCCGGAAGCGGCGGCCCGACTGTCTTCACGGTCTCGGTCAATGCCGGCGGTACGATCACGCTCGACCAGATCCGCGCGATCGCGCACGACACCGACGGCGGCCCCGGCGCAGCGCACGACGACGCGAAATCGCTCGCGGCGGCGAATCTGGTCACGCTGACCGGCACGATCACCGACGGCGACGGCGACAGCGCGCAGGCGACGATCAACCTCGGCGACCGGCTGACGTTCAAGGACGACGGCCCGACGGTGACCGCGGATTCGGGTACGACGACCGAAGCGACACTCGACTTCAACGCGGCCTTCGTGCTCGACTTCTCGGGCAGCATCGACACCGCCGAACTCAACACGATGCTCAACGCCGTCCGCGACGCCGGGCTTGCGCTGTTCGGCAGCTCGAGCGGCGATGTGTCGATCCGGCTCGTCGGCTTTGCATCGTCCGCCACAAGCTGGGGGCCGTTCACCGACCCGGTCAGCTTCATCCAGCAGCTCGATGCGCTCAATCCGTCGCAGGGCGGCACGCGCCCGCTCAATTCGAACACCAACTTCTCTGCTGGTATCAACGAGTTGCTGAATGTCTATTCGGCCGATCCGACCGCCAGCAATCAGGTGTTTTTCCTCAGCGACGGCAATCCGAACGAAGGGACCGGATCGGGCAATGCGCTCAATTCGGCGACCGCGACGGCGTGGAACAATTTCGTCAACAACAATGGCGTCAATGTCACCGCGATCGGCGTCGGCAACGGCATCAGCGACGGTCCGCTGCAGGATATCGACGTCGACGGCCAGGGCACAGTCCTTCGCGCCGACGATTTCGACGACCTGGTCCAGACCCTGCTCGACGCGGTGGTTGCATTGCCGGTCAGCGGCGACCTCGACGCGAACGACAATTTCGGCGGCGACGGCGGCCGGATCCAGTCGATCACGGTCGGCACCACCACTTATACATGGGATGGCAACAACACGATCACCCGGACGGGCACCGGCCCGGGTACGCAGGCCGGTAACAGCATCTCGGTCGTCACTCCGCAGGGCGCGACGCTGACGCTGAACTTCGCGACGGGAATCTGGAGCTATGCGCCCGACGACACGCCGACGCCTGGATCGGAGCTATTCAACTATACGGTGATCGACCGCGACGGCGACACCGCGGGTTCGACCCTCACCGTGACGGTGGTCGACGGCGGCGGTCCCGGCGGCGGGACGATCGCGAATCCCGATATCGTCATCACCAACGCCAGCGGTTCGGGCGCGGCGATCCAGATCGCCGAAGCCGCATTGCTCGCGAACGATCAGGCGGGGACCGCGATCACCGGGGGCGCCAGCAATGTCACCGATGCGACCAGCGTGACGCGCGGCGGCGGCAACTTCACTTTCACCGACAATGACGTCGATGGCGGCGGATTCTTCTACTCGACCACGCCGACCGATACGGCGCGGGTCACGGTCAATCGCGCGCAGGCGGGCAACGCCACGCTCAACGGTACCAGCGCGAACGACATCCTGGTCGGCCGCGACGCGGCCGACGACACGCTCGTCGGCAAGAACGGCAGCGACTATATGTATGGTCTGGGCGGCAACGACACGTTCAACCTCGCCAACGGCAATTTCGGCGCGGGCGAATATATCGATGGCGGTGCCGGCACCGACACGATCGTTCTGACCAACCAGACCACTGTCGATTTCGCCACCGGCACGATTGTCGGCGTCGAAACGCTGACCGGCAGCGGCAGCAGCGACACGGTAACGATGTCGGCGCAGCAGTGGGCGGCGTTCAGCACGATCAACCTCGCCGGCGGCGGCAGCGACGTGCTGACGGTCAACGTCAGTGGAGCGGTCAATATCTCCGCCGCCGCGATCACGACGGTCAGCAACACCGAAACGGGCAGCCTGTCCGGCAGCGGCAGCGCAGACACGATCACCCTGACGGGGGGCCAGCTCGATGCGATCCTGATCGGTTCGGGTACGGTCAATCTGGGCGGGGGCACCGATACGATCGTCCTCACCTCGACGTCGAATGACCTGAACGGTCTGAGCGACACCGCGCTCACCAACGTCGAGGCGATCTCGGCCGCTGGGGCAGCGGCGGGCGTGAAGATCAATCTCTCGAACCAGAGCGAGGCTTTCACCATTACGGGTTCGGGCTTTGCCGATACGCTGGTCGGCGGCACCGCGAACGATACGCTGACCGGCGGCGCCGGGGCGGACCAGTTCCGGTTCCGCAGCACGACCAACGGGTCCGACACGGTCACCGATTACACCGACGGAACCGACAAGATCGGTTTCCTCGACACCGGGTCGACCGGTAGCGGCAGCGTGAATTTCGGCTCGACGGTCGGGACTGCGACGGGTGCCGCGCTCGGCGCAGCCGACTTCGTCTCGCGAGCTGGGATCACCGGTATATTGAATACCGACGACGCGAAGGTGATTAGTGTAGGAGGCCTGTCGAACGCGGATATCACCGGCACCACGGGGGGCAACAACTCTCAGAATTCCTATATTCTCGTGTTCAATTCGACGACCGGCCGCGGCGAGATCTGGTTCGATACCGACTGGGACGACACCGGAAATCGCGTCAAGGTCGCAACGCTCAATAATGTCACGACGCTGGCGCAGCTCAACCAGATCGGTGCAGATGACATTATCGTCTATAACAGCGCCGCCGACCCGATCATCCTCGACCTGACCGGCGACGGCTATGCGTTCGGAGCCTCGGCGCTGTTCGACATGAACGCCGACGGCGTGGTCGATCGCGTCACGTGGAATTCGTCGAACGATGGCATTCTTGCGGTCGATCTCGACGGTAACGGGATGATCGATAGCGGGAGCGAAATCTTCACGCCCGGTTTCGGCGGCGGCAAATTTGCCAACGGCACCGAGGCGCTGGCGTCGCTCGACGACAATGGCGATGGGGTGATCGACGCGAACGACGCGGCCTTCGCAAAGCTGCTGGTCTGGCAGGATGCGAACGCCGACGGTGTAAGCGATGCGGGCGAGCTTGCGGGCCTTGCCGACCATGGCATCGCCTCGATCGCGACGGGCGCGGTTTCGACCGACGAAACGGTCGATGGCCAGGCCGTGACGGCGCGCGGCAGCTTCACGCGGACCGACGGATCGACCGGCGAATATATCGAAGCCCAGCTCGATACCCAGCTTGGCACGCGCAGCACGGCCCGCGATGCAGAGGATGTCCAGCGTTCGCAGGGCAATCAGGCACTGACCAGCTCGCTGGTCGCCGCCTCGCTGGTCGCGATGGTGTACGATGTCCAGCAGGACAGCGGCAGCGCCTCGAAGTTCGCGGCGGAGGAAACGTCGGTCGTTGCCTACACCGGAGCCAGCGTTACGCCGGCGGCGGGCGGCGCACCGGTCGAGACGCAATCGAGCCCGACCAGCGAGTTTGCGGCGGAATCGAAGGACGCGGCTGCCGCGGTCCATTCAACCACGCCGCACGCCGACGATTCAAGTGCGGCTGCAATCGCCGATGCGAACGACAGCGGCGTGGCCGAGCCCGCCGACCAGTCGGACGGCAGTGCGTCGGATGCGTTGTTCGACATCGTTGCCGACCATGGGCCGTCGGATGCGGGTGCGATGGACGGACTGCTGGCGCTTGGCGCTATCCCGGCAGCCGCCGCGGGCGGCGATGCCGCAGCGCACGACCCTGCGGCGCAGGCGGTGCTCGCGGAGGTGCTGGAGGGTGCCAATGCCATCGACCACATTATCGATGCGGTCACGGGCGGTGCGCCGGAGCAGGTCGCGGCGGGCGAAGCGCAGGGTTTCGACCTCGCGCAATTCCTCGACCAGCAGGTGGCGTCGGGAGCGGCTTACGCGCCGATCCAGCCGCTGGAACAGGATTTGCACAGCATGGCGGCGGCCTGATCGGACACTTTAAAAACCAGTGGATCAATATTGCATAACGGGAGGGCGATAACAGCATGGCACATCAATCGGCAAAATGGGCAGCGGGGGCGATCGCCGCGCTGGCTTTCGCCCAGCCCGGGAGCGCTTTGGCGCAGGCGCTCGCCGATCGACCGATCGGCGAGCTCAAGACCGAGGTCCGGACCCGCTATGATGCGGCGCTGGCGCTCACGACCGATCGTTCGGTCGTGGCGGCCAACAGCAACGCCTATACCTGGGCTTCGGAAGCCAAGGTCCATTGCGGTATCGCGCTCGGCTATCTGAAATCGAACACGAAGGACGCCGAGAGCCTGCGTCGCTGCGATTTCGCCTATGGCATGATGACCCGCGGGCCGCAGCCGCCGGCCGAAACGCCGCTGGTGCCGCCTCCGCCGCCGACGACCGAAAACTGCCCACCGGTGGTGGCCTCGACCTTCTACTTCGATTGGGACTCGACCGTCGCACCCGCCGACGCGAGCCAGTCGGTCGCTTTCATGGCCGAAAACCGCGCGCGTTGCGGCTGGCGCAGCTTTACCGTCGTCGGGCACACCGACCGGTCGGGTTCCGACAAATATAATGATGGTCTTGCGCTCCGCCGTGCGCGCGTGATTGCCGACATGATGGGCGGGGCGGGCATTCCCGCCGACGCCATCGCAGTATCGGGCATGGGCGAACGCAAACCGCGTATTCAGACAGTGGATGGCCAGCGCACACCGGAAAACCGGCGCGTTGAAGTCGAAGTGAATGGGGGACAGTGATGAAAGCGCAACATAAGCTCGCAGGCTTTGCCTCGGCACTCGCCATATCCCTTTTCGCCAGTGCGGCCTGGGCCGAACCGACCACCATGCAGAATGTCATGGCGGTCGCGATCGATTCCAATCCGCAGATCAACCAGGCCGAAATGAACAAGCAGGCGATCGAGTTCGAACTCGAGCAGGCCAAGGGCCTGTACCTGCCGCGCGTCACGCTCGAAATGTCGGCGGGTGTCCGCCGGCTCGAAAATGCGACGCGCCGCAACCTCGGCATCGCGAATGACGAGCTTTATCCGGTCGAAGCCTCGATCCGGGCGGAGCAGACGCTGATCGATTTCGGCCGCCGTAACGGCGAAAAGCTCCGTCAGGCGGCGCGTGTCGACGGCGCTGCGCTGCGCGTGCTCGAACGCTCGGAGTTCATCGCGCTGCAGACCGCGCGGCAATATCTCGACGTCCTGCTGCAGCAGCGGGTCGTCGCCGCGGCCGAAGACAATATGAGCTTTCACAACGCCCTCGTGAAGGACCTGTCCGAAGGCGCGGCCAAGGGATCGATCAGCATCGCCGATGTGCAACAGGCGCAGGAACGCGAAAAGGCGGCGAGCGTGCGTGTGGCGGAAGCCAAGGAAGCGCTGGTCAACGCGAAGATCGAGCTGCTCGCGCTGAGCGGCCTTCAGGTCGACGATGTGCAGATGCCGCCGGCGATGGCCGAAAAGCTGCCCGTCAGCCTGAGCGAAGCCGTCGGTCTGACGCGGTCGCGGCACCCCAAGGTGCTCGAAGCGCAGGCCGACGTCGATGCCGCCAATGCCGAAGCCAAGAAAGCGAAGGGTGATTTCGCCCCGACGATCGGCCTCGAACTGTCGGGCCGGATCGGCGACGACATCGACGCCTTCCGCGGCGAGACGAACGACCTGCTGGGCCGCGTCGTCATGCGCTGGGATATTTTCGACGGCGGGATCAACCGCGCGAAATATCAGGAGATGGTCCGCCGTGCGAGCGAGAGCCGCTTCCGCCTTCATGAAACCGAGCGCAACGCCGAGGCCGATACGCGCCGCGCGTGGAACAGCCGCGAAACGCAGACCGCGGTGTTCCGCGATCTCGTCGACCAGAGCCGGTCGACCGACGAACTGCTCAAATCCTATCGCGACCAGTTCACGATCGGACGCCGTTCGCTGCTCGACGTGCTCGATGCGCAGAACACGCGCTTCAACGTGCAGGTCCGCGCCGAAACCGCGCGTTTCTCCGAAATGTTCGCGGTCTATCAGGTGCTTGCATCGACCAACAGCCTGCTCGAAGCGTTCAACCTGACCGCGCCCGAATCGCGCCGCGTCTATGCGCGTGAGCAGGTGGGCTACGGCCCGCCGGCACCGGCCGAGTTGCAACGTCGCCGTTATCCGCAATAATTTATTAGTGGATTGATTCTAAGTAGAAAATTTCAATATGGTTCAGGATCAATCCCCCATTGCGCGTATCGGTAAAGAGGCGCCAGGCGATCCGCTGATCGCCTGCATCCTCTTTGTTGCGCAGCATTTCGGCCAGAATTTCCAGCGCGGCGCGCTCTCGGCGCTCGCGCGCGATGAAAGGGGCTTCCTCCCCTTTCATCAGGCCGAAGCCGCGCTCGACCTGTGCTTCATCAACAATGAACGGCTTTCCGCGCGCAAGGTCAGGCACCTCGCGCGCGACCTGCCGGCGATCATTCGCCGCACCGACGGCAGCTGTGCGGTGCTGATCGAGGCGAAGGACGACCAATATCTCGTCTGGGAGCCCGAAGCCGACGCACCGCTCTGGGCCGACGAAGCGACAGTCGAAGAAAGCTATGCGGGACAGGCGGTGGGCGTCGCCGCCGATCCGACCGCGATCCGCGCCGAAGAACGGCCGTGGGACGAACAGGCAAAGCGCCACTGGTTCTGGAGCGAGATCCGGCGGATGCGCCGCTCTTTCTATCCGGTGCTCGGTGCGGCGTTGATGATCAACCTGCTCGGCTTCGCGCTGCCGCTGTTCACGATGAACGTCTACGACCGCGTCATCCCGAACAAGGCGGTGTCGAGTCTTTGGGTGCTCGCGATCGGAGCGCTGCTCGCCTTTGCGGTCGAATTCACGCTGCGCCTCGCGCGTTCGACCCTGCTCGACGATCTCGGCCGCGAACTCGATGTCAAATTGTCCGAGAAGATATTCTCGAAAGTGCTGAACATGCCGCTGGCCGACCGACGTGGCAGCACCGGGATGCTCGCGCGGCGCGTCTCCGAATTCGAGAGCATCCGCGACTTCTTTGCCTCGACGACGATCGTGCTGATCGTCGATGTCGTTTTCCTCGTGCTGTTCCTGATCATGATCGCGGTGCTCGCGGGATGGCTCGCGCTTGTCCCGCTGTCGATCATCGCCGTGATGGGCATCGCCGGATATTTCCTCCAGCGCCGCATGGTGCAGGCCTCGCTCGACAATCAGGCCGATGCGAGCATCCAGCATTCGATGCTCGTCGAAGCGATCGGCGGGGCCGAAACGATCAAGAGCTGCGCCGCCGAAGGGCAGGTTCTCGGTCAATGGCGCCGCATGGTCGATACCAGCGCGCGGACGCAGGCGACAATGCGTCGGACGGGAGCCGCGGCGATCAACCTCGCGACGCTGGGCCAGCAATTTTCCAGCCTCGCGCTCGTCGTCGGCGGTTTCTACCTGTTCGACGCGGGCAAGATTTCGATGGGCGCGATCATTGCGATCGTGATGCTCGCCGGGCGGTCGATGGCGCCCGTCGGACAGCTCGCCTTCCTGATGACGCGCGGGCGTCAGGCGCTGACGACGATGGCGAGCATCCAGCAGATGATCGTCGCCGACGACGAACGCCGCATGGGCAGCAGCGCGCTCAACCTCACGATCGACAAGGGGCATACTGTCGTTGAGGGTCTGTCCTTCACCTATCCGGGCGCCTCGGCGCCGTCGCTGACCGATATCAACCTCAAGATCGAGGCGGGCGAACGGATCGCGATCGTCGGCCGCGTCGCATCGGGCAAGTCGACGCTTGGGCGCCTGTTGTGCGGGCTCTATGCGCCCGAGGCCGGCAATATCTTCATCGACGGGCTCGACAGCCGCCAATATTCGCCGATCTACCTGCGTTCGCAATTCCGTTTCGTCGGGCAGGATGCGGTGCTGTTCAGCGGGTCGATCAAGCAGAATATGCAATATTGCGCGCCGGCGGCCTCCGATGCCGAATTGCTCGCAACGCTGCAATCGATCGGGGCCGACCGTTTCATGGGCCGCGACGAAACCGGGCTCGACCGCGGCACCGGCGAACGCGGCGGCCAGCTTTCGGGCGGCCAGCGCGGTTTCCTGACCATCGCGCGCGCTCTCGCGTCGCCGTCGCGCCTGCTGTTCCTCGACGAGCCGACGGGCGCGATGGACACGCAGAGCGAACGGCTTTTCATCCAGGCGCTCGATAGCGCCGTCGCGAAATCGCAGACGGTCGTGATCGCCACCCACCGCGAAGCGATCCTGCAGATGTGCGACCGCATCATCGTGATCGACGGCGGACGGATCGTCGCCGATGGCCCGCGCGCCGAAGTGCTCGCGCGATCGACCAAGGAACCGACATCATGATCCCAGAGCTCAATATCGGGCGCGGTGGCGCCACCAGCGCCGACGCACCGTGGGCCGACGGACGGCAGGGGTCGTCGAAGAACCTCAAGTTCGTTCTGCTGGGCCTGGCGCTGGTTGCCGCCGCGATCCTGTTCGCTTCGTCGAACGATCGCCTGTCGCGCTTTGTCGAAGGCGTCGTCGCGAGCTGGACCGCCGATCCTGCCGAAACCGCCAAAGCGGCGAAGAAGAAGGCGATCGCGAAGCTGATCACCGAGACCGAAACGGACTCGATCGTCCCGGCGGCCGAGGGCGCCGACGCGGTCGCGCGCAACGCGCTGCTGCCGGTTTCGACGCTGCCTGTCGAAGCGGCGCGGCCCTTCATCATGCCAACCATCTCGCTCGCCCAGTCGACCAACGCGCAGCGCTGTCTGACGCAGGCGATCTACTATGAAGCGGCGACCGAGTCCGACGCGGGCAAGGCCGCGGTTGCCCAGGTCATCCTCAACCGGATGAAGCACCCCGCCTATCCGAACACCGTCTGCGGCGTCATCTATCAGGGCAGTTCGCGCCCCGGCTGCCAGTTCAGCTTTGCGTGCGACGGCTCGATGCGCCGCCCGCCGGTGCCCGCGTTGTGGCGCCGTTCGGCCGAGATCGCGCGTGCCGCGCTGTCGGGTCATGTGGAGGTGAGCGTCGGCATGGCGACGCATTATCACGCCAATTATGTCCTGCCCCGCTGGGCGCCGAAACTGACCAAGATCGAACAGATCGGCGCGCATATCTTCTATCGCTGGCCGGGATCGTGGGGGAAACCGCGCGCCTTCTCCGATGCTTATGCCGGCGCCGAATATATTCCCGCTTTCAGCCAGCTTTATCAGGGCGGGACGGCGCTCGCCGAGGCTTTGCCGGGCGAGGCGATCGCGGTCGAGGGCGTGCCGCCGCCGCGCGACCCGACCGATCACCGCGCCGACAATGACGTCGGCGGCCGTGTCGATGTCACCAAGGGCTGGGTGCCGAATATTCCCGACCCGACGCAAAGCAAATCGCGCTTCGACAGCCTGACCAGTCAGCAGGGCCCCGTCGCCACGCCCGAAATCCAGCCCGGAAAATAATATGTCGATCGTGAAATATTGGCAGCGCCTGCGCGGAAGCGAGCAGATCATGGTGGCGGCTGCCGCCGGTTTTGTGCTGTTCCTGCTGTGGGCAAGCATCGCGCGCGTCGATGAGGTGTCGCGCGGGCAGGGGCGGGTGATCCCGTCGTCGAAGGTGCAGATCATTCAGTCGGCCGAACCGTCGACGATCCGCGAAATTCTGGTGCGGTCGGGGCAGACGGTGAGCAAGGGGCAGCTGCTCGTGCGCCTCGACAATACGACGTCGCAATCCGAACTCGGCCAGCTCGAAACCGAAAATGCCCGCCTCGCGCAGCGTGCCGCGCGCCTTGCGGGCGAAGGTGGTAGCGGCGCCGGATGCGCCGGCGCCAATTGCGGTGACGAAGCGCGCCTTGCCGAGGTGCGGCGCTCGTCGCTGCAAAGCCAGCTCGCGGCCCTGTCGGCCGGGGTCGAACAGCGTCGCCGCGATATGGGCGAAGCACAGGCGACCGCGACGTCGCTCGAAAGCAGCCTGCGTCTCGCACGGCAACAGGTGACGATGCTCGAACCGCTCGCGGCGAAGGGCGTCGTGCCGCAGACCGAACTTCTGACAGCGCAGCGCGAGGTCGTCGATATCCAGGGGCGGCTCGCCGCGGCGCGTCAGGCGATTTCGCGCTCGCAGGCTGCAGTGCGCGAGGCGGGCGCCGAAGTGTCGCGCGCGCGCTTCGATTTCCAGCAGGAGGCGCTCAACGAACGCAGCCAGCTCACGACGAAGATGGCGGTCAATCAGGAAACGATCCGCGGCGCCGAAGGACGCCTTGCGCGATCCGAAATCCGCTCGCCGACGCGCGGGGTCGTGAACGACCTGCTCGTCAACACGGTCGGCGGCTTTGTGAACGCGGGCGAGCAGATCATGCAGGTCGTGCCGCTCGGCGATAAATTGCTCATCGAAACGCGCGTCACGCCGCGCGACATCGCCTTCATCAAGGTGGGCGACCCCGCCAATGTGAAGGTGACCGCTTATGATTTCTCGATTTATGGCGGGCTGAAGGGGCGGGTGGTTCGCGTTTCGGCCGACAGCATCTATGACGAGGTCGAGCGGCAGGCCTATTTCACCGTCGTCGTCGAAACGACGAACAGCTATCTGACCTCAAACGGCCGGGGGCTTCCGATTACCCCGGGGATGCTCTGCGACGTTGAAATCGTGACGGGCAAGAAATCGGTACTGAGCTACTTGCTGAAGCCGGTCTTGAAGGTCAGCGGGTCGGCCTTGACCGAACGCTGATTGTTGAGCGCCAGCGTGAAGGATTTGCGCGACGCCGGGATCGGGGTGGCGAAGGGGGCCGGCTGCGTGCCGCGATAGGCGTGCACCCAGCGCTGGCTGCCGCTGAACGACAGCACCGGCCGGACCGAATTGCCCTGACTGCCGTCATAGAGGCGGTCGGTCATGTTATCGAGAACGACCTTTCCCGAGGCGGTCTGCACCAGCAGGAACGCGTGATCGCTGTTAGCCGCCAGATCGCGGAGCAGAACGAGCTTCATCCGGTCGGCGTCGACCCCCGCCGCGCGGAGGAGTTGCATCTTGAGGATCGCGAAATCCTCGCAGTCGCCGCTGCCGCGTGCGATCGTCTGTTCGGCGGTCGCCCAGAAGTCGCGCTGACGGTAATTGCGGTCGTCGTTGACATAGGCGATCTCGCGGTTGACCCACTGGTTGACGCGCGCAAGCAGGTCGGCTTCGCCGATCCCCGGCGCGGCATTTGCCCGCCGCAACTGCGCCTGCATCAGCCCGGCGGGCGCGGCGCGGCGGACATGGTCCCAGCGGTCGTCGAAGCGCGTCCGTTTGACCGGGATCGCCCGGGTGCCGAGTTCGGCGGTCGGGTCGGCATCGGCCGCGGCGGCGAATGCCTCGCCGATCGACGAGGGGTCGGGAAGCGCGGCCGCGGCATCGCAGTTCCGGACATCGGACAAAGCGAAGGAAATCGGGCCGCGGCTCGCCGGTTCGAGCTTCCGGCGCGCCGGGAAAGCGACGAGGTTCGCGGTGACGGGCGCCGGGACCGCGAAAGGCGCAGCGGCGGTGGATGTGCCCGCCTGTTCGGCGCGAATGCGATCGAGCGCGCTGGGCGCACCGCCCAACAGCATATCCACGGCATCCGCGCGCACCACCGGCGCGACGGGACACGGAGCCTTGCTGATCGGCAACAGCCGGTCGTTGACCAGTTTCGACGAAGCGTGGGCGGCCGCCGGCGTGAGCGCGGCGGCGGCAATCGCGATGGAGACAGGAAGCCATCGCGACTCGCCAGCGACAAGATGGGCGTTCTTTCTCATGCTGCCGCATTTGCCGCGGCGGGATGAGGATTCGCTTCATGGCAATAGTAAACAAAGCGTTCAGCATGTTATGCCGAGCGGCGTGATTTGGTTGCGGTAACTGTCCCGATTTGAATATTTCCTGTTTTTGCAGGATCGTTATTCCTCGCCCAGCGGCAATTCGGTCGTGGACTTGATTTCGGAAAGCGCGACCGTCGAGTTGATTTCCTGCACGCCGGGCAATTTGCTCAGCTGGTCAAAGAAGAAGCGTTCATAGGCGTCGATGTCCTTCGCAACGATGCGCAGCATGAAATCGGTTGTGCCCATCAGCACATAGGCGTCGAGCACTTCGGGAAATCCCCGGATCGTCGCGCTGAACTCGTCGAGATTCGCGCGCCCGTGCGCGTTGAGCTTCACTTGCGCGAAGACGTGGGCGTTGAGCCCGACCTTGCGCCGGTCGACGATCGCGACGCGCTTCTTGATGAAGCCCTCGCGCTCGAGGCGATCGATGCGGCGCCAGCAGGGCGACACCGACAGCCCGACGCGTTCGGCGATTTCGGCCGTCGTTTGATTCGCGTCGCGCTGCAATTCGCGGAGAATTTTCATCTCGAAAGGATCAAGTTCGGTCATATAATCCTCATAACAAGAATTTTCGGATCATTATATCCGAAATCTGGCTCTTGCTGCCCAAATGCGATCAAGTTTGCCCATGGCAAAGATGCGACAAGCCGCTCTCATCTGAGGAGAGTGTTTCATGGTCGTCCGTCTTGCCCGCCTGGCTCCGCCGCTCGAATGCGTGCGCCTTTATGATCTTGAGGCAGGACTCGACGGCTTCATCGCGATTCATTCGACCGCATTGGGGCCGGGGGCGGGTGGCTGCCGCCTGTGGTCTTACCCCGATATGCGGCAGGCGCTGGGCGACGCGATGCGGCTGGCCGAAGGCATGAGTTACAAGAATGCGCTCGCGGACCTGCCGTTTGGCGGCGCCAAAGCCGTGTTGCGGCGGCCCGAAGGCGAATTCGACCGGGTGGCGCTGTTCCGCGCGTTCGGCCGCGCGGTCGAACAACTGGGCGGGCTGTATGTGACTGCCGAAGACGTCGGCACTTCGGTCGCCGACATGCAGGAGGTCGCGAGAGCGTCGCGCCACGTCGCGGGCCTGCCGTCCGCCGAAGGGCGAGCAGGCGGCGATCCGTCGCCCTGGACCGCGAAGGGCGTGTTCGAATCGATGCAGGTCGCGGCAGAATTCGCGCTCGGACGCGGCCTCGCCGGGCTGACGGTCGCGGTGCAGGGAACGGGCAATGTCGGGGCCGACCTTTGCCGCCGCCTTGCCGACGCAGGCGCGGATCTCGTGATCGCCGACCCCAGCCCGGCGCGGCGCGACCGGTTGAAAGCCGTGCTCGGCGCGCGGGTCGTCGACGTGTCGGAGATCGCGGCGGTCGATGCCGACATCTTCGCGCCCTGCGCGCTTGGCGGTGCGCTCGATCGCGAAAGCGTCGGCGTGATGAAGGCGAAGCTCGTGTGCGGCGCGGCGAACAACCAGCTCGCGACCCCCGATGTCGCGGCGCTGCTGCTCGAGCGCGGGATTGCCTATGCGCCCGACTATGTCGTCAATGCCGGCGGCATCATCAATGTGTCGGCCGAATATCTGGGCGAGGACGAGGGCGACGTTGAGGCCCGCGTTGCCGCAATCGCGCCGCGCGTGGGCGCGCTTCTCGAACGTGCAGCGCGCGAAGGGCGCTCTCCCGCGCTCGTCGCCGACGAAATGGCCGAAGAGGTCATCGCAAGCGCGCAGCGTGAGGCCGCCTGATGCATCGCTTCCGGATCGACGCGATCCTCGACCCGCAATCGCTGCTGCGCGTGACCGGCTATTTCGCGCAGCGGTCGATCGTGCCGAGCGAAATGAAAATGCACGTCCTGCCGGACCATATGCGGATCGAAGTCACCGTGCGCGATCTCGACCCGCGGCAGGCGGCAACGATCGCGGCCAGGCTCGGCGAGGTGGTCGCGGTGACCGGTTCGGAGCTGGAGGAATTGGCCGCCTAGGGGCAATGGCGGCCCGTAGCGAACGGAGCCAAGCTCAGCTACGGGCCGCAACAGTATCTCTACTGCTTTGGTAGAGTGACAGCAGGGCGTTTGTTTGGCTAGACAGGGCTGGTTCGAAACAGCGCAGCAACCACTCCGTTCATCGCCCGATATGTCCAGCCAGCCCACCCGCAAAAAAGGACTCATCATCCGCCACGTCCCCCATGAAGGGATCGCGGGCTATCGCGAGCCGATCGAAGCGGCGGGGTATCAGCTCGATCGCATCGATGTCGCGGACCCGGATTTCGGCGCGGTGGACCTTTGCGAACCCGACCTCCTGATCATGATGGGGGGTCCGATGGGGGTGTATGAGCAGGAAGAACATCCGTGGATTGCCTGTCAGATGCGGCGGCTGGCCCGCCGGCTCGACGCGGGGCGCCCGACGCTGGGAGTGTGCTTCGGCGCGCAGATGATGGCGGCCGCGATGGGCGCGCGGGTCTATCCCGGACCGGCGAAGGAGGTGGGCTTCCATCCGCTGAGCTTCGTCGATGCACATTCGCCGCTGCGCCACCTCGTCGATGTTCCCGTCCTTCACTGGCACGGCGACACCTTCGATCTTCCCGGCGATGTCGAACTGCTGGCATCGACCCCCGGTTACCGGCACCAGGCCTTTAGTCGCGGCCGCAATATTCTGGCGCTGCAGTTCCATGGCGAAATGGGGCTCGACCCGCGGTTCGACGAATGGCTCCGCCAATGGCCCGATGCGCTGGCCGAAGCAGGCGGCTGTGCCGACGGGATGCGCGATCTTCATCGGCGTTTCGGCGCATCCGCCGTCGCCGCCGGACGCCGCATGATCGCGGAATGGCTCGCCCGCCTGTCGGAATAAGCGCGCTGTGCCCAACGCCAAGTTTTTCTTTGGGTAAAGTGAGGCGGCGATAGCTTGCCTCGTCCCGCGGTGCGTGCAAGGGCCGCACTGAACATCGACGGGAGACGAAGGCGATGCATTTCGACGTGGTGATTGTGGGTGCTGGCCATGGCGGTGCGCAGGTCGCGGTGATGCTGCGGACGCAGAAATTCGCGGGCAGTATCGCGATCATCGGCGACGAACCCGAATTGCCCTATGAGCGCCCGCCGCTGTCGAAGGAATATTTCGCGGGCGAGAAGGAATTCGAACGCATCCAGCTGCGTCCCGCCAAATATTGGGACGAGCGCGAGGTAACGATGCTGCTCGGCACGCGCGTCGTCGCGGTCGATCCGGTCGGCCATACCGTCACCACCGATGCGGGCGAGGCGATCGGCTATGGCAAGCTGGTCTGGGCCACGGGTGGTGCTCCGCGCATGTTGCCCATCCCGGGCGGCGATCTTCCCGGTGTGCAGGGCGTGCGCACGCGCGCCGACGCCGACGCGATGAAGGCGGCGTCCGAAACGGCAGGGCAGGTCGTCGTGATCGGCGGCGGCTACATCGGGCTCGAAGCCGCGGCGGTGCTCAGCAAGGCGGGCAAGAAGGTCGTGCTGCTCGAAGCGCTGGATCGAGTGCTTGCGCGCGTCGCGGGGGTCGAGCTCTCGCGCTTTTATGAAAAGGAGCACCGTGACCATGGCGTCGACCTCCGGCTCGGTGTGTGCGTCGATGCCATCGAGGGCGAGGGTCATGTTACGGGCGTGCGGCTCGCCGACGGTGAGGTTGTTCCCGCCGACCTCGTCATCGTCGGCATCGGCATTGTGCCGGCGGTCGAACCGCTGGTCACGGCAGGCGCCGAAGGCGGCAACGGGGTCAGTGTCGACGGGCTATGCAAGACGAGCCTGCCCGACATCTATGCGATCGGCGACTGCGCGGCGCACGAGAATGTCTTCGCCGACGGCGCGGTGATCCGCCTCGAATCGGTCCAGAATGCCAATGATCAGGCGAATGTCGTCGCGAAGGGGATCGTCGGCGACGAAGCACCCTATCATGCGATCCCGTGGTTTTGGTCGAACCAATATGACCTCAAGCTCCAGACCGCGGGGCTGTCGACCGGGCATGATCAGGCGGTGCTGCGCGGCGACCCTGCGAACCGCAGCTTCTCGGTCGTTTACCTGAAAGCGGGCCGGGTGATCGCGATCGACTGCGTCAATGCGACCAAAGATTATGTCCAGGGGCGTATGATCGTTACCGCCGGTCTCCGCGCAACCCCCGAACAGCTCGCCGACACGGAAACGCCGCTGAAGGCGCTGCTCCCCGCCTGACGCCTACCAGCGGATCGTCACTCCGACCGTACCGCCATAGCGGCGGCTGCGTGGGCCGTCGGCGTCGAAGCCATAGTCACCCTTCACATGCACGGCGACGCTTTCGCCGAAGCGCGCGACGAGCCCGGCCCCGACCTCGGCCTCGGTCCGGCCGAGGTCGGCGCGGATCGGGTCGGTGCTGAAACGCGTGCTCTGGTCGCCCGAGAGTCCGTGCCACAGGCTGGCATGAAGATAGGGCTGGATCGCGCCATATTCGCCCTGCAACCGCAGCCCGACGCGTCCGGTCAGCGAATCGCCCGCAGCAAAATCGATCGTCGAAAAGGCATCGGCGCGGTCGTCGAGCTTGATCCGTTGCCAGACGATCTGCGCTTGCGGCTCAAGCGTCCAGCGGTTCGACAGCGCGATCGGATATCCGGCTTCGAGCGAAGCTGCCCAACCCTTGCCATCAACGTCGATTTCCTCGCCGCTGCTCGCGGCAGCTTCGCCGTCGAACCAGCTGTGCATGACGACCGCGTCGACATACCAGCCGCTTTCGCCGACCAGCGTTGCATAGCCGGCAAGGCTGGTCGCCTTGACGTCGATCTGGCCGACCGTCAGGTCGTTCCAGCCGAGCGCACGTCCGCGGACGGTGCCGTCGGTCGACGCGCGCCCGATGAAGGCGCCGAGGCGGAGATGGGTGCCGCCGTCCTCGCCCCAGCCGGCAAAATCCTGACCGATCTGGAAGCCTGAGAGGTCGCCGTCGAGCGAGGGGGCGACGGCGCCGTCCCATTTGATCTCGCTATTCTCGGCAAAAACACGGCCCCAGGTCGACGGGAGCACGCCGTCGCCGCGTAGCAGCGCCTGCTCGCCGCGGCGCTCGTGGAAGGTGCCGAGCGTGGCGGCGGCGAGATGATGCGCGACCGGCACCGCCGCGACGAAGGCGGGTACCTCGGGGCGGTAGAGCGGAACGACTTCGCCAGCCTCGGCGACAACCGGTGTGGCGTCGGGCGTCGGTGGCGGGACCGCGGGGTCGGGTGAGGGAAGCGGCGCCGGCTCCGCGGGTGGTTCGGGCGGCGGCGGCGGCGCTTCGGGCGCGGGCGCGGGAGGCGGCGCGGGCGTCGGCGGTGGTGGCGGATCGGTCACCGTCACCGGCGGCGCCGGGTCGACCGGGTCGGGATCGACCGGCGTCGGCTCGGGCGGCGGGGGCGGGGGATCGGGCACGGGCGGCGGCGGGGGTGCCGGCGGCTCAGGCGGAAGAGGTTCGGGCGCGGACGCGGGCGGCGGTGTCAGGACCGGCGGCGCGGGCGCGGGTTCGGGCGGCGGCGGGGCCGTGGGGGCGGGTGGCGGCGGCAAGGTCGAGCGCAGATACCAATTCTCTCCCGTCCCGGTGGTGGTGCCGCCGCGGAACAGGAAATATTCATAGGCGCCGACCGCGACGCGATGGTTGAGCGCAAAGGCGCCGCTTGCGGTCGTGGCGCCATTGGCCGCCTCGACAACGAGGATTCCGTTCAGCGCCGTGACGGCGCCGGTGCCGCCGGCATTGAGCACGGTGACCCCCGTCGTGCCCGACGCGTTGCCGCCGTCGATCACCAGCCTGTCCGACCGGGACGCGTCATCGCCAAGCACCGTGTCGATCAGCAGCAGCCCGTCATTGCCGATGTAATTGCCGCGCACGGTAAAGCTGTCGCCCGGTGCGTTGCCGCCGTTGGTCAGGTCGATCCGCCCGGCGTTGACGAACGTCGCGTGCTGGCCCGCGGTGAAGGCGGTGATGCCGCCCCGAAGCCCGCCGCCAAAGATCGTGCTCGACGCGTCGAGCACGAAGCGGCCGGTGCCCGTCCCGGAATCGCCGAGCGTCAGGAAACCGTCGAAAGTCAGTTCGCTATCGTTCGTCACTGTAATGGTTTCCCAGCCGTCGAAGTGCGCAACACCGCCCGTCGTCACATTGTCGAAAACGAGGGCGTCACTGCCTTCGCCGCCGGTGATCCGTGGCGACCGGCCGAGGTTGGCGGCGGTCAGGTCGGCAAGGCGCGCGCTGTCATTGTCGCCGCCCATGTCGATCGTGCCATGGACGACGCCGCCGCCGTCCCAGACGAAGCGGTCGGTGCCGGCGCTCATCAGCACGTCGCCGCCCACCGATCCGCCCCTGACTGTCACGCTGTCGGTGCCGCCCGACACGCTGATGTTGCCACCGATCGTGCCGCCCGACAGGATGATCGTGTCGTTGCCGAACCCGGTGACGAGATTGCGGTCGATCGTGCCGCCCGACATGTCGAACAGATTGTCGGCAAGCTTCATGTTGACGCGCCCGATGCGCCCGCCCGTCATTCTTGCGATGTCGCCATCGTCGAACGCGTCGACGATCCGGCCGCCCGACATGAAGAAGGTATCGAGCGAGCCGCCCTGATTAAGAACATTGATCTCGCCGCCCGTCATCGCGAAATCGTCGACGCCTTCGCCCTGCTGGACCTGGCCGGTGACCGTTCCGGCGCTGATCCGGAAACGGTCGTCGCCATTGCCCTGATCGACCGAGCCGTTGATGCGGCCCGAATCGATCGCGATGGTGTCGGCGCCGGCACCGAATGTCACATTGCCGGCGATCGTGCCGGTTCCGCCCGCGGGGAGCGTCAACTGGTTGTTGCCGCCCGGATCGTCGAGGCCGCCGGGCGAGGTTCCGCTGCTGCAAACATGCGTGTCGTTGCCGGCGGTGGGCGTGAAGGCGCACTGGGCGAGGGCAGGGGAGGCTTGCCCTAGGGCGAGGCCGGCGACTGTCGAAAGCAGAGCCCGCTTTTGGCGAACGGCAAAAGCTATCGTGCTCGTCGTGGGAATCGCGGGCATAAGACATCACTCCCTTTTCGGGTCAGTGTGCCCCCCTGTTCGCGCAGGCTATAAACCGAGTGTTGCCAAATCGCTAAGCATCGATCGGTGGCTCATCGCCGAGCGCCTTTTTGAGCGTCGCCTTGATGTTGCGGAGCAGGCGGCGCAGCGCGACGATCACGATGACCGCGGCGACCGCGAGCAGGATCGCAATGACGATCGCGAGCGGCGGATAGGCGATGGCGAGCGCAAGGAGGCCGCCCGTGGCAACGTCTTCGCCGGTCGAGACAACCGCATTGCTGAAGGGTTCGGGGCTGATGTTGACGACCGCGCGCGTCGTGGCTTTTGCGCCATGGCTCAAGAGCGCGCCGCCGCCGCCCAGCAGGAAGGCGATTACCTGCCACGCCGGATCCGAGGAATCGACCAGCGCGAGCGCGAGCAGCGCGCCGCCGAGCGGGCGGATGATGCTGTGCACCGTATCCCAGATCGAATCGACCCACGCGATCTTGTCGGCGAGGAATTCGGCGAGTGTGCCAACCAGCGCGACGCCGAGGACCCACGGGTTGGCGAGCACCTGCAGCGCCGCCAGATGCTCGGGCAGCGGAAGCCAGCCGAAGTGCATCGCGATCCCGGTCGCCAATATGGTGAGGTAAAGCCGCCAGCCCGCCAAAAGGCTCAGGCTGCCCGCAACCCCCAAAATCTCGACGATTCCCAAAGCCCTGCTCCCCGCCGTTGACCTGTCCGGCATCTTGCACCCGCCGGGGCGTACCCGCAATGGCGAGATGACAAGGCGGAGCGGCGCAGTTATCGCTTGTGCCATGACCCGGAACATTCCTCCTTCAGCCTCGCCCGCGACTTTGCCCGATGGCGCCATTCCCGCCGCGACGCTCGTCATCATGCGCCCCTCCGACAACGGCGGGGCCGATGAGATATTGATGGTCAAGCGGTCGACGACGATGGCGTTTGCCGCCGGTGCGGTCGTGTTTCCCGGTGGCCGTGTCGATCCCGACGACTATCTGGTTGCGCGGCAGCACGGCCTTGTCGCCGATGAGGCCGACGGGGCGGGGCGGGTTGCCGCGCTGCGCGAGACGCTGGAGGAAACGGGGCTTGCGGTCGGCTGGCCCGGGCTGGCGGAAGGCGATGTCGCGGAAGTGCGCCAGGCGTTGCTCGCCGGGACCCTGCTGTCCGACATCCTCGCGGCGAGGGGCGACCGAATCGCATTGGAATCATTCGTTCCCTTCGCGCGCTGGTGCCCGAACTTCAAAGAGGCGCGGACCTTTGATACGCGATTCTACGCGGTGGCAGCGCCGCCGCATGGCCATGAACTGACGGTCGAGGAAGCCGAGCACAGCCACATTTTCTGGGCGAGTGCGCAGGGCACGCTGGCGATGGCGGACCGTGGCGATGTGTCGGTCATTTTCCCGACCCGCCGCAACCTTGAGCGCCTCGCACTGGCCGCCGATTTTTCCAGCTTTTCTGCGCATTCCAACCAGTTTCCGGTCGAATTGATCACGCCATGGATCGAGGAGCGCGACGACGGGCCGCACCTGTGCATTCCCGCGCATCTCGGATACCCTGTCACGAGCGAAAGCTTCGATCGCGTACGGCGTGGATAAACGGCGTTCGGGCGAACAACTTTTTCCCTATTTAGCAATTTGCTAAGAATTGGCGGACTAGGGCAAAACGTCGTTGCAATTGCTGAAGCCTGTCCGTAAGAAGGCCGGGCAGAAGCAGACCGGGGATTTTTCCTTGGTGTGATTCGACAAGACTAATCCAGTGGACGGAGAAAATGATGAACCTGCTTAAGAAGGCTGCGATCTCTCTCGCAGCGACCTCGATGATCGCGGCGCCGGTTGCGGCGTCGGCTGCTCCCGCCGCCAGTGCCGCTTCGGCCGTTGATGGCCAGAGCGAGCTCGAAGGCAGCACCAGCTGGATCATCGCTGTTCTCGCCCTCGTTGCTGTCGTTGGCGGCATCATCATCGCGTCGGACAACGACGACGATTCGCCGACCAGCCCGTAATCGACGGCTGATCGATAACGATACCAAAAGGCTCCGAGCTCCGCTCGGGGCCTTTTGTGCGTCTGGAGCCGACGATTTTCGCAGACTCGGCATCCGGCGCCGGGCGATGGCGCCGCTTTAAGCGCTCACAGATCGACGTTCCTTATGGTGCGTGACCGCGCGAGCGGGATGGCTTGCCGCGCACGCTCCACTGCGGCGCTGTCGATGGGGGCGAGCCGGATCGCAAAGCATTCATCGCTGGTGCTTCCGGTCGCCCCGGCATCGGCAAGGACGCTGCCCCACGGATCGACCGCGATGCTGTGACCATAGGTCTGCCGGCCATCGGCGTGCATGCCGCATTGTGCCGCCGCGACGACATGGCATCCCGTTTCGATCGCGCGCGCGCGCATCAGGACATGCCAATGCGCTTCGCCGGTCGACACGGTGAAGGCCGCCGGGATCGCGATCAGTGTCGCGCCGCGGTCGACCAGCGCGCGATAGAGTTCGGGAAAGCGCAGGTCGTAACAGACGCTGAGCCCCAGCTGCCCTAACGGGGTGTCGACCACCGCCAGCGTGTCGCCCCCGGCATAGGCCGCCGATTCCTGCCAATTCTCGCCCGAAGGCAGGGTGACATCGAACATATGGACCTTGTCATATCGCGCGCGGATGCTGCCATCGGCGGCGATGATATGGCTGCGGTTGACGCGCCGTTCGCCGTCATCGGCGAGCAGCGGCATCGAACCCGAATGCAGCCACAGCCCGTGTTTCCGGGCCATCGTCTGGAGCGCGGCGGGCCAGAGGCTGTCGGCCTCGCGCGCGATGTGCGCCGCCGACCGCGCGCGATCGCGGTCGAGCAGCACCGACATTTCGGGAAGAAAGGCCATAGCGGCGCCGCTCGCCGCGGCTTCGTCCATCGCGCGGTCGATCGTCCGCAGGTTGGCGGCGGGGTCGATTCCGCTCGTCATCTGGATCAGCGCGGCGAGGGGGGCGGCGGGTGAGGGTGGTGTCTCCATGGCCTCTGGCTAAGCCGCCGGGGCGCCAAGGACAAGCGCGGAGGACTGCCGCGAAGGGCGGGTGCGACGAACAGGCGTGGTGACAGTTCAGTGGCCAGCAAGGTTCGAAGGCGATAAGATGGGCCAATGTCCTATTCTCCCGCGCGCCAGCCGCTTCGTTTCACGCCCTCGCTCCTCCTCGCCGGTGCTGCCGCGCTGCTTCTGATGCCGCTTGTCGCCGATGCGCAAACCGGCGCGCCGGTCGCCACCGCGCAGAGCCAGGCGAAGAACAGCGACTGGCTCTATGCGGGCAGCGACATCCCCCGCGATACCGCCTGGCAGTTCGGCGTCCTTCCCAACGGGGTGCGCTATGCGGTCCGGAACAATGGGGTGCCCCCGGGTCAGGTGTCGATCCGTGTCCGCATGGACGTCGGCTCGATGTTCGAAACCGGAGACGAGCGCGGTTATGCGCACTTGCTCGAGCATCTGACCTTCCGCGGGTCCGAACATATCCCCGACGGCGAAGCGAAGCGGATCTGGCAGCGCTTCGGTGTGACCTTCGGCAGCGATTCGAACGCGCAGACGACGCCAACGCAGACGGTGTACCAACTCGACCTGCCGAGCGTCACCGCGGCCAATCTCGACGAAAGCATGAAATTGCTGTCGGGCATGATCCGCGAGCCACGCATCTCGGAACTGGCGGTCGCCGCCGAGCGCGGCGTGGTGATGTCGGAACTGCGCGAATCCGACGGACCGCAAAAGCGGATCGGCGACGCGACCAACGCGCATCTCTTTGCCGGGCAATTGCTCGGCGACCGCTCGCCGATCGGCACCACGGCCTCGCTGGGGAAGGCGAGTGCGACATCGGTCGGCGCATTCCATAATCGCTGGTATCGTCCCGACCGGGCGGTGGTCGTGATCGTCGGCGACGCCGACCCTGCGGAACTGGCGCGGCTGGTCGCGAAATATTACGGCGACTGGAAAGCCGAGGGGCCCAATCCCGCCGATCCCGACTTTGGCAAGCCCGATCCCGGGCAGCCCGCCGCGCGCGAGATCGTCGAGGCGAACCAGCCGCTCGCGCTGACGCTGGCGATGGTACGGCCGTGGAAGAAGCGGATCGACACGGTCGAGAATACGCGGCGCCTCTACCTCGAATTCATCGCACAGGCGCTCGTCAACCGCAGGCTGGAGAATCGCGCGCGCAGCGGGGGCAGCTATCTGGTCGCGACGGTCGAGCAGCAATATGTCAGCCGCAGCGCGGACGTGACGATGGCGTCGATCGTTCCTTTGAGCGACTGGAAAGCCGCGCTCGCCGACGTGCGCGGGGTGATCGCCGATGCGACAAAGAACCCGCCGTCGCAGGCGGACATCGACCGCGAAGCCAATGAGATTCAGGCGTTTCTGGTCAAGGAACTCGAAAACGCCCGCAACGAGCCCGGTGCGCGGCTGGCCGACGATATGGTGCGCGCGGTCGACATCAACGAAACCGTGACCAGCCCGCAGGGGCAGGTCGACATGTTCAAGGCGATCCGCGCCTCGGCGACGCCGAAGGTGATGCTCGACATCAGCAAGGCGATCTTTGCCGCGCCGGTGACGCGCGTCGTGCTGACCACGCCGACCGCGGCGGGCGGTGACGCCGCGGTGCTCGCGGCGCTGAAGGCGCCGGTAACCGCGCGCGACGACCGGCTGGCAACCGTAAAGGCCGACTTCAAGCAGCTTCCCGCGGTTGGCCGGCCGGGGACGATCACCTCGACGACCCCCATCCTCGGGCTCCGCGCTGAACGGATCGAATTCGCCAATGGCGTGACCGCGCTGATTTCGAACAACAAGGTCGAACCCGGCAAGGTGCGCGTCAACGTGCGTTTCGGCACCGGCAACCGCAGCGTCGCCGCCGATGCACCGAATCTCTTGTGGACCGGCGACTATGCGCTGGTCGCGAGCGGCATCGGCCCGTGGGGACAGAATGAGATCGACCAGCTCACCAACGGGCGGCAGATCCAGATGAATTTCGCGATCGACGACGACGCATTCGAGCTGTCGGCCGAAAGCAAGCCCGCCGACCTTGCTGACCAGATGCGGCTGATGGCGGGCAAGCTGGCGCAGCCGCGTTGGGACCCCGCTCCGATCGAGCGGCTGCGGATCGGCTATCTCACCGGATACGACCTCAACGATGCGACGCCGAACGCGGTACTCGACCGCAACCTGCGCGGCTGGCTGACGAACAATGATGCGCGCTGGGCGGCGCCCGACAAGGCGCAGATCGAGGCGCTGACGCCGGCGGCTTTCCGGGCCTTCTGGGAGCCGCGGCTGGCCAGCGGGCCGATCGAGGTGCAGATTTTCGGCGATCTCGAAACGGTCGATTACAAGAAGATCCTCGCCGAAACGCTTGGCGCACTGCCGCCACGGCAGACTTTGGCACCGGCCGGCGGTCAGCGCGTCGATTTCGCGAAGCATGTGACGGCGCCCGAAATCGCCTATCACCGCGGCGAGCAGGGGCAGGCGGCGGCGATGACCGCATGGCCGACCGGCGGCGGGCTCGCCAGCCCGCGCGACGCGCGGGGGCTTGAAGTGCTGGCGGCCATCTTCAACGACCGTCTGTTCGACCGCCTGCGCGCTGAACAGGGCGCAAGCTATGGGCCCGTCGTCGACAGCCATTGGCCGACCGGGTTCGACAGCGGCGGTTACCTGCTCGTCGGCAGCCTGCTTGCGCCGAAGGACCTCGACCGATTCTATGGCATCGCGCGTGACATCGCCGCGGACCTCGTGGCGCGCCCGGTCAGCGCCGATGAGTTGACGCGCAACGCGGTGCCGATTCGCGAACAGGTCGCGCGCGCATCGACCGGCAATGTCTATTGGATGTTCCTGCTCGAAGGCGCGACGCGCGACCCGCGCGTTGCCGCCGCCGCGCTGTCGATCCAGGACGATATTTCGGCGGTCACCGCGGCCGACGTCCAGCGGCTTGCACGCCAATATCTGACCCCCGCGCGCCAATGGTCGCTGGCGATCCTGCCCAAGGGGATGACGTTGGCTGACGCGTCGGCGCTGGGCGCTGCGGCGCCGGCACCCGTTGCCGCGCAACCGGTCGGCGGGCGCTAAGGCGTCTCGTCAGGCCGCCGGGGGACGCGTCCGGCGGATGCGCGGTTCGTGATCGAGTTCGCCCTTGGTCATGATGTCGTGGCGCATCTTCGCGCGGACGTCGTGGATCGAGGCGATGACCGGGCCCATCGCGACGCCGAGGTCGATCAACACCGCTTCGGCGAGTTGCAGCGAGCTTTCGAGCGTTTCGGGGACGGCGTCGTTGGCGCCCGCGCGATAAAGCGCCGCGGCATGGTCGGCGTCGCGCGCGCGGCTGATGACGGGCAGGTCGGGATATTTCTGCTTCAGCTGGCGCGTCATGCGGAGCTGCTGCACCGGATCGTCCATCGTCAGCACGATCGCATTGGCGCTTTCGATCCCCAGCCGGTCGAGGCTTCCGGGCCGCGCGACGTCGGCGAAGCGGACGCTGAAGCCGTCGCGCCGCGCCGCGGCGACGGTGTCGATGTCGGCGTCGACCGCGATATAGGGGCGGTCGTGCTGGCGTAGCAGCTCGGCGATCGTGTGGCCGACACGGCCGAAGCCGACGATCACGGTCCGGCCCTCGGGCGTTTCCTCGGCCTGCGCATCGCCCGAGCGCATTTCGATCCGCCGCGCCATGTCGTGGCCGATCCGCGCGAGCAGCGGCGTGATCGTCAGGCCGATCGCGGTGACCAGTTGCCAGAATTCGGCGGTGGTGCGGCTGATGAGCTGCGCCTGCAGCGCGGTCGCGAGCACGATCAGCGTGGTTTCCGACGGGCTGGACATCAGCAGCCCGACCTCGGCAGCGGTGCCGCGCCGCGCGACGCCTGAAAAGCGCAGGAGCGCCGCGGTGACGACCGCCTTGACGAGCACGACGCCGATCACCGCGGCGATCAGCTGCGGCCAGAGCGCGGCGATCGTCTTGAGATTGAGCCCCATGCCGACGCTGATCAGGAAGACGCCGAGCGCGAGGCCCTTGAACGGTGCGGTGATCGCCTCGACCTCGTTATGATATTCGGTTTCGGCGATCATCAGCCCCGCGAGCAGCGCGCCGACGATCGGCGACAGTCCGACCGCGGCGGTCGCAAGCGCCGCGACGATGACGACGAGCAGGCTGGCGGCGAGGAACAGTTCAGGGTCTTTTGCCCGGGCTGCCTGCGCGAAGATCCTCGGCAGCAGGAACCAGCCGCCGATCGCGAGGCCGGCGACGACGACGACACCCTGCCATAGCGTCGTGAGCAGCAATTCGGCGCTGTCGCCCGACGCGGCGGGCGACAGCGCGGCGAGGATGAAGATGATCGGGACGAGCGCCAGATCCTCGAACAGCAGCATCGAAAAGGCCGATTTGCCGACCGCCGACTTGGTGCCGGCGATCGGAAGCACGAGCGCGGTCGACGACAGCGCGAGCGCAATGCCGAGGCCGTAGGCGGCAGCGGTCGACAGATTGCCGACCAGCAGCAGCGCGGTGCCGAGGATCAGGCCGCACAGCGCCAGTTCTGCGGCACCGACCCCGAATACCAGCTTGCGAAGCTGCCACAGGCGGCGGAACGACAGTTCGAGCCCGATCGAGAAGAGCAGGAGGATGATGCCGAGCTCGGCAAACAGCGCGATTTCCTCGGCTGACCCGATCGTGAGGTGGCGCAGCCAGGGGTAGTCGCCGGTCAGCGACCCCAGTCCCGACGGCCCGACGAGCAGCCCGACGAGGATGAAGCCGATCACCGGCGAAATCCGGAAGCGTGCGAACGCGGGGATGATGACGCCCGCGGCGCCCAGCACCACCAGCGCGTCGCCGATGAGCGAGGTTTCTGTTTCCGATACCATAAGGGCCGACCTTATGCAGGCCGGCCCCGATTGGCTAGACGTCTAACCCAACCTTTTTGGTTGTTTTCAGCTACCCATCTTGGCTTCGAGATTCTCGACGATCGCCTCGAAGAAACCTTCGGTGGTCAGCCAGTTCTGGTCGGGACCGATCAGCAGCGCGAGATCCTTGGTCATCTTGCCGCTTTCGACCGTCGCGACGCAGACCTTTTCGAGGTCGTCGGCGAATTTGATGAGGGCGGCGTTGTCGTCGAGCTTGCCGCGGTGTTTGAGGCCGCCGGTCCACGCGAAGATCGACGCGATCGGGTTGGTCGAGGTCGCCTTGCCCTGCTGGTGCATGCGATAGTGGCGGGTGACGGTGCCGTGTGCGGCTTCCGATTCCACCGTCTGGCCGTCGGGGGTCATCAGCACGCTGGTCATCAGGCCGAGCGAGCCGAAACCCTGTGCGACGGTGTCCGACTGGACGTCGCCGTCGTAATTCTTGCAGGCCCAGACGAACTTGCCGCTCCACTTCAGCGCCGATGCGACCATGTCGTCGATCAGGCGATGTTCGTACACGATGCCGATTTCGTCGAACTTCGCCTTGAATTCGGCGTTGAACACTTCCTCGAACAGGTCCTTGAAGCGGCCGTCATAGGCTTTCAGGATCGTGTTCTTGGTCGACAGATACACCGGCCACTGGCGCGCGAGGCCATAGTTCAGGCTGGCGCGTGCGAAGTCGCGGATCGAATCGTCGAGATTGTACATGCCCATCGCGACACCCGACGACGGGAACTGGAACACTTCCTCGTCGATCAGCGTGCCGTCTTCGCCTTCGAACACGAGGCGCAGCTTGCCGGGGCCGGGGACGCGGAAATCGGTTGCCTTATACTGGTCGCCGAACGCATGGCGGCCGACGACGATCGGGTCGGTCCAGCCGGGGACGAGGCGCGGGACATTCTTCATCACGATCGGTTCGCGGAACACGACGCCGCCGAGGATATTGCGGATCGTGCCGTTCGGCGACTTCCACATCTTCTTGAGGCCGAATTCCTCGACGCGCGCTTCGTCGGGGGTGATCGTCGCGCACTTCACGCCGACGCCATATTTCTTGATCGCGTTCGCGGCCTCGACGGTGATCTTGTCGTCGGTACGGTCGCGTTCCTCGATGCCGAGGTCGTAATAATGAAGGTCGATGTCGAGATAGGGCAGGATCAGCCGCTCGCGGATCCATTGCCAGATGATCCGGGTCATTTCGTCGCCGTCGAGTTCGACGACCGGGTTGGCTACCTTGATCTTGCCCATGCTTTCAGCCTTTTTCCTTGGGGAGTCGGAGTTGCACGGGGCCTTAGGCAAAGCGGGGCGATTGATCAACTGCCCCGTCGCAACCGGGTTGATGCCCGGGTGGCAACGATCGCGGCGCCTTATCCATTGTCAGTATAGAAGCGGCACCCTAGAAGAACGGCCCATGTCCCATATCATATCCTCGAACCGCCCCGGCGGCGGTATCAAATGGCACTGGCCCTCGGTTCATCCCGAAGGCCGCAAGTTCCTGTTAATCGCCGGTATCGTGACCCTTTGCTTCTGGCTGCTCGGCTGGGAGATCGTCGGCTGGCTGATGCTGGGCGTGACGGTCTGGGTCGGCGCCTTCTTCCGCGATCCGGTACGCGTGACCCCGGCCGGCAGCGATGTGATCATCGCGCCCGCCGACGGGCTCGTCACCCAGATCGCCGAAGTGCCGCCGCCGCCCGAAATCGCCGGAGCCGACGGGCTGGGCGCCGCACCGATGCTGCGCGTGTCGATTTTCATGAGCGTCTTCGACGTCCATATCAATCGCACGCCCGTCGCGGGCACGCTGCGCAAGCTCGTTTATATTCCCGGAAAATTTGTCAACGCCGACCTCGACAAGGCGAGCGAAGAGAATGAGCGCCAGCATTTCGTCGTCGAACGCGCCGACGGCGTGCGCATCGGCTTTACCCAGATCGCGGGCCTCGTCGCGCGGCGCATCATGCCCTTCGTCACGATGGGTAACGAACTCGCCACCGGCCAGCGCGTCGGCCTGATCCGTTTCGGCAGTCGTGTCGACGTCTATCTGCCCGCGGGAACGACCCCGCAGGTTCTGCTGGGACAGCGCACGCTGGCGGGCGAGACCGTCGTCGCGCGGATCGGCACCGCGGAGACGATCGAAGGCATCGGGCAATAAGGTGGCGGACGGTCCGGCGATCGACGACGGACAGGTCGCGCCCGATGCGGCGGGGCGCCGTATCGCCGGGCTCAGCCTGCGCGCTTTCGCGCCCAATGCGATTACCATCCTCGCGCTCTGTTCGGGGCTGACCGGCGTCCGTTTCGCGATCGGGGGCGAATGGGCCGCGGCGGTGACGATGATCATCGTCGCCGGGGTGCTCGACGGCATGGACGGGCGGATCGCCCGGCTTCTGCGCGCGCAGAGCAAATTCGGCGCCGAGCTCGATTCGCTGTCCGACGTGATCGCTTTCGGTGTCGCACCGGCGATGATCCTGTTCCTCTGGTCGCTCGCCGACGCGCCCAAATTCGGCTGGACCGCGGCGCTGGCGCTCGCCGTGTGCTGTGCGCTACGCCTTGCGCGCTTCAATTCGCGCATGGATGCCGATTTTCAACCGCACAAGTCGGCGGGCTTCATGACCGGTATTCCGGCCCCCGCCGGCGCGGGGCTGTCGTTCGTTCCCGTCTATCTGTGGCTGGTGACCGGCAACGGCCTGTTCCGTGAATGGTATGTCGTCATGCCCTGGGCGCTCGGCGTCGCGATGCTGATGATTTCGGCGATCCCGACCTATAGCTGGTCATCGATCCGGCTCCGCCGCTCGTGGCGGCTGTTCGCGCTCGCGGGCGTCGGCCTCCTCGGCGCTGCACTCGTCACCGCGCCCTGGCAGACGTTGCTTGCGGTGTGTGCGCTCTACCTCATCCTGCTGCCGTTCGGCCTGGCAAGCTATGCGAAGGTCAGGCGGCGCGGCTGAGCGCCGGCTGCATACGAACCGCGGCGCGAACGGGGCGCGGGACATCGCGGCGCGCCGGCGAACGGCGCAGCGTCACTTTCTGCGGTACGGGGCCGGGCTGCGGCGCGGCATCGGCAGGGAAGGCGCCTTCGCCGAGCAGCGCCGAGAGAATCGCATTCTCGTTATTCTTGAGCATGGCCAGGATCACCGTGACGCCGAGACCGGCGGCGAGGGCGAAGAGGAGAGCGGCTGCGACCTGAACCATGATCTTGTCCTTTCGGCTTTCGTATGCGAAACCTTTGACTAACCAGCGACGGTTTCCATGGTTCTTTTGTTCCATGTTCTCGTTTTGTTCTCAACCGTTTTGCGACGAACGGAGTCGCTTTGTCGCCGAATTGAGTCTGCGGCTCGCCTCGGTTGAACCCGAAAATACGCGCGTGGCCCTTGCTTTTGGCGACCAAGCCCGCTAACGGGCCGCCCATTCCACATGGAAGGCGCACATACCGGTGCCGGGATTATCCCTTCGCGGATACCTCGGTTCTTGCCTTTCAGAGGACTAACCGGAAGGAGAAAGACTATGGCGGCACCTGTCGTCACGATGCAGAATCTTATCGAAGCTGGCGCCCACTTCGGCCACCAGACCCACCGTTGGAACCCGCGCATGAAGCCGTACATCTTCGGCGCGCGCAACGGCATCCACATCCTCGATCTGTCGCAGACCGTGCCGCTCTTCGCGCGTGCGCTCGACTTCATCGCGTCGTCGTCGGCGGCCGGTGGCAAGGTCCTGTTCGTCGGCACCAAGCGCCAGGCGCAGGGGCCGATCGCCGATGCGGCGCGCGCTTCGGGCCAGCACTTCGTCAACCACCGCTGGCTGGGCGGCATGCTCACCAACTGGAAGACGATCTCGAACTCGATCAAGCGCCTCAAGACGCTCGAAGAGCAGCTTTCGGGCGACACTTCGGGTCTCACCAAGAAGGAAGTGCTCAACAAGACGCGCGAGCGCGACAAGCTCGAAATGTCGCTCGGCGGCATCCGTGACATGGGCGGTATTCCCGACGTGATGTTCGTGATCGACGCGAACAAGGAAGAGCTGGCGATCAAGGAAGCCAACGTCCTTGGCATTCCCGTCGTCGCGATCCTCGATTCGAACGTCTCGCCCGACGGCATCGCCTTCCCGGTTCCGGCGAACGATGACGCCGCGCGCGCCATCCGCCTGTACTGCGATGCGGTTGCCCAGGCGGCAACGCGTGGCGGCCAGCAGGCCCGCGCCAACCGTGGCGAAGACCTCGGCGCCGCTGTCGAGCCGACCGCCGAACCCGTTCTGGTCGAAGAGGCCGCCGCTCCGGTGACCGAGGACGAACAGGTCCCGGCCGAAGCTGCCGCCGAAACCGAACGTCAGAGCGACGCCTGATCGCTCTCTGGCATGACGGGACGGCGTGCCGCTTCAAGTGGCCGCCGTCCCTGTCATCCCGTTGACTTATCGCCCCGCCATGCGCGCGGGCGTCCCGCGGGCCAGATGGGCTCGCCCCTTTTGAAAGGAATATTCCATGGCTGAGATTACGGCCGCCCTCGTCAAGGAACTGCGCGACCGCACGGGCGCAGGCATGATGGATTGCAAAAAGGCGCTCGCCGAAAACAACGGTGACATCGAAGCGTCGATCGACTGGCTGCGCACCAAGGGCCTCGCCGCCGCTGCCAAGAAGGCCGGCCGCGTCGCCGCCGAAGGCCTCGTCGGCTTTGCGACCGAGGGCACCAAGGGCGCGCTCGTCGAAGTGAACAGCGAAACCGACTTCGTCGGCAAGAACGAGCAGTTCCAGGAATTCGTCCGCGACGTGACGCAGGTCGCGCTTGCCGGTAACATTACCGACATCGACGCGCTGAACGCCGCTGCCTATCCGACCGGTGGTACCGTCGCGGAAAAGCTGACCAGCAACATCGCGACGATCGGTGAGAACCAGTCGCTGCGCCGCAGCGCGATCGTTTCGGTCAGCTCGGGCGTCGTCACGGGCTATGTCCACAACGCCGCCGCTCCCGGCATGGGCAAGATCGGCGTGCTCATCGCGCTCGAATCGACCGCCGGTGCGGACGTTCTCGAACCGCTCGGCAAGCAGCTGGCGATGCATGTCGCTGCCGCGAACCCGCTGGCGCTGAACGGCGACGACCTCGACGCCGACCTCGTCGCGCGCGAACGTGCGATCGCCGAGGAAAAGGCGGCCCAGTCGGGCAAGCCCGCCGAAATCGTCGGCAAGATGGTTGACGGCGCGATCGCCAAGTACCGCAAGGAAAATGCGCTTCTGTCGCAGCTCTTCGTGATGGACGGCAAGACCCCGGTCGCCGAAGTCGTCGCCGCTGCCGGCAAGGATGTCGGCGCGACGATCACCCTCAAGGGCTTCGTCCGCTTCCAGCTCGGTGAAGGCATCGAGAAGGAAGAAAGCGACTTCGCGGCGGAAGTCGCGGCGGCCGCTGGCGTCTGATAAAAGATACGCGCGATTGCAGCGCTGCGGCGCCGCAGTCCGCTTGGCAATGGCGCGTACTCTGACTAGGGTGCGCGCCATTCGCTTATTCATCGATTACATAAGGTTCCCCCGATCATGGCATTGCCCGGCATGAAACGCATTTTGCTGAAACTGTCGGGTGAGGCGCTGATGGGGTCCAGCCCCTTCGGCATCGACCCCGAAACGGTCGCAAGCATGGCCGCCGAGGTCAAGGAGGCCAAGGAGCGGGGACTCGAAATCTGCCTTGTTATCGGCGGCGGCAATATCTTTCGCGGCATGGCGGGCGCCGCCAAGGGTATGGACCGCGCGCAGGCCGACTATATGGGGATGCTCGCCACCGTGATGAACGCGCTGGCGATGCAGAATGCGCTGGAGCAGCTGGGCGTCGAAACGCGCGTCCAGTCGGCGATCGAGATGGACAAGGTGTGCGAGCCCGTCATTCGCCGCCGCGCAGAGCGCCATATGGAAAAGGGCCGCGTGGTGATCTTCGCCGCGGGTGTCGGCGCGCCCTATTTCACGACCGACAGCGGCGCCGCGCTCCGCGCCGCCGAAATGAAGTGCGACGCGCTGCTCAAGGGCACCAGCGTCGATGGCGTTTATAACGCCGATCCCAAGAAGGATCCGAACGCGGTCCGCTACGACACGCTCAGCTATGACCGCGTGCTCGCCGACAATCTGAAGGTGATGGACGCGAGCGCGGTGGCGCTGTGCCGTGACAATCATATCCCGATCGTCGTGTTCAACATTCGCGAACCCGGCAATCTGGCGCGCGTGCTGGCGGGCGAGGGTGTTTCGACCGTCGTCGGCGACGCCGCCTGAACAGAATTAGAGAGGAAAGACAGATGGCGAAATATGACAAGGCCGACCTCGAACGTCGTATGCACGGTGCGGTCGAATCGCTGAAAAGCGACCTCGCGGGCCTGCGCACCGGCCGCGCGCACACCGCGTTGCTCGATCCGGTGACGGTCGAGGTCTATGGCAGCCACATGCCGCTGAACCAGGTCGCTTCGGTCAGCGCCCCCGAACCGCGGATGCTGTCGGTGCAGGTGTGGGACAAGTCGAACGTCGGTCCCGTCGACAAGGCGATCCGCTCGGCCGGCCTCGGCCTCAACCCGATCGTCGACGGCCAGATGCTGCGCCTGCCGATCCCCGAAATGACGCAGGAACGCCGCAAGGAGCTGTCGAAGCTCGCCGGTCAGTACGCCGAAAAGGCGCGCGTCGCGGTGCGCAACGTCCGCCGCGATGGCATGGACAATCTCAAGGCCGACGAAAATAAGAAGGAAATCAGCGAGGACGATCGCAAGCGGTCGGAAACCGAGGTCCAGAAGCTGACCGACGCCACGATTGCCGAACTTGACGCCGCCGCGGCTGCCAAGGAAAAGGAAATTCTGGGCTAGTGGATCGGTCGGTTTCCGGGACCCTGTACAGATTATGACGACACCAGCCGCCAGCCACGGCGCACGCCATGTCGCCATCATCATGGACGGCAATGGCCGCTGGGCCAAAAAGCGCCTGCTGCCCCGCGTCGCCGGTCACAAGGCCGGGGTCGAAGCGGTGCGGACGATCGTGCGCGCCGCGGGCGACCTCGGCATCGAGGCGATGACGCTCTACGCCTTCAGTTCCGAGAACTGGAAGCGACCGGAGGAAGAGGTCAGCGACCTGATGGGGCTGATGAAGCGCTTCATCCTGTCCGACCTCGACGAATTCGCCGCGAACGACGTGAAGCTGAAGGTCATCGGCAACTGGCGCGCGCTCGCGCCCGATGTCGTTGCGCTGATCGAAAATGCGCTGGCACGCACCTCGGGCAACAAACGCACGACGCTCGCGGTCGCGCTCAACTATGGCGCGCAGGACGAACTGGTGCGCGCGGCGACCGCTGCGGCTGCACAGGGCGAAATCACCGCCGAGGCGATCGAGGCGAACCTCGATACCGCCGACATGCCGCCGCTCGACCTGCTCATCCGCACGTCGGGCGAGGTGCGGCTGTCGAATTTCCTGCTCTGGCAGTCGGCCTATGCCGAACTCTATTTCACCGACAAATTGTGGCCGGACTTCAAACCGGCCGATCTGAAAGCGGCGCTCGACCATTTTGCGCGCCGCGATCGCCGTTACGGGGGACTTTAGGGCATGGCGGCAGTGGGCAAATCGGACCTGTGGGTGCGGATCGGATCGGCGATCGTCCTGTTCGCGATCGCGGGCACCGCGCTGTGGTTCGGCGGCATTGCCTTCGGTCTGTTGCTCCTTGTCGGCGGCGCGCTGGTTCTCGTCGAATGGTTTGCGCTGGTGAAGCGGATGACGCTGGGCGGGGGCAGCAAAACCGCGCTCAACATCCTCGGCCCGATCCTCGTCCTCGGTGCGATGGCGGGGTTGTGGTTCATCCGCGACCATCTGGGCGTCACCGCGGCGCTCTGGGTCTTCGGCATGGTCTGGGCGACCGATATCGGCGCCTATTTTGCCGGCCGCGCCTTTGGCGGCGCGCGCCTCGCACCGAAAATCAGCCCGTCGAAGACCTGGTCGGGGCTGATCGGCGGCATGGTCGCGGCGCTGATCGCCAGCGCGACGATCGGCGACCGCGCGGGCGTCATTGGCGTTCCGCTGTGGATCGGCCTGTTCATGGGGCTGCTCGCGCAGCTCGGCGACCTTGCGCAAAGCTGGATGAAGCGCCGCGCGGGGGTCAAGGATTCGGGCAAGCTCATTCCCGGTCACGGCGGCCTGTTCGACCGCGTCGACGGCGTGCTGCCGGTCGCGCTGCTGCTCGGCGCGCTGGCATTTGCCGGCCAGATCGCCGTGCGGGCGGCCGGCTGACATGACCCGCCGCCGCCTCTCGCTGTTCGGTGCGACGGGATCGGTCGGGCAATCGACCCTCGATCTTGTGCGGCGCGACGGCGAGGCGTGGGCGGTCGGGGTGCTGACCGCCAACAGCGACGTCGCCGAACTGGCGAAACTCGCAAAGGAATTTCGCCCCGATATCGCCGTCATCGCGGACGAGGCACTTTACGGCGCGCTCGGAGAGGCGCTTGCCGGTACGGACATCGAGATCGCGGCAGGCGCTGCGGCGCTGGTCGAAGCCGCGCGGCGCCCGACCGACCTTGTGATGGCGGCGATCGTTGGCACGGCAGGTCTCGCGCCCACCATGGCTGCGCTCGAAGCGGGTCACGACGTCGCACTTGCCAACAAGGAGGCGCTGGTTTCAGCCGGCGAACTGATGACCGCCGCGGCGCGCGCCTCGGGCGCGACGATCCTGCCCGTCGACAGCGAGCACAATGCGATCTTTCAGTGCCTCGCGGGCGGGCGGATCGACCAGGTGCGCCGCATCATCCTGACCGCGAGCGGCGGACCGTTCCGCACGATGAGCGCCGCCGACATGGCCGCTGTCACCCCGGCGCAGGCGGTTGCGCACCCGAACTGGTCGATGGGCGCGAAAATCAGCGTCGATTCGGCGACGATGATGAACAAGGGCCTCGAACTGATCGAGGCGCATCATTTGTTCCCCGTCGGGCTCGAACGGATCGAAATCCTCGTCCACCCGCAATCGGTGATCCACAGCCTCGTCGAATATATCGACTGCTCGACGCTCGCGCAGCTCGGCTCGCCCGATATGCGCATCCCGATCAGCAGCGCGCTCGCCTGGCCGCAGCGGATGGCGACGCCGTGCGCGCCGCTCGACCTCGCCAGCATCGCGCGGCTCGATTTCGAGGCGCCCGACGAGATCCGCTTTCCCGCGACCGCACTCTGCCGTGCCGCCATCGCCGAGGGCGGTGCGCGCCCGGCGCAGCTCAACGCCGCGAACGAGGTGGCGGTCGCCGCCTTCCTCGCCGGCCGTATTTCCTTTCCCGCGATCGTCGATACGGTGCGCAGGGTGATCGATGCCGCGGCCCCTGCGGTCCCGGCGTCGCTTCAGGACATATTCAGCGTCGATGCCGCATCCCGCGCGGCTGCCCAATATTTTGTGGACCAATTTGAACATGCTTGAGACCCCGGGTTTCGCTTTTACCGTCCTCGCTTTCCTGCTCGTGCTCGGCCCGCTCGTGTTCGTGCACGAATATGGCCATTATATCGTCGGGCGCTGGTGCGGGGTGAAGGCCGATACCTTCTCGATCGGTTTCGGGCGCAAGATCCTCGGCTGGAAGGACAAGCGCGGCACCGAATGGAAGATCGGCTGGCTGCCGCTCGGCGGCTATGTCCAGTTCGCGGGCGACCGCGACGCGGTCAGCCAGCCCGACGCGACCTGGCATCAGCTGCCGGCGGCGGAAAAGTCGCACACTTTCCCGGCGCAGCCGGTGTGGAAGCGCTCGTTGATCGTCGCAGCGGGGCCGGTCACCAATTTCCTGTTCGCGATCCTGATCCTTGCGGGCTTCGCTTGGGCTGGTGGCAAGCCGGTGACGCCGCCTGTTGCGGGCGGGATCGAGGCCGGATCGGCGGCGGCCGCCGCGGGCCTGCGCACCGGCGACCGGATCGTCTCGATCGACGGGCGGTCGATGGAGACCTTCGGCGATATCCCGATGGCGGTCGCGCATCGCCCGGGGGAGACGATGCAGGTGCGCGTTCTCCGCTCCGGAAGCGAACGCACGGTCGTGCTGACCCCGCGGCTGATCACGGAGAAGGACCCGTTCGGCAAGGAATATGAGCGCGCGATCATCGGCCTCGCGCCGCCCGCGCCGCAGTTGCAGCCGGTGTCGCTCCTCGAAGCGCCCGCGGTCGGGCTGCACCAGACCTGGCAGATCGTCCGGCAGACGGGCGAGGTGCTGGGTCAGTTCCTGACCGGACGCCGGTCGATCAAGGACATGAACGGCCCGGTCAAGATCGCCGAGGTTTCGGGGCAGGCGGCGACGCTGGGGCTGGCGTCGCTGATATTCTTCATCGCGCTGATTTCCATCAATCTGGGGTTCATCAACCTCTTGCCATTGCCGATGCTCGATGGTGGTCACTTGCTATTCTATGCCTATGAAGCGATCCGCCGGCGCCCCGCGCCGCCGCAGGTGCAGGAATGGGCGTTTCGATTCGGCTTTGCGGCGGTTGTCACGCTGATGCTGGTCGTAACTTTCAACGATTTGGGCTCATTGGGCCTGTGGGACCGGATCGCGCGCTTGATTGGCTAGCGAGTCTGGGGCAGGGAGTTGCGCGCGAACCTGCGGTCAGGCGGGTTTGTCGCTTTCGAGTTATTTTTTCGGGATGAACAGCGTGGCTTCACACAAATTCTCGGCGCGGACACAGCTGTCGGCCCTCCTCATGGCAGGTACGATGTTGGCAACGCCGGTGATGGCGCAGCAAGCGGCGCCGCCGACCGTCCCCGCGCCCGCTCCCGAAGCGGCGCCGAGCGCGACGACGGTCCAGTCGATCACCGTCGTCGGCAACCAGCGGCTCGAGGCGCAGACGATCCTGTCGTACCTGCGGCTGCGCGTCGGTCAGCAATATGATCGTTCGGTGCTCGACCAGGCGCTGAAGGACCTCGCCGCGACCGAATTGTTCAAGGATTTCCAGATCACCGACAACGCCGGTGCGCTGACGATCCAGGTGACCGAGAACCCGGTGATCAACCGCGTCATCCTCGAAGGCAACAAGCGCCTGAAGGAAGACAAGATCCGGCCCGAGATCAAGCTCGCGCCGCGCCAGATCTTCACCCGCTCGAAGGTCCGCGCCGACGTCGCGCGCATCATCGAGCTTTACAAGCGGCAGGGCCGCTTCGCCGCGACCGTCGAACCCAAGATGGTGTCGCTCGACCAGAACCGCGTCGATGTGGTGTTCGAGATCAACGAAGGGCCGAAGTCGAAGGTCCGCCAGATCAACATCATCGGTAACGAGAAGTTCAGCGACGGCGATCTCAAGGACGAGATGGCGACGAAGCAGTCGAGCCTGATGACGATCCTGTCGTCGAACACCAGCTACGACCCCGATCGCCTCGCCTATGACCAGCAGAAATTGCGCCTTTTCTACCTGACCAACGGTTACGCCGATTTCCGGGTGATTTCGGCGGTGGCCGAGCTGACGAGCAACAAGCAGGACTTCATCATCACTTACGTGGTCGAGGAAGGCGAACGCTACAAGTTCGGCGATGTCGACGTGAAGAGCGAGATCCGCGACTTCCAGCCCGAAATGCTGAAGAAGCTGCTGCCGATGCACACCGGCGACTGGTACGACGCCAAGCTGGTCGAGGACACGGTCGAAAGCCTCAGCGAGACCGCCGGTCTGTTCGGATACGCCTTTGCCGACATCAATCCCGAATTTCGCCGCGATCCCGAAACCAAGACGATGGCGATCACCTTCAACGTCGGCGAGAGCCCGCGTACTTACGTGGAGCGTATCGACGTCAACGGCAACACGCTGACGCACGACAAGGTAGTCCGCCGCGAATTCCGCTTGAACGAGGGCGACGCCTTCAACAGCTTCGGCATCAAGCGCACCGAGAACCGCATCAACAGCCTCGGTTATTTCCAGGAAAATCTGGAGATCGAGCGCAAGGAAGGCAGCGCGCCCGACCGCATCATCCTCGAAACCAATGTCGAGGAAAAGCCGACCGGTGAGCTGTCGCTGTCGGCGGGCTTCTCGTCGATCGAGAATTTCCTGCTTCAGGCGTCGATCCGCCAGCGCAACTTCCGCGGTCTCGGCCAGCAGCTCCAGGCCTCGGTCAACTATTCGAGCTATTCGAAGTCGATCGAACTCGGCTTTACCGAACCCTATCTGTTCGACCGCAACATCTCGGTCGGCGGCAGCATCTATCGCCGCGACCTGAACTCGTTCAACTTCATCAACAACGACCGCCGGACGACGTTCCAGCAGGTCACGACCGGTTTGCAGCTCAATGCCGGTGTGCCGCTGACCGAATTCATGTCCTTCTTCGCGCGCTACAGCATCAATTTCGACGATGTGACGCTCGACAAGGGAATCTATTATTTCGGTAACGAGTGCGACCCGCTCGTCGCGGGCCGCTACCTGTGCGACGCGATCGGGACGCGGACGACTTCGCTGCTCGGCTACACGCTCGCTTATGACGATCGCGACAACCGCCTGCGCCCGACGCGCGGCCAGTCGCTGTCGCTCAGCCAGGATTTCGCGGGCCTCGGCGGCAGCGTCAAATATGTCCGCACGCGCGCCAATGCGTCGAAGCATTTCAATCTCGGCAGCCGCTTCATCCTCAACCTGTCGGCCGAGGGCGGTTATATCTATCCGTTCGGCGGGCGCCCGACCCCGACCAGCGACAAGGTCCGCCTGACCGACCGCTTCTTCCTCGGCGAACCGCAGATGCGCGGTTTCGATATTCGCGGCGTCGGTCCGCGCGTGATCCGCTATGGCGTCACCTATGATCCGACCAATCCGGTCGTCGATACGTCGAACGACAATCGCGGGCAGATCGACGACGCTCTCGGCGGCCGCGCTTATTATCAGGGCCGTCTCGAACTCGATATCCCGCTGGGCAGCGGCGCGAAGGAAATGGGGCTCCGGCCGTCTGTGTTCGTCGACGTCGGTTCGGTGTTCAGCGTCAAGCGTCCGACGCTCACGACGCTCGCCGATTTCCGCGATCCGGCCGACGGGTTTACCAAATTCCTGTGCCGCAATGCCACCACGGGCGTGAAGACCTTCGCGACCAACACGCCCAACCCCGACGGCACGCCGTCGGGTGATTTCACGACCTGCGACACCGCGAACGGCTTCTCCTCGCTGGCACCGTTCGAGGAACGCTTCTTTGGCGACACCTGGATGCCGCGCGTCTCGATCGGCGCCGGGGTCAACTGGAACTCTCCGTTCGGTCCCTTCCGGATCGACTTCGCTTACGCCCTTCGCAAAGAAGAGGGCGATGACACCAAACGCTTCTCATTCAACGTAGGAACCCAATTCTAATGAAGAAAATTCTCGTCGCTTCGGCGCTGGCAATGGCCACGCTGTCGGTTTCGCCCATCCTGTCGGCCCCGGCGATCGCGCAAGCAAAGGGCGTGGGCGTTGCCGACGTCCGCGTCGCCGCCGCCCGCTCGAACGCTTTCCAGACCGCCTCGACCCAGATCGAGACGACCTACAAGGCGCAGATCGATCAGCAGCAGTCGCGCGGGCAGACGCTGCAGGCCGAAATCAACGTCCTGATCGCGAAATATAACGAAGAAGCGAAAAAGACCCCGCAGAACCAGGCGGCGCTGCAGGCTGCGGCGAAGGCCGTGCAGGACAAGCGTCAGGCGGCGCAGACCGAACTCGGCCGGATCGGCGCGCCGGTCGACCTCGCCATCGCTTATGTCGAAGACCAGATCAGCGTTCGCATGAACGAAGCGATCAAGGCCGCGATGACCGCGAAAAAGATCGACCTGCTGCTCAACCCCGATGCCGTGCTCGCCCGCGAGAATAATGTCGACATCACCGACGCGGTGGTGACCGAACTGAACCGCATCCTGCCCAACGTGTCGATCGCGGTTCCGGCGGGTTACCAGCCGGGCCAGCTCGTCCAGCAGCGCAACCAGCAGCTGATGGATCAGGCACGCGCCGCACAGGGTGGCACGCCGGCTGCTCCGGCCCCGACGGGCACCCCGCCGACGACCCGCTAAGCGCAATGGCGGACGGGGAAAAGCCGGAAGGCACGATGGGGCCGGTGGATATCCGCCGGATTCTGACGTTGCTGCCGCATCGTTATCCGATGCTGCTCGTCGACCGGGTGGAATCGATGGTGAAGGACACCTCGATCCACGCGGTCAAGGCGGTGACGATCAACGAGCCCTTCTTTCAGGGGCATTTCCCCGGCCGGCCGATCATGCCCGGCGTCCTCATCGTCGAGGCGCTGGCGCAGGCCGGCGGCATATTGGCGGTCGAATCGCTCGGCCTCGGCGGGTCGGGCAAGCTCGTCTATTTCATGGCGATCGACGGGGTGAAGTTCAGGAAGCCGGTCGAACCCGGCGTTCTGCTCGACCTCCACGTCACGATCGTCCAGGCAAAGCGGAATATCTGCAAGTTCGAGGGCCGGGCGATGCTGGGCGACGCTCTTGCCGCCGAATGCCAGTTCACCGCAATGATCGCCGATCCGCCGAGCGACTAAGCAAGGCTTGCAAAATCAGCCATTCACCGTTAGGGGCCACCGCTTCGCGAGCCCCATAGCGGGGAAAGCACAGACTCACAGCCAGCTGGTCGGTAACCAGCGGCACAGGAGCCCATGACATGAAAAAAGACATCCACCCCGCGTACCACATGATCACGGTCAAGATGACCGATGGCACCGAATATCAGACGCGCTCGACCTGGGGCAAAGAGGGCGACACGATGACGCTCGAAATCGACCCCACCGCGCACCCGGCGTGGACCGGCGGCACGGGCCGTATGCTCGACGCGGGCGGCCAGGTCGCGAAGTTCAACAAGCGTTTCGGCGGTCTCTCGCTCAAGCGTTGATGGCGTCTGCCTCCGCCAAAGCGGGGGTCAGCCCAGAACCTTTGCAAGCGCGCTTTGCCAACCGGCAAGGCGCGTTTTGCGTTTTCCGGCAGCCAGCGCGGGCGTGAAGCGCGTCGCGGTGCCGCGCATCGTCCCGGCTGCGCTGGCGAGGTCGGAGTACAGCCCCGCCCCCGTCGCGGCGAGCATCGCAGCGCCCAGTGCGGTGCTTTCGACGAATCCCGGCCGCTCGACCACAAGGTCGAGTATGTCGGCCAGATCCTGCGCCATCCAGTCGTTCGCCGCCATACCCCCGTCGATACGGACTTCTGCCCAATCGACGCCATCGGCAGCAAAGGCCGATTTCAGATCGTGCGCCTGATAGGCCTGCGCTTCCAGCGCGGCGCGCGCGACATGCGCCTTGCCGGTGGCAAAGCTCAGCCCCGACAGCGCGGCCAGCGCATCGGGCCGCCAGTGCGGCGCGCCGAGGCCGGTGAGGGCAGGGACCAGATAGACGCCGCCATTGTCCGCGACCGACCGTGCCAGTCCTTCGCTCTCGCTCGCGCTCGCCAGCAGGCCGAGCCCGTCGCGCAGCCATTTGATCAGGCTGCCCGCGACGAACACCGATCCTTCGAGCGCATAGGAGCGCATATCGCCTTCCTGCACCAGCACCGTCGCGAGCAGGCGGTTCTCCGAATGGGGCCGGGTGGTACCGCTCGCCGACAGAATGAAGGCGCCGGTGCCAAAGGTCGCCTTGGTCTGCCCCGGCGACAGGCACGCCTGGCCGATCGTTGCCGCCTGTTGATCGCCCGCCATGCCGCTGATCGGGATCGGGCTCCCGAACAGCGCGGGTGCGGTTACGCCGACGGTGGTCGTGCAGCCGGTGATTTCGGGCAGCAGCGCCACGGGTACGCCGAGCAGGTCGCAAAGTTCGCTGTCCCAGCCGCTGGTACCGTTGATGTCCATCAGCGAGGTACGCGACGCATTGCTCGCGTCGGTGACGTGGACCCCGCCGGTCAGGCGATAGACGAGGTAGGATTCGATCGTCCCGACCGCGAGCCGGTCGCCCGCCTCGCGAAGCTGCGGCCAGTGCTTCAGCGCCCACCCGATCTTGCTCCCTGAAAAATAGGGGTCGAGCAACAGGCCGCTTCGGGCCTGCACCATCGCTTCGTGCCCTGCCTCCTTCAGCGCGGCGCAATCGGTGGCGGTTCGGCGATCCTGCCAGACGATCGCCGGCGCCAGCGGTTCGCCCGTCTTCCGGTCCCAGAACACTACCGTTTCGCGCTGGTTCGTGATGCCGATCGCCGCCACCTGATGTGCGCCGCCCGCCTGTTCGACCATATCGCGCGTGCAGGCGAGGGTGGCGGCCCAGATTTCTGCGGCGTCATGCTCAACCAGTCCCGGTCCCGGATAATGTTGCCGGATTTCGCGCTGTGCGCTGCCGAGTGGGGTGCCGTCGGCTTCGAAAAGCATCGTGCGGGTCGAGGTTGTACCCTCGTCGATGACGATAATTTTCTCGGCCATATCGCTCTCCCTCTTTTGCTTTTGATGCAGAAAGAACGACGCCTCGACAAGGCGCGCGACACGAACATTCGTAATCGCCTTGCAAAATTGCGGGCACTATGCCATATATTGTGCAGCGCAGCATGGCGGGATCACCCGCCGCAACCACCGGCAGCGTGATTTCCCGCCCATTTTCAGGCGCGGGCGAGCCGGACTAGCGCTTTGTCCCCAGAGGCACCCTTTCACGCGGGTCGTTTCGAACCCGCGGCCGTGCGCCGTCCGTTCGATGCGAGCGGACGCTGTGCGCGTCGCCCTTTGTGAGTATTTTATGACGACTTTTAATGACTTTGGCCTGCACGCCGACATCAATCGCGCGCTTGCCGCCAAGGATTATACGCAGCCGACCCCGATCCAGACGCAGGCGATCCCGCCGCTGATGAAGGGCCGCGACCTGTGCGGTATCGCGCAGACGGGCACCGGCAAGACCGCCGGCTTCTCGCTGCCCTCGATCCATCACCTGCTGACCTATCCGCACCGCGCCAACCCGCGGAGCTGCCGGATGCTCGTGCTCGCGCCGACGCGCGAACTCGCTGCGCAGATCGCGCAGAGCTGCCGCGACTATGGCCGCTTCACGAAGCTGTCGGTTTCGACCGTGTTCGGCGGCGTGCCGATCAACAAGCAGATCCGCGACCTTTCGGGCGGCGTCGATATCCTCGTTGCCACGCCGGGTCGACTGCTCGACCTGATCGACCAGCGCGCGCTGCGCCTCGACGACGTCGAAATCTTCGTCCTCGACGAAGCCGACCAGATGATGGACATGGGCTTCATCCACTCGCTGCGCCGTATCGCGAAGTTGCTGCCGTCGCGCCGCCAGAACCTCTTCTTCTCGGCAACGATGCCGAAGGAAATCGCGCATCTCGCCGAACAGTTCCTCGAGGATCCGGTGACCGTGTCGGTGACGCCGGCGGCGACGACGGTCGAAAAGATCAGCCAATATTCGACTTTCGTCGAACAGAAGGAAAAGCAGGCGCTGCTCCATTCTGTCATCGCCAGCGAAGATATCGACCGCGCGCTGATCTTCACGCGCACCAAGCATGGCGCCGACCGCGTCGTGCGTCACCTTGCGGGCGCCGGCATCAAGGCGATGGCGATCCATGGCAACAAGAGCCAGTCGCAGCGCACCCACGCGCTCCAGGCATTCCGCTCGGGCGATATCAAGCTGCTCGTCGCGACCGACATCGCCGCGCGCGGTATCGACGTGTCGGGCGTCAGCCATGTGATCAACTTCGAGATCCCTAACGTCCCGGAGCAATATGTCCACCGCATCGGCCGCACCGCGCGCGCCGGCGCCGAGGGCAAGGCGATCAGCTTCATCGCGCCCGACGAGCGTCCGTACATGCGCGATATCGAGCGCGTCACGCGGTCGAAGTCCGAACCGATGCCGCTGCCCGAGAATTTCAACGAGCTGGTGCGTAACCTGCCGAAGCCGGCGCAGCCGCCGCGCGATACCGGCAGCCAGGGCCGCAACCCGCAGCGCCAGCGCGAAGACGCGCTGCGCGGCCGTGATGCGGGCAAACCCCGCGGTGATCGCGGTCCGCGCCGCGACGGCGCTCCCGCTGGCGAAGGCGCGGAAGGCCAGCGCAAGCGCCGTTTCCGCCCGCGCAACAAGAGCGTCGGCGCGCACAAGGGCGCGGTGAAGCGCGTCGGTTGACGCTTGCCGCCCATCCGCTAGACCCTTCGCCCACAAGATGACGGGCGAAGGGGTAGCGGATGACGAACGGTGATGGCGCGGCGGCAATCGATACCCGGCAGAGCGAACGCAAGGTCATCCTCGCGTCGTCGCTCGGCACGGTGTTCGAATGGTATGATTTTTACCTCTACGGCCTGCTCGCGACGATCATCTCGGCGCAGTTCTTTTCGGGCGTCAACGAAACCACCGGCTTCATCTTCGCGCTCGGCGCCTTTGCCGCGGGCTTTGCGGTAAGGCCCTTTGGCGCGCTCGTGTTCGGGCGCATCGGCGACCTTGTCGGGCGCAAGAACACCTTCCTCGTCACCATGGGCCTGATGGGCGCCTCGACCTTCCTCGTCGGGGTGCTTCCCAGCTATGCGTCGATCGGCGTCGCGGCGCCGATCCTGCTCGTGCTGCTTCGCCTCGTCCAGGGGCTCGCGCTCGGCGGCGAATATGGCGGCGCCGCTACCTATGTTGCCGAACATGCGCCTGAGGGCAAACGCGGCCTCTTTACCAGCTTTATCCAGACCACCGCGACGCTCGGCCTGTTCGCGGCGCTCGGCGTCGTCATCGTCATCCGTTCGGTCATGGGCGAGACGGCCTTCGCCGACTGGGGCTGGCGCATTCCCTTCCTGATCTCGGTGATCCTGCTCGGCGTCTCGCTGTGGATACGCCTCCAGCTCGAAGAAAGCCCGGTCTTCAAGCAGATGAAGGAGGAAGGCACGACGTCAAAGGCGCCGCTCACCGAAGCGTTCGGCCGCTGGGAAAATCTGAAATGGGTGATCGTCGCGCTGTTCGGCGCGGTCGCGGGGCAGGCGGTCGTCTGGTATTCGGGGCAATTCTACGCGCTCTTCTTCCTCGAAAAGACGCTGAAGGTCGACGGCGCGACCGCGAACATATTGATCGCCATCGCGCTGGCGCTCGGCACGCCCTTCTTCATCTTTTTCGGCTGGCTCAGCGACAAGGTCGGACGCAAGCCGATCATTCTCGCCGGCTGCGCGCTCGCGGCGCTGACCTATTTCCCGGCCTTCCAGATGCTGACCAGCGCGGCCAACCCCGCGATGGCCAAGGCACAGCAGAACGCGGCGGTTATCATGGCCGCCGATCCCGGCGCCTGCTCGTTCCAGTTCGATCCGATCGGGCGCAACAAGTTCGAAGGCAGCGGCTGCGACATCATCAAGTCGACGCTGGCGAAGGCGGGTGCCAATTACACGGCCTTCACGCGTGAGCGCATGACGGGCGAACCCGCGCGGGTGCGCATCGGGTCGCGCGTCCTCGCCGCGCCCGATCCCTGGCGGCTGGCCGAAGAGGATCGCGCGGGCGCGATCGCGGCCTTCCGTGCGGACCTCGAACGCGCGCTGGCGGACGCGGGCTATCCGGCGAAGGCCGACCCGGCGGCGATCGACAAACCGCTCGTCGTCGCCATCCTCTTCTACCTCGTGCTGCTGGTGACGATGGTCTACGGCCCGATCGCGGCGCTGCTCGTCGAGCTGTTCCCCAGCCGCATCCGTTACACCGCGATGTCGCTGCCCTATCATATCGGCAATGGCTGGTTCGGAGGCTTCCTGCCGACGACGGCGTTCGCGATGGTCGCAGCGACGGGCAACATCTATTACGGCCTCTGGTATCCAGTGGTTGTCGCGGTGATCACGCTGGTCGTCGGTCTCTTCTTCCTGCCCGAAACCTTCCGCCGGTCGATCCATCACTAGCGCGCATTGACGATCGGCGCCCTCGCGCTAGGGTTGTCGCAGCCTTGAGGGGGGCGTGATGATTGTCGACGACGAAGATTTCGATCCGCCGCCACCGCGGCGCCCCATATTCCGGCGCAAGCGCGTCCTGATTCCGCTCGGCATCCTGCTTGCCCTCGTCGCCGGCTTTCTGCTGCTCCTGACCCCCGACACTGATCGAGACGAGATGATCGCCAAATATGGCGGGCCGAACGCTGCGTTCGTAGCGGGGCCGGCGGGACAGCGCATCCATTATCGCGATCAGGGAAGCCGCGATGGCCCCGCGATCATCCTGCTCCACGGATCGAACGCGAGCCTGCAGACATGGGAACCGCTCGTGAAGCGGCTCGGCGGCACATATCGCATTGTCACGCTCGACCTCCCCGGACACGGGCTGACCGGGGCAACGCCCGACCGCGACTATAGCGCCGACGGAATGATGGACGCGGTCGATGTCGTCGCCGCGAAACTCGGGCTCGACCATTTTATCCTCGGCGGCAATTCGATGGGCGGCTGGGTCGCGTGGCGCTATGCGCTGGCGCAGCCGGCGCGCGTCGACGCGCTGCTGCTGATCGACGCCGCGGGGATGCCGCTGCGCAAGGGCGAGAAGCGCCCCGAATCGAACGTCGGTTTCCGCGTTCTCGAATATCCCTTCGGCCGCTGGCTCGCGACGCGCGTGACCCCGCGGATGCTCGTTGAACAGTCGCTGCGCGGGTCGATCGAGAAACAGGCGATCGTCGATGACGCGATGATCGATCGTTATTGGGAGCTGCTGCGCTTTCCCGGCAATCGCGAAGCGACGGTGCTGCGCGCGCGCATGGATCGCGAGCCGGCGATGGCAGCGCGTGTCGGTGCGATCGAGGCGCCGACGCTGATCCTGTTCGGTGACAGGGACCGCCTGATCAACCCCAGCGCGGCGCAGACCTTCCACGAGCGCATCGCGGGATCCGAAGTTGTGCTGCTTCCCGGTATCGGCCATCTGCCGATGGAAGAGGCGCCCGACGCGACCGCCACCGCGATCGCCGATTTCCTCAAGCGGCGGCTTGTGCCGCCATCGGCTGATCCAGAAACGCACTGATCCGCGCCGAAATGGCGGCGGCGTGGGTGAAGGGGAAGAGGTGCGATCCCGGCACCGACTCCAGCACAGCGCCGTCGATCTGGTCCGCCAGCATCTGACCGAAACAGGCGGGCATGACGCCATCGCGTTCGCCCGTCAGGACCAGCGTCGGCAGGTCTTTCAGCCCGGACAGCAAGCCGAGACTGGTCCACCCCGCCATCGCCGCAGTCTGGTACGCAATGCCCAGCGGCGTCGCGGTCTGGATCTTGAGCCCGCTTGCCAGCATGTCGTCGTCGAACATCGCCGCCCAGCCGATGCCCGGCGCGCCCATGACGGGCGTCGTCGCCATCAGCACCAGTCGGCGGACGCGCCCCGGAAACTGGATCGCGATCTGCTGCGCCAGCGCGCCGCCCCAGCTGAAACCCGCAAGATCGATGCTTTTGTGGCCCAGCCGGTCGGCAATCTCCATCACCACCGCGGCGATCGTCGGTGCGCCATAGGGCAGCAGCGCATCGGGCGAACCGCCGACCCCCGGCATGTCGAGCGTCCACACTTCGCGGCCATGGATTTGCGCGAGCAGCGGCGCGGCGGCGGCGATATCGGCGCCAATGCCGTTGAGGAACAATAGCGGCGTTCCGGCCGTCCCTTCGCGCCAGCGCGCGACGCGCAGACTCAGGCCATAGACATGCTCGGTGCTGATGGCCGGGCGGCCGCTGATCCTGCTCATGGCGATTGCCTTCGCATATCCGGGTGACACGCGAAAGGCCGCGCAGACCTAGACTGGCTGCTTTGTGGCCGCTGCGGCCTGTTCATAGCGGAGGCAATCGAAAATCTTGGCGCCGGCAAGGAAAACCGACCCGCTGCACGCGATCAGGAGCAGCTTGCCGCCAAGCCCCGGATATTCATGCAGATAGGCGCCCCCGCGCGCCATTGCCCCGACGGCGAGGGCATAGATGATAAGGCACGCTTCGAGGCGGGTCTTGATGACGAACAGGCGTCCGATTTTTTTCAGCATCACCATCTATCCAGCAAGAGCCGTGCCAGCGGCGGAAATGCGGGATTCGCTTCGCCGGGCTTATGGTAAACTGTAAGTTAATCCGACAGGCCAAGGCAAGGGGCGTCGGTTTTGGAGTGGAAAACGGACGCTTTACCTAAGGCGTAGTTCGCTAGACCATAGTTGATTTTCTTCGAGAGATCTCGGGTCCAGCTTTTCCAGCAAGCCAGCGAACGATTCTCGCAGGACCGGAGAAAGCGCACCGTCAAAGTCCGGCGCAGTTGCAGCTTCGTCGATCAAATCACGATATCGCAGAAGCGAAGCCGCAAGAGTTGGAACATCGTGGTTTACGTATGATGGCTCAAACTTTTCGTCGTGATCTAAAAGCAGGACAGTGCCAGTTCTATCAACAACGATAGGATTCCCGGCACCGTCCGACCCGATAGCCAGATAGTCGTTACGGGCGCCTTCCGGCAGCCAATCGAGCGACTGCTGTCCGAAGCTGAGGCAGGGAGCTGCTTCCACCGGAAGGCCAGCGATAGTCAAAAAATGCTCTGTCACCGTCGTCGCCTGGGCGTGACCAATCTCTTCGCGGGTAAAGCGATAAAGCGTCTCGCCCTTCCGCTCCCATGCTGCTTTGAAATCTTGTGCATCCATCAGAGCTGTATGGAAACTTCTTCAAGCGTCCGCAATCGGTCGGAAGCCGCCGTCCGCGCGGCGCGCAATTAACCCGCCCTGGCAAACCAGATCACGTGCCGCGGGCCTTTGCCATTGCTGCGCGCGCGAACACCGACCTCTTCGACCTGAAAACCCGCTGCCGTCAACCGGCGGGTAAAGCGGGCATCGGGGGCCGCCGACCATATCGCCAATATGCCGCCGGGTCGCAGCGCCGCCCTGGCCGCCGCGAGGCCTGCCGCCGAATAAAGTCCCTCATTGGCCTCGCGCGTCAGGCCATCGGGACCATTGTCGACGTCGAGCAGGATCGCATCATAGCGGCGCGTTGCCGCGCCAATCGCTTTCGACACGTCGCCGAGGATCAGCTCGACCCGCGGATCGTCGAGACAGCCTGCGGCCAGTTCGGCCATCGGCCCGCGCGCCCACTCGATGATGCCCGACACCAGTTCGGCCACGGCAATTTTTGCGTCGGGGCCGAGCGTCGCCAATGCCGCGCGCAGGGTGAACCCCATGCCATAGCCGCCGATCAGCAGGCTGGCGCCCTTCGCGCTGCGCAGCCGGTCGCAGGTCATCGTCGCCAGCGCTTCTTCGGAGCCGCTCATCCGGCTGCTCATCAATTCGTTGCGATCGATCGCGATGATGAAATCGTCGCCGCGCCGGTACAGGCGCAGCTCGTCGCCGCCCGGAACCTGTGCCGTGCCGATCAGTTCGCGTATCTTCAATTCAGTTCGCCGAGGTCGAGCGTCTGGAGGAGCGCTGCGCGCGCCGCCCGCACGTCGCTCGCCAGCGCGGCGGAAGCCAGGTCGCCGGGCGCGATCGCCTCGGGCCAGTGCTTCGCCACAACGTCCGATATCCGGTCGAGCTTCGCTTCGTCGGCGATGAAACGCGGATCGACCGTCGCGGGATCGGCGACGACGCGCAGTCGCAGACAGGCCGGTCCACCACCGTTCGCCATCGACTGGCGGACGTTGACGGGCAGCAGCTGGCGGATCGGACCATTGCCCGCGACATGTGCCTCCAGCCAGTTCCACACCGCGGGCGTGTCCTGTGCTTCGGTCGGCAGCACCAGCCCCATCCCGCCTCCGCCCGGCAGGCTGACAAGCTGGGCGTTGAACAGATAGGATTTGATCGCGTCGGGCAGACTCACCGCGCTCGCGGGCACTTCGACAATCTCGACCGCGGGGAAGGCGGCGCGGATTTCGGCGTGCGCGGCGTCGCGATCCTCGAACGCGGATTCGTGGGTGAACAGCACATGCTCGTTCGCGACCGCGACGACGTCATTGTGGAACGCACCGCCCTGAATCGCGGTGTCCGACTGGCGAATGAACAGCGTCCGCGCGGGATCGAGCCGGTGGTTGCGCGCGATCGCCTTCGACGCATCGAGATGCTGGCGCGCCGGGAAGCGCCCGCCGCCCAGCCCATAGACGAAGATTTCGACGCCCTGGCCGTCGTGTCCGCTGCACAGCCGCATATGGTTTGCTGCGCCCTCGTCGCCGAAGGGCGCGGGGATGGGGGCATGGACCGCAAAGGCAGGATTTGCGAAAGCGAGGCGAAGCTGCGCCAGCGTGCCCGGCCATTCATGGCTGCGGTGCGGCATGGTGACGAGGTTCGCGACGGTCAGGTGGCATTTGCCGTCGGCGCTGTCGGGGGCGGGCGATACGGTCGCGGCGTTCGCGGCCCACATCGACGAAGCCGACCAGGCTTGCGCGCGCAGATGCCCCTCGGCCTGCTCGGGCGTCGTGCCGAGCACTTCAAGCCAGGGTGCATCTGGGCGGTCCAGCGGCGTGAAGAAGCCCTGCGGCAGGCCGAGCGACAGGTTGTGGCGCATCTTCTCGATGCCCTGCAGCGCCGCCGCGCGCGGCTGCGACACGTCGCCCGCGTTGCTGGCCGACGCGATATTGCCGCGGCTGAGGCCGGCGTAGTTGTGGCTGGGACCGATGATCCCGTCGAAATTGATTTCGGTGAGCATGGGTTAGCGTCCGATCCAGCTGATCGCGTCGCCTTTGCCGACGCCCAATATGCGCGCGGTTTCGGCATCGACCGTCCCGTCGGCGCCGACCTTGCCGAAACAGCAGCGGAAATCGGCGAGATGGCCGGTCGCGATCAGCGCGTCCGCGCCGCCTTCGGCGACGCCCGTCACTTCGACGTGCTTCGCATCGCGAATGCTCGCGACCTGATCGGTGCGCGCGGTCATCGTCGGGCCACCGTCAAAGATGTCGACATAGTTTTCGAACGCGAAACCCTCATTCTCGAGCATTCGCATCGCGGCGCGGCCGGTCGGGTGCGGAACGCCAATCACGCTGCGCGCATGGTCGCCGAGCATCGCGATATAGACGGGATGCTTGGGCATCAGGTCGGCGATGAACTGGTTGCCGTGCACCGCGTTGAATTGATCGGCTTCCTGAAAATTCATCCCGAAGAATTTGCCCGCGACCCCGTCCCAGAAGGGCGAGCCGCCCGCCTCGTCGATCACCCCGCGCAGTTCGGCAAGGATGCGGTCGCCGAAGCGCGCGCGGTGGCGCGCGATGAACAGGTATCGCGAGCGTGCGAGCAGCAGTCCGAGCCCGCCCGCGCGCGCGGCCGGGTGCAGAAATAGTCCGCCCACTTCGGATGCGCCGTTGAGGTCGTTGCTCAGCATCAGCACCTGTGCGTGGAAGGTACGGCCGAGCTGTTCGCTATGCTTGCTGTCGGTGCCGATGCGGTACGAATAAAAGGGCCAACGCTGGCCGACCTGCCCGAAAATCTGGCAGGTGCCACGCACTTCGCCGCTGTCGAGATCCTCGAGAACCATCAGATAGAGTTCGTCGCCGGGATACTCCTTTTCCGACGCGAACCCGGCTGCGGCGCGTTCGAGCTTGGCGTGCAGCGCTTGCCTGTCAGGGGGCAGGTTGGTGAAGCCACCCCCGGTCAGCTTCGCCATCTCGTAAATGCTTTGCAGGTCGCCCGGTTTGGCCGCCCGGATCACATAATTCACACAGTCCCCCGTTCCGCTATTCTTATCATGGTGAGTGCCGACAATTGCGCGCGTTCGGGCAGGCTGCCCGTGATCAGAAATTCGTCCGATGAATGGATCGCGCCGCCGCGCGGCCCCATCGTGTCGACCACCGGAACACCGCATGCCGCGATATTGTTGCCGTCGCACACGCCGCCCGTCGCGTTCCAGCTGATCGGCGGCAGGCCAAGCGCAGCACCGCAATCGCGCACCAGCTCGAACAGCCGCGTCGCGGCCGCGTCGAGCGGTTTGGGCGGGCGGTTGAAGCCGCCGTGGACATGGCAATGCACGTCGTGCTCGCGCGATACCGCGGCGACGGCATCGCGCATCGCGGCTTCGGCCGCGGCCATGGCCTCGGGGGTCGACGGGCGCATATTGACGCGCAGGATTGCGCTGTCGGGCACGATATTGTTCGGCCCGCCGCCGTCAATCTTCGCCGGATTGACCTTTAATGCGTCGGATTTCAGCGCGCCGAGCCGCAGCGCGAGGTCGGCGGCGGCGAGCAGCGCGTTGCGCCCCTCCTGCGGGTTGCGGCCGGCGTGCGCGGCGCGGCCGTGGACGATGATCGAGAAATTGCCGCTGCCCGGCCGGGCCCCCGCGAGCGTGCCGTCGGGAAGCGCGGGTTCATAGGTGAGGGCGGCGGTCTTGCCCTTCGCGAGTTCGGCGATCAGCCGCGCAGACGCCTGGCTCCCCGTTTCCTCGTCGCTGTTGATCATCACGTCGTAACCGACGCGGTTCGCGAGTGGGGAGGCTTCGAGCGCGGAAAGCGCCGCAAGGATCACCGAGATCCCGGCTTTCATGTCGGCGGTGCCGGGGCCGTTCAGCACGCCGTCCTCCAGCCACTTCAGCGTCTGGAACGGATGGTCGGCGGCGAACACCGTGTCCATATGCCCGGTCAGCAGCAATTGCACCGGCGCTTCGGGACGTACCCGCAGATGCAGATGGTCGCCGCGCTGGATCGTGTTGACGCGGCCGGCGCTGTCGACGCTTTCGACCGGATCGGCTGCGACCAGCCGCACCGCACCCGGCAGCGCCGCAAATGCGTCGGCGAGCTGCCCCGCGACTGTCTTCAATCCCGCCAGATTGCCGGTGCCGCTGTTGATCGCGGCCCATTTTTCGACCTGCGCCAGCATCGGCGCATCGGCGGCGCGTTCGAGCGGTGCATTTTCGGTCGCGGTAAGACTTGCCATCGGTGGGCTATAGCGAGCGGCGATGGGCTTTTGCACCCCCCGCCCGGCGATTTTGTCGACGTGACACCGTAAGTTACTGCCGCCGACCGGACGGGCAGCTAGAGCCGCACGCTTATTATCCCGAATCGCAAGGCGTTAACCGAAAGTTCGGCACCACTTCCTAACGCTGCGCGGACTGATGATGAGTGGGTCGATGACTGCCGCCTTTGTTCTTGGCATCAATATGTCCGTGGCCGGCATTTTTGCCGTGGCCTTTGCCGTGGTCGCCGTAACCAATCGCATGGCCCGCGGGGCCTGGTGGCTCGCGCTGGGATGCGGCATGGGGATCGTCAACGTCGGGCTGGAATTTCTGCTTCGGCAACAGACGGACCCGGTACCCGTGAGCGTCGGCATCTTCCTGGTATTCCTGTCGGCGCTCAGTTTCGCCCTGATCGGCGTTGCGCGCCACTATCGTGTCGAGCCGCCCTGGACCGCAATGACGGTGATCTGGATCGCGACGGTTCTGTTGGTGCCGGTCATTTTCAGCATGACCTATGGCTCGCTATCGCGGCTCACGCTCTATCAGCTTCCCTATTTCGCCATGCAGACGCTGTTTGGCGTCATGATCTGGCGCTCGCGACGACGGCAGCCGCTCGACCTGTTGCTGGTCGCGCTTCAGGCTGTTTCGGCGCTCATCTATCTGCTGAAGCCGCTGTTCGCCATGATGGTGGGGACGGCCCGCACACCGCAGGATTATATGGCGACAACCTATGCGGCGATTTCGCAAAGCGGCAGCGTGGTGGTGCTGATGGCGACGGGGCTCGTCATGCTGCTGGTCACGATGCGCGACACGACGGCCGAGATGATCGCCCGCTCCGAAACCGATCCGCTATCGGGCGTCTTGAACCGTCGCGGCTTCGAAAGCCATGCCGAACAGGCGCTTGCGCGCGGTGACGACGATATGGTGCTGATCGCCGCCGACCTCGATCATTTCAAGCAGATCAACGACAGCTTCGGTCACGCGGCAGGCGACGGCGTCATCGCGCATTTTGCCGCGATGCTGACCAAAGCCGCGCCCTCCGATGCAATCGTCGGCCGCGTCGGCGGCGAAGAGTTTGCGGTGCTGTTGTCGGCGGCGCTGTTGTCCGACGGGCGCCTCTATGCCGAAGCGGTTCGCACGGCGTTCGCCGCGGCGCAGTTGCCGGTGCTCGGCGTCGACCGCCGCTTCACCGCCTCGTTCGGTGTGGCCCAGTTGATGCGGCCCGAAAATTTGCCCGAGCTGCTGCACCGTGCCGACACGGCGCTCTACCGCGCCAAGGCGGGGGGGCGGAACCAGGTCCGGGTCGCAATCGGTGAACTGGCGCCGGCGCCGGCGCTCGGTGTGGCCTGATTTCAGACCGCGAGAAGCGGTGTGTCTTCCTCGCGCGGCGCGGCGGGTTCGAAGCCGGGCAGGGGGTCGAATTCGTCTTCGCTGAGCTCGATCGACGCCAGCCCGTCGAGCTTGAAATGGCCGAGCCGGCGGTCTTCGTCGGACCGCCAGCTCTTGCCCAGGTTCAGCGCGCTGATGAACAGGTCACCGCGACGCTCGAAGAGCAGGTGCGGCGCGAGCGTCAGCACCTGGCCGTTGTAGTGCGCCGTCACCAGCCGTTTGCGGGCGATGGCTTCCATCAGTTTCAGTCGTGTATCGTCCATGATTCCGGGTCAGTTGGGGAGAGAGATTTTTTCGTTGTGCGATGCAACGTAAACTACCCGGGCCGCATTGAAAAGCGCCCATTGCCAATCGAAACCAATCGCGGCATAGGGCAGCGGCCCTTTCCTCCCCGGGTCCACTGGCGCAGCCGCGCCGACCAGAGGGTGCTTGCATGACTGAATTTCTCGATCGCTCCGGCCTGTCCGTCGATTCGCGTCTGGCCGACTTTGTCGAGCAGCGCGCGCTGCCGGGTACGGGACTCGACGTCACGAAATTCTGGGCCGATTTCGCGGGCTTGCTTGGTAAATTTGCACCCGAAAATGCGGCTCTGCTGGCGAAGCGCGAGGATTTGCAGGCGCAGATCGACGCTTGGCACGAAGCGCGCGCCGCACAGGCGCACGACCCTGGGGCCTATCAGGCGTTCCTTCGCGAGATCGGCTACCTCGTCCCCGAACCCGCGCCGTTTCAGGTCGGCACGCAGAATGTCGATCCCGAAATCGCGACAATGGCGGGGCCGCAGCTCGTCGTCCCCGCATTGAACGCCCGTTTCGCGCTCAACGCCGCCAATGCGCGCTGGGGCAGTCTTTATGATGCGCTCTATGGCACCGATGCGCTCGACGCGCCGCCCGCGCGGCCGGGCGGCTATGACGCCCAGCGCGGCGCCGCTGTAATCGCGCGCGCCAAGACGTTCCTTGACGAGGCGGTGCCGCTGGCATCGGGAAGCTGGGCTGACTGGCAGGGTGGGCAGCTCTCGCTCGCCGATCCCGCGCAGTGGGTTGGCAGCAAGCCCGGCGGCATTCTGCTCCGGCACAATGGCCTGCACATCGAGCTGGTGATCGACCCCGACAGCGCGATCGGCAAGAGCGATCCGGCGGGCATCGCCGACGTCGTGCTCGAAGCCGCGCTGACGACGATTATCGACCTTGAAGACAGCGTTGCCGCGGTCGATGGCGAAGACAAGGTGCTCGGCTACACCAACTGGCTCGGCCTGATGCGCGGCGACCTCGTTGAAAGCTTCGCCAAGGGCGGGCAGACCGTCACCCGCGCGATGGAGGCCGACCGCGCGTGGACCTCGCCATCGGGAGAGGAATTCGCCCTCCACGGCCGCAGCGTGATGTTCGTTCGCAACGTCGGCCATCTGATGACGACGCCGATGATCAAGCTGCCGAACGGCGCCGAGGCGCCCGAGGGTCTTTGCGACGCTGTCATCACCAGCCTCTGCTCGCTCCACGATTTGAAGGGGCTCGGCACGCTGAAGAACAGCCGTGCGGGCAGCATCTATATCGTGAAGCCCAAGCAGCACGGGCCCGAGGAATGCGGCTTCACCGACCGTCTGTTCGACGCGGTCGAGGATATGCTCGGCCTCGCGCGCCACACGATGAAGGTCGGGGTGATGGACGAGGAGCGCCGCACCAGCGCGAACCTCGCCGCCTGCATCCACGCGGTGAAGGACCGCATCGTCTTCATCAACACCGGCTTCCTCGACCGTACCGGCGACGAGATCCATACCTCGATGCGTGCGGGTCCGATGATCCCGAAGGGAGAGATGAAGGCGAGCGACTGGATCGCGAGCTATGAAGACCGCAACGTCCGCATCGGCCTCGCGTGCGGCCTGTCGGGCAAGGCGCAGATCGGCAAGGGCATGTGGGCCATGCCCGACCTGATGAAGGCGATGCTCGAGGCGAAGATCGGCCATCCGAAATCGGGGGCGAACACCGCGTGGGTGCCGTCGCCGACCGCCGCGACCTTGCACGCGCTCCACTATCATCAGGTCGATGTGTTCGCGCGGCAGCGCGAGATCTCGGGCGAGGCGGTGCCGTCGCTCGACCGCTTGCTCAACATCCCCGTCGCGACCGGGCGCAACTGGAGCGAAGCCGAAATCACCCGCGAACTCGACAACAATTGTCAGGGTATCCTCGGCTATGTCGTGCGCTGGATCGATCAGGGTGTCGGTTGTTCGAAGGTTCCCGACATCGACGATGTCGGCCTGATGGAAGATCGCGCAACCTTGCGCATCGCCAGTCAGGCGCTCGCCAACTGGCTGCTTCATGGCGTCTGCACCCCCGAACAGGTCGACGCTGCGCTGACGCGGATGGCGGCGAAGGTCGACGCGCAGAATGCGGGCGATGCACTCTATGAAAAGCTGACCCCCGACGGCATCGCCTATCGGGCCGCGCGCGCGCTGATCTTCGAAGGCGTGGCGCAGCCCTCGGGTTACACCGAGCCGCTGTTGCACAAGTATCGGCAAGCAAAAAAGGCGGGGTGACGCGAAAGGGGATTGCGGCGCGGAGCGACGGCAAATAGAACATAGGTGGAACAAATGGAAGGTCCGCTTATGTCCGCTGCCGTCGATCCCGACTATCGCCATTATCCGAAGCAGGCCGAATATCGTGCACTCGTCGAGGCCCGCGGCGCGGCGATGAAGCTGTATCATCTGGCCGCCGCCGATGCGCCTGTACCCGAAGCTGTGGGGAGGCTCTGCGACCAATGGTTCGCCGAATGCGCGGCGACGGTGTTGGCCGAGGGTGATTGCGGTTTCGCGATTCTCCATCGCTGCGGCACCGATTTCTATTTTCTGCTCGTGTCGGTGTGGCGCGGGTCGAATGAACTCTGGGAAGCCGTGTGGTATCGCCACGGCGACATGCCGGCGTTCGCGCCGTTCGATCCCGGCTATCCCATGGCGCCGGGCGTGGTGCGTCCGACCTTCTGCGTCTGGGAGCTCGGAATCGTCGCGCACGAGAGCGCGGCGTGGGGCCGGTACCTTGCGTCTCCCCGCGACGCCGCTGCGCGGTCGCGCTGGGTTGAAGATGTGTTCGCTGGCGCTGTATAGGCCCGGCCCCTTTGGTTGCCATTTTTTCCGGGAGTTTTGACGTGCAGATTGCGGTGCTGACCTTCGACGGCTTCAACGAACTCGATTCGTTCGTCGCCGCGGCCATCCTGAACCGCCTCCGCGGGCAGGGCTGGGAAGCGCACATCACTTCGCCGACGCCGCAGGTTACCTCGATGAACGGCGTGACGGTCGAGCGTCAGCAGCCGCTGGACTTCGCGGCCAAGGCCGACGCGGTGATCATTGGCAGCGGGATCAGGACGCGTGAGATCGCGGCGGACCCGCTGATGCTCGGGCGCATCCGGCTCGATCCGGCGCGCCAGCTAATCGGTGCGCAATGTTCGGGGACGCTGCTGCTCGCAAAGCTCGGGCTGATCGGCGATCTCCCCGCCTGCACCGACCTCACGACCAAGCCGTGGGTGATCGAGGCGGGCGTCGAGGTGCTCGACGCGCCCTTCGTTGCGCACGGCAATGTCGCAACCGCGGGCGGCTGCCTCGCGTCGCAATATCTCGCGGCGTGGATCATCGCGCGGCTCGCGGGGACGGCGGCGGCCGAAGAGGCGCTCCATTATGTCGCGCCGGTCGGTGAGAAAGCGAACTATGTGACGCGCGCGATGGCGGCAGTGCGGCCGTTTTTGCCCGTGGAAGCGCTCGCCCGCACCGCGTAAATGGCGATCCCGTACAATACAGCTTGCCGCGACCGGTCATAATCCGGCATTTTGTAGCGTGCGTAATCGGGGGGCAGGGCGATGACGGCACCGTTTAATTTCGGGCAACTCAAATTTTTGAAGGCATTGACCGAGGCGCTGTTTCACGGCGCCGAAATGGCGATCACCCCCGATCAGGTTGTCGCCAACGTCGCCGAACTGTTCGGCAAAGTCGGCGGCACCAAGCTCGAAGAGATCCAGCTATCGCTGACCGTAACCGAAATCGTACTCGGCCCGATGTTCGCCGAGGTCGATGTCGAAACGCGCGTCGAACGGATCGAGGACCGGCTGCGCGACAGCAATCTCGACCTGTTTCAGGATATGGGGCGGCTGCGCGGGATCATCTACGCCTGCTATTATGGCCATTGGCAGCCCGGGCTCGAGCCCGGCGATCAGGACGCGAACGCGGCCAATCCCGTCCACCGTCAGATCGGCTTCACCCTGCCGAAGTTCCGCCAGCGCGGCAGCTCCGATATGCCACTTGCGCCGATCCGCGGGCGCGAGATCGATCCCGAATATATACTCGATGCCAACAGCCTCGAGGACGAATATGACGTGATCGTCATCGGCTCGGGCGCGGGCGGAGCGGTCGCGGCCTATAATATCGCGGGTTGGGACTATAAGGTCCTGATCGTAGAGGCGGGGCCCTTCTATCCCAGTCACGCGATCACGCATCACGAACTCGACATGATCGCCAATCTCTACAAACATGGCGCGGTCCAGACGACGACGAACCGCGATTTCGTCGTATTCCAGGGGCGCTGCGTTGGCGGTTCTTCGACGATCAACAACGGGATATGTTTGCGCGTCAACGAACCCGGGCGGACGCACCCCGACGCGAAGGATGTGCTTGCCAAATGGGCAAGCATCGGCGCACCGATCGATGCCGCGGCCTTTCACGACAGCTATGACGCGGTGAAGGATATGCTCGGGATCGCGCGGATCGAGCCGCGCAGCGGGCGGCATAATGGTCCGCACCTGATCAACGGCTGGCACGCCTATGCCGATGCGTCGGACAACCCGATGGACAAGCGCGCGATCACCGACTGGTTCGACAAGAATTTCGGTCCGCCCAACACCCCGAACGCCTGCGCCTATTGCGGCTATTGCAATTCGGGCTGCGCTTATGGTCGCCGCATGGGGGTGGCGCAGACCTATTTGCCGCAGGCGTGCCGCGATCGCGGCGCGCGCATCCTGCCGGACACCAAGGCGCAGCAGATCCTGTGGCAGACCGCGGCCGACGGCCGCCGCGAGGCGGAGGCAGTGAAGCTGATCCTGCCCGACGGATCGAACCGCCTCGTTCGTGCGCGCGTTGGCGTCGTCGTTGCGGCGGGCACGATCGCCTCGTCGAAGCTGCTCGACCGCAGCGATATTTCGGATACCGGCTATCAGGTCTCGCTCAACGTCGCCTCGCCCGTCGTCGCGCTGATGCCGGCGGGTGCCGGTGGCGACGCGTGGGACGAAGACCAGATGTCGAGCTATGTCGACTGCGGCGACTTCCTCCTCGAAAGCCATTTTCAGCCGCCAATGTCGATGGCGTCGCTGATGCCCGGCTGGTTTGCCGACCATTCGCAGCGGATGAAGAATTTCGGCCGCGTCCATTCGGCGGGTATTCTCTTTCCGGCCGACCGGCGCGGGCAGATCGTTGACGGAAAGCTCAAATTCCGCCTCGACGTCGACGACGACCTGCCGATGCTGCGCCGCGCGATGGCGACGCTGACCAAGGTCCATTTCGCGGCGGGCGCGCTCGAATGCTATCCGGCGCTCGCGAAGGGGCAAAAGGTCACCCCCGACATGGATATCGACGCCTTTTTCAGGGCAGCGATCCGCGAGCAGGACGATGTCACCCTGTCGAGCAGCCACCCGCATGGCGGCAATGCGATCAACGAGGATCCGCAATATGGCGTCGTCGACCCCGAATGCCGCGTCCACGGCACGACCAATGTCTTCGTGACCGACGCGAGCGTCTTCCCCAGCTGTATCCGCGTGAACGCGCAATGGACGACAATGGCGATGGCGCATTATGCGACGGGGCGGCACGATCCCTTTCGCTAAAGCCCAATCGCGCCTACATGCGCACGCATGTTCCAGGTTGCTGCCCTTTACCGTTTCGCGCCTTTCGACGACCCCGCCGCATTGCGCCAGCCGCTGATCGATCTTTGCGCGGCAGAGGGCGTCATGGGCACGCTGCTTCTTGCCCGCGAAGGCGTGAACGGAACGATCGCCGGGACCGAGGGCGGGATCGCCGCTGTGCTCCGCCATGTCCGCGCGCTTCCCGACTGCGCGGACCTCGACGTCAAATATTCGACCGCCGCCGACATGCCGTTCCAGCGGATGAAGGTGCGGCTGAAAAGGGAAATCGTGACGATGAAGGTGCCGGGGCTCGACCCCGCGCGCGACGCCGCACCTTATGTCGATCCCGCCGACTGGAACGCGCTCGTCGACGATCCGGACACGGTGCTGATCGACACGCGCAACGGGTTCGAGGTGGGTTATGGCAGCTTTGCGGGGGCGATCGACCCCGCGACCAAAAGCTTCGGCGAATTTCCCGGCTGGTGGCGCGCCAACGCCGACCGCTTCGCAGGCAAGCGCGTCGCGATGTTCTGCACCGGCGGCATCCGCTGCGAAAAATCGACCGCCTTCCTGCGGCACGAAGGCGTCGAGGACGTGGTCCACCTGAAAGGTGGCATCCTCGCCTATCTCGAACAGGTGCCGGCAGAACAGAGCCGCTGGCACGGCAGTTGCTTCGTCTTCGACGAGCGGGTGAGCGTCGGGCATGGGCTGGTCGAGGTCGGCGACAAACCCGACCCCGACTGAGCCGTCAGGCAATTGTCAGCGTATAGGTCACCCGATAATCGCTGGCATCGCCCCCCAGCGTCTTTGTGAACGTCCCTGGCGCGTCGCCGAGATCGATCGTCCCGATATTGTCGCTGCCGCCGATGTCATCGAACTCGCGCAGCTGGAAGCTCACCGGCTGGTCGAAATCGAAACTTTGGGGCACCACCCAGCTCTCGCCCTTCTTGATCGAATAAATCTCGCTCTTGCCCTCGGGAAAGCGCTGTCCGGTGTTGAAGCGCAGGAACAGCTGGTCGGGCAGGCCGAGCCCCAATCGCCCGGTCAGCTTGACGCATTCGACGCGGACATTCGACAGCGTGAATTTCCGCGCCGCCGGTCGCGCCGCGGGGGCCGGCTCCTTCATCGCGACCATCGTCACCGGCGGGATGACCGCGCCGGGCGCCTTCGACAGGCGGTCGATATTCTCGCCCGCTTGCCCGGCATATTTGCCCGCCGGAAACTCGGCGAGATAGGCGCTGAAGCCGCGCACGCTGTTTTCGGCCATCGCGCCCTTCCACAACAGCTCCTCCAGCCCGCTGCGGTTCCCGGTCGCGGCATTCGCGGGGGCAGTGCGCGGCACCAGATAGACGGGCGTGCCCGTGATGCTCGCGCTCACGAATGGCCGCTGGCTGCCGGCGGTCGCTTGCAGCACATCGTCGCGGATCAGGCCGCCGAGCAACTGCACGGGCATATCGGGCTGCGGCAGGCGTTTCGCGAGCGACGTCGCAAAGGGCGAATTGCCGCTCGTCCCGTCGGCGGCGGTCTGCCCCGGCGCGGCGGCGAAGATCACGAGGACATCGTCGGCTTCGACCCCTGCGAGGCCGTTCACGACCGCGCGCGTCCCCGACCGCCACGAGCGTCCGAACGGATTGTTGCGGCACGAATCGAGCACGATCATACGGATCTGTGCCCCCGACACCGATTCCATCAGCCGGTCGAGATTGATCGCCTCATAGGGCAGGTCGAGGTCCGATTTCAGCTGCGCGTCTGTCGGGATCAGCCAGTTCTTGCCCTGCGCCTCGATCCCGTGCCCCGCATAATAGACCATCGCGACCTCGGCGCCGTCGGCCTTGGCGCGGAAATCGCGCATCGCCTTCTGGAAGTCGTTGACCGCGAGGTCAGCGGCGATCGTCACATCGTCGAAACCTGCCTGTTTGGCTGACGCCGCGATGATCCTGATGTCGTTCGCCGGGTTCACCAGCCGGCTGGTGTTCGCATAATCGCCGTTGCCGATAATCAGCGCGACCTTGCGTGCCTCGGCCGCCGACGGCGCGAGGAGGAACAGCGCGGTGAGGGTGACAAGCCAGAATCGCATCATCGCGATATCCTCTCTTCGCTAGGCGGGGCGCGCCGCCCCATATTCGGTCCAGCCGAACGGCCGCGGTGTCTTCGGGATGTAAGCGGCGGCCTGCCGGTCGACCGTAAACCCCGCCTTTTCATAGGCATCGCTGATCGGCCGGGTGAGGTGGCAATTGCCGCCGATGCGTTTCCAAACCGGCTCGATCCGCCGCTGCCACTTCGCGACCCCAGCATCGGGCGCGACGCCATGTTCGAGGAACAGCGCGGTCCCGCCGGGCTTCAGCACGCGGCGAATTTCGCGCAGCACCGCGGCCTGATCGGTAACCGAGCAGAGCGTGAAGGTCGTAACGACCGTATCGAACTGCCCGCTTGCGAACGGCATCGCTTCGCCGACACCCTCGCGGATATTGGCCTCGATCCCGCGCGCGGCGGCCGCCGCGACGCTCATCGTCAGCAGTTCGGGCGACGGATCGAGCCCGCTGAAGCTCTCGATCTGCCCCGGCCGATAGAATTCCATGTTGATTCCGCCGCCGCAGCCGAGTTCGAGCACATGGCCGCGCGCGTGCGGCACGACCTTGCTGCGCAGCTTCATGATCTGCCCTTGCGAGCAGGCGCATTTGATCAGCCGCGGCACCCCATGACGTTCCCACCAGCTTGCCATTCGCCAGTCTCCCCTTGGCGCGGAAGGTGACCCTTGCTAGCGCGGTTGGCAACACCCATCTGTGCCTGTCCGCACAGTCAATGAAAGATCGCCATGCCCGCCGTCCACCACACCAAGATGCTCATCCTCGGTTCCGGCCCCGCCGGCCTGTCGGCTGCCATTTATGCGGCACGCGCGGGAATGCAGCCGATTGTGGTGCAGGGGCTGCAACCCGGCGGCCAGCTGACGATCACCACGGACGTCGAAAACTACCCCGGTTTTGCGGAGGTTGTGCAGGGCCCCTGGCTGATGGAGCAGATGACCGCGCAGGCGATGCACGTCGGCACCAGCATGATCTGGGACACGATCGTCGACGTCGACCTGTCGCGCCGCCCGTTCAAGCTGACCGGCGACGGCGGCGACGTCTATATGGCCGAAACGCTTGTGATCGCGACCGGCGCACAGGCCAAATGGCTCGGCGTTCCGGGCGAGCAGGAACTCGGCGGCAAGGGCGTCTCGGCGTGCGCGACGTGCGACGGCTTCTTCTATCGCGGCAAGAAGGTCGTCGTGATCGGCGGCGGCAACACCGCGGTCGAGGAAGCGCTCTACCTCACCAATCACAGCGACGATGTGACCTTGATCCACCGCCGCGACCATCTGCGCGCCGAAAAGATCCTGCAGGACCGGCTGATGGTCAATCCGAAGATCAAGACGCTCTGGAACAAGCGTGTCGAGCGCTTCGTCGCGGGCGAGGGTGTTTCGGGGCTGGTTGGCGTCGACCTGATCGACACGGTCACCGGCGAGGCGAGCCACGAGCCGACCGACGGCGGCTTCGTCGCGATCGGCCACAGCCCGTCGACCGAGCTGTTCAAGGGCAAGCTGCCGCTCGACGCCGACGGCTATCTGCAGGTCACGCCGGGTACCTCGCTGACCTCCATCCCCGGCGTCTTTGCTGCGGGCGACGTCACCGACAAGGTCTATCGCCAGGCGGTGACCGCGGCGGGCATGGGCTGCATGGCCGCACTCGACGCCGAACGCTTCCTCGCCGAGGCCGAATATCACGCGATGGCGGACGCCTGAGGCGGCGCGGCGTCCGATTGCCGACGTTGCAAGGCAGTCAACTTGTGATAGCTCTTGAGGATGGATGTCGAACGCTTTTTTGCGCTGATCAAAGTATTTGAGGATGCGATGACAGCTGTATCTCAACCGGACAATGATTTCTCTTGGTCCGGTTGGGAAGGCCGAAGCGATGCGCTCGCGGAGATGGGATCTATTCTCGCGGAACTGCGGGTGGGTTCGGTGCCAGATAGATTGCAGATGGCTGTTTTATTCGCCCCAACCGGCCCGCTTCAAGAACTGAGTATGAGTAGTGGGTGGGCAAGAACATTTCTCGAGCTCGCGGATCGGTTTGATCGCGAGCTGATCCGATTAGATAATTGATTAGAGGAACGACCGCTTCTCACCCCTAAACTGACATGGGCATCGGGGCGGGGCGTTATCGTCCCAATATGCCCAAAATCCGGTCAGCGAGCCAATCGCCATCCTCACCGGCAAAACTATGCGACGGGCTGGCGAGGCGCTTGACCGGAACGCGATCCAGCGCGGCCGGACAGCTTTCCATGAAGGCCTGCGCAGTCCGGTCGCCGGTTGCGAGCACGATCGTCGTCGGCATCGCGAGCGCGGCAATTGCGCCATCGATCCGCGCCGCGAGACTATCAGGCGCGGCGCGTGCAGCCGGCGCCTTGAGCGCCGACAGCCCGCGAAACAGCTTCCGGAAATCGATGTCGCCCTTGATCAGCCGCAGCAGGCTTTCCGGATCCTTGAGACGAGCTAGATAGCGCGCGCGGATTGCTGTAGCCGGAGGCAGCGCCGGCTCCCCGGCTTCTTCCGCGTCGCTGTCGTAAGTCCACGGATTGGCGACGATCAGCCCATCGAGCCCAAGCGGCCGGTGGAGAAGCAACGCGCTTGCCGCGTCGCAATTGCCGAAGGCGATAATGCGCGAGACATGTGGCGCTGCTACCCGGAACGCCGCAACCGCCGCGACGATATCGGGGCCGCTGGCCTCGAAACCGCCGTTCGCGCCCTCGCTGTCGCCGATCCCCCGCCGGTCGAAACGGAACACCGGATGGCCGGCATCGGCGACCCGTGCCGCCAGCATCGCCATCCCGCGATGCGCGCCGCTGCGAATCTCGTTTCCGCCCGATACGATGAGCAGGCCCGTGCCGCCCGCAGCGTCGTCGAGGCTCGCGGCGAGTGTTGCACCTTCGCAGGCAAAGCTCAGCTGATGCCGCATGTCTTGCTCCACGCGGATATGTCGGCCGCGATTGCCCCGGCCATCACCGCATCCTCGCCGGGTTCGGCGCGCAGCCATAAGGGCGTGCCCGCGATGCCGTCCGCGCCGAGGCCGATGCTGCGCAAGGGCGCCACCGCTTGCGCCTCGCCGGTGCCGAGCCCGCCGACCATGGCGGGCGACAAAAGATTGCCTGCGAGCAAGAGCGGCGCGGTCCGGGCCTGCTCCTCTAAGGTTTCGAGCGACGACGTCACTCCGGCCTCGCGGTCTGCACTCACGCGCGCGCGCATCAGGGTGCGGAGCAGCGACGCGCCGCCGACAGGCGCCAGCCGCCACCAGGCCGAGGCCTTCGCCTGATGATCGATCAGCGCGCCGCCGCGGACCGACGCTATGATCACCGGTCCGGCGACATCTGCCGCAACCTTTGCGAGCGCCTGCCGCCAGCGCGCCAGATCGATATGGGCGAGCGGAACAAGGCTCTCATTCTGTCCCGGCAGGTCGGGGAGCCATGCCGCAAAGCCATCGGCCGCCAGCGCACGCATCGCGAGCACCAGCGTGCGGCGCGTGCGGTTCGCTTCCTCGAACAGCGGCGGGACGATCAGGATGGTGGCGCGGGGGACGCCCGCGGGGTCGATGCGCAGGATATGTTCGCTCATGCGCGCATCCGGAGTCAGTCGGTTACTTTGCGCAGCGAAAAGGCCAGCAAATTGCCGTAGGTTTCAAAGATTTCGCCATCGATCTCGTCATCGTCGATGAGGATCCCCAGCCGGTCTTCCATCTCGGTCAGCACCGTCGCGACCGCCATCGAATCGAATTCGGGCAGCTCGCCGAACAGCCCGCTGTCGTCGGTCAGCGCCGCCGCGCGCGCTTCGCCGAGGCCCAGCACGTCGGCGAGCAGGGCGCGAAGGGTGGCGTCGACAGTGTTGGCTTCGGTCATGAGTCTTTCCTGAGCAGCGAACGGGCAAATGCCTTCAATGCCGGCCCCCATGCCGCGACGCGCGACGGATTGAAAGCCTCGATGCGCCACAGCGGGTCGTGCCGGTTCATCCAGTCGCGCTTGTATCCGTCGTTGCCGGTGCCGAAGTCGACGCGCTTCACGCCGTCGACCTCGATGACATGGCGGAACAGCGCGGCCGAGAGCAGCGTGCCCGGCGAGGCTTTCAGGCTATCCTCGACGTGCGCAAGCTTGTGGATGAAGGCGGTGCCATCCTCGACGGTCCAATATTGCGCGGCGACGGGGATGCCGTCGATGCGAGCCAGCCCCATGCGCAGGCGTCCACCGAGGCCTTCGGCCTCGGCGAAGGCGCGCAGCAGCTCGGGGTGGCCCTCTTCGGGTTTCCAGCTCGCGGCATAAATTTGTTCGTACGCCGCCCAGCTTCCGGGATCGAAATCGGTAAGCAGCTGGATATCGACGACGCCCTTCTTCGCCTTGCGCTGGACGGTATTGCGCAGCGCGCCGGGGCGGCTGGCCCACCAAGCGTCATGGTCCATCTCGCCGAGGTCGAGCCAATGACGATCGCCGGCGCGCGTTTCTTTCACCCACCAACCCGCAGCGCGCAGCGCGGCGGCCAGCGCGTCAGGGTCGGCAACAGGGTAAAGCGTCAGACGCGCGGCCCTTTTGCGCAGACCGGCGAAGAGTGCGTGAAGGGCGGCCTCCTGATCTGCATCGCCGTCGAAAAGCGGGCGGATCCCAAAGCTGTACCAGTTGGTGAGGCCCGTCAGGTTGCCGGGGGCTTCGCGGCGCAGCGGCAACCACGCACTTGTCGCACCGGCGCTGCCCCGCGCGTCGAGCCGGCCGCGCCCTGCAAAGCCATAAGCTTCGAGCAAGCCGAACCACGCCGCCCGGTCGAACGGCGACGCACAGCCGGCCGCGCGCGCTGTGGCGGGCAGCCGCTCATCATTAGCGTGATGTTCACCGTTCCCTTGCATGGTGCCGCCCTCTATCACTCCACTCCTAACAGCCGATGACCAAAGCCGAAAACCCATCTTCGATGCCGATCGACCATCTCACCCTTCGCGGCGCGCCGGATGCGGCTGCGCTGCTGATCGGTGATCGGGTCATGACCTTCGCCGAGCTTGATGCCGGCGTCGGACGCCTTGCGTCGTGGCTGCTCGAACAGGCGGGCGGTCCGGGCGAGCGCGTCGCTAGCTGGGGCGCCAAGACGCGGCTCGCCTGCCTGATGCCGCTCGCCGCGGCGCGCGCCGGGCTGATCCATGTGCCGGTCAATCCGCTGCTCAAGGGGCCGCAGGTCGCTCACATCCTGTCCGACAGCGGCGCGACATTGCTCGTCACCAATGGCGCGCGCGCCGACATGCTCGGCGACGGTCTGCCCGACGAATGCGCGGTACAGGATCTGAAGATCGGTGAGGAAGTGATCGATTCGGGCGGGCAGGGGCTACCGCCATCGATTGCCGAACCCGACGATCTCGCTGCGATCCTCTACACCAGCGGCTCGACGGGCCGGCCGAAAGGCGTAATGCTCAGCCATGCCAATCTGTGGCTGGGGGCGGAAAGCGTCGCTTCCTATCTGAAGATCGCGCCCGAAGGCCGCGTGCTCGCCGTCCTGCCGCTCAGTTTCGATTATGGCCAGAACCAGCTGCTCTCGACCTGGTATGCGGGCGCCGCGGTGACGCCGCTCGACTATCTGACCGCGCGCGACGTCGTGAAGGCGGTTGCGCGCCACAAGGCGACGACGCTCGCGGGCGTTCCGCCGCTCTGGGTGCAACTCGTCGAGGCCGAATGGCCCGCCGAAACGGCGGCGCATTTGAAGCGGCTGACCAACAGTGGCGGCGCGCTCACGCCCTCGCTGATCGACGCGATGCGCACGACGTTCCCAAATGCGGATATCTATCCGATGTACGGGCTGACCGAGGCGTTCCGATCGACGTACCTCGATCCGAAGCTGGTCGCCGACCATCCGACCTCGATGGGCCGCGCAATCCCGCACGCCGAGATTCTGGTTTGCCGCGCCGACGGGACGATCGTTGCCGACGAGGAACCGGGCGAACTGGTCCATTGCGGCCCGCTCGTCGCCAAGGGCTATTGGCGGGACGGGGAGCGAACGGCGCAGCGTTTCAAACCGGCGCCGCGTGCGTCGCGCTATGGCGGGATGGCGGTATGGTCGGGCGACACGGTGCGCCGCGATGGCGACGGCCTCCTCTATTTCGTCGGCCGCGACGATGCGATGATCAAGACCGCGGGCAACCGTGTCAGTCCGACCGAGGTCGAGGATGTCGCCGTCGCATCGGGGCTGATTTACGAAGCGGTCGCATTCGGGGTGCCCGACGCCCGGCTCGGCGCCGCGATTATCCTCATCGTGCGCGGCAAGGACGGCGTCGCCGACGCGGAAGGACTGGCGGGATATCTTCGCCAGAATCTCCCCAATTTCATGCAGCCGCAGGCGGTCGAATGGCGCGATGCCTTGCCGCGCAATCCCAATGGCAAGCTCGACCGCGTGGCGATTGCCGCCGATTGGGCGAAGGAGCCCGCAGCATGAAGCCGCACGGCCCGATCCCGCCCGGCTTTTGCGCCGACTCCGACGGAATGCTGCTGATCGGCGGCGACCGCGCCGAGGCGCTTGCCGACATGGCGGGCGACACCCCGCTGTTCGTATATGACAGTGCGATGCTGACTGCGCGCGTGGCCGAATGGCGCGCCGCGATGCCCGCCGGGGTCCAGCTTCATTATGCGATGAAGGCGAACCCCTATGCGCCGCTGCTCGCCTTCATGGCGGGGCTGGTCGACGGGTTCGATGTGGCGTCGGGGGGCGAGCTGAAGGCCGCGCTCGCGAGCGGGATGGCGGCGGGCGACATCAGCTTTGCCGGACCCGGCAAGCGCGACCGCGAACTCGAAGCTGCAATCGCCGCCGGCGCGACGCTCAATCTTGAATCGGCGGGCGAGGCAACCCGCGCGCTGTCGATCGCCGGCCATCTCGGCCTCACGCCCAGCCTCGCGGTACGCGTCAATCCTGATTTCGATCTCAAGGGGTCGGGCATGAAGATGGGCGGCGGCGCCAAGCCCTTCGGCGTCGACGCAGCCGAGGTTCCGGCGCTCGTCCGCCGCTTGCTGGACGCCGGCGCCGACTGGCAGGGCTTCCATATTTTTGCGGGATCACAGGCGCTTGATAGCGCCGCCATCGCCGATACCCAGGCGCAGACGGTCGCGCTCGCCGCGCGGCTCGCCAACGAGATTGGCGTCACGCCGCCGCTAGTCAATCTCGGCGGCGGCATGGGCGTGCCCTATTTCCCCGGCGACAAGCCGGTCGATGCCGCTGCGGTCGGCGTGGCGCTCGGCGAGACGCTCGAAGCGCGCGATCCGGTGCTCGCCAAGAGCCATTTCGCGATGGAACTCGGCCGCTGGCTCGTCGCCGAAGCCGGCGTCTACCTGACCCGCATCGTCGATCGGAAGACGAGCCATGGCGAGACCTTCCTCGTCACCGACGGCGGCCTTCACCACCAGCTTGCTGCCAGCGGCAATTTCGGCACCGTGATCCGCCGCAACTATCCGATCGCGGTCGCGAGCGCGTTCGGTGCCGAGCCGGCCGAAACGGTATCGGTCGTCGGCTGCCTGTGTACCCCGCTCGACCGGCTCGGCGATCAGGTGACGCTGCCGCACGCCGGGGTCGGCGATCTGATCGCGATCTTTCAGGCGGGTGCCTATGGCGCGAGCGCGAGCCCGGCGACCTTCCTGGGGCAGGGGCCGGCGCGCGAAATGCTCGTCTGACGCGGCGAAACCTGTTCCTTATCGGGACGGTTTTGTGAGGGTGCGGTCCAAACTTACGTCAAGACTAACATTATGTTCACCCTTTTCGAGCAATGGCTGAAGCTGACGCAATGGCTGTCGCTGCGGAGTTTCCGGACCGCAGCTCCCCTGACGGCTCGAAAGGTTGATGGATTATGGCTTCGTTTCCCTCGCTTCGCATCGCGCGCGCCGCGCTCGTTTCGGGCATCGCTGCGACCGCGCTGACCGGCTGCATGGGCGCCGGCGGCAAGGCGCCGCAGCTGCCGAGTGCGACCTTCGTCCAGAATCAGGAAGGGCCGGGCGAGGAATATGTCATCGGGCCGCTCGACGAGCTCCAGATTTTCGTGTGGCGCAACCCCGAACTCGGCGGCAAGGTGCAGGTGCGCCCCGACGGCCGCATCACCACGCCGCTGATCACCGACATGCCTGCGGTCGGCAAGACGCCGACGATGCTGCAGCAGGATATCAAGCTCCAGCTCAGCCAGTATATCACCGACCCGATCGTCAGCGTGATCGTCACCAGCTTCAACAGCACCTTCTCGCAGCAGGTGCGCATCGTCGGCGCGACCGAAAAGCCCGCGTCGATTCCGTTCCGCGCCAACATGACGGTGCTCGATGCAATGATTGCAGTGGGCGGGCTGGGCGAATATGCCGCTGGAAACAAGGCGCGACTCGTCCGCTTCGACAAGGGCAGCGGCAAGCAGCAGGAATTCGGGCTACGGCTCAACGACCTGATCAAGCGCGGCGACATCAAGGCGAATGTGCGGCTGCAGCCCGGCGATGTGATCATCATCCCCGAAAGCATGTTCTGACCGAAGGCCGCCGACAAACCCACTTCCCGAGGATAGATTTCGACCGATGAACAGCCTTTACGACGAATTCCGGGTGGCGCTGCACAGCGTCTGGACACGCCGGTGGCTCGTGCTGGCGGTGGCATGGGGCATCTGCATCCTCGGATGGCTGGCGATCGCCTCGATCCCCAACCGCTATGACAGCCGCGCGCGTCTGCTTGTCGACATCAACGAAATCCTGCCCGACGAGGTACAGGGCGGGGGCGGGCGTCCGCAGCTCGACCAGATCCGCGAAACGCTGACCAGCGCGCGCAACCTCGAAAAGGTCGCGGCGACGACGGGCTTGCTCCCCGCAGGCGCGAACGAACGCGAAAAGGCCGGCGCGGTCGGGATGCTGCAAAAGAGCATCAAAGTCATTCCGCAGCAGGACAATATCTTCGAGATCACTTCGAGCGTTGCGGTCGGCAGCCTGTCGGACGCCGACAATGCCAAGCTCGCCTCGGGCGTGCTCGATAGCCTGATTACCGTGTTTCGCGACGACCAGCTGCGCGGTGGCCGGATGAACGCGCGCGAGAGCCTCAAATTCCTCGACGCACAGATCGCCGACCGCGAGAAAGCGCTGCGCGAGGTCGAAGCGCGACGCGGTGCATTCGAGGCGCAGAACATCGGCCTGATCCCGGGCGGCAGCGGTTCGCCGGCGCAGCGCGTCGAAGCGGCGCGCGCCGAACTCAGTCAGCTCGATTCGCAGCTCGTGTCGGCGCAGGCGCAGCTCGCGGCCGCGAACGGACAGCTTGCCTCGACCCCCCAGTCGATTCCCGGTGGCGGCGGTGTCGGGGGCGGCGTTGCGCGCCAGCAGCTCGCCGGCGCGCAGAACGAACTGTCATCGATGCGCGCGCGGGGGCTGACCGACGCGCATCCCGACGTGATCGCATTGAAAAGCCAGATCGCCTCGCTGAAAGCCATGGCCGACCGCGAAGGCGCGAGCGGTGGCGGCGGCGGGATGCAAAATCCCGCTTATGCCTCGCTCGCCGCGATGCGCGCCGAACGTCAGGCGACGGTCAGTGCGCTGTCGGCGCGCAAGAGCCAGCTGATGGGCGATATTTCCAAGATCACCGCGCAGCAGATCCAGAACCCCGGCATTGCCGCCGAATACGACCGGATCAACGGCGAATATACCGCGTTCAAGGCGCAATATGACAAGCTGCTTGCCCAGCGCGAACAGGTTCGCCTGCGTGGCGACGTGCAGACCGAAACCGACGCGATCAAGATCGAACTGCTCGACCCGCCGTCGAAGCCGACCAGCCCCGCGGCGCCCAATCGGCCGTTGTTCCTGACGCTCGTCCTGCTCGCTGGCATCGGCGGCGGTATCGGCGCGGCCTTTGGCCTGTCGCAGGTGCGCACCAGCTATTCGACCGCCGCCAAGCTCGAACGCGCGAGCGGCCTGCCGGTGATCGGGTCGATCACCGAAGTCGTGACGCCCGAACGCCATCTCGACCGGCGCAAGAAACTCGTCTGGCTCGCTGGCGGTGGGGGCGCGCTCGTCGGCCTCTACGCGCTGCTGCTGGTCGCCGAATTTATCCAGCGCGGCATGGTGGCGTGACGGAGGACGATGACATGAACGATCAACGCAAAGTCAAGCGTCCGCCCTCGCTGCTCGAACGCGCGGCCGACATGTTCGGGCTCGATCCCGCCGCGAATGCGCCGACGATCGACGTATCGAACCTGCCGCCCGAGCCCGAGAAAAAGGCTAAGAAGGCCCAGCCGGCCGAACCCGTCATCGAAGCGCTGCAGGCCGGAATTGCGGAGCCTGTCGTCGAGGCCGCACCTGCGGTCGAAGCGGCGCCCGCGCCAAAGCCTTCGCCGCGCAAGGATATCGCCAAGGCAGCGCCCGCCGTCGTTCCGACGCGGCAGGGTACGATCGACCGCGAACGCCTCGCGGCGCGCGGCATGATCGTGCCCGGCACGCCGGTCACGGGCATCTCCGAAGAATATCGTATCGTGAAGCGCGAACTGATCCGCAATTTCGGCGGCACCGGCAATCGCCCGATCCTCCCGCGCGGCCACCGTGTGCTGATCGCGTCGGCGAATCCGGGCGAGGGCAAGACCTTTTCGGCGGTCAATCTGGCGCTCAGCCTCGCGGTCGAGGCAGACCACGACGTGTTGCTGATCGACGCCGACATCGCGAAGCCGAGCGTGCTCGAAGCGCTCGGACTCGACGATGGCCCCGGCCTGATGGACGCGCTTGCCGATCCGCATCTGCCGCTCGGCGATTGCCTGATCCAGACCGACATTCCGGGCCTGAAGGTCATGCCTGCAGGCACCGGACATATGCACGATACCGAACTGCTCGCCTCGGCGCGGACCGAAGCACTGCTCGGCCAGCTCGAAGCGGGGGCGCCGGGACGCATCCTCATCCTCGATTCGCCGCCGGTGCTTGCGGCGTCGCCCGCGGCCGTGCTTGCGGGGCATGTCGGGCAGACGATCATGGTCGTGCGCGCCGACGAGACGCTCGAATCGGCGCTGCGCGACGCGATTGGCCTGATGGGGGCGTGCCCGCATATCCAGCTGTTGCTCAACGGCGTGAAATATTCGCCGGGCGGTCGCCGCTTCGGCACCTATTACGGACAGGGAGGCGCGTGATGCGCACCATGACCACCATGACCACCATGCGTCATGTGGGAACGCTGGCGGCTTTGCTGCTCGCCGGGACGGCAACGGGCGCGCACGCGCAATTTTCGGGCGATCCCGGCGCGTCCGGTGCCAGCGAGGGGGCCTCGGCAGGCGCTCCGGCGTCCGAACCCGGCCGCTCGGCGAAGCGCGCCGAAGGGCGCCGCACGCAGCGGCAGGTTGACGTCAGCCCCTATCTGGAAATCGGACAGGTGCTGACCGCCGATCTCAAGAACGGCGGCGACGTGCTGACTTACACGACCGTTGCGGCGGGGGTCGACGCCGCGATCGTCACGCGACGCGCAGAACTGTCGGCGACGCTCCGCTACGAACATCAATTCGGCTGGGGCCGGCAGGGCGATACCGACGTGATCAGCGGCCTTGCCCGCGGCCGGATCGAAGCTGCGCGGGGTCTCAATCTCGAAGCCGGCGCGCTTGCGACGCGGACGCGCGCGGACCGGCAGGGCGCCGACAGCGGCCTGTTCATCGGCGACGCCAGCAATGTCGCCAACCTCTATTCGGTCTACGCCGGGCCGACCTTTACGCGGCGTATCGGGGGGCTCGATTTCGGGGCGGGCTATCGCTTCGGCTATACCAAGGTCGATGTCGAAGAGCCCGCGATCCTCGCGCCCGGCGCGCAGCCGCAGGATATTTTCGACAGCTCGACCAACCATGTCGCCTGGGCCAGCCTTGGCGCGCGGCCGGGCGACCTGCCGTTCGGCTGGCAGGTGTCGGGCGGCTATGAGCGCGAGGATGCGAGCCAGCTCGACCAGCGTTACGAGGGTAAATACGCCCGCGCCGACGTCACTGTGCCGGTCGGTCCGACCGTCGCCTTGCTCGGCGGCGTCGGATATGAGGATATCGAAATCGGCCAGCGCAACCCGCTGCTCGACGCCAACGGTGTCCCGGTTCGCGATGCGAACGGCCGTTACGTCACCGACAAATCGAGTCCGCGCCAGCTGTCGTTCGACACCGACGGGCTGATCTGGGACGCGGGCGTGATGTGGCAGCCGAGCCGCCGCACTTCGCTCACCGCACGCGTCGGCCGCCGTTATGGCGACACGATCTACACGGGCAGCTTCACCTATCGCGCCGACCATGCGACGACGATCCAGATCGGCGTCTATGACGGCCTGTCGAGCCTTGGCCGCGGTCTGTCGGGCGGGCTCGCGACGCTGCCGACGCAGTTCGATCCGACGCGCAACCCGATCGGCGGCGGGATCAATCCCTGCGTCTTCGGTCAGCAGGGCGGCGGCTGCCTGAACAACCAGCTCAGCAACGCAACCTCGGCACAATATCGCAGCCGCGGCGTGCAGGCGACGCTGTCGTCGCGCTTCCGCGGCTGGAGCTATGGCGTCGGTGCGGGTTACGATCAGCGCAAGTTGCTGGTGCCGCAATCGTCGCCGATCGGAAGCCTCAACGGGACGAAGGACGAGAATTATTATCTCTTCGTCTCCGCAGGGCGCCAGCTCGACGTCGATTCGGATCTCAGCCTGTCGGGCTACCTCAGTTATTTCGACAATGGAGCGCCGGGCGCGAGCGACGTCCAGTCGGCGGGGCTGTCGGCCGCCTATTCGCGGCGCTTCTGGCGCGGCCTGACGGGGACCGCGGCGGCCAGCCTCAACGCCTTCGATCAGGAAGGCTTCAACAGTCAGCTTATCGGTTCAGCTTTGGTGGGACTGCGTTACAACTTCTGACCAGGCAACGGGAATAAAACGATGTACGATCAGTTCTATGGTTTCACCGGGCGTCCGTTCCAGCTGACGCCAGATCCGCATTTCTATTTCGAAAGCGGAACGCACCGCAAGGCGATGTCCTACCTCGGCTATGGCCTCGCGCAGGGCGAAGGCTTCATCGTCATCACCGGCGATGTCGGCGCGGGCAAGACGACGCTTGTCGGGCATCTGATGAACACGATCGACCCCAACCGCCTGACCGCGGTCAAGCTGGTGTCGACGCAGGTCGAGGGCGACGACCTTCTCCGCCTCGTTGCCGAACAGTTCGGCATCGAGTGGGAAGGTCAGAGCAAGGCCGAACTGCTGCGCTCGATGGAGCAATATCTGCGCGAACAGGCACGCGCCGGTCGTCGCACGTTGCTGATCGTCGACGAGGGACAGAATCTTGCGATCTCCGCGCTCGAAGAACTGCGGATGCTGTCGAACTTCCAGCTCGGCGGCCATTCGCTGCTGCAAATCTTCCTGCTCGGCCAGCCCGAATTCCGCCAGACGCTCTTTCACTCGCCGACGCTCGAACAGCTGCGCCAGCGCGTGATCGCGACGCACCACCTCGACCCGATGGAGCCCGAGGAGGTCGAGCCCTATATCCTCCATCGCCTCGGTAAGGTGGGCTGGACGGGCAACCCCAGCTTCAGCCCCGACGCGTTCGAAGAAATCTTCGACTATAGCGAAGGCGTGCCGCGCAAATTGAACGTGCTGGTCAGCCGCCTGCTGCTTTACGGTGCGGTCGAACAGATGAACCGCATCACGGCGCAGAATGTGCGTTCGGTGGTCGCCGAGATCGAGGCCGATCGCGGTATCGATGCGGCGACGCTCGCACCGCTGCCGGTCGCGGAGGTCGTTGCGGCCGCCGCAGCCGCCGTCGCGCCGACGCCCGCGCCTTTTTCGACCCCGGCACCTGCGGACGAAGCGCCGCTCGAATGGCCGCGGCGTGCGCCCGAACCCGTCGTCGACGGGCCGGCTCCTTTCGCTGCGCCCGCCGAAGCGGCGCGGGTCGTGACTCTGCTCCCGGCCGATGCCGAAGACACGATTCTCGAACTCGCGCCCGAAGAGGTTGCCGCCCCGGCGCCGGCGGCGCCGGCGGTCGATCCCGAACATCTCGCCGCTCTCGAAGCCCAGATCGCATCGCTCGAGGAGCGCCTCGTCGAACAGGATGCGGCGCTGCGCCGGGTGCTCGACCTACTGATCGAATGGGTTGAACGCGATCCCGACAATGCGCCCAATCCGGCGACGTCGCAGACCTGGGCTGCCTGACAGCGCAGCCGAAATCCGCTATCGGACCGATGAAGGTGAGCGAAAATGCAGAACGGCCTGTCGGTCGATGTCGAGGACTGGTTCCAGGTCGGCGCGTTTGAGCGCACGATCGACCGTGCCGACTGGCCGACGCTCGAATGCCGGGTCGAGGCGAATTGCGACGCGGTGCTGCAGATTTTTGCCGACGCCGGCGCAAAGGGCACATTCTTCACGCTCGGTTGGGTCGCCGAACGCTATCCCGCGCTGATCAAGCGCATCGTTGCGGCAGGCCACGAACTCGCGAGCCACGGCTACGATCACAAGCGCGTATTCAATATGACCGCCGACGAATTCGCGGCCGATCTGAAGCAGACGCAGGCTATCCTCGAAGATCTGGGCGGGGCCCAAATCAGCGGCTATCGCGCGCCAAGCTTTTCGGTCGATACGCGCACGCCGTGGGCGCATATGGTGCTCGCCGAACAGGGCTATGCCTATTCGTCGAGCGTCGCGCCGGTCGTCCACGATCATTATGGCTGGCCGCAAAGCCCGCGTCACGCGTGGCGGCCGCTGCCCGACAGCGACCTCGTCGAATGGCCGGTCACCACCGCGCGTTTCGCCGGGCGAACCTTGGCGGCGGGCGGCGGCGGCTTCATGCGGATGCTGCCCTATGGTTTCACGCGCTGGGCGATCGCGCGGATGAACGAAGAGGGGCACCCGGCGATCCTCTATTTCCACCCGTGGGAAATCGATCCCGGTCAGCCGCGCGTCGCCGACGCCCCGATCAAATCGAAAATACGCCATTACACGGGCTTGTCGGCCATGGCTGGCAAGCTGAAGAGGCTGCTCGCCGATTTCGAATGGACGCGCGCCGACGCCTTGCTCTCCGCGCAGCAGCAGCGCGCGCAGCCGTGGCGCGACGCGGCGTGAATGCGCCGACCCTTTCGATGAAGGATGGGTTTTCCGGCACGCCGCTGTCCGACGCGGGCGAATGGGACGCCTATGTCGCCGGACATCCGGACGCGACGCCCTTCCACAGCCGCGTGTGGTGCGAAGCGATCACCAAAGCCACCGGCCATCGTTGCCACCTCGTCACTGCGCGCGACGCCGGCGGTGCGTTGACCGGAATCCTGCCGCTCCACCATATCCGCTCGCCCCTGTTCGGTCAGGCACTCGTCGCCAGCGGTTTTGCCGTGGGCGGCGGGATCCTCGCTGACGATCCGGCAGTCGCCGCGACGCTGGCGCAGGGCGCGGCGGACATGGCGAAGTCGCTCGGGGTTCCCTCGGTCGAGCTGCGCGGCGGGCCTGTGCCCGAGGGCGAGGGCTGGGCCAGCGAGGAAGGCGTGTACGCGGGCTTCGCACGCGACCTCGCCGCCGATGATGACGCCGAGCTTCTCGCCATTCCGCGCAAGCAGCGCGCCGAAGTGCGCAAGGTGCTGGAGAGCGGCTTGACGGTGACAACGGGCCGGAGCGATGCGGAGCGCCGCGATCATTATCGCATCTATGCGACCAGCGTCCGCAATCTCGGCACGCCGGTGTTCCCCAGGGCGCTGTTCGACGCGATACTCGACGCCTTTGGCGACGATGCCGAAATCCTGACCGTGCGCGAAGACGGGCGGCCCGTGGCCAGCGTGCTCAGCCTTGTCTGGCGCGGGACGGTGATGCCCTATTGGGGCGGCGGCACAGCCGACGCCCGCCGCCTCCGCGCCAATGAGCTCATGTATTTCGCGTTGATGCGCCACGCGCGTGCGCGCGGTTGCACGCGCTTCGATTTCGGCCGCTCGAAGGTGGGCACCGGCCCCTTCGCCTACAAGAAGAATTGGGGCTTCGAGCCGCTGCCGCTCGTCTACGGCCGCTGGCTCGCTCCGGGCGAGGCCCCGCGCGACACCAACCCGAACAGCGCCAGATATCGCCTTCAGGTCGATCTTTGGAAGAAGCTGCCGCTGTGGGCTGCAAACCGGCTCGGCCCGCTGATCGCCCGCGGGCTCGGTTAGGTTTTTGGGCTGATGACCGGGATATTATTCCTCGTTCACCGCGCGCCATGGCCCCCTGACCGCGGTGACCGGATCCGCAGCTGGCACATGTTCGAGGCGCTGGCGAAGCTCGCGCCGGTGCACGTCGCGGCGCTCGCCGACAACGAAGCCGACGCCGCGCTCGCGCGCGACAGGATGGCGCCGCTTTGCAAGAGTCTCGCGATCGAAGTGCGCAAAGTCTCGCGTCCGCTGGCGCTGGCGCAGGCGGTGCTGAAGCGCGAGCCGGTGTCGAACCGCCTGTTCCGCAGCGCCGCACTCGCGCGCCATGTCGATCGGCTGATCAGGCAGGGCGGCATCACCCATATCGTCGCCTTTTCGGGCCAGATGGCACAATATCTGCCCGCTCGTTTCGACGGTCCGATGCTGATGGATTTCGTCGATGTCGATTCGGCGAAATTTGCCACCTACGCCGAACAGGACAAGCGCCAGCCGCTCAACTGGGTGCACGCGCGTGAAGCGCGGATGCTCGGCGCCTGGGAGGCCGAGGTGGCGCGCCGCGTCGACGCCAGCCTGTTCGTCAGCGAGGCTGAGGCCGCGCTGTTCTGCAGCCGCAGCGGGCCGGGCGCCGGCAAGATCTGCGCGGTCGAGAATGGCATCGACACCGATCGCTTCGATCCGGGCCTCGCGCTCGACCGGGTGGAAACGGGCGAGGGACCGCTCGCGGTCTTCACGGGGCAGATGGACTATCGCCCCAATATCGATGCGGTGCGCTGGTTCGTGGCCGATATCCTGCCGCTGATCCGCCGGCACCACCCCCGGGCGCGCTTCGCGATCGTCGGCCGCGCACCGACCGACGAGGTGCGCGCGCTCGAAAGCCTGCCGGGCGTCACGGTGACCGGCGAGGTGCCCGATGTTCGCCCATGGCTGGTGGCTGCCGATGCGGTGGTCGCGCCGCTGCTGCTCGCGCGCGGGGTACAGAACAAGCTGCTCGAGGCGATGGCTATGGCGCGTCCGGTGGTTGCCAGCGCCGCCGCCGCGACGGGAATCGACGCGACACCCGGTGCGCATCTGCTGGTTGCCCAGGATGCGGGTGAAATAGCCGGGGCCGTGTGCTCGCTCTTCGACGACCCCACGGGCGCCGCCACGATGGGGCAGGCCGCCCGCGCGCGGATGATCGCGCGTTACGGCTGGGATGCCCGCCTCGCACCGCTCGGCGAACTGCTGGGGTTGCCCGCATGACCGGTTGGACCCACTGGCAGCGCCATCTCGCCGCGCTCGCGCTGCTCTCCGCGGCCATCCTCGCAATCTTCTGGCGCGACGCCGCCGACATGGCCGGGATCTGGTGGCATAGTTCGACCTTCACCCATTGCCTGCTGATGGTGCCGATGATCGGGTGGCTGGTGTCGCAGCGTGTCGCGCTGCTGCGTCCGCTGACGCCCGCCTTCTGGTGGCCTGCGCTGGTCTGGATGGCCGGCGCGGGGCTGGTGTGGCTCGTTGGCGAAGCCGCGGGGGTCGGGTTGTTCCGGCAGCTCGGGCTCGTGCTGATGCTGCAAGGCGCGGTCGCGGCGACGCTCGGCGAAAAGCTGGTGCGCGCGCTGCTGTTCCCGCTCGGCTATGCGCTGCTGCTGGTGCCGTTCGGCGAAGAGCTGGTGCCGCTGCTCCAGACCTTCACCGCGCACATCAGCGTCCTTCTCCTTCACCTGTCGGGCCTGTCGGCGGAAATGCAGGGCGTGTTCGTCACGACGCGCGCGGGCTTCTTCGAGGTCGCCGAGGAATGTTCGGGGGTCAATTTCCTGATCGCGATGCTCGCTTATTCGGTGTTCGCGGCGCATCTCTGCTTCAAAAGCTGGAAGCGGCGGGTCGTCTTTGTTCTGGCGGCGCTCGCTACGACAATCCTCGCCAATGCGCTGCGCGCTTATGGCACGATGGTCGCCGCCGAAATCTGGGGAATCGAGGCGGCGGGCGGGATCGACCATATTTTCTATGGCTGGATATTCTTCGGGCTGGTGATCCTGATCGTCATGCTCGTCGCGCTGCGCTGGTTCGACCGGCCCGCGAATGATGCCGCGGTCGACGTCAGCGGACTCGATGGCGTGCCGCGCTTCGCGGGGCCGGCAAAAGCGGTACTGCCCGCCGCGCTCGTGCTTCCGTTGCTCTTCGCCGGCTGGGCTTTTCTCATCGGCGGGCGCAGCGCGTCGCTGCCGGCGACCATGACCGTGGAAGCGCCGCCGGGCTGGCGCGACGTGCACGCGGGCGGCACCGTCTGGGCGCCGCGTTTCGACGGTGCCGACCAGCGATTGTTGCGCCGGTTCGGCAACGATCGGGGACAGGTGGTGACTGTCGCGATCGGCGGCTACGAACGGCAGGCCGAGGGGCGCGAGGTCGTGGCCTTCGGGCAGGGCGCCGTCGACCCCGGCAGCAAATGGGCGTGGAGCGCCGCGCTGCCAAGGGTCGAAGGGGCACGGACCGAGCGGCTGCTCCATCCCGGCCCGGTGCTGCGCGACGCGGCGACCTGGTATGTCGTTGGCGGAACGGTGACCGGCGATCCGCGCCGCGCGAAACTCGCGGGACTGCAAGCACGGTTGCTGGGCGGCGACCCGCGCGCGCTGTCCCTGATCGTGTCGAGCGAGGAGCATCAGGGCGGGCTGAATGCGATCACCGATTTCGTTTCCGCGTCGGGCGGAGCCAACGCGATGGCTGACCGCGCGCTGAAAACGCGTTAAGAGCGCTTCCTATATGTGCGGGATCGCTGGCATCTATCATCTGGAAACGGCGAAACCGGTCGACCCGGCGCGCCTGCGCGCCATGCTCCAGCCGATGCAGCACCGCGGCCCCGACGGATCGGGCGAATGGACCGCGCCCGGCGTCGGGCTCGGCCATCTGCGGCTGTCGATCATCGATATCGAAGGCAGCCCGCAGCCGATGGCGAGCGATGACGAGATCGTCACGCTCACCTACAATGGCGAAATCTACAACTTTCGCGAATTGCGCGCCGAGCTGGAGGATCGCGGCCACCGGTTCCGCACCAGCGGCGATACCGAGGTCATCATCGCGGCGTGGCGCCAGTGGGGTCCCGACTGCCTGTCGCGGCTCAACGGCATGTTCGCCTTCGCGATCCATGATCACCGGCGTGGATGCCTGTTCCTTGCGCGCGACCGGCTGGGGGTGAAGCCGCTCCACTATGTCCGCCTGTCCGACGGCTCGGTGGCCTTCGCCTCGGAGCTGAAGGGGCTGCTGCGCAATCCGCTGTTGCGGCAGGAAGCGAACCTCACCGCGATCGAGGATTTCCTCGCTTTCGGCTATGTCCCCGACGACAATTGCATCGTCGCTGGCGTTCAGAAGCTGCCCGCCGGCCATTATCTGATGCTCGAACGCGGCAAGCCCATCTCCGCGCCGACGCGCTGGTGGGCGCCCGATTTCTCGAAGCGGATTCGCGCGAGCGAAGGCGAGGCCGCCGAACATCTCGTCCACCTGATGCGTGCCGCGGTGACTGACCGCATGGTCGCCGACGTGCCGCTCGGCGCGTTTCTGTCGGGCGGGGTCGATTCGAGCGCGGTCGTCGCACTGATGGCCGAGGCGAGCGCGAAGGCGGTCAAGACCTGCACGATCGGCTTCGATCAGGCGGCGCTCGACGAAACCGCCTACGCCCAACAGATCGCCGAGCGGTTCGCGACCGATCATCGCACGCGCACCGTGTCGTCGGGCGACTTTGCGCTCGTCGACCGGATTGCCGACATGTTCGACGAACCCTTTGCCGACGCGAGCGCGCTGCCGACATACCGCGTGTGCGAACTCGCGCGCGAAGAGGTGACGGTGGCGCTGTCGGGCGACGGCGCCGACGAGGCTTTCGCGGGATATCGTCGCCTTGTCTTCCAGTATCAGGAAGAAAAACTGCGCGGACTGATCCCGGGCTTCCTGCGGCGCGGGGTACTCGGACCGCTTTCGCATGTCTGGCCGCAGATGGACTGGGCGCCGCGTCCGCTGCGCGCCCGCGCGACGCTTGCCAGCCTGTCGAAGAGCGGTGCGGAGGGCTATGCCGAGGCGGTGGGCGTGACCGGGCTCCAGCAACGATCGCGCCTGTTCAACGACGCCGCGCACCATGCGCTCGGCGATCATGTCGCCGAAACGCGATACTGGAAGGCGATGGCCGAGGCGCCGGCGCGCGAGCCGCTCGACCGGGCGCAATATGCCGATCTGATGATCTGGCTGCCCGGCGACATCCTGACCAAGACCGACCGGATGAGCATGGCCGTCAGCCTCGAAGCGCGCGAACCCCTGCTCGACTATCGCCTGATCGAATTCGCCGCTTCGCTGCCTGCGTCGATGCGGGTGAAGGGCAGTACCGGCAAGGCGATCATGAAACAGGCGATGGAACGCTATCTGCCGCACGACATCCTCTACCGTCCGAAGATGGGGTTTGTGACGCCCGTATCGCACTGGTTCCGCGGGCCGTTGATCGAACAGGCGAAGGTATTGGCGAGTTCTTCGACGCTTGCGCGCTCGGGCTGGTTCGACATGGCGGAAATCGAACGGATCGTGGCAGCGCACCAATCGGGCCGCCGCGACCATGGTCGCCTGATCTGGCAATTCTTCATGCTCGAAAAGTCGCTGGCGAAACTGTTCGGGATCTGAATTCTATCCTCTGGGACAGGGTAGGGACCGATGCGAATCGCCACGCCATCTTAACGCTTGGCTGCTAGGCTCGCTTCCGATGACGGTGCATCCTGCCTTTCCGATCGATGGCCTCGAAGCCCGGCCGCTGGCCGTGCGTATCGTCGATCCGCTGTCGCTTTCGGACGATCTCGCCGCCGCATGGGACCGGCTGGCCGGGGAAGCGAGCGAGCCCAACCCCTTTGCCGAGCGCTGGTGCCTGCAATCGGCACTGCACCTGCTCGATCCCGAACGGAACGCGCGGCTGGTGCTGGTACAGGGCGGCAGCGACGGGCCGCTGGTCGGTGTCATGCCGGTCGCGCCCGCAACGCATTATGGCCGCCTGCCGCTGTGCCACGTGACGGGCTGGGCGCACCCCAATCACTTCCACGGCGCGCCGCTGGTGCGCGCGGGGTTCGAAAGCCTCTTCTGGTCGATCCTGCTCGGCTGGTGCGATGCCGCGCCGTGGGCGCGTACGCTTGTACAGGTGCCGCGATTGACCGAGGACGGGCCGCTCCACCGCGCGCTGGAGGGCGTTGCGCGGGCGCGCGGCGGTGAGGCCGTGGCGGTGCATCGCGAGGAACGCGCGTTGCTGGAGAGCGCGTCGTCGCCGGAGGAATATTGGGACGCGGCGGTACGTGCGAAGAAGCGCAAGGAGCTGCGTCGTCAGGCCAATCGTCTGGCCGAGCAAGGCGCGGTGCGCTTTCGCCGCTGGCAGCCGGGCGAGGCGATCGAGCCGTGGATCGACGCCTTCCTCGACCTCGAGGCGCGCGGTTGGAAAGGTCGCGCCGGATCGGCGCTCGCGAGTCATGGTGACACCGAGGCGTGGTTCCGGGCGACTCTCTCCGGTGGCGCCGAGGCGGGCAAGCTCGACATGCGTGCGCTTGACCTCGACGATCGCCCGCTCGCGATGCTGATCAACTTCCTTTGTCCGCCGGGCGGCTTTTCGTTCAAGACTGCGTTCGACGAGGATTTCGCGCGCTTCTCGCCCGGCGTGCTGCTGCAACAGGCGAACCTCGATCTGCTCGACGACCCGCGGATCGACTGGGTCGACAGCTGCGCCGCGCCCGGACACCCGATGATCGACAGCGTGTGGCGCGAACGGCGCGCGCTCGTCTGGGTCAATATTGCCTTGTCGGCGCCGTTCGACCGCTTGCGTTTCGCCATGCTGACGCAGGTCGAACGCGTCTGGCGACGCTGGAAGGGTGCTCCGGTACCCGAAAATCAAGTAGAAGGCCTGTCATGACCGCGCACCAGCTGATCGCCCGACCCGTATTCCCTGCCGAGACGCTCGAACGGATGGCGGCGCTCTATCCGGCGCAGGCGGGGCTGCTCCACCATCATCTGCCCGATCACCCGCTGCTTTCGATCGAGGCACTCGCACAGCTCGGCGAAAGCCTGCCCGCCAGCGAGGTCGAATATAATCCGGGTAACGTCCCCATCGGCATCCGCCCCGAAGAGATCCCCTCGAACGGGCTGTCGATCGGCGAGACGATCCGCACCATCGACACCAACGGCAGCTGGGCGGTGCTCAAAAATATCGAGAATGTGGACGCCTATCGCACGCTGCTGATGGACCTGCTCGGCGAACTGGAACCCGTCGTGACGCCGCGCACCGGCGCGATGCTGACGCCGCAGGGCTTTATTTTCATCTCGTCGCCCGGATCGATCACACCCTTTCATTTCGATCCCGAGCACAACATCCTGCTGCAACTGCGCGGGACGAAGGTGATGAATGTGTGGCCTGCGGGCGACGAGCGCTTCGCCGACCGGCGCGAGCATGAGCGTTATCATGCGGGCGGTCACCGCAACCTGCCCTGGCAGGACACCTATCGCGGCGATGCGCAGCAGGTGCCGCTTGGCCCCGGCGATGCGGTGCTGATGCCGGTGATGGCGCCGCATTTCGTCGCCAACGGCGATGCGCCTTCGATTTCGCTGTCGATCACCTGGCGCAGCGAATGGAGCTATCGCGAGTCCGAGGCGCATGCCGCCAATGCGGCGCTGCGGCGCATGGGTCTTGACCCTTCCATGCCGCCGCGCTGGCCAAGCTATGCGTGGTTCCGGTCGGTGGGCTGGCGCGTTGCGCGCAAGCTCAAACTCGTGTCGTAAATTGCCTGTTACAGATTGCTTTCAATTGGCGCCAATTGCGGTTATGGGCGCGCATCCTTGTATTTTCGAGCCCATAGAGGACTGATGGCGAAAGAAGAACTTCTGGAAATGCGCGGCCAGGTGGTCGAACTGCTGCCTAACGCGATGTTTCGCGTCAAACTGGAAAACGACCACGAGATTCTCGGCCACACGGCCGGCAAGATGCGCAAGAACCGCATCCGTGTGCTCGTCGGCGACGAAGTGCTCGTCGAGCTCACGCCTTATGACCTGACCAAGGGTCGGATCACCTATCGCTTCAAGTGAGCGGCGCGGCGACATCCCCCGCGCTGGTATTGGCATCGACCTCGCCGCGCCGGCGTGAATTGCTGGCGCGGATCGGGCTTGTGCCGACCCGCATCGCGGCCCCTGAAATCGACGAAACGCCGCTGAAGGGCGAGCTTCCTCGCGACTATGTCACTCGGCTCGCCCAGGGCAAGGCGCTTGCCGTCGAGCGTGCGCCCGACGAGGTCGTGCTCGCAGGCGACACGACGGTGGCCGTTGGACGCCGCATTCTCGAAAAACCCGCAGACGAAGCCGACCTACGCCGGATGCTTGGCCTGCTTTCGGGGCGGCGGCACCATGTCTATTCGGGGATTTGCGTCGTCGGTACCGACGGCAAGGCGCGCGTGCGCGTCGTCGATACGATCGTCGCGTTCAAGGTGCTGAGCGCCGCCGAGATCGACTGGTATGTCGAAAGCGGCGAGGGGATGGGCAAGGCGGGCGGCTATGCCATCCAGGGCCGCGCCGAAACCTTTGTCCGTTTCCTGTCGGGCAGCCATTCGAATGTTGTCGGGCTGCCGCTGTTCGAAACGCGGGGGCTGCTCTCGAGCGCCGGAATCGCGCTTGGCTGAGTGGCTATACGAAGCCGGAATCGGCGAGGCGCGGGCCGCGCTGGTCGAAGGCTGTGAGATTGTCGAAGCGCGAATCGAACGCGAGGGCGAAGGACCGCGCCCCGGCGCCATCCTCCATGCCCGGCTCGTTGAGGCCGGGCGCGGTGGCAGGGGGGCGCTGGTTGCGCTCGACTGCCCCGGCGCGCCGCAAGCGACTGTTACCGAAATCCCGAAAGCAACGTCCATCGGTGCATCGCTGCTGGTCGAGATCACGCGCATGGCGCTGCGCGAGCGTGCCCGCGACAAACCCGCCCGCGCGCGCCTCGCCGAGCCCGGGGCAGTCGTCACCGTTGGCCCTGACCTGCGTGCGCGCATTGCCGCCACGGGCATGGCCGTCGTCGACGTGCGGCCGACCGATTCCGACCGTCTCGAACAGGCGGGTTGGAGCGAATTGATCGATTGCGTTCGCACCGGGCACTGGCCGTTCGCGGGCGGGGCGTTGTGGGTCGATGCGACCCCCGCGATGGTGCTGATCGACATCGACGGCGAGGGTGATGCGTTGACGCTGGCAAAGGCCGGCGCAAAGGCTGCCGCGGCGGTGATCCGCCGCTGCGATATCGGCGGATCGATCGCGATCGATTTCCCTTCGCTGCCCGATCGGGCGGGGCGGCAGGCGGTCGATGCCGCGGTCGACGTCGCGTTGGCCGGACCGTTCGAGCGCACCGCGATCAACGGCTTTGGGCTGATGCAGATCATCCGCCGCCGCGAACGTCCTTCGCTGATCGAGCAGATCCGTCTCGATCCCGTCGCGACCGACGCGGCGCTGCTGCTGCGCCAGGCGGAACGCGCGGTCGGCACGGGCGTATTGACGCTGACCGCGCGGGGCGGTGTGATCGACCATATCGCAGGGCATCCCGACTGGGTAGAGGCGCTCCAAAATCGTACCGGCCGCGCGGTTCGCCTTGTTGCCGATCCGGCCATCAAAGGAGCAGGCCATGCCCAGTAAATCGCCGCGCTGCCCGCTCTGCGGCAACCCGCGCGTCCCCGAGTTCAAGCCCTTTTGCAGCCGCGGCTGCCGCGATCGCGACCTTTTGACCTGGTTCGGCGAGGGCTATCGCGTGCCCGTCGATCAGGCGCCTGACGGCACCGCGGACGAGGATCGTTTCGACGACGGATGATGTCCGGAAAAAGGGCGAAGAAAGGTGCTGGACAGGACGCAAAGCCCTGCCTATAGCCGCCGCTCGCCAGCGCGGCCGACCGGCCGCCACGGTTTGCCTGGGTAGCTCAGTTGGTAGAGCATGCGACTGAAAATCGCAGTGTCGGCGGTTCGATCCCGTCCCCAGGCACCACCTTCCTCACAGTTTGATTTGGTCTTTTTCGTGACGGGCCTGTTGCGCCTGCCGTAACGTAAACTGTTGCTTTTGTGCCACAAATCGACAGAAAAGCCGGGTGTTTGCGCGTGCGCGCGTTGACGCGGCGGGGCGGTGCGTTAGACCCGTCATTTACTGCCGGGCATCTCCCGATAAGCCTTTGGCTGCGTCTCGGCGGTTTTGGAGAGAGAGACATCATCATGACTTTGCGCAACATCCTGTTGGGCGCCACCATGCTGTGCGCCGCCACCACCCCCGCTTTTGCCCAGGATACCGCCGCACCGGCCGACAGTGCTTCGACCGGCGACGTGACCGATTATGGCAACGACATCATCGTCACCGCCAGCAAGCGTTCGCAGACGCTGCAGGATACCCCCGTCGCGGTTTCGGTCACCTCGGCTGCCGCGCTCGAAGAATCGCAGATCCGCGACCTCATCGACCTCCAGTCGTCGGTCCCCAGCCTGCGCGTGTCGCAGCTCCAGTCGAGCGCGAACACCAACTTCATCATCCGCGGCTTCGGCAACGGCGCGAACAACGCCGGGATCGAACCGTCGGTCGGCGTGTTCATCGACGGCGTCTATCGCTCGCGCTCGGCCGCCCAGATCGGCGACCTTCCGAACGTCGAACGCATCGAAGTGCTGCGCGGCCCGCAGTCGACTTTGTTTGGCAAGAACGCCTCGGCGGGCGTCATCAGCATCGTCACGCAAAAGCCGCAGTATGAATTCGGCGGCTCGGCCGAAGTCACCTATGGCAATTACAATGCGATCACCGTCAAGGGCGATGTCACCGGTCCGATCAGCGACACCGTCGCCTTCTCGATCGGCGGCAGCTACAACCGCCGCGACGGTTATGCGCAGGACCTGAAGCTCGACACCGACGTCAACGACCGCAACCGTTGGGGCGTCCGCGGCCAGCTTCTGTTCGAACCGACCGACGCGTTGTCGATCCGCCTGATCGGCGACTATGACAAGATCGACGAAAATTGCTGCATCGCGGGCAATGTCATCGCCGGCCCGACGGTCGCGATTACCGATTTCCTCGCTGGCGGGCCCAGCGTCGACCGCAACAATCCCTTCTCCTACGACGTCTACAACAACTTCCTGTCGTCGAACGAGATCGAGAATTACGGCGGTTCGGCGCAGATCGACTATGATCTCGGCAATCTCGCGCTGACCTCGATCACCGCGTACCGCAAGGTACAGGCCGACACGAACCAGGATTCGGACTTCACCGCGGCCGACTTGATCGGCGAGAAGAGCGACAATGTCGGCATCGACACCTTCACGCAGGAAATTCGCCTGACGTCGGACTTCGACGGTCCGCTCAACTTCCTGATCGGCGGTTATTATTTCAACGAAAAGGTCGACCAGCAGAGTGCGATCAAGTTCGGCCAGCACTTCCGCCCCTATGGCGACGCGCTGATCCGGGCGGCGAGCGGCAACGCGCTCAACGTCGGAATGCTCGAAACGACGCTCGGCACGTTTGAGGGCAATCCGGCAAAATATGCCGGTACCTTCTTCAAGGCCGGCACCGGACTCGACGAAGATTATCAGATGAAGAACGAGGCCTTCTCGATCTTCGGCACGGTCGATTTCGAAGTCACCGATCGCCTGACGCTGACCCTCGGCGGCAACTACACCAAGGACCGCAAGCGCTTCTCGACCAACGTGGTCAGCAGCGACGTGTTCTCGGGCATCAACCTCGACGCGGCCGCCTATACGCCGTTCCGTCAGGCGCTGCTCGTCGGTCAGGGCGTGCCGCCTGCACAGGCCGCGGTCCTCGCAGCGAACCCGACGATGACGCTCCCCGACGGTCGCAGCGCGAACCCGCTGGCCGGGCTGAAGGCGTTCCAGTTCCTGCCGCCCTTCCTCAACCTTCCGAATGCGGTCGAAAGCGGCAAGACCAACGACGGCGACTTCTCGTACAGCGTGCGCGCTGCCTATGAGCTCACCGACACGGTCAATATCTATGCGACCTATGCGACGGGCTTCAAGGCGAGCTCGGTCAACCTGTCGCGCGACAGCCGCCCGCTGGCTTCGGACCTCGCGGCGATCACCGCCGCTGGCTTGCGCACCCCGAACCTCGTCGCGGGTTCGCGTTTCGCGAACCCCGAAGAATCGACCGTCTACGAGTTCGGCCTGAAGGGCCAGTGGGACGTCGCGGCGGTGAACGTCGCGGTGTTCAAGCAGTCGATCAAGGGCTTCCAGTCGAACGTCTTCACCGGCACCGGCTTCGCGCTGGCGAACGCCGGCAAGCAGTCGACCTTCGGGATCGAGTTCGACGGCTCGGTGCGCCCGGTCGCAGGCCTCAACCTGACGCTGGCGGCGACCTACCTCGACGCCAAGTACGACAGCTTCGTCAATTCGGCGTTCGGCGACATCTCGGGCAGCACGCCCGCGGGCATCCCCGAACTGTCGCTGTCGCTTGGCGGCACCTATACGCATGAGTTCGCAGGCGGGACGAAAGCGATCGCGCACGTCGACTACAGCTATGAAAGCCCGGTCCAGATCGTCGAAGGCCTGTCGGGTTTCCCGGCGAGCGTCGCGCAGAATCTGAAGCGTGAAGTCAATTCGCTCAACGCGTCGTTTACGATCCGCCTGACCAACGGCATCGACGTCGGCGTGTGGGGCCGCAACCTCACCAATGCGCAGTACCTCACGACGATCTTCCCGGCCGTCGCACAGGCGGGCAGCGTCTCGGGCTATCCGAGCCAGCCGCGCACCTATGGCGGCACCATCCGCTACAAATTCTGATCGAGGTGGCCGGGGCGCTCGCTCCGGCCACTCCGACAGCGGACAAAAAGAAACCCCGGCCTCTCCTGTCGAGAGGCCGGGGCTTTTTTGTCGGCGTTTGCCGCCGTCGGTTTAGAACTTCACGCCCGCCGCGATGCCGTAGCGGCGCGGTTCGAGGGTGAAGATGTTGGTGTAGTTACCCGACGACTGGTCGGTGATGTAGAGGCCCGTGACGCTGTTGGCGTCGAAGACATTCTGGATGAAGCCTTTGACATACCATTTGTCGTCGGCGCCGTTCAGCTGGATCTGGGCATTGACCTGCGCATAGCCCTTGATGCGGTTGACGTTGCCGTTGAAGATGCTGCCATAGCTTTCACCGGTATAGGCCATGTCGACGCGCGGGACGAGCGTCATGTCGCCCATACGTGCCGTATATTGCACGCCTGCGCTGAACTTGTAGTTCGGCGCCTGCGGCAGCTGGTTGCCCTTGATATTGACCGGAACCCCGGCGGAGAAATATTCGACCCCGCCAAAAGTTGTCGGGTTGAGTCCGAGCGGCGAGAAGGCGCCCGCGGCGGCCGCGCTGAGCACGTCGCAGATCCCGAATGCACCCGTCGAGGCGATGCCGCCGTCCGCAGGGAAGGTGGTCGTGCCCTGCAGGTTGGCGCCGGGTTGAATGCCCGGAATGACCCGTGTGGTAACCGCCGGATCGGGATTGATGTCCGGGTTGGTGTTGATCAGGTTGTTCACCTGATTCACAAATGCGTTGATGCCCGCCACATTGCCGGTCCGCGAGGCCACGGCGCAGTTTGCGGCGTTGGTGATGTCCTTGATGATCACCGCATCGCTGCGGCCGCCACCAAAGTCGCGCGGGTTGCTGGTAAATTTGTCGTCCGACACCTTGCTGTGCAGGTAGCTGAAGCCGAGGTTGACGACCACATCGGGGTCCGGCCGGACAATGGCTTCGGCCTCGAAGCCATAGATGTCGGCGCTGACATTGTCGTTGACTGCGGTACGGGCGACGATTTTGCTGAGCTGCAGGTCCTTATATTTATAGTAGAAGGCCGTCAGGTTCAGCTGCAGCGCGCCACCGCCAAAGGTGTTCTTCGACCCGATTTCGAACGCATCGACCTGTTCGGGCTTGAACGATTCGGGCACGGCGAAAATCGGCTGCAGCGGCGGGTTGATGCCGCCCGACTTATAGCCGCGCGAATAGGAGGCATAGAGCAGATTGTCGTCGGTCACCTTGAAATCGATCACGAAGCGGCCGGTGAGTTTGTTGAACTTCACCTTGCGTGCCTGAATGATCTGGTTGCCCGGCGTGCCTGGGTCGGCATCGAACGACCCGACGAAGGGCGAACCGAAGACGGTGTCGGTCGTCCCGCCGTGCGGCGCCAGGAAGCTGGCCAGCGTCGACCGGGCGGTCACGCTCTTCTTGTCGTTGTTGTAACGCAGGCCCGCGGTCAGCTTCAGCCGATCGCTGACTTCGAAATAGGCCTCACCGAACAGGCCATAGGATTTGATCTTCAGATCATCGGTGTTGTTCCGGAAGAAGGGCGTGGCCAGGAACGACGGCGGCAGCGGACCGCTCGCGTTGGTCGCCGCGGTGAACGCGCCCAGTACCCCGGTCAGATAGTCGATCGGGAAGGCGTTCACATAATAGCTGTTCTCGGTCAGATGATAATCGGCATAGATGCCGCCGACGAGGAAGTTGAACGGCCCGTCGAGGTCGCTCGACAGGATGCTTTCGACCGACCAGCTGCTGTTATACTGGTTCGACCGGTCGAACTGCAGCGACTGGTCGCTACAGATCTTGTTGCCCCCGAAGCTGCCATAGCCGCTTTCTTCGGCGAGCGACGTGCAAAGCTGGCCGGTCGGCCCGTTGGGAATGATCGCCGCAGCGACGGGCCGGAAATAGGGCGTGAACGCGGCGCCCAGCGCGCCGTTTGCGGCCGCCTGCAACGTCGCGAGGCCGCCCGCGTAGAGCGCGCGGTTGCCGATATTGCTGTTATAGTCCTGCGAGGCGTCGAGCTTGACCTTCTGATACTGGCCCGACACCTGCAGCGACACGGGGCCGAAATTATGCTCGATCTGGCCCTGCAGCGTCAGTTCGCTGGTGAAGTAGCTTGGGGTATAGGCGGTGTTCACTTCGCGCGGGTCCGACGGGATCGTCGTGTTGGCATAGACATCGGGGCCATAAAGGCTGCCGAGTGCAAAGGCCTGCGGAATGCCGCGGATCGCAAGGAATTCGCGCGAGGTCAGCGCGGCGGTGAAGGTCGCATTGCCGTTGAAGGGCGAATTGTCGAGGCGGCTGTTCAGACAGCCGAGGATACCGGTCGGGTCGCGCTGGCAAAGCTGTTTCTGAATGCGCGTGCGCTGGTCCTTTTCACGGAAATAGGACGCGAGCAGGTCGATCGTGGTATCGTCGCTCGGTTCCCAGCGGAACGAGCCGCGGACCGAATAGAGATCGCGGTCGTCGATGCGCGTGTCGAGAAAGCTGTTCTTCGTATAGCCGTCGCGGTTCAGATAGATGCCCGCAACGCGGAAGGCCATGGTGTCGCCGAGCGGGATGTTGACCATCGCCTTGCCCTTCATGGAATCATAATTTCCATATTCGGCTTCGACGGCCGCCTCGAACGTCCCGAGCTTCGGTTTCGCGGTGATCACGTTGACCACGCCCGAGGTCGCGTTGCGCCCGAACAGGGTGCCCTGCGGTCCGCGAAGGACTTCGATGCGTTCGAGGTCATAGAATTCGGTTTCGAACAGGCGGGTCGAAAACAGCGGATCGCCGTTCAGGTGGATCGCGGTCGCGCTGTCGCAGGTCGTGCCGACGCAAAGGTCGCCGATGCCGCGGATCGTGAAGCTTGCGCCGGTGAAGTTGGTCTTGGTGAAGGTGACGTTGGGCAGGGTCAGCTGAAGATCCGACGGGGTCTTGATCTGCTGGGCTTCGAGCGCCTCGGTCGAGAAGGCGCTGACCGCGATCGGCACGTCCTGCAGGCGTTCCGACTGACGCTGCGCCGTGACGACGATCTCGCCGCCGAAAGCATCGCGTTCCACTTCTTCCGCGGCGTCCTGCGCAAACGCCGGCGTCGCCACCGTCATCGCAAGGATCGACGTTCCGATCAGTGCCTTGAACTTCATCTACAGCCTCCCTTTTTCGATCCCGCGAGGTGCGGGGCCGCCCAACTTCAAATTGTGGTAAGGGGAGTAGAAACGACCAGACATGACAAAGGGCATCGAGCCGGAACGGCCGAGCGCCTGTGCGTATCCCACTTGCCAGCTGTGCTGGTCATCGTCCTCTCCCACCGGCGTCGGGGAACACGCCGGCCTCTCCGGATCACGACCCGCTTGAGCGAGTTCTGTAATGCAAGGTGAAGGTGCGCCGAGTTGACGAAAGCGTCAAGTGCCTTGTTTGGCCCAAAAAAGGACGCGAAACCGCGCCTCTCCGAAAAGTCAAAAAGCCAAGATTCCGCAACGTAAAGTTGATGGGGGAGGACAATTTCTTCTTGCCCGGCTCTTGCTTATCGGCGCCGGGACGTCGAAATGTGCGACATGATGGCAACAGTGAAAGCGGGATGATGAGCGACAACGGGCAGGAACTGGGACCGGACGGTAAGGTGGTGGTGCCGGACCATGTCGCGGCTGCGGTGCGGACGCTGATCGAATGGGCGGGCGACGATCCGGCGCGCGAAGGATTGCTCGATACTCCCCGCCGCGTCGCGCGCGCGTGGAAGGAATATTGCTCGGGTTATGCCGACGACCCGGCGATCCACCTGTCACGCACCTTTGAGGAGGTCGGCGGCTATGACGAGATCGTGCTGCTGCGCGACATTCCGTTCCAGTCGCACTGCGAACATCATATGGCGCCGATCACCGGCAAGGCGTCGATCGCCTATCTGCCGCGCGACCGCGTCGTCGGCATTTCGAAACTCGCCCGCGTGCTCAACGGCTATGCGCGGCGTCTGCAGGTGCAGGAGCGCCTCACGGCCGAAGTCGCCAAGTGCATCTGGGACAATCTCCAGCCGCATGGCGTGGCGGTCGTTATCGACGCGCAGCATGGCTGTATGACCGGGCGCGGCGTACGCACGCCTGGCGTCGGCATGGTGACCAGCCGCCTGCTCGGCTGTTTTCTGAACGACCAGAGCAGCCGCAAGGAAGTGCTGAGCCTGATGGGATATTGATGGAGAGGCGGCCTAGCGCCGCCACATCCGCAAGAGCTGATACTGCACCGCCTGGAGCCGGGTGAAATTGGCCGGGTCCATCTTGCGGCCCTCGATCGATGCGACCTCGTTGAGCTCGTACATCAGGTTCCGGTGCGCGACGTCGGGGATCAGGCTCTGGATGAAGGTGATTGCGACGAGCCGCTCTCCGCGGGTTACCGGCTCGACCTCGTGCAACGTGTGCGACGGATAGACGACCGCGACGCCTGGCGCTTCCTTGAAGCGCAGGTCGGCATTGCCGAGCTGCACATGCAGTGCGCCGCCGTCATAATCGGCCGGGTCGTTCAGGAAGACCGTGCAGCTGACATCGGTACGCAACTGGCCGTCGGGCAGGGGGATATAGGCGGCGTCTGGGTGCAGCCCGTAGTGCATCCCGGGGGTGTAGCGCGTCATGAGCGGCGGCGCGATGCGCGCGGGAAAGGTGAATTCCATGAAATCGGGATTCTGCACCATCGCATCGAGCAGGATCTTCGACGAGCGCTCGTAGGCGCCCGCGTCATGGAGCTGGAGGTTGTTCTTCACTGTCGAATGCGGGTTGCTGATCTTTCCGTCGACGAATTTGCCGCTGGCGGCAATCTCGCGCAGCGCGGCGACCGCGCCATCGTCGAGCAGCTGGACGAGCTTGAACATTATCGGCTTTCCCCATTGCCGTGGATCGGCAGGTCGCGAAGGCTTGTATAGCCTGCTGTGAGCGCTTCAACCCATGCGATCGCTTCGGCGATGGCGGACGCATGTTCCGCCCGCGCCTGCACCTGCAGCTCGCGGCGCAGGTCGGGGCTGTAACCATGCTCGGGCGCCTTGGAATATTGGCGCATGATCGGCCCGGCGAGCGTGGCGTCGATGCGCACCTTGCTGGCTGGCAAGGCGAAATGCCCGGCTTGCGCCGCAAGCGCGGCGGCGGGATCGGCCAGCATCGCCTCGAAATCGGCCCACAGGTAGCGCGGATCGCTTTGGGGCAGCGTGTGCTGCGCCGTCGCCATTTCACAAAGCCAGCTCATCGCGACGCGCGTGACCGGCGGCAGTTGCCACAGCGCGTGCGGGAAATCGGGAAGCAGGGCCGCGAGCCGCGCCATGCGCGCGGGCGCCTGCGCCTGCGTCTCGGCCATCGAGGCCTCGCCCGCGAGGATCGTCTCGATGTAACGGGGAAGCGCGACGTACAGGAACAGCGCACGGCCATCGGGGCCCGTCAGGTCGCGTGCGATCGCAGTGATCACGCTCGACGCCTTGACCATCGCAGGCTGATCGGGGCCGAAGCCGCGGCCAAGCCAGCCAAGTATCTGCGCAAGGCGTTGACGATAGCGTTCGGGCGACCACACCGACTCCGGCCGGTCGATCCGCTCGGCGACCTGTGCCAGTGTGCGCAGCAGCATCGGCTCGCGCAGCGGAAGCGCGCCGCCGACCTCGGCAAGCAGGCGCGAGACAAGCGTCGATCCGACATGGCCGATATGGAAGATGAAATCGGGCCGCGGCGCGGCGGGGCCGAGGTCGGGCAGTGCATTCCACGCCATCCACTCACGCCCGATGCGGTCGGTCAGCAGCCGCTGGTCGAGAAAGCTCGCCGAACGATAATCTGCCTCGCCAAGCAGGGCGATCAGCACCCGGTCGTTCGCGAGATCCACCATATGCGGCAGCAGGCTCGCGTCGGCGGCAAAACGGGACTGAAAGCGATCGTCGGCCATCGTCGCTGCCATAGGAAAGGGCGAGGCATAAGAAAAGGGCCGCGTCTCCATCGGGAAACGCGGCCCTTTCAAAAGGCTTTGGCCTGAAAAAGCTTAAGCTTCTTCGGCTTCGTCCGCAGCAGCTTCGGGAGCGAGTTCCGAAGGCGGCGTCGCGTCTTCGAATTCGTCTTCGCTGTCGGGTTCCAGAGCCGTGGCGACTGCCTCAGCCTGTTCTTCCTCGAACATCGCCGCGATGACGTCGATGCCCTGCTTCTGCATTTCGGCTTCGTCGGGCGAACGCGCGACGTTGACGCCGACGGTCACGACGACCTCGGGGTGCAGCTTGACCTTGACGTCGACCAGGCCGAGCGACTTGATCGGACGTTCCAGTTCGACCATCGACTTGCCGATGCCTTCGACGCCGTCTTCGGCGAGGGCGTCGACGATGTCACGGACCGAAACCGAACCATAAAGCTGGCCGGTGTTGGATGCCTGACGGATCAGAACGATCTGCTTGCCGTTGATGCCGCTGGCGCGGCCTTCGGCGTCGGCGCGACGTTCGGCGTTATCGGCTTCGATCTTGCCGCGGTTCGCTTCGAACAGCTTCTTGTTGGCGTCGTTCGCACGAAGCGCCTTGTTGTTCGGCAGCAGGTAGTTACGGGCAAAGCCGTTCTTGACGGTGACGACATCGCCGATACCGCCCAGTTTCTCGATACGTTCGAGCAGGATGATTTCCATCGGTCCGCCCTCCTTACTTCACAATGTAGGGGAGCAGGCCGATGTGGCGCGAGCGCTTGATCGCTTTCGCCAGCTCACGCTGCTTCTTGGTGGACACCGCGGTAATCCGCGACGGGACGATCTTGCCACGCTCCGACAGGTAACCCTGGAGCAGACGGACGTCCTTGTAGTCGATGACCGGTGCGTCCTTCTGGCTGAAGGGGCAGGTCTTGCGGCGGCGGAAAAAGGGTCGTGCCATGGTCGTTATCCTTATTCTTCGCCGTCGCGGTCACGGCCGCGGCCGCCACGACGTTCCTGCTTGCGCATCATCACGGACGGACCCTTTTCGAGTTCGTCGACGCGGATGGTGAGCCAGCGGATGATATCTTCGTTGATCGCAGCCTGACGCTCGATCTCAGCGATGGCTTCGCCCGACACTTCGGCCGACAGCATCACATAGTGACCCTTGCGGTTCTTCTGGATCTTGTAGGCGAGCTGCTTCAGGCCCCAGGTTTCGGTCTTGTGAACCTGGCCCTTAAACTCGCCGATGACGTTGGTGACGGTTTCCGCCAGCGCGTCGACCTGAGCCTGGCTCAGGTCCTGACGCGCGATAAAAACATGCTCGTAAAACGGCATGGTGCGCTTCCTTCGATTTGGCCGATCGCTGGCTTCGCGCCAATCGCGAAACCCCTCCGGCTGTCGTCAAGCCTTGCGTATTGATGCAAGACAAACGGGGCGACAGGCACGTGGCCTCGCCCCGAATGAGCGCGCCTATACAGATTCGCGGGGAGAAATCAAGCGCGCGCGGCCAGCTTTTCCAAGAGTTCGCGCCCGAATTCGGTGAGCGTGTCGTCGCGCGCGCCGAGGATCAGGATGCGGTCGCCGGTCCGGGCTTCGTTGAGCATCGCGGTGCCGCAGGCTGCCCGCGTTGTCATATGCACCGCGTCGGCCCCGCCCGCGACGATATCGGCGACTAGCGCCTCGCTGCCGACGCTGCGGTCGACGGTGCCGCCGAAATAGACGGGGTCGCAGGCGAACAGCCGGTCGCCTTCGCGCATCCCGGCGGCAAAGCTGGCCGCAAGTTCCTTGCCCATCTGGCGCAGCGGGCCATAGCCGTGCGGCTGGAAGAAGAGCAGCGCGCGGCCGGGCAGTTCGGCGACGGCGGCGAGCGTCGCGGCGACCTTGTCGGGGTTGTGCGCAAAATCGTCGACGACGGTAACGCCGCCGGCCTGGCCCAGCACCTCGTAGCGGCGCGCAAGGCCGGCAAAATCGGCGAGCGCCGCGACCGACTGCGCAACCGGTATGTTGACCGCACGCGCGGCGGCGATCGCGGCGAGGGCGTTCGCGGCATTGTGGCGGCCCGGCATCCGCAGCCGGACCTCGTGGCGGTCGGCGGCAAAGCTGACAGCAAAGCGGCAGCCGTCGGGCAGGGCCTCGAAATCGCTGCCGCGCATCGCCGCGCCGTCGCCAAAGCCGAAACGCAGATTGTTGCCGGTGCCGAACAGCGGGGCGGATTCGGGATCGTCGGCGTTGATCACCGCGATGCGCGCCTTGGCGGTAAAGTCGCCGAACAGGCGGTGCAGTTCTTCGAGGCTCTTGTGATCGAGGCTGATGTTGGTGACCACCGCAATATCGGGCTGGTATAGGGTGATCGATCCGTCGCTTTCGTCGACCTCGCTGACGTAAAAATCCTCATTGCCGACCAGCGCGCTGGCAAAGGGCCTGTCTTCGCCCGAAAAATTGCGCATCACCGCGCCGTTCATCACGGTCGGCTTGCGGCCCACGCTCTCGAGGATCCAGCCGATCATCCCGGTGACCGTCGACTTGCCGCTCGTTCCTCCCACGCCGATCGCCTTGTCCGCGGCGTTGAACAGCGCGGCGTTGAGGTCGGCGCGCGTCATCCGGGGAAGGCCGAGCGCCTTGGCCGCGGCGATATCGGGAACGCTGTCCTCGATCGCTGCCGAGGCAACGAGGATCTGGCCCGCCTTGGGGCCGCTGCCGTCCTGCGGATAGAAAGCGATTCCCTGGCTTTCGAGCCAGGCGAATTTCTCGGGCGTCCGGCCTTGGTCGCGGCTGCGATCCGACCCCGAAACCGCGGCGCCGCGCGCCGCGACGATCATCGCCAGCGGCAACATGCCCGACCCGCCGATGCCGCAGAAGAAATAGGATTTGTTTTCGGCCATCGCGGCGCGATATGGGCTTGGGTCAGGTTTGGCAAGGCAGGGCAGGGGACAGGATTTGCGTATCGGGATCGTTGCCCCTTCGACCCCCATCCTGCCCGACGATGCGGAAGCCGTGCGCGCGCTTGCCAGCCTCGGCTATTCGGACATCGAACTCGAATTCGATCCGCAGTGTTTTGCGACGCACGGTCATTTCGCCGGTGAGGACGGGCACCGCTTCGCCGCGCTGGTCGAGATGGCGAACCGCCCCGATATCGACGCGGTCTGGTTCGCACGCGGCGGTTACGGCGCGTGCCGGATCGCCGAGGATGCGGTCGCCGCGTTGACCGACGTCGCGCGGGGCAAGGCGTTCCTCGGCTATTCGGATCAGGGCAATTTGCTGGGCGCGCTCTATCGCGAGGGTTTCGATCATGTCGCGCACGGCCCGATGGTCGCCGATATCCGCCGCGATGGCGGCGATTCCGCCGTTTTGCGTGCGCTCGACTGGCTCGTCGCGCGCGATCCTGCTGCGTGCGAGGCGGGGTTGCAGCACGGCGCGCGCCACGCGGCCTTCAACCTGATGACGCTGTCGATGCTGCTCGGCACCCCGCTCGAACCCGACCTGTCGGGACATGTCCTGCTCGTCGAGGAAGTGAGCGAATATCTCTACGCCTTCGACCGTGCCTTCTTCCATATGGCGACGTGCCTCGCGCCGCGCGGACTCGCCGGTTTGCGGCTCGGCCGGGTCAGCGCCGTTCCCGAAAACGACCGTCCTTTCGGCATGGAGGCCGAAGAGATTGCGCAGGACTGGTGTCATCGCACCGGCATCCCGTGGCTCGGGCGGGCCGACATCGGCCACGACGCGGCGAACAAGGTCGTGCCCTTCGGCTTGCATCGCGCGGGGTGAGGGAATAGGCGCGGGCCAAATCCATATTCTTCAGGGGACGCATCATGCGCGCATTCATTTTTCCGGGTCAGGGCAGCCAGGCGGTCGGCATGGGCAAGGCCTTGTTCGAGGCCTCGCTCGTCGCGCGCGAGGTGTTCCAGGAGGTCGACGACGCGCTCGGCCAAAAGCTGTTCCAGCTGATGAGCGAAGGCCCCGAGGACCAGCTCACCCTCACCGAAAATGCCCAGCCCGCGATCATGGCGAACGCGATCGCGACCTTGCGCGTGCTCGAAAAGGAAGGCGGGGTGACGCTCGCCGCCAAGGCCGATTATGTCGCGGGCCACAGCCTCGGCGAATATAGCGCGCTCTGCGCGGCGGGCGCCTTCGACCTCGCGACCACCGCGCGGCTTTTGAAGACGCGCGGGCAAGCGATGCAGGCGGCAGTGCCCGTCGGCGTCGGCGCGATGGCGGCGCTGCTCGGCGCCGACATCGACACCGCGCAGAAGCTCGCCGATGCGGCGGCCGAGGGTGAGGTCTGCACCGTCGCCAACGACAACGACCCGTCGCAGGTCGTGATCTCGGGCCACAAGGGCGCGGTCGAACGCGCGGTCGCGCTGGTCAAGGATTTCGGGATCAAGCGCGGCGTGCTGCTGCCGGTGTCGGCGCCCTTCCACTGCCCGCTGATGCAGCCCGCCGCCGACGCGATGGCCGAGGCGCTCGGCGCGAACCCGCCCGCCGCGCCGCTGGTACCGGTGGTGGCCAATGTCACCGCGAGCCCGGTCAGCGACGCCGACACGATCCGCGACCTGCTCGTGAGCCAGGTCACCGGCCGCGTTCGCTGGCGCGAAAGCGTCGCCTCGATGGAGGACATTGGCGTCACGCACTTCGTCGAATTCGGCGGCAAGGTCCTGTCGCCGATGGTCAAGCGCAGCGCCTCGGGCGAAGTCGAGACGGTCAGCGTGATTTCGATGGACGACATCGAAGCGCTGCTCAAGACGCTCTAATTCAAAGACTTCAGGAGAAACTCAGATGTTCGATCTCACCGGCATGACTGCCCTCGTCACCGGCGCTTCGGGCGGTATCGGCTCGGCCATCGCGCAGGCGCTCGCCGCGCAGGGCGCGCGGCTCGCGGTGTCGGGTTCCAACGCCGATAAGCTGAGCGCCTTTCGCGACACGCTCGGCGGCGATCATGTCGCCTTGCCGTGCAACCTCGGCGACGGCGCCGCCGTCGATGCGCTCGTGCCGTCGGCGGTCGAAGCGCTGGGCGGGCTCGACATCCTCGTGAACAACGCCGGGGTGACGCGCGACAATCTGATCATGCGGATGAAGGACGAGGAGTGGATGGATGTCATCCGCATCAACCTCGAAGCCAATTTCCGCCTCGCGCGCGCCGCGGCGAAGCCGATGATGAAGGCGCGCTTCGGGCGCATCATCTCGATCACCAGTGTCGTCGGCGCGACGGGCAATCCGGGGCAGGCCAATTATGCCGCGTCGAAGGCGGGCGTCACCGGCATGACCAAGGCGCTGGCGCAGGAACTGGCGAGCCGCGGTGTCACCGCGAACTGCGTCGCGCCGGGCTTTATTGCCACCGCCATGACCGACGACCTGCCCGACGCGCAGAAGGACGCGCTCAACCAGCGCATCCCCGCGGGGCGGATGGGCGAAGGGGCCGACATCGCCGCCGCGGTGGTCTATCTTGCGTCGAAGGAAGCCGGATATGTCACCGGACAGACGTTGCATGTGAACGGCGGGATGGCCATGCTGTCCTGACGGGACGGTCCGTCGAGGGGTGAAGGATTTGCCGATGATCAAGGGTTTGATGGCGGGGGCTGTGCTGGCCTTTGCAGGGCTGCCCGGTGCCGCCCTGGCACAGGAAGGCGCGAAGCTCGATTGCGTCGTGACGTCGGTGCCGGAAGGCACGAGAAATGCTATCGGCGCCTCGATGGCGGGTGGCGGTGACGAGGCGGCACGCGAAGTGCTGTTCAAACAGCTCGCGACGATCACCGACGATTGTGTCGCGCGCCACGGCATCACCGCGGAGCAAAAGGGCCATTATTTCGATTACAGCCTCGCGCGCATCTCGCGCGAATGGCTGATGGACGATATTTCAAAGCTCAACCTGTCGACCGTGGTGGTCGACAAGGCGCTGGACTTTGGTCCGGACGGCGCAAACCCCGACTTGTCGAGCGATATGACCGAGGACCAGATCATGAAGATCGTCCAGGCCTATATCGAAAACGGGGTCGACATCGAAAAGGTCGATGGCGCGGTGTGGGAAAAGGTCGGCGCTTATGCGGCGGCGACATCGATCTACTGGAACAAGCGCAAGCAGCTCGCCTTCTAAAGCCGAACGGGCCGGATCCGGTAAACCAGACCCGGCCCGCGGGACGAGCGGAGAGAGGGGTTAGAAGCTCGCCCGAGCCGTCAGGCGGAAATCGCGCCCGGCCAGCGGCACATAATCCTTGGTAAAGCTGGCGTGGCGGCGCGCTTCGACGTCGAAGATATTGTTCGCCGACAGGCTCAGCGTCAGATTTTTCGTATCGGGCAGCGGGCGCCAGCTGAGCGAGGCGTTGACGAGCGTGAAGCCGTCGGTCGGGGTCTCGAACTGCGCGGTGCGCGTCTGGTCGTCGGTCCATTCAACCTCGACGCGTGCATCGACACGCTCGCCCTGCGCTTCGAGCCCGCCGAGGATGCGAAGCGGCGGGATACGCGGGACATTGCGGTCGAGACCTGCGTTCTTGATCTTCGCACGCGTCATGTCGGCAGTCACGTCGCCGACGATATTGAACCCGGCGATCTGCGCCAGCCGCGCGCTTGCCTCGGCCTCGAAGCCATAGACGCGCGCGTCGCGCTGGAAATACTGGAAGACGGGCAATTCATCCTCTTCGGCGCCCGTCGCGGCCGAATAGATGAAATTGTCGAACCAGTTCGAATAGCCGGTGAGGCTGAGGTTGAAGGCGTCGGTTTTGATTTTGAACGAGGCTTCGGCGCCCCAGTTGGATTCGCGCTTCAGATTCGGGTCGCCCAGCTCGAAGCTTTGCGTCGCGATATGCGGACCGTTCGACAGCAGTTCCTCGGCCGACGGCGCGCGGACGGCCCGCGATACCGAGACGCCGAATTTTGCGCCCTCGAACAGGTCATAGGTCGCGCCGAGCGCGCCCGAGAAGCTGTCGAAACTGCGATCGAAGTTCACCGTCTGCGCGCGCACACTGGTCTTTTCATAACGCGCCGCGGCTTCGAGGCCGAGCGGACCCATCGTCAGTTCCTGCAACGTGAACAGCGCGAACTGGTCGGTCAGGTTGCGCGGCACAAAGGCCTCGGCGCCGACCGCATCGAAGTCGCGGTGGCTATATTGCACGCCGCTCGCGCCGCGCCAGCCGCCGCGGTCGTTCTGCGCCAGCTCGATCCGGCCTTCGACGCCCTGGTTGGTGAAGACGGTGCCGACTTCGTCGCCTTCGAACTCGGTGTGCTTGTAATCGGCAAAACCCGCGCGGATGCGCAGCTTGTCGAAGAAGCCGTCGCCCAGCTCGACTTCGCCGCGCAGGTCCGCGCGCCATTGCTTCATGCCGATGGTGACGGGGCCTTCGCCATGCTCATGGCCGCCCTCTTCCTCGCCGCCATGGTCGTGCGCGGTGTTCGGCCGGTCGGGCACGCCATAATTGGTGTCGAAATAGCCGATTGAAATGCCGAGCTGGCCGCCGTCGTTGATCAACGAGATGCCGCCGCCGGCGGTCCAGGTCTCGCTTTGCGTGTTGTCGATCTTGCCGCGCTTGCCCGCCTGCGCGGTCAGCTCGGCCGCCTCGTCGAGATGCCCGTCCTCGACCGCATGTTCGGCGAGGTGGAGCAGGTCGCCGCGAATATCGGGAGCGTAGACGAAGCCGCCGCTGCGCGTGTCACCCGTCTTGCGCCAGCTGCCGTCGAGGTGCGCGACGATCTGCGGGCTCAATGCGACGTCGATCGAGCTGCCGATGTTGCGGTCGTTCGCGGCGGTCGCATAACCGCCGATCGCATCGACATGGACATGGTCGGCGGGGACTTTGCGGGGAATCCGCCGGTCGAACATATTCACCGCGCCGCCGATCGCCTGGCTGCCGAACAGCAGCACCGCGGGGCCGCGCAGGATCTCGATGCGTTCGACGGTCAGCGGGTCGATGGTGACGGCATGGTCGGCCGAGGTGTTCGACGCGTCGATCGATCCGATGCCGTCGGTCAGCACGCGGACGCGCTCGCCCGAAAAGCCGCGCAGGACGGGGCGCGACGCGCCGGGGGAGAAGCTCGTCGCCGATACGCCGGGCTGGCGAGTGAGGGTGTCGCCGATCTGGCCGCGGATGTCGCGCGCCAGCTCGTCGCCTTCGAGCACCGACACATTGCCGAGGATGTCGAGGCTGCGGACATAGGGCGCGGTGACAACGATCGGTTCGCCCGTGTGCACATCATCGTCGCTTCCCGCCGCGGCGCGGTCTTGCGCAAAGGCAGGGGCGGCGAGGAAGAGGGCAAGGGTGAAACCGGCAGAGCAAAGCAAACGCATAAGGGGAGAGTCCTGTTATATGGCGACCTGGTGGCGCACCCAGTAATGATATACTGTTACAATGACAACCCCCGAGGTCGCTTCGGCCTGTCGTTCGTCGGACGCCGATGTCCGTTAGTCGACAAACGCCGGCCATGGGTGGGGCAAGCGAAGCTGTCTTGCGGGGCGCCGGGCGCCGCCCTAGATCAGGCACATGACTATTGCTGCAAACAGCCTCGACCTCATCGGCAACACCCCGCTGGTGCTGCTGAAGGGACCGAGCGAAGCCACCGGCTGCGAAATCTGGGGCAAGTGCGAATATGCGAACCCCGGCGGATCGGTGAAGGACCGCGCCGCACTCTATATCGTCCGCGATGCTGAAGCGAACGGCAGCCTGCGCCCCGGCGGCACGATCGTCGAGGGGACCGCGGGCAACACCGGCATCGGCCTCGCGCTCGTCGGTAACGCCTTGGGTTACAAGACGATCATCGTGATGCCCGACAACCAGAGCGCCGAGAAAATGGCGACGATCCGCGCCTTGGGCGCCGAACTGGTGCTCGTCCCGCCCGCGCCCTTCGCCAATCCCGGCCATTTCGTCCACACCTCGCGCCGCATCGCCGAGGAAACCGACAATGCGATCTGGGCGAACCAGTTCGACAATATCGCCAACCGCAAGTCGCACATCTTCGGCACCGCCGAAGAAATCTGGGCGCAGATGGACGGCCGCATCGACGGCTTCACCTGCGCCGCGGGCACCGGCGGCACGATCGCGGGAACCGGGCTGGGGCTGAAGGCGCATAATGCCGACATCGTCGTCGCGCTCACCGACCCGCACGGCGCCGGGCTGTATAATTATTACCAGTGCGGCGAACTGAAAGCCGAAGGCACCAGCGTCGCCGAGGGGATCGGGCAGAACCGCATCACCGCCAATCTCGACGGCGCGCCGATTGACACCCAGTTTCGCATTTCGGATGCCGAAGGGCTGGCGGTCGTCCGCGCGCTGCTCGACGAGGAGGGGCTGTGCCTCGGCCTGTCGTCGGGGATCAACGTCGCGGGCGCGATGGCGCTCGCGCGGCAATTGGGGCCGGGCAAGCGGATCGCAACCATCCTGTGCGACAGCGGGTTTCGCTATCTTTCGACGCTCTACAACCCCGAATGGCTGGCGAGCAAAGGTCTGGAGACAGCGGCATGAGCGGGATCAGGATCGACAACAGCTCCGCGCCCCAGCCGCAGCCAGAGCCGCCGCCACCCGTCGCACCCGTGAACGACACGATGCGGCGCCTGCAGATCGGCATCGCGGGGGTGCTGACGGTGCTGCTCCTCGTCGGCATGGCGGGGCTGATCGGCGAACGCGCGCGCGAACGCGCCGCAGGTGACGTCGCCGCGACGGCCGAGGTGAAAATGCCCGGCGACGAACTGAAAAGCAGCGGCGCGCCGCTGGAAGAGCTCGGCGTGCAGGCGGTCCAGCCTTCGTCGAAGGATGAGAATGCGGCGACCGCGGCGAAGGTCCCACAGGCAGCGCCCTCGGCATCGAGCGTCCCCGACCTCGAACCTGATCCCGCACTCCAGCGCGCGCGCCAGTCGAAGCAGTGACCGCGGCACTGCGCCGGCCGATGCTGCGCGCCTCGATAATCGCCGCTGCGGTTGCCGCGCTGACGTGGGTCGCGGGCGGGCAGGCGCTGCTCGGACGGATCGACCCGGCACTGGCGATCCCGCTGCTCGCGCTGCCGATGCTGTTTCTCGCGTGGTGGCAACGCGATGAAACCGCAGCGATGCGGACTCGCACCTGCATCCTGACACTGGCGTTCTTGGCGGTTACGCAGGCCGCGCTTGCGGTCATCCTCGCGGGAGCGGCGGCGTGGCTGGAACTGCTCGCGACAATCTTTGCGGCGGTACTGGTGGCATGGCTCGGTGACCAGCTCGTCCAGTGGCGCCCCCGAACGCGCGTTCTGTCTTGGCTGGCGGGGCTGCTGCTTGTGGTCGGCTGGTTCGGTGCGGGCCATGTGTTGCTTGCGATCCTGTACCGGCCGGCGACGGCGTCGGCGGATGCGCCCCCGGTCACCATGCTCACCGGCCTGCCGCTACGCTGGTCGGCGGGTGGGAACATTGCGGCGATGATTGCCGAGGGGACAAATGACGACCCCGCGCTCGCCCGGCTGATTGCGTCGGGGCCGGTGTCGCTTGTCGACAGTCTTGCCGATCATGTGCCGCCCCCCGGGGGAACCCTGCTGATCGCGCACCCGCGCGCGCTGGCACCGCAGGAACTGGTTGCCATCGATGCCTTCGTGCGCGGGGGCGGGCGGGCGGTCGTGCTCGCCGATGCGCTTTCAGGCTGGCCCGCCCGCCATCCGCTCGGCGATCCGCGCAATGCGCCCGTCACGAGTCTGCTGACCCCGCTGCTCGACCATTGGGGTGTGACGCTGGGCGCGGCGTCCCCCGGCGAGGAGGCTGCGCTCCCCGCCGATATCGATGGCGCGCGCCTTCGCTTGTTCAGCGCGGGACGCTTCGACCGGCTGCCGAAGGCCTGTCGCGCCTTCGCCGACCGGCATGTCGCGCGCTGTTCGATCGGCGCGGGCGAGGCATGGCTCGTTGGCGACGCCGACCTGATCTTCGCGCCGCTGTGGCGCCCGCTTGTCCCCGGCGCCGACCATTTGCGGCAGGCGGATACGATGGAATGGCTGTCCGCGCACCTGTGGCGCGGCGCGGGGAGTGCCTTGCTCCACCCGCTCTGGATCCGCGCCAGCGCCCTTTGAGTCGGCGTTTTCGCCCCAATTTACCCCGACTGTCGTGCACGCGCGGCGCGCTGTCTGCGCCGTGGGACCGGTATTTACCCAATTCGGAGCGCTTTTTGCGGTAAATGGGAGCTAGATTCCCTGTTTCACCCTAAATTACCCCTTTTCACCCCGATCTATAGTTGATACTCAGGAATCGGAGAGGGGCAATCTCCACCCGTGCCGAACCAGCTGGAATCCTGCGATTCCTGGGACGGGGAAGCTTTGCCCGGTGGCGCGAATACGGGGGGCAGAGCGATGGCGATTGTGACGCCCGGCCAGTATGCGGGCACCAGTTTCGCCGCGATCGATGGCAAGGGGCGGATCGCCGTTCCCTCTCAGTTCCGCAACAATGTGCCCCTCATTGCGGATGGCCAGCGCGTGCTTTGGGTCGGTTTCCACGAAAAGCTGCCCTGCCTCGTCGCCTACGGCCAGGATCAATATGATCGGCTGAACGGCGAGATCGAGCGCGACCGTGAAACCGCGCGGCTGCGCAACCTCGACTTCGACGAGGACGCCGAGTTCAAGAAGCGCTTCAGCTACACCGAGCCCTATACGCTCGACGACAGCGGCCGCTTCCTTCCCAGCTTCATCCACCGCGACCGCGTCGGCGATGCCGGCGCGACGGCTTTTGTGGGGTCGGGTCGTCGTCTCGAAATCTGGTGGCTGCCGACTCTCGCCGAATGCGCCGACGCCGATCCGGTGCTCCAGCGCCTCGCGGCCTCATGGGATGCCACGAAAGGGAAGGGGCGCAAGTGACCGACCTTTCCCCCGGTCTCCCTCGGGATCCCCGCCACGATCCGGTCCTCCGTGAAGAAGTCATCGCCGCCCTCGCTATCGCCCCCGGCGAGCGACATGTCGATGCGACCTTCGGTGCCGGCGGCTACACGCGCGCGATGCTCGCTGCGGGCGCCGATGTCATCGCCTGCGACCGCGATCCCGATGCGATTGCCGGCGGACAGGCACTCGTTGAAGAAGCGGGCGGCAAGCTGACGCTGATCCATGGCCGCTTCGGCGAAATCGACCGGTTGCTCGCCGAGCGCGGGATCGATGCCGTCGACGGTATCACCTTCGACATCGGCGTCTCCTCGATGCAGCTCGATCAGGGCGAGCGCGGTTTTTCGTTCCAGAAGGATGGCCCGCTCGACATGCGCATGGCGCAGGAGGGCGAAAGCGCCGCCGACTGGCTGAACCGCGCCGACGAGACCGAGATCGCCGACGTCCTCTTCCACTATGGCGACGAACGCCAGTCGCGCCGCGTCGCGCGCGCGATCGTCGCGGCGCGCCCGCTAACCCGGACCGGCGAACTGGCGACGGTGATCCGCAAGGCGCTGCGCCATCCGCCCGGCGCGCCCAAGGATCCCTCGACGAAAAGCTTTCAGGCGATCCGTATCCATATCAACGGTGAACTCGACGAACTCGTCGCGGGGCTCAATGCCGCCGAGCGGCTGCTCCGCCCCGGCGGCCGGCTGGCGGTCGTCAGCTTTCACAGCACCGAGGACCGGATTGTGAAGAATTTTCTGCGCGAACGCAGCGGTGGCGATGCCGCGGGTTCGCGCCACCGGCCCGCGCCGACGACTCCTCTGGCGCGGGCCGCAACCTTCGAAACCCCGGCGCGCAAGGTGCGCCCGGGCAAGGCCGAAGAGGCGCGCAACCCGCGCGCCCGTTCGGCGACACTGCGTAGCGCGATCCGGACCGCTGCTCCGGCCCATTCGACGATGAAGGAGGCAATGTCATGCTGATGGCGGCCCGCAAGCTCCAGGGGATCGGCCTGGTTCTGCTCGTGCTCATCTTCGCGATGATGCTTTACCCCGTGTCGCTCAAGGTTGCGGCGACGCGCAGCGAACTGACGCGCATCGAACGGCAGATCGACCGGACGCGCGACAATATCCGCTATCTCGAATCCGAACTCGCGGTGCGCGCCTCGATGCGCCAGCTCGAACAGTGGAACGCCGACACCTTCGGCTATTCGGCGCCCGACGCCGGCCAGTATCTGTCGAACGAACGCCAGCTCGCCTCGCTCGACCGCCTGCCGCGTGCACGCGGCGCCAACGAAGTCGCGCCGGTGCTGATGGCGATGGTCTCGCCCGTCGGCGCTCCCGCGCCGGTCAAGGCGGCCGTTGCGCCGAAAGTCGCGGCGGCCAAGCCGATCGTGATCGCGCAGGCCGATATCCGCAGCGATACGCCGCCGCGGATGGCGCCGACGCGCCGGCGCGAACAGCTCAAGATGATCGAGGACCAGCTGCTTGCCGAATCGACGCTCGCCGATCTCAAGCGCGCGGCTGCGGCCGAGGCGGCGGGAGGAAAGTCCGGCCGATGAATACGCTGGTCGTCCGTCCGACCCGGGTTCGTACCGCTGGTGTGCGGCAGCAGATCCTGCTGACCGCGCAGCAGCGTTTGATGATCCTGATGCTTTTGTTCGGGGCGGCCTTTTTCCTCGTTTCGATGCGCCTCGTCTATTTCGCGCTGTTCGACACTTCGGCGAGCCGGGGCGCCGCGACCGCCTTCGTCCCTGCGCGCGCCGATATCATCGACCGCAATGGCGTGCCGCTCGCGCGCACCATCGATGGCTATTCGATCCGCGTCGTCCCGTCGAAGCTGCTCAACAACCGGCAATATCTGGCCGATGAACTCTACAAGATTTTCCCCGACACGCCGCGCGAGGAACTGCTGGCAAAGGTCAGCGGTTCGCGCCCGACCTATATCCGTCGTCGCGCGCTGCCCGATCAGGTCGCGGCGGTAAATGCGATCGGCGACGTCGGCTTCGATTTCCCGCGCGAAAAGGAGCGCCTCTATCCGCAGCTCACCCTTGCGGCGCATGTGCTCGGCTTCACCAATGCCGGGGGCCATGGCGTCACCGGCGTCGAGGGCGCGTTCGATCAGCGGCTGATCGACAAGGCGACGCGCGGCCAGCCGCTCGCGTTGTCGATCGACGCGCGCGTGCAGGGCGTGCTCGAAAGCGAACTGAGCGCGGCGGTCGCCAACCTCGAGGCGATTGGCGGCGCGGGGGTCATTCTAGACGTCCACACCGGCGAAGTCGCGGCGATGACCTCGCTGCCGACCTTCAATCCGAACAAGCTGACCGGCAGTGACCCGGCGACGCGCCGCAACGCCGTGACCTATAATCTCTACGAGCTGGGTTCGACCTTTAAACCGCTGTCGATCGCCGCCGCGATCGACGATGGCGTGGTGACGAGCATGGCACGCCGCTACGATGCTTCGGCGCCGCTCGCGATCGCCGGCTTCCGTATCCGCGACAGCCATCCGGGGCGCTGGTACAATGTCCCCGAAACGCTGATCCAGAGCTCGAACATCGCGACCGCGCGCATCGCCGACGAACTCGGCCGCGAAAATATGGAGCGGCTCTTCCGCAATCTCGATTTCGACAAGCGTCCGCAGATCGACCTCAAGGAACGCGCCTTCCCGTTGTGGCCGAAGGATTGGGGGCGGCTGACCACGATGACGACCAGCTATGGTCATGGCATCGCGGTGACCCCGATGCACCTCGCCAGCGGTTATGCGGCGCTCGTCAACGGCGGCATCTATCGCCCTGCGACGCTGATCAAGCTCGGCGACAAGGCGCCGCCGCAAGGGCGCCGCGTGTTCAAGGCGGCGACCAGCGCGCGGATGCGCCAGCTTCTTCGCCTTATCGTCTCGGACGGCACCGGCAAACAGGCCGACGCGCCGGGCTTTCGCGTCGGCGGCAAGACCGGATCGGCCGAAAAGCCGGGCGCGGGCGGCTATCGCCGTCATTCGCTCGTCTCCACCTTCGCCGCGGCTTTCCCGATGGACAATCCGCGCTACATCGTTCTCGTGATGATCGACGAGCCAAAGGGTAATGCGTACAGTTCGGGCCAGCGTACCGCAGGCTGGACCGCGGCGCCCGTGGTGCGCAAGGTCGTCACCCGCGCGGGCCCGATGCTCGGCGTCTTCCCCGACGAAAGCCGCGACGTCGACGTATCCGAACTGATTCCGCTCGTGCGGAAGGGTGAGGAAGCGAACTGATGCGTCTCGCCGCGCTGCTCGACGATCAGGGACTGGAGGGCAGCGATCCCGTTGTGACGGGGCTCGCTATCGATCACCGCAAGGTCGCGCCCGGAACGATTTTCGGCGCTTTCGTCGGCGAAAAGTTCAACGGGGAGGATTTCATCGCCGCCGCGATCGAGGCGGGCGCGGTCGCGATCGTCGCCCGCCCCGAGGTGAAGGTCGAAGGTGCAGTGCATGTCGCCGACGCCAATCCGCGCCGCGCCTTCGCGCATATCGCGGCGCGTTTCTTTCACCGCTTTCCTGCGACCTGCGTCGCCGTCACCGGCACGAACGGCAAGACTTCGACCGTCGAGATGACGCGTCAGTTATGGCGGATGGCGGGGTTCAACGCCGCCTCGATCGGCACGCTCGGCATCACGACGTCGCTCGAAAGCGCCTCGACGGGCCTCACCACGCCCGACATCGTCACTTTCCTGTCGAACATGTCGGGCCTCGCCGCGGAGGGCGTGACCCATGCGGCATTCGAGGCGTCGAGCCACGGCCTCGACCAGTACCGCACCGAAGGGCTGCCGGTGAAGGCGGCCGCCTTCACCAACCTCAGCCACGACCATCTCGACTATCACGGTACGATGGATGCCTATCTGGCCGCGAAGCTCCGCCTCTTTTCGGAAGTCGTCGAACCCGGCGGCTCGGCGGTCGTCTGGGCCGACGACGAATATTCGGCGCCGGTGATCGACGCGGCGAAGGCGCGCGGCGTCCGTCTGCTGACGGTCGGCGCGAAGGGTGAGGCGCTCCGCCTCGTTTCGCGCGAGCCGACCCAGCTCGGCCAGTCGCTCGTGATCGCCGCGGGCGAACGCACCCAAAAGGTCGAACTGCCGCTGATCGGCGCCTATCAGGTCGCGAACGCGCTGGTGTCGGCCGGGCTTGTCATCGCGACGGGCGGCGACGTCGCGCAGACGCTCGGCAATCTCGCGCGGCTCCAGCCGGTGCGCGGGCGCCTCGAGCGCGCCGCTATCACCCGGGCGGGCGCACCCGTCTATGTCGATTATGCGCACACCCCCGACGCGATCGAGGCGGCACTCGACGCGCTGCGTCCGCACGCGACCGGACGCCTGATTCTCGTTTTCGGGGCGGGCGGTGACCGCGACCAGGCGAAGCGCCCCGAAATGGGCAAGGCCGCGGCTGCGAAGGCCGAGGTGCTGATCGTCACCGACGACAATCCGCGCGGCGAAGATCCTGCCGTCATCCGCACGGCCATCGCCGCTGCCGCGCCGGGTGCGCAAGTGATCGGCGACCGCCGCGCCGCAATCGCTGCGGCGATCGCCGCGGCGCGCGCCGACGATATCGTCTGCATCGCCGGCAAGGGCCACGAACAGGGCCAGATCGTCGGGCGCGGTGACGATATGCGCGTCATCCCGTTCGACGATGTGATGGTCGCGCGCGAGGAGGCGGCATGAACCCGCTCTGGACCGCGCGCGCGATCGCATCGGCCACGGGGGGAACCGCGAGCGCCGATTTCACTGTCCACGGCGTCGCCTTCGACTCGCGCGAGGTGACGAAGGGCGACCTCTTCATCGCGATGAAGGGCGAGGTCGCCGATGGCCACGCCTTTGTCGACAAGGCGATCGCGGCGGGCGCCGCGGGCATCATCTGCGAAACCGCCGTCGATCACCCGCATGTCCGCGTCGCCGACAGCGCCGCGGCGCTGAATGCTCTCGGCATTGCATCGCGCGCGCGCAGCCATGGCCGGATCATCGGCGTCACCGGCTCGGCGGGCAAGACGGGAACCAAGGAAGCGCTGTTCGCCGCGCTCGACCGCTTCCGTCCGGGCAAGGCGCATCGTTCGGTCAAGAGCTATAACAATCATGTCGGCGTGCCATTGAGCCTCGCGCGTATGCCCTCGACCGCCGACTTCGGTGTGTTCGAAATGGGGATGAACCACGCGGGCGAACTCGCCGATCTGACGCGCATGGTGCGTCCGCACGTCGCCATCGTCACGACGATCGCCCCCGCGCACATGGAGTTTTTCAGCGGCGAAGAGGCGATTGCCGACGCGAAGGGCGAGATTTTCGAAGGGATCGAGCCCGGCGGCACCGCGATCGTACCGTTCGACAGCCCGCATTATGCGCGCCTCCGTGCCAAGGCCGAACAGCACGCCGCGCATGTCGTCAGCTTCGGGCTGGGCGAAGGCGCCGACGTGCGCGCGGTCGACTGGCTTTCGGACGGGAAGGGCGGCTCGCTCGTCACCGCGCAGGTGCAGGACTCGCTGCTCTGCTTCACCATCGCGCAGGCGGGCGCACACTGGGTGGCCAACTCGCTCGCGGTGCTCGCGGCGGTGAAGGCGGTCGGCGGCGACCTACCGGCGGCGGGGCTCGCCTTTGCCGAAATGGGTGGGCTGACCGGGCGCGGCGCGCGGCACCGCGTCGAAGTGCCGGGCGGCCACATCCTCGTCATCGACGAAAGTTACAACGCCAATCCCGCCTCGATGGCGGCGACGATCGACCAGTTCGGTACCGAATCCGCCGATCGCAAAGTGGCGATTCTCGGTGCGATGAAGGAACTGGGTCCCGGCGGAGAGGCGTATCACGCGGGCCTCGCGGCTCCGCTCGTCGCGGCGGGAGTGCAATTCGCCCTGCTTGTCGGCGAAGAGATGGCGCCGCTCGCCAAAGCGCTTGAGGGCCGCATCGATTTCGAGCATGTGCCCGCGCACTCTGCCGCGACCGCGCGGCTCAAACACCTGATCCGCGCCGGCGACGCCGTGCTGGTGAAGGGGTCGAACAGTGTCGGCCTGTCGCATGTCGTGACGGCGCTGACCAACGGGGATTATTGATGCTTTACTGGCTGGCAGAATGGCTTGGCTTTCCGGGGGCGCTCAACCTCATTCGCTACCTGAGCTTCCGCTCAGGGGCGGCGGTTGCGACCGCGCTGATCATCGGGCTGTGGATCGGCCCGCGCTTCATCCTGATGCTGCGGATGCGGCAAGGGAAGGGGCAGCCGATCCGCGACGACGGTCCGCAAAGTCACCTCGCGAAAAAAGGCACGCCGACGATGGGCGGGCTGATGATCCTCATTTCGCTGATGATTTCGGCGCTCCTGTGGATGGACCTGTCGAACCGCTTCGTCTGGGCGTGCCTGTTCGTCACCGGCGGGTTCGCCGTGGTCGGCTTCCTCGACGATCTCGACAAGGTCACCAAGGCCAGCCATCGTGGGATTCCGGGGCGCGTGCGCCTGCTGATCGAGTTCGTGATCGCGGCGGTTGCGGTGCTGCTCATCGTCTCGCGCACCGGTACCGACCTCTATCTGCCTTTCTTCAGCGGCATCGTGATCCCGATGGGGCCGTTCTATTATGTCTTTGCGATGGTGCTGATCGTCGGCTTCGGCAATGCGGTGAACCTGACCGACGGGCTCGACGGGCTCGCGACCTTCCCGGTGATCATCGCCAGCCTGACCTTCCTCGTCATCGTCTATCTGTCGGGCAATGTGAAGTTCGCGGGCTATCTTGGCATCCCGCACGTTCCCGGCGCGGGCGAGCTTGCGGTCTTTGCCGCCGCGATCATCGGCGCCTGCCTCGCCTTCCTGTGGTTCAACGCGCCTCCCGCGGCCGTCTTCATGGGCGATACGGGCAGCCTCGCGCTCGGCGGCGCGCTCGCGACGATCGCCGTCACCGCGCAGCACGAACTCGTCCTCGTCCTCGTCGGCGGGCTGTTCGTCGTCGAGGCGCTGTCGGTGATCATCCAGGTCTTCTGGTACAAGCGCACGGGCAAGCGCGTCTTTCGCATGGCGCCGATCCACCATCATTTCGAACAATTGGGCTGGCCCGAATCCACCGTCGTCATTCGCTTCTGGATCGTCTCGATCGTCCTCGCGCTCGCAGGGCTCGCGACCTTGAAGCTCCGGTGATCACCTCGCGCGTCTTTGCCGGCCGCCGCTATGCGGTACTGGGACTGGCGCGCTCGGGTCTGGCGACCGTCGAGGCGCTCATCGCCAGCGGTGCGGGCGTCACCGCATGGGACGACCGCGAGGAAGCGCGCGACGACGCGATGGCATTGGGCGCCGACATCGGCAACCCCCTCGAGATCGACCTCATCGGCTTTGCGGGCGTCGTTGTGTCGCCCGGCGTGCCCCTGAACCGCCACCCGATCGCGGCACATGCGCGTGAGGCGCATGTCCCCGTCATCGGCGATGTCGAACTCTTCGCCGAGGCACAGGGCGAACTGCCGCCGCACAAGGTCGTCGGCATCACCGGCACCAACGGCAAGTCGACTGTCACCGCGCTTATCGCGCATATGCTGGAGAGCGCGGGCGTGCCGACGCTGATGGGCGGCAATATCGGCCTGCCGATCCTCAGCCGCGAGCCGCTTCCCGAAGGCGGGGTCTATGTCCTCGAACTGTCGAGCTACCAGATCGACCTGTCGCACAGCCTCGCTTGCGATATTGCAGTGCTCACCAACCTCAGTCCCGATCACCTTGACCGCTATGACGGCTTTGCCGGCTATACGGCATCGAAGGCGCGCCTCTTCGGCCTGCAGCATCGCGATCAGGTCGCGATCGTCGCGGTCGATGACGATCCGTCGAAGATGATCGCGAGCCGCATCAACCACCGCCTGCACCGCGTCTCGGCGAAGGATATCGATCCGGTTGATCAAATGCGCTGGCCCGCGCTGCAAGGGCCACACAACGCGCAGAACGCCGTGTGCGCGATCGCGGTGTGCCGCGTGCTGGGGCTGAATGACGAACAGATCGAGCGGGGGCTCGCGACCTACAAGTCGCTCCCGCATCGCATGGAATTGGTCGGCGAAGTCGGGGGGGTCAGCTGGTTCAACGACAGCAAGGCTACCAACGCGGCTTCCGCTGCACCGGCGCTGGCGGCTTTCCCGCCGGCGCCGGACCAGCGTCTTCACTGGATCGCGGGCGGCAAGGCCAAGGGCGACGGACTTGCGGCGTGTCATCCATGGTTCGGCCACGTGAAGCGCGCCTATCTGATCGGCGAGGCGATGGAGCCCTTCGCGGCCGAGATCGGCGATGCGATTCCGGTCGAGCGGTCGGGGGATATGGCGACCGCGGTGAAGCAGGCGGCGGCCGCGGCAAAGCCTGGCGATATCGTGCTGCTGTCGCCTGCATGCGCGTCGTTCGACCAGTTCAGGGATTATGAACAGCGCGGCGATGCGTTTCGCGCGGCGGTACAGGCGCTCGGGGCATGAGCGGGGGGGACAATATCGACGCGACCGAACGGCCGGTGATCGCCACGACGACCCGCACGACCAAACGCCGCGGCCCGCGCCTCAGCCGCGCCGACCGCACGCCGCTCGGGCTGTGGTTCTGGGAAATCGACCGCGTCCTCCTGCTGCTCGTGTCGATCCTCGTCGCGATCGGGCTCGTTGCCGTCGCCGCGGCATCGCCCGTCGCCGCGCAGAAACTATCGACCTCGACCGCGTCGCTCGACCCGCTCTATTACTTCTACCGCCAGCTGATGTGGGTGATGGTCGGCGTACCGGTCATGCTCGCGGTGTCGATGCTGCCCAAGCCGCAGGCGCGGCGCTTCGCGATTTACGGTACCGTCAGCTTTCTCGTCCTGCTCTTCCTCGTGCCGCTGATCGGCACGTCAGTGAACGGCGCGCAGCGCTGGATCGGCAGCGGCGTGTTCCGGCTCCAGCCATCCGAATTTCTCAAACCCTTTTTCGCGGTGTCGCTCGCATGGATATTGTCGCTGCGGCTGCATGACCAGAGCTTGCCGGTCGTCCCGCTCGCCGCCGCATTGACCGGCGTCATCGCACTTTTGCTGATGGGGCAGCCCGATCTGGGGCAGACGATCATCTTCGCTGCTACCTGGTTCGTCCTCGTGCTCGTCGCCGGCCTGTCGATGCGGATCATGGGGATGCTCGCAGGCGCGGGGGTCGTCGGGATCATCCTTGCCTATTTCTTCTATCCCGTCGCTCAGCAGCGCATCAACATCTGGCTGTTTGCCGAGGGCGACAGCTTTCAGGTCGACAAGGCGCATGCGACCCTTACGGCCGGGGGGCTGATCGGCACCGGCCCCGGCGCGGGCCTTGCCAAATTCCAGCTCCCCGAAGCGCACACCGACTATATCTTTTCGGTCATCGGCGAAGAGTTCGGAATGATCGCGTGCATCGCGATCGCCATCCTCTATCTCGCGATCATCGTCCGCGTCCTCGTCCGCCTGCTCGACGAGGAAGACAGCTTTCTGATCCTCGCCGTCGCGGGGCTTGTCGCGCAGTTCGGTGGACAGGCGGTGATCAACATGGCGGTGAACACGCAGATCTTCCCGTCGAAGGGGATGACGTTGCCGTTCATCAGCTATGGCGGTTCGTCGTTCATCGCTTTGTCGATCGGCATGGGTTTGCTCTTGTCGCTGACCCGCCGGAACCCCTATGCGGCTCGGGTATCGATGACCCGAAACTGGAACAAGAAATGACCGCAACACGCCACTTCCTTCTCGCCGCCGGCGGGACGGGGGGACATATGCTGCCTGCCTATGCCCTCGCGGGCGAACTGATCGCGCGCGGACACCGCGTTGCGCTGGTCAGCGACGATCGCGGCCTCAGGATTCCGGGAGCGCCCGCCGAACTCGAAACGCACGTCCTCCCCGCCGGCCGTGTTTCGGGCGGGCCGGTCGGCTGGCTGAAAGCCGCGCTTGCGATCCGCAAGGGCCGGCGCATGGCGATCGAACTGATCCGCGACTTCAATCCTGCGGTCGTCGTCGGCTTTGGCGGCTATCCGTCGCTTCCCAGTCTGCTCGCCGCGGGCGCGACGAAGCGTCCGCGCGTACTCCACGAACAAAATGCCGTGCTCGGCCGCGTCAACCGGATGATGGCGCCGCGCGTCGATGCCGTTGCGGTCGCGTACCACAATATCCAGCGCTACCCCGAAGGGCATGAGCTGAAGAAGCACATCACCGGCAACCCGGTGCGCGACGAGATCGTCGCGATCCGCGAGGAGGGCTTCCCGCCGCTGCCCGAAGACGGCATCTTCCGCCTGCTCGTCGTCGGGGGAAGCCTTGGTGCGACGGTCCTCAGCGAGGTCGTGCCCGCCGCGATTGCGATGCTGCCGCGCGCGCTGCTCGACCGGTTGCAGGTTGTCCAGCAGTGCCGCGAGGACGATCTCGAGGCGGTGCGCGCCAAATATGCCGAACTTGGCGTCGCCGCCGAATGTGCGCCTTACATCAAGGATTTTCCGGAACGGCTGCGCTGGGCGCATATGGTCATCGCGCGCGCGGGGGCGTCGACCGTCGCCGAACTCGCCTGCGCGGGGCGCCCCGCGATCTTCGTTCCCTATCCGAGCGCGATGGACAATCACCAGACATACAATGTCGTCGACCTCGTCGAAGCCGGCGGGGCGATCGCGTTCCAGCAACCCGATTTCACGCCCGCCGAGGTGGCGAAGCATATCCAGCGTATGGCGCTCGAACCCGGCGCGCTCGAAGCCGCCGCCGAACGCGCCGCAAGCTGCGGGCTTCCCGATGCGACGCGCGACCTCGCCGACCTCGTCGAATCGCTCGCTGCACCGCCGATGATGGACGTGATCCGCGTCGGCGCCTCGTCGCGTTCGGCTGCGGTCGCCAGCGGCGTCGCCGCGACGCGCGCGGGAGACCGCTGATGCGCGGCGTTGCGACCGATATCGGCACCATCCACTTCATCGGCATCGGCGGCATCGGCATGTCGGGCATCGCCGAGGTGATGCACAACCTCGGCTATCAGGTGCAGGGCAGCGACATCGCCGAAAGCTATGTCGTCGAAGGCCTGCGCAAGCGCGGGATCAAGGTCGCGATCGGGCATGAAGCGTCGAACGTCGACGGCGTCGCGGTCGTCGTGACTTCGACCGCGGTCAAACGCGGCAATCCCGAGGTCGAGGCCGCGCTCGCGCAGCGCATCCCGCTCGTCCGCCGCGCCGAGATGCTCGCCGAGCTGATGCGGCTGAAATCGACCGTTGCGATCGCGGGCACCCACGGCAAGACCACGACGACCAGCCTCGTCGCGGCGCTGCTCGACGCGGGCGGGATCGATCCGACCGTGATCAACGGCGGCATCATCAACAATTATGGCTCGAACGCGCGGCTTGGCGCGAGCGACTGGATGGTGGTCGAGGCCGACGAGAGCGACGGCAGCTTCCTCCGCCTCGACGGGACGATCGCGGTCGTCACCAACATCGATCCCGAACATCTCGACCATTATGGCAGCTTCGACGCGATCAAGGACGCGTTCGTCGAGTTTATCGAGAATGTGCCTTTCTATGGCGCCGCGATGCTCTGTCTCGACCATCCCGAGGTGCAGGCGATCATCCCGCGCATCCGCGACCGCCGCATCGTCACCTATGGCTTCTCTGCCCAAGCCGATGTGCGCGGGACCAATGTGACGCCCGGCCCCGACGGCAACCGCTTCGACGTCGTCGTGCGCGACCGCGATGGCAACAGCCGCACGATCGAGGGCATTCATTTGCCGATGTCGGGACGCCATAATGTCCAGAACTCGCTCGCCGCGATTGCGGTCGCGCTGCACATGGGCGTGCCGGACGACAAGATCGTCTCGGGCTTCAACGGTTTTGCCGGGGTCAAGCGCCGCTTCACCAAGGTGGGCGAGATTGTAGCGGGTGAGGGCGTCGTCACCGTGATCGACGATTATGCGCACCACCCCGTCGAGATCCGCGCCGTCCTGTCGGCCGCACGCGAGGGCGTCGGCGCGGGCCGCGTCGTCGGCGTCGTCCAGCCGCACCGTTTCACGCGCCTGCGCGATCATATGGACGATTTCCAGCAGGCGTTTAACGACGCCGATATCGTGCTCGCGCTGCCCGTCTATGCGGCAGGCGAAGCGTCGATCGACGGCGTGTCGTCGGATGCGCTGGTCGAAGGCCTGCGCGATCGCGGTCATCGTCAGGCCAATGCCGTCGCCGACGCGGGCGCGCTGGCCTCCGCCATCGCGACGAGCATCGCGGCGGGCGACCTCGGCGCGGGCGACATGATCATCTGCCTTGGTGCGGGCGATATCACCAGGATGGCGGCCGGCCTCGCGGCGGCGGTCGAGGCGGCATGAGCGCTGCCGATACCCTCCCGGCCGTGCGCGGCAAGCTGACGGCAAAGGCGCCGCTGGCACCGCTCGTCTGGTTCAAGTCGGGCGGCCCCGCCGACTGGCTGTTCGAGCCGAAGGATGCCGACGACCTCGCCGATTTTCTGCGCGACCTCGATCCTTCGGTACCGGTGATGGCGCTCGGCCTCGGATCGAACCTCATCGTTCGCGACGGCGGTTTTCGAGGCGTTGTCGTCCGGTTAGGCAAGGCGTTCGCGAAGGTCGAAGCCACGGACGAAACGACGCTGCGCTGCGGCGGCGGCGCGTCGGGCATTCTCGTTTCCTCGACCGCGCGCGACGCCGGGATCGCGGGCATGGAGTTCCTCCGCTCGATCCCCGGCACCGTCGGCGGCTTTGTGCGGATGAACGGCGGCGCCTATGGCGGCGAGGTCAAGGATATCCTGATCGATTGCGATATCGTGCTGCGCTCGGGCGAACGCCGCACGTTGCCGCTCGCCGACCTCGGCTATACCTATCGCCACAGCGAATTGCCCGAAGGCGCGGTCGTGATCGGTGCGACCTTCCGCGGTGAGCCCGGCGAACCCGCAGCCATTCAGGCCGAAATGGACCGCATCTCGGCGAGCCGCGAAGCGTCGCAGCCGCTGCGCTCGAAGACCGGCGGGTCGACCTTCAAGAACCCCGACGGGCACAAGGCGTGGCAACTCGTCGACGAGGCCGGCTGCCGCGGCTTCGCGGTCGGCGGCGCGCAGGTCAGCGAAAAGCACACCAATTTCCTCATCAACACGGGTGAGGCGACGAGCGCCGATATCGAGGCACTCGGCGAGGAGGTCCGCCGCCGGGTGAAGGACAAGAGCGGCATCGAATTGCAATGGGAAATACAGCGCGTAGGAGTGAAGAAGTGAGCCGGGGTCCTTGGCATGTCGCCGTCCTGATGGGCGGCTGGTCCGCTGAACGCGAAGTGTCGCTGATGAGCGGCAACGGCGTCGCCGATGCGCTGGAGTCGCGTGGGCACAAGGTCACGCGCATCGACATGGACCGCGACGTCGCGCTGCGGCTTGCCGAAGCGAAGCCCGACGTCGTGTTCAACGCGCTCCACGGGGTTCCGGGCGAGGACGGGACGGTGCAGGGGATGCTCGACCTGATGGGCCTCAAATATACGCACAGCGGCCTCGTCACCTCGGTGATCGCGATCGACAAGGAATTGACGAAGCAGGCGCTGGTGCCGCATGGTATCCCGATGCCGACGGGGACCATGGTCGACAGCGAAAGCCTCTTTTCCATCGACCCCTTGCCGCGCCCCTATGTGCTCAAACCCGTCAACGAAGGCTCGTCGGTCGGAGTTGCGATCGTCAAGGACGACAGCAATTACGGCAACCCGATCGCGCGCGAAGCGGTGGGGCCGTGGCAGGAATTCGACCGCCTGCTCGCCGAACCCTTCATCAAGGGGCGCGAACTGACCGTCGCGGTGCTCGCCGATCAGGCGCTCGCGGTCACCGAACTGCGCGTCAAATCGGGTTTCTACGACTATGACGCCAAATATACCGACGGCCTGACCGAACATGTCTGCCCCGCCGATGTTCCCGACGAGGTGGCGCAGCGGATGAAGGATCTGGCGCTTCAGGCGCACCGCCTGCTCGGCTGCAAGGGCGCCTCGCGCTCGGATTTCCGCTGGGACGACGAACATGGCCTCACGGGCATCTACCTGCTCGAGGTCAACACCCAGCCGGGCATGACGCAGCTCAGCCTCGTGCCCGAACAGGGGCGCGCCGTCGGCATGGATTATGCCGAACTCGTCGAACGCATCGTGGGGGAAGCGTTATTATGAGCAAGACACAGATCAAGCGCGGAAAGGCGCCGCCGCGCCGCCCCGCGCGCGCGCCGAAGAAGCGCAAGACGATCAAGACATCGCGCCTGAACGCGGTCATCAACGCGCTGCCGATCAGCCCGCAGCGGCTGCAAAGGCTAGCGAACTGGACGATCGGTCTCAGTCTGTTCGCGGTCGCCGGGATTGCCGCGCACGCGACCGGCGTGACCGCCAAGGTGCATGAGGAATATGCGCAGGCGGTCGGCCGCGCGGGTTTCCAGGTCAAGAAGGTCGAGGTCGTCGGCGCCGACCGCATCGACCGGCTGAAGGTCTATGACATCGCGCTCGCGCAGAAGGACCGCTCGATGGCGGCGGTCGATCTCGAGGATGTGCGCGGCGACCTGATGCGTTACGGCTGGATCAAGGATGCGCGCGTGTCGCGGCGTTTGCCCGATACGCTCGTCGTCGATATCGTCGAGCGCACCCCGGCGGCGATCTGGCAGCATAACAATCGCCTGTCGCTGATCGACGAAAAGGGCGTCGTGCTCGAACCCGTCACCGTCGCGACGATGCCCGACCTGCCGCTTGTTATCGGTCCGAAGGCGAACCAGCGCTCGCAGGACCTCGACCGCCTGCTGACAGAGGCGAGCAGCCTCAAGGAATTGCTCGCGGGCGCGACGTGGGTCGGCAATCGCCGCTGGGACCTGCGTTTCCGCAGCGGCGAGACGCTCTCGCTTCCCGAAGGCGAGGCCGAGGCGAAGGCGGCGCTCGCCAAATTCGCGCATATGGACGGCGCCAACCGCTTGCTCGGTCGCGGCATATTGCGCTTCGACATGCGCGATCCCGCGCGCTTCGTGCTGCGCCTGCCGCACGAAGGGCAGGTGGCGCCCGCAAAGCTCGACGATGCGCGCGCCGCGGTCGATGCGGTCGCCGAAGCCTCGGCGGAGAAGGGGTAAGCCATGGCGCCGCCGCGCATCGAAAAGATCATTACCGCGCTCGATGTCGGGTCATGGAAAGTGTGCGCGCTGATCGCGGGGCAGACCGCCGACGGTCAGCTCCATGTGCTCGGGACCGGCCAGCGCGAAAGCCGCGGCGTCCAGCGCGGCTATGTCGCCGATATGGAGCAGACCGAACATATTGTGCGCGAAGCGATCGAGCAGGCCGAACGGATCGCCGGCCTGAACATCGACGACGTCTGGGTCGCCTTTTCGGCAGGCGGCCTGATCAGCGACGTCGCGCCGATCGAAAGCGAACTCGGCGGCCACCGGATCGAAAAGGAAGACGTCGACGATCTGCTCGCCGCGGGCCGTGCCGGCATCGATCCCGAAGGCCGCATGATCCTGCATGCGCAGCCCGCGCTCTACACGCTCGACGGGCTCAACGGCGTGAAGAACCCCATCGGGCTCCACGCCGACCGGCTGGGCGTCGATATCCACATCATCATGGCCGACGGCGCGCCGGTACGGAACCTCGAGGCCGCGGTGCGGCAGGCGCATCTCGACGTCAACGCGGTCGTCGCTTCGCCGATCGCGGCGGGACTGGCCTGCCTGTCGGACGAGGAACGCGATCTCGGCGTCGCGCTCGTCGAACTCGGTGCGGCGGTTACCACCGTTTCGCTCTACGCCGGCGGTATGCTCGTCGAGATGGCGTCGCTGCCCTTTGGCGCCAGCGACATCACCGACGACATTGCCTCGGCCTTCGGCATCCGTCGCAGTCAGGCGCAGCGGCTCCAGAGCTTTTACGGTTCGGCGTCGGCGAGCCCGCGCGACAATAACGAGATTATCGAGCTCGAGCCCGGTGCTCCGACGAACGGCGATTCCCCTCGCATCACGCGCGCGCAATTGGTGTCGGTGATCCGTCAGCGGCTCGACGCGATGATGGGGGAGATCGGCCGGACGCTGAAGGACCTCCATTTTGTCGGTCCGATCGGGCGCCAGGTCGTTCTCGTCGGCGGCGGTGCCGACCTGAAAGGCATCGCGGACTATACGCAAAGCGCGCTCGGCCGCGCGGCGCGTGTCGGACGGCCGCGCGGCTTGCACGGCTTGCCCGATGCGCATAGCGGCCCCGCTTTCGCGACGCTCGCGGGTCTGGTTCTCTATGCCGCGTCGGACCCGGTCGATCTTCGCGATCTGCCGATGATGGCGCAGGATGTATACAAGCCGGCCGGTACCTCGATCCTCCATCGGTTGATGGCCGCACTGAAAAGCAGTTTTTGAATGACACGCGACGAAAAGGTTAATTTTTTGGGTGATTCCCACGTCACAATAGTGCAATGCGGGTGCAGAAAACCGGGCGGACGGACTACCGCCCGGTCGGGTCGCAAGGTTGGGGAAGCGGCACCTGTCCGCCGCTGCAGGGAGACTATTTGATGAGCATCAATATTGGCCCGCCGCAGGTCGACGAGCTGAAGCCGCGCATCGCGGTGATCGGCGTCGGCGGCGCGGGCGGCAATGCCATCGCAAACATGATCGCGGCACGTGTCGAGGGCGTCGATTTCGTCGTCGCCAACACCGACGCGCAGGCGCTGAACGCTTCGCCGGCCGAACGGCGCATCCAGCTGGGGACGCAGATCACCCAGGGGCTGGGCGCGGGTTCGCGGCCCGAGGTCGGCCGCGCGGCCGCCGAGGAAAGCATCGCGCAGGTCGAAGAGGCGCTGAACGGCGCGCATATGTGCTTCGTCGCGGCCGGCATGGGCGGCGGCACCGGCACCGGTGCGGCACCGGTGATCGCCAAGGCGGCGCGCGACCGCGGCATCCTGACCGTCGGCGTCGTGACCAAGCCTTTCACCTTCGAAGGTAACCGCCGGATGCGTTCGGCCGAAGCCGGCATCGCCGAGCTTCAGGACCATGTCGACACGCTGATCGTCATTCCGAACCAGAATCTCTTCCTCGTCGCCAACCCGAACACGACCTTCAAGGAAGCGTTCACGATGGCCGACGAAGTGCTCCAGCAGGGCGTGCGTGGGATCACCGACCTGATGGTCATGCCCGGCCTCATCAACCTCGACTTCGCCGACGTGCGCAGCGTGATGCGCGAAATGGGCAAGGCGATGATGGGCACCGGCGAAGCCGAAGGCGACGGCCGTGCGCTCGAAGCGGCGCAAAAGGCGATCGCCAACCCGTTGCTCGACGGCGTATCGATGGCGGGCGCGAAGGGCGTCATCATCTCGATCACCGGCGGCGAGGACATGCGCCTGATGGAAGTCGACGAAGCTGCGAACCATATTCGCGAGCTGGTCGACCCCGACGCCAACATCATCTGGGGCAGCGCGTTCAACGACAATCTCGACGGCAAGATCCGCGTGTCGGTGGTCGCCACCGGCATCGACGGCAGCGGCGAAGCGGCAGCACCGGCATCGCCCGCGGCGCGTAGCTTCTCCTTCGCCCCCGCGCGTGCGGCAGCGCCCGCGCCGGTGGCCGAAGAGGTCGTCGCGCCTGTGGTCGAGGAAGAGCCTTTCGTGGCAGCTCCGGCGCCCGAAAGCCATGATCCGGCTCCCGGCTTCTCGCTGGGCGATGCCGCCGAGCCCGAAGCTCCGGTTGCCGGGGAAGAGCCGATGGAATTGTCGCAGGTCGCCGCGACCTATGACGATACGGCCGACGAACTCGTGCTCGGCGCACCCGAAGCGCCGGTCGCCGATTATCGCTCGGCACCCGTCGCTGAGCCCGCGCCGGCCGACGAATCGCCTGCGCGCTCGGTTGGCGGCGGCACCCTGTTCGAACGCATGTCGCGGCTGTCGCGGGGCGCCTCTGCGCCTGAAAGCGATGACGGCGGCAAGGAAGACGGCGTGGATATCCCGCGCTTTCTGGGGCGCCAGAACAACCAGTAACAGGGTATCGAGCGGCCACCCGCCGGGCACGGCAGGCCGGGAATCGGGATGATTTGCCCATGCGGCAAGCAAAAATGACGGCGAAGCCGGCGCGCGTGCGATATGTTGCCTGCGCGCTCGGCGCGCTGTTGCTCTCGGGCGCCGGGCTGGCGCCGGTGCACGCGATGCAGGCGACGCCGCCCGACGCGGCGACGAAGGCCGCGATGCAGAAACGGACCGCAGCGCGAACATTGCTGTCGTCGTCGCTCGCGCGGATCGCATCGAACAACAGCGACACCGCTGCGCTGCTCGATGCGGGCCGCGCGTCGATCGATCTGGAGGATTATCGCGCCGCGGTGGGTTTCCTTGTTCGCGCCGAACAGGCGAACCCGCGCGACGGCGCGGTCAAGGCGACGCTCGGGTCGGCGATGGTCCATATGGAGAACCCGACCCGAGCGCTCGACTATTTCGGCGAAGCGCAATTGCTTGGCGCATCCGAGCGACTGTTCCTGGCCGACCGCGGCCTCGCGCGCGACCTGCTCGGCCAGCAGGATGCGGCGCAGCGCGACTATCAGCTCGCCTTGTCGATTTCCCCCAACGACGAACTGACGCGCCGCTACGCGCTGTCGCTCGGGATCAGCGGCGATGCCGACCGCGCGATCGCGATGCTGACGCCGCAACTGCGCGCGCAGGATCGCAGTGCATGGCGGCTGCGTGCGATGATCCTCGCGATGAACGGGCGCGATGGCGAAGCGACGGAGATCGTCAATGCAACGATGCCGCCCGCGATGGCGCAGAATATCCTGCCCTATCTGACCCAGATGGACCGGCTCAATCCGGCGCAACAGGCGGCCGCGGCGCATTTTGGCCGCTTCCCGAACGGACAGCTCGGCCCGAAACGCAAGCCTGTGGAGGTTGCCGCCGCCGTGCCGCCACCGCCTCCGCCCGCGGCGACGGGCAAGCGTCCAGCAGCGAGCGGCAAGCGGCAGACGATCGCTTCGGCGACGCCCGCACCGGCCGCCGCTACGCGCAAGCCCGACCCGGCGCCGGTGGCCCGTCCGCCGGCCGCTGCCGCGAGCACAACCGCACCATCCGCAGCGAGGACGACCCCACCGCCTACCGCAGCCGCAGGCCCGCCGGTGCTCCAATCGCCATTCCGGCAGACGGTACTCACGGCGGCGGCGCCTCCGCCGACCCCGCCGCAACCCGAGCCGCCCGCTCCGGCTCCCGCGCCTGTCGCCGTGGCTTCGGCGACACCCGAACCGATCGGCGCGGCGGTCGACGCAAGCAAGGGACCGGTCGGGCCGGGCTTTTCGATCGCCGACATGGGCCGCTCGTCGCCCGCCGTTTCGACCCCCGCGCCGTCGCCTGACACGACCGCTCCCGTTCCGTCCGCTCCGTCGGCAGGAACTGTCGCCGCGGCTGCGCCTCCCGCCGTTTCCGCGGCCCCGCTCGCATCGCTCGCCGACATTGTGGGGTCGATCGAGATTCCGGCCGAGGAACTGGCGCGGCCCGACAATGCGATCGGTGCCGACACGCTGGCGAAGCTCCTCGACGACAAGCGCAAGGCCGAGGCTGCCGAGGCCGCGAAGCGCGAGAAGGACGCCGCAGCGGCGAAGCTCAAGGCCGAAGCCGACGCCAAGGCGAAGGAAGAAGCTGCCGAGAAAAAGGCCAATCCGGCGCGCATCTGGGTACAGGTCGCGACCGGCGCCAATGCGAAAGCGCTCGCGACCGACTTCGGCAAGTTCGCAAAGAAAAGCCCCGCCGTCTTCAAGGGCAAAGCGGGCGCGACGACCGAGTGGGGCAAGACGCGGCGTCTGCTCGTCGGCCCGTTCAAGGATCGCAAGGCGGCCCAGGACTGGCTTGCCGATTACAAGAAGGCCGGCGGCGACGGCTTCCTCTTCAACAGCGAGGCGGGTCAGTCCGTCGATCCGGTCAAGTGAGCGTTTCCGACTGCGCCAGCCGGCCCGAAACCAGTCGCGGTCGGCGCTTTGAAGAGGTCGGCCGCGTCGTGCGCGGGCCGCGTGACGATTTCCAGCGCGACCGCGACCGCATCATTCATTCGATCGCCTTTCGCCGTCTGCGCCACAAGACGCAGGTGTTCGTCGCGCCCGACGGCGACCATTATCGCGTCCGGCTGACGCACAGTATCGAGGTCGCGCAGATCGGCCGCGGCATCGCGCGCGCGCTCGGGCTCAACGAGGATCTGACCGAGGCGCTGTGTCTTGCGCACGATATCGGTCATCCGCCCTTCGGCCATGCGGGCGAGGATGCGCTGAAAGCGGCGATGGCGGGGCATGGCGGCTTCGACCACAACGGCCATACGCTGCGCACGCTCGCACGGCTCGAATGTCCTTACCCGCGCTTCGACGGACTCAACCTCACGTGGGAAACGCTCGAAGGGCTCGCCAAGCATAACGGCCCGGTGACGAGCCCCGGCTGGGCGCTTGCCGAGATCGACGGCGATTTTGCGCTCGACCTTGCCAGCCACGCCAGTCTCGAGGCGCAGATCGCGGCGGTCGCCGACGATATTGCCTATGATAATCACGATATCGATGACGGGCTGCGCGCCGGGCTGCTCGACCTCGACCAGTTGATGGAGCAGCCTTTCGTCGCCGCCAACTTCCGCGCGGTCGAGGGGCGTTTTCCCGGCGCACCGCGCGACCGGCTGCTGCGCGAACTCGTCCGCGACCAGATCGGCGTGATGGTCAACGACGTGATCGCGGCGACCGCGGCCAATGTCGCCGAATCCGGCGTCGCGAGTGTCGAGGACGTGCGCGCCGCCGGCCGCGCGCTGGGCGGCTTTTCGGCCGGGCTCGCCGCCGAGGAACGCGAACTCAAGCGTTTCATGTACGCCAATCTTTACCATCACCCCGAACAGGTCGCTGCCGCCGAAGGGGCGAATCAGGTCGTCGGGCGGCTGTTCGCGGCCTACGCCGATGATCCGCGCCTGATGGGCGAAGACTGGTCCGCGCGCGTGCCGCAGGAAAATTGCGCGACAGTGCGTCATATCGGTGATTATATCGCCGGCATGACCGACCGCTTCGCCATCGACCGCTACGCCGATATCTTCGGCCGCGATGCCGTGCCTGACGCGCTGGCACATGCCTGACGTCTTGGTCATCGGCGCGACGGGGCTCGTCGGGCGCGCGGTGATCGACCATTTCGGCGCCACACCCGTCACCGTCCTTGCGCGCCGCGCGGTCGAGGGGCTGGCGCCGCATCACACCGCGCTGGTCGCACCTTCGGACCGCTGGGGCGACATCATCACCGCCGAAAGGCCCGCCGTCCTTATTTCCTGCCTTGGCACGACGATCCGGCAGGCGGGATCGCAGGCCGCCTTTCGCGCCGTCGATCACGATCTCGTCCTTGCCGCCGCGCGCGGGGGCAGGGCGGGAAGCACGCCGCATATGATTTCGGTCAGCTCGGTCGGCGCTGCTGCAAAAAGCTCCAATTTCTACCTCCGCACCAAGGGCGAGACCGAAGACGATCTGCGCGCGCTCGGCTTCGACCGGCTCGACCTGATCCGCCCCGGCCTGCTGCGCGGCGACCGGCCGGGACCGCAGCGATTGGGCGAGGGGCTGGCGACGATCGCGGCGCCGCTGACCGACGCGCTGCTCCACGGATCGTTTCGCCGCTACCGCTCGATTTCGGGCGATACGGTCGCCGCGGCGATCGTCCGGCTTGCCAGGCAGGGTGGTTCAGGCGCGCATATCCACGAAAACGACGCGATCCGCGCGCTGGCCGATTGACTCCGCAAAGGGGCAGCGCCAAGGCTCGCAGCGTCTGTCGGACCTCTCACAAGAGATTCGACCGGCCGCGCGGGAGAGCGTGAGGGCAGGGCAACCGGCGCCTCACCACCGAAGGAGCAACCGCCCCGGAAACTCTCAGGTCAAACGGACCGCGCAGGCTGGAACGGACACTCTGGAAAGCGTTCCGGCTGTCTGCTGGAACCACCGAAGGGGTAACTCCGTCATTTGATGGAGGAAAACTCTCAGGTTCCCGTGACAGAGGGGGCATGGCGACAAGGCGCGGCGATGGGCCGCGCATACGCCGTGCAACCGCGGGAGACTGGCATGACCGACACGGAATTTACGGGCGACGAAGCGGCCATCGAGACCGAGACGCTGCCGCTCGACGCCTGGCACCGCGCGAAGGGCGGCCGGATGGTCGAATTCGCCGGCTACTGGATGCCGATCCAGTATGAAGGCATCATGGCCGAACATCTGTGGGTCCGCGAAAATGCCGGCCTGTTCGACGTCAGCCATATGGGTCAGTTGGCGCTGTCGGGCGACGATGTCGCCGCGGCGCTCGAAGCGCTTGTTCCCGGCGACATCTCGGCGCTCAAGCCCGGCCGGATGCGCTATTCGCTGCTGCTGGGCGAAGACGGCGGAATCCTCGACGACCTGATGATCACCAACGAGGGCGATCAGTATGGCATCGTCGTCAACGGCGCGGTGAAGTGGGAAGATATCGGCCACCTCCGCGAAAACCTGCCCGACGACATCACGCTCAATCACAACGAAGATTATGGCCTGCTCGCGCTCCAGGGTCCGAAGGCGGTCGATGCGCTGGTTCGGCTGGTACCCGAGGCCGCGGATCTCGTCTTCATGCAGGCGACCCGCGCGACTTGGGCTGGCCACGCGATCGCGCTCAGCCGGTCGGGTTATACCGGCGAGGACGGGTTCGAGATTTCGCTGCCCAATGAGGCGCTGACTGCCTTCGCCGACGCGCTCTGCGCGATGGACGAAGTGAAACCGATCGGCCTCGGCGCGCGCGACTCGCTGCGCCTCGAAGCCGGCCTGCCGCTCTACGGGCACGACCTCACCCCCGCGATCGATCCCGCCGAAGCCGACCTCGGCTTTGCGATCAGCAAACGCCGCCGTGCGGAAGAGAATTTCCCGGGCGCAGCACGCATCCTCGGCCATCTCGAAGACGGCCCGCCGCAGAAGCGCGTCGGACTGCTCGTTGACGGTAAACTGCCGGTGCGTGAGGGCGCCAAGCTGTTCGACGGCGAAGACGAGATCGGCGTCGTGACGTCGGGCGGTTTCGCGCCGAGCGTCGGCGCGCCGATCGCGATGGGTTATGTCCCCACGGGTCTGTCGACGCCCGGCACCGCGGTCGCCGCCGAAGTGCGCGGCAAGCGTGTGCCTTGCACCGTCGCCGCCATGCCGTTCGTTCCGCATAATTATGTTCGTAAAACAGGAGGTTGACTGATGCCGCGTTATTTTACCGAAGAGCATGAGTGGATCGACGTCGACGGCGATATCGCGACGGTCGGCATCACCGACTTCGCGCAGGGCCAGCTTGGCGACATCGTGTTCGTCGAGGTTCCCGATACCGGCGCCGAGCTCAGCAAGGGCGGCGACGCCGCGGTCGTCGAATCGGTGAAGGCGGCAAGCGACGTCTACGCTCCGGTCGACGGCACCGTGACCGAAGGCAATGGCCAGCTCGAGGAAGACCCCGCGCTCGTCAATTCGGATCCCGAAGGCGAAGGCTGGTTCTTCCGCATGACGCTGGGCGACAAGAGTCAGCTCGACGGCCTGATGGACGCTGCCGCGTACAAGGTCTTCTGCGACACCCTGTAACCGGTCGCCCCTCCCGCGGGCGGGAGGGGGAGGGATGAGATGAGCGATACCGCGCTGACCCATTGCCGCCTGATGGTGGCGACACCCATCTATGAGGGCGCGCAGGGCACCTATGTCCGCGCGGCGCTCGACCTTGCGCTGCGCGCGCAGGCGATGGGCGTGTCGGTGCGGTTCGAATTCATCCTCTATCAGCCGTCGATCACGCGTGCGCGCAACATGCTCACCGCGATGTTCCTCGCCAGCGACTGCACGCACATGCTGTTCGTCGATGCGGACATCGATTTCTCGCCCGACGACGTCTTTTCGATGGTGAGGGCGATGGACGCGCATCCCGAGGTGGGCGTGCTTGGCGCGGCCTATCCGCGGCGGATGGTCAATTGGCGGAATGTCGCGCGCGCGGTCGAGCTGGGGCTTGCAAAGGATAATCCCGCCGACCTCGCGCGTTATGCGGGCGAGTATGCGCTGCATTTCCTGTACCCTGACCAAAGCTTCAAGATGACCGATCTTGTCGAACTGTCGCGGCTTGGAACGGCGATGATGCTGATCCGCCGCGATGTGCTCGAAGGCGTGCACGCCGCCTTGCCCGACCTGGTTTTCCGGCCCGATCCGGCCGAGCGGCAGACGCACGGTGTCGGTGAGCTCGAACCCGCCTTTTTCTGCCCGCTCATCGAACCCGAAAGTCAGGCCCTGCTTTCGGACGATTATGCGTTTTGCCGCCGGGCCCGCGACGCGGGCTTCCGGATATGGCTCGCCCCCTGGGTCCGGACAACCCACGCGGGACCGACGGTCTTTTCGGGCACACTCGCCGACACCGCTCAGCTTTTTTCTTCAAATCCAGCTTCTTCTCCGGAGTAGTTCATGCGTTATCTCCCTCTGACTTCCGATGATCGCGCGGCAATGCTCGCGACCATCGGCGCATCGTCGATCGACGACCTGTTCGTCGATGTTCCCGCCGAGGCGCGGCTCGATGGTCCGATCGCCGGCCTGCCGAACCATGCGAGCGAACTCGCGGTGGAGCGCCATATGGGCGCGCTCGCGCGCCGCAGCCGCGCCGCGGGCGAGGGCCCCTTCTTCCTCGGCGCGGGTGCCTATCGTCACCATGTTCCGGCGAGCGTCGATCATCTGATCCAGCGCGGCGAGTTCCTGACCGCCTACACCCCGTACCAGCCCGAAATCGCGCAGGGCACGCTCCAGATGCTGTTCGAATTCCAGAGCCAGGTCGCGCGCCTGCTCGGCACCGACGTTGCCAATGCGTCGATGTACGACGGATCGACCGCGTGCTGGGAAGCGATCGTCATGGCGCGGCGCATCACCAAACGTGCGAAGGCGCTGCTCTCGACCGGCCTCCACCCGCATTATCGCAGCGTCGCGCGGACGATGGCGAAATATACCGGCGACATCCTGGTCGACGGCGACCCCAGCCTCGACGCCGGCACCGACTGGGCGGCGCTCGCGGACAGCATCGACAAGGAAACGAGCTGCGTCGTCGTGCAATATCCCGACATCCTCGGACGCATCGACGATATGACGAAGCTTGCCGAGGCGTGTCAGGCCGCGGGCGCGTTGCTGATCGCGGTCGTGACCGAACCCGTCGCCCTGGGCCTGATCAAGTCGCCCGGCGAGATGGGCGCCGATATCGTGGTGGGCGAGGGGCAGTCGCTCGGCGTCGGACTCCAGTTCGGTGGTCCTTATGTTGGCCTCTTCGCGTGCAAGACCAAATATGTCCGCCAGATGCCGGGTCGCCTGTGCGGCGAAACGGTCGATGCGAATGGCAAGCGCGGTTTCGTGCTGACGCTGTCGACCCGCGAACAGCATATCCGCCGCGAGAAAGCCACGAGTAATATCTGCACCAATTCAGGCCTTTGTGCGCTAGCTTTCAGCATCCACATGACCTTGCTGGGCGAAGCAGGCTTGCGCCAGCTCGCAGCGATCAACCACAGCCGCGCAAAGGCGGCGGCGGCAGAACTGGCGAAGGTGCCCGGTGTTTCGGTGCTGAACAACAGCTTCTTCAACGAATTCACGCTGCTGCTCCCGACCACCGCGCGGCCGGTGATCCACAAGCTTGCGGAGAAGGACATCCTCGGCGGCGTCTCGCTCGGCCGCCTCTACCCCGACAACACGGGCCTCGAAAACGGCCTTGTCGTCGCCGTGACCGAAACCGTGACCGAGGCGGATATTGCCGCCTTCGCTGCTGCCCTGAAGGAGGTGCTGGCATGACCGCGCTCAACCGCGCCGGCTGGCGCCCCGAAATGAATGTCGCCGGCGGCGCCGACGACAATGTGACCTTTACCGGCAACCGCGCGCTGATGCTCGAAGAGCCGCTGATCTTCGAGATTGGCGGCAGCGAGACGACCGGCGTCGATTTTGACGAAGCGGCGCCCGCCGCCGACCTTGGCTCGCTCGCGCGCACTGCGCCGATCGGCCTGCCGGGGCTCAGCGAATCCGAGACGGTGCGTCACTATACCCGCCTCAGCCGCCAGAATTACGCGATCGACCTCGGCCTTTTTCCGCTCGGCAGCTGCACGATGAAGCACAACCCGCGCCTCAACGAAAAGGTAGCGCGGATGCCGGGCTTTGCCGACGTCCACCCGCTCCAGCCGCAGGAAACGGTGCAGGGCGCCTATGCGGTGATCCACGAACTCGCCGAATGGCTGATCACGCTCACCGGCATGGACAGCGTCGCGATGTCGCCGAAGGCGGGTGCGCATGGCGAACTCTGCGGCATCCTGTGCATCAAGGCGGCGCTCGAAGCGCGCGGCGAGGACCGCCGCGTGATCCTCGTCCCCGAAAGTGCACACGGCACCAACCCCGCGACCGCGGCCTTCGCGGGCTTCACTGTCGAGGATATTCCCGCGACCGAGGAAGGCCGCGTCAACCTTGAAGCGCTGAAGGCGCGCCTCGGCCCCGACGTCGCGGGGGTGATGATCACCAACCCCAATACCTGCGGCCTGTTCGAGCGCGACATGAAGGCGATTTCGGACGCGGTGCACGCCGCGGGCGGTTACGTCTATTGCGACGGCGCGAATTTCAACGCGATCGTCGGCCGCGTGCGCCCCGGCGACCTCGGCGTCGACGCGATGCACATCAACCTGCACAAGACCTTCTCGACCCCGCACGGCGGCGGCGGCCCCGGCTCGGGTCCGGTGGTGCTGTCGGCGGCGCTTACACCCTTCGCGCCCTTGCCCTTCGTGACGAAGCAGGGCGACAGCTTTCGCCTGATCGAGGAAGAAAATGCGGGCGAGGATCATCCGCAGACCTTCGGCCGCATGACCGCTTTCCACGGTCAGATGGGCATGTTCACGCGCGCGCTGACCTATATCCTCAGCCACGGCGCCGACGGGCTGAAGCAGGTCGCCGAGGATGCTGTGCTCAACGCCAACTATGTGCTGCGCAGTCTGACCGATGTGCTCGATGCGCCCTTCGCCGCTTCGGGCCCGTGCATGCACGAGGCGCTGTTCAGCGACAAAGGCCTCGCCGAAGGCTTCTCGACGCTCGATATCGCCAAGGGGCTGATCGACGAGGGGTATCACCCGATGACGGTCTATTTCCCGCTCGTCGTTCACGGCGCGATGCTCGTCGAGCCGACCGAGACCGAGAGTAAGGCGGTGCTCGATCAGTTCATTGGCGCATTGCGGAGCATCGCGATGCGCGCGAAGAATGGCGATCCCGCCCTCAAGACCGCGCCGCACTTCGCGCCGCGCGCGCGCCTCGACGAAACGCTCGCGGCGCGCAAGCCCGTCCTCGCCTGGGAGGGCTGATGACCGAGCCCGCGCCCGGCCCCGAACGTCCCGAAACGCGCGCTGGCGCCGGGTGCGTTGCGGCCGGTGCGCTGTTCGCGATCGTCGCGATTCTCGGCTGGCTGATCGCGATCACCGCTTATGGGCTCGTTGTCGAGCAATGGGAGATGATCGAGGTCCGCCGCGAGTTCAGCTATGACTGGGTCTTTCTTTACGCGCCGCTGTTCGCGATCGGGCTTGGCCTTGCCACTGCTTTCTTTGTCTCGCGGCGTGCGTCGGCGGCGCGAATGGCCTTGCTGATCACCGTCACCGGCGCCATTGCCTTGCTCGCCGGCGTCGTGCTTTTCGGGCTCGGCGGACTGATCTGACGGGGCGGGGGAGCGCGCGATGAGCTGGGACAATATTTTTCTGTTGGCCAATTACTGGGCCATCGCGGGCTGGATCGCGCTCGCCTTCCTGCCGCGCGGCCCGAAAACCCTCGCCGCGATCCTCTACGCTGGGGTCTTCCTGCTCTGCCTCGCCTATACGATCCTGATCCTCGGTTTCCTGACCGGCGGCATCGACCCCGGCGGCGCGAGCGGTGCCGACTTCACGACGCTGAAGGGCGTGATGAAGCTGTTCGACAGTCCCGGCGGTGCGACGCTCGGCTGGGTCCATTATCTGGCGTTCGACCTGTTTACCGGCATGTGGATCGCGCGCGATGCCGACCAGAAGGGCTTCAGCCGCGTCGTCCAGTTTCCCTTCCTGTTCCTGACCCTGATGGTCGGCCCCGTCGGCCTCTTCGCATGGCTGATCGCGCGCGAACGCCGCGCGCGGGCGCAGGCAAGGGGCAAGTGACGCCGCAGCCGTGGATGCCCGGCGACGGCGATCCCGCCGCCAAGCGCCATGCGCCGGCGACACAACGCAATCGGGACGCGATCGCCGCAGTGCTTGCCGGCTGGTTACCCGCGCCCGGCACCGTGCTGGAGGTTGCGAGCGGATCGGGCGAACATGTCGTCCACTTCGCGTCCGTTTTTCCAGCGCTCGACTGGCAACCGAGCGACCCCGATCCCGCCGGCCTGACCTCGATCGCGGCGTACCGCGCCGAAGCCGGGCTTGCGAACGTCGCGCCGCCGCTGGCGCTCGATGCCTCGGCCCCCGAATGGCCGGTCGACCGTGCCGATGCGGTCCTCTGCGTAAACATGGTCCACATCAGCCCGTGGGAGGCAACGCTGGGCCTGTTTGCGGGCGCGGCACGGCTGCTCGCCCTGGGGGCGCCGCTGATCCTCTACGGCCCCTATATCGAGCCCGATGTACCTACGGCGCCAAGCAATCTTGCCTTCGATACCAGCCTGCGCGCGCGGAGTCCGGGGTGGGGCCTGCGCGATACCGATGCCGTCAAGGACGCTGCAACGGACGCCGGTTTCACCTTTGCCGAACGCCGCGCGATGCCTGCCAACAATCTGATGCTGCTCTTCCGCCGCACCTGATGCACCTGACAGGATCGTCGATCGGCGCTTTACCTCGCGGGTACAGTCGCTAGCTTTCCTCCAATTGCGCGCAAAAGACGCGATTCGAGGAGAGAGAGCCGATGGGCCGCGACGTTTCGGAGCTGTTTACGTTCGACGAATTCCTGACCCATTGGGCGGGCGAGCGCCCCGACCGTGTCGGGTTGCGCGAAGAGGGGCGCGTCTACAGCTACGCCGAACTTGATGATCGGACCGCGCGCGCGGCATCGGCGCTGATCGCGGCAGGGCTGAAGAAGGGCGACCGGATCGCGTGGATCGGCAAGAACAGCGACCTCTATTTCACCCTCTTCTATGGCGCGGCGCGCGCCGGCATCGTCATGGCGCCCATCGGGTGGCGCCTGTCGCCGACCGAATGGGCGTTCATCGTCAACGACACGCAGGCGAAGATCGTCTTTGCCGGGCCGGGGTTCGACGGGCTGGCCGGGCAACTCGCGGGCAAGCTCGACAATGATCCGGCGATCATCGGCGCGGCCGACGCGTGGGCGATGATCGACGGCGCCGACCGCGTGTCCTTTGAACCCTCGGAGGCGAATGACGCGGTGCTCCAGCTTTATACGTCGGGCACCACCGGCAATCCCAAGGGCGCGGTGCTGTCGAACCAGAATCTGTTCGCGCTCCGGAAGCATTCGAACACGCTGGATCTGCCTTATACCAAATGGGAGGATGACGAGGCCGTACTCGTCGCAATGCCGTGCGCGCATATCGGCGGCACCGGACTCGGAATCATGGCGCTCGCAGCGGGGCTGCCCGGCGTCGTGCTCGCCGAATTCAATCCCGACGGCGTGTTCGACGCGGTCGAACAGCACGGCGTGACGCGCTTCTTCATGGTCCCGGCGGCGCTCCAGATGCTGTTGATGCACCCGCGCTGCACCAGCGTCGACTACAGCCGCCTCAAATATATCCTCTACGGTGCCGCGCCGATCCCGCTCGAACTGCTGCGTCAGTGTATCAAGGTGTTCGGTGCGCAGTTCATCCAGGCTTACGGGATGACCGAAACGACGGGCACCATCTCGATGCTGCCGCCCGAGGATCATGATCCTGCAGGCAATGCGCGGATGCGTTCTGCGGGCAAGGCGCTCCCCGGGGTCGAAATCGTCATTCTCGGACCCGACGGCGAAGCGGTTCCGACGGGCGAGGTCGGCGAGGTCGTTACGCGCTCGTCGAACAATATGCTCGGTTACTGGAACCTGCCCGACGCGACGGCAAGCACGATGACCGACGACGGCTGGATCCGCACCGGCGACGCCGGCTTCCTCGACGCCGACGGCTATCTGTTCATCCACGACCGGATGAAGGATATGATCATCACCGGCGGCGAAAATGTTTATCCGGCCGAGGTCGAAAGCGCTATCTTCGGCCATCCTGCGGTGCAGGAGGTCGCGGTGATCGGTGTTCCGGACGCCAAATGGGGCGAGACGGTGAAGGCGGTCGTGGTCGCCAAGCCCGGCACGACGGTCGAGGAATCCGATATCATCGCCTGGGCGCGCGAGCGTATCGCTCCCTTCAAATGCCCGCGCAGTATCGACCTGATCGACGCGCTGCCGCGCAACGCCAGCGGCAAGATCCTGCGCAAGGATCTGCGCGCCCCCTATTGGGAAGGCTATGAGCGGATGGTGAATTGAGGGCGGGCTTCGGCCGGTTGCGAACCGTGAGAATGTGAAAGCCAGCGCACCTCGCGCGGCATAAATTTCCCCCACATTCGGCCTTTCGCGCGACCTACACCCCTGAAAGGCCGATGCGTTTTCCTCGTTGGCGTTGCCATGCGCGAGGAACATGGGGGGGCTCCATCACATGGTGGAGCCCTTTTTTGTTGCGCGGAAGCCGTGGCGGCCCCGGTTTCAGGCCGGCGGGATGGAGCTCGCAATTTCGTCAATGAGCCATTCGCGGAACCGCTGCATCGCGTCGCTTTCGCCGCGCGACATCAGGCGGGTGAGCCAGTAGCGGCCCGCGTCGATCGCGATCGCAAAGGGCTGGACGAGCGTTTCGGCTGCGAGTTCGCGCACGAACATCGACGGCGGGGCAAGCGCGACGCCGAGGCCGGCGGCCGCGGCCGAAGCCATCAGCGCCGAACTGTCGAATACCGGACCGCGCAACACCGGCGTGCTGACTCCCGCAGCGCCGAACCACAGCGCCCATTCGTCGGCGCGATATGAACGGAGAAGGCGCTCGTGGACCAGATCGGCGGGCGTTTTGAGCCGCGCCGCGATCGCGGGGGCGCAAACCGGCGCCATCGGTGCGGCGAGCAACGGCTCGGCATGGGTCCCGTGCCAGGCGCCGTCACCGAAACGGATCGCATAATCGAGCGCCTCACCGGCAAGATCGACCCGGTTGTTGTTCGTCGAGATACGCAAGTCGATCGTCGGATGCGCGCGCGCAAATTTGTCGAGGCGGGGGAGCAACCAGCCGGTCGCGAAGGTGCCGACCACGCCGACCTTGAGCGCCTCGCGAAAGCGGCCATCGGCATATTGGTCGAGCGTCGCGGCGACGCGGTCGAAGGCGTCGGCGACCACGGGGACGAGGGCATGCCCTTCGTCGGTGAGCGCCAGCCCGCGCGGCAGGCGGTGGAACAGGCGCGTTCCGAGCCGGCGTTCGAGCTGTGCGACCTGATGACTGACCGCGCCCTGACTGACGCACAGTTCGATTGCGGCACGCGTGAAGTTGAGATGGCGCGCCGCGGCCTCGAAGGCGCGAAGAGCGTTTAACGGGAGCTGGGCACGGTCCATGGCTTACCATCAATAATTCTCATGGCTTTGTCGAGAAATGATCCTTTGTCGCAGCGCACATGGCTTGGCATTCCGGCGGCGAAGGGAGACAAATATGATCGAAGCAATCAGCCTGTTTGCATGGCTCGCCGCGGTGAGCGGGGCCCCGGTTCCGACGGACGATCCACTGACGCGGCCGATGGCGGTCGAACGCGCGAAAGAGTGGCTTGCGCCGCTACCGCCGGAGAAGATTTTCGGGACGAGCTATCTCGTCGGGTTCGGCGGGCTGAGCGTCGCGCTGATCGACACGGGTGCCGGGCTGATACTCGTCGACGGCGCGTTGCCGCAGGCGGCACCTGCGATTCTTGCCAATGTCCGCAAGCTCGGCTTCGACCCCAAAGACATCAAATTTATTCTGAGCACCGAGCCGCATTATGACCATGGTGGCGGGCTTGCCGCATTGGCGCGCGATACCGGCGCGACGGTCGTCGCCAGCGCGCGCGGCGCCGAGGGATTGCGCGCGGGTGCGTTGGCGAAGGACGATCCACAGCTCGGCTACGGCGGAAGCTGGCCCGCGGTGACGCGGCTGCGTGTGATGAAGGATGGCGAGGTGCTGAAGCTGGGCAAGATCGCGATCGCCGCGGTCGCGACCCCGGGGCATACGATGGGCAGCATGAGCTGGCGCTGGCAGGCGTGCGAAGGAAAGACATGCAAGGCGATCGTTTTCGCGTCGAGCCTCAATCCGGTGTCGGCGGACGATTATCGCTACACCGCGCCGGCGAGCGCGCCGATCGTCGAGGGGTTCGAGGCGAGTTATCGCAAGATGGATGCCATGCCTTGCGACGTGCTGATTTCTGCGCATCCCGACAATGCGGGTGCCGGCCGCTATAACGACGCACCCGGCGCCTGCCGCGCCTATGCCGACCGGTCGCGCAAATTGCTCGCAAAGCGGCTGGCCGACGAGAAGGCTGGCGTGAAGTAGCAATCATTATCGGCGCCTTTTCAATCTTGTAAGCTCCCGTAATCGCGCTAGGATCGCCCCGGTTTCAAGCGCGGCGACGGGGGCTTGTACATGCTGAAAACGGGCGTTTTCCTTGGCCTTTTGGCGATGGGCATGGATGTTTCGATGCCGCCGCCGCGATTTGGTCCCGATGGACAGCCCGTCCGCGCGCTGCTTGGCTGGATGCCGGGCGAAGCGCAGTGCGGCGGGGCGCAGGTCGGCCATGTCATGCTGCGCCGCCCGCTGGGCGAGTTGAGCTTTGGCGTGCCGGCCAAGGCGCCGTCGATTTCCTATACGTTTGAGATCGATGCTGCGGGACGGCCGCTGTCGATCGCACGCGATAACGGGGCATCCACGGGTTTCTCCGGCGACGCCGCGCCAGCGCTCGCCGCGAGCCGTTTCGCGGCCGGCGCGCGCAAGAATTGCCGCATCACCTATGTCGCGCAGGCGATGTCGCTCGGCGACGCGCCGGTCGAGGATCTCGTGTCCTATTCGATCACCCCGACGTCGGGACGGCTGCCGAAGGAAGGGTGGGACCGGATCAAGGCCGCGGGCGATTGTACGGCCGCGCCCTTTCCGCAACCGCTGCTGCGCGCCTTCCCGGATTTCGACAAGCTGCCGGGTACGCCCGGGGTGAGGGACTGGTCGCTCGTTGCCTATGACACCGACGGCAAGGGCGCGCCGATGGCGATGAAGACGCTGTTCGGCACCGGTAACAAGGCGCTCGACGCTGCGGCCCGCAAGGCGGTCGGGGATTCTCGTTTCACGGGCGGGGCGCGAACGGGCTGCCGCTATCCTTACTGGAAAGCGCCCGAAATACTGGCGCCGCCGCCAGCCCCCGCCGAGGAGGACGCACGTCCTGCGGGCAGCAATTGCCCCGCAAAGACGCGCTGGAACCGGCCGCTGGCGACGCAATTTCCCGAACCCTGGCGGCGGCGTTCGATCGAGGGGTGGGCGATCGTCACTTATGACATCGCGCCATGGGGCGGTGTCGGCAATGTGAAGATCGTCGCGGCGCAGCCCGCCGCCGACTTCGGCCACGTCGCACAGACGATCGTGCAGAACGCCAGCGCCGCGCCGTCGCCGCAGGGTGCGACGGGCTGTGTCGAAACGGTTCGGTTCGCGATGGGGCGCCGCACCGCGCCCGCGATGATCGAAGAGCCGGGTGGCGTGGAGATTTTCTGAAGCCAGGGCGGGGTTGGCTGGATCGTCCGCCGATGGGCCGCGCCGAGGCGGCCCCTTATTCTGCCACGACCAGACACGCCTGGCCGCTCTTGCGCGTCGCGGCGCAGAAGCTGTCAGCCTCGCCCTTGTTCGCGAAGCCGCCGGCGAGCAAGCGGGTGAGCTTGCCGTTCTTGACCAGATAGGGCTGGCGGCCGGCAAAGGCAGGGTTCTTCTTTTCGAGCGATGCCCAGAGGTTGCGGGCGTTCGCCTCGACGCCGAAGGCACCAAGCTGCGCGCGCCAGGCGCTGGCTGTGCCATTGTGGACCCGGACCGGAGCCGGGGTGGCTGCGGCGGTAACGACGGGTGCGGCCTTGGCTGGCACGGGCTTGGGCGCGGCGGGCTTTGGCGCAGGCTTCGCCGGTTCGGGTTTCGGCGGCAGCTTGCCGCTTTCGGGCGGGGCAGCATAGGTCGTGCCCGGCTGGCCGGTCGCGGCGACGGCGTCGGCGGTTGCTTGGGCGGCGGCCGCGGCTGCGGCGCTCGCAGCGGGCGACGACGATACCGCGACGCTGCGGACCGGTTCGGGCGCGGGTTTCGCGGCGGGCCGCGTGTCGATCACCGGCGGCGGCGTGTAGCTGGTGCCGGGCGCCGAGGCGGGCAGGCTCGCGACCTTCACCGGCGAGGCCGGTGCGGGTTTGGCGGCGGGCGGCGCGGCGGCGTTCACCGCGGCAAGGCGCGCGCGCTGTTCGCCCATTTCGATTTCGGGCAGCATCGCAAGGCCGCGCTGGCGTTGGTCGAGCGGGATCAGATTGTCGAGCTGGGCGAGGCGCGCCGAGGCGATGCCGAGCCCCGCGTCGCTCGCGCGCTTGGTCAGTGCATAAGCGCGGGCCCAGTCCTTCGCCGCAAGGTCGCCGTTAAAGTGCGCGGTGCCGAGGACATATTGCGCGCGCGGTTCGCCGCGCGACGCCGAAGCGAGGATGAAGGGCATCGCTTCCTCGCGGCGGTTCGCGGTGAAGAGGACGAGGCCGAGGTTGTCCTCCGCCTGCAAATGCCCCTGTTTCGCGGCGCGGCGATACCATGCTTCGGCCTGCGCCATGTCGGCGGGCACGCCGCGGCCCAGCTTGTACGCCTGACCGAGGTTGAACTGCGCGTCGGCGTCGCCGGCGAGCGCGAGCGGACGCCATTCGGCGACCGCTGCCTGATAATTGCCTGCCTGCCAGGCATCGACGCCGTCTTTGACGTCGGCGATGGCGGGCGCGGCAAGCATCGCCATCAACGGCGAGGCCAGCAGGGCGGCGGTGCGGAATGAACGCATCTTATTCTCCAATGACTTGCGCCGCCGATCACGGCTGCAGTCCCCGGATGCTTCATAGCGCCAATTGGCTAACACCGCGTTAGCGACAAAAGCGCGTGCGCCGAACCTGATCCGTTTTGGGACAAATCCGTATTAGGTCGCTGTTTACCATAAGCGCGAGGAAGTCGTTCACCCTCTTTTTATCATCGTTAACTCAATTTTAGCGCCCCGCATGGCATCCCTTCGCCGAATTCTGGATTTTCCGAGGGGGTAACGCAGTGCGCGTATTGGCATTGGCTTCACAGAAAGGCGGGTCGGGCAAGACCACGCTGTCGGGGCACCTCGCGGTGCAGGCGCAACTCGCCGGCGCAGGTCCCGTTGTTCTGATCGACATCGATCCGCAGGGCTCGCTCGCCGATTGGTGGAACGAGCGCGAAACCGACCTTCCGGCCTTTGCCCAGACCACGGTTGCACGGCTTGCTTCCGACCTCGAAATCCTGCGTCAGCAGGGCTTCAAACTCGCGGTCATCGATACGCCGCCGGCGATCACCATGGCGATCCAGAGCGTGATTTCGGTCGCCGAACTGATCGTCGTCCCGACGCGCCCCAGCCCGCACGACCTGCGCGCCGTCGGTGCCACCGTCGACCTTTGCGAACGCGCGGGCAAGCCGCTGGTGTTCGTCGTCAACGCCGCGACCCCGAAAGCGAAAATCACCAGCGAGGCCGCGGTCGCGCTGTCGCAGCATGGCACGGTCGCGCCGGTCACGCTGCACCACCGCACCGATTATGCCGCATCGATGATCGACGGCCGCACGGTGATGGAAGTCGATCCGAACGGGCGCTCGGCCGACGAAATCCGCCAGCTGTGGACTTATATGAACGATCGCCTCGAAAAGAATTTCCGTCGCACCGTATTCGCCGCACCGATCCCGACGCAGGGCAATTATGGCGCGGTCCGCCCGATGGGTGGTGGCTTCGGCCGCCGCATCGCTGGTCAGTGACGGGAGCGGGAACAATGGGCGAACCAAAACCTCTCGCATCGCTGAGCGCAGGCCTCCTTGCCCGCAAGGGCGGCGCGCGTCCCGCCATGCGGCGCCAGCCGCTCGGCAGCGGCCCCGCACCCCTCAACAGCGGCGGTTATGACGACCTCGGCTGGAACGACATGGGCTATGACGTCGATCCCGACCAGTCGGCCGAACCTGCACGGATGCTCGACCTGAAACCGCTTCTGACCGGCTCGGTGCTGGCGCATAATGTCGAAGCCGAACATGCGGTCGACGATGGCGTCGGCCACGAATTCCCGGCAGAGCTTTCGGGTGAATTTAACGGTTTGGCGGAGGGTTACGGCGCCGATCAGTTCGAGGCCGAAGCCCCCGAAGTCCCCGAAATCGTTCGCCAGCAGGAATCGCTCATCGAACGCGTCGCTGCGGTAGCGCGCAAGGTCGAAGCGCGTCCCGAGCCGAAGCCGAAGAAGGAAAAGGCGCCGCGCGCGCTGCGTGCCCGCGAAAAGGCGGCCTTCACGCTGCGCCTCGATGCCGAACGCCACCTGCGCCTGCGCCTTGCGAGCGCGGTGACCAACCGGTCGTCGCAGGTGATCCTGACCGATTTGCTCGACGAATATCTGTCATCGCTGCCCGAAATCGATGCGATGGCAAGCCGTCTGCCGGCCGCGCGTCCGCCGCGTCAGGTGCGGCGTTAAAGAAAAAGAGGGGGATCCGTCATGAACCGCAAGATGCTGATGAACCTGGCCGTTTCGGGCTTCGTCCTGAGCGTAGCCACGGGATGCAGCGGTATGGGCAAGATGGCCGACGCACCGTCGCGCGCCGCCGGAAAGCCCGCCGTCGCCGCCAAGTCGGCCGACCAGGCCCGCGTGGCGCTTGAAGCAGGCAAGGCCAGCAAGGCCGTCGGCCTCGCCGAAGCGGCGGTTGCGGGCAGCCCCCGCGATGCCGGTTATCGCGCGCTCCTCGGACAGGCCTATCTGAATGACGGCCGGTTTGCGTCGGCGACCGCCGCGTTGACCGAAGCGATCGAACTTGGTGCAACCGACAGCAACACGATCCTTTCGCTGACGCTGGCGCAGATCGCGCAGGGCAAGAATGCCGACGCGGTCGCGTTGCTCACGCAGCACCGCGACACGGTGCCTGCTTCGGACATTGGCCTCGCGCTCGCGCTGGCGGGTGACAGCGAAGGCGCCATCTATGTGCTGAGCGAAGCGGCGCGGGCCGAAGGTGCCAGCGCGCGCACGCGGCAGAATCTGGCGCTCGCCTTCGCTCTCTCCGGGCGCTGGGCGCAGGCGCGTATCCTGGCATCGCAGGACCTTTCCGCCGCGAAGCTCGAAGCGCGGATGGCCGAATGGTCGAAACTGGCCGAACAGCCGAGCGCACAAATCCGCGTTGCGAGCCTGATCGGTACGAAAGCACAGCAGGATGCCGGTATGCCGGTGCGCCTCGCGCTCGGCAATTTCGGTGAAACGCAGATGGCTGCGGCGGCGCCCGCGGTCGAACTCGCAAGCGCCGACCCGGCGCCTGTCGCCGCTTATGCGCCGCCGCCCCCGGTGCTGGCCGATGCGGGCAGCGCGATTCGCAGCGTCGAACTGCCGATGCCCGAGCGCGGCGTCGATGGTGTGGTGCCGGTGACCGAACTGCCGCAGCCGAAACCGGCAAGCGAAGTGATCCTCGCCGACGCGGCGCCTTATCGCGCCGCGCCGCGCGTGGCGGGCGAGGGGCGCATCCGTCCCGCGCAGCAACAGGCGATCGAACTCGCAACGGTGCTTATCCCGAAGGCGATGGGTTTTGATGCGAAGAAGCCGACCGGATGGGCGGTGCAACTCGGCGCCTATGACAGCCTCGGTATCGCCAAGGAAAAATGGGGCACGCTGAAAAAGCGGAACGGGGTTCTCGCGAATTTCCCGGCGTCGAGCCATGCTGCGACGGTGAACGGCCGCAATTTCTATCGCCTGACAGTGAACGGCCTCGCGACGCGCGCTGACGCGACGAGCCTGTGCAACCAGCTCAAGGCGCAGGGACAGACCTGCTTCATCCGCGCGATGGGCGGCAGCGAAAGCATCCAGTGGGCGGCAAAGGGCAGCCCGCTGCGCCTCGCTTCGCGCTAAGACAGATTACCGGAATATGGGGGGAGGGGCGTGGTCGCGAGACCGCGCCTCTCTGTTTTTCAGCGTGCGCGGCCGATGGCCGGGCAGCGAGAAAATGATCGGGGTGGGCCGGGCCCACCCCGCGCATCCTACAGGCCGTCGAGGCCCTTGCTGACCAGAATATTCACCGCAACGCGGCGATTCTGTGCCTTGCCCTCGGCGGTCGTATTGTCTGCCGCCGGGTCGGCTTCGGCCATCCCGGTGGGGGTCAGCATACGATAGGGCTTCCAGCCGCACGCCTGCTGAAGATGATTGACGACGCGACTCGCGCGCTTTTCGCTGAGCACCTGGTTGAGCTCTTGGCTTCCCGTGGAATCGGTGTAGCCAACGACCAGCAACAGGGCGTTGTCCATCCCCTCGGCCTGGTTTGCCGCGCTGCAGAGATCGGCTTTCGCCTGCTCGGTCAGCACCGCTTTGCCGGTGTCGAAGTTCACGTTCGTCGTCGCTTTGACATTATACTGATCGATGTCACCCACGCGGCTGCGCAGCGCTTCGGTTGCCGCCGTCTGTTCGGCAAAGCGCTGGTTGGTGCCGGTGTGGATCATGTTCGCGGTCCGGAGGTCCTTGTTCTTCAGGACGACCTGGTTCGCAACCAACCCCCCCTCCCACTGCAACGTCTCGACGGCGACCGGCAGGCCGTTGAGCAGCGAGTTAGCGGCGAGCTTGTCGCGGTCGAGGCCCAGGAAGCCGCCGCTGCTCTTGATCTTCGTGTAATCGGCGATTGCGATCGCCGTATTGTTGCCGTCGGCAGTCGTCACCTGCATCCGGCCATCGCTGCGCGCCGAGATAATGCCTTCGACCTTGGGACCCTTGGTCATCTGGTCGGGTGAGGGCAGTGTGGCGGTAACAGTCGCCATCGGCTCGGCTTCGGTCGAGTCCTGCTGCTGAGCGGCCAGCGCCGCGGGTCCGGCCAGCATGGCCAACGCCAGCATTGCCCCGGAAGTCTTGAAAACGGAACCCATACGCTACTCCTTCTGTTGGATCGGCAGGGCAGCGCATGTCCACTGGCCCCTTCAGGCAGAGCGACTCTTGATCGGGGCGAAAGTTGCGCGGGTCGTCGAGCCTCTTGCACGGCGTGCCGACAATATGGGGCGATTCAGCGCTTCTGGCGCTCGCGCGCCCGTATAAAGCCGTCGCGAGCCATGCATCGCGCGAGCCACACCTTGGTCGCGTCGCCCAGCATATCGTCGGCGCCGAGCGTCGTCGCGAGGAAGGCGGCATAGCCGATCGCGATATCGGCGATCGTGAACCGGCCGGCGACGAGCCATTCGCGCCCATCGGCGAGTGCGGCCTCGATGCTCTTCGCTCGCCCGCCAAAGAAGGCCTTGTAATCGTCGACCGCCTGCGCGAGCCGCCGTTCGGGTATTTCGACGCGCGTGTAGCGGATCATGATCGCGAGCGGGAAGGTCAGTGTCGCATCGCTGCGGTGCAGCCAGTTGCGGGCATCCCAATAATCGGCCTCGTCGCGGCGGACCTCAAGCGGGGTGCCTTCGGCGATGCGTTCGCAGATCGCGGCGGACTCGGTCATCAGCCGCCCGTCCTCGACCCAACCGGGAATGGTCATCAGCGGATTGATCGCGCGATAGTCGGGCTCGAACGCGCGCGGCGGGAATTTGAGCAGACGCAGGTCGACGTCGATCCCGGCTTCCTCGACCGCCCACAGACAACGCAGCGACCGCGCGTCGGGGCAATGATAAAGTATCGGGCGAGAGTCCTTTTGCGTCATGCGGCAACCTCCTTCGGCCGGTCGATATGGCGGCGATGCTCGCGCCAGGCGATGAACAGCCCCGACGCGACGATCAGCGGCGCACCGACCCATGTCGTGTCGGCGGGGAGGGTTCCAAAGAACCACCAGCCCGCGGCAATCGCCCACAGCAGGCTCGAATAGTCCATCGGGATGACGACCGACACGGGCGCGAGACGCAGCGCGCCGGTCAGCGACATCTGGACGATCGCGCCGAGGAAGCCGAGTCCGGCGAGCAGCAGCCATTCACGACCGTCATGCGGCGTGATGACAAAGGGCAGGGCGATCCCGAGCGGGATCATCGACAGCAGGCTGAACCAGAAGACGATCGTCGCGGCATTCTCGGTGCGGCCGAGGTCGCGCACCGCAATTGTAATCAGCGCGGTCATGATCGCGCCGCCCAGCGCCACCAGCGTGCCAAGGCCATGTTCGCCGCCGAATCCGCCCGCGAAGCTCGCCATGGGGTTGAGCACGACGAGCACGCCGACGAAGCCGAGAATCACCGCGCTCCAGCGTTGCCATCCGGTCGCTTCGCCGAGCAGCAGCGCGGCAAAGATAACCGCGAAGATCGGCACCGACAGGCTGATCGTCGTCGCCTCGGCCATCGGCAACAGGATCATCGCGCCGAAATTGCACGCCATACCGGCGAGGCCCATCAGCATCCTCCGGCCGTGCGCGCCGATCCGGTTTGTCTTCAGCGACGCGAGGCCGCCCGTCGCCATCACCCAGACGAGGAGGAAGGGCAGGACGAGCGCCTGCCGCCAGAAAAGGCTTTCGATGACATGGATGCCCGCGGCGTCGATATATTTGACCAGCACGAACATCAGCGACAGGCTGATCATCGCCAGCAGGCGAAGCCCGATCCCGCCCAGATAATTCTGCGGGGCCGCCGTCGACGGGGGCGCGGAGGGGGCAGGGAGTGGCGCGTCGCTCATGCGAAATTGCGCATATCAGTCCGATTGCAGGGTGCAACCCGTCATCCCTCTTGCCCCGTCCCCGCAATCCGGCTAGTGGCCCACTCCGGCCTAGGGGTATAGCTCAGTTGGTAGAGCATCGGTCTCCAAAACCGAGGGTCGTAGGTTCGAGTCCTACTGCCCCTGCCAGGCCACCATGACGAGGCCACGTCCTCCCCGCGCAGTGCCGCGGGTTCCAAGTCCGGGACGGCCCGGCAGTCCTTGAAGGAGGCTGCCATGGCCTGGGTATATTTGACGATCGCCGGACTGTTCGAAATCGTGTGGGCTTATTCGATGAAGCAGTCCGAGGGCTTCACGCGTCCCGGCGCGACCGCGATCACGATTGTCGCGATGATCGTGAGCTTCGCCTTACTGTCGCTGTCGATGAAATCGTTGCCGCTCGGCACCGCTTACACGATCTGGACCGGGATCGGCGCGGTCGGCGCGTTCCTCGTCGGCATCTTCGTCCTTGGCGAACAGGCGAATGCGATGCGCATCGGCGCGGCGGTCCTGATCGTCAGCGGCCTGTTGCTGATGAAGCTGTCCTCGCCCGTCTGAGCCGGCCCACGCTCTAATCAGCGAGGCCACGTCCTCCCCGGCGCCTTTCCGCAAAGGCGTCGGCATCAGGTCCGGGACGGCCCGGCGACTTCGAAGGAGGCCGCCGTGCTGTCCCAATCCGTGTCCGGCGCCAATCCGGCGTCGTCATCCGCGCTGCTGATCGAATATCTTCCGATCCTGATCTTCCTCGGGGTTGCGCTGGCGCTGTCGCTGCTGTTCGTCTTCCTGCCGATGGCGGTGTCGCGCTTCACCGGCGCCCATGCGCCCGACAGCGAGAAACTTTCCGAATATGAATGCGGCTTCCCCGCATTCGAGGCACCGCGCAAGCCGTTCGACGTCCGCTTCTATCTCGTCGCGATCCTGTTCATCATCTTCGACCTCGAGGCCGCCTTCCTCTTTCCCTGGGCGGTGGTCGTCGACGATCTCGGCTGGGAGGCGTGGGGCGCGATGATGGTCTTCCTCGGCATCCTGACGATCGGCTTCATCTACGAATGGAAGAAGGGCGCGCTCGACTGGGACTGACCATGGGGCGGGAAGGCGGCCGCTCTATGTCATAGCAGGATGTGGCAGATGCCGGGTTGCGGGGTGACGATACCGTGCGTGATTCGGGCGAGCGCGCTCTCGTCGACCCGTCCAGCGTCGGCGAGTTCGACCCTGAAACGGCCATGAAGTGCGCGCACAGTACGGACATTGGCATCGCCGCCGAGCGCGTCGACGATTTCCGCGGGGAGCCCCGAGGCATCGGTGCCGCCCGCCACGACCGGGGTGAGCGTCGCGGCCGCGGCAGCGCCGCTCCACGCCAGCGCGCCGCGGATTTCCTCGGCGACCAGATCGGCGATCGGTCCGAGCACGACCTGCACGGCCCTTTCGGACGGGCGGACGATACCACGCGCGCCGAGCGCGGTGAGCGCGCCGTCGTCGATCGCCTGGCTGTCGGCGACGATCAGGCGGAGGCGCGTGGTGCAGGCATCGACGCTGACGAGGTTGGCCGCACCGCCGAGCGCCGCGACAAAGGCTTCTGCGCGCGCCCCGCCTGCCGATGCCTTTGCGGTTTCGGCGACCACACCCGTTTCGCGTCCGGGGGTCGCGAGGTCGAAGCGGCGGATGAAGAAGCGGAACAGGCCGTAATAGAGCAGGGCATAGGCCGCGCCGATGGGCAGCAGCAGCCACGGCCGCGTCGCGAGGCGGAAGTTCAGAACATAGTCGAACAGCCCCGCCGAAAAGCCGAAGCCGAGCTTGATGTCGAGCGCGTTCATGAGCGCCATCGAGGCGCCGGTGAGCAGCGCGTGGATCGCATAGAGCAGGGGCGCGACGAACATGAAGGTGAACTCGATCGGTTCGGTCACCCCGGTCAGGAAGCTGGTGAAGGCAAGGCTGAAGAGCATCCCGCCGACAGCCTTGCGCCGCTCGGGCCGTGCTTCGTGATACATGGCGAGACATGCGGCGGGCAGGCCGAACATCATCACGGGGAAGAACCCGCTCATGAATGCCCCTGCGTTGGGGTCGCCCGCAAAAAAGCGGCGCAGATCGCCCGTCGCGCCCTCGAAATCACCGACGACGAACCAGGCGGCATTGTTGATGATATGGTGCAGCCCGGTGACGATCAGCAGCCGGTTGAGCGTGCCATAGACGAACAGGCCGATCTCGCCCGAGGCCACGACTGCACGGCTCGCCGTATCGATCGCGCCGCTGATATGCGCATAGCTATAGCCGACCAGCGCCGCGAGCAGCAGCCCGGCGACCCCGCTCGCGATCGGCACGAAGCGGCGGCCGCCGAAGAAAGCGAGATATTCGGGGAGCGCGATCGTTGCGAAGCGATTGTAGAAATGGCCGCCGATGAGACCCGAGATGATTCCCACGGGGACCTCGAGCCGGTCGATGAGCCCGACCGCCCATTGCTTCGCCGTCAGCGCTGCTGCGGCCTCGGGAAGCCCTGCGCCGATGTCGGGCGGTGCGACCATGAAGGTCTGCGCACCATTGGTGGTGACGAAATAGCACACGACCCCGGCGAGCGCCGCTGCGCCATTGCCGTCGCGCGCGAAACCGACCGCAACACCGATCGCGAAGAGAATGCCGAGATTGTCGAAGATCGCGGCGCCCGCGGCCGAGATGAAGGCGATGTCGAGCAGATCGGGCTGGCCGATGCGGAGCAGCAGGCCCGCGATCGGCAGCACCGCGATCGGCAGCATCAGCGCGCGGCCGAGCGGCTGGAGCGTTTCGAGAATCTTCCTCATCGCCGTGTCTCCTCGAATGCGCGGGCGAGCGCGCGAATCTCGGCCGCCGACTTGCATTGCAGCGCAAGCCCGGCATGCGCGCGGGCCTCGACCAGCGTCAGGCCGCGCACGATCTGTTTCGCTTCGGCAACGAAGCCGGGAACCGCCGACAGTTCGGTGACGCCGAGGCCGATCAGGATCGGCAGCGCCGCGGGGTCGGAGGCGAGGCCGCCGCACACCCCGACCCAGCGTCCATGAACGGCGGCGAGGCGGCAGGTCTCGCCGATCATGCGGAGCACCGCGGGGTGCATCGCGTCGACCCCGGCGGCGACCGCCGGATTGCCGCGGTCCATCGCGAGCACATATTGAGTAAGGTCGTTGGTGCCGATCGACAGGAAATCGGCCTCGGCGGCGAGCAGGTCGGCGGTCATCGCCGCCGCTGGCGTTTCGACCATGACCCCGACCTCGACCGGCGTCGCGATCCCCATCTCGCCGCGCAGCCGCTCGACGATCGCCCGCACCTGCCGCAGCTCGTCGACGCTCGCGACCATCGGGATCATGATCCTGCACTGGCCGACGGGTTCCACGCGCAGGATCGCGCGGAGCTGCGTTTCGAGCAGGTCGGGCCGTGCGAGCGCGACGCGGATGCCGCGCTGACCAAGCGCCGGATTTTCCTCGGCATCGATCGGGATATAGGCGGCGGGCTTGTCGCCGCCGATGTCGAGCAGGCGGATGATCACGGGCTGACCCGCGAGCGCATCGGCAATCCCCTGATAGGCGGCGTGCTGTTCGTCCTCCGATGGCGCGTTGTCGCGATCGAGAAACAGGAATTCGCTGCGCACGAGCCCCGATCCTTCGGCGCCCTGCTCCGCGGCGAGCGCGGCATCCTCGACGGTGCCGATATTGGCGAAGACTTCGATGCGCGTGCCGTCGGCGCTGTGGCACGCGTCTCTGGCCGCCGCTTGCGCGGCTTCGCGCCGGGCATCGCGCTTTGCGAGCCGCGCCGTGAACATGTCGGCGTCGGCGGCCGACGGGTGGGCGGTGACATGCCCCAGCTCGGCATCGAGCAGCAGCGGCGTGCCATCCTCGACCGCGCCGAGCGCATCGCCCATCGCGACGAGGGCGGGAAGTCCCATGCCCGCGCACAGGATCGCGACATGCGAGGTCGGGCCGCCGCGCGCGAGGCAGATGCCTGCGGGTTTCGCTGCCGCGAGCGTGACAAGCTGCGACGGCAACAGGTCGTCGGCGACCACGATCGCGCCCGCCGGGACTGCGGCCCCGTCGAGCGGGGTGCCGGTCAGCGTCGCCAGCAATTGCCGCTCGATATCGACGAGGTCGTCGACGCGTTCGATCAGGTGCGCGTTGCCCGTCGCGCGGATCGCGGCGATCTGGTCGTGGATCGCGCCGCGCCAGGCGAAACCGGCGCTGTTGCCTGCCGCGATCCGGCTTTCGGCGGCGGCGAGCAGTTCGGGGTCGTCGATCAGTGCGAGATGCGCCTGCATCACCGACGCAACGCTGCCGCTTGCGCTGCCGGCGCGCGCGGCAATGCTGGCGCGCACCTCGCCGCGCGCGGCGAGCAGCGCCGCGCGTTCCTCGACCGCTCCCGTGCCCTCGCGCGCCACGGCAATTTCGGCCTGTCGCAGTCGCGCTGCCGGCCCCATGGCGAGGCCGGGGGAGGCGATGACCCCGCCAATCTGTCCCGCGCGTAGCGGTGTGGCAGGAGCGGGCGCAACCGGTGCCGCCGCGGGCTTGCCCTCGCCCATATCGGTCGCCAGCAGCGCGACGATCGCCGCCAGCGCCGCCTCGGCATCGTCGCCGCGCGCCTGCACCACCACCTCGTCGCCGAACGCGGTGCCGAGCGCGAGGAGGGCAACGGTGCTGCGCGCATCGCCGCGCTTGTCGCCGTTCAGCAAACGCACGTCGGCCTCGAAACCGCGCGCGACCTCGCCGATCCGCGCTGCGGGGCGCGCGTGAATGCCGTGCGGCAGCGACAGCGTCACCGCCTGCTCGACCACCGTGCCGTCGTCCGAGCGGCGGCGCGCCTCGGCCTGCACGGGGACGAGCGTCATCAGCGCCTCGCACGCGCCGATCGCGCAGCCGGTGGTGCGGCGGCTGATCGCGAACGCCTCGGCATTGGTGACGATTACGGGGGTGATCAGGCTGGTCGCGGCGAGCGCCACAGCATCGAGGTCGAAGCGGATCAGCGGGTCGCCGCGAGCTACCGTCTGCCCGGCGGCGACGAGTGGGCTGAAACCTTCGCCCTTCAGCATGACCGTATCGAGCCCGATATGAATGAGTATCTCGGCACCCTCCGCGCTGCGCAGCGACACCGCGTGGCCGGCATCGTGGATCGTCACAACCTCGCCGTCGAAGGGCGCGACGACGGTGTCGCCGAGCGGCTGGATCGCGACGCCGTCGCCCATCATCCGCTGGGCAAAGACCGGATCGGGAACGCTGTCCAGCGTCGTCGCCCATCCTCTGAGCGGAGAGGTGATGATCAGGCTCATCGATTTAATCCCCAAAACTTCCGCCGCTTGTTTGTGCGGCTTGTGTATCATTGTGCGGCGTGAGCCAGGTCCGATGCCGTTTCGGGGACGATCCGTCCCCCAATCCATGTCGCGCGCGGTTCGAGCGCGGTGTTCAGCCAGGCCCAGTCGGCGCGCTGCCCCGGTGCGATTGCGCCGATGCGATCCTCCAGCGACAGGAAAGCCGCGGGCGTTGCGCTCGCCATCGCCGACACATCGGGCACCGGCAGACCCGTGACCTCGACTGTCTTGCGCAGCGCCGAGGCCATGTCGAGATGCGTGCCCGCGAGCGTGCCGTCCTCGAAAATGCAGACGCCGTCCTTCACCGCGATGCGCTTGCCCTGCAGCGTGAATTCGCTGACGTCGGTTCCGACGCTCGGCATCGCATCGGTTACGAGCATGATGCGGTCCTTGCCCTTCGCGCGGACCGCAAGGCGGACGACGGCGGGGTGCAAATGCACGTCGTCGACGATCAGCCCGCACCAGGTGTCCGAATCGAATGCCGCCCCGACCGCGCCGGGCTGGCGGTGGTGGAGCGGCGACATCGCGTTGAACAAATGGGTGAAGCCCGAAAGGCCCGCGGCGATCGCGCGCTGCGCCTCGTCATAGGTCGCGTCGCTATGCCCCGCGCTGACGATCACGCCGTGGTGGACGAGGGTGCGGATATCCTCCTCGTCGCATAGTTCAGGTGCGAGGGTCAGCATCACGCGACCGCGATGCGGCGCGGTGAGCGTCGCGAGGATGTCGGCGTCGAGGCGGCGGATACGATGCGCCTCGTGGATGCCGCGCTTCACCTCGTTGATGAACGGGCCCTCGATATGGATGCCGACAACGCCGGGGACACCCTGCTCGATCGCGGCATCGACCGCGGCGAGCGCGGCAGCGATCTGCGCCGGCGTGTCGCTGATCAGCGTCGGCAGGAAAGCGGTGGTGCCATAGCGCGCATGCGCTGCGCCGATCGCGGCGATCGCCTCGACGTCGACCTGATCGTTGAACAGCACGCCGCCGCCGCCATTCACCTGCGTGTCGACGAAGCCCGGCAGCAGCCAGCCGCCGCCGAGGTCGATCTCGCGATCCGCAGGCGCATCGCCGACCGCGGACACGGCGGTGACGACGCCGTCGGCAACGGCGATATCCGCCGCGCCGACGGCGCCGCCCGGCAGTGCGACCCGGCCGTTGTGGAAACGAAAGATCATAAAGTCTCGGTAACCTTGTTGAGATGCGGAGGCGAGTCGGGGTTATGGCCGCGGGCGAGCGCCAGCGCGCTTGCCATGCGGTAAAAGCTCTGGATCATCAGGATCGGTTCGATCGCCGGATGCGCTGCGATCGCGGGCAGGTCTCCGCCCACCGGATCGGCAAGCAGGACGGTCGCGTTCCGGGCGCGGAATTCATCGGCGACGGTGCGAACGCCCGCAGCGGCGCGGTCGGTGCCGCCGAACGCGAGGACGTGAAAGGCCGCGCCGACGATCGCCATCGGGCCGTGACGCACCTCGGCGGCGCTAAAGCTTTCGGCGTGGAGCCCCGAGGTCTCCTTGAATTTGAGCGCCGCCTCCTGCGCCACGCCAAGGCCATAACCGCGTCCGAGGACGAACAGGTTCGTCGCGCCCTGAAACGCGCCGACCGCGGGCGACCAGTCGAGCGCGAATGCTTGCATGAGCTGGGCGGGGAGGGCGGTCAGCGCGGTGTCGAGCGCCGCATCTCCAGTCCAGGCGGCAACGAGTGCCGCGATGGCGGCGAGCGAGGCGATATAGGATTTGGTCGCCGCCACCGACCGCTCGACACCCGCCGAAAGCGGGATGATGACGTCGGCAAGGTCCGCGAGTGGAGAGCTTTCGGCATTGACCAGCGCGACGACGAACGCGCCGGCATCGCGCTGTTGTTGGACGGCGGCGAGCAGGTCGGGGCTTTTCCCCGATTGCGAGATCGCAAGGCACAGCCGGTTCCCGGCAACGGCGGGGGCGTCATAGAGCGAGGCGATCGACAGCGCCGCCGATGCGGTCGGCGTCCCCGTCATCGTTTCGATCAGATATTTTGCATAGGTCGCGGCATGATCGGACGACCCGCGCGCGCAGGTGACGACGGCGACGGGGGGCGCGGCGCGCAGACGCTGGCCGATTGCCGCGAACGCCTCGCGATTTGCGGCGAGCATTGCTGCGACCGCCGTCGCCGCTTCACCCGCTTCCTGCGCCATCAGCGTTTGTCGTCCGTCTGATGCGGCGTTCGGCGTCATGAAATCCTGTCTCCCGGTCGGTGCTATGCGGTCACTCGATATATTGGTACTATATAGGTTATATATGTCCTATCAAGATATATGTTTGCTGCGGCCGGATTTTGACCGGAAACCTCTTGAAGAGCAGCCGTTTTATCGGATTTCAGTCATTCTTTGTTGCATGTTTTATGGCCACGGCCGGGCTGCGGGTGGTGGGTAGTCTTGTAGCGTATTGGTAATAAACGGCGGTCGATTGGTCCTGTGCAGATCGTGGAGACCGCGAGGATTCGGTTGCGCATTGCGTTGCAGGCGCGGGCCGCCGCGAGGCCTGGCCGGGGTTCGCGCAGGAGCTTTCTTGCGAGGCCTATCCGTTGAGTTCCGCCACGACGTCATAAGCATCGCCGCGATAATAGCTTTGGGTGAATTCCGCCGTGCGTCCGTCGGACAGGAACCCGCGCCGTTCGATGAACAGGCCGGGGGTTCCGGCCTCGATCCCGAGCACTTCTGCCTGCTCGGCGGTGAAGGCGACCGCGCGTAGTCGTTGCAGCGCGCGCACGGGCAGGTGTCCCGCCGCTTCGAGCGCCTCATAGAGCGATGCGCCGACCGCCTCGACCGATGGCAGACAGTAAGCGGGGATCGTCGCATATTCGAGTGCCATCGACGTATCGTCGGCGTACCGTATGCGGTGGAAGCGATAGACGAGCGAGCCGGGCGAGAGGCCGAGCGACAGCGCTTCCTCCGGGGTCACCGCGCCCGCGGTCCTGCTCACCCATTTGCTGTGCGGCTTGCGCCCGCGTGAGACCATGTCTTCCGAAAAGGAGGTGAGCTTGGAGAAGCTCTTCTCGACGCGCGGCCGGGTGACGAAGGTGCCCGCGCCGCGGCGGCGCGTGACGATGCCGTCGCCGACGAGCCCGTCGATCGCCTTGCGCACCGTGATGCGCGAGACGTCGAATTCCTCGGCAAGGTCGCGTTCGGTCGGGATGGCCTCTTCGGCCTTCACCACCTGCCCCTCGATCGCATCGCGCAGGATCTTCTGCAGTTGCAGGTAAAGCGGTGTCGGATCATTCTTCTGGAGCGGGCCCACGCGTTCGATCAATGACAAGGGCGATGCTCCACATAATGGTCCCGGCGTGCCGGTCGATAAGACCAGCGATAGCGCAACATGTGTTGCATTGGTATCTTTAGTCAAGCTTGCTGCGAATTATTCGCGCGAAATTCCGCGCATGATCGCTTTGGGCGATCCATAATCCGGGCCATTCCGAGGTCGCTCCCATGCCATCGCGCCGCCCGCCTTTTTCTGCGGCAGGGCGCGGCGTCTCCTCGATCCTCGCGGGACGTCTTATGTGATGTAGCGGCACCCGCTGCGCTCTGTGCTGATGGCATCGGCTTTGGTCGCATTTATGCCATGTGTGCCGACAAGGTTGCGATAGGACCAATTTGCATTTTCGCTGCCCGGATGATCTGCGTAAAAGGGGAGGCCGGGGCCGCGCGCAGTCGTGGCATAGCAGTCGGCTCAGTGTCTTTGCGCTCCTTGAGCGCGGTGAGGTGGCCAGCCATGGCGGGAGGCGGCTATTCCGCTGCGGTCGCCGCTGATAGCAATACTAATGTAAAACCAATCGAGATCGGCGCGCTACGGAGAAAAGCACGGATATCTGGTGTATTGCGACTCATTCCTCCGGTTCCGCCGAATTCGAAAGGCATTGACCAGTCCCGGACTGCATGACAAATTAGATACAAATTATAGAATGGGAGACGGTGGATGCGGGCTGCGGGATGGGTGACGATGGCCATGGCGGCGCTGGCCGCGCCGTCGGCGCTGGCGGCGGAAGCGCCTTCGCAGGGTGCGCTCGACCGTCTCGCCGACACGCTCGGCTACCGCCTCACCATGGTCGACAATGGCCCGGCTTGCCCGGCCGGAATCGACGGATGCTTCCTGTCGACGATCACGCTGACGCTGCCCGACACGCTGCCCGCCGACATACCGACGAAGGGGCTCTCGCTCTATTTCAGCTTCGTCAACTGGCTGCCGCTGGTCGAAAGCGACATCTTCACCCACCGGCTGGTCAACGGCGATGTCCAGCAACTGACGCTGAAACCCGGTGCCACGCTGCGTCCCGGCGCGAAGCATGAAATCAAGCTGTGGGGTGTCGGGTCGAACTTCTCGAAAGCGTTCGGCATGCCCAACGCTTATCTGATCGCCGACGGACTGAAGCCGCGAACGGTCGCCGCGACGCGGGCGGCGATCGATCCCGAAACGGGCCTCGAAACCCTGCCTTTCGTCGCGCCGATGACCGACGAAGCGCGGCTTGCGACCAAGAGCACCGCCGACAAGACGCGCTGGCTGACCGCCGCGCGCGCTTTCGACGTGCAGGCCGCGCGGCTGGCGCCCGAAACAAAGGGCGTGGTGATCCTGCCGAAGCCGGCAAGCGCGGTGCAGGGCAAGGGCGTGGTAGACCTCGGCCGCGGTATTGCACTGACGCTCAACGGCGTCGATCGCGGTGCCGTCGCGCCGGCGCTCGCTTCGCTGGGGGCAAGGGAAGGTGGCGCGCTGCCGCTCACGGTCCGCATCGACCCCGCCGTAGCAACCAGGGCGGAGGGCTATATTCTCGACGCCCGGCCGTCGGGCATCGCGATCACCGCGCACGACGCCGCGGGCGCAAGCCACGCGCTGCGTTCGCTCGCGCAGCAGGCGGCGTTCGAGAAAGGAAAGCTAACCCGGCTCCACGTCGAGGATGCTCCCGAATATGGCTTCCGCGGCCTGCACATCGATCTGGGGCGCAATTTCCACAGCCGCGACCAGATATTGAAGATCGTCGAGGCGATGGCGGCGTACAAGCTCAACAAGCTCCACCTGCACCTCGCCGACGACGAAGGCTGGCGCATCGAAATCCCGGCGCTGCCCGAACTCGCCGAAATCGGATCGAAACGCTGCCATGATCCGTCCGAGAAGACATGTCTCCTGCCGCAACTCGGTGCCGGTCCCGATGGGACGAGCGGCGTCAACGGCTATCTTTCCACCGCCGACTATATCGCGATCGTCAAGGCGGCGGCGGCGCGGCAGATCGAAGTGATCCCGTCGATCGACATGCCCGGCCACAGCCGCGCCGCGGTCAAGGCGATGGAAGCGCGCCATGCCCGGCTTGCGGCCGCTGGCAAGAAGGCCGAGGCCGAACAATATCGCCTGATCGATCCCGCCGACACAACCGGATATCGCAGCGTCCAGCACTATAGCGACAACACGCTGAACGTCTGCCTGCCCGCGACCTACCGCTTCGTCGATACCGTTGCCGATGCGCTTGCCGCCATGCACCAGCAGGCGGGGGCGCCGCTCAAAACTTTCCACCTCGGCGCCGACGAGACCGCGGGCGCGTGGGTCAAATCGCCCGCGTGCAGGGCGATGATCGCCGAAAATGGCGGCGACGCGGGCAAACTCACCCCGCGCTTCATCGAACGCGTGACGAAAAACCTCGCCGCGAAGGGGCTGCGCGCCGGTGGCTGGAGCGACGGTATGGGGCATACTGAAACGGCGAACATGCCGAAGCAGGTTCAGACGAATATCTGGGGCGTACTCCACGCCGGCGCGATCCGCGAGGCGCACGACCAGTTGAACCGTGGTTGGGACGTCGTGCTGTCGATCCCCGATCTCGGTTATTTCGACATGCCCTATGCGCCGCATCCCGACGAGAGCGGCTATAACTGGGCCTCGCGCGGGGTCGATCCGTATCAGGTCTTCGGCTTCATGCCCGATAACCTGCCCGCCAACGCCGCGACGACCCGCAACATCCAGGCCGAGGGCAAGCCGATCGACGACAAACCGGCCCTGCAACCCGGACACCGCATTGCGGGGCTTCAGGCGCAATTGTGGAGCGAGACGACGCGCACCGACGCGCAGGTCGACTACATGCTCTTCCCGCGTCTGCTCGCGCTCGCCGAGCGTGCGTGGAGCCCGGCGCCATGGACCCCCGCCTATCAGGCGGGCGCGCGCTATGAATGGGGAGACAAACGCGTCGATGCCGCAAAACTGAAAGCGGGCTGGCAGGATTTCGCCGGGCGTACCGCGGCGCAGTTCCCGGTGCTCGAAAAGATCGGCGTCGCCTATCGCGTTGCGCCGCCGGGCGCGCGGATCGCGAACGGCAAGCTCGAGGCGAACAGCATGTTCCCCGGCACCCCGATCGAATATCGTATCGAGGGCGGGGCGTGGACGCGCTATGCCGGCCCCGTCGTGGTCAGCGGCGCGGCAGAGCTGCGTAGCCGCTCCGCCGACGGCAAGCGCGCCAGCCGGACGGTCCGGGTCGAACCCGCCCGGTAAGGGGCCGGGAGATCCGGCGCGGTGCACATGGTCGACCGCCGCAACGGCGGGAGCGGCTAGGCGGCCTTCATCCACACGACCAGTGCAAAGCGCGTCGTGCGCACGGGCAAGGTGCGGTGCGGGGTGAAGCGGTCGAGGAACAGCGCCGTCCCCGCCGGACACGCGGGCTGCACCCGCGGCAATCCCGCGAGCCGCCATTCGGGAATTTCGAAGCCGTCGTCGCCCTCGCTCGCGAGCGGGGCGGGCTGGCGCCCCGCCGCAATCTCCAGACCTCCGCTCGCGGGCCCGGCATCGCTTAGCGGAATCCACGCGGTCACCACGACTTTGCCGCACCCGGTGCCGTCGTCGCGCGCCACGTCGCTGTGCCAGGCGTGGCGGTGCTCGGGAAAGCAGGCGATACTCGCGCGGACGCGCACGATCTTGCCCGCCAGCGCACGGCCGCTCAACGCTTCCGCCGTCTCGATCAACCGCGGATCGTTCGCCAGCGCCTGCAGCCGCTCGCCGCGATGCGCGTCGGTGCAGACCGCAACGCGCAGCAGGTTCGCGACGCTGCGTTCGTGCGCGTACACGTGGTCGATCCGCTCGTTCAGCGGAGCATCGGGGCAGCTCTGCTCGAAGGGCAGGTAGAGCGCGCGCGACACGCGGTCGATATGTTCGGCGATATCAGCTGCTGCCGCGCGAACCAGTTCAGGGTCGAACAGCGGCACTGCAGCATAGCCTTGCCCGGCGAACAGCGCCTCGTCCGTCACCGCGCGCGCCCGAACAGCGTGATCGTCGGCCATTCGTCGCCCGCCTCGACCACAGCATCGATCCCGTAAACCGCGCGCAGCCGTTCGGCGGTCAGCACCTCGGCGGGCGTTCCGTCGGCGACGATCCGTCCATCGTCGATCAGCAGCAACCGGTCGCAATAACGCGCCGCCAGCGTCAGGTCGTGCAGCACTGCGATGACCAGCGCGCCGCCCGCCGCTTCGGCGCGCAGCATGTCCATCACGTCGATCTGGTGTCCGGGGTCGAGGCTTGCGAGCGGTTCGTCGGCGATCAGCGCGGGCGCCTCGACCGCCAGCGCGCGCGCGAACAGGACACGTGCGCGTTCGCCGCCCGACAGCTCGGTTGCGATCCGGTCGCGCAGGTCGAGCACGTCGGCGCGCGCCATCGCGCGCTCGATCGCCGCCGTGTCGGCGTCCGAAATTCGCGACATCGGCGCAAGGTGCGGCAACCGCCCCAGCCCGACGAGCCGTTCGACCGTGAGCGGCCAGTGGAGCGTTTGCCCCTGCGGAACATAGGCGATCCGCCGCGCGAGGTCGGCGCGCGGCATCGCGGCGGCATCGGCGCCATCGACGCGTATCGTGCCGGTGGCCGGCACCAGCGCGAGCATCGCGCGCGCCAGCGTCGACTTGCCCGCACCATTGGGGCCGACGATCCCGGTCAGTATTCCGGGGCCGAACGTGGCGCTGACATCGTGCACGACGGCACGGCGGCCGAGCGTGACGCCGACATGATCGAGGGTGATGCTCACCATATCCGTCGCTCCCGCATCAGGTGGACAAGGAAGACGGGGACGCCGAGGAAGGCGGTGACGACGCCGAGCTTGAGCTCGTTCGTCGTCGGGATGATCCGCACGCCAAGGTCGGCGAGCGTCAGCAGCGCCGCGCCGCCGATCGCCGAGGGCAGCAGGATCGCCGACGGGCTGCGGTCGGTGAGCGGGCGGATCAGGTGCGGCACGATCAGCCCGACGAAGCCGATCGCGCCTGCCACCGCAACCGCACCGCCGACGCCGATTGCCGTGCCGACAAGCAGGCGGAGCCGCGTGCGGCGGAGGTCGGTGCCGAGCGCCTGCGCCGCGTCCTCGCCGAGCGTCAGCGCGTCGAGCGCGCGGCCGTTCCACAGCAGCATCGCGGTGCCGATCGCGATGCACGGAAGCGCGATCCACACATGGTCGAACGACCGGTTCTCGAGGCTACCGAGCAGCCAGGTCATGATCTCCATCGCCGCGAAGGGGTTGGGTGACAGGTTCAGCGCAAGGCTCGTCCCCGCGACCGCGAGCGTCCCCACTGCGATCCCCGCGAGGATCAGGGTCAACGGGCTTTCCGCCTTGCCCGCGAGCACGAACAGCAAGGCGAGCGACACGAGCGCGCCGCCGGTCGCGAGCAGGGGCAGCACCACGGGATGGATCTCGGCCAGCCCGAAATAGATCGCCGCGACGCCGCCGAGCGCCGCCGCATTCGACGTGCCGAGGACCGAAGGTTCGGCGAGCGGGTTGCGCAGATAGCCTTGCAACGCCGCGCCCGCGAGGCCGAGCATCGCGCCGACCGCGAGCGCGAGCAGGGTGCGCGGCAGGCGCAGGTCGAAGAGGATGACGCTGGCAACCATATCGCCGTCGCCTGTCGCCGCGGCGATCAATCGCGTGACCGACAGGTCGACCGCACCGAACAGCAGCGACGCGGTCGCGGCCGCCAGCGTCAGCGCCGACAGTGCCGCGATCAGCGACCAGCGGGGCAGGGCCAGGCGGTTCATGCGCCACCCCCGTCGAGTTTCGCGATCTGCGCCGCCATGCTCCGGGCGGCCTGTGTATAGGCGGGGCTGCCGCACACGGTCCACGCCTGCGGGACGCTGATGCGCGGGATATCCTTCAACGCGGGATGGTGCAGCATTTCGCTCCCCTGATCGGTGACCTTGTCGGTCGCGCTCTCGACGATGAGATAGTCGGGCCGGGCCGCGACCATTTCCTCGAGGCTCAACTGCGACAGCGGCGGCTTGCCGAGCTTTCCGGCGAGATTGACCAGCCCGACACGCCCCATCAGTTCGTCGATCAGCGTGCCGGTGCCGGTCATATAGCCGCGGCGCTGATAATAGGCGGCGACGCGGCCCTTGCCGGGCTTGGACAAGCCCGCGAGCTCGCCTTGCATCCGCGCAATCAGCGCATCGCCCCGCGCGGGATGGCCGATGGCGACGGCAGTCTGGCGGATCGACGTATAGATTTCACCGAGCGTGTTTGCGGTGTCGAGGTCGAGCAACGGGTAGTTCTGCTGCGGCAGCGCGCGGAGTGCCGCGCTCCGGCTCGCCGGCATGCCGACGATCAGATCGGGTTCGATCGCCAATATCTGCTCGGCCGAATTGCTGAGCAGCGGGATGCCGTGCGCCTTTTCCGCCTCGCCCGACATTTCGGTGTCGGTGGCGTTTTTCGTCAACCCGGCGATCTGTCCGCGGTCAGCGAGCGCGAGGACGAGCTGGTCGGCGCAGAGGTTGATCGACACGATGCGCTGCGGAAGCGCGGGCGCTTTTGCGGACGGGGTGGGGGAGGCCGCCCACAACAGCCCCGCACCGCCCGACAGCGCCGCAAGCGCCAGAAGGACGCGGCGCTGCATCAGAACTCGATCCCTCGCTGCGCTTTCACATTCTGCTCGCGGAACGGATGCTTCACCTGCGTCATCTCGGTGACGAGGTCGGCTGCGTCGATCAGCTCCTGCGGCGCGTTGCGGCCGGTAATGATGAGATGCGTCATATGCGGTTTGCCCTCGATCGCTTCGAGCACGTCGCCCACCGGCAGATAATCATAGCGCAGCACGATATTCAGCTCGTCGGCGATCACCATCGCATAGGAGGGATCGGCGATCATGCGCTTCACCTCGTCCCACGCGGTGCGCGCCACCGCGATGTCGCGACTGCGGTCCTGCGTGTCCCAGGTGAAACCTTCACCCATCGGCTTGAATTCGATCAGGTCCGGGAAGCGATCGAACACCGCTTTTTCGCCCGTCGCCATCGCGCCCTTCACGAACTGCACCACGCCGACCTTCATGCCGTGGCCGATTGCGCGCACCGCCATGCCGAGCGCGGCCGAAGTCTTGCCCTTGCCGGGGCCGGTGTGGACGATCACCAGACCCTTTTCGACGGTCTTCGCCGCGACCTTTTTGTTTTGCGCGGCCTGGATCTTCTTCATCTTCGCCGCATGTTCGGCATCGGTGCGCGCCTTCATCAGAAACGCGCCCGCACGCCGCCATAGGCGGCCCGGCCATAGGTGCCGTAGCCCGCCGCGGTTGCGTAATCGGCGTCGAACAGATTGTCGACGCGGCCGTAAATCTCGAAATGGCCGCCTACGGGGAAGGACGCGCGAATACCCGCGAGCGCATAGCCGTCGAGCGGCACATTGTTCGCCGCATCGTCGAAACTGTCGCCGACCAGCGTCAGCGTCGCGCCGGTCGACAGGCCGAACGACCAGTCATAATCGGCCGACAGGCTGACCGCGTGCGCGGCACGGCGGGGCAGGCGCTTGCCGTCGAACGCCGGGCGCCCCGACCGGTCGCGCGCGTCGATATAGCTGTACGATGCGGTGACGTTCAGCGCGTCGACGGGCTTCAGTGCCAGCGTCGCCTCGACTCCCTTGGCGCGCGTGCGGTCGATATTGCCATAGGTGAAGGTCGCATTGTCGTAATTGATCTGGTCGTTCGTGTTGCGCAGGAACGCGGTCAGCGAGACGAGCGCACGGCCGTTCGCAAGACTTTGGTCGATACCGATGTCATAGCTTTTCGACCGTTCGGGGCGGAGCGCGGCATTGCCGCTGAACGCGTCGTAAAGCTGGTACAGCGACGGTGCCTTGAATCCTTCGCCATAGCTTAGCCGGACATTGGTCGCGCCGGCATTCGGCGAATAATTGGCGTTGGCGCCGAACGTCGTCGCGCCGCCGAACTGGCTGTGGTCGTCGTGACGAATGCCGCCGGTCAATGACAGGCCAGTGAACGGCTGGACGATCCCCAGCGCGTAGACGCTGTCGATATTGGCCTTCTGGCTGTCGGTCGATCCAAAGCCGAAGAAATCATAATCGGGGCGCTCATGCTCATATCCGAAGATCAGCTTGGCCTGCTGCACCGGCGTCACGACGCCCTGATATTCAAAACGCAGATTGGTACCCGAATAGCCGTAATCGGGCGCTGTCCCGCGCACGAAATAATAATCACGCTCGTTGCGCATCCACGTCACCGCGGCGCGGCTGGTGAAATTGCTGTCGAACAGGGCGAGGTTCACTCCGGCATAGCCGATATATTGATCGAGCTTGGCGACGTCGGCGCTGTCGGCGGGCGGGCCGAAGAAACTGTCATAGTCGAGGTCGGCGTTGATGTAATAGCCGCGCAGATCAAGGCTCAGCGCATCGCTGAATGCGACCTTCAGCCGCGCGTTGCCGGCGAAATTCTTGTATCCGTCCTTCTCGGTCCCGACGGCGGCCGACGAAATGCCGTCGGTGCGGAAATAGGCCCCGCCGATCCCGCCCGAAATCGCCCCGGCGGTGCCCGACACATCGGCTTTGGCGTTGAGGGTGTCGCTATGACCATATTCGGCCGAAGCATTCGCCGCGAAGCCTTCTGCCGGCGTCGCGGTCATCAGGCTGACGACGCCGCCGATCGCCTGGCTGCCGTGTACGACCGAATTGGATCCGCGCAGTACTTCGATCCGGTCGATGTTGCCGGTCAGCAGGTGGCCGAAATCATATCCGTCGCCGATGCCGCTCGGATCGTTGACCTTCACCCCGTCGATCAGCACCAAAGTCTGCGTCGTTTCCGCGCCGCGAAGCGACACGCCGGTTACCGAACCGGTGCCGCCCGTGCGGCTGAAGCGCACGCCGGGCGTTGTCGCGAGCAGGTCGACGACATTGATCGTCTGGCGCTTTTCGATGGTGTCGGCGTCGAGGATCGTGATCGCCTGTCCGACCTCGTCGCGCGATTGCTCGACGCCTGATGCAGTGACGACGATATCGTCGCGATTGTTTTCGGCAGTTTCGGCAAAGGCCGGCGTCGCCGTCGCCAGTGCCAGCAGGGAAATGGTCGCAAATTTCAACATGGGAAGCCCCCGACGCCGGCAACGAAGGGCGGAGCCTGCCGATGCGTCGGACGCGATCGACCGATGCCGGCATCGCAAGTGGCGTAACGCCTGCGGCATCGGCACCGAGGCGGCTCCGGCCGCCTGGTCGTCGCTCGACGGAAACCTCCGTGCCGCGGCCTTTCCCTGGGCCTTGGCATTGAGCGACCCACGCCGGCAGGTCTCCTGGCTCGCGGGTCAGGGCTCGATGCACGCCTTCCCAGGTGACCCCAGTGGCTGATCCGCAAATACGGACCGGTGCGTCTCGCTCACCGCTTACAGTTGCAGGGACAGCCTCGGCTTCGAGGGTTCAGGACGAACCCCTTCACCGCGTTCCCATATTAAGCCCTTTCGGGCACCGGCGCGATCATGCGCAGGGCAAGCCCCGCACGCGCCGCCCATAGCGGAACGACGGTTTTGCGCAATGCCTATTGCCGCTCGACGATCATCGCCGCGCCGACCCCCATCGCGCCGGTCAGCACAACCAGCCCGTATCGCCCTCCGCACGCGTCGAGCGCGTCGAGCAGGGTCGAGGTCAGGATCGCGCCGCTCGCGCCCATCGGATGGCCTTTGGCGAGATGCCCGCCGCTGACGTTCACCCGCGCCGGGTCGGCGCCCCGGTCGCGCAGGAATTTGGCGATGGTGACGGCGAAGGCTTCCATGAACTCGATCCGGTCCATGTCGTCCAGCGTCAGTCCGGCGCGGGCCAGCACCTTGTCCATCGCCGCGAACCCCGCGGTCAGCGACGCGGCGGGATCGCCGCCGCTCTCGGCAAAGGCAATCACGCGGGCACGCGGGGAGGGGCCAAGCCCTTCGCCGCCGACGAGCGCCAGTCCAGCGCCGTCGCAGATCGGCGGGGCGTGCGCGATGCTGTGCAGCGGCTCGAACGTCGCGCCTTCCAGCGCTCCGGCATATTGCGTCTGCAATTCGCCGAAGGCTGGCGGTGCCGCCGCGAGCGATTCCACACTTGTCTGGGGGCGAATGCACTCTTCGCCCGTCAATGTGCCCGTCGCGATGCGCGATTTCTGGAGCGCCGCGTCATTTTCGGCTGCACCTGCCTTCTGCTGCGAGGCGAGCGCGACGGCATCGAGCTCACCGCGCGCGATACCTTCGGCGTGCGCGAGCCGGTCGGCGCCGAGCACCGGCGGCACGAAACGCGCGCGCGGCGGCAGTGCATCGTTCGCATAGAAATCCGCGCGGTCGCCGAGGAACTGGCTCGCGCTCATCGACTCGATCCCGCCCGCAAGGATGTGCGTCGCTTCGCCGCTCGCGACCTTCGCCACCGCCTGACCGATCGCCGAAAGGCCCGAAGCGCAATAATTGTTGATGCTGTGCGCGGCGGTGCTGTCGGGCAAGCCCGCGTGCAGCTTCGACACCAGCGCGATATGCCCGCCTTGCGCACCCGCCTGCGTCACGCAGCCGAGCAGCAGGGCATCGGGCGTCGCCACGATCTCGCCGCAGCGCGCGGCGAGCGCCGCTGCCTGGCTACGCACCAGCTCCTGCGGGCTCAGCGCCGCGAGCCCGCCGTCGGGCCGCGCCTTGCCGCGCGGCGTGCGCACGGCGTCGTAAAGATAGACGGGATGCGGCAAATCAGGTGCCGACGACAAAGCTGACCGCGGTCGTCGCGCTGCCGCCGACGTTGAAGGTCGCGAAGTTGCGCGCGCCCTCGACCTGATAATCGCCGGCATTGCCGGTGACCTGTCGCCAGCTGTCGAGCAGCATCCGGACGCCCGTCGCACCGACAGGATGGCCAAGCCCGATCAGCCCGCCCGACGGATTGACCGGCAGCTTGCCGCCGAGCGCAATCGTCCCGTCCTCGACCGCGCGCCAGCTTTCGCCGGGCGGCGTGATGCCGAAATGGTCGATCGCCATATATTCGGTGATCGAGAAGCAATCGTGCACCTCGACCCCGTCGCACGCGTAGATGTCGGGCATCTCCGCGCGCTTCAGGGCGTCCATCATCGCCTTGCGCACGCTGGGGAAGACATAGTCGCCGCCGCGACTGTCGGCGACCTTGGTCGAGTAGAGCAGGGGCGCGGTGGCGTGGCCCCAGCCCTTGATGCGCGGGAGGCTCTCGATCGGGATCCCGCGGCGTTTCGCATAAGCCGCCGCGACCTCGCGCGAGGCGAGGAAGATGGCGGCCGCGCCGTCGGTGACCTGCCCGCAATCGGATTTGCGAAGCGAGCCTTCGATCAGCGGATTGACCTCGTCATTCTCGCCGAGATGATCGTCGGTGACTGCCCAGCCGCGCGTCTGCGAGTTCGGATTTTTCTTCGCATTGGCAAAATTGTTCGCCGAAATGCCGCGCAGATGCGCGCGGTCGAGCCCGAAGCGCTCGTCATATTCCTCGGCGACCCGCGCGAACATCCAGGGCCAGAGGTAACGCGCCTCCTGCGCCTCGCGGCCCGCCCAGGCGGCGGCGCCGAGATATTCGGCGGCGCGCTGGCCGGGGACGTTGCGCATCAGTTCGATGCCGAGCACGAGCGCGAGGCCGTAACGCTCGGCCTCGATCTCGGCGGCGGCGGCGAGGATCGCGATGCTCCCCGACGCGCACGCAGCCTCGTGCCGCGAAGCCGGAATACCCGCGAGGTCAGGGTGGACATGACCGAAGAAGCCGCCGAGCTGGCCTTGTCCCGCGAACAATTCGCCGACGAAATTGCCGACATGCGCGGTGTCGACTTCTTTGGGTTCGATCCCCGTCGCGGCGAAGGCGGCTTCGGCGACATCGCGGAACAGCTCGAACAATCCGCCGCCCTCGCGTTCGAGATTGCGCGCAAAATCGCTCTGCGCGCCGCCGAGGATGAAGACGTCTTTCGCCATGTCAGGCTTCCTTTTCGAGGGTTGCGAGCGCCATTTCGCGGACTTCGCTGCGCATCACCTTGTTGGTGACGTTGCGCGGCAGCGCGTCGAAGCGGAACAGGCGCTCGGGCAGTTTGAACACCGCGAGGTCGTGCCCGCGCAGATAATCGGCGACCTCGCCGATCCCCACATCGTCGGGCCCGCGCGGGACATAGGCGAGGCCGATGCGTTCGCCCATCGTCGGGTCGGGCAGCGAGAAGACGCACGCCTCGGCCAGTAGCGGATGCCCGCCGAGGAGCTGGTCGATCTCCTCGGGCGAGATATTGACCCCGCCGCGGATGATCAGATCCTTGCACCGCCCGACGAAGCGATAGAAATCGCCGCCCTCGGCGATCTCGAACAGGTCGCCGGTACGGAACCAGCCGTCGCCGGTAAAGGCTTCTGCAGTGCGTTCGGGGGCATTGTGATAGCCCTCGAACAGGGTCGGGCCGCGGATCTGGAGTTCGCCCGACATGCCGTCTGCCTCGATCGGATCGCCACCGCCGGGCGGTACGAGCCGGCTTTCGATGTTGGGCGCGCGGCCCTCGCCATAGGGGCGCTGATAGGTGCCGCGGCGCGGGAACAGGCTCGCGCGCTTGTCGGGGTCGGGCATGTCGCCCTCGCCGGTGATGAAACTCATCCCCTCGTTCGACCCGAAGACGTTGACGATGATGATGCCCAGTTTCTCCTGGAAACCGCGCACCATCGCGGGGGCGAGCGGCGCCGAGCCTGAAGCGATGACGCGCAGGCTGGAGAGGTCGACAGACGCGAGCAAAGCCTCATTCTGGAGCAGCATGTTGAGCACCGCGGGCGGGGCGATCGTCAGGCTCGGTCGCTCGGTCGCGATCTGCTTGAGGTAGATGGCGGGGTCGAAGGGGTGATGCAGCACCATCGTCCCCGCGCTCGTCAGCCAGCACATGGTGATGCCGCCGATGCTTGCCATGTTGATCAGAGGGAAGGGGTTGAGCAGGACATCGCCCGGCCCGACCTTCATCGCTTCGTAACCGGCGCCCGCGACGGCGATCCAGTGATTGTGGCTGCGCGGCACGCCCTTCGGGACCCCGGTGGTGCCCGAGGTCCAGCAGATGGTGAAGATATCGTCGGCATCGACCGGGTTCGCCGCAACATGCGCGGCGAGCGCCCGTTCGTCGCCTTTCGCGACCGCAAGGTCGAGCGCGCCGGCGGGCGGATTCGGTCCGAAGGTCATCAGCGCGATGCCGCCCAGCAGCGGCTCTGCGACGCCGACATGGTCGCAGCCCTTCACCTGCGTCGCGCAGACAAAAGCCCTGGGCTCGACGACGCCGATCATGCCTTTGAGCTCATGGCTGCGATATTGCACTGCCGCCGGGCTGACGATCGCGCCGATCTGCGCGGCGGCAAAGTAGAGCGCGACGAACTCGCTGATGTTGGGCAACTGGACGAGCAGCACATCGTCCTTGCCGACCCCCGCCTTGACCAGCGCGCCCGCGATCCGGTCGATCTCGGCTTCCAGCTCCGCATAGCTCAGTCGCTGCGGTTCGCCAAAGGCGAAGTCGCCGCGGTTGGGGGCATCGACGAGCGCGAGCCGGTCAGGATGCGCCACCGCATTGGCGAAAAACAGGTCGGCGAACGTCTTGTCGCCCCACCAGCCGCTTGTCCGGTGCCGCTGCCGTTTATCCTCTCCCGCAGCGATCATCTCAGGCGGCCAGCACGCTGTTATGGCCCATGCCGATATCGTCGCCGCTCGCCCACACGGTGTGCGTTCCCGAACAGATGCGCTCGGGCAGAATGATCCGGCACACGGGGCCCGCCGCGACGTTTTTCGCGTCGATCAGCACGCATTCGGAGCGGTCGGTTTCGAGGTCGGCGATGAACGACACGAGATAACCGTCATCCTCGTCCTTCGCATCGATGCGCGGCGCGAACGGTGCTTCGCTGCCGAAACGGCCGGGGCCGAATTCATATTCTTCGCTCGTTCCGGCATTCAGGTCGTGCTTCACCAGCCCGCGGAACAGGAACCAGCCCGGCTCGGGGATCGCGCTGTACGCGTAGCGATAGGGTTTGCCCGCATAGCGATGGTTGAACATGCCGAATTCGAGATCGCGCTCGTCGAGCCGCTCTTCCGTTGTCGCGCCGGTCTTGAGGTTGAAGCGCCAGCGATGGAGCCGCGGCTTCAAGAGCCCCTGATCGAGATAGGCCATCATCCGCTCCAGTCCCTCAGGCGCATCGGGATAGGATTTCGGCATCGGCTCTTCCTGATAATATCCGTCGAGGATGATCTCGTCGCCTTCCTCCCACGCATTCAGCCAGTGGAGCGTGTAGGTCGGTTCGGCTTCGAACCAGCGGATGTCTTCGGGCCCGCCGAACCGCGGAATGATCGCGAAGCGCGTCTTTTCGTCGGGGTGGAATTGCACGACATGGAGGTTTTTCTTCAGCAGCTCCTCGTTCCAATAGAGCGGCATGTCGTTGAGGATTGTGTAGTTTTTGGTGAACGCAACATCGTGCGGAAGGCGCGGGCCCGCCAGCGGGACCGGCGTATAATGCTTCAGCTTGTTGTCCGCCCCGACGACGCCATAATGCATATAGGGCGCGTGCTTCGAGTAATTGAAAAACAGCAGCTCGCCGGTGTCGAGGTCGACCTTGCAATGCGCCGAAATGCCGTCGAGCGGCACCCAGCTTTCGGTGCCATATTGTTCGAGCGTGAACGGGTCGAGCCGGTAAGCCTCGCCGCACTGGTAAAAGGTCGAGATGATCTTGCCCGCGTGGATCGCGACGTCGGTGGATGAAGAATCCTTCAGCCATTCCTGCGCCCCCCAGCCGTGGCGCGTCGACTTGTGCGGCGGCTCCATCAGCCCCGCCCACAGCGAGCGGCCGGCTTCTTTCTCGGCCTCGAACCCCTTGGTGCGCACGAAACGGCTGCGATAGCTCGCGCGGCCGTCCTTGAAGCTGATCGAATGGATGAAACCGTCGCCGTCGAACGGGTGATAGCGGCCGATCGGCTCGTGAATCTGGTTCTCGCCCGTGCGCACGTAAACGCCGTCGATATCGGTCGGGATATTGCCGATCACCTCGGCATCGCCGTTCGCGAAGATCGCGTTCCACTCATTGTAGGTCGGACGCCAGGCGCCCCTCATATAGGGATGGTCGTTCGGCTGGATCGTCGTTTCGATCGTCTCGACAAGCTCGGCGGTCATGCGATGACTCCTTCGGCAGCGGCAAAGCGCGGCCGGGCGGCGGCCGCATCATATTCTTTCACAAGGCGGTCGACGATATCGGCCACGGGTTCGACGCCGCGCACCGCGCCGACGCCTTGTCCGGCGGACCAGACATTCTTCCACGCTTTCGCGTCGTCCTGCGCGTCGGAGAAGTTCGGGCGCTTGTCCTCGGGCATGTTGGTGGGGTCGTATCCCGCCGCAACCAGGCTCGATTTCAGCCAGTTGGCAGTCACACCGGTGATGCCTTTCGAAGGAATGATGTCCTCTGCGCCCGCCGCGACGACCATGTCCTTATAAGGCTGCACCGCCATGCTTTCGGTGCAGGCGATGAGCGACGTGCCGAGATAGGCGAAGTCGGCACCGAGGATTTCTGCCGCGCGCACGGCATGACCCGTCGAGATCGCGCCGCCGAGCACGAGCGGACCATCCCAGAATTGCCGGACCTCCTCGACGAAGGCGAAACCCGCGGTCGCGCCGGTGTGTCCGCCCGCGCCCGCTGCGACGAGCACCAGACCGTCGACTCCCGCTGCCGCGGCCTTGCGGGCGAAGCCAACCGAATTGACGTCGGCAAAGACGAGCCCGCCGTAAGAGTGGATTTCCTCGACCACGCGCGCCGGGCTGCCGAGCGCAGTGATCACCAGCGGCACCTTGTGGCGCACGACGCAGGCGAGGTCTTCGGGCAGGCGGCTGTTCGACGGATGGACGACCAGATTGACCGCCCAGGGCGCGGCGTCGGGGTCGTTCGACAGCGCGGCGTCTATCCGGCTTACCCAATCCTCGAGGTCGGCAGAGGTGCGCGCATTAGGGGCGGGGAAACTGCCGATCACACCGGCGCGCGAGGCGGCGATCACCATCTCGGGTCCCGATACGAGGAACATCGGCGCCGCGATCGCGGGCAGGCGCAAATTGCGCGTCAGCGCTGGTGGAAGGCCGTGTCCCGGCAAGGTCAATCCTCTCTCAAATTATCTGACTTGCATAACGATACTTAAAGCCCTTATGAGTCGCAAGGCAAGAAAAACATCGCGGGCGGTGGTCGCCAAGACGATGGGTGCGTGGGAGGACCCTATGAAGAGAAATTTTGTTGCGCTGCTCGCCGCATCGGCGCTCGCCAGCCCCGGTATCGCTTTCGCACAGGACGCCGCGCCGGCTGAGGAGCAGGGTGGGCTGGAAGAAATTATCGTCACCGCGCAGAAGCGCGCCGAGGGCCTGTCGGACGTGCCGATCTCGATCTCGGCGATCAGCGGCAAGCAGGTCGAAAATTACGGCCAGACCAATCTCGAACAGATCAGTTCGTCGGTCCCGAACCTGAAGATCACGCAGACCGCGATCGCCAACCGCATCGCGATCCGCGGTATCGCCTCGGGCGACAACAAGGGGTTCGAACAGTCGGTCGCGATGTTCGTCGACGGCGTCTATTATGGCCGCGACCAGCTCTCGCGCCTGCCGCTCGTCGATATGGAGCGCGTCGAGGTGCTGCGCGGGCCGCAGCCGACGCTGTTCGGAAAGAATGCGATCGCCGGCGCAGTGAACATCACGACGCGCAGCCCGACCGACGAATTCGAAGGCTCGGTCAGCGGCCTTTACGAATTCAATCATAAGGAATTGCAGCTCACCGGCGTCCTCTCGGGGCCGCTGAGCGACGGCGTCGAGGCGCGCGTCGTCGGCTATTACCGCAAGATGGACGGTTATTTCTATAACCAGAAGCTCGATCGCGACGAGCCGAACGTCGACGAGAAATATGTCCGCGGCAAGCTGGAGTTCGACAAGGGCGGCCCGTTCGCTGCCGAACTCAAGCTCGAATATGCCGACTTCGAAATGAAGGGGCAGCCGCGCGACGTGTTCGGCGCGGTCGGCAACTATAACACCGTCTTCCAGGGGCCGTTCTTCGTCAGCACGAACCCCGATTATGTCCGCGAGGACAATGGCTATGAAAGCAAGAACAAGGTGTTCGGCGCGACGCTCAACGCCGACCTCGAAATCGGCGAGCATACGCTGACCTCGGTCTCGTCGCTGCTCGATTACAAGACGCGCGAGATCGTCGACGTCGATTTCTCGGGGATCAGCTTCCTCGACGGCACCAATCTGCGCGAGGATTATCGCCAGTTCAGCCAGGAACTGCGGCTGACGTCGCCGGGCGGCGAGACGTTCAACTATATCGCGGGCGTCTATTACCAGCATGCAAAGCTCGACGTGCAGGACTTCACCCTGTTCAATCCGACCTTCCTGGCGCTCGGCGCACCGTTCAATGCGCTAGGCGATACGCGCAACGACCGCGATTATGCGCAGAAGTCTGACCTGATTTCGGGCTTCGCGCAGGGCGAATTGTCGCTGACCGACCAGCTTCGCATCACGGCGGGCGCGCGTTTCAACCATGAGAAGAAGAGCGGCAGCCGCACGCTCGCGGTGGTCAAGGGCCCGCTCAGCACCGCGCCGCTGCCCGTCGTCACCGCGGTATTCCGTGCGCTCAACATCGAGGCGCACAGCATTTCGGGCAAGATCAGCGAAGACAGCTTCAACCCGATGGTCAATGTCCAGTTCGACGCGACCGATGACCTGATGCTCTATGCGTCCTATGCGAAGGGCACGAAGGCCGGCGGCTTCGACATCCGTTCGAATTCGCTGCCGACCTCGACGACCGTCGCAAAACCCGGAGCGTTCGAGTTCGAGGATGAAAGCGCCAATAATTTCGAGGCGGGCCTCAAATACAAGGGGCGCAACGTCGCCTTCAACCTGTCGGTCTATCGCACCGATTACAAGGATCTGCAGGTCAACATCTTCGACGGCACGCTGAACTTCAACGTCCGCAACGCCGCCGAAGCGCGCACGCAAGGGGTCGAGGCCGACTTCCGCGCCGCGATTGCCGACGGGCTGACGATCAGCGGCGCGGTCGCCTATCTCGACTTCAAATTCACCAACTTCACCGACGGCCAATGCTATTATCTGCAGACGCCGGGCGCGAACGGCTTCTGCGACTATTCGGGCAAGCGCAACGCGCTCAGCCCCAAATGGTCGGGGAATCTGAACGTGGACTACACCACGCCGATCACATCCGACATGAAGGTCGCATTCAACGTCAACGCCGACTTCTCCTCCTCCTATATCGCCGCGGCGAACCTCGACCCGCGCACGCATCAGGACGGTTATGTGAAACTCGGCGCGCGGCTTGCGCTCGCACAGGTCGACGATCGCTGGGAGGTCGCGCTGATCGGGCGCAACCTGACCAACCAGCGTATCCTGCAAACCGCAAGTTCGATGCCGCTGGCGACGACGATCACGCGCAACGCGGGTAATGCGTATAACGGCATCGTCGACCGGCCGCGCACGATCGCGGTGCAACTGACCGGGCGTTTTTGATGCAGCGGGAAGGGCGGCCCGCGCCGCCCTTCCTGTCGCGGGTGCCAGCCTTGTCGATGCATCGCCCTTGGTCTAGGGGCGGGGAGAGGTAAGGACGGCTTATTTGAAACACGACCGCACGATCAGGGCCTGTTCGATCTGGCGCGCGCTCGATGTCGTCGGCGATGTTCCTGTGCTGTTGATCATGGAACAGGCGTTCCTCGGCACACACCGCTTCGACGAATTTGTCGCGCGCACCGGCCTTGCGCGCTCGGTCGTCAATGGCCGTCTCAAGAAGCTGGTCGAGGAGGATTGCTTTGCCAAGGTCCCCAAAAAGGGCGGGCGCGGCTTTCACTATGTGCTCACCCAAAAGGGCCGCGACCAGTTTCCCAACGCACTGATGATGCTGCGCTGGCAGCATAAGTGGGAAGCCGACAGCCGCGATTTCCGGGTGCAGCTCCACCACGCGGCGTGCGGCCATGCGACCGAGCCGGTGCCCGCGTGCGCGCATTGCCGTGCCGAGATCGATCCGCGCGACGTCGACTGGCGCGAGGGGCCGGGGCTGGCGCAGGTCGTCCCGCATTATGAGCGCCGCCGTTTCAACGGCGACGTCGGCGCGCGGCGGCCGGGCGGGCGGCCGCTCGTCGACACGATGATCGAATTGTTCGGCGACCGCTGGGCGACGCTCGTCGTCCGCGCGATGTTTACCAGCATCAACCGCTTCGACGATATCCAGCGCGATACGCTGATGGCGACGAACATCCTGACCGGCCGCCTCGAACGGCTGGTGCGGCAGGGGATTTTGAAGACGGTTCCCTATTCGACGCATTCCGACCGTGTCGAATATCGCCTGACCGCCAAGGGCCGCGACCTCTACCCGGTGCTCCTCGCCTTGCTGCAATGGGGCGACCGCTGGTTTTCCGACGAACGCGGTCCGCCGTTGCTGCTCACCCACCGTCCGTGCGGCCACGATCTCCATATGGTCGCCGCATGCAGCCATTGCGGCGACGAACTGCAGCTGTCGAACAGCGGCTTCACGATCGAGACGGCTAGCGACGCGGCGACCGGGGGCGGCGCGTGACATTGCGCCCGCCCGCGACTATAGGCGCGATATGCGGACGCTGATGCGCCTCCTGACCGGCCTGCTGGTTTCGCTCTCGATCGGATTCGGGAGCATCGCGCATGCCGCCGAGGCGCCGGCCGCGATCACCGCGGATATCTGCGCCGAAGAAACGGGCCATACGCAGGGCGAACCCGCCAATGATCCCGACAAGATGGGGCTTCACAACCACGGCGGCTGTCATGGTCATCATCAGGTCGGTGCGGTCGGAACGCCCGATTCGGGCCTCGCATTGCCGCTTAACGGCCTGAATTTCGCTGCCGGCGCCGATTTCATGCCGCAGCTGATCCCCGACGCGAACCTGCGGCCGCCGATCGCCTGAACCAGCCCGCGCCGCCGGTCCGTCCGGCGGCTGATTTCGGCTTGTTCAGGATAATTCCCAATGAAAGCATATCTTGCGGCCATTCTGGCCGTTCCGCTCTGTGCCGTTCCGGCGCAGGCGCAATCATCGCCCCCGTCCGCGGGCGGCGAGGTGCTGACCCTTGACGAAGCGCTGGCCGATGCCGGCGCGACCACCCCGCTGGCACAGGCGGCCGAAGCGGGCGTCTGGGCCGCCGAGGCCGGGCGCAGCGTCGCGAAGCTTCGGCCGAACCCGTCGGTCAGCGTCGACACCGAAAATGCGCTCGGCACCGGGCCGTATCGCGGATTCGACGAATCCGACACGACGGTGGCTTTCGCGCTGCCGGTCGAACTCGGTGGAAAAAGATCGGCGCGCGTGGCGGCCGCCGATGCCGGTATCCAGCGCGCGCACGTCGACCTTGCGGTTGCCGATGCGGACCGGCGCCTTGCGGTGACCGAGGCCTATGTTGTGGCCATCGCTTCGGAACGCCGGGCGGTCGTTGCCGAAGCGCAGGTCGCGGTCACGACCGAGAATCTGCGTATCGCGCGCGACCGGGTGATGGTCGGCGCCAACTCGCCGATCGACGAACAGCGCGCGGCGCTGGAGCAGGTACGCGCGACGACCGATGCCGAAACCGCACGCCTGACGGCCGCGGCAACGCGCGCCACGCTGATCCGATATGTCGGCGATCGTGCACGAACCGCGCTCGATCAGCGCTGGTTCGACGTGGCGACGGACGGAACGCAGGGGCCAACGGCGCCGGTCGATGCGCGCGGCACGCTGGCGCTGGTGGCGGCGGCGGCCGATACCGCTGCGGCGGAAGCCGGGCTCCGGCTGGCGCGCAGCCAGCGGGTGCCCGACCTGACCTTGACCGCCGGGACGCGGCGGCTCGAGGCGAGCAACGATCAGGCGATGGTCTTCGGTGTGTCGGTGCCGCTGCCGCTGTTCAACGGCGGCAAGGCGGCGGTGACGCAGGCGGCGCGCGAGCGCGACCGCACCGAAGCGCAGGGCCGGATCGCGCTGTTCGAGGCCGAGCGCGCCATAGCCGCCGCACAGGCCGATCGCGATCGCGCCGCAACGGCGGTACGCGCGTCCGAACCGGCGCTGGCCGCCGCGACCGAGGCCGCGCGGATCGCACGCGTCGGCTATGCCGAGGGCAAGTTCGACCAGCTCATCCTGCTCGATGCCGAACGCACCCTGCTCGACACGCGCCGCGCCGGAATCGACGCGCGCGCCGCTTACCATGATGCCGTCGCGCGCCTTGAGCGGCTGACGGCCCGGCTGCCCGCCGAGGGAGACAATCAATGACGACCAAATCCAGATATCGGGCGGCGCTGCCGCTCGCGCTGACGCTCGTTCTGGCCGCTTGCGGCCAGCAGGCGGCGACCCCCGCCGAAAAGGCGGAGGCGAACGAGGCCGAAGCCGAAGGCGCGGTCCATCTGACCGCAGAGCAGATCGCGGCCGCGGGGATCGTCCTCGTTCGCCCGACCGCGGGCGCGGGGGTGCTCAGCCTGCCCGCGACGATCGAAAGCGACCCGCAGGCGACGCAGGTCGTCTCGGCGGCGATCGGCGGCCGCGTGGTCGCGCTTAACCGCAATCTGGGCGAAGGCGTCCGCCGCGGTGAGGTGGTTGCGGTCATCGAGAGCCGCGATGCCGCAGGGCTACGCGCCGAGGTCGAGGCCGCGCAGGCGCGTGCCAATCTCGCGCGCTCGAACCTCGCGCGCGAGGAGCGGCTCTTCGCGCTCAAGGTTTCGCCCGAGCGCGACCTGATCGCCGCGCGCACTGCGATGACCGAGGCGAACATTGCGCTTCGCCTCGCCTCGCAGCAGGTTGCCGCCGCGGGTGTCGGCGGCGGCGCGCTCAACCGCATCGGCGTCGTCGCGCCGATCGGGGGGCAGGTGACCGCGCGCAGCGTCGTGCTCGGCCAGACCGTGGCGCCCGACGCCGAACTGTTCCGCGTTGCCAATCTGGGACGCGTGGCGATCAATCTGTCGCTGACCCCCGCCGACGCCGGGCGCATCCGCGTCGGGACGCCCGTCGAGGTCCGGTCGGGCGCGCGCACAGCAACGGCGCGCGTCCATTTCGTGTCGCCCGTCCTCGACGCCGCGACCCGACTCGTGCCTGCGGTCGCTCTGCTCGAAAATGGCGGCGGGGTTTGGCGGCCCGGCGAGCCGGTCACCGCGCTGCTGCAAATCGGGGCGCCGGGCGATGCGGTGAGCGTGCCGGACAGCGCGATCCAGACCGTCGAGGGCCGGACGAGCGTGTTCGTCCGCACGAAGGACGGCTTCCGCGCCGTACCGGTGACCGTCACGTCGCGCGTCGGCGGCGCGGCCACCGTCACGGGCCTGTCGGGGCGCGAGAGCCTCGCGGGCGAGGGCAGTTTCACCCTGAAGGCCGAGCTCGCGAAGGGCGAAGCCGAGCATGGGGGGCACTGACATGATCGCCTCCATTGTCAATTTCGCGGTCGCGCGGCGCTGGTTCGTGCTGCTCGTCACCGCCATCGCCACGCTGATCGGCGCCTGGGCCCTCGCGCGTCTGCCGATCGATGCCGTTCCCGACATCACCAACAATCAGGTCCAGATCACCGCGCGCGCGCCCGCATTGTCGCCCGAACAGGTCGAACGGCAGGTTGCCTTTCCGATCGAAACCGCGCTCGCGGGGATTCCCGGGCTTGAAAGCACGCGCTCGCTCAGCCGCAACGGTTTTGGGCAGGTTACGGCGGTCTTCACCGACGCGACCGACATCTATTTCGCGCGCGCGCAGGTCGCCGAACGGCTGCGCGACGCCGAACGCGCGCTTCCCGAAGGCGTCGATCCCGAAATGGGGCCGATCGCGACGGGGCTGGGCGAGGTCTTCATGTGGACGGTCCACATGGAGCACCGGAAGGACGACAAGCACAAGCCCGGCGAGCCGGGGATGCAGCCCGACGGCAGCTATATCACCCCCGAAGGCGACCGGCTGGTCACCGACGCCGAAAAGGCGACCTATTTGCGCACCGCGCAGGACTGGATCGTTACCCCGCTGCTCAAGCCGATTCCGGGCCTTGCCGGTGTCGACACGATCGGCGGCTATGTGAAGCAATATCAGGTCGTCCCCGACACGCAGCGGCTCGCCGCGCTAGGTCTCAGCCTTGGCGATCTGGCGACCGCGCTCGAGGCGAACAACCGCGCGATCGGTGCGGGTGTGGTCGACCGCAACGGCGAAGGCCTCGCGGTCCGCTCCGACGCGCGCATCGGCGGCGCCGACGGGCTCGCACAGACGGTGATTGCGACGCGCGGCGGCGTGCCGATCCGGCTCGATCAGGTCGCGAGCGTACGCACCGGGCAGGCGATCCGTATGGGATCGGCGTCCGAAAACGGCCGCGAGGTCGTCGTCGGAACGGCGATCATGCGGATCGGCGAAAACAGCCGTAACATTGCGGGACTCGTCTCCGAACGGCTCGATGAGATCAATGCGTCGCTGCCCACAGACATCGTCATCCAGCCGGTGCTCGACCGCACCGGCCTCGTCAATGCGACCATCCAGACGGTGGCAAAGAACCTGACCGAGGGCGCGCTGCTCGTCATCGTCATCCTCTTCCTGCTGCTCGGCAACTTCCGCGCGGCGCTGATTGCGGCGCTCGTCATCCCGATCACGATGCTCTTGACCAGCTTCGGGATGCTCAAGGGCGGTGTGTCAGCGAACTTGATGAGCCTTGGCGCGCTCGATTTCGGGCTGATCGTCGACGGGGCCGTCATCATCGTCGAAAATGCGCTGCGGCGTATCGGCGAGCGGCAGCACCAGCTTGGCCGCACCCTCGACCGCGACGAGCGGCTCGGTGTCGTCGCCGCGGCGGCGCGCGAGATGATCCGCCCGTCGGTCTACGGACAGGCGATCATCATCCTTGTCTATGTCCCGTTGCTGACGCTCACCGGCGTCGAAGGGAAAACCTTCACCCCGATGGCGATGACGGTAATCGTCGCGCTCGCCGCTGCGTTCGTGCTGTCGCTGACCTTCGTTCCCGCAATGTTGGCGATCTGGCTGTCGAAACCGGTCGATGAAAAGGAAGGTCGGATCATGCGCTGGCTCGGCGCGCGTTACGAGCCGGGGCTCGACCGCGCGATGGGCCGACCGCGAAAGACAATGCTCGCAGCGGTCGCGGCGCTGGTCGTCGGCGCGGGTGCCTATGTCACGCTGGGGCAGGAATTCCTGCCACAGCTCGACGAGGGCGACCTCACCGCGCAATTGCTCCGCGTCCCCGGAACCTCGGTCGACCAGAGTCAGGCGATGCAGCTTCGCGCCGAACGCGCACTTGCGGCCTTGCCCGAGGTGAAGTTCGTCTTTTCGAAGACGGGCACCGCCGAACTCGCGTCGGACCCGATGCCGCCGAACATCTCCGACACCTTCATCATCATGAAGAGCCGCAAGGACTGGCCCGACCCGCGGCTGTCGAAGGCCGAACTGACGGCGAAGGTCGAAAAGACGCTCGCCGGGCTGCCGGGGAACGCCTTCGAGATCAGCCAGCCGATCCAGATGCGGTTCAACGAGCTCATCGCCGGGGTGCGCGGTGACGTTGCCGTCAAAGTCTTCGGCGACGACAGCGACGCGATGGCAGCAACCGCGAACCGAATCGCGGCGATTCTTCGCCAGACCGAAGGCGCGACCGACGTCCGCGTCGAACAGACCGAAGGGCTACCGATGCTCGACATCCGGCCAAGGCGCGACGCGATGGCCGGGCTCGGCATTACCGCCGCAGCGCTACAGGAAACCGTCGCGGCGGCGGTCGGCGGGCGCGACGCCGGGGTGATCTTTGAGGGTGATCGCCGCTTTGCGGTGACCATCAGGCTCTCCGACGCCGCGCGCGCCGATTTCTCGGCGCTGGGGCAGGTGCCGGTGCCGACCCCCGCAGGCGGCTTCGTTCCGCTCGAAAGCGTTGCCGAACTCGCGGTGGTCGATGGCCCGAACCAGATCAGCCGCGAAAATGGCAAAAGACGGATCGTCGTGCAGGCGAATGTCCGTGGCCGCGATATTGCGAGCGTGGTCGAGGATGCGCAGGGTGCGATCCGCGAACAGGTGCGCCTGCCCGCGGGGCAATATGTCGAATGGGGCGGGCAGTTCGAAAATCTCGCCTCGGCGCGCGACCGGCTCGCACTTGTCGTCCCGGCGTGTTTCGCGCTGATCCTGCTGCTCCTGTACGGGGCGCTGGGCAGCGTGCGCGATGCGGCGATCGTCTTTACCGGGGTGCCGCTCGCGCTCGTCGGCGGGACGCTCGCGCTGGCGCTGCGCGGGATGCCCTTCTCGATCTCGGCGGCGGTGGGTTTCATCGCGCTGTCCGGGATTGCGGTGCTCAACGGGCTGGTGATGGTGACATCGATCCAGCAGCTGATCGCCGAGGGCAGGGCGCGCGCCGACGCCGCCAGAGCGGGCGCGCTGGCAAGGCTGCGGCCGGTGGTGATGACCGCGCTCGTCGCCTCGCTCGGCTTCGTGCCGATGGCGCTCGCGACCGGGGCGGGGGCGGAGGTGCAAAAGCCGCTCGCGACGGTGGTGATCGGCGGGCTGATCTCGGCGACGTTGCTCACCCTGTTCGTGCTGCCGACGCTTTACGCGCGCTACGGGCGTCCGCGCGCCGGTAGCGCCGGTATCGAAACCGTGCCGGCGGGCGCGGCGGCGGAAGGAGCCTGACGATGGGACAGGATCACAGCCACGATCATGTCGCGGGCGCCAATGCCCGGATGCTCGGTTGGGCGCTGGCGATCACGGCGACCTTCCTCGTCGTCGAAGTGGCGGGCGGGCTGTATTTCAACAGCCTCGCCCTCCTGTCCGACGCCGGTCACATGCTGACCGACGTTGCGGCGCTCGCCATCGCGTTGCTCGCGATCCGGCTCGGGACGAAGCCGCCCGACGAAAAGCGAAGCTTCGGCTATCGCCGGTCCGAGATACTGGCCGCGGCATTCAACGCGCTGATGCTGTTCGCCATCGCCATCTATATCTTCGTCGAGGCGATCGACCGGTTCCGCGATCCGCAGCCGATCCAGTCATGGGGCATGATGGCGGTCGCCGCCGTCGGCCTTGTCGTCAACCTCGTCGCCATGCGGATGCTCGCCGCGGGTAAGGAGGCGAGCTTCAACGTCAAGGGCGCCTATCTGGAGGTCTGGGCCGACATGATCGGGTCGGTCGGTGTGGACTTGTAACGGTTTTGTGCCGGTCACTTGAGAGTTTAAAACTCGTTCAAGGAGACCGACGAGATGATGAAGCATTCAGAAGAGTTCAAGCAGGAAGCGGTGCGGATTGCGCTGACCAGTGGGCT
>Ga0209368_1000052_pt1 | contig 202882 bp, 196 predicted proteins | sample EBPBio242008_DNA_FD_185862 | JGI IMG/M metagenome (GOLD analysis project Ga0209368, IMG submission 185862) | Wastewater treatment Type I Accumulibacter community from EBPR Bioreactor in Madison, WI, USA - Reactor 1_4/24/2008_ DNA (SPAdes)... | ecosystem: Engineered > Bioreactor > EBPR >... | reverse complement strand
AGCGTGTTCGAGCGCTTCGTCGGCGAGCATCTGGTGTCGCGTCTGGAGGTGGGTCTGATCGTGGTGTGGGACAACGCGAGCATCCACAGCGCAGCGGCGTGCGAGCCGGTGGAGCAAACGGGGGGAGTGCGCAAGGCACGGCGCTCCAACTGACGGCGGCAACGCTGGGGGATGGGGTTCCGGCGGCGTTTTCACACCGTCGCCGCACCCATCGGCAGGGCGGGGGCGTTAGGGGCAGGCCGATTCCGACCTTTTCGCATGCGCTTCTCCCTCGACGCCACCGATCCGCAATCCCGCGCCCGCGCCGGGCGGCTTGAAACGGCGCACTCGGTCATCGAAACGCCGATTTTCATGCCGGTTGGGACGGTCGGCAGCGTCAAGGGCATCACCGTGCCGGAACTGGAGGACGAAGTCCGCGCGCCCATCATCCTCGGCAACACCTACCACCTGACGCTTCGCCCCGGCCTCGACACGCTGCGGCACCTGGGTGGACTCCACCGGTTTATGGGCTGGAACGGCTCGCTGCTCACCGACAGCGGCGGCTACCAGGTGTTCTCGCTGGCCGAGCGCCGCAAGCTCACGGAAGAGGGCGTCCGCTTCCAAAGCCACATCGACGGGAGCACGCTGATGTTCACGCCGGAGTCGGTGGTCGACGCGCAGCGGGCCATCGGGTCGGACATTATGATGGTGCTCGACGAGTGTCCGCCCGGCACCGCCGACCGCGCCTACGCCCGCAAGAGCCTCGACCTAACGCACCGCTGGGCCGAACGCGCCCGCCGCCACTGGGACGCTACCGAGCCGCTCTACGGCTTCGACCAAGCGCTCTTCGGCATCACGCAGGGTGTCGTGTACGAGGATCTCCGCCGCGAGTCGGCCCGCGTGCTCGCCGACCTCGATTTCCCCGGCTACGCCATCGGCGGCCTCAGCGTGGGCGAATCCGCCGAGGACATGTACGCGATGGTGGAGGTGTCCACCGACGTGCTGCCTGCCGACAAGCCGCGCTACCTGATGGGCGTGGGCACGCCCGCCAACCTGATCGAAAACGTGGCGCGCGGCGTCGATATGTTCGACTGCGTGATGCCGACGCGCAACGGGCGCAACGGCACGGTTTTCACCACCGAGGGCATCGTCAACATCCGCGCGGCCAAGTGGAAGCACGACGCCTCGCCGCTCGACCCCGGCCTTGACCGCGACGTGAGCCAACGCTACTCCAAGGCGTACGTCCGCCACCTGTTCGTGGCGCAGGAAATCCTCGCGCTCCGCGTGGCAAGCCTGCAAAACCTCGCGTTCTACCGCTGGCTGATGGGCGAGATGCGCCGCGAAATCCTCGCCGGAACGTTCGACGCGTGGCGGCGCGAGTGGCTTCCCCGCGTGAGCCGACGGCTGTAAAACGCCAAGGAGGCAAGGGGCGGAGAAGAGGCGGCTACTCGCGCCGCCACTGTCCGCTTGCGCGTCGGCGTTGGCCTCCGTCGAACTTCGCCCGTGCCGTGCGTTCAAGTCCTGCAAACCCCGCGTGCCGGTGAAGAGCTTCGACGTTCCCCGCTTCTACAAAAGCCCCTTCATCACCCGCGTGAAGGAGGCGCGCCGCGTCGCCGACCCGCGCAAGCGCGATCTCAGCCCCACGGTGCTGGATTTTGGGCCGGTTCGGTTCAAGCTGGCGCGGCACTTCGGCTTCTGCTACGGCGTCGAAAACGCCATCGACATCGCCTACCGCGCCGTCGAGGAAAATCCCGGCAAGCGGGTGTTCCTGCTGTCGGAGATGATCCACAATCCGCACGTCAACGCCGATTTGAACGCGCGCGGCGTGCGGTTTTTACGCACCACCAAGGGCGAAGAGATTATCCCGTTGGGCACGCTCCGCCCCGACGACGTGGTGATCATTCCGGCCTTCGGGGCGACGCTCGAAGTGATGGCGCGGCTGCGCGAGCAAGGCGTCGATCCGCTCACCTACAACACCACCTGCCCGTTTGTCGAGAAGGTGTGGAAGAAGTCGGAGCAGATCGGCGGCAAGGGGTACACGGTGGTCGTCCACGGCAAGCGCTACCACGAAGAGACCCGCGCCACGTTCAGCCACGCCAAAGAAGACGCGCCGGTCGTGGTGGTGCGCGACCTCGAAGAGGCGCATCTGCTGGGCGACGTGATTCGAGGCCGACGCGATGCCGCGTTTTTCTTCCACGCGTTCGCCGATCGGTATTCCGAAGGTTTTGAACCCACGCGCGATTTGCAGCGCATCGGCGTGGTCAACCAGACGACGATGCTTGCCACCGAGACGCAGGCCATCGCCGACCACCTGCGGGCGGTGATGGTGGAGGTCTACGGCGACGAAGCCGTCGGGACGCACTTCGCCGACACGTCGGATACGCTCTGCTACGCGACGAACGAAAACCAAAACGCCACCCTCGCGCTCATCCAAGACGGCGGCGACCTCGCCATCGTCGTAGGCGGCTACAACTCGTCCAACACCAGCCACCTCGTCGAGCTGTGCGAGCGGGTGATGCCCACCTACTTCGTCTCGTCCGCCGACGAGATCGTCTCGCCTACGCTGATCCGCCACTTCGACTTCGAAGACAAGGAGCTGCTCCTTAGCGAAGACTGGATGCCGGAGAAGCGTCCGTTCGACATCGTGCTCACCGCGGGCGCATCGTGCCCCGACGCGCTGCTCGACGAGGTGGTGCGCAAACTCGTCGGCTGGCTTCCCAACAGCCGTCAGGTGGAAGACGTGGTGGACGAAGTCGTCCTTGCCGGATGAGCACGCCTCGCCGCTCGATCGCCACCGGAACGCCGTGGGAGCGGTTTACAGCGAGATTCGGTTGAAGAGAGGGCGCGGGATGCGGCGGATGATGCCCATGATCGGCCGCCAGAAGAACGGCAGGTACACGATGCTCTTCCGCCGCTCCATCGCCCGGACGATACCCGCGCCCACGGCGTCGGGTGAGGCGTAGAGCGGATTTTTGGGCAGATGCGCGGTCATCGGCGTGTCCACAAAGCCGGGGCGGATGTCCACGACCGCCACGCCGTGCTTGAACAACCGTTGGCGCAGGCCTTCAAGGGCGGTTTGGACGGCAGCCTTTGACGCGCCGTAGACGAAGTTGCTGGCGCGGCCTCGGTCGCCGGCTACGGACGTCACCACGGCGAGTGTGCCCCGGCCCTGTTTGCGGAACCGTCGCCCCAGCACGATGGCCAGCGCGAGGGTTGCGGTGGCGTTGAGCGAGAACGAGCGCATCGCGTAGGCCGGGTCGGTGGCGGCCTGCTCCGGATCCGGAAGGTCGCCGAAGGCCACAAGCGCGGCGTCTACGGGTGGCAGGTCGTCGTCGTCCAACAAACGGTCGAGCGCTTCGGCCCCGTCTACGGTTGCGTCGTAGGGCAGAACGCGAACGGCGGCAGCCCCGCGCGTGCGGGCGTCGTCGGCAAGAACGGCGAGGCGCTCGGCGCTCCGTCCGGCCAGGGTGAGCGCTTGGCCTTGGTCGGCGAAAATCCGCGCGGCGGCTTGGGCCATGGCGGAGGTGGCACCGACGATGAGGGTATGGGACACGGCAGAAACGTTTGTTAAGTCTCCATCCGCCGCCAAAACGACGACGAGAAGGCGGGGTCGAGGTGCGGGCGGAAGGCGTCGAGGCTTGGAAACGAGGCGCGGAACGTGGCGGGAGCCATCCGCGCATCTTTGGCGGGATAGATCGCGCCGCCGGCCTCCATCACCATCCGGTCGAGGTCGTCCAGCAGCCGGAGCGTCCGTTCGCCTTGGTGGGCGAAGTCGAGGGCGAGCGTGACGCCGGGTCGAGGGAACGAGAGCATTCCGGGCGAGGGCAGATCGCCGAATGCCTTCAAGACGGCCAGAAACGATGCATCGCCGCGCTGTGCCACGCGGGCGAGCACGTCGCGGACGATCGTCCGGGCGTGGGCATGGGGCACGACGAACTGGTGCTGGAAGAAGCCTCTCTTGCCGTACATCCGGTTCCAATGGGCCACGGCGTCGAGCGGATAGAAGAAGGGCGTGTAGGGTACCCGCGCCCGGGTGAGATCGTGCCGCACGCGCCCGTAATAGAGCGTGTTGAACGCGCGGACGGTGAGCGGGCGCAGCAGCGCGTTGGGCGCGTCGAACGGCGCGGCAAGGCGCAGGCCGCCGGGGACGCGCAGCGCGTCCGGGCCGTCTGCCGGGGCATGGCGACCGCGCATAAAAAGCCCCCGTCCCAGTTTGGCACCGGAAGCCGTCGTGTCGATCCACGCCACCGTGTAGGGCCAAGCGTCCGACGCTTCCGAGACGTCAAAGAAGCCGTCGAGGCTGCGGAAGCGCACCGTCTCGCCGTCGATCTGGGCGCTCGCGATGGGTTGGAGGCGGATGTCGGCCCACAGCACGAGGCCGGTAAGCCCAAGGCCGCCCACGGTGGCCGCGAAGAGCGGGTCGGTGGGCGAGAGGTCGTGGACGGAGCCGTCGGAGCGGCGCAGCGCGAGGCGCAGCACATGCCGCCCGAACGTCCCGGCCACATGGTGATTCTTGCCGTGCACGTCGTTGGCGATGGCTCCGCCGACCGTGACAAAGCGGGTGCCGGGCGTCACGGGCAGGAAAAAGCCGCGCGGCACGGCAAACGTCAGGATCTCGTCGAGCGACGTGCCCGCTTCGCAGCGCAGGATGCCCGTTTCGGCATCGAACGTTATCAGGCGTCGCAGCGAGCGCGTATCCAGTACGGTGCCGCCATCGTTGAGGCACACGTCGCCGTATGACCGTCCGAGGCCGTAGGCCAGCAGCGGAACGTCCGTCGGTAGCGGCTCATCGGCCCATCGCATTGCGTGGACCCGGTCGGGTGTGGCACGGGGCAGTCGCCCCCACGATTCGTACGGCATCGACTACCAGGTGAGTGGAAGCGGCGGTAAGCCCCATGCCTCGCCGAAGCGGGCCATCAGCGCCAGCACCGCCACGAGCGTCGCGACCGTGAGGCTGGTTCGGTCGCGCAGGGCGAACACGATGGGGTCGTCGTGCATCTGTCCGCGGTAGGTGAGCATCCAGATGCGCGTTGTCCAGAAGAGCAGGAGTGGAAACGCGCCCCAAAGCCACGCCGGCTGGGCGTAGAGGCCGCGAACGTGTTCGGACGACACATAGAGCGCGAGCACGAGCACCGCCATCAGCGCCGCGCCGACGCCCACCGTGCCCACGAGCGGCCGGTCGGCGGCGGTGTAGCCGCGCCCGGCGACGGTCCGGCCCGACGCCTCGGCGTCGAGCAGTTCGGTGTACCGTTTCACCAGGGCGAGGCTGAAAAAGAGGAAGGTGGAGAACGAAAGCAGCCAGAGCGAGAGCGGGACGCCCACGGCGACGGCCCCGGCCACAATGCGCAGGCCGTAGAGCGCGGCGAGCGTGAGCACGTCCACCAGCGCCAAGCGTTTCAGGTGCAGCGAATACGCCGTCGTCAGTCCGTAGTAGATCGTCAAGACGACGAAAAAGCCGGTTCCCAAGGCGGCCCCCATCCCCAAACCTGCAGCCAGAAGCACGGCGGCAAGGCCAAGTGCGGCTGGAATGCTCAGGCTTCCTGATGCAATCGGGCGGGATCGTTTGCGTGGGTGGGCCCGGTCCGACGCCACGTCCAGCAGGTCGTTGACGAGATAAACCGACGAGGCCACGAACGAGAATGCCACGAACGCGACGGCCACGCGCAGCCATCCCGCCGCGCTGGATCCGTGCATGGCCGTGAGCAGCGGAACGGCCACCAGCAGGTTCTTGGCCCATTGGTGCATCCGGAGCGCCCGGAGAGCGGAACGCAGCGTGGACGGCTGTTCAGCGACGACCTCGACCTGCGGGCAGGCCGCTTGAACCGTGCGCCGGGTGCTGGACGAAGGGGCCACCAGCATGGCTCGGTCGGCAGCCTGAAAGATGGGCACGTCCACGAGTGCGTCGCCCGCGTAGGCAAATGGACGCCCGGCGGCAAGTTTCTCGATGGCAGCCTTTTTGGCTGAGCCGCTGAGGTTGGTTGTGGCGTCGGTGGCCAGTACCGCATCAAAACCGCCCATATAATCGGCTACGGCTTCGGCGATGCGCTGGTCGGCGGCGGTGGCAAGCACGATGACGTCGCCTGCGGCCCGTGCTTCAGCAATCAGTGCATGCACCTCGGCACGGTACGGAAGTGCTGCCGGATCGGGTACAACCGTGTCGGCCATGCGTACCTTGAAGCCCGTCTTGCCCAAACCCAGCCAGCGAGGAAGCGAAAGGGCACGACGGGGATGCTGGCGAAGCAGCAGTAGCGACTCCCAGAGCGTGTCTGTAGCCACCAGCGTACCGTCGAGGTCTACCACAAACAGGCGCTGAGCCGAAGCGATGCGGGGCGAATGCATAGGCAAATGAACGATCCCGAACGCGCTCGGTGGCAAGAACAAAGCTTATTGCTGGCGATTGCGGCAGCGTGGCTGACGGTGGCGTATATGTACGGCCGGGACCTCGTACCGGCTCCCGATGCGGGGTTTTATGCCGAAGCCGCAACGGGAAACTACGGTGCGCTGGTGCAGCCGTTTTCCAAACGAGTGGCCGCGCCATTCGTGGCAGGGCTGCTTGTTCGGCAGGGATGGGCACTTTTCGCGGCGTTTTGGGCGATCACGGCGGTGTCGCTGGTGGGCCTGCTTGCCGCGGTTCGTACGACACTCACCCGCTACGGTGTACCCAAGCATCCGGGAGTGCTGCTGGCCACGGTCGGAACACCGGCGCTGATGACGATGGTGAAGACGGTCTACATGCCCGATCTTCTGCACACGGCTCTTGTGGCGGTGTTGGTGGGAGTGATTGCCGTCGCCGACGGGCGGGTGCAACGGCTGGCGCTCGCCGTTGCCGTGTTGCTGCTTGCCGCGCTGGCGCAGGTCACCCGCGAAGCCACGTTGTTGGTGGTGCTCGTCGGCGGTGGGCTGGCGCTGCTCCGGCGGCGCTGGGAGATCGCCGCGGCCTTGGTTGTGGGAATGATGGTCGGTAACATGTGGGCGGCTCCGTTTGTGGCGCAAGGGCAGGGGAATGTTCACGGTCTGGGCGGCGGCCTCTATCTGCTGCTAAAAGTCCCGTTCAACGCCCTGTCCAACCTTGCCGGCACGCGGCTGTGGACCAACACCTTTGCCCGCCTTCCCGGCCAGTGCACGCCCGTTGCGGTGATGGTTTTGCCCGACGTGCTTCAACGCGGCGATGTACACGAGATCGGACGGTGCGCGTGGAATGGGCTTTGGATGCTGCACGTCTATATCGCTACGTTCACCGTGTTTGGTGTCCTGCCCGGTTTCGTGGCTGGCCTCACCTTCCGCCGACAAGCCGTTGCGGCGGTCCGTTCGGCGTGGCCGTTGGCGCTCGCCTTCGCGTGGGTGTACGGTGTGCTCTCGTTTGTGATCGGCCCCATGCTGGGCGCAGGTGTGGACCGTCTCCTTGCCTACGGATGGCCCGCGTTCTGGATCGCCACGCCGGTGCTGGCGGTCTGGGCCAACGTACCCCGGCGGGACATGGCCGCGGTGATCGCGTGGACGGTAGGGCTGGCATGGGCTGGATGGGCGATGCCCGAATCGCCGCGCCCGTTGCTGCTGGGCCTCGCGCTGTTTGCCGTGGCCGTCTACGGGCAGGTGATGGCGTTTCGCCTCGGACGCCGCGCCGCGTTTCCCTTGCCGCCACGATCCGATGAAACATGAGCGATCCAGTCTTGCCACCGGAACGCCGTGGGAGCGGGCCTACGGCTACCGACGTGCGGTGCGCGTCGGGCCGCTCGTGTTTGTGGCGGGCACGACCGGGACGGACGACGGCGGGCAGGTGATGGCTCCGGACGATGCCGCTGCGCAGGCCCGCCGCAGTTTCGAACGGATCGAACAGGCTCTTGCCGGCCTCGGCGCTTCGCTCGCCGATGTGGTGCGCACGCGGATGTTTGTGACGGACATCACCCGCGACGGCGATGCCGTCGGGCGCGTGCACGGCGAGGTGTTTGGCACGATGCTGCATCCGCCCGCCGCGACGATGGTGGAGGTGCGGGCGCTCATCGACCCGGCCATGCGGGTGGAAATCGAAGCCGAGGCGATGGTGCCGGAGGGCGACCGATGAACCGTGCGTTGTTCGTTGGTTTGGCGCTCGTCGGCGCGACCGGGTGCGATGTGCTCAGTCCGCGTACGCCGGAGGACCCGTCGTCCGATCCGGTCGTCTTCGTCCAGCCCGACACGCCCGAAACCGTCGTCGAAAACCTCGAACGCGCCGTCGCTGCTCGCGACGCTGGGGCCTACCGCCGCAGCCTCGCCGACGCCTTTGCGTTCACGCCCACGCCCGACGCGGCCACGCGCTACCCGGTGTGGAACGGTTGGGACCGCGCCACCGAGGAGACGGCCACCCGCGCCCTCTTCGTTGCTGCGCAGTCTGGAGCCGTTTACACGCTTCGCCTCGACGGGCAGACGGCGGAGGACGTGTCGGACAGCCGCTATGTGCTCGCGGCACGCTACACGCTCAGCGTGCCGCATGTACGCCCCGACGCGCCTACGATCGTGCAAGGGCGGCTTCGCTGGACGCTCGTTCGCGGCTCCGACGGCCTCTGGGCGCTGGCGGCGTGGACGGACGAACCCGACGCCTCGGGCGCGGCATCGTGGAGCGATCTCAAGGCCGCGTTCGCCCGCTGATGCGCTGTGCGTAGTTTGCGCCCCGTGTTGCCTCGCTTTGCCCTTCGCCTTGCTGCTGTCGCTGCCGTGTGCCTCGGCGGCTGCAACCCGTTTGCGCCCGATTTGGGTGACGAGGCGGCGCTCTTGGGCGAGGGCGGCAACCCGCGCACCGTAGACGGCTTCTTCACCCGCTTTCGCGTAGCCTACGAACTGCGCGACCTCAGCCTCTACGAACCGCTGCTGGATTCGTCGTTCGCGTTCGTCTACTACGACTACGACGCGCAGGTGGAGCGGGGCTGGGGGTTCGCGCAGGAACTGGAGGGCACCCGTCGCCTCTTCGCCTCGTCGTCGAACGTGAGTCTGCGCTGGGGTTCGGAGCTGATCCGTAACGAAACGCCCACCGAGGCCCGCGTGACGCGCCGGTTTGAACTGGCCGTGCGCCTCGCCGATGACGCATCGGAGCTGCGCACCGACGGCAACGTGGCTTTTACGCTGGTTCGCCGCGACACCGCGCAGGCGTGGCGGCTTGTCCGCTGGCGCGACGAAAGCGTGCAGTAGTGCGGCCCGGTTGGCGCGGCCCGCGTCAGTCCACGCCCAACACTTTGTGCGTCTGCACCGAGACACGCCACGACGGATGCGCCTCGGCGAGGGCCACGGCCACGCGGCGAGCCTCGGCAAGGCGCGGGCCGTCTTCGGGTTGGAGCCAGCGGTAGAAGACCTCGCGCCCACCCAGCCGCTGAGGCCGGACGCGAGCCGCCAGCGTCGGGTAAGCGTCGGGTGTGTAGGCGGGGACGACGAGCTTGAGCTCGTCCATCGCCTCGATGTTCAGGTGGGACTCGGGGAGCTTGGGGCTGCACGCCACCCAGTCCGGCCAGTGCGCCGGGTCTGGCCCGAAGGCGTCGGCGAGGGCGACGGTGCCATTGGTTTCGACGGCCACGGCGAAGCCCTCGGCGCGGAGCGTCGTCACGAGCAGCGCGTCGGCTTGGAGCAACGGCTCTCCGCCGGTGAGCACCGCAAGACGTGGGCCAGGCGAGTCGTCGAGGCGGCCGGCGTCGGCCACCTGCCGGACGTGCGCGGCGAGCGCGTCGGGGCCGATGCGGACGCTTCCAGCCTTGCGGAAGTCGGTGTCGCAGAACAGGGCGCAGGCCGCGCCGAGGCGGGCGTGATCGCGGCGGCGGTGGGCCTCGTCGCCCGACCACAGGTTGCAGCCGGCGAAGCGGACGAACACGGCCGGGTAGCCGGCAAACGCGCCCTCGCCTTGGAGCGTCTGCCAGATGGCACGGACGCGGTAGCCGCCGGGAGTGGCGTCGGGGGCGAGTCGGTCGGCCAGCGGACTCTCTCGGTTGAGGTCGCGGCGCTCGGCGAGGGCGGAAAGCACGGGCAGGCGAAGCGGTACCCGGGGCGGGATTCGAACCCGCACGGCCTTGCGGCCAGCCGATTTTGAGTCGGAAGCGTCTACCGTTCCGCCACCCGGGCAAGGGAGTGCGCCCAAGATACGACACCGCCTGCGAAGCCGCCGTGGAATCGTTCGGGCATGGGCACCGCAGCGAGGCGTCGCACCGCCGCGCTGGGGGCAGCAGCACGTCGCAGCATCGGTGCGCAAGATTCCCGCTGTCCGTGAAGCCGCTGGGAGCGCAAGAATTCCGTGCCACCGCAACGGCCTCGGTCGTACCGAGGCGTCGTTGGTGCCGTGTTGAATGGACGTGCGTGGTAAAAGCCATGCTCTGATTCGATACGTTGCAGCATGCACCACGTCAGCAGACGCATCGCATAGGATCGGAGGGGGCCTACTGCACCGTTCTAAATTGGTGCTATCGTAAAATCGCAGTTCTTATGGGAGATGAAGGCGGCACGTTGGGTCGTGGGGGTGTAAAAAAGCCACGTCTGGCTCCGAACGGCCGAGACTGCCAAGGCCGGTGCGGTGCGCCTTGCGTATGGCTGGAACGTCCACATACGTCCCATCGGGTTTGCGGTATAGGGTTCGCACCTTTTCCCAGTCCGACGGGATACCGGGCCACTCGGCGGCCACTGCGTGCCACGAGAGGGCTTCGCCTGTCCGGGTGTCGTGCAGCGCAGGAGGTTCGGGGCGGCGGACAAGCTGGGCGATTTCCTCGAACGTGTAGCCTTCCTCGCGCAGCACCAGCTCGACGAACAGGCGTATGTGGTCGTACCGGCTCGCCAGCGCCAAGGCGTGGTCGGGATACGGCTGTTCGATGCACAAGCTTTCGTCCATCGCCCCCAACAGGTCGTCGAGTGTCCGCTCCGATGTGTCGAGCCGCACGAACCGGCCGCCGCGCTCGTCGAGAAGCCACTCCACATAGCTGGGCGGCACAGGCTTCCGGCGTGCGATTACGGCCGGATCGGCAAGCACCGCGGTCACCGATGGAGGGCAGCCCAGCAGACCTTCTAAACGGTCGATGACCCGGCGTAGGAACGACCGCATCGCCACGAAATCCAGCGGGAGGCCCTCGCGTTGCGCCACCGCGAGGTTGGCGATCTTGTTGGCGCGCCGTCGCATATGCCCGGCAAAGAGCGCGTTCGTCCACGCGGCCTCAACGTGGGGAGGGCCGAGGATGGTGTCGGCCAAGGCTTCGCAGACGATGGCTTCGGCGGCCGTCTGGGTAAGGGCGCGGTGCGCCACACGGCGTCGAAGCCAGCCGAAGCGGGCTTCGAGTTCGAGATAGGCTCGCTCCGAGCCAAGACCACCTGCGGAGATGCGCAGGGCCAGGTGAGCGTGGGAAGAGGCCGATTGACGGTTGAGTAAGCGTGCCATCGTTGGGACGGGGTTGGGGAAGAAGACCTTTGGAAGGGCGCAGAGCCGCAATGGGCACGGCGCGTACGGGAATCGCTGGAGTCTTTTGTAGACTACCAGTATGGTCTTTTGCCCTACCCGTTGGGGTGATGGAGCAGATCAACACGTCAAAGAGCGTCGAACGAGGCGTATGCTACGTCAGCATAGCCCGCACAGGATGCCAAATCAATGTGCAAGGATCAAGTTCCCGCCTTAGGAAAACGAGCGCCTCGCCGAAATCCGTGTCGTAGGTTTCGGCAAACATCTGTCCGTTGCCGATGACCTCTGCCGCCGACTCAGCCTCTCCCCTTGAACCGTGGCTTCCCGACGACGAGGCGCCGTCGGGGAACGTGCACCTCGACCGGCTGCGGGCGATGGCGCGGGTGCTCGACGACCTTGTGGGCATTCCCGGCACGCGGCTGCGCGTCGGTCTCGACGGTGTGCTTGGCCTCGTACCCGGAGTAGGCGATTCGGTGACGGGCGCGGTGTCGTTCTACGCGATGTACGCGGCCTATCGCCTTGGTGCTCCGCCGACGGTGCTGGCGCGGATGCTGCTCAACGTGCTGATTGACCTGGTGGTGGGCAGCCTCCCGTTCGTCGGCGACCTGTTCGACTTCGGCTGGAAGTCCAACCGCAAGAACGTGCGATTGGTGGAGCGCTACGCTTTCGAACCCGAGCGCGTAAAGGCATCGAGCCGGGTGTTGCTCGTCGTCTTCGGCCTCTCGATAGTCGCGGGGGTCGTAGGCATTGCGTTTCTGGCCGCGTGGCTCTTGGCCCGGATTCTCTCCACGACCCCGACGGGGCTGGGCTGAAGCCAACCAGAAGCCAGGCGACGCCCTAAGGAAGGCGAAACGCGCGGCAATGCCAAGCCAGCCGTCTCCCGGGGTCGTGCTCAATAGGCGTATTCCCAGCGGAGGTTGGCGCGGATCACCGGGCCGTCGCGCACGAGGCTTGCGAGCAGCCAGTCGGTCACTTCGTATTCAAGCGTGACGAGCGTGTTCTGCTGTCCGCGCTGAGCGGTGGTCTGGGTGCCGTAGACAATGGGCTGGGAAATGGAGGCGTAGAGCCGTGGCGAGAGGTACTTGCCGGCGGTGAGGCGCGTGCCGTCGAGGCCGTCTTGTTCGATCTCAATCACGTCGAGGCCGAGTTCCTTGCCCGCCACGCCTTCGAGCAAGCCCGCCAGTTGGGTGAGCGCCAGGCCTGCGCCGGTTTCAAGGACGCCACCTTGCCCGTTGCCAGAGCCGAAGGCGAACGACTGCTCGGCGGGCCGCCCGGTGGCGATGTAGGAGAGGATGTCGGCGGTTTCCATCGGCGGGTCGGAGCCGAAGGCGATGTTGAGGTCGCCGGGGATGAGCGGGCGTCCGTTGGCCGTGAGGGTGATGGTGGCGGCCGTTTCGCGGCTTCCGGGCCGCCGCACGTTATAGGCTGCGCCCACGTCCACGAGCGCTTCTTGGATGGTGCCGTTGAACGACACGCGCCCGGTGGTTACGTCGAAGCGGCGTCCGAGCGTTTCGATCTTGGAGCGATCGGGGATAACGGAGACGTCGCCAAAGAGGTTGAGCGGTGCTTGGGCGGCCTTGCGCACCTCGACGTTGCCGGTCATCTGGATGTCGAGGCCGGGTGTGATGCGGCTGCGCAACCATGTGTCTCGGGCGAGGGCGACGCGCAGGTCAAGCGCCATGTTCTGGAACGTCTCGGATGCGGTCGAGTCGCGACCCACGCGGATGCCGAAACGCTGCTCGACGGTGAGCACATCTTCGCGCGTGAGCGTCACGTCGTCGAAGCGGCGGGTTTCGGTGAGCACATACTCGGCCTCGTAGAGTTGAAGGTCGCCCTCGATGCGAGGGCGGTCAGTGGTGCCGGTTACATGCAGTGTGCCGGAGGCGTTGCGGACGGCCACCTGGTTGTCGATGGGCCGAAACGCGTTGAGCGCGAGGTTGAGGTCGAACTGTCCGAGGCGAAGGTCGGGGAATTCGACGCGCCCGGTGCCGGTGAGCGTGCCGCCGGAGCGGGCGGTCAGGCGCTGCACCTCGATGGCATCGCCGTCAAGTTCGAGATCGACGTTCATTGCGCTGTAGGTGACGCCCAGCACGGGCAGGTCCACGAGCGCGTCCACGAGCTTCACGTCGCCGGAGAGGTCGGGCTGGCGCAGCTGCCCGCCGATATGGGCGTCGGCGACGAGGCGGCCTTCGATGCGGCGCACCTGATCGGGCGGCAAGAACGGGCGGATCCAGTCGACGGCGAACCGGTCGGCTTGAATGGCGAGGTCCAGGCCTTCGCTGCCCTCTGCGGCATCGCTGGAGGCAACGGTCACGCCTACGGTCTCGCCTGCGCCGTCTTCTACCGGAGCAAGGGCAAGGTTCATCGGCACGCCTCCGCGAATGGTGAGCGTCGAGCCGTCTTCGTGCGTGAAGACGGCGTCGGTGCCGAGGCGTCGGTCGGCGTAGTCGAGGCTGATCTGCATCGTGCCCACCGATTTGTCGTAGGCGCTCACGTCCATCGCCAGATCGCCCACGAGGCGCGGCGCTTCGGCGGGGCCTGTGAGGTCGATCTGGCCGGAGAGTGCGCCGTCGAGGCCCTTGAAGCCAAACACATCGGCGATGGCTCCGATGCGGAAGCCTTCGAGCGTAGCCACAAGGCTTTGCTCGCCGTGCGGGTCCACGGTGCCGTCTACCGCGATCTGCTGGTCGCCCGCCGCGAGGAGGAAGCCGCGCACGGTGTAGCGGTCGCCGTAGGTGGCGTAGGCGGGCTGCACGAGCGCCCAGCGGTCGCGGTCGAAGCGGAGGCTGAGGTTCTCGAAGTCGATGCGGCGCACGTCCGGGCGCAGGTCGAGCCGTCCGGCGAGTTGGGCGGCACGGCGGTCGTCGGCGTCGATGTTGGCGGTGAAGGCAACGTTGGACGTGTCGTAGCGCAGCGTCACGTCTGAGTTGCGCACGGTGATGTTCGCGCCCTTGGCGAGGTAGTCCACGTCGAACCGCGCCTCCACGCCTTGCAGGTCAAACGTGCCGAAGGTGGAGCCGGTGCGGTCGATGGTGCCGGCACTTCGTCCTTCGATGCCGGCGATGCGCAGGTCGTTGTACACGAACGAACGCAGCGCGGTGGTGGCCTCGTAGCGCAGCACGCCGGGCGGGCCGTAGAGACGGGCGTTGAGCCGTCCCGACTCGGCGGCGAGGATGAGCGTGTCGTTGGGAATGAGCTTGCGCACCGGCAGCAGGTCGGTGAGCACGACGGCGGCGCGCAGGTCGCTGGCGGACAGGGTGTCGAAGAGGGCGGCACGGCCTCCGGCATCGGCGTCCGCGACGTTCGAGCGGGCCAGCAGGGTGTCGAGGTTAAGAACCCCGTCTTCGTAGGCAAAGCGGAGCAAGAGCGTGTCCGCTTCGATGGTCTGGTAGCGCACCGAGTCCGACGAGATCGTGCCCGCGAGACGCATCGTCTTCGGGTCTTTGCCTTCGCCGCGCAAGTCGAGCGCAAGCGAGCCTCCGGCGTGCAGGCTGTCGCGCCCAAGCAACCGGGCTACGTTGGCGCTGTCAACGCGTCCGTGCAGCGCGTAGGTGGGCGACTCGTCAAAGAACCGTCCGTCGGCGGCGAAGGCCACGCGTCCCGCGTCGGAGTGCACCGCTACGGAAGCGTTCGCTTGTCCGTCGGTAAGCTGGGCCACGAGCGACCCGCCGGTGATGGCAATCCGGTTGTAGCGGCTGGAATCGAGGTCGAGACGCAGGTTTGCGGTGAGCGTCGCCGGGTCGAACCCGCTTCCGTCAAGCGTAAACCGCCCGTTGAGGTCGGTCACGAGGCTATCGTTGCCGGTGAACGCGCCCACGTTGAGGCCTCGAACCACGCCTTCGGCAAGGGCATAGGTGGGCACCTCGTCGAACGGGCGGGCGTTGCCGACGGCCACGAGGCCGCCGCCGGGCGTCTCGGCGTCGAGGTTGAAGGCAAGCAGGCCGCGCCGGAGGTTGACGCGGGCGTCGCCGTGGACGATCGTTTGGTTGGCGTAGCGGCTCTCGTCCAAGACGAGGCGCAGGTCTGCCGCCATCGTTTTCGGGGCGAAGCCGTTGACGGTGCCGGTGAGGCTGCCGTTCAGATCCGACGATTGCGCGTCGTTGCCGGTGATGGCCGCCACGTCGAGGTTGTGAAAACGGCCTCGGGTGAGCGTGATGCGCTGTCGCCCGCCGCGCACGTCGGCGGTGCCCGCCACGTCGAGGTCGCCCACGTTCGTTTGGCCGTTGAGGCTCAGGCGAATCGGGCCGCCGCCCAGCGGGGTTTGGGCGGAAAGCCGTGCCCCGGCGACGCGGTACGTCCGGAAGACGGCATCGGACACGTCGAGGCGGGCGTCTACGGTGCTGCGTTGCAGGTTGCGAATGTCGAGGTTGGCGGCGAGTGTTGCGCGGCCCACGCTGCCGTCGGGGAAGGCGAGGCGGCGGGCGTCGAGATCGGCGTTGAGGCGTCCGCCCCGCAGCGCCGCGTCGAGTGTGGCGTGCTGGACGCGGTAGTCGCCCCAGAACGTCGGCCCCACGTTGGCCGTCGCGTCGAGGCGCATCGTCTTCGGGTCGATGCCGGTGCCGACGGCGCGGAAGGTGGCGTTGACGTTCGAGCGGACGGGCTGCCCCGCGAACGCGGCCACGTCGAAGTTCTCGATCCGTCCGTCGGTGATGCGGTAGGCGAGGCGGGAGACGTCGTTTCCGGCAGGCAGACGCGCATCGCCTGCGAGTTGCAGACGCCCCTGCGGCACGGCCAGCCGCGCCCCGAAGTCGAGGACGCCGCCCTCGCGGAGTGTGGCCGTCACGTTCCCGGCGGTGAGGCGGTACGGCCCGACCACCGACGGCGCGAGGTCGAGCTGCACGCGCGCGTCCATCGAGTCGAGCTTCGTGCCCACGCCCTGCACGCGCAGCGTGCCCGCGAGGTCGGAGGGTTGTGCGCCGGGCGAGAACCGGGCGAAGTTGACGTTCTGGAAGCGCCCGGTCAGGGTGTAGCGCAGCGGCTGGTCGAACGGCGAGACAAGGCCCGCGAGGCGCACGTCCGCGCCGTTGTAGGCGGTGGCGAGCGCAAGGTTGGCGGTGCCGTCGTCAAACACGGCGTCGAGCGTGGCACGCGGCAGCACCGTCTGGCCGAACCGCCCGCCGCGCAGCACCACGTTGACCGGGCCGTTGACGGTGCGGAGCGACGTGCCGCCGAGGTCGACGCGGGCGTCGGCGGAGAGGCGGTTGCCGGTGGGCGTGGTGAAGTAGCCGTAGTCGAGGTCGCGGATTTCCGCCGTCAGGTCGACGCGCAGCGAGTCCTTCGTGGACGGGCGGAGTGCTCCGTTGACGGCCAGGGTTGCGCCGTCGCCGGTCGCGGCGGTGAGGTCCAAAAGCAACCGGTCGAGGTCGCCGTTCACCGTGCCGTCCACGTTCACGGTGGCCTGCTCGTTGAGCGTCGGCGCGAAGAGTTCGAGATCGGCGAGGGCCAGCGGCGCAGCCCGGAGCGTAAAATCCACGTCGCGCAGCGTCTCGGTCGAGTCGGCGGGGAGGCGAAGGTTGCCGCTGGCCGTCACGTTCGAGCCGGGCCGTGCGCCGGTGGGGTCGGTGGAGGTGAGGCCGAAAGCACCGACGGAGAGCAGGTTGCGGTTGAGCGTGAGGTTGCGGGTGGCAAGGGTTCCGCGCCCAAAGTCGGTGGGCAGGATGAAGTCGGAGGCGAGATCGTCGATCGTGAACCGGACCTCGTCGGTGACGAGCACGTCGTGGGCCGTGCCGTTGAGGCGACGGAGGGCAAAGACGGAGTCCTTGGTGGGGTGGTAGAACTGGAAATCGGCGGCGCTGCGGCGGATGCGGAGGCGGTCGAAACGGAGTTGCAGGCCCTTGCCTTTGAGGCTGTCGTTGACGGCCTCGAGCGTGTCGGGAAGGAACGGCACCTGGATGTCGAACACCCGGTCGGGGCCTTGGCGGAAGTTGAGGTAGGCCCCGGCGAGGTAGCCGTCGCGGAGGGTGAGGCGGCGGCGCAGCAGGTCGAGAAGGTCGTAGCGGGCTTGAAGCGTGTCGATGCGGGCCATCGGCGAGCCGTCGCGGCGGGTGAGCGCGAGGTCGTAGAGGTTGATGCCGTTGATCCAGTTGCCCTCGATGCGTCCCACGGCGAGCGTGGCGTCGGTGTACGGGTTGGCGAGGCGGACGATCGTGTCCACCGCCTTGCGGCTTCCCCACGACGTTTGCAGCAGCGCCACCGCCGCCAGCACCGCCACGAGCAGTCCCGTGAGCACGAGGCCCAGCACGCGCAACGTGCGGCCCCACCACGTCCGGTCGGCGGACACGGCGGGGGGCGGGTTGTTCAGGTCAAAGGGAGGCTCCACAAACGTCCAAGTTCAGAGGACAAACAGGTTCCAGCAATGAGCGGCTCAGAAGGCTTGGCCGATGCTGAAGTGCAGGCCGATGCGTCGCCACAGCGACAGAAATGGGCCGGGCTGCGAGACGCCGGGAAGGTTGACGCCGTAGCGCCGTTCGTAGAGTTGCAGCGGGTCGTAGCGGTCGGTCTCCGACGGGTTGACTTTCACCGCCACATCGAGGCGGATGTAGCCGACGGGGGTGTAGTAGCGAACGCCGCTGCCCACACCGACGCGCAAATCGGCGGGGGAGAACGAGCCTTCGGTCACCTGCCCGGCATCCACGAACGCCGCCAGCCGCCACTTCTCGCCGAGGCCGGGGAAGGACAGCCGGGCTTCGAGGTTGAGCGCGAACTTGGCCAGTCCGCCGATGGCCTCGTACCGACCGTTGCGCACCGTCAGCGAGTCGAGCGGGCCGCCGCTGGTGCGGGCGGCGTAGACCGAGTCCACCCGAAGCAGCTGCGGGCCGAGCTGGTTGAGGCCCCAGCCGCGCACGTCGCTGGCCCCGCCCGCGTAGAACCGGATGCGGTCAAAACGGTATTCGACGAGTGGGTCGTTCTGGTCTTTGGATGTGCCCTGCGGGAAAAGGCGACCCAGGTAAAGCCGCGCAGCGCCGTCGGCTCGTCGGGAGAGCACGGTGTAGAAGGTGGCCTCGTTGGAGATCTTGGTGTAGTCGACTCCTGACGCCAGGAGTCGACCGGCGCTCTCCACCGTTGGGCGAAGCAGAAAGCCGGAGCGCGGGTTGAGAAAGCTGTTGACGCGCCCCCAAACAGCACTTCCCGTCAGTACGCTGCGGTTGTAGACGTCGGCCGCGCCGAGGCCGAGGCCACCGAGTTCAAGCGGTTGCACGCGCCCAAACGTGTACTGGGCCGAGAGCGTTCGGAACTCCATCAGCTCGTAGAGCACGCTGGCCGCCGCGCCGTACTCGAGGTAGCGGTTGCCGAGGTTCGGCTCGTTTTCCGCCAGCACAAACGGCGCGACCATGCCGCTGGTGCGGCGGTTGAAGAGGTAAGGCTGGCGCAGGCTGGCGGTGACGCTGAGCCGTCGGGCAACGAGACCATCGGTGGGAAACGCCGCGAAGCCGGTGCGGGCCACCACGGCGATGTTGAGCTGGCGGGCCTCGCCCCAAAAGTTGCGGTGCGTCCAGTCGCCCTGCACCACCGCCCCTTCGTCGCGGCTGTAGCCGGTCGTGGCGCGAAGCAGGCGAATCTTGCCCTGCCGCACCTCGTAGCGCACCGTTACGGTGGAGTCTTCGGGTTGGGCGGGCACACGGGCCACGGCCACGCGGAACAGGCCGAGACCGAAGAGTTCGCGCTGGCCTTCCACGAGCCGTCGCTGGGAAAAGTACTCGCCCGTTTGGAGCGGCAACTCGCGGCGCACCACGTTGTCCGGTACCGAGGTGTTGCCGCGCACTTCGATGCTGTCGATGCGGGCACGCGGGCCGGGGGTTAGGGTCAGCGCAAGGTCGATGGCAAGGCTGTCGAGGTCGAGCGTTGAGTCGGCTTGGACGTTAGCGAACGGGTAGCCGTGGTTGAGCGCCCAGTCGAGCACTTCGCCTTTGAGCACGGCGTAGTCTACGCTCGTAAAGCGAGCGCCGGGGCGCAGCGACGTGTTGCTGCTCAGCTCGCTCCACCCGCGTCGAAGACTTGCGGGAAAGGCGACGACGTCGCCGGTGGAGTCTTGGGCGTAGAGGGCCATACGGCGCACCCGCATCGGCTTGCCTTCCACGATGGAATACACGATGCGGATGGTGTTGGCGGCGGTGTCGAGTTGGCTGGCGGGGTAGTCGATGCGGGCGTCGAAGAAGCCGTTGAGGCGGTAGAACTGGCGAATGCGCACCACGTCCTTCTGCACCTCAATGGGTTCGAGGGGATAAGTTTTGGTGCGCGCGAACGGCAGCCGTCGCCACAGCTTCTCGGTGAAGGTGGGGCCTTTGGTGGCCAGCAGCGCCCGCAGTTCGTCTTCGGAAAACGTCTGCGTGTCGATGAACCTGAAGTCCACGGCTCGCACGGTCGTGCTGTCGTTGGCGAGAAACAGCGGTGCTTGCGCCCACGCCTGCGGGGCGAGAAGTGCCAACACGGCAGCCACGAGCATCAGGTACAGGCGGGGCATCAGGCCGCAGGAGCAGGGGGGACAGGGGCGGTGTCGAAGCGAGCGGTGGTGGGCTCGGGAGCGGCACGACCTTGGGGGCGTACGCTAAGGCCCGCAGCGGCGCGGCGGCGTTTCTCGGAAAGCAGCACAATGATGGCACCCACAATCATCACGATGCCGGAATAGTAGATCCAGAACACGAGCGCGAGCATCACCCCAAAGCCGCCTTCAAGGTCGAAACGGTTGGCACGGACGGCGTAGAACGTGAACGCCCGCTTGGAGATTTCCCACAGGATTGCCGTGACGAATGCGCCACGCCACACGCTGGCGCGCGGGGGATGCGGTGTGGGAATGAAGTAGTAGAGCTGCGCAAACATCAGCGTGCCGAGCAGCAGCGGAACCAGCTGGGCAATGACCACAAACAGCGTGGCCCATCCGGCCGTGATCCAGTCGGCGTTCCAGTTCAACCAGGCCAGCACTTGTTCTCCCCACGCATGCACCGCCTCGGTGACGAAGAGGAACGCGAGGATGAGCAGGAAGAGCACGCCCACTTGCCCAACCATCCGCAGGTCGAAGGCGTAGCCGCGTAGGAGGGGGCGAGCCTTGTGGTAATCCTCCCGGAACACGTTGGAGACGATGATGCGCAGCGTCGTCATCACCGACATCGACGCCACGAGCAGGCCGATGACGCCCACGAGGGTGATGGTGCCCGAAGCCTGCGCCAGCCCGTTGAGGAACGTTAGCACCGAGTCGCTCTGGTACGACGGCAGGAAGTCTTCGACGAACGATGCGACGATCTCGAACGGTTTATCCATCCGCAGCACTCGCCCGGTGATGCCGGTGGCGAGCACCAACATGGGCACGAGCGAGACCAACACCTTGAACGCAAACGCTTGTGCCCACAGGAACACGTCCTTCGTGGTCAACTCGCGGAAGAGCCCCCGCGCGTAGTAGCGCGGCCCGTCCGGGAGTTTGGCAAGGAGCGTGAGGGGGCGCACGTAGCAAAGGGCAGGAAGTAGGTCAAAATAGCGCGACTTCGGGCCATGCGGAGCAAATGCTTCGTGCCGATTCCGGCAAATGCGCGGGGCGTAAACCTCGGCGGGGCAGGGCGTGTCTCTTGGGGTAGCGATCTTCACCCCCGTCTGCATGCCTCGTCTGCTTCGCCTTTTGAGCTTCGCCGTTCTGCTGTTTCCCGCAGCCCTTCGCGCCCAAACCGCTCCGCCGCTGCGGGTGGTGCTCGCCTGCCAACGGGCCTACTGCGACGACGATTTCCAGCAGACGGAGCTGGCCTACATTACGTTCGTGCGCGATTTGGCCAACGCCGACGTGCAGGCGCTCGTCACCGCCGACGCCAACGGCGCGGGCGGCAGCACCTACACCGTCCGCCTGATTGGGAAGGGACGGTTCGACGGGCGCACCGACACCTACACCATCCCGCTCGCGGCCGACGCCACCGACGACGTGCAGCGCCGCGCCCTGTCTCGGACGCTCGCAGCGGGGCTGATGCCCTACCTTGCTCAGACCGGCGGCCTCGACCGCGTCACCATTGTGGCCCGTGCGGGCGTAGAGGCCGCGCCCACCGCACCGGTGCACGACCCGTGGAACGACTGGGTGTTCTCGACCACGGTGGCGGGCAACTTCTCCGGCGACGAAAACCGCAGCAGCCTCTCGTCGCGGTTCTACGGCTCGGCCAGCCGCGTCACCAACCGCTGGAAGGTTGGCGTAAACGTCTACGCCGAACGCAACCTCAGCCGCTTCAACATCAACTTGCCCGAAACGGAAACGCTTGCCGCACGGGATACCACCATCCGCAACGAGCAGTCGAGCCTCGCCAGCGAGGTGGTGGCCGCCTACAGCGTCGGCCCGAAGACGACCGTCGGCGGCTCCGCCGACGTTTCGTCCAGCCGGTTTGAAAACCGCGAGCTGCAAACAGGCATCCGAATGGGCGTTGAGCGCAGCCTCTTCCCGTACAGCCAGTCCACCAGCCGCCTCGTGACCGTCCGCTACGACGTGGGTGTCGAGACCGAGCGTTACCGCGAGGAGACGGTCTACGGCCAAACCGCCGAGATTTTGCCGCTGCACCGCGTTCGGCTGGGCGTAGACCTCCGGCAGTCGTGGGGCACGGTCACGCTCGTCACGATGGGCAAGCAGTACCTCGGCCACCTCGACCAGTACAGCCTCACGCAAGCCCTGTCGTTCGACGTGCGCGTGGCCAAAGGGCTGACCGTGGGCGCGTACACCGTGTTCTCGCTCACCCGCGACCAGCGCAACGTGCCGCGCGCGAGCGCCTCGTCGGAAGATGTGCTGCTGCAACGGCGTGCGCTGCAAAGCGGTTACGATTACTTTGGCGGTGTCGGGATGCGGTACACGTTCGGCAGTGCGGCCAGCGGCGTCGTCAACAACCGTTACAAGGGCGGCTACTCCATCTCGTTCTCCTATTGACCCGATGTCCGACGTGCTCGTCCCGTCCGATTGTGCCGCCGTCTCCGGAGACGGGCAGGCGTCGGAACGGCCCCGGATGCAACGGGCCGGATGGGAGGAGACGATCCTGCCGAAGCCTGTGCCGCCCGATCCCTTCCGGACGTTCGTCGAAACCCATCAGCACGGCCTCTACGCTTTGGCCGTGCGGCTCACCGGTGACCACAACGCTGCCGACGATCTGGTGCAGGAGACGTTCGTGAAGGCGTGGCGGGCGATGGAGGGCGGCACCGTTCCGGAAACGCCCACGGCGTGGCTGCGCCGCATCGCCACGCACCAGTTCCTCAACACCCGGCGCGGGAGCCTGGCCTCGCGAATGGTCCGATGGGCCGACGAGGCGCTGCACCGCATCCCCGATGCGTCTCCACCTCTGCCCGACGCCACCTTTCCCGCCGCCTTCGACAAGGCGCTGAACCTGCTTTCCGACCGCGAGCGCGCCGTGTTCGTGCTTCGTCACCTCGAAGACCAATCGACCCGCGAGGCTGCCGACGCGCTGGGTGTGGCCGAGGGAACCGTCAAGGCGCTGCTCTCCCGCGCCGTCGCCAAACTGCAAACCGCCCTGAAACCCTATGCCTGACCGCCCCGACTTCCGCGAAGACGGCCGCGACGCGGGCCTCTCCGATGCGCTCGCCGAACGTCTGCGCCGCGTGCCGCCGCCCGACGCGCCCGACGGCTACTTCGATACGCTCGCCGACCGCACCCGCGCCCGCCTTGACGCTGCCGCGCCGCCGCGCCGGGCTGCCGACCGCGCCCCGGCGTCCCGACCGCCGCGCCGCGCCGGGTGGCGCGTGGCCGTACCGGCGCTGGCGCTGGCGGTGCTGCTGGGCGTGGGGTTCTGGATGCGTGCCGCCGCGCCGCGTCTGGCGCAGCAGCGCCCGCCCGCCGACACCTCCGCCGTGCCGCGTGCCGCGCCGGTTGAGCGGAGGCTCCCGGACGTGCGCCTCGACGCCGCGCCGACGCCGGAGCGCCGTGTGACACCGAAACCCGTGCCCGCGCCCAAGCCACGCCGTGCCGTGCCGGTGCGCCCGCAGGCCGCGCCCTCGCTGATGCCGCGCCGCAGCCAGCGCCTTGCCGCCGCGCCGGCGGATTCGGTGCGGGCCGCCTTGCCCGCCGCGTCGCTTCGTTTGGCTGCTGCGCCCGTGGATGCCGAGGGGCTTCGGCTGGCCCAACGGGCGCAGCTTGTCGTGCTGGCGCTGCAAAACGCCGACGCCACCGACGATCTCGCGCTGCTCGCCCCGCTGGCGCAGCCGCTCGTGGACGACTTGGCCCGCTGGAGGATGCACGACGCGAACGATCCTGCGCTCGCCCAAACGCTCAACAGCCTCGAACCCGTCCTGATCGGCCTGGCCACCCTCGCGCCGTCCGACACGCTCTCGGCGCGGCAACTGCGCGACGCTGCCCGCCGCGCCGACCTCTCCCTCCAACTCGACCGCGCCCTGCTCGCCGCTGGCGATGCGCCGGTCGTGGCCTACTGACGCATTTTTCTGTACCGCGATGAAACGCCTTGCTCTTGTGCTCGCGCTGGCCGTGCCGCTCACGCCCGCCGCCCACGCCCAAAACGCCGCCGACGCTTGGGCCGACGCCTACCGCCTCGTGCTCGTGCGCGATTGGCCCGCCGCCGACAGCGCCCTCGCCGCCTTCGCCGGCCGCTACCCCGCCGACGCCAACGCCGCCCGCGCGGCCTTCTGGCGCTGCTACGCCGTCGAGCAGACGAACCGCGCCGACGCCGCCGACTGCTACCGTCGCGTGGCCGATACGGACGGCGAGGGGCGGTGGAAAAACGAGGCCCGCACCCGGCTCGTCGCCCTCTCGGCACGGCCGGCGCAGGCGGGCACGTCGCTAACCCTCAGCAGCCCGGTGTCGGTCAAGACGGTCACGCAAGACGGCACGACGCACACGTTCGTGCTTCAAACCCGCCCCGACGGCTCGGTGGATACGCTGACCTCGACGGTGGTGGGCAACGCCTACGCCTTCGCGTGGGGCAGCAACGGCGAGACCGGGCGGCTGCGCGGCGAGGCGGCGCGGTTGCGCGGCGAGGCCCAGCGCCTGCAAGCGGAGGCACAGCGAATGGCGGCCGAGGCGCAACGACTGGCCCAAGAAGCCACCCGCGCCAAGGCCTCCGATCGGGCGGAGCTGGTTTACCGGGTGCGGGAGGCGCAGGACGCGGCGGCAGAGCTTCAGCGCGAGGCTGCCGACCTGCACCGCGAAGCCGCCGAGGTCGAACGCGAGGCCGCCGAGGCGATGCGCGAAGCCGCCCAAGCCCCGCGCCCCTCCGTCGCAGGATGCAACGAGGGCGACTGCGCGGACCGCTCGTGGACGTGGACGTGGAGGGCGGCGGCTTCGTCTGCCGACACGCTCTCGCCCGACGAGCGCGTGGCCGTGCTGGCCGTCGAGGCCTTGGGCCAGTCGGGGCAAGACGAATCGGTGGACGATTTGCGCCGCCTCGCCGTGGCCGGTCGCACCGCTGCCCTGCGAGGAGCCGCCCTCAGCGCCCTCGGGCGGATCGGGACGGACCACGCCAACCGCGCCGTGCTCGACCTCGCCGCCCGCAACGACGGCCTTTCGCCCGACGACTACGCCCGGCTGGTGCTGGCGTTGCAGCGCATCGCGGAGCGGTCGGGCCAGACCGCCGAGGCCGTGGCGGCGCTCGAACGCATCGGGCGCATCCCCACGCTGCGCGTCGCCGCCATCCAAACCATCGGTCAGATCGAAGGGCCGGAGGCCCTCGCTGCGCTCTGGCGTCTTGCCGACGACGAATCGCTCAGCCGCGACAAGACCTCGGCGGCGCTCGCCTACCTCGCCGTTCGCCCCGACCCCGACCCCGACCGCTTGGTCGGGCGGCTTGAAACGCTCGCCCACAACGACGGCGACCGCCAGGCCGTGGACGCACTCGGCCGGTTGCAGCAGCGCAGCGACGCCGCCACGCGTGCCCTCGAACGCTTGGCAGCCTCTGCCGCCGACAGCCCCGTGCGTCTCGCCGCACTGACTGCGCTCGTGCACCGCCCCACCGAGAACACCGTGCCGCTGCTCGTGCGCCTCGCCCGCGACGCCGATGCTCGCGTAGCCCGCACCGCCGTGCAGGCGCTTGGAATGCTCAACACGCCGGAGGCACGCCGGGCGCTCCTCAACCTTGCGCAAGGGCAGTAGGCGTTTGGGCACAGACCGTGCACGTCAGGCGTGAAGGCGGCCCCTTCGTGCCTGACGTTGTTTTTTCACGGTTGCGAAAAGCGCTTTTTCATGCCGATGTTCGGTGCCGCCGGGCAGGACAGGGGCATCGATGCCGGTGCGTTGCAGGCGAAGGCCGTACCTTCGCGGCAGGGCGTGGGGTGTTGAGGGTTGGGAGTAGGGTGCCGTCAGAAGCTCGCACACGGCAACCCGTACCCAGCAACCGGCAACCCGTGCCTTCGTCCCTCGAACTTCGCCCTTTCCTATGCCCCGCCGCACCAAAATCGTCTGCACCCTTGGCCCCGCCTCCAACACGCCCGAGGTGATCGAAGCGCTCGTGCGCGCGGGCATGGACGTGGCCCGGATGAACTTCTCCCACGGCACGCACGACGACCACCGCGCCCGCATCCAAATGGTGCGCGAGGCGGCGCAGCGCGTTGGGCGGCCCGTCGCGATCCTCCAAGATCTCCAAGGGCCGAAAATCCGCGTTGGCGAGATGCAAAACGGCGGCGTGCTGCTGCACGTCGGGCAGCGCCTGACGCTCACGAGCGAGCCGGTGGCCCTCGGCACCTCCGACCGCGCCTACATCTCGTACGACGGCCTCGCCGCCGAAGTCGAACCGGGCCGCCGCATCCTGCTCGACGACGGCAACCTCGAAGTGGAGATCGAAGACGTGCAGGGCGACGATGTGATCACGACGGTCGTGGTGGGCGGCACGCTCAAGTCCCGCAAGGGCGTCAACCTGCCCAATCTCCGCGCCGCTCGCCCGGCAATGACCGAGAAAGACCTGATCGACCTCGATTTCGGCCTCGGCCAAGGCGTCGATTATGTGGCGCTTTCGTTCGTGCGGACGGCGCAGGACGTGGCCGACCTGCGGGCGCGGATGGGCGAAGTGGGCGGGCGCGCAGGCATCATCGCCAAGATCGAAAAGCCCGAGGCCGTCCAAGACCTCGACGCCATCGTGGCGATGGCCGACGGCGTCATGGTGGCTCGTGGCGACCTCGGCATCGAGATGCCGATGGCGCAGGTGCCGAACGTCCAGAAGCAGATCATCCGCACGGCCCTGCGCGCGGCCCGGCCCGTCATCACGGCCACGCAGATGCTCGAATCGATGATCGAGAACCCGCGCCCCACCCGCGCCGAAGCCACCGACGTGGCCAACGCCGTACTCGACGGCACCGACGCGGTGATGCTCTCGGCCGAGACGGCCTCGGGCAAGCACCCGGTGCGGGTCGTCGAGGTGATGGCCGAGATCATTGCCGAAGCCGAGCGCCATCGCGAATACTACTACTCCGACACCGACCTCTACGGCACGCGACGCCGCGAGGGCGACCTCACGCACGCCATCGCCCTCACCGCGTGCACGCTCGCCGAGCAGATCGGCGCAGCGGCCGTCGCCTGCCTCACCTCCAGCGGCACCACCGCCCGCGCCATCGCACGCCATCGCCCCGCGGTGCCCATCGTGGCCTTCACCGACGACCCGCGCAAGGTCGGCGCAATGGCGCTGCTCTGGGGCACCGAGGCCTACCACATCCCGTTCCAAGACGACACCGACGCGGGCATTCGCTTCGTCCGCGAATACCTCGTCGAGCACGGCATCGTTCAGCCCGGCCAGCAGGTCGTCTTCACCGGCGGGATGCCGCTTCCGGAGAAAGGCCAGACCAACATGGTGCACGTCACGACGGCGTGAGAAAAGCCGATCTGCGATGCCTTCGTTCAACCGCCGGCCTCTTCTCCTTGCTGCTGCAGGTCTGGCGGTGAGCGTCGTGCTGGGGCGGGGCGGAGGGACGGCGGGCGGCTTCTTCCTCGCTTCTATGGCGAGGTTGGGCTTGTCCTTGCTGGCTTGGCACGCCTGCTGGACGGCCCGGATAGCATGTACCGGCACGCGGCCTCCGCCGGGTTGCTGTTGATTGCGGCTTTTCCTGCGGGCGTTGAAGGCGACGCCCGCAGGCTGGCGGAGGCCCGTCGTTGGTGCGAACGGTACGCTTTTGTGCCTGACGCGCCGCACGCCCAAGTCCCCACCAAGCCGTCGAAGGTCTACGCGGTTACAGGCGAAGAATGCAGCGTTGTAGACGGGTTTGAGTCGGCGGTCTTTGACGCCCGCACCCGCCGCTGGACGTCCTACTGATCTTGTAAGGGAGCGGGATCTACGCCTTTTTTCAGCCGGGTACGGGCAACGGCAAGCCTGCGGCCAATAACCCGCCCCCCGGAAACGTTTGGGCATCGGGTGGCATTCCCCGTCGGGACAGGCCTTTTGCCCTATCCGACCGAAACGCTACGGCTTAGATTCTCCCTGTGACCTTCGTGCGTGTTCCCGTGGCGATGTCCGTACCGATGTTCCTGCTCCGCGGCGGCGTGGCCGCTGTCGCCTTGCTGGCGACGCTCTCCGGATGCTCCAACCGCACGATCGTGGGCCGGGCAGGGAGCGACTTTACGGCCTACTACAACGCCTACTACAACGCCCGCAAGAGCTTCGATGTGGGTATGGAGGCGCTCCGCCAAGCTCACACGCCGGTGTCGCGCTCGGCCTATCTCGCCGTCTATCCGCCCACCGTAGGAGCTTCGCAGGCGAATTTCGACGGGGCGGTGCGCAAGGGTGCCGAGGTGCTGCGCAAGCACCCCGGAAGCCGCTGGACAGACGATGCGCTGATGCTCATCGGGCAGAGCTACTACCACCTCGGCCAGTACGCTCCTGCCGAACAGAAATTCCGCGAGGTGCTGTTTGAATGGCGCGGACGCGACGGCAAACCGTCGCCGCGCGCCCACGACGCCCGCCTGTGGCTGGCCCGTACACTCGTAGCTGCCCGTCGCCCGCAGGCCGCCGCCGATTTCTTCGCCCAGTCTTTCGCCCAGCAGGCCGACCTCAGCCGCCTCGATCTGGCCCGCCTGCGCCTCGTCCGCGCCGACTTCTACGTCACCCTCGCTGCGTGGGACGATGCGGCCGACGACCTGCGCAACGCGCTACCGGACGTGCGCGACGGCCGTCTCCGTGCCCGCGCCAGCTACTTGCTTGGCCAGGTGGAAGAAACCCGTGGGCACTTTGCCGACGCCCGAGACGCTTTTGCTGCCGCCACCCGTCGCAACCCGGACGATGCCCTTGCTCTCGCCGCTCGTGTGGGGCAAATGCGAATGCAAGCCGCCGCTGGTGACCCTGTCGGGGCCATCCAAGCCGCTACGGCCCTCGTCGCCGACGAACGCAATGCCGAGTTTCGCGCCGATCTCACCGTCGTGCAGGCCCGCTTGCTCGCCTCTGCCGCCCGCTCCGACGAGGCCCGCGATTTGCTTCACCGCACCCTCCGCGGCGATGCCCGCGACCGCACGGCTCAGCGTGGCGCGCTCTATTACGCTCTGGCCGACCTCTACCGCACCGGGTACGGCGATTACCTCTCGGCGGCCCTCTACTACGACAGCGCCGCTGCCGTCCTGCCTGCCGCCAGCGCCTCCGTTACGCTGCCTCGCGGATCGGTCACGGCCACGCCCACCCGCGAAGCCGTAACCGATGCAGCGCAGCGCAAGGACGTGTTTGGGGCATTCGCCGCCGCTCGCCGCCGTCTCAGCGAAGCCGACTCGCTGCTGCGTGTGGGTGCACTCGACGACGCCGCTTTTGCCCAGTTTGTCCGCGAGCTGCGCGAGCGTCGTGCCCGCGAACTGGCTGCCGCCAACCGCGCCGCCGCCGCTGCCGCCGATGCCCAAGCCTTTGGGGGAAGTCTACAAGACCAAGGTCTCGCGCCCCCCGCTACGTCGCAGCCGCTTACAACGACGCAGCCTGCTGCATCGGGCGATGCTGGGTTCCTCTACTACCGCGATCCGTCGCGGGTGCGGGCCAACCGGGTGGCGTTTGAGCAGACATGGGGCAACCGCCCGCTGGTACCCAACTGGCGGCGTCGCGCGGCCATATCGGGGGCTGGAGCTGTCCAACTGGCCGCTTCCGAACGCCTTGCCCCCGGCAGTCTCGATCGCGTGGGCGGCGTCGAAGATAACCTGCCCGAGGTCGATGTTTCGGCGATTCCGCGCACGCCCGAGGCCACGGCCCGCGTCCGCGAGCAACGCGCAGAGGCCCGCTACGCGCTTGCCAACGCCTTTTTCTTGCGGATGGCAGAGCCCGACTCGGCGCGGATATGGCTGCGCCGCATCGTCGAGGAAGATGCCGAATCCAGCGTGGCCCCGCGAGCGCTCTATGCTCTCGCCGAAGTCGAGCGCGCCCGCGGCGATACCGCAGCCGCGCGGACTACGCTCGAACAGGTGCTGGCCCTGTACCCCGACCGCGACTTTGCCGACCGTGCCCGTCAATCGCTCGGCCTTTCGTCCGTCGTCCGCCCCGACTCTTCCGCCGAAGGGCAACGCGCCTATGCCGATGCGCTTAGCGCAGCAGAAGCAGGCCCCGATAGCATCGCCTACGCCCGCCTTCTCGACGTCGCCATCCGCTACCGAGGCCAGAGCGCTGGGGCGCAGGCCTTGCTGGCACTGGCCTACCGCGTGCAGGAACGGGCCAACGGCGACAGCTTGGCGCTCCGCGCACCGTTGCCCGCCGACTCCGCGCTGCTGGCCCGCGCAGGTCTCCGCCCCGACAGCGCGGGTGCGCCGGTGCAACTCGACCATGTGTACCGCGCCCTTGCCGCCACATATCCCGGAACCCGCTACGCCGAGCACGCCCAAGCCGTTCTCGCCGCCCTCAGCGGCGGTCAAGGCCCCGGCGGTGAGCCGGGGGTGCCCTCAACGGAGGACGAGGGAGATTTGCTGGAAGGGCGGCGTCAGCGTGCGCCGGCACGGCCGGCCGCCGGAGAGCAAGCGCCCCCGGCTCCAGGGCGGCGGCCTTCCCGGGAACAACGCCCCGTTCGCCCCATCGACTAACGGGCGCAGATAGGTCAAGGGCTCCGGTTGGCGAGCGCGTTCCAGTCGGGCGTGTAGAGGAACAAGGGGGGTAGGGGACTGTTCGTGCTCCGCCGGGTCACGGCTCTTTATGTGGCCCCTCCTCGAACGACAGCATCTGCCGAATGGCTTTCGACGAACCCAACACGCCGCGCGGCACCGAGCCGGAGCGCTCGTCCCCCAGTCCGCCTCGTCTCTCCCCTGAGCGGCGGCCCAAGGGCCTCATTCTCATCTTTTTCGCCCTCCTCTTTACCCTGCTCGCGCACTACCTCGTCTTCTACGGCGGCGAGTCGAGCAGCACGGTCGAATACAGCGCGTTCCTCCAGCAGGTGCAGCGCGGCGACGTCGAGGAGGTGACCATCGTCAACGGCAAACGGGTGGACGGCACGTTCACCCGCGAGGCTGTCCAGCACCGCGTTCCTGCGCCGCCCACCGCCCGCGAGACGTTCTCCAACCGTCCCGCCGAGCCGTCGCGGCGCTTCACCTCGGTCAAACCGCCCGACCACGACCTCACGCAGTTCCTCATTGCCTACAACGCCCAGGCCGACTCGGCGGGCAAGACGCCCGTCGTCTTCGAGGCCAAGATCGAGGAAAACATCGTCGGAGGCATCCTCGGTTGGGTGCTGCCGCTGCTGCTGCTCGTGGCCTTCTGGCTGTTCGTGATGCGCCGGATGAACCCCGGCCAGCAGGTGCTCAACATCGGCAAGAACAAGGCCACGCTCTTCGACGCCACCGAAGGCCAAAAGCTCACGTTCAAGGACGTCGCAGGCCTCGACGAGGCCAAGGAAGAGGTGGTGGAAGTTGTGGAGTTTCTCAAGAACCCCAAGCGCTTCACCCGCCTCGGCGGCAAGCTGCCCAAGGGCGTGCTGCTCGTCGGCCCGCCCGGAACCGGCAAGACGCTGCTCGCCAAGGCCGTCGCCGGCGAAGCGGGCGTGCCGTTCTTCTCGCTCTCCGGCTCCGACTTCGTGGAGATGTTCGTCGGCGTGGGCGCAGCCCGCGTGCGCGACCTCTTCAAGCAGGCCAAGGAAAAAGCCCCGTGCATCATCTTCATCGACGAGATCGACGCCGTCGGACGCTCGCGCGGCAAGGGGATGATGATGGGCGCGAACGACGAACGCGAGAACACGCTCAACCAGCTCCTCGTGGAGATGGACGGCTTCGCCACCGACAAGGGCGTCATCATTATGGCCGCCACCAACCGGCCCGACGTGCTCGACTCGGCGCTGCTGCGCCCCGGACGCTTCGACCGGCAGATCCTCGTGGATACGCCCGACCGCAAGGAGCGCGCCGACATCTTCGCCGTCCACACCCGCAACATCACGCTCGCGCCGAGCGTCAACCTCGACGTGCTCGCCGCCCAGACGCCGGGCTTTGCCGGCGCTGAGATCGCCAACGTGTGCAACGAGGCTGCCCTCTTGGCCGCCCGCGAGAACAAGGAGTCCGTGGAGATGATGGACTTCGAGAAGGCCATCGACCGCGTGATCGGTGGGTTGGAAAAGAAGAACAAGCTCATCTCGCCCGAAGAGCGCAAGGTCGTCGCCTTCCACGAGGCGGGCCATGCCATCACCGGCTGGTTTTTGGAGCACACCGACCCCGTCGTCAAGGTGTCCATCGTTCCGCGCGGCCTCGCTGCCCTTGGGTACGCGCAGTACCTGCCCGACGAGCGCTACCTCTACACCAAAGAGGCGCTGATAGATCGGATGGTGATGGCGATGGGCGGGCGCGTGGCCGAGGAGATCGTCTTCGGGCGGATCACCACGGGCGCGCAGAACGACCTCGAGCGCATCACGGCGATGGCCTACGGGATGGTGGTAGACTACGGCATGTCCGAGTCCATCGGTTACGTCTCGTTCAACATGGCCAAGCGCGGCGAAGGCATGTCTTTCGACAAGCCGTACTCCGACGCCACCGCCCGCCTCATCGACGAGGAGGTGAAGCGCATCATCGGCGACGTGCGCGAGCGGGCGCGGCATCTGCTCACCGAGAAGCGCGCCAAGATGGACGAGCTGGCGCAGGCGCTCCTCACCAAAGAGGTGCTTGGCCCCAGAGACCTGATCGACATCCTCGGCCCGCGCCCCAACGGCAACTACGTGAACGTCGGCGGCGACTCGGCCACCGGCGACGTGCCCCCGCCGCTTCCCGGCGGCGAAGCCGGCGACGCCAGCACGCACGGCGGCACACCGCAGATCATCGCCCCCGGCACCAACGAAGGCACCGGCATCTGACGCGTGGGCTGCCTCTCTCGCTGTGTTGAGGCTGCTTCGCGCATTCTTGGCACGGCGGCGGGAAGCCGAAGCGGCCTGCTGCGTATATTGGAAGGCTCCACGCGAACGGCCTTGCGGCTCCGGCGTGGTCCGACTGTCATCACCTCGCACGCCCAGAACGAACCCCGTGCCCACCATTCAGCAACTCGTCCGCAAGGGACGCTCGCCCAAGACCTACGCCTCCAAGAGCCGCGCGCTCCAAGAGAACCCGCAGCGCCGCGGCGTCTGCACCCGCGTCTACACGACCACGCCGAAGAAGCCGAACTCGGCGCTTCGCAAGGTCGCGAAGGTGCGCCTCAGCAACGGCATCGAGGTGATCGCCTACATCCCGGGCGAAGGGCACAACCTGCAAGAGCACTCGATCGTGCTCGTGCGCGGCGGCCGCGTCAAGGACCTTCCGGGCGTGAAGTACCACATCGTGCGCGGTGCGCTCGACTCGGCGGGCGTCAACGGCCGCCGCAAGTCGCGCTCGAAGTACGGCGCCAAACGGCCCAAGCCGGGCCAGGCCGCCGCGCCCACGAAGAAGAAGTAAGGCCTCGGCCTTCCGCTCTTCGCTTCGCATGCCGGCACGCCGCGCCTCGCTTTCCGAGGATGCGGCGTGCCTGTTTCTCGAAATCCACCCTTCCTTCCCGCCCCACAAGGCGACCACCCAGGCGGCCCCCCACGCGAGCGGGACGTCCTTTTCTCTCTTCCGATGCGCAGAAAGCGTGCAGAAAAACGGATCCCGCAAGTGGATCCTGTCTACGGCGACGTCCTCGTCTCCCGCTTTGTCAACGCCGTGATGCTTCACGGCAAGAAGTCCACGGCCCAGCGCCTCGTCTACGACGCCATCGAAGTGGCCGGGCAGCGCGCCTCCGAAGACGGCCTCGAAGTGTTCAAAAAGGCCGTCAACAACGTGGCCCCGCTGGTCGAAGTCCGCAGCCGCCGCGTTGGCGGTGCGACCTACCAGGTGCCCGTCGAAGTGCGCCCCGAGCGCCGGACGGCCCTCGCCTTCCGCTGGCTCATCCAGTACGCCCGGCAGCGCAACGACAAGTCGTTCGCCGCTCGCCTCGCCAACGAACTGGCCGCCGCGTCCCGTGGCGAAGGCGGTGCCGTCAAGAAGAAGGACGACACGCACCGCATGGCGGAGGCCAACAAGGCCTTCTCGCACTTCAACCGGTTCTGACGGTGGGTAGTGGGTGGTTGTGGGTTGTCTGAGCCGTCCCTTGGCGCGCTCCGGCCCCGCTGACCACTGCCTACGTCCCACGATCAACTACCCCATTTCCATGGCTGACCACGTTCAGGTTCCCCTCGAACGCACGCGCAACATCGGCATCTCCGCCCACATCGACGCGGGCAAGACGACGACCACCGAGCGCATCCTCTTCTACACCGGCCGTCTCCACCGCATCGGCGAAGTCCACGAAGGTGGCGCCACGATGGACTGGATGGAGCAGGAGAAGGAGCGCGGCATCACGATCACGTCTGCCGCGACGACCGCGTTCTGGAACGACCACCGCATCAACATCATCGACACGCCCGGCCACGTCGACTTCACCGTGGAAGTCGAACGGTCGCTCCGCGTGCTCGACGGCGCCATCGCGCTGTTCTGCTCCGTCGGCGGCGTCGAACCGCAGTCCGAGACGGTCTGGCGGCAGATGGACAAGTACCATGTGCCCCGCATCGCGTTCGTCAACAAGATGGACCGTACCGGCGCGGACTTCCTCGCCGCCGTCCAGATGATGAAGGATCGCCTCAAGGCCAACGCTGTCCCGATCCACCTCCCGGTGGGGCAGGGCGCGATGTTCAAGGGCATCATCGACCTCGTCACCAACAAGGCGATCATCTGGGACGATGCCACGCAAGGCATGACGTTCGAGGAGATCGACATTCCGCACGATCTCGAGAGCGAGGCCCGTCATTGGCGCATCAACCTCCTCGAGGCCATCTCGGAGTTCAACGACGAGCTCCTGATGAAGTACCTCGAAGGCGAAGAGATCACCGAGCAGGAGATGAAGGAGACGATCCGCAAGGCGGTCATCTCCATGTCGATCACGCCCGTGCTCTGCGGCTCGTCGTTCAAGAACAAGGGCGTCCAGCGCTTGCTTGACGCGGTCATCGACTACCTGCCCGCGCCCACCGACCTGCCGCCGGTGACGGGTGTGCTGCCGCGCACCGAGATCGAGGAGCAACGCTTCCCCGATCCGAAGGCCCCGTTCTCGGGCGTCGCGTTCAAGATCATGACCGACCCGTACGTCGGCAAGCTCACGTTCTTCCGCGTCTACTCGGGCACGTTGGAGAAAGGCTCGACCATTCTCAACGCCACGAACGAGCGCAAGGAACGCATCGGACGCTTGCTCTTCATGCACGCCAACTCCCGCGAAGACGTGGAGTCGGTGAAGGCCGGCGATATCGCCGCTGCCGTTGGTCTGAAGGACGTTAAGACGGGCGATACGATCTGCGACATCGACCATCCGATCGTGCTCGAGAAGATGGACTTCCCCGATCCGGTGATCCGCATCGCCATCGAGCCCAAGACCAAGGCCGACCTCGACAAGCTCGGCATTGGCCTCGGCAAGCTCGCCGAAGAAGACCCGACGTTCAAGGTCCAGACCGACGAGGAGACGGGCCAGACGATCATCGCGGGCATGGGCGAACTCCACCTCGAAATCCTGGTGGATCGTCTCAAGCGCGAGTTCAAGGTCGAAGCCAACGTCGGCAAGCCGCAAGTGGCCTACCGCGAAGCCATCCGCGACACCGTCACGCACGTCTACACGCACAAGAAGCAGACGGGCGGTCGTGGTCAGTTCGCCGAAGTGCACGTCGAAATCGGCCCGAACGAGTCGGGTGTCGGATTCGAGTTCGAGAACGGCATCGTCGGCGGGGCCATCCCGCGCGAGTTCATTCCGTCGGTGCAGAAGGGCCTTGAATCGGCGCTCAGCCAAGGGCCGCTTGCGGGCTACCCCATCGAGGGTATCCGGGCGCGCCTCTACGACGGCAAGTACCACAACGTCGACTCCGACCAGCTTTCGTTCGAGATTGCGGGCCGGATGGCTTTCCGCGAGGGCGGACGCAAGGCGCGTCCGATCATCATGGAGCCGATCATGAAGGTCGAGGTCATCACCCCCGACGAGTACATGGGCGACGTCATCGGCGACCTGAACTCGCGTCGCGGCAAGATCCAGTCGATGGGCCAGCGCAACGACGCGCAGGTCATCTCGGCGCAGGTGCCGCTCTCGGAGATGTTCGGCTACTCGACCGACATGCGCTCCATCACGCAGGGTCGCGCCGTCTACTCGATGGAGTTCGATCACTACGCCGAAGTGCCCAAGTCCGTCTCCGAAGAGATCATCTCGGCGGCAGGCCCGCGCCGCGGCGGCGAATAAACCCACACGATCTGCACCAACGGGCCGGAAACCGACCCCGGCTTGTTGGTGTACCTTCTCTGCTATACCCCTTTACTCTACCACCAACCATGGCGAAGGAAACTTTCCAGCGGAATAAGCCGCACGTCAACGTCGGCACCATCGGCCACGTTGACCACGGCAAGACCACCCTCACGGCGGCCATCACGACAGTGCTCGCCAAGAAGACCGGCGGCATCGTCCGTTCGTTCGACTCGATCGACAACGCGCCCGAAGAGCGCGAGCGCGGCATCACGATTGCCACCGCGCACGTCGAGTACGAAACGGACGCGCGTCACTATGCGCACGTGGACTGCCCTGGCCACCAGGACTACGTCAAGAACATGATCACGGGTGCCGCCCAGATGGACGGCGCGATCCTCGTGGTCGCCGCCACCGACGGCCCGATGCCCCAGACCCGCGAGCACATCCTGCTTGCCCGTCAGGTCGGCGTGCCGTACATCGTGGTGTTCATGAACAAGGTGGACATCGCCGACGAAGAGCTCGTGGAGCTCGTCGAGATGGAAGTCCGCGAACTGCTCGACAAGTACGATTTCCCGGGCGACGACACGCCGATCATCAAGGGCAGCGCCCTTGGTGCGCTCAACGGCGATCCCAAGTGGGAGGCCACCGTGGAAGAGCTGATGGACGCCGTGGACACGTGGATCCCCACGCCCGAGCGCGCCGTCGACAAGCCGTTCCTGATGCCGGTCGAAGACGTGTTCTCGATCACGGGCCGCGGTACGGTCGTTACGGGCCGTATCGAGCGTGGCATCGTCAAGGTTGGCGAAGCCGTCGAGATCATCGGCATGCAAGAAGAAGGCAAGCTGACCTCGACCGTCACCGGCGTTGAGATGTTTCGCAAGCTGCTCGACCAAGGTCAAGCCGGCGACAACGTCGGTCTGCTGCTTCGCGGCATCGACAAGGAAGCCGTCGAGCGTGGCATGGTCGTGTGCAAGCCCGGCTCGGTCAAGCCCCACAAGAAGTTTACCGCCGAGGTCTACATCCTGTCCAAGGACGAGGGTGGCCGCCACACGCCGTTCTTCAAGGGCTACCGCCCGCAGTTCTACTTCCGTACCACCGACGTGACGGGCGACATCAAGCTCCCCGACGGTGTGGAGATGATCATGCCTGGCGACAACACGCAGTTCGAGGTCGAACTGATCGTGCCGGTGGCCATGGAAGAAGGTCTTCGTTTCGCCATCCGCGAGGGCGGCCGTACGGTCGGCTCGGGCGTTGTGTCGAAGATCCTCGACTGATCCCGGCAACCACGGGGGCGGTCTGCCGATTCTGCGGCGGATCTCCACCGAGACTTGACCCAAGCAGAGCCTTCAGGGACGTACCTTGAAGGCTCTTGCTTTGTCTCTTTGACTTCCTCTGACCCACCCTGATGGCCAGCAACCAGCGCATCCGCATCAAGCTCAAGAGCTTCGATCACAGCCTGATCGACAAGAGCGCGGAGAAGATCATCAAGACCGTCCGCCAGACCGGCGCGGTTGTGAGCGGGCCTATCCCGCTGCCCACCGCCAAGCACATTGTGACCGTGCTGCGCGGGCCGCACGTTGACAAGAAGAGCCGCGAGCAGTTCGAAACGCGCTCGCACAAGCGGCTCATCGACATCCTCTCTACGTCCCCGCAAACCATCGATGCGCTGCTCAAGCTGGAGCTGCCGTCGGGGGTGGACGTCGAGATCAAGTAACGAGGGTTGGACGTGGATGGTGGGAGGTAGTCGGAGAAGCGCATTGCGATTCTTTGACCACAGCCTACAGCGAGCGAAGCGAGCGTCCCATTCACCCAACACCTTATTGCTGGCCGCCTGCCTACCCCGGCAGATCCTCACCGTGAGGATGCAGCGGGCTTCTCTCCAGCACAACCTACGTTCTCTATCAAGGGGGCGCTTAACTTAATCCGGCTCTCGGACGGCACGCGTGTGCGCCGGGGGCCACGAACTACCGGATTACAATGAGCGGTATGATCGGCAAGAAGCTCGGTATGACGAGCATCTTCGACGAGACCGGACGCAGCATCGTCTGCACGGTCATTGAAGCCGGACCGAACGTCGTGACGCAGGTCAAGACGTCGGACGGCAAGGACGGCTACGACGCCGTCCAGCTCGGCTTTGGCGCGAAGAAGGCCAAGCGCACGACCAAGGCGCTGGCAGGCCACTTTGCGGCAGCTGGCGTGGACGCGGCGCAGACCGTGCGCGAGTTCCGCGACTTCGCGGTGGACGCCACGCTGGGCGCGAGCCTGGCGGTTTCCGACCTCTTCAACGAGGGCGAGGAAATCGACGTGGTGGGCACGAGCAAGGGCAAGGGCTTCCAGGGCGTTATGCGTCGGCACGGCTTCGGCGGCGTCGGCGGCGCGACGCACGGCCAGCACAACCGCTTGCGCGCCCCCGGTTCCATCGGCGCATCGTCCGACCCGTCGCGGGTGTTCAAGGGCACGCGCATGGCGGGCCGCACCGGCGGCGACCGTGTGAAGGTGAAGAACCTCCGCGTGGTCCGCATCCTTGCCGACTCCAACCTGATCCTCGTGCGCGGCGCGGTGCCCGGCCCCAAGGGCAGCATCGTGGAGCTGCACAAGAAGAAGACGGCCTGAGCGCCATCGTCCCTGTAACCTCTTAGCATTCGTCCACCCATGGAACTCAAGGTTTACCGAGGCGACGGCACCGCGACGGACCGCACGGTCGCCCTCGACGCATCGGTGTTTGGCATTGAGCCGAACGACCACGCCATTTGGCTTGACGTGAAGGCCTTGCAGGCCAACGCTCGTCAAGGCACACACAAGGCCAAGGAGCGCGGCGAGAACGCCCACTCCACCCGCAAGCTTTACCGCCAGAAAGGCACGGGCGGTGCCCGTGCCGGCAGCGCCAAGTCTCCGACCCGCAAGGGCGGCGGCACGATCTTCGGCCCGCGCCCGCGTGACTATCGCCAGTTCGTCAACAAGAAGACGAAGCAGCTGGCCCGTCGGAGCGCGCTCAGCTACAAGGCGCAAGAAGATGGCGCGATTCGCCTCGTCGACAGCTTTACCTCCGAAACGCCGAGCACGAAGACGTTCGCGTCGCTGCTCAAAGGCATGGACGTGCTGGGCCGCCGCGTGCTGATTCTCACCGACGGCTACGCGCCGACGGTGGTGCGGAGCGTGCGCAACCTCGACCGCGTGGCGATCCGCCCCGCTGCCGAGGCCTCAACGCTCGACATCATGCAGGCGCATGTGGTTGTTCTGGCCGAAGGTGCGCTTGGCGCGCTTTCGCAGACGCTGGGCACGCAGAAGGCCTGACTTTGACTTGAAGGCGTTGGCCTTCGCCATTCGATTTTTCCAACCATGAGCCAGAACATCCTGATTCGTCCGGTGCTCACCGAAAAGGCGGCGATGCTCACCGAGGGCAACCGCTACGCCTTTGTCGTGGCCGACGGAGCCAACAAGATCCAGATCCGGCAAGCCGTGGAAGCACGGTACCCGGACGTGACCGTGGCCGATGTCTCCACGATGGTCGTCCGCGCGAAGAACAAGCGGCTGATGACGCGCAAAGGCGTGTTCACCGGGCGCAGCGGCGGCTACAAGAAGGCCATCGTGACGCTCGCATCCGGCAGCATCGACTTCTACGAAAACGTGTAAGGGTTTGCGGGCTTCTGGCCGCCGGTTGCCGGTAGCCAGAAGCCGGTAGCCTTTCCTCCGGGCGCAAAGCACGCCGCGACGGCGCTGCATGTAGGCCCACATCCCACCCTCCATTCATGGCACTCCGCACACTCAAGCCCAACACGCCGGGCCAGCGGCAGCGTTCTCAGGCGACGTTCGACGAGATCACGAAGTCGACGCCCGAGAAGAGCCTGCTCGCGCCGGTTACCCGCAAAGGGGGGCGCAACGCCAACGGTCGCATCACCACCCGCCACCAAGGCGGTGGTCACAAGCGCCGCTACCGTATCGTCGACTTCAAGCGCAACAAGCACGGCATCGTCGCCAAGGTTGCGGCCATTGAATACGACCCGAACCGCTCGGCCCGCATCGCGCTGCTGCACTATCTCGACGGTGAGAAGCGCTACATCATCGCTCCCAACGAGATCAAGGTCGGCCAGACGGTCGTCTCCGGTCCCGATGCCGCTCCGGAGGCGGGCAACTGCCTGCCGCTGCAGCGGATTCCGCTCGGCTCGTACGTCCACGCGGTGGAGATGAAGCCGGGCAAGGGCGCGCAGCTGGCTCGCTCGGCCGGCACCTACGCGCAGGTGACGGCCAAGGAAGGCGGCTTCGTAACGCTTCAGCTTCCGTCGAAGGAAGTGCGTCGCGTGCCGTCGAACTGCTACGCGACGATCGGCACGACGTCCAACCCCGACCACATGAACGTGGAGCAGGGCAAGGCCGGCCGTAACCGCTGGCGCGGCATTCGTCCGAAGGTGCGCGGTGTGGCGATGAACCCGGTCGACCACCCGATGGGTGGTGGCGAAGGCAAGGCCTCTGGCGGTCATCCGAAGAGCCCGTGGGGCCAGATGGCCAAGGGCTTCCGCACGCGCAAGAAGAACAAGGCGTCGAACAAGTTCATCGTGCGCCGTCGCCGCAAGTAACCTTTAGCCTGAACCAAACCGATGGGTCGTTCCCTCAAAAAAGGTCCCTACGTGTACCATGCGCTGATGGCGAAGGTAGACGAGCTGAACCGGGACAACAAGAAGAAGGTCGTCAAGACGTGGAGCCGCGCCTCGATGATCCTGCCCGAGTTCGTCGGGCACACCTTCGCCGTGCACAACGGCAAGCAGTTCATCCCGGTCTATGTGACGGAGAACATGGTCGGGCACCGGCTCGGCGAGTTCTCGCCTACACGCACATTCCGGGGCCACGCCTCCGACAAGAAGGACAAGCGCGGCAAGCGCTGAGCCTCGTAAACCCACTCTGAAGACATGGAAGCGAAAGCCATTCGCAAGCACGTCCGAGGCTCGGCCATCAAGATGCGCACCGTAGCCAACCTTGTGCGCGGCAAGTCCGTGCCGCAGGCGCTCGCGCTGCTGGCCGTGATGCCGCATCGCGCCACCGAGCCGATTGCCAAGACGATCAAGTCCGCCTACTCGAACCTCCTCGACCAGAACCGCGACGAGCGGTTCGACGACGAGGCGCTGGTGGTGCGCGAAATCCGCATCGACGAGGGGCCGATGTTCAAACGGTTCCAGCCGGCCCCCCGCGGCCGCGCCCTCCCGATCCTCAAGCGGACGAGCCATGTGACGGTCGTCGTCGGCCCGTCCGACCAAGCCTAACCCCAACCCGAAAACCCACCATGGGCCAGAAAATCAACCCGGTTGGCTTCCGCCTCGGCGTGATTCGCGGCTGGGATTCCAGCTGGTACGCCGAAAAGGACCTCCCCGCGAAGATCGTCGAAGACGACCAGCTTCGCCGTTACCTCAACGAGCGTCTCAAGCGCGCGGGCCTCGCCCGCATCGTGATCGAGCGCACGCCCAAGCGCGTCATCATCACCCTCCACACCAGCCGTCCGGGCGTCGTCATCGGCCGCGGTGGGCAGGAGGTGGAGAAGCTCCGCGAGGAGCTTAAGAAGGTGACGGACAAGGACGTGCAGATCAACATCGCCGAGATCAAGCGTCCGGAGCTCGATGCCGCGCTGGTCGCGCAGAACATCGCGCAGCAGCTTGAAGGCCGCGTGTCGTTCCGCCGCGCCATGAAGCAGGCCATCCAGGCTGCGATGCGCATGGGCGCGCAGGGCATCCGCGTGAAGCTTTCGGGTCGTCTCGGCGGCGCGGAAATGAGCCGCACGGAGCAGTACCTCGAAGGCTCGGTGCCGCTGCACACGCTGCGCAACGACATCGACTACGCCGAAGCCACGGCCTTCACGATCTACGGCACGACCGGCGTGAAGGTCTGGATTTCGCGCGGCGAAATCATCGGCAAGCCCGATCTCGACCCCAACGCGGCGGCAGCGCGTCTGCAAAGCGCCCAAATCGGGCCGGGCCGTGAAGTGCGCGGCGAACGCTCGGGCGAACGCGGCGACCGTAACCGTGGCGGCGACCGGGGCGGTCGCGGTGGCCGTGGCGGCGGCGCAGGCGGCCGTGGTGGCCGTCGCTAAGCAGTTCTCCCTATTTGTTTACGCATACTCTTTAGGAGGTACGATCCTATGTTGATGCCCAAGCGCACCAAGTTCCGCCGCCCGCAGAAGGGGCGCATGCAGGCCATGGCCTCGCGTGGGACGACGATTGCCTTCGGCGATTTCGCCATCAAGGCGCAGGAGACGGGCCGGGTTACGAGCCGCCAGATTGAGGCCGCTCGTATCGCGATGACGCGCCGGATGAAGCGCGTCGGAAAGGTCTGGATTCGTGTGTTCCCGGACAAGGCGATCACCAAGAAGCCCGCTGAAACCCGCATGGGTGGCGGCAAAGGCTCGCCCGAATACTGGGTGGCCGTGTGCGAAGCCGGCCGCATCCTGTTCGAGGTCGGCGGCGGCGTGCCGCAGTCGCTCGCGCAAGAAGCCATGGCCCTCGCCATGTCGAAACTGCCCATCAAGACCAAGTTCATCGTCCGCCCGGACTATGTGGCCCCCGAAGGCCCCATTCGCCTCTAAGGCCGCCCGAACGGACGCATTCCTTCCCTTCCGATGAAGACTTCAGAGCTTCGCGAACTCGCGCCTGACGCGCTCCGTGCCCGCCTCGCCGAGGAGCGCACCGAGCTGGAGACGCTGCGTTTCCAGAACGCCATTACGCGCCTGGAAAACCCCGGCATCCTCCGCGAGAAGCGCAAGACCATCGCCCGCATTCTTACGCTCCTCAACGAGCAGCCCGCGTAAAGCGGGAAAGGTGTGTATGGTGTATCGTGTATTGAGAGAAAAAGCTTCTATCCATACCCGTAAACCATACACCAAACACATCCCACACGGGTAGTTGGTGAGGCAACGGCAACACGGCTCACCAAGCCCACAACCCATCCCTCCGATGGCTCAGACCGAAGAAACGACGACCGCCGTCGAACGCAACGCCCGCAAGGAGCGCGTCGGCAAGGTCGTGTCGGCCAAGATGGACAAGACGATCAGCGTCGCCATCGAGCGCCAAGTGAAGCACCCGATCTACGGCAAGTTCGTCAAGCGCACCACCAAGCTGATGGCGCACGACGAAGCGAACGACGCCCGTGCGGGCGACGTGGTGCGGATCATGGAGACGCGCCCGCTCTCGAAGAACAAGCGCTGGCGGCTCGTCGAGATCGTCGAACGCGCCAAGTAACCCTGCTCCACTTTTAACCTCCAGAAGTCATGATTCAGGTCGAATCGCGCCTTGCGGTGGCCGACAACAGCGGGGCGAAGGAAGTGCTCGTCATCCGCGTGCTCGGTGGTACCCGTCGGCGCTACGCTCGCCTTGGCGACAAGGTCGTCGTCTCGGTCAAGAGCGCCATCCCCGGCGGCAACGTCAAGAAGGGCGAGGTCTCGAAGGCCGTGATCGTCCGCACGAAGAAGGAGTATCGCCGTCCCGACGGCTCGTACATCCGCTTCGACGAGAACGCGGCCGTGCTGCTCAACAACCAAGACGAGCCGCGCGGCACGCGCATCTTCGGGCCGGTGGCCCGCGAACTGCGCGAGCGCAACTACATGCGCATTGTCTCGCTCGCTCCCGAAGTCCTGTGAACTGACTCGTGTTGAGCGCCGACCTGTGCGGCCTCCTCGTTTGTCGTTCGCCATTCGAACTTTGCTATGAACAAGAACCAAAAGAAAGCGCCGAAGCTGCACGTCCGTAAGGGCGACCGCGTGCGCGTGATCACCGGGCGTGGGAAGGGGATGGAGGGTGCCATTCTGCGCGTGTACCCCAAGACGCAACGTGTGATCGTTGAGGGCGTGAACGTGCGCCTCAAGAACGTCAAGCCGAACCCGCAAGCGGGCGTCGAAGGCGGCCAAACGCACCGCGAAATGCCGATTCACGTCTCCAACGTCCAGCCCGTCGACCGCGCCGGCAACCCGACGCGCGTCGGGCGTCGGTGGGACGAGAACGCGGGCAAGGGCGGCGAGTGGGTGCGCTACGCCAAAACCACCGGCGACGTCCTCTGAGCCGTCCGGTACCCTGCTTTGGCACCGGTTGGGCCGATTGGCTCGGCCGGTGCTTTGGCGTTGCCGCGTGAAACCTGCGTGCAGGTGGAACGCCCACGCACGCTATTGCATACCCCATCTTCTGCCCCGCGCAACATCGTGGGGCGCTTACTCCACTTTCGATGGAAACGTACGTCCCCCGACTCCGAACCAAATACCAAGACGAGGTTGTGCCCGCGCTGATGAAGCAGTTTGGGTACAAGAGCATCATGCAGGTGCCGCGCCTTGTTAAAATCTCCGTCAACAAAGGCGTTGGCGAAGCCTCGCAGAACAAGAAGGTTCTCGACGATGCCATCGCCGAAATCCGGCTGATCACCGGCCAGCAGCCGGTTACGGCCAAGGCCCGGAAGTCGGTGTCGAACTTCAAGGTGCGCGAGGGCATGCCGATTGGCGCGCATGTGACGCTGCGCGGCCCGGCGATGTTCGAGTTCCTCGACCGCCTCGTGACGCTGGCGCTGCCGCGCGTGCGCGACTTCCGCGGCATCTCGGACAAGTCGTTTGACGGACGTGGCAACTACACGCTCGGCGTGAAGGAGCAGATCATCTTCCCCGAGATCGACATCGACAAGATCGAGCGCGTCTCCGGCCTTGACGTGTCGTTTGTGACGACGGCCAAGACCGACGAAGAGGCTCTGGCGCTGCTCAAGGCGCTGGGTATGCCGTTCGTGCGCCGCGACGAACCCCAAAACTGACCCGATTTTCCTTTCTTTTACCATGGCTAAGAAAAGCTGGCTGGCCCGCGACAAGAAGCGCGCTGCGACGGTTGCCAAGTACGCCGAGCGTCGTGCTGCCTTGAAGGCAGCGGGCGACTACGAGGCGTTGCAGAAGCTTCCCCGCGACGCCTCGCCCGTGCGCCTCTACAACCGCTGCCCGCTGTCGGGCCGGACGCGCGGCTACCTCCGCCGCTTCGGTCTTGCCCGCGTGATTTTCCGCGAGATGGCCCACGACGGCCAGATCCCGGGCGTCCGCAAGGCGAGCTGGTAAGCGTCTCTCCCCGATTTTATCCACGAAACAAGGCGTTGCAGCGGATTGTCCGCTGGCGAACCGGTTTCAAGACCTCGAACGCACGTGAGTGCCATCACCGATCCGGTTGCGGACTATCTGACCCGCGTCCGCAACGCCCAAGCCGCGGGCCACAAGCACGTAGACATCCCGGCGTCCAAGCTCAAGCGCGCCATCACGCAGATCCTTCAGGACAAGGGCTTCGTCGAGCGCTACCTCAACGTGGACGACGGCAAGCAGGGTCTGCTTCGCGTGTACCTCAAGTACGGGCGCAACAAGAAGGGCGCCATCAAGGAAATCAAGCGCGTGTCGCGCCCCGGTCTTCGTCGCTACGCCTCCGCCGAGGAGCTGCCGCGCGTGAAGGACGGCCTTGGCATCGCCATCGTGTCCACGTCGCAGGGCGTGATGACCGATAAGGAGGCCCGTCGCGCCCATGTGGGCGGCGAAGTGCTCGCTTTTGTCTACTAAGATCGAAGATCGCAGGACGGCGGCACAGGGTCGTCGTCGCGAGCGCCGTGGGGCGCTTGCCTTGATGCAGTGATCTTCCCTATTCGAAACCCATCCATGTCCCGTATCGGAAAGCTTCCCATCGATCTCCCCAGCGGTGTGTCGGTGAAGGTGAGCGATAAGAACGACGTGACGGTCAAGGGGCCCAAGGGCGAGTTGTCGCTTGAGGTTGACCCGGACATCACGCTTGCGCAGGAGGACGGTGTGCTCACCGTGGCCCGTCCGACCGATCAGAAGCGCCACCGTGCGATGCACGGCCTCTACCGCAGCCTGTTGGCCAATATGGTCCAAGGGGTGAACGAAGGCTACACCAAGGAACTCGAACTGATCGGCGTGGGCTATGCCGCTACGATGCAGGGCGAGTTGCTGGAGCTTCGCTTGGGCTACTCGCACCCGATCTTCTTCGTGGCGCCTCCGGGCGTTACGCTGACGGCAGCCAACAAGGGCAAGCAGATCTTCGTGACCGTCACCGGTGCCGACAAGCAGATGGTGGGACAGGTTGCGGCCAAGATTCGTGGCCTGCGTCCGCCGGAGCCGTACAAGGGCAAGGGTATCCGCTACACCACCGAGACGGTACGTCGCAAGGCAGGCAAGACCGCCGGTCGCTAATCTGCACGTTTTACCCCTTTCGCTTAGCTACGTGATGACCGGGTGTGCCCGGTAGCGTACTTCCATTCCGATGGCCAAGTCCAAACTTCAGAACCGTGCCCGCGTCAAGCGGGGAATCCGCGGCAAAATCGTCGGCACGGCGGATCGTCCGCGCCTGAGCGTGTTCCGCTCGAACCGCTACCTCTACGCCCAACTCATCGACGATGCGGCGGGTCACACGCTCGCGTCGGTGACGACGAAGGGCGGCGTGGAGGGAACGCCCATCGAACAAGGCCGTGACGCGGGTAAGCGTCTGGCCGAGGCGGCGAAGGCCGCTGGCGTTGAGGCTGTGGTGTTCGACCGCAACGGCTACCGCTACCACGGGCGCGTGCAAGCGCTCGCCGAAGGCGCCCGCGAGGGTGGCCTGCAGTTCTAACCCCTTATACCTACTCTCATGGCAAAGGAACGTCGTGAGCGCCGGGGCCGCGAGCCGCAGGCCGAAGTGAACGCCCCGGAGTTCATTGAAAAGACCGTAATGGTGAACCGCGTGGCCAAAGTGGTCAAGGGCGGTCGTCGTTTTAGCTTCAACGCTGTCGTCGTCGTTGGCGACGGTGCGGGCCGTGTAGGCTCGGGGCTTGGAAAGGCCAACGAAGTGTCGGAGGCCATCCAAAAGGCCACCGAGGCGGCGAAGAAGGGCATGATCTCGGTGCCGCTCAAGCGCCGCGAGCACTCGTCGACGGTGCCGCACACCGTGACGGGCCGCCAGGATTCGGGCCGTGTGCTGCTCAAGCCTGCTGCGCCGGGTACGGGTGTGATCGCGGGCGGTGGCGTGCGCGCCGTGCTTGAATGCGCGGGCATCACGGACATCCTCTCCAAGTCGCTCGGCTCGTCGAACCCCCACAACCAAGTGGCGGCGACGATGGACGCCCTCGCCCTTCTCGAAGATCCGGCCTCGGTGGCGCGCCGTCGTGGCGTGTCGGTGGCTGCGGTGTTCAAAGGCTGATTCGAGGCTGTAGGCCTTGGGGCCTCGGCTTCTCCACCCTCGATTTTCTCACTCCTATGTCGCTCAAGATCACGCAAGTGCGGTCGATCATCAAGCGCCCCGAGACGCAAAAGCGCGTGATGCGCGCGCTCGGCCTGCGCCGGATGCACCAGACCGTCGAGCAGCCCGATACGCCGACCATCCGCGGGATGGTTGCGAAGGTGTCGCACCTCGTCGCTCTCGAAGAAGTGGCCGAAGTCAAGACGGCCCCGGCCAAGAAGACGGCTAAAAAGGCCGCCGAAGCCGAAGGCTGAGTTTGTTTTCACGCGAGTCGGAGCGGAGGGCGAGTCCCAGGCCGCTCCGGCGTTTTAGCCCTGCATTACGATGAAACTCCACAACCTCCAGCCTGCCGCAGGCTCCACCAAAAAGCGCAAGCGTATCGGGCGCGGCGTTGGCTCCGGCTACGGCGGCCACTCGTCCACCCGAGGCAACAAGGGCCAGAAGGCGCACGGCAACGTGCCCGTTTGGTTCGAAGGTGGCCAGATGCCGCTGCAACGCCGCCTGCCGAAGTTCGGCTTCAAGAACCCGTTCCGCACGGAGTACCGCGCCGTCAACCTGAGCCGTCTGGTTCAGCTGGTGGAGAGCGGCGCGCTCGACGCCTCGTCCATCACGCCCGAAAGCCTCGCCGCGGTGTCGGTGGTGCGCAAGGGCGAGAAGGTGAAGATCCTCGGCGGCGGCGAGCTGACCTCGGCGCTCACGGTGTCGGCGCATGCGTTCTCCGAGAGCGCCAAGGCGCGCATCGAGGCGACGGGCGGCACGGTCTCGGTGCTGTAAATTCTGTGCCGTGGGGGCGTTTCGTGTGAACGCCCTGCGGATTCCGACGCCAGCGCGCTTCCGGACGGATCCCCCCGCCCGGTGGCGCGCTCGGTGCATTCGGAGTGAGACACTTCGCCTCGCTTTCCCGAATTGATTTCTGCCCTTCGGGGCGCATTACGCATTTCTGAAGATGGCCGGTTTCGCTGAGAGCCTCCGCAACATCTGGAAGATCAAAGAGCTTCGCGAGCGTATGACCTATACGCTCCTTCTGCTGGTGATCTACCGCGCTGGGTCGTACATCACGCTGCCCGGCGTCGACCCTGGTACGCTTGCCGCTTCGGTGGCGCAGCAGGCCAGCACGGGGATGCTCGGGATGCTCAACCTGTTCGTGGGCGGTGCCTTCGCTCGCGCAGGCGTGTTCGCGCTCGGCATCATGCCGTACATCACGGCGTCGATCATCGTGCAGCTGCTCGGCGCGGTCGTGCCGTACTTCCAGAAGCTCCAACGCGAAGGGCAGGACGGGCAGCGCAAGATCACGCAGCTTACCCGCTACGGCACAATTCTGATCACGATTCTGCAATCGGTCGGCTTTGTGATCAACCTGAAATACACGTCGGGAGATGCCATCGTGGTTTCGCAGTGGGTGTTCATGGTCTCGTCGGTGATCACGCTTACTGCCGGGACGGCCTTCGTGATGTGGTTGGGCGAGCGCATCACCGAAGACGGCATTGGCAACGGCACGTCGCTGCTGATCCTCGTGGGCATCCTCGCGGCGCTGCCGTTTGCGGTGTCGAACGAGATCTCGAACGTCCCGAACTTCTTCGTCTTCCTGATCGAGATTGCGGCCCTTGCTGCCATCACCGGCGCGGTGGTGCTGATGACGCAGGGCACGCGCCGGATTCCCGTGCAGTACGCCAAGCGCGTGGTGGGGCGTGGGCCGAGCGCCCGTGTGGCCGGCGGCAGCACGCAGTACCTTCCGCTGCGCGTCAACGCGGCGGGCGTGATGCCGATCATCTTCGCCCAGTCCATCCTGTTCATCCCGTCTACCATCGCCTCGTTCTTCCCCGAGAGCACGTTCTGGACGGGCGTGAACCGCTGGGCCACCGATCCGTCCAACTGGGGCCACGCCATCACCCTGTTCGTGGTGTGTGTGTTCTTTACCTACTTCTATACGGCCATCGCGGTGAACCCGAAGGACATGGCCGACACGATGAAGCGCCAAGGCGGCTTCATTCCCGGCATCAAGCCCGGCAAGCCCACCAGCGACTTCATCGACAACATCCTGACGCGCATCACGCTGCCCGGCTCCATCTTCCTCGGCTTCGTCGCCATCCTGCCGACGTTCGCGCTCAAGGCGGGCGTAAATCAGCAGTTCGCCTACTTCTTCGGCGGCACGAGCCTGCTCATCCTCGTAGGTGTGACGCTCGACACGCTCCAGCAGATCGAATCGCACCTGCTCATGCGTCACTACGACGGCTTCATGAAGACGGGCCGGGTGCGCGGTCGACGCGTCTGAACCGAACGATGGTGTATGGTGGATCGCGCATTGATTTCTACCATACACCATCTACCATACATAGTCCCACACTCGCTTCTTGGCCCTTCGCTTTACGCCGTCCACTCCGCTCAAAACCGCCGCTGAGGTTGAAAAGCTTCGGGCGTCGGCACGACTGGTTTCGAATGCCCTCGCTGAAGTGGCGGTGCATGTGCGCCCGGGCACGACCACGCAGGCGCTCGACGATGTGGCTGCGCAGGTGCTGCTGGCAGCAGGCGGTCGCCCGGCGTTTCAGGGCTACGACCCCGGTTGGGGCGGCGGGCCGTTTCCCGGCGTGTGCTGCATCTCGGTCAACGATGAGGTAGTACACGGCATCCCCGGCGGACGCGAACTGGTCGAGGGCGACCTTGTGACGGTTGATACGGGCGTCGAACTTGACGGCTTCTTCGGCGACAGTGCCTACACGTTCGCCGTGGGCAAGGTGTCGGACGAGGCCAAGCGGTTGCTGCGCATCACCTACGAGGCCCTTGCTAAGGGCGTCGAGCAGGCCGTGAACGGACGTCGGGTGGGCGACATTGGCTACGCCGTCCAGCAGCATTGCGAGGCCGAGGGCTTCGGTGTGGTGCGGCAACTCGTCGGCCACTCGATTGGGCGGACGCTCCACGAGGGCCTCTCCATTCCGAACTATGGGCGGCGCGGCCATGGGGCCAAGCTCAAGGGCGGGATGACGCTCTGCATCGAGCCGATGATTACGGCCGGTGCGTATACGGTGGACACCGGCGACGACGGCTGGACGGTGGTGACGACCGACGGCAGCCCTGCAGCGCACTACGAGCACATGGTGGCCATCCGCGACAGCGGCCCGCCCGACGTGCTCACGACCTTCGAACCTATTGAGCGCGTCCTTGGCGGCGTGCCGTTCGCCTAATTAAAACCCCCATCCTTATGGCCAAACAAAAAGCCATCGAACAGGACGGGCAGGTGGTGGAGGCCCTCCCGAACGCGCAGTTCCGTGTGCGCTTGGAAAACGGGCACGAGATCCTCGGCCTGCTCTCCGGCAAAATGCGGATGCACTACATCAAAATCCTTCCGGGCGACCGGGTGAAGGTGGAGCTTTCGCCCTACGACCTGACCAAGGGGCGCATCGTCTACCGCTACCGCTGACCGTCCAAGCCGCGTCGTGTCAACTTTCTGCGGAACCGCGATTTGGCGGGATACGACGGCGTTGAAAACCGTATTTTCGTAGGCTCCCGCAAAAGCGTGGGAGCGGCCGTGGGGCCTTGCACCCCGACGGTCATCACCTTCGAGCGAGGCGCGAGCCTCCCAACCCGATCTGTCCGATGAAAGTCCGAGCCAGCGTGAAGAAGCGCAGTGCCGACGACAAGGTGGTCCGTCGTCACGGCAAAGTGTACATCATCAACAAAAAGACCCCCAAGCACAAGCAGCGTCAGGGTTGATCCTTCTTGGGTCGCCTTGGGCTGTGGTTTGACGGCGTGAAGCCGGATCGCTCCTGCCCGTCGTCTTCAACCCGCATTTTCCAGCACTATGGCACGTATCGCCGGCGTTGACCTGCCGAACAACAAGCGTGGCGAAATCGCCCTGACGTCCATCTACGGCATCGGGCGTCCGCGCGCCGTCGAGATTCTCGCCAAGGCGGGCCTCGACGTGAACACCAAGCCTTCGGACTGGTCGGACGACCAGACGCGCGCCATCCGCCGCCTCATCGAAGAGGAGTATGTGGTGGAAGGCCCGCTGCGCACCGAGACGCAGCTCAACATCAAGCGGCTGATGGATATCGGCTGCTACCGGGGCCTGCGCCACCGCAAGGGTCTTCCGGTTCGTGGGCAGCGCACGAAGACCAACGCGCGCACCCGCAAGGGCCGCAAGAAGACCGTGGCGGGCAAGAAGAAGGCCCCGCGCAAGTAAGTGATTCGGCTTCTGGTCGTCGGCTTCTGGCTTTGGGTCGGAAGATGCGGCGGCCAGTAGCCAGTAGCCAGCAGCATTTCTCATTATGGCAAAGCAGCAAGGCCGTGGCGGTCGTAACGCCGGGCGCACCGTACGCAAGAAGTCTGTCGTCGTTGAGGCGAACGGCCAGGTTCACATTCGTGCAACGTTCAACAACGTGCTCGTGACCGTCACCGACGGTTACGGCAACACGATCTCGTGGGCCTCGTCGGGCAAGATGGGCTTCAAGGGTTCGCGCAAGAACACGCCGTACGCCGCGCAGGTGGCCTCGTCGGCAGCGGCCAAAGAAGCCTTTGACCTCGGTCTTCGCCGGGTCGATGTGTTCATCAAAGGCCCCGGTTCGGGCCGCGAGTCGGCGATCCGTGCCCTGACGGGTGTGGGTCTCGACGTGGCGACGATCCGCGACCTTACCCCCGTTCCGCACAACGGTTGCCGGCCGCCCAAGCGTCGCCGCGTCTAATCAACGCCGAAGAGCGAGGGTCGAAGGACGAAGTAAAGAGGGCGTTTGCCCTTGGGCTTCGCGCTTCGGCCTTTGCCCTTTGAAACGCTTGGGCAGAAGCCCGGTGGCGGTCGTCTCGAGGACGGCCTGCCGTGTGTGATTCTCCACACCCTAACCTCATTTCATCCTATGGCCCGTTATCGCGGCCCCAAGCAGAAGATCGCGCGTCGTTTCGGCGAGCCGATCTTCGGCCCCCACAAGGCGCTCGAGCGCAAGCCCTACGGCCCCGGCCAGCACGGTCGCGGCCGTCGCGGCAAGGAGTCGGAATACTCGGTTCAGCTCAAAGAGAAGCAGAAGGTGAAGCACACCTACGGCCTTCTCGAGCGCCAATTCCGCAACCTCTTCGAGAAGGCGTCGCGCCGCAAAGGCGTGACGGGCGAGAACCTGCTCAAGTTCCTTGAAGCGCGTCTTGACAACACGGTGTACCGCCTCGGCTTCGCCCGGACGCGCCGCCAGGCCCGCCAGCTCGTCACCCACGGTCACATCTTGGTGAACGACCATGTGCTCGACATTCCGAGCGCGATGCTCAAGCCCGGCGACCTGATTGCCGTGCGCCCGGCCAGCCGCAACCTCGAAGTGATTCGCGATGCCGCCGGACGCGGCAAGCGCAACCTCCCGTGGCTGGAAGTGGACAAGGCGACGCTGCGCGGCAAGTTCCTCGATTTCCCGCAACGCGAGGACATCCCGGAGAACATCCGCGAGCAGCTCATCGTCGAGCTTTACTCGAAGTAACGGTTTTTCGCACGAAGGCCGAAGGGTGTGACGTCTCCGCAAGGGGCGTCAGGCCGCTTCGGCTTCGGCGTGTGTACGCAGGGACGGTGTCCGCATCATTGGCCCGCCCCGTCACCCAAACCCCTCTCGACCATGTCGAACCTCTCGATCCAAATGCCCGACGGCGTGCAGGTGGACCTGCAAGATGGCCACAAAGGCCGCTTCGTGATGACGCCGCTGGAGCGCGGCTACGGCGTGACCATCGGCAACAGCCTGCGCCGCGTGCTGCTCTCGTCGCTGCCGGGCATTGCCATCACAGCGATTAAGATCGACGGCGTCCAGCACGAATTCTCCACGATCACCGGCGTGACCGAGGACGTGTCGGACATCATTCTCAACCTCAAGGGCGTCCGGCTCAAGAGCAAAGACCTCGGCGACGGGGATATTTCGCTCGTACTTCGCGGCCCCGGCACCTGGACGGCCAAAGACCTCGCTGACGCTACGAACGACTACGAGGTGCTCAACCCCGACCATCCCATTGCCACGCTTTCCGACGACGCCGAACTCGTCGTCGATCTGCGCATCGGGAGGGGACGCGGCTACCTCTCGTCCGACGACAACAAGCGCGCCGACGATCCGATTGGAGTCATCGCCATCGACGCCATCTTCACGCCCATTCAGAACGTCCGCTACACGATCACGCCCACCCGCGTGGGCCAGCGTGTGGACTTCGAACGCCTCGAAATGGAAGTGACGACCGACGGTTCGGTGACGCCGGAAGATGCGTTGGCGCAAGCCGCTCAGATTCTGCGCGACCATGTGGCGCTGTTCATCTCGATGGACGCCGAGCCGGTCAAGAGCGAAGAGCGCAAGGAAGTGGACGCCGAAGTGGCCCGCATCCGCGACCTGCTTTCGCAGACCGTGGACGAGCTCGACCTGTCGGTGCGTGCCCACAACTGCCTCAAGGCCGCCAACATCAAGAACATCGGCGATCTCGTCCGCCGCGACGAGTCGGAGATGCTCAAGTTCCGCAACTTTGGACGCAAGTCCTTGCAGGAGCTGATCGAAGTCCTCGAAGATCGGGGTCTGTTCTTCGGAATGGACGTGGACCGCTACTTCCAGGAGATCTAACCACCGATGAGCGCTGAGCGACGGGTGGTTCTCCGTTCGTCGTTCGTCGCTCGACACTCCTCTAACGGGTTCGACCCCGGCTCGCCCCTGCGAGGCCCCTGGTGCGGGCGTCAAGGGCGCGGCAGGCCGACGGCGAACACCCTCAACGAACCATGCGACACCAAGTCAAAGGCTTCAAGCTCGGGCGTACCGCTGCGCACCGCAAAGCCACCCTCTCCTCGCTCGCCGAGGCGCTGATTCAGCACAAGCGTATCACCACGACGCACGTCAAGGCCAAGGCCCTTCGGATGTACGTCGAGCCGATCATCACCAAGACGAAGGACGACACGACGGCCAACCGTCGTCTCGTGTTTGCGCACCTGCAAAGCAAGGACGCCGTCAAGGAGTTGTTCGACGTGATCGCCGCGAAGGTGGCCGACCGTCCGGGCGGCTACACGCGCATCGTCAAGCTCGGCCAGCGCCCCGGCGACGGCACCGAGATGGCGGTGATCGAACTCGTGGACTTCAACACGAGCGAGGTTGCTTCCGCCAAGAAGAAGACGCGCCGGACGCGCCGCAGCGGAGCCAAGAAGGCCGACGGCGGCGAGTCGGACGCCAAGCAGGGCTGACCTTTTTAGGTCATGCACAAAGCGCGGGCCGCTTCCCAGCACCAGGGAGGCGGCCCGCGCTGCGTATTTTTAGGGGCCATCCACCGTAAGGGCGTTTGGCACGCGGCCGTGTCAAGGCTTTGGCCAACCGGGCACCTTCTGCCCGCCTCGCGCATTCATCCCGGAAACCTCTCTACCGAACCGATGGCAGGCAAAGGCGAAGGCATCGCGCGCCCCCGGCGCATCTCCCGTGCGGTGCACGTGGGCAACGTCCAGATTGGCGGCGGCGCGCCCGTGTCGGTGCAGTCGATGACCACCAGCAAAACCCACGACGTGGCTGCGAGCCTCGCCGAGATCCAACGCCTCGCCGACGCCGGGGCCGACATCGTGCGCGTCGCGGTGCCGCGTCCCGAAGACGCCGACGCGCTCCGCGACCTCGTGCAGGCCAGCCCGGTGCCGCTCGTGGCCGACATCCACTTCAACTACCAGTACGCGCTCAAGGCCATCGAGTCGGGCATCGCCAAGGTGCGCATCAACCCCGGAAACATCGGCAAGATCGAGTGGGAACGCGAGGTCTTCGCCGCCGCCAAGGCCAAGGGCATCCCGATCCGCATCGGCGTCAACGGCGGATCGCTGGAGAAGGACATCCTCGACAAGTACGGCTACCCGCAGCCCGAAGCCCTCTACGAATCGGCGATGCGCCACGTTGAGGTGTGCGAGCGCGAGGGGTTCGAGGACGTGGTGATCTCGGTGAAGCACAGCGACGTGTTCTTTATGATTCAGGCGTACCGCCTGCTCGCTGAGCGCACCAACTACCCGCTGCACCTCGGCGTGACCGAGTCCGGAAGCCTCTCCGCCGGGACGATCAAGTCCTCCATCGGCATCGGCACGCTGCTGGCCGACGGCATCGGCGACACGATCCGCGTCTCCCTCGCCGCCGACTCGGTGAACGAGGTCGAGGTCGGCCACCAGATTCTCAAGTCGCTGCGGCTCGGACGGCCCGGCGTCAACCTCATCGCCTGCCCGACGTGCGGACGCCTCGCGGGCGACCTGTTCTCGGTGGTGAACGACGTGGAGGCCGCCGTCAAGGCTCGTCGCTACACCCGCGACGTGAACGTGGCGCTGATGGGCTGCGCCGTGAACGGGCCGGGCGAGGCCGCCGGAGCCGATTTGGGCTTGAGCCTCGGACGAGGACGCGGCCACCTGTTCGTGCACGGTGAGGTCGTCGGGACGGTCGAGCAGGACGACATCGTCCCTGCCGTCCTCGAAATCCTCGACGCCTGGGAGCGCGACGGCCCGCCCGCGCCCGGCGCGAACTCCCTCTCGGCCTTGCACGCGGCGTCGTTCCAAGCCCCTACCGGCGAGGCGATGCCTGCGGGCGAAGAAGGCGAAGGCGACGTGCCGCGAGACGTCAAGTAGGGCACCGGGAAAAGGCTTTTCGCGGTTGTGGGCGCGAACGGTTCGCACGGAGCGGCTGTCTTAGGGGCTGACCGTGGAGACGTCGTCTTCGGTAAACGGTACGAGGGCGCGGAGAGCGGCCTGCACGGCGGTAAGGTCAACTCCTTTGGGGTCGATCACGACCTGTAGCGCCACCCCTTCGATGATGGCCGTCACGGCGGCGGCCATGCCTTCGGGCGTGGTTCCGGCAAAGCGCTCCGGCGCGGCAGCAATGACGGCCTCGGCGTAGGGGCGGAAGTCGCGGCGGTAGAGGCTAAGGGCGCGACGGATGCGAGCCTGCACGTCTTTGTGGTGCATGCCCATCACCCAGAAGTCGAAGAGCATCTGGACGCGGGCGCGGCTGGCTGGCAGGGCGGCGATCTCGCGGGCGACAAGGTCGTAGAGTCGGGCCGTGGGCGGAGCATCGGGGCCGAGGCGGTCGGCACGATGGCGCAGCACCGAAGCGAGCAGCCAGTCGAGCAGCGCCACGACGAGCGCCTCGCGGTTGCCGAAGTGAAAGAAGACCAAGCCTTGGCTGACGCCTGCTTCGGCGGCGACGGCGCGGGTGGTCAGCCCGGCAAGGCCGTCTTCGGCGGCGACGGTAAAGGCAGCGCGGAGCAGGTCGCGGCGGCGGGCATCTTCGGGGGCTTTGGGGCCGGGCATCGGATCGCGGGGAATTCAGCGCGCTGGCTCAACGGCCAGGTACGCCGGTTGGTTGCCGGGCTTCTGGCTGGAACCAACGGCCAACGTCCGGTTCCAACCCGTGCCCCTCGCGGGGAGGCGCTCCACGGGGCGTCGTTTTGGTTGCACCTTGAACCTCGTCTCTCGTGATCTGGACCCGCCCCGTCGCCCTCAACGACTTGAACGCGCTTTCGGGGGGCCTTACGGCTCATCTGGGCATCGTTTTTACCGAGATCGGCGACGATTTCGTGCGTGCCACGATGCCGGTTACGCCGCAGCATCACCAGCCGATGGGGTTGCTCCACGGCGGCGCGAACGTGGCGCTGGCCGAAACGCTCGGCAGCGTCGGCGGGGCACTCTCGTGTGGCGAGGGGAAGACGTGCGTGGGATTGGAGATCAACGCCAACCACGTCCGGGCCGTCCGCAACGGCACCGTCGTCGGCACGGCGCGCCCGCTGCACCGGGGCGCAACGACCCACGTCTGGGAAATCCGCATCGACGACGAGGCCGGGCGGCTCGTGTGCATCTCGCGTCTTACCCTCGCCGTGGTTCAACGCCGCGCCTGATCACATCCCGGTGGCAAGGCGGTAGGCGAGCGTGGCAGCGGCGAGGACGACCATCAAGACGACGAGCGTCCACGGGCTGGTTTTCCAGTCGATTTTCATCGCGGTGCGGGGCAGGGCGATGGCAAGGTACGCGTTTTGGGGCAACGGCCAAACGCCAAGAGACAAATGCCAAGGGGCGAAGTCCGAAGTGCGAGCGCCAATCTCAAACCCCAACAGCCTACCGCCCCACCTGCCGGTAGCGGTACGACGTTGCGCCCGTGGCGTTGGGGAAGACGGCGGTGAAGGTCGTCTCCAGCCCCGCAGCCGGAGCGACGAGCGTGACGGTCTGCGTCGCGATGGGGCCGTCGGGGGAAAGAAGCGTGACGACGAGGCGAAGGGGCGTGCCGGGCGCGGCGGTTCCGGACTGGGCGGTTCCAGAAACAACGGCCTCGCCGCCGTTCATCTGCACGGCAATCCGCTCCACGTCCACCGACAGGCTGCGCAACGTGCGCAGTGTGCGGGCGGCGGCGCGGGTGCTGCCGAGGCCGCGCAGCGCCTCAAACCGCATCGTGTGGGCGTCGCGGCTGAGCGGATCGAAGGCGATCAGCCGGTCTGCAGCAGCGCGAAGGTCGGCCCAGCGGCGGGCGCGGAACAGGGCGGTGGCGCGGTTGGCGTAGGCGTCGCGGTGGAGGCTGTCGCGGGCGATCAGGGCAGCGAAAGTGGCCTCGGCGGCGTCGAGGCTGTCGCGGTCGAGGCGGATCATCCCGACGTTGAGGAGGCCGGAAAGGGCGAGTTGACGCATGGCGCGAACGTTCCCCGCTGCCGAGTCGGGGACGGGCCAGCCGCGCACCCGGTCGAGTGTTTCGACGAACCGAGCAGCGGCGGCGCGAAGGTCGCCGGTTTCGGACGCGAGGATGGCGAGGTTGTAGGCGGCGTCGGGGCCGCAGGCGGTTGCGGCGGCAGCATCGGTCCACGCTCGCCGAGCGAGTTCGACGGCACCGGCGCGGTACGCCGCAAGGCCCATCTCGAAGGCGTCGCGGGCGGCGGTGCACGGCGCGTCGAGGCGAGGCTGGGCGCGGGCAGACGCGGCGGCCAGCAGAACGGCGGGAAGCAGGGCGGTGCGGTGCAGCATAGCGCCCTCAACGTACCGCCCGGCGGCGTTCGTGCGCCGAAACCGTCTTGTCAAAACCGCAGCGACGCGGTGAGGCGGGCATCGAGCTGCAACGCGCTGCCGTCGTTGGTGGCGAACACGAGCGCCGGGGCGATCTCCACGAGGTCGTCGTGGCGGTAGACCGCGCCGAGGATGCCGCCGAACAGCAGGTCGTCCTCGCCGTCGTCGTGGGTGGCATCCAACCGCCCGACGAGCCGCCAGCGGTCGGATACGCGGCGCACCGCAAAAACGGCGAGGCCTTCACGGTCGCCGTCGTCGCCGCGCTGCACAAACGCCTCCACGCCCAGCCGTCTATGAACCGGCCCCAGCGCGGCGGCCAGCCCTCCAACCGTCGCAGCGTTTCCGGCGCGGCGTTCGTAGTCGACGGTGGCGAGCGTGTGGAGGCCGTCGAGGCTGGAGGCGGCAAGTGCTGCCGAAAGATGGACGCCATCGTCCAGTTGCGCCGCAACGCCTTGCCCGCTCGTCATCCCGACGGCGTAGTGCAGCGGCCCGGCGGGGCCGTCGAGTTGGACGCCGAGGTCGCGCGACGAGAGGCCGCCGCGTTCGGAGGCGAGGGTGCGGGCCAGAAACCGATGCGCCCACAAGCCCTCGGTCTGCTGGATGCCGTACATCTGCAACAGCCCCATCGTCACGCGGTGCGCGCCCGCAAGGCTGTCGAGGCGCACATACGCTTCGTAGAGCCGCACCCTGGGGACCGTGGCCGCGTCGGTTTCCAGACGTAGCCGGGCCGTTGTCCGCTTGTGCTTGACGGTGGCCGCGGCCCACGCCCGCCGCAGCGCAAACCCTTGGTCGAACCGGCTGCTGTCGGGGGCGAGACGGACGGCGTAGTCGAGGTACGCGCCGCCGCTGGGCGTGAACCGCTGGGCGTGGGCCGCGGGGGCGAGCAGAAGGGCAAGAAGCGCGAGCGGGCGGCGCACAGGGAGGACGTTGGTGGTCCTCCAAGATTAAGACATTGTTACGCCGAGATCAACGCGCCAGTCGCCGAAGCGCCTCCACGCGGGCTTCCACGGGCGGGTGGGTGGAGAACAGTCCGGCGAGGCGTTGCCCGGCCAGCGGGTTGACGATGTTGAGGTGTGCGGTGGCGGGCCGGGCGGTGGCCGACGGGATGCGTTCGGCCCCGTAGTGCAGTTTTTCGAGGGCCCGGATCAGGCCGTCGGGCGTGCCGTGCAGGCGGGCGGCCTCGGCGTCGGCTTCGAACTCGCGTTCGCGGGAGATGCCGGCTTGGACGAGCATGGCCGTGAGCGGGGCCAGCACAAGCAGGGCGATGGCCAGCAGCGGGTTTCCGCCGCCGTCGTCGTCGTCGCGGGAAGCGCCGAAGAAGCCGCCGAACTGCACAAGCGTCATCGTGGCCGAGGCAAGGGCTGCCACAACGGCCATCGTGCGGGTGTCGCGGAAGCGGATGTGGGCGATTTCGTGGGCGATGACGCCCTCAATTTCCCGCTCGGAGAGCAGGTCGAGCAGGCCTTGGTTGACCGCCACGACGCCCCGTTCGGGGTTGCGGCCCGTGGCAAAGGCGTTGGGCTGCGGGTCGGGGACGATGAAGAGGCGGGGCGTGGGAATGCCGGCCTTTTGGGCGAGGCGCTCCACCATCGCGTACAGCGCCGGAGCCTGCTGGGGCGAGACCGGTTGCGCCCGCGTCATCTTGATCACCATCGTGTCCGAGAACCAGTACGAGCCGATGTTCATCGCAAGGGCGAACACGAGCGCCACGATCATCCCCGTCTGTCCGCCGAAGGCGTAGCCGACGAGGAGAAAGAGCGCCGAGAGTGCGCCCAGAAGGAGGATCACACGGAGGTTGTGCACGGAGCGAATACCGGAAGGTGAAGGCGGCTGTACGCGTCGAGGGGGGAAAAGATGCAGCCGTTATTGCCCACCAAAAAACAACGTTCCGCAAAGACGCCCCGAGGGAGGAGCGCGTCGGCACCAGCCGGGTTGGCAGCACCGCCCACGTCCCGAAACAACGCCGTCCGATGAACGCCCTCGCCCCTCGCCGCTACGTCGTCGCCAAGCTGATGTGGCTGGCGCCGCTGGTGTTGCTGGCCTTCGGCCTCGTACTGGCCAAGACGCCGTACGACTTCTCCCGCACGCTCAAACAGGGCTACGCCGCCACCGCCCGCGTCGACTCGTTCATCACGACCAACCGCTCCGAGATCTCGTACGACGCCGTGGCGCTGGTCGTCCCCACCACGACGGGCGACAGCCTCCGCACCACGCTGCCCGTTCCCCACAGCCTCTTTCAAATCCTCGGCGACCAAACGACCCTGCCCGTGCGGGTGCTCGAAGGCAGCGCGCAGCCGGTTGTGATTGAGGCGACGATGGTGAAGGATGGACGCGGCGGTCGCCAGCGCTTCGGCTTGGGCACGGTTCAGATGCGCCTTGCGGCCATCGGCGCGGCCATTTGCCTCGTCTCGGCGCTGCTGCTCGCCCTTCCCATCTTCCTCTGGAACCGCCACCTCAAGCGCTTTGGCGATCCTGCCGACCGGGAAGGATAGATGCGAGACATCCATGCGGCGTTCTTGCCCCGTCGTGCCCGCGCAAGCGGGAATCCAGAGCCTTTTCGACGTTGATGGGGCCTTGCCTTCGCGGGGGTAACGAAGACTCCGCGTTATAAAGCATGTATAGAAAACGATAGGCCGATGGGTGATGCGTTGCATGCCGTAAACCATACCCTATGAACACGATAGCCTCCGCCGCCGAAGCCGCCGCCCGCGCCGCCGGGGCGGTTCTTCGCGATTTTGCCCGCGACCGTGCCCGCCTCGTCCTTCGCGACAAGGGCCTCAACGAACTCGTCTCCGAAGCCGACGTGGCGGCGCAGCGCACGCTCGTCCAGCACCTCGACGGGGTCGTGCCGGGTGCGACGTTCCTCGGCGAAGAAGAAGGGTTGGGCGTGGAGCCGGAAGCCGGGGCCGCCGCGCCGTCGGGGCTGCGGTGGGTGCTCGATCCGCTCGACGGCACGACCAACTTCACCCGAGGCGTGCCGCCGTACGCGGTGTCCGTCGGGTTGGTGGACGGCGCGTCGCCGGTGCTGGGCGTCGTCTACGAACTCGCCGCCGACGAGCTGTTTCGTGCCGCGCCGGGCGAAGGCCTCACGCTCAACGGCGCTCCGGCGTCGGTGAGCGCCACCGACGATCTGCCCGATACGCTGCTTGCCACCGGTTTCCCCTACCGGCGCTTCCATTACCAAGAGGCCTACCTCGCCGTGCTTGGTAGTCTGTTTGGGCGCTCGCGGGGCGTACGGCGGCACGGCGCGGCCTCGGTCGATCTTGCGTATGTGGCCGTGGGCCGCTTCGACGGCTTCTTCGAGGCGGGGTTGAGTCCGTGGGACGTGGCGGCGGGTCTTGCGCTCGTGCAGCACGGCGGCGGGCGCGCCACCGACTTTGCGGGCACATCGAACCCGCTCTATGCGGGACAGGCCGTTGCAACCAACGGGCGCATCCACCACGCGCTGCTCGACGCCGTCGCGCCGCTCGTGGGCGTGCGAGGCTGAGCCGACCTGACACGGCTTTCGGGGCGCAATCGGACGGTAGCTTAACCGAAACGGCGAACGCCTCTACCGAAGCGTCCGCCGAGAGATGGCGTGCGGCGTTTTTTGAACCGCGTCGGCTTAGCCGACGGTCCAGGTCCAGCTCGATCCCGCGCCAATCCGGACGTTGCGCTGGATGCGCTCGTTGCCGTTGGAGTGGTTGCTGTCGTAGTCGGCGCGGAAGTCCCAGCAGCCGGGCGTGAGCGTGAACGACTTGGTTGCGCCGGGGCGGATGACGCTGCTGCCGAGGTGGTCTTCCCCCCAGTTGGAGTCGGAGCACGACGAGGCTTGGAGCGAGTACACCGACTGCGAGCCGCGGTTCACGACCACGAGCGTGGCGCCTCCACCGCCACCGCCGCTGGCGTAGCGCTGGGTGAGGCCGCAGCCTTGGAGCGGCACAAGGGTGGCGGCAAGGCCAAGAACGGCGAGGGCGGAGCGGAGACGAGGCGTGCGCATAGCGTTGCAAGGGGTTGATGGAGGCCACAAGACCTGTGGTTTCCCAAGGCCTTGCGCCAGTCTACCCCAAGGCAATCTCGTGGCGCATCCCCCGAATGGTGGATATTGCGGGTCGGCCCGACCGGTCTGCCGAGTCGGCTTGACGGGGGCAGAACACCGAGCCGCGAGGAATCGTCGGGGTTATCCGATACGATTCGGGCTTGGCAAGCACCGCGCAATGCCCTCGTCGTTGGGGGCGCTGCGGGACGAGGGGGGCATGCCTCTCGGTTCCGTCCAGACGTTTGGGATGGGTCTTTAGCGGCAAGGGACGGGCGAACACGCCGCTGGCGTTGCGCCTCTGTCCTCAGAGCAGCTTTTCCAGCATCGCATACTCCTTGTCCACCACCGCGCCCATGTGTTCGAGCGCGTTCTTCATCGGCGCGTTCACGTCAAGGATCCACGAGAACTCGCCGCTGTCGTACTCGCCGCGTTGGAGCGCGTCTTCAATCGTCTCCATCATCAGCACCGCGTCGAGGCCTCGGTTGTGGTAGGCCTTGCGCACGCCCATCAGCACGGTGCGCAGTTCGTGGATCGCGCCGGTTTTGGAGGCGGCCAGCAGCTTGAGCGCGGCGTCGGGGAAGAGCCGCCCGGAGCGGACGTTCTTGAGCACAAGGTTGATGTTGGGCAGCGACAGGATGAAGCCCACGGCCTCGCCGTCGATCTCGGCGAAATACACGATGTTGGGATCCACGATCTGCTTCATCTCCTTGGCGAGCTGCGCAAACTCCGCCGGACGCATCGGCACATGCCCCCAGTTGTCGCTCCACGCATCGTTGTAGATGTCGAGTACGGTGGCAGCCTCCTCGTCGAAGCGCTTCATGTCGAGCTTGCGAAGCGTCAGGCTGGGGTACCGCTTCTTCACGAGGTCGACGCCGCGCCGCATCTTGTCGAGGTGCGCGTACTTGCGGTGGGCGAAGTAGGCCCACATCGTCATCACCCGCTCAAACCCGAGATCGGCGAGCATTCGCTCGTAGTAGGGCTTGTTGTACGGCATCATAATGCTCGGCGGACGGTCGAAGCCCCCGACGAGCAGCCCCGCGATGTCGTTCATCGACGGGTTCGTCGGGCCGCGCATCGCCGAGAGGTGCTGGGTGCGCAGCCACGCGGCGGCGGCGTCAACCAGATGGGCCGCCACGTTGGGGTCGTCGATGGTCTCGAAGAAGCCGAAAAAGCCCACCCCGTCGCCGTACTTCTCCAGGTGTGCGCCGTTGTAGATGGCTGCGATGCGGCCCACCACACGCCCCGATCCGTCGCGAGCGAGAAACGGCTGGACGTTGCCGTGCTCAAAGAAGGCGTTCTTCTGCGGGTCGAGTGCGTGGAAGACGTCGCGGCGCAGCGGCGGTACCCAGAACGGGTTGTCGGCGTAAAGGTCGAACGGAAACTGAACGAAGGCTTTGAGGTCGGCCGTACCGGCGACGGGGGCCACCGTAATCTGCGAGAGGGGAGCCATTGGGGATGGGTAGTGCGCGCCCTACGGTCGCTTGGGGTTGTCGTCAGACGACGCCGCGTGGAAGCGCTCTGACCACAAGCGAACGCAGCGAGCGCCCAACCTACGGCAGCGAAGCGTCCAAACCGCGTTCCATCAGATCACGTTCAGGCGCTTGCCCACCACCCGGAAGGCATCGAGGATGCGGTCGAGGTCTTCGTCGCTGTGGGTGGCCATGTAGGACGTGCGCATCAGGCTTTGCCCTTGCGGTACGGCCGGAGGCACGACAGCGTTGACGAACACGCCCTCTTCGAGCAGTCCCTTCCAGAATTCGAAGCAGGTCATCATATCGCCCACCACCACCGGGATGATCGGCGCTTGGCTCTTCCACACGTTGAAGCCGAGGCTGCGGAAGCCCTCGCGCATGCGGTCGGAGATGGCCCACAGGCGTTCGAGCCGCTCGGGTTCGCGCTCCAAGATGTCGAGGCATTTGAGAGCCGTGGCGACGTTGGCAGGCGGGATGCTGGCCGCGAAGATGTGGGTGGAGGCGGTGTGGCGGATGAACTCGACGACGTCGTGCGGCCCGACGGCAAAGCCGCCGAGGCTGCCGAAGCTCTTGGAGAACGTGCCGGTGGTGAGGTCTACGCGGTCGGTTTGGCCCGCGTAGGCAGCGGAGCCGCGCCCACCCGGCCCGATAACGCCCACGGCGTGCGCGTCGTCGAGGATGAGGGCCGCGCCGAATTCCTCCGCGAGGTTGGCGAGGGTTTCCACATGGGCGACCGCGCCGGACATCGAGAACACACCGTCGCTCACGATCAGCTTGCCCGCTTCGGGCTGCTCGGTGTCCACCTTCTCGAGCAGCCGCCGCAGGTGCGCCATATCGTTGTGGCGGTAGCGCAGGGTCTCGGCTTGCGACACTTGCGTGCCGGCCACGATGCACGCGTGGTTGTCCTTGTCCGAGAAGATGATGTCGCCACGCCCAGCCAGGCTTTGCAAGACGCCTTGGTTGGTCATGTACCCCGTCGAGAAAAGCACACAGGCATCCTTGCCCATAAACGCGGCGAGGCGGCTCTCCAGTTCGAGGTGCAGGTCGAGCGTGCCGTTGAGAAAGCGGCTGCCCGTCACGCCCGTGCCGTAGCGGTCGATGGCGGCCTTGGCGGCCTCCTTGACGCGGGGGTCGGAGGTGAGGCCGAGGTAGTTGTTCGACCCGGCCATGATGATCTCGCGTCCGTTGATGTAGGCACGAGAGCCTTCGGAACGCTCGATGGCGCGGAAGTACGGGTACAGGTCGGCGGCCTTGACCGTCGCATAGTCGCCGCTGGGGGCGAAGAATCGGGCCGCTTTGTCGAAGATACGTTTGGGCGGCAGGGTACCGGGCTGCGACGGCTCGGAGGCCTGCTGCGCCAGAAAGTCGGGCATCGTCATGCGCGTGCCAGGGGTGAGGACTAGGGAGGCGGACAACGCAGGGATTGGGCGAAGGTTACGAAACGACGACCTCTCTACGGACAAGTCGCGGTGAAAGAGGTGCTCGAAGTGGGCGATGGGCATGCGCCAAGGCTGCTTCGAGCACGTTAGCAGCCTCGTCGTGCCCGGGCAAAAGGGCCGACTGGGGAGTGAACGAGGACGTCCGGCCCAGGAACGCCGCGAGGTCGGCGGCCTCCGGTACTCGGCCGTTGAGGCACAGGCCCGCGCCAAGACGCTCGATCTGCAGCGCGTTGAGCATCTGTTCAAACAGGCCGCCGTTGGGCAGCGCCAGCACGGGCTTGTCGAGGTAAAGCGCCTCGGAGAGCAGGGTATGCCCGGCCGTGGAGACGACGGCGCGGCACGCGGCCAGATCGGCGAGGAACGCCGCGTCGTCGTTCAATGGACCAAACGTGAGGGTATTGGGCAAGCCTGCCACCGGCGCTACGCCGTAGATGCGGGCGGGCACATGGATCAGGCGCAGCGCTTCGAGCAGCGCCGGGCCGAGCGTCGGGTCGTTGGTGTAGACGAGTAGATGTTCGCCAGCGGTCGGTATGGCCTCACGGACGGCGCGGCGCAGAATCGGACCTACAAGCGTTGTCCGTTCGGGATGGCGAACGGGCGCAGCGAAGAAGGACGAGACGATCCGGTGGTCGGCGTGGCGCGGGGCAAGGGCATGGACGGGCCATTGCGCCCAAAAGACGGCACGCCGGTGCGCCTTGGGCACGTCGAGGCGCGTCTCGGTGAGGATGTGCTGGTGATCGAGCGAGACCACGGGCAGGCCCAGCCGGGCGGCGGCACGCGGCACGAACGGCTCGAAATCGGTCACGACGAGGTCGGGTGTCCACGCTGCCAAAGCGTCGGAGAGGGCGCGGACGTGCGCGGGCGTGGCGGCTACGGTGGCAGCGTTGGCGCGCACGGTAGCCACGAGGTCTACCCGATTTCGGATGAGCACCTGCACGAGCGCGGGCGTGCGCAAAACCGCCTCGCCCTGCCGTTCGAGTGCACCGGCGGCGTCGCCAGAGGAGGCAAAACGCACGATGTGGCCGCGCTGTCGCAGCGTCTCGGCCATCGCCACGGCCCGGGAGCGATGGCCCCGTCCTTGTCCGCTCAGCGCATAGAGGATACGGGCCATCGGGCGGGAAGAGACTACGGGAGGGGCACGCGCAAGGCAAGACGTGGGCCGTCAGGCGACCATGCGAGCGAGAGGCGTTCGTCGTCGTCGAACCCACGCAGGTGCGCCGAGACGTACGCGTCAGCCGCTTGGACGGCATACACTAAGCCGATGCCAAGGAGCAAAAGGTCACGGTTGCGCCGAAGTCGGTCGCGGGATTGCCGAACAGTCGCGGCGCTTAGCCCGTCGTAGCGGCGCTCGTAGTCGTCGAGATAGTCGGTCGTGGCAGCCGGGACTTTGCACGTCGTGGGGTCGTCGGTGCAGGCTTTGTAGAGGTAGGCGCGTCCGGCTTCGCGGTAGCGCGTGTGGACGAACGCTGCCGCGCCGCCGGTTCCGGCCAGCGCCCCCCAGACGACCGCTGCCTTGGCGGGCTGCCGGTTGGTCAGCTGTCCCCAGCCCGGCACGATCAGCGCCCGTTGGAGCGTTGCGCGTGGCGGCACCAGCGCCGTTCGGGCAAGCGTGTCGGCCAGCGGCTGCGCGTGTGCCGACGCGGCCAGCACAAGGACGAAGACGGAGACGAAAAGACGACGCACAGCAAGCGAGGCGGGCATGCGCCCCGAACGAGGGGGAACGCCAGAGGTGCCGCTTTGGGGCATAAAAGGCATTTTGTGGTCGTGCCAATTGGGGGTCTTCGTACCGTACATTCCGGCATCGCCCCCCATCGTTTGGTTCTTACACCCCGTTTTTTTCATGACTCGTCGCATTCTCATCGTTTCCATGGCGGTGCTTGGGGCAGCGTCCCCCGTGGTAGCCCAGAACCCGCTGCAAAACGGCCGCTCCGTTGTGGCTTCGCCGGCGGTGTTGGGCATGGGCGACGCCGCAGCAGCGTTCCCGACCAACGGTTCGTCGTTCTTCTACAACCCGGCTCATGTCGTACGCACCACCGGCTTACTCCCTCGTTTCCAACTGGGTTTGCAAGGCCGAGGCTCCAGCAACCTGAAGAACTACTACGACTTCGTCAAGGATGATTTGGAGCCGGCGATTGACCAAGGCATTGCCAACCTAACGCAGGACGAAATCGACACCCTCCGCGTCCGTGCGCTCGAAGCTACGCGGGAGCGCGGCTACGCGATGGCCGAAGCCCCCGCCGCGTTTGCGATGCGCATTGGGCCGGTGGCGTTTGGTGTTGGCGGCTTTGTGCACGCCGAAAGTCGGTTGCGGACCATACCCAGCGGTGGCGGTCTGCCCATCGTGGAGGCCTCTGTGCTGCGCGACGTGTCGGCGATAGGCTCGGCAGCCGTGGACGCCAGCGGGTTTGGCGTGAACGGCTTGGCCGTGGGCGTGAACGCCCGCGTGACGAAACGTGCGCTCGCCATCAAGGAAAAACCCCTCGATACATGGGGCGACGACGAGCAGCTCTACCTTCACGAGGCTACGGCGGTGGGCCTCGACGTCGGCGTGCTCTACGACCTGCCCGTGCCGCTGCCGGGTAAGCTAACCGCCGGTGCGGCCCTCTACGACGTAGTCGGCGGCACCTTTGACTACGCCTACAAGGATCGGTATGTGTGCGGCTCGTTGAGCTTGGCCTGCAACTACTCCGGCACCGCGCCGTCGCCCGCGCTGATCGCCGGCGAAGACTCCCTCGCCCGGCTACGCTTCGGCGTGTCGCCGTCGTACCGTTTGGGCGTGGCCTACACCGTGCCCACGCTCTTTGGCCTGCTTGCCGAAACCGGCGTGGCGCTTGACTACATCGGTTACAGCGACCCGCTTTGGAGCGATCAGCCGTTCCTCGCCCACCTAAGCCTCGGTGCGCAGGCGCGGCTGGCGCGGATCGTCGCGTTGCGTGCAGGCCTCAACCAAGGCTACGTCACCGCCGGTGCAGGGGTAAAACTCGGCCCGCTCGCGCTCGACTACACGTTCTACGGCTTCGAGCAGGGCCAAAAACCCGGCGACGACGCGTCGTGGCAGCACCTTCTGTCGCTCGGTGTGTCCTTCTAACCCCCTGTGTCGTTTCGGCTTGGGTGCTCGTCTGCGGCGTCTGTGTACAGTAGTCCACCGGCTTCCCCCGCGTTTTTTCTCAGCCCCACTTTCCTACTTTACCATGGTACCGTTTCGTTGGGCTTTGGCCGCGACCGTGCTGAGCAGCTCGCTCGTCGTATTGAGCGGCTGCAACGTCTTTGAATCCCTTTACGACAGCGCCGACGGCGACGCGCAGGCCCTTGTGGCAAGCGCCGAGACCGCACTCCAGCAGGGCAACGATGCCCGCGCTGTGGACCTGTTCCAGAAGGCGCTTGCGAGCGCACCGGTGGGAAGCTCCGAGCAGGCGCGCGCTGCCAACGGTCTCGCCACCGCCTCGTACGAGCGTAACGGCGTGTCGGTGCTGCTCTTTGGACGCATCGCTACCGACCTCATCGAACGGTTCGAGAGCGGTTCGACGCCCTCAAGCGTGCCGCCGCCGGGCGTGTGCAGCTTCGCGTTGCCCGAACGCGCCGGGCAGGAAATCGTCCTGACCAGTGTGGACGGCTACCCGGCCCTGCGGGCTTCCGTGGCAGCCATCGCCCAGACGCGCCAGACGCTGGCCGCCGCCTACAGCATTCCCGCTAACCCCGGTCCCTCTTACAACACCGCTGCGCTCGTCGCAGCGCTGCGCGCACGCGGGCTGAGCAACAACGAGATTGCCTCGGTGCTCATCAATCTCACGTTTGCCTACACGGCCACCGCGTTTGACCGCATCGCCAACGCGGGCGGTGAGCAGATCCGCTGGTTCGAGATTTTCCCCACGACAGGCGACTCGTACCTCGGCTACTGCGCCCCCTCGGTGGAGACGCTCAACGCCGTCAAACGCGAGGCATCGTGCTCGCTGGGCGACATTGGCTTCTCGGTGGCGCTCCTGAAAGAACGTGCACGCCTGTATGCCGGCGAAAGCTTCTCGACCAGCCTTATCGACGATGCCGACGCGGCCTACCGGCGCCTGTCCGAGGAAATCGGCACGGCGTGCAACTGAGGCTTGAGGCTGTAGACTCGAAGCGGTTGGCCGGTTGGCTTACGGCCGATGGCCGACGTCTAAATCTGATCTTCAAGGCGCTCGCGGGGTACGAGCATCCCACGGTCGCGAAGCTCTTGATTCCAGCGTTCCCCCTTGAGGCGTTCGCGGCTGATAAAGCGCGACACCGGAACGAGCAGCAACGCCGCCAGAAGCGCAAAGCCGAGGATCGTCCCAAGGATGAGCGGCAGATAGGCGTTCGGGTCCGGGTTGATTTCCATCGAGGCGGGCGGTTGGTGGCATCAACGTGCGGCGGCGGATGCGGTTCGTTGGAGACGACGCACCTGCAAGGGCACCCCCGACGAAAACATCGACCGCAGCTTCGACCGCTTTGACCGCGTCGATCCCGACCGGGCGCGCAAGAGCGTCGGCACCGGCCACGCCATCGTGCCGGTGCACGGGGCGCAAATCCACGTCGAGAGCACCGTTGGGCGCGGCACCCGCTTCTGGTTCGACCTCGACTACGCCGAGAAAGAAGCCGCGGAGGCGTGATGCGAGACGTCAGAACGTAGGCAGGTGTTGAAGGACTACCTTGCCTTTGGCGTTGCCTTGTTCCACGTACGCGATGGCCTCTAACGTCTGGTCGAACGGAAACACGCGGTCGATTACGGGGCGAAGGTTTCCCGCGTCGTACAAGCGGGCCAGCAAGGCCAATTGCTCGCCGCTTGCTTGCATAAACAGGAAGGCGTAGCGCACGTTGCGCCGTTTGGCTGCTGCGCGAACCTTGCGGCTTGCGAACCAGAGGATGGGTTTAAGCCACGGTTTCCCGATCTGGTGGGCAAAGGCGGGATCGGGCGGCCCAACAACGCTGATGGCAATTCCGCCCGGACGGAGGACGCTGAGCGACTTCGTCAACGTATCCCCGCCCCGCGAGTCGAGGACGACATCGAGATCGGCCAATACGGTTGAGAAGTCGGTCGTCGTATAGTCCAAAACGTGATCTGCACCCCAATCCCGCAGCCGCGCCTCGTCGGACGCACGCGCCGTTGTGAAGACCTCGGCACCGAGGTACTTGGCGATTTGAATCGCGGTCGATCCCAAGCCGCCTGCGCCGCCGTGAATCAAGACGCGCTGCCCTTGCTGCACCTGCGCCACGTCGTGCAAGGCTTGCCAAGAGGCCAAGGCGACCAGCGGAACGGCGGCAGCCTCGGTGAGGCTCAACGCTGCGGGTTTGACGGCTACATCGCCGGCATCTACGGCCAGGTATTCGGCAAAGGCTCCGATGCGCAGATCGCGAGGCCGAGCATAGACGACGTCGCCGACGTGAAAGCCTGCCACGTCGTGCCCTACAGCCTCGACGGTTCCCGCCAGATCGTGCCCGAGCACGAACGGGAGGCGGTAGGGAAGCAGCGCTTTGAAGGTACCGTTGCGCACCATCGTGTCCAGCGGATTCACACTTGATGCGTGGATACGAACGAGCACATCCTTGGGGCCGGTAACAGGGGCGGGAATGTCGGTTGCGGCCAGTCCATCGGGGCCGTAGGTGGATACAGCGAAGGCTTTCATTGGGAAACAGGCTATGGGGTCAGTCCAACCCGTAGGTGGCGGCGATCTGCTCGGGGGTGAGCACTTCGGCTTCCGCGCCGGGGATCTTGGCTTTTTCGACCACAAACGGCCCCAGCACCAACGCATCGAGGTGGGTGTTGCGGAAGCAGCGGTAGGCGTCTTGCGGCGTGGCGACGATGGGTTCGCCCCGGACGTTGAAGCTCGTATTGACGAGCACGGGGACGCCGGTTTTCCGGTGGAACGCCTCCAAGAGCGCGTGGAAGCGTGGGCTGGTGAAGGCGTTGACGGTCTGGACGCGGGCGCTGCCGTCGACGTGCGTCACCGCCGGAATGCGGCTCTGGACGTTGTGGAGGCGCTCCAGCCCGTCGCCCGTCACAGTGGCATCTTTTACGTCGGCGACGAGCAGCATATAGGGACTGGGGCGGTCGAGGCCGAACCACTCGGCAGCGTGTTCTTCGAGCACGGCGGGCGCAAACGGGCGAAACGACTCGCGGAATTTGACCTTGAGGTTGACGAGCCGCTGGACGTCGGTGCCGCGCGGGTCGGCGAGGATGCTCCGCTGGCCGAGGGCGCGGGGGCCGTACTCCATCCGTCCCTGAAACCACCCGACGGCAGCGCCTCCGGCCAGCAAATCGGCGGTTTTCGTCACCAAGGCGGCCTCGTCGTCGAAGCGTTCGTAGGGCACGCCCGCGCCGAGGAGCACGGCCTCGATCTCGGCGTCGGAGAAGGCCGGGCCGAGCGCAGCGCCCTGCATCGCGTCCGGGAGGGCGAGCGAGCGCGGCTGTTCGCCGTAGCGGTGGTAGGCCAGCAGCGCCGCGCCGAGCGCCCCGCCCGCATCGCCCGCAGCCGGTTGCACGAACACGTCGTCGAACATTCCCTCGCGCACAAGCTTGCCGTTGGCCACGCAGTTGAGCGCCACGCCGCCCGCGAGGCAGAGGCGACGTTCGCCCGTTTCGTTGCGCACATGCCGCGCCATCTTGAGCATCGCCTCCTCCGTGACGGCCTGCACCGACGCGGCCAAGTCCATCTCGCGCTGCGTGAGCGGGGCTTCGGGAAGGCGGCGCGGCCCGAAGAGCGCCTCCATCTTGGCATCCGTCATCGTCAGCCCAGCGGGGAAGGGGAAGAGGTCGAGGTTGAGCCACACCGAGCCGTCGTCTTTCACGTCGATCACGCCGTCGCGGAGCGCGTCCACATAGCGCGGCGTGCCGTAGGGAGCAAGGCCCATCAGCTTGTATTCGCCCGAGTTGACGCGAAAGCCGGTGAAGTAGGTGAATGCCGAGTAGAAGAGGCCGAGGCTGTGCGGGAAGTGCTGCTCGGCGATCAGGCGAAGCTCCGCGCCGCTTCCAACGCCAAAGCTCGTCGTGGCCCACTCGCCGACGCCGTCGGTGGTGAGCACGGCGGCGCGGTCGAATGGCGAGGGGTAGAAGGCGCTCGCGGCGTGGCTTTCGTGGTGTTCGGGGAACAGCACCGGCCCGTCGAACTCCTCCAAAGCGGCGCGAATCGTCTTCTCGATGGCGAGCTTGCCTTTGAGCCAGACGGGCATCGCCTTGAGGAACGACGCGAGGCCGCGCGGTGCATAGGCGACGTACGTTTCCAACAGACGCTCGAATTTGAGCAGCGGCTTGTCGTAGAACGCGACGAGGTCGAGGCGATCTGGAGACAAACCGGCCTCGCGGAGGACGTAGCGAACGGCGTGGGCGGGGAAGTCGGCGTCGTGTTTTTTGCGGGTGAAACGTTCTTCTTGCGCCGCTGCTACGATACGTCCGTTGACAACCAACGCGGCGGCGCTGTCGTGGTAGAAGGCGGAGAGGCCGAGGACGTTCACGCGGAGGGGGGAAGAGGCTGGCGGTAAAATCGGGACGAAGGGGCGGCGATGCGCCGTCGGTCGTCCCAAAATCCGTCCCCGTGCCGCAAAATCCCGAACGTCTGGCGAGAGCGGGCGTATCATTCGCATCATCCTTTGCCCGTATGCCCGTTCTCGAAGGTACGCTTGCTGCCGGTGGTCATCGCTTTGCCGTGGTGGCGAGCCGCTTCAACGACACGATCGTCCGCCGCCTCGTGGACGGTGCCACCGATGCGTTTCGCCGCGCCGGTGTGCCCGACGAGCACGTTACGGTGGTGTGGGTTCCGGGCGCGTTCGAGCTTCCGGTGGCTGCCAAACGCTTGGCCGAGTCGGGGCACTACGCGGCGGTTTTGCTGCTGGGATGCGTGATTCGAGGCGCTACGGCCCATTTCGACTATGTGGCCGGGCAGGCCGCTGCCGGCGCGCAGCGCGTGGCGGTGGATACAGGGGTGCCGGTGCTCTTCGGCGTGCTCACCACCGACACCATCGAGCAAGCCCTTGAACGCTCGGGAACGAAGGCGGGCAACAAAGGGGCCGACACGGCGCTTGCTGCCGTCGAGATGGCGACGTTGATGCCGCAGCTGAACTGATCTTACTCCCGCACGCCTTTCGAACACAGCGCTACCGTCCTCTCGACCGATCTCTCGGCCCGCCCGTACCGATGCGCTTGTCCTTTGTCCGTGCCGTCTCGTCGGCCTTTCTGCTGCTCACTGCCGTTTCGGCCCACGCCCAACGCCGGGTGTGGGCCTCCCACGCCGCAATGCGCTCGGCGATGGCAGTCGCCGCCTCTGGCGACTCGGTGGTGTGGACGGCCACCGGCGGTGGTCTTTTCCGTTACCGTGTGGCGTCGGGGCAGACGACGCGGGTGACCGTGGCCGACGGCCTCGCCGGCAGCGACGCCCGTGCGGTGGCGGTGGACGCCCGTCGCGGGCGGGTGTGGATCGGTTACGGCAGCGGTGCGGTGGACGTGTACAACCCGGCGAGCGGCACCGTGACGGCTTTGACCGACATCGTTCGCGCAGACCAATTCCCTTCCCGCGATGTGCGCCGGATCGCCGTGTCGGGCGACTCGGTGTTCGTCGCCACGAGCTTTGGCGTGGTCGTCTACGACCCCGAACGGCTCGAAGTCCGTGCGACGTACAGCCGTTTTGGAAGCCTCGGCTCAAGCCTCGCCGTCAACGATTTGTTGGACGCGCCGCTGCCCGGATCGGGAGCGCGGGCGCTTTGGGTGGCGGTGGAAGGTGGGGTGGCGGTGGCCCCGCTCGACGGGCGCAACCTCCAAGACCCAGCGTCGTGGACGGTGGAGACGACGGGTCTTCCATCCACGACGGTGCGGGCGTTGGCACGTTTCGACGGACGGCTCTACGCCGGGACGAACGCGGGCCTCGCCGTGCGCACGGGCGCAGATGCGTGGCAAAACCTGTACGCTACCGGCGATGCGGTCTACGATCTGGCCGCCGGCTCGTCGCTGGTGGGGTTGCGGACGTTTGGTGCGGTGGTGGTCGAAACGGGCGGTGCATCGTCGGGGCCGCCGGTGACGGGGCTGGAGAACGGCCGCGACGTCGTGTGGGCGGGAAGCCGTCTGTTTACGGCCTCGTCCACCCAAGGCCTCGTGCCGCTGACGTTGGGTTCCGGCACGCTGGCGGCCGGAACGCCCATCCTGCCCAGCGGCCCGTACGAAAACGTCTTTGCCGACCTGCGCTTTGCCTCTGACGGCACGCTCTGGGCCGGTGGCGGCGGCGACGTAGGCGGCGGCTTCTTCCGTCTCAGCGCCGATGGGCAGACGTGGACGAGCTTCACGTCGTCCACCGTTCCCGGTTTTCCGCCCGGCGGCATTACGGTTGCGCCCACCGCCGACGGCGGCGCGTGGGGCGGCACCATTGGCAAGGGCGCGGTGCGGATCGAGCCGTCTGGGGCGTTCACGGTCTACAACCGAACCAACTCGTCGCTGGGACGCTCCGGTGCAACGTCGGATCCGGACTACGTCGAAGTGCGCGGCATCGCTGTCGAAGGCTCAAGTGTCTGGGCGACCAACCGGTACAGCGTGTCGCCGCTGCACGTGCGCTCCGGGACAACGTGGAGCGCCGTGCCGTTGGCGTCCACCGGCGGGTACAGCACGGCCTACAACGGCTTCGTCCCGATCTTCGTAGACGGCTTCGGGCAGAAGTGGATCGGTTTGGTGAGCGAACTCAACCAACGCGACGGGCGTGGCTTGATTGTGCTCGACACGCGTGGGACACCCGCCGACGCCTCCGACGACCGCTTCCGCTACTTTGCCGCGCAAGGCTCCGGAGGAAGCGGCCTGCCAGGCGTGCTCATCACCAGCATCGACGAAGACGGGCGCGGACGGCTCTGGATCGGCACGGAGCGCGGCCCGGCCTACCTCGCCAACACGTCGGTGACGGCGCAGGACAACACGGCGCAGTTCGTCTGGCCGGTGGACACCGAACTCCAACGCTATGTGCTGCTGGGTGTGCGCGTGAACGACGTGGCCACCGACGCCGCGGGCAACGTTTGGTGCGCCACCAACGAAGGCGCGTTTCGCATCGACGAATCGGGCGGTAGCTTCTCCATCGCCGAGACGTTCAACGCCTCCAACTCGCCGTTGCCGTCCAACACGGTGATCTCGGTTGCCGTCAGTCCCGTTACCGGCGAAGTGTTTTTCGCCACCGATGCAGGCCTCGTGTCGTGGTCGGGCGGGCCTGCTGCTGCCTCGCCCACCGTACAGCCGCTCGTGGCCTACCCCAACCCGTTCCGCGCCGCCGAGGCGCTCGCCGAGCACGTCACGATCCGAGGGCTGGTGGCCGCCACCGCCGTGCGCATCCTCGCTCCCGACGGGCGGCTCGTGGCCCAATTCGACGGGCGTGGGGGCAGCGTCGAGTGGAATACCCGCGATCTCGCCGGGCAGCCCGTGCCGTCGGGCGTGTACTTGATCGTGGCGGTCGGTTCCCGCGGCGAAGGCGCGGCGTACGGCAAAATCGCGGTGATTCGCTGAAGCGCACAGGGAACGGCGAGGCGTAAGCAAGCGAAACCCGCCGGCCGGCGCGTTGTCGCGTCGCGGCCCGTTGGAGGACGCCGCCGTATCTTGAACCGTCTGCATCCGCTTGTTTCGATGACCCGTCTTGTTACCGGCCTTGCCGTCGGCTTTGTGGGCCTTGCCGCCTGTCGTGCCACAACCGAGCCGCCTGCGCTGCCCGCTGTAGCCGCAGCGACGACCACCGCGACCGCTCTGCCGCTCGATGACTCCGCCACGCGGACCCGTCACGCCGCGTTGATGCGCTGGGCCGGCGAGCAGCATCTCGCCGACCGTCCGTTGGGTGAGGTGGCTGTGGCGTTGGGCACGCGCTTGCAAGGCACGGCGTACGTCGCGGGCATTCTCGACGCGCCCGCCGTGGAAACGCTCACCGCTCCACTCGACCGGTTCGACTGCGTGCTGTTCGTGGAGTCGGTGCTGGCCATGGCTCGGGGCATTGTATCGGGAGACACCACCTACGCCGGGTATCTGGCAAACGTGGAAGCGCAGCGGTACCGAGGAGGCACGATGGACGGTTACGGCAGCCGCCTGCACTACTTCTCCGAATGGATTGACGACAATGCCGCTCGGGGGCTGGCCGAAGACGTTACCGCCGACGCGCCCGGCCACGCCGCGTACACCCGGCGCGTCGGGTTTATGTCTGCCCATCCCGACCGCTACCCGCACCTGTCCGACCCCGCTGCGCTCGAAGCCGTCCGCGCCGCCGAATCCCGCGTGAACGCCACGCCCCGGTCGTACGTCCCCAAAAACCACGCCCGCACCGCCTACGCCGCCATCCAACCCGGCGACGTCATCGCCACCACGACCAACGTCAACGGCCTCGACGTGTCGCACGTCGGGTTTGCCACGAAGGCAGCCGACGGCACCGTTGGGTTCCTGCATGCCTCGCCGCAAGGCGGCGTCAAAACCTCGCCCGCTCTTGCGGCCTACCTCGGCAGCAACCGGGCGCAAACAGGCATCTTCATCGTTCGTCCGCGCTGATTCGGGGTAGATTGAGGGATCGCGTCCGGTTTCCGGGTGCGGGTTGCTGCCGAAGGTCGGAGCGTTAACGAGGGGTAGATGCCAGAACCCGGCCTCCGGCAACCGCTCGACCTTCGGCCCTCAGATTTCGTCCTTTCCCCCATGCCTGATCTTCGCCGCATCGGCGTGTACACTTCCGGTGGCGACGCGCCCGGTATGAACGCGTGCCTCCGCGCTGTCGTCCGCACTGCGCTGCAAAACGACCTCGACGTCATCGGTATCCGGCGCGGCTACGCGGGGATGATCGAGGGCGATTTTGTGGAGATGGACGCCCGAAGCGTGTCGAACATCGTCCAGAAAGGGGGCACCATCCTCAAGTCGGCCCGCTCGATGGCGTTTATGACGCCCGAGGGCCGCGAACGCGCTGCCCGTCACCTGCACAACGCCGGCATCGACGCGCTCGTGGGTATCGGCGGCGACGGCACGTTCACCGGTGCGGCCATCCTGCACCACGAACACGGCGTGGCCGTCGTCGGATGCCCCGGCACCATCGACAACGACCTCTACGGCACCGACGAGACCATCGGCTACGACACGGCGCTCAACACCGCGCTCGACGCCGTCGACAAGATCCGCGACACCGCCGACGCACACGACCGCCTGTTCCTCGTCGAGGTGATGGGGCGCGACGCGGGCTTCATCGCCCTCAACACCGCCATCGGCGGCGGGGCCGAACTCGTCATCATCCCCGAAACCGAGGCGGACGTGGACGAGATGAAGGACCAGATTCTCGGCATGATGGCCGGACAGACGCGCTCGTCGATCGTCGTCGTCGCCGAGGGCAAGACGACGGGCGGCGTCGTGCAGCTCGAACAAGCCCTTCGGGAAGACCCGGCCTTTGGCGACGTCGACCTGCGCGTCACGATCCTCGGCCACACGCAGCGCGGCGGCAACCCGACGGCGCGCGACCGGGTGCTGGCCTCGCGGCTGGGCGCGGCGGCGGTGGAAGCGCTGCTCGGCGGCCAGACGAACGTGATGGTGGGCGTCGAGGGCGGACGCCTCGCCACGACGCCGATGAGCGAGGTGCGCAGCCGGAAGAAGCCGCCGGACTACGAGCTGCTCAAGCTCGTCCAGTTGCTCGTGTGAGCGTTTGGGAGGTCAACCCTCGTCGGAATACGAGTAACGCACCGTCACCGTCGCCACGCCGTCGCCGTCGGAGTCGAACGCCGTGACGTGCCGGGCCAACACCGGGCCGCCTTGGGCCACGTCCGACGCGTTGAACGCGGCGAGGAGCCGCCGCACGTCGGCGTTGAGGCCGGGTGCGGAGGTTGAGAGCGCGCCCACGTCGGGCGTGTCGGACTCGTCCACCGAGAGGTCGAGTTCGAGCGGCTGCCCGGTGGCATGCTCGGCAATGGCCGCCTTGATGTCGGCGACGAGTTGGTCTTGGGCGATTTTGAGGCTGAAGGGCGAGGTCATAGGAATGCGAACGGCTTCGGAGCTAAGGTAGCGCCGCGAGGGAACGGTTCGACGTGACAGCTTTGCAACCGACCTCAAGGGGGAAGGCGTCGCCGCGTGCCAGTGGGCTGTCAGCCTACGGTGCGGTATCTTTAGGCCACGATGGAAGCCGCCCGCCCCTATTTCGATACGCCGCTTGCCGAGCTGCCCGGCTTCGGCCCCAAACGTGCCGACGTGCTGGCTAAGACGGGCATCGTGACGGCCCGCGACCTGCTGCACTTCTACCCACGTCGCTACCTCGACCGCTCCACCACCACGCTCGTGGCCGACCTGCGCCCCGACGGCCCGGCGGTGACGATTGTCGGGACGGTGCGGGCCATGAACACGGTGGTCGGCGGCAAGATGCGCTTCGAACTGCTGCTCGAAGACGAGCGCGGCGGCACGATCAAGGGCGTGTGGTTTCACGGCGTCCAATGGATCAGCCGGTCGTTCAAGAAGGGCGAACGCCTTGCCTTCCACGGCAAACCGCAGGCGTTTGGCTCGACGTGGAGCCTCACCCATCCGGACTTCGACCGCCTCGACGCCGACGGCCCGGCGCTCGACACCGGGCGCATCATCCCGCTGTACCCCGGCGGGCAGGCGTTCGACCGCGCCGGGCTGTCGAACCGCATCCTTCGGCGGTTGCTCTACACCCTGTTCAAAGAGCACGGGCTGGAGATCGAGGCCGACCCGATGCCGCCGGAGATCGTGCAGCGTTACCGGCTGCTCGACGCCCGCGTGGCACTGCGGGCGGTGCATTTCCCCAAGTCTGCCGACGAACTCGACGCGGCGCGGCGGCGGCTGAAGTTCGACGAACTGTTCCACCTGCAACTGCTGCTGGCGCTCACCAAGGGCGCGCGCGAGCACGTGCCCGGCGCGGTGCTTTCGATCGAAAAAGGTCCGTTATTGCAATCCTTCTTGACCGACGTGCTGCCGTTCCGGTTCACCGGGGCGCAAGACCGGGCGCTCGACGACGTGCTGGCCGACGTGTCGTCGGGGCGGCAGATGAACCGGCTCGTGCAGGGCGACGTGGGCAGCGGCAAGACGGTGGTGGCGGTTGCCGCGATGCTGCACGCCGTCGACCACGGCTACCAAGGCGCGTTCCTCGCCCCCACCGAAATCCTCTCCGAGCAGCACGCCGCCAACCTCGCCCGCTACCTCGAACCCCTTGGACTCCAGCACCGGCTGCTGCTGGGCGGGCAGCGCAAAAAACTCCGCGCCGAATACCTCGACGACCTCGCCAACGGACGCGCGCAGATCGCCGTGGGGACGCACGCGCTCTTGGAGGAAACTGTGGTTTTCCAAAACCTTGGCCTCGCGGTCGTGGACGAACAGCACCGCTTCGGCGTGATGCAGCGGGCGGCGATGTTTGCCAAAGGCGAACGCCCGCACATGCTGTTGATGACCGCCACGCCGATCCCGCGCAGCCTCGCGCTCACGCTTTACGGCGACCTCGACGTGACGGTGATGAACGAGCGACCGGCGGGACGCAAGCCGATTCAAACGCGGGTGTTTTCCGAAAAGCGGCGTGGCGAGGTGATGGAATTCCTCAAGCACCAACTCCGCGAAGGACGGCAAGCGTACGTTGTTTATCCCCTCGTGGAAGAGTCCGAAAAACTGGACTTGAAGGACGCCGTGTCCGGCTACGAGCAGTTGCAAGCCGAACTCCGTCCCTACAAAGTCGACCTCGTCCACGGGCAGATGTTCGCCTACGAAAAGGACGAGGCGATGCAGCGGTTCAAGTCGGGCGAGACGGATGTGCTGGTCGCGACGACCGTTATTGAGGTCGGTGTAGACGTGCCCAACGCCACGGTGATGCTCATCGAGCACGCCGAGCGGTTCGGGCTGAGCCAACTCCACCAGTTGCGCGGGCGCGTCGGGCGCGGCGGCGAGCAGAGTTACTGCCTGCTGATGGCCGATGTGAAGCGCACCCGCGAGGCGGAGGAACGGCTGGAGATCATGGCGGACACCGACGACGGCTTCCGCATCTCCGAGTTCGACCTGCGGCAGCGCGGCGCGGGCGACTTCTTCGGGACGCGCCAATCCGGACTGCCCGACCTCAAGATCGCCGACGTGGTGCAGGACCTCGACGTGCTCCAGCAGGCCAGAGAAGCGGCCTTCGCGCTCGCCGCCGCCGACCCGCGCTTGTCGCACCCGCAGCACGCCGCGATTCGCACCGCCTTCCAGCGGGCCACGAAGGGCAAAGGCCTCGGCTACGCGCAGGTGGGATGATGCCACCCTAAGAGGCGTCGATCCTTTGGGCGATCGTTTCTTGCGCTATCTTGCGCGATTCCAAATCCTTGCCACCCGATGCTGCGTTCTGCTTCTGCGCTTCTGCTTCTGCTTCTGCTCACCGCGTGCCGTCCCAATGCGCCCGTCGAGACGACGCCCGCGGCGTCGGTATCCGACACGGCGGTTCTCGCCTCCGCCGGCGACACGCTCCGCCGCGCTGCGGCGCTGCTCGAACCGGACGCGCCGGTCGACGACACGCTGCGCATTCGGGCCGTGGGCGACGTGATGCTCGGCACCAACTTTCCGTCGGAGCGCTACCTGCCGCCCAACGACGGCGCGGAGATGCTCGGCGGCGTGGCCGACGTGCTCCGCGACGCCGACCTGACGTTCGCCAACCTCGAAGGCCCGCTCACCGACGCCACAGGCAACTCGGGCAAGTGCCGCGCCGGTTCGACCACCTGCTACGCCTTCCGCACGCCCACGCGCTACGCCCGCTACCTCGCCGACGCGGGCATCGACCTCGCCAGCCTCGCCAACAACCACGCGCAAGACTTCGGCGAGGCGGGGCGCTCGGCGACCGTCCGCGCCATCGAACCCTACGGCATCCGCTGGTCGGGGCGCGCGGGCACGTTCGCGAGCCTCACCGCCAAGGGCCGCCGCGTGGCGATGATCGCCTACCATGTGGCCGACCACAGCAACTACCTCAACGACATTCCCGGCGCGGCCCGAACGGTGGCGCGGCTCGCGCAGGATCACGACATCGTGATCGTCTCGTTCCACGGCGGGGCCGAGGGCGGTGCGGTGCGCGTGCCGTACGGGCCAGAGCTGTTTCTGGGCGAAAACCGGGGCGATCTGCGTCGGTTTGCCAAGGCCGTCGTGGACGCCGGGGCCGACCTTGTGATCGGTCACGGGCCGCATGTGCCGCGTGGCGTGCAGGTCTACCAAGGCCGTTTGATCGCCTACTCGCTCGGCAACTTCGCCACCTACGGGCGCTTCAACCTCGACGATGCTCGCGGCTACGCGCCGATTTTGGACGTCGAGTTGGCTCCCGACGGTGCGTTTGTGTCGGGGCGGATTCTCTCGGCCAAGCAGATCGGCGACGGCATTCCGGTGATGGACGAGCGGGGCGCGGCGGCCCGGCTGATGGCCCGGCTCTCGGCACAAGACTTCGCCGATTCGGAAGCGACGATGGACGAAGACGGCACGATCCGCCTGCGGTGAGCGTCAAGCGCCAGCCGCCTTACATCATCCCGTACTTTTTGAGCATCCGGTACATCGTGGCGCGGCCAATGCCGAGTTCGGCGGCGGCACGGTCGACGTTGCCGTCGCACAGCCGGTAGGCGCGCTCCACCGCTTGCTGCTTCATCTCTTCGAGCGAGAGGATCACGCCGGAACGCTCGATGTCCAGCAGCACATCGTCGTCGCCCTCTTCGTCGTCGTCTAAGGGTGACGGTGCGGTGGGCCTCGACACGACGACTTCGGCCACATCGGTTGCGCGTGGCGCGTAAACGGTGGCGACCGGCGGTTCGGGCACGCCAAGGTCGGAGAGCGGCGTCATCCGCTGCGCCCAAGGGGCAATCACCTCGTTGCCGATGAGCATGAGGTCGGCGGGCTGGATATCGTCGTGGTCGGAAATCAAAATCGCTCGCTCGATCACCGACTTGAGTTCGCGCACGTTGCCCGGCCACGGGTGGGCTTGGATGACTTGCTTGGCGGCGGTCGATAGGTGCTTGCCCTTGAATTCGGGATGCTCCGCCACATAGGTGCGCAAAAAGTGCTCGGCCAAGAGCAGCAAGTCGGTGCCGCGCTCGCGCAGCGGCGGCAACGGAATCGGGTACTGGAAGAGGCGGTAGTAAAGATCCTCGCGGAACGTCCCCGCCCGAATCATCTCCAATACCTCTTTGTTGGTGGCCGAGATGACGCGGGCGTTGAACGAGATGGATTCGTTGCCGCCTACGCGGGTGATCTCGCGGTTTTGGAGTGCCCGCAGCAGCTTGGCCTGCAGGTCGAGGTCGAGTTCCCCAATCTCGTCGAGGAAGAGCGTGCCACCGTCGGCCTGCTCGAACTTGCCGATTTTGCGGACGTGCGCGCCGGTGAACGAGCCTTTCTCGTGGCCGAAGAACTCCGACTCCATCAGGTCGCGCGGGATGGCGGCGCAGTTGACCACCACGAACGGGCCTCGTTTGCGCGGGCTGGAGAAGTGGATGGCCTTGGCGACGAGTTCCTTGCCCGTGCCGCTCTCGCCCAAAATGGCGACGGTCAGGTCCCCACGCAACGCCTTGTCGACGAGGCGGTAGGTTTGCTGCATGGCATCGGAGTCGCCGATGAGGCCGGTTACGGAATAGCGCTGCTGCACCTGCTGGCGAAGGGCATCCACCTCGGCCTCCAAACGTTCTTTTTCGAGGACGTTGTGGACAACGGAGTCGAGCTTGATGAGATCGTCTTGGCCTTTGGTGATGTAGTCGTACGCGCCGATCTTCATCGCCTCGACGGCCGTTTCAACGATGCCCTGCGCCGACACCATTACCACCGGCGTGTTGGGCCGACGCTCTTTGATGCGCCGCAGCGCCTCGATGCCGCCGATGCCGGGCATCATGATGTCGAGCAGTACGAGATGCGGTTCTTCGTCGAGATGTTGGAGTGCCTCCTCGCCCGAATGGCACACACGGACATGGTGGCCGGGGCGCTTTTCGATGCGGTAGGAGAGAAGTCGGGCGTAGTGCCGGTCGTCGTCAACGACGAAGATGCGGAAGTTCATGGGGAGCAGGGGGCCTTCCGAGAGGGGGGGAGGGAGGGATAGGAAGATATATCGGCAGGGCGGGCCAAATCCCAAAGTGAGACAATGCAAAGAACAAAGTCCCAAGGATCCTCTGCGCCGAGCGGCAAACTACCCCGTTGTTTACCCCAGCGCCCGCCGGAGCGCGTCGGCGAGCACCTCGGCAAGCCATGCTTCGTACGGCTGGCCCGCGAGTTCGGCGAGGATGGCAAACGTGCCGTCGGGGGCGAACGTCGGCAGCGGGTTGGCTTCCAAGAAATACGGCGTGCCGTGGGCGTCCACCCGAAAATCCATCCGGGCAAAGTCGCGGCAGCGGAGGGCGTGGAAGGCCCGCAACGCTTGGTCGGCCAACTCGGCTTCGAGGGTGAGCGTGAGCGCTTTCGTCTCAAGGCGGTAGCCGAAATCCGGCGGAGTGGCGTCGCGTCCGGCAATGCCCCGATGTTCGAGGGCGTGCAGCCCAATGCCGGTTTCGGCCTCGACCGCGCGTTGAAGCACCGGAAGCGCACGCGGCGGGTCGTGCCCGACGACGGCCACGGTGAACTCGGTGCCCTCCACAAACGCTTCCACCAGCGCATCCTGCCGGTACGTCTCCACCACCCACGCCACCTGCGCCCGAAGCGCATCCATCGACGCCACCTTGCTCTGGGCGGTGATGCCCTTGCTGGATCCTTCAAAGCGCGGCTTTACAAACACCGGGAACGGCGGCAGCGCGAGACCGTCGAGGTCGTCGGGGCGAGAGACGGCCACGCCGGGCACCACGCGCACGCCGGCGTCGGCCACCAGCGTCTTCGTCCACGCCTTGTCGAGCGATACCGAGAGCGTGAGCGCGTCGGGGCCGAGGATCGGAATGCCCGCCATCTCCAAGAGCGTTGGGGCGAAGCCTTCGCGGTTGAGGCCGTCGCGGCCTTCGGCGATGGAGAGCGCCGCGTCGAGACGAGCGCCGGGATCGGATTGCAGGCGAGGCAGAGCGTCGAGCAGGTCGTGCGCCGTGCCGATGCGCACCACCGTGCAGCCCAAGCGAACCAGCGCCGCATCGAGCGCATCGACCGTTTCCGGCGGTTCGTATTCGGCGTCGGCGTCGGGCGGGTCGCCGTCGCGCCAGCGAAAGGCGTCAAACGTGTCGTAGACAAGGCCCACACGCAGGGGGGCTGTACGGGGCGAGACGGGCAAGAGCGAACGAGGCATTACAAAAATCGAACAGGTGGAGTGTTACCCTTGAGGGGGCACGGACGGCTTACTCGTCTGACATCCTCCATCGGAGAACGCGACTCGCCAACGAAACGTCGCGAACTCCAGTCTTCACCCACCCCTTCGTTATGAAGCGTTTTCTCCCTCTCTTCCTGGTGGCCGCCGGTGTGGCCGTTCCGGCTTCCGCCCAGATCGTCGACCGCGTAATCGGCCACACGACCCCCGGCCAAGTCTACGTCAACTACGGCTACGGCCAGATCAAAGAAGTCTACGACGAAGACGGCAAGGCGGAGGACGCCGGCAGCGAGGCGGTTCTCCAACGCGCCGCCATTGGCGGTTCGTACAACGTCGCCCAAGCAGGCGACCTTGGCGTATTTGTGGGCGCTGAACTGGCGATGGCCTCGGCTAAGGCTGAGGCCGGTTCCACGACGTACGAAAGCGGCTTCAAGCCGCAGATGCTCGGCCTTGGTGTGGGCGTGCGCGGCTCGTCGTACCGTTTTGGAGTGGCCTACCAGTACGACCTTGGCAACGAGCCTGAACTGAGCACTTCTGGCTACACGCCCAGCAACTCCGATCAGTCGGATGCCGTGGTGTTTGGTGCTGAGGTGTACAGCCCGTTCTCTGGCGTGACGATCACGGCAGGAGCCAACTACTACCTCACGCTTAAGCAAGACCACTCGTTCTTCACAGGTGCGTCCGTGGCGGATGCTAAGGTGGACCCGTCGGACTACCTCGATGTGCATGTGGGCGCGGGCTATCGCGTGGCCGATGTGGTTGAACTGGGCCTCCAAGCGCGGTATCTCAAATCCTTCGACGGCGAGGCGACCCTTGGCAGCACGACGGTTACCTTCGAAGATGCCGGCTATGCCATCGGACTTGTGCCGTATTTGACGCTCTCGCCGGAGTTCGTTCCCGCGCAGATCACGCTTTCGGCATCGGCTACCCGCGAGTACACGCCCTACGGCCTCACGCTTGCGGGCAAGAACCTGCCGGTGGGCCGCTTCGGCTTCACCGTGGGAGCGCGCTTCGGTTTCTAAGCGCCTCGCCAATAATCCCTACCGATCGGGCGGCTCTTGGCTTTGTGCCAAGGGCCGCTCGGCCGTTTAGGACAGTCGGTGCTGCTGCAGTGAGTTTGACGTACCTTGCGGCCTCGTTTCTCGCGCCGTCCATGCCACAGCGACAGGCACTCCGTTTTCCTCCCTCCCTTCTTTCCGCATTCCTATGATCCGCGCTCTTTCCCTTGCGCTTCTCGCTGCTGGACTGGCCGTGCCGGCGTCAGCCCAGACCCGTGGCTCGGTGTGGGCCAACTACAGCTGGGGCAAAATCACCCACAACTACAACGCCGAGGGCGACACGGTGACGTATCGCGCCAGCGGCATTCCTGCCGAAGCCATCGTGCAACGTGCAGCCCTCGGTGCCAGCTACAACGTGATGCAACTCGGCGAAGCCTCGGTGTACGTTGCAGGTGAGTTGGCTTTGGCCTCGCTTGCTGTCAACCCCAGCTACGGCACCACCACGCTGGAGAGCGGCTTCAAGCCGCAGAGCCTGAACCTCGCGGCGGGCTACACCACGCCGAGGTACGGATTTTATGCTGGCTTTATGGCCGACATCGGATCCGACCTGAGCGTCAACGCGCAGGCCACGGGAACGACGGTAGATCTGCCCAACTCGGACGGGGCGCACGCCGTGGTGCTCGGCGGGCATGTCAGCTACCCGATGGGCGCACTCCAGCTGGGGGTGGGCGCGGATTACTTCCTCACGCTCCAAAGCAGCGAGACGGTATCGCTCACGACCGTCTCCCCCGCGCTCGCGGGCACATACGCGATCTCGTACGACCAAGACCCGGCGGATTACCTGAGCCTGCATGCGCATGTGGGCTACCATGTCATCCCGTCTGTCGAAGTGGGCCTCAAGGTCGCCTACCTCAACCGGATGGCCGGTTCGGTCGAGAAACTCACCGTGGAAGGGGACGATCCGGTGAAAAGCGCGGTGCTTGGCGCGGCCATCCGGGCGGGGCTCAACCCGCTTCCGGGCCGCACCGCCGAAGAAGACGGCAACGCCCTCGGCCTGATCCCGTACCTCACCTACACCTCGGCCTCGCTGCCGATCAAGCTGTCGCTCTTGGCCTCAACCACCCGCGAGTACGAGCCGTACGGCTTCACGCTGCGCGGTCAGAACATGCCGGTGGGCCGCACAGGCTTCACGGTTGGGCTGGCCTACGGCTTCTGATCGAGGCGAAACCACGCTACAGCCTGGGCCGACCGAGGTCGGCCCCTACTGGTTCTGATGCGGGCGGCTTCCGGCTACGGTCGGGAGTCGCCCGTTCGTTTTTCAACGGCTTTACCCGCACGCCGGCGGCGCTTCGGTAGGCGCATCGCCAAAGCCCAGCGTGTCGGGCAGGTCGTTGCGTTGCCGCTCGGGGTTGAGCGCAGAGACGAGTGGCGTGTCCACGGCGGTGATAAACGGCCCGACGACGGAGAACAGAAACTCTTGCTGCAATTCTACAAAGTCCGGTTCGAACCGTCCAAGCCGGTCGAGATGCCCCTCGATGTCGAGGTAGAACAGGCGCGGCCAGTCGGGGTAGCGGTCTTGTGCCTCGCGTACGAGCGAAAACATCGCCAGCGCCGCCTGCTCGAACGTGTCGGAGGGCGCGACGATGTGGTAGAGCGACACCGTGTTGTCGAAATTCATCCAGATGCCGGGCGCATCGGGTTTTTGCTGAGCCATCGAGGAAGGATCAAGGAAGAAGGATCACGGCGGAAGTGGGCAGGGTCACGGCGTGAGACGTAGGGGCACCTATTCGCGCCGGCAGCCGTGTTCGTTGCGCCTGTTCACAGGCTGTCGCGGCGGTCACGGAGGTAGCGGTTGAGCAGCTCGCGGGCGCGGAAGATGTGCGCCTTGACGGTGCCGAGGGGCAGGTCGAGCGTCTCGGCGATGTCTTCGTAGGTCATCTCCTGCTGGTGGCGCATCTCAATCACCCGCCGGTACTTGTCGGGAAGCTGCTCGACGGCCTCGGCCAGAAGCGTGCGGCGCTGATCCTCGACGAGAGGCTTGTCTGGGCGGTAGGTGTCGTCGGGGAGTTCCATCTGCATCTCGCCGTCCTTGGTCTGGATCGGCCGGTCGATGCTTGTGGTGGCGATGCGCCGCTTGCGCAAGTGGTCGATGGCGTGGTTGGTGGCGATCTTGTAGAGCCAGGTGGAGAAGGCGTACTGCGGCGTGTAGGCTTCGAGGGCGGCGAAGGCCTTGATGAACGTCTCTTGGACGAGATCGTCCACGTCGTCGCGGCTTCGGACGAGGCGGAGGATGTGGTGGTAGAGCGCCCGTTCGTATTTGGCTACGAGCCGCTCGTAGGCCCGCTGGTCGCCACGGAGCGCCTTGGCGATCCACGCCCGGTCTTGCTCGCTCGACGCGGAGGGGGCAGGCGCGGTCGGTTCGGGCATCGGGCGAGGCAGGGCAGGGCGGTAAGATAGGGCGGCGCGGAAGGGGGAGGCGTTCTTACCGCCGAAACCGTTTGGGGCGCATCCGGACCGCGGGCGGCTCGTCGCGGAGGGCGTCGTCGGGATGGCCGTCGAGGAAGGCGGCGACGAGCGCGGCCACGGCGGTGGGGTCATCGACGTGCGGTAGCCAGCCGCCCGTGGCGCGGGCCACGCGCAGGGCATCGTTGGCGCGGGCAAGGTCGGCGAGGGCGTCGTAGTGCGGGGCGACGGCGTCGGTGAGCGTGGGCAGCACGACGAGCGTGGGCACGCGCACGTTGAGGTATGCGCCAAGGGCATGTTCGTCCATCGAGAGCAGACCCTCGGCCAACCGACGCGGAGCGTACGCGGCTCCGCGAGCACGGACGCTCCGAACGGCATAGTCCACGAGCGCGTCGGGGACGGCTGTTCCCGGCAGGAACACATCGTCGGCGTAGTAGCGTCGGATGGCCTCGCGGGTCGCCAGCCGTGCGCGAAAGGCGAGGTCGAATGCACCGGTGCCGCCCACAAGACCGAGCAGCATCCGCCCGAACGTAGCCGCTGTGAGACCTCCTCGCTCCATTCCCGACGGCGCGACGAGCACGAGGCGGCGAACGCTTCCGGGCGCGGCGAAGGCCACGGCGGCGGCAATCTCGGCGGCGTGCCCGACAGCGACGAGGTCGGCGGCACGGCTGACGTGGGCCGTGAGCAGCCGGCGGAGATGGCGCTGGTACAGCCCGGATTGGTAGCGGACGTTCGGGCGGTCGGAGCGGCCGAAGCCGAGCCAGTCGGCAGCCACAAGCGTGCGCCCGGTGTCGCGGGCCAGCGCGTCGAAGAGCGGGGTCAACTCCGCCGCCGACGAGACCGGCGTGAGCGGCGGCAGCAGCACGATGGGCGGGCGGGAGGCGTCGGTGCCGGGGCGCACGACAAGCCGCATCGTCCCCTCGTGGAGCACGAGCGACTGTTCTTCGCCCGCCAGCGGCAGGGGGAGCGTCTCGGGCGCAGGTACCGCGCGGCGTTGGGCCACACGCCCGGCGGCCACCGCGCCCACGGCCATCGCGCTGCGGGTAAGCGCGCGCGCCTGCCGCGACGCCTCGCCGGAGGAGCCGAGCAGTAGGGCGACAAGACGGTTCAGCACGGGCGAAGAGGCAGCAGCAGACACAATAGCAGGGGCACGTCCCGTTACACGCTGCGTTGAGGCGATGCCTCCCGGTGCGCGTGTCTATATTTCACGAAACCGCCGGGGAGAGCGAGGGTGAGCGGTTTTTATAGGGCCTCGTAGCTCAGGGGATAGAGCGTCGGTTTCCTAAACCGTGCGTCGCAGGTTCGATTCCTGCCGAGGCCACTTCGTTAAATCCTGTTGGAACAAGCATCTCCGCTTGCGTTACGCTTTCCCTCGTCTAAACCCTGCCTCTTGATCCATGCGTCTTCTTCTTCCTGCCCTCGTTGCCGGTTCACTCGCACTCGCCGCTTGCGGCGGCAAGTCCGCTGAACAAGCCGTGGTCTCCGACGCCACCGCCACCGCCGCCGACGTCGTCGGCGACACGCTGGCCATCGACACGACCTCGTCTGAGGTTGGATGGACGGGACGTAAGGTGACGGGCAAGCACGACGGCACGTTCGGATCCTACGCCGGCTACCTGATTGTGGATACGACGGGTGTGCAGGCGGTGCGCATGACCTTCGACACGCGCACGATCACCTCCGACGCACCGCGCCTGACCGAGCACCTTAGAAGCGACGAGTTTTTCGACGTTGCGAAGTACCCCGAGGCGGTGTTCGAATCCACCAGCATCGTCCCCATCGCCGATTCGGTGGATGCCGCCACCGGCCAGCAAACGCAGTTCACCGTGACGGGCAACCTCACGATGCACGGCGTCACCAAGTCGGTCACGTTCCCTGCATCCATCCGCAAGTCGCCCTCGTCGGTCGCCGCCCGCGCCGAGTTTGCCATCAACCGGAAAGACTGGGGCATCGTCTACACCGGAAAGCCCGACGACCTGATCCGCGACGAGGTGGACATCCGCTTCAACGTGATTGCCCGGCCCAAGGGCGCACCGACGCCGGGGGCAGCCATCCGTGCCGAAGACGCCTTCCGCGACTCCGTCAAGGCCGACTCCGCCGCCCAGCCGCAGTGACGCCCGCCACGACCGCGTTCGTCGCGCTGGGATCCAACCTTGGCGACCGCCTCGGCCATCTGCGCCGGGCGGTCGCCGCGCTTTCGGACGTTCCGGGCGTGCGCGTCGTGGCCGTGTCGAGGGCGGTGGAAACCGAGGCGCTCGTGCTGCCGGGAAGCCCGCCGCAGCCCGCCTACCTCAACGCCGTTGTGCAGGTGGAGACGACGCTGGCTGCGCCCGACCTGCTCGCTCGGCTGCACGCCATCGAGGCCGCCGCCGGGCGGGTGCGCACCGAACGCTGGGCTGCCCGCACGCTCGATCTGGATCTTTTGGTGTACGGCGACGCGCAGATCGAGGAGCCGGGCCTGACCGTGCCGCATCCTCGGATGACCGGGCGACGGTTTGTGCTGGAACCGCTGGCCGACCTCGCGCCCGACCTCGTGGTGCACGGCCGGACGGTGCGAGACTGGTTAGACATAACCCAAGCTGTGAAGCAGATCGACCCGTTCGCCTCGGACAGCGGACCCGTGGCATCGGGACGCTAAGGCGTGCGGACCTATACCTCCTCCCAACCGAAGGTGCCGCGAAACGGACGGTGGACCTGAAACGGAGGCTGTCTGCTCCGCGCCAAACACGGCTTCCCGCATCTTCATCGAGACATCCCCTCAAAGGGGCGTTCTCGGCTCAAAGGTCCGCACGCTAAGCGTCTCGTCTCCAACCCTTTGTCTTCGCGAGGAGGGCCACGACGCGGCGATGCCGTCCTTTGACGGCCGGTAGCCCGCGACGCGTTCAGTGCGCCGAATCGGAAGGGCCGTGGTGGTGGGCCGTGTGGTGCGGCAGCGTATGGCTCGCACACATCGAACGGCGGTGGTAGTTGCGCACGTGTCCCAGCATCAGCAGCACGCTTCCGACTACGCTCATCGCAAGGGCCGCCAACTCGCCCAGCGTGTCGTGCAGGACGACGCCAAGGCCGAACACCAACGCGCCGCCCAGCAGCAACGCCAGCACGCCGCGGTCGCGGTGCTCGCGGTAGCCGGGCCACGCCGCCGCCAGCGCCAACGGGATCGAAACCGCCGCCACGCCGATGTGAAACGCCTCGTGCCCGTGAGCGCCCCACGCCGCCACGCCGGTCAGCACAAACGGCATCGCGAGGCAATGCACGAGGCAAATCACCGACGCGCCGAGACCGAGACGGTCGGCAAGCGTGTGCGAAAACGAGGACGTGCGGGCCACGGGGCAGAAACGGCGGGAGCTGCTTAGTATCGGCGGTACGCGGCGAACGTTCCCCGAAAAGACGAGGAAGCCTCGCCGCAGAAGGCGAACGATTCTGCGGTCTGGCTCGTTCGTGCGCCGATGCCTCGTCTTGTCGCCTTCGCTGCCCTGCTTCTGCTCGTCGCCCGCGTGTACGGGCAGACGCCCGCGTCCACCGCGCCCACGCTTCAGCCGGGGCCGGGCGAAGACCTCGCCACCGTGCAGGCGGACTCGGTGGTGTCTATCGTAGAAAACGGCGTAGCCGTGCAGCGGCTGTTTTCCACCCGTGGCGGGATCGTGGCCGTGCAGCAAGGCACCACGACCGTCACCGCCGCCGAGGCCGTCGTCACCGGCACGCCGGGTCGCCGGACGGTGGTGCTGACCGGAGCCGTGCGGATTTTGCAGGGAACAGACCTCGTCGAAGCCCCGACGGTGCGCTACGAAGAGGCTTCCAAGACTGGCGTTGCCACGGGCGGCGTCCGGTTGTCGAACACCGATGTGAACGTCGAGTCGGCGGCGGTACGCTACGACGCACGGACGAAACGGGCGGACTTCGACCAGCCCGTTCGGCTCGTCACCATCGAAGACGGTTCGGTGCTGACGGCGGCGCGTGGCGTCTACTTCTCGCAAACCAAGCGCGCCGACTTCGTTGGAAACGTCCGCCTCGTCGACGAGCAGACGGTGCTCACCGCCGAGCGTGGCACCTACCAAACCGACACCAAGCAGGCGGATTTCTCCGGCAACGTGCGCCTCGTGGACGGCAGCTCCACGCTCACCGCTGCCGAGGGCACCTACGACCGGACGGTCAAGATGGCGACGTTTGAGGGCGATGTGCAGCTTCAAGACTCGTCGGCGACGCTCACCGCCGAACGCGGCACCTACGACCGCACCGCCTCGCTGGCGACGTTTGAGGGCGATGTGCAGCTTCAAGACTCGGTCTCCACGCTCACCGCCGAACGCGGCACCTACGACCGCACCCGCCGCTTTGCCACGTTCGACGGCAACGTCCAACTCGTGGATTCGACCTCGGTGCTCACCGCCGAGCGCGGCACCTACGACCGGGTGGAAGAGCGCGCCGATTTCGAGGGAAGCGTTCAGCTGACCCGCCGCAATGCCCGCGACGGCACGGACGCGCAGGACGATGTGTATGCCGAACGCCTCGTCTACGAACGCCGCGACGAACGGTCGGTCGCCAACGGCGGCTTTCGTTTTGACCGCACCGAGGCCGATTCCACAGGGGTTGTTCGCGTGCGGACGATCCTGCTGGGCGGGGCCATCCGCAACGACGACCGCGCCGGATCCACCGCCTCCGAACAGGTGGAGGGCGGGCCAGAACCGCTGCTCGTCCGCATCGCCTACCCGCCGCTGGCCGACTCCACCGCCACGCCCGACACGCTCGTGCTTCGCGCCCAAGCGTTCCGCCTCGACCGCACTGCCGCCACCGACAGCACCGACGCCGAGCAGCGCCTCAAGGCCCGGGGGCAGGTGCGGGTGTGGACGAGCGCCTACGCCGCCCTTGCCGATTCGCTGTTCTCGCGCCGGGCCGGGCCGGAGGGCCGCGAGCGCGACAGCGTGCGGCTGCTTCGTACCGGCGGCCCGCAGCCGCTCGGCTTTTTGCGCCGCGCGCAGGTGTCGTCCGACACGCTCGTGCTGGTGGCCGAGGGCGGCGAGGCGCGGCGGCTCTACGCCCTCGGTGGCGCGTTCGTGGCGGAGCAGGACAGCGCCACCGGGCGCTTTCAACAAGCCAAGGGCCAGCGCCTCGACGGGACGTTTGAAGACGGCGACCGCCGCCGGTTCGTGCTCGGGCCGCAAGCCGAACTGCTGTTCTTCCGCTCCGCCGACGGTCGCCCCGACGGCGCGGTGCGCGCCAGCGGCGACCGGGCGGTGCTCGTCTCGAAGGGCGATTCGCTCGAAGCGTTGGACGTGTACGACGGGGTGGAAGGGCAGTACATCCCCGAAAACCTCAACGCCGCCACGCAGCGCCTCGACGGGTTCGACTGGAAGGCCGACCGCCGCCCCACCTTCGATGCCCTCACCGACGGCTACGCCGTGCCGCGCCTCGAACGCCCGCCTTCGCGCCCGCCGTCGCAGCGGACGGAGACGGGCGCGGGGCGCTAACAGGGTTATCTTGGCCCGATGGAACCCACGTCCGCCGTTTCCGAACCTGCCGCGCCGTCCGTGCTTCGCGCCGAAGGGCTGGTGAAGCGCTATCGCCGCCGCGCCGTCGTGGACGGCATCGACCTTGATGTGCGCCCCGGCGAGATCGTCGGTCTACTCGGCCCCAACGGCGCGGGCAAGACGACGACGTTCTACATGATCACGGGCCTCGTCCAGCCCGACGCCGGGCGCATTTTTGTGGGCAACGAGGACGTGACGCGCCTCAAGATGTACCGCCGCGCCCGCCTCGGCGTGGGGTATCTCGCGCAAGAGGCCTCCGTCTTCCAGAACATGACGGTAGAGGACAACCTCCGCGCCGTCCTCCAATTCCAGAAGCTGCCGAAGGCCGAACAGGAGGAGCGCGTCGAGACGCTGATCGACGAGTTGGGGCTGGAGAAGGTGCGGCGGTCGATGGGGTACATGCTCTCCGGCGGCGAGCGGCGGCGTACCGAAATCGCCCGCGCCCTTGCCACCACGCCGACGTTTTTGCTGCTCGACGAGCCGTTTGCCGGCATCGACCCGATTGCGGTGGAAGACATTCTTCACCTCGTGGCCGGGCTGAAAACCCGCGGCATCGGCGTGCTCGTGACCGATCACAACGTCCACGAAACCCTCGCCTTGGCCGACCGCGCCTACCTGCTGTACGACGGGCGCATTCTCACCCACGGCACCGCCGAAGACCTCGCCGCCGACGAGGACGTGCGCCAGCGCTACCTCGGCCAGCAGTTCACCCTCGAACGCTACAAAGGCGGCCCGGCCTGACGTCATTAGAGTCTTGCGCGGACGCCGAGGTGATGCAGCGCGCCGTTTTCGCTCCACGACGCGAAGCCGTAGTCGAGCGCGAACTGTCGCACCCGGAGGCCGAAGCCAAGGCCAAGGCCCGCGAGGTCGAGGCGCTCGGCGGTGGCCAGCTCTTGGTTGCGGCGCGGCGAGAAGCCCACGCGCACCTCCACGGTTCGGCCGAGGAAGAGCGTGCCGCCCACGGCGACGTGCCCGAGCGCCTGCGCGGCGGTGCTTCGGTCGGCCTTGCCTGCGCCCGGGTCTTGCAGGTCGTAGCCGATGACCGAAACTTGCAGCGGCAGGTAGCGCAGGCGCTTGCTCACGCCCACGCGCAGGTCGAGAGGGAGTTCGTCGTCGGTGGTGCCGAGGTTGGAAAGCGCCGTGCCGAGGTGCCGCGCCGAGGCCGAGACCGTCAGGTTGCCGGGCATCCGGTAGGCCGCGCCGAGGTCGGCGGAGACGGCGGTGGTGCGCGCGTCGTCGATGCCGACGGTGGCGAGCGTGACGGCCCCGCCAAGGCGCAGCCGTTCGTTCACGGCGTACGACGTGCCCGCCGTGAGCGCCACACTGGAGGCCGAGAACGTGCCCGTCACCACGCCGTCGGCGTCGGCGGCCTTCATCTCGCCGTAGCCGAGGTAGCGGATGCCCACCGCCGCATCGAAGCCCGCGATCCGCCGCGCGTAGGAGAGGCTCCCCGCGTTCACGTCGCCGAGGTGGTTGAGGTACGTCAGGCCCACCGTGCCCGCCTGCGTGCCGTCGAGCAGCGCCGGGTTGGCGAAGAGCACAGCCGGATCGTCCGACGGCAGCGCGTCGGCGGTGCCGGCCAGCGCAGCGCTTCGGGGACTGGTGTCGAGCCGGAGGAAGGCGTACGCGCCGGGCGTTTGGGCCACTACGGGCAGCACGGGCGCGGCCGCAAGGAGAACGGTCAGCAGACGACGCATCGGAGGGCGGTGAGGACGGGCGGAAAGGGCCGAGGGCGTAGCGTCAGCGGAGCATAGGCGTGGCGCGAGGCAGCAGTAGCGATGATCCGGCGGGGCGTCTTCAACGGGCGGGGCGTCTCAGGCCGTAACGATTCGGCCGTCGATTGTATCCCGGTGAGGTTCAAGGGCCAAGCCGGTTGAGCGTTTGCCCCTTGGCGTTGGGCGTTGTTTCGGCCAATCGCCAAGAAACGCAAAATACGCAGCGCGAGCAAGGGATCGTGCCGTGCCCTGTGGAACGCCCAGCCAACACGCTGCATTCCCGTACGCTGCACCTCTGGCTGTTGAGGCGCTCAACGCCTACCTTTTTCGCTTCCGAACGACCTTTTGCCGGGCCTGCCGCCCGCGCCCGCTTCGATGCTACAGTTCTTTAAAAAACTCTTCGGCGACAACCAAGCCCGCGAAATCCGCAAGTTTGCACCCGTCGTTGATCAGATCAACGCCATCTACGCCACCCTCGCGGATCTTTCCGACGACGACCTCCGCGCCCGCAGCGCCGCCGTCCGTCAGCGCGTCCAAGAGGCCGTTGCCGAGATCGAAGAAGAAAAGGCCGCCATCCAAAAGCGCCTTCGCACCGCCGACGTGCTTGTGGTCGAGGGCGACGCCGACACCGCCGACACCGCCCTCGAAGCGCTCAGCCCGGAGGCTCGGCACAAGCTTCTGGACGAACTCGACGACCTCGGCGAGGAGTGGCTCGAAACCGTGGAAGAGGTGCTCACCGAGAACCTCGCCGAGACGTTCGCCATCGTCAAGGACACCTGCCGCCGCCTCACCGAGCGCCAGCACACCTACACGGCCGGCGGCAACACCATCGTGTGGGACATGATTCCCTACGACGTGCAGCTCGTCGGCGGCATTGCGCTCCACCAAGGCAAGATCGCGGAGATGAAGACGGGCGAGGGCAAAACGCTCGTCTCCGTCTCGCCCATCTTCCTCAACGCCCTCGCCGGGCGCGGCGTACACGTCGTCACGGTCAACCCGTACCTTGCCCAGCGCGACGCCGAGTGGATGGAGCCGGTCTTCGCCTTCCACGGCCTGACGGTGGATGTGATCGACAAGCACGAACCCTCCGGGCCGAGCCGTCGTGCGGCGTACCTCGCCGACGTCACCTACGGCACCAACAACGAGTTCGGCTTCGACTACCTGCGCGACAACTCGTTCGTCTTCGACGCCGACCAGCTCTCCCAGCGCCAACACCACTTCGCCATCGTGGACGAGGTGGACTCCGTGCTCATCGACGAGGCGCGTACGCCGCTCATCATCTCCGGCCCCGTTCAGGCCGACACCCAGCAGCAGCGCTTCGAGGAGCTTCGCCCGGCCATCGACAGCCTGGTCTTCCAGCAGCAGAAACTCGTCGCCCAGTTCGTGGCCGAAGCCGAGCGCGAAATCAAGCTCCGCGACGAAGCCGGCGGAAAGGGCCGCGACGCCCGCAAGCACGAAGAGGCCGCAGGCCTTGCGCTGCTTCGCGCCCACCGCGGCTTCCCGCGCAACAAGCGCCTTCAGAAGTTCCTGCAAGAACCGGGAATGGGCACGTTGCTCCAAAAAACCGAATTCTACTACCTGCAGGATTCCGGCAAGGAGATGCCGTTCGTGGACGAGGCGCTGTACTTCGCCCTCGACGAGCGCAACCACTCCATCGAGATGACGGACATGGGCCGCGAGTACGCCGCCAAGCAGGCGGGCACCGACGCCGACCTGTTCATCCTGCCCGACATCGGGGCCGAAACCGCCGATTTGGAGCGCGCTCGCGCCGATGCTCTTGCCGCAGGCACCGACGAGGTGGTCATCGCCGAGACCTTTGAGAACAGCCGTCGTGTCCTCTATACGACGTATAGCGAGCGTGCTCAGATGCTTCACGCCATCGAGCAGCTGCTGCGCGCCTACACGCTCTTCGAGAAGGACGTGGAGTACATCGTGCAGGACGACAAGGTGATGATCGTGGACGAGCACACGGGCCGTGTGCTGCCGGGCCGTCGCTACTCCGACGGCCTCCACCAAGCCATCGAGGCCAAGGAAAAGGTGCAGGTGCAAGCGGCCACGCAGACCTACGCCACCATCACGCTCCAAAACTACTTCCGCCTCTACCACAAGCTCGCCGGCATGACGGGCACGGCGGAAACCGAGGCCGAGGAGTTCTACAAGATCTACGAGCTGGAAGTGGTCGTCGTGCCCACCAACCGCCCCATCCAGCGCAGCGACCGCGACGACATCATCTACCGCACCAAGCGCGAGAAGTACAACGCGGTGATCGACAAAATCCGCGAGTACCACGAGAAGGGCCAGCCGGTACTCGTCGGCACGGCCAGTGTGGAGACGAGCGAGACGATCTCGCGCATGCTCACCCGCGCAGGCATCGCGCACAACGTGCTCAACGCCAAGCAAGACCGCGCCAAGCAAGAAGCCGACATTGTGGCCGAGGCCGGGCGGCCCGGTGCCGTCACGATTGCCACCAACATGGCTGGGCGCGGTACGGACATCAAGCTTGGCGAGGGGGTCCACGAGCGGGGCGGACTTGCCATCTTGGGCACGGAGCGCCACGAATCCCGCCGCATCGACCTGCAGCTGCGCGGCCGGTCGGGCCGTCAAGGCGACCCCGGCGAGTCGGTGTTCTTCGTCTCGTTCGAGGACGACCTGATGCGCCTGTTCGGCGACCGCGCCGCCAAGGTGTTCGACACGTTCAAGCTCGAAGAGGGCACGAGCCTCGAACACCCGTGGGCGTCGAAGTCCATCGAGCGCGCCCAGAAGAAGGTCGAGCAGAACAACTTCGGCATCCGCAAGCGGCAGTTGGAGTTCGACGACGTGCTCAACGCCCAACGCACGGTCATCTACGAACGGCGCGGCCACGCCCTCCACGGCGACCGCACCCGCGACGACGTGCTGGACATGATCGAGGCCGTCGCCAAAGACCTCGCCAGCCGCCACCACACGAGCCTGGGCACGTCCAGCCTCGCCGAACTCCGCGAAGAAGTGCGCCTCTTGATGGCCTTCGACCTCACGTTGGAAGAGGACGAGTACTTCAAGATGGACGAAGAAGACCTTGGCGACTTCTTGGCCGAGGAATCCGAGCGGGTCTACGAAGCCAAGCGCGCCGCCTTCGCCAAGCCGTTCTACGAGGGAATGGTGAACCTCGCCGCCCAGTACCCCGACGAGGCCAGCCGTCCGCAAAAGCTGATGGTCGATCTGACCGACGGACGGCGCTACCTTCGGGCTACCGCCCGCCTTGAAGCGGCGCTGCAAAACGAGGGACAGGAGCTTAACGACGCGCTGGAGCGCTCGGCGATGCTCAGCGTGATCGACGAGCGGTGGACCGAGCACCTGCGCGACCTCGACGAGGTGCGCGAGGGGGTGAACCTGCGTTCGTACGGCCAGAAGGATCCGCTCATCGAGTACAAGATGGAGGCGTTCCGGCTGTTCGAGGTGATGATGAAAGAGATCGACCGCGACGTGGTCGGGCTGGTCTTCAAGGCCGGGCCGCTCGCGCAGGGTGCAGGCTCTGGCGGCGACCTGCTCGATTTGCCCGCGCCCACGCAGGCCCCGCGGCCCCCGGCAATCGCTGCACGCAAGCCCTCGTTCATCACCTCGTCGTCGCAGGGCGAGCAGGCAATGAAGCAAGCCAAGGCAGCCAGCGACGGCAAGCACGCGCCCAACCAACTGGTGACGATCCAGAACCCGGCCACCGGCCAGACGCTTCAGATCAAGTACAAGCACGCCCGCGCCCGCCTCGCTCAAGGCTGGACGCTTGTGGACTGATGACCGCTGGAAGCCCCTGTCGGAGTCGATGGCTCTGACAGGGGGAGCCGCATAAATCGCCCAACCCCTCCGAGTGCCGGGGCGGGCGGCAGCGAAGCCATCTCGTCGGCCGAGCCGTATGCGGCGACGTTGCCGCGTCGCTTCGCGCAACGACGGCGGCTGGCGGCTCCGGATAGACCTTTAGCCCTCGGGGTGGAGCAGGTCGTGGAGGATCTGCTGGAGCCGGGCAGCCTCGAACGGCTTGGACAGGAAGGCGTTGGCTCCGGCTTCGGTGACTTCTTCCATCCGCACGCCCATCATCCCCGAGGCGGCCACCACGGGCACCGTCTCGCCGGCCCCGCGCAGAGCGCGCAGCAGCGCCACGCCGTCCATCTCCGGCATCATGACGTCGGTGAGCACGAGAGCGATCTCGGCTTTGCGAGCGTGGAAGGTGTCGAGGCCGATGCGTCCGTTGGCGGCGGTAACGACGCGGTAGCCAGCGGCTTCGAGAATGTCTTGGGTGGCATCGAGGATGAACGGCTCGTCGTCCACCACAAGGATCGTCTCGCCCCGGCCGTGCTGCTCGCCCGGCGCGTCCTCGTCGCGTAGCCGCTCGGGCTTGTCGGCCACCGGGAAGTAGAGCGAGAAGCTGGTGCCCTCGCCGACTTCGCTGTAGACGGAGAGGAATCCGCCGTGGCTTTTGACGATGCTGTAGACGGTGGAGAGACCGAGGCCGGTGCCCTTTTCGACGGCCTTGGTGGTGAAAAACGGCTCGAAGATCTTGTCGAGCACGTCGCGGGGGATGCCTTGGCCGGTGTCGGTAACGGCAAGGCGCACGAACGTTCCGGCGCGGGCCTCGAGGTTGGTTTGGGCGTAGCGCTCGTCGAGGACTGCGAGGTTAGCCGCGAGGTGGAGGCGTCCACCCTCGGGCATGGCGTCGCGGGCGTTGACGCAGAGGTTCATCAGCACCTGCTGGATCTGCGTGGTGTCGCCGACGATAGCGGGCAAACGCTCGTCTACCTGCGCGTCGATGACAACCGAGGTGGGGAAGGTGTCTTCAATCATTCCCACGACCTCTTCGACGATGGTGCCGAGGTGTAGCGACACGCGGTCGCCCTCGACGCCGCGGGCGAAGGCCAGCACCTGTTTGACCATATCGGCCCCCCGTTGCGCCGATTTCTGGATCATCGTGAGCGAGCGCATCGCCTTCTCGTCGTCGGCGTAGCGGGCCATCAGCACCTTCGATCCCAGCAGCACCGGCACGAGCAGATTGCCGAGGTCGTGGGCGATGCCGCCCACGAGACGCCCAATGGATTCCATACGCTGGCTGCGGAGAAACTGCACTTCCAGCGCTTTACGCTCGGTGATGTCGGTCAGAATGGCAAGAAAGCTCTCGCCGTCGCCGCCTTCGCGCACCAACGACCACCGCGACTCGACGGTGATCGTCCGTCCGTCGGCGTGTTTCATGTGCATCTCGCCGCTCCAATCGCCGGACGAGCGCAGTGTCTGCACGAGGTCTTGGACAGGCAGGTCGGCGAAGTTGAAGACGAGGCCGGGCGTGTGCAGCAGCTGTTCCATCGGCACGCCAAGGAGCGCTTCGGTCGAGCGGTTGGCGTAGCGGACGGTGCCGTCGGCGGCGAAGGCCACGATGGCATCGCGGGCTTTGTCAAGCAGGTTGGCTTGCAGCCGGATTTGGCCCTCGGCGCGGCGTCGGTCGCGGGCGTAGCGGATGGAGCGTTCGAGCTGGGCCGGATCGACGCCCTTGACGAGGTAGTCGGACGCGCCAGCCGTGCCCGCTTCGACGTCCACCTCGAGGTCGTTCTGGCCGGTGAGCAGCACGATAGGCGTGGTCACGCCCGCGTCGGCGGCGGCGCGGAGCAGCTCAAGGCCGTCGTGCGCGCCGAGGCGGTAGTCCACGAGAGCCACGTCGAAGGCTTCGGTGCGCAGCTTGTCGAAGCCGTCCTCGAACGTCTGCGCCCAAATGACGGTCGGGAAGAAGGTTCGGGCGCGGCGCAGCTGGGAGCGAGTAAGGAAGAAGTCGTCCTCGTCGTCCTCGACAATCAGCACAGACAAAGCTTCGGAGGCGGTCGTCATAGGTGCCGGGTCAAGAGACGGGAGGCAGCTTGACAAGCTCAAACCAGAAGTCTGAGAGCACACGCACGGCCCGGTTGAGGCCGTCGAACGTTACGGGTTTGGTGACGAAGGCGTTAACGCCCAGGTTGTACGTTTGAAGGACGTCTTGCTCGGCCTCGCTGGTGGTGAGCACCACAATGGGGATTGACCGGAGGTCGGGGTGACGTTTGATCTCTTCGAGGGCCTCGCGCCCGTCTTTGCGGGGCATGTTGAGGTCAAGCAAGATCAGGCCCGGACGCGGCGCTTCGGTAAAGTCGCCGCGCTGGTGGAGAAAGTCGAGCAGCTCTTCGCCGTCTTCGACCTCCATCACATGGTTGACGACGCGGCTTTGCCGAAGCGCCCGCTTGGTGAGCGCCCGGTCATCCGGATCGTCGTCGGCGAGCAGAATAACCACGAGATCGCCTTTCATAGGGGAGGGCAAGAGCAATACCGTCCAAGGTACATCACCCGATACGTCGTGTAACCAATCTGTAACCGAAAAGCCTCACTTTTGCACGCGAAGCGCGTCGCGTTTCAGCGGAGGAGCGCGGCGAAACGTTCGGTCATCTGGGCCACGGTGTCCCCGCCGAGGGTTTCGACGAGCGCCTCGGCAAGTGTCCACGCCACCACGGCTTCGGCCACCACCGCCGCTGCCGGAACGCTCGTCACATCGGAGCGCTCGTAGCGGGTGGGTACGGCCTCGCCGGTGGCCAGATCGACGGTTCCGAGCGGGCGGATGAGCGTGGGAATGGGCTTCATGAAGCCACGCACCACGAGCGGCTGCCCGGTGGTGACGCCGCCTTCAAGGCCTCCGGCGCGGTTGGAGGCGCGTCCGTACCCGCCGGGCACGGCCTCGTCCAGCACGATGGGGTCGTGCAGGCGGCTGCCCGGCGTGCGTGCTCCGGCAAAGCCGTCGCCGATCTCCACGGCTTTCTGGGCTTGGATGGACAGGATGGCCTGCGCGAGCCGCCCGTCAAGCTTGCGATCCCATTGGACGTACGAGCCGAGGCCCGGCGGCAGGCCCGTCACCACAACTTCGTAGACGCCGCCGAGGCTGTCGCCGTCGGCTTTGGCTTGCCGGATGTGGTCGCGCGCCCGTTCGGCCACCTCGTCGCTGAGCATCCGCACGTCGCTTTGGTCGGCGGCAAGGCCGAGCGCCTCGCCGGACGCGGCCACGAGCGGCGCGATGTGCGCCGCCCACGCGTGGGCGCTGTCGCGGTCGTCGTAGCCGACTTCGCCGATGCGGACGACGTGGCTGCCCACCGTGATGCCGAAGGCGCGGAGCAGTTCGCGGCCCAGCGTGCAGCAAGCCACGCGCATGGCCGTTTCGCGCGCCGACGAGCGCTCGATGGACGGGCGAATGTCGGGTCGCCCGTCGAAGGCGGCGAAGCCGTATTTCTGCACCGCCACGAGGTCGGCGTGGCCGGGGCGGGGCAGGGTGACCGGTTCCACACCCTCGCCGGTGCCGCCCGCGTTCATCACGTCGGGCCAGCCGGACTTGTCGCGCTCGAACGCCGCGTTGTCGAGGCGCAAGGCGACGGGCGAGGCCATTGTCTGGCCGAACCGGATGCCGCTGGTGAGTTCGACGAGGTCGGTCTCGAACTTCGCCCGTCCGCCGCGTCCGAAGCCGAGCCAGCGGCGCGCGAGTTGGCGGTTGATGGCGTCGGCAGAGACGGAAAGTCCGGCGGGAAGCCCCTCGACGATGCCGACGAGCGCCCGTCCGTGCGATTCGCCGGCGGTGAGGTAACGCATAGATTGCAAAAAAAGGGCTGCTGACCGAGGGCCGAACGTCCTCAGCCAGCAGCCTTAAAGCCAGCGGCCTTGGGGGTCAGATGGTCGTCGGGTCTTGAACGACCGGCGCGTTGATGTCTGCGTTCACGAGCTTCTCGTTGAGGCGGACGGTCACGCTCTTCTCGGCCACAAGCTGGCGCAGGTGGGCGCGGACGGCTTCTCCCTTGCGCTTGTTAATCATCTGGCCAGCCACCAGGGTCGTGTCGGGGAGGGCACCCTCGCGACGGTGGTTCATCCGGATGATGTGGTAGCCGAAGGGCGTCTGGACGAGTTCGGGCGTGACGTCTCCGGAGTCGCGGAGGGCAAACGACGCTTTCTTGAACGTGTAGTCGAGCGGGCCGGTGCGGCTGAAGAATTCGATCACGCCGCCGGTGCCCGCCGTGCCGTCGCTGCTGTGGCGCTGGGCGAGGGCGGCGAAGTCGGTGCCCTTCTTGGCCGAGTCGAGGACGGTTTGGGCGATTTGGCGTACCGAGTCGGACTTCTCAGCGGGGATGTTGCGCGTGCCGAAGACGATGTGCTGAACGCGCACTTCCTCGGCCATCTGCTTGCGGAAGTCCTCGATCTCATCGGCCGTTGGGCGGGTAATATCCGCCGCCCACTTCTCGAAGAGCTGTTGCCGACGCTGGTTCAGGCCTATAAGGGCGCGCAACGAGTCGAGCGACATCCCGGCAGCGACAAGCTGCTCGTTGAACGTCTTGTCGTCCATGCCCTGACGAATTTGGGCGAGTTCGAGCGCGATCTTCGACGAGTCCGCCTTGAGCGAGGTGTCGGATTCGACCACATTCTTGAGAAGCGACTCCATCGCAAGACCCTCTACGATGCTGCGGCGCAGTTCGCGGGCCAGCGTCGTGTCGGCGAGAACCATCGGATTTTGTTGGGCCATGCCCATCATCTGGACCTGGAAGTCGCGAGCGGTAAGCGTGTCGCTCTTGCCGTCTATCGTCACGATGGCCGCGATGTTCGTATCCGTGATGGCTTCGCCCACCTTGAAGCCGAAGGCATTGGGGTTGGAGCCGTCGGTGGTGGCCGTTGCGCCCGTGGTGGCGGGCTTCTTGCAGCCGGTGAGTGCGGCAGCGCCGAAGAGCAGGGCAAGGGCGCTGCTGCGAAGGATGCGGGTCATATAGATAACGAGAGAAAAGGAGGGCGAAGCCGTCTCCGGGGAAGTCGCCGGGCCCGGTTGTAGAGCTGAGAGGATGCGAACGTAACGCACCAGCGACGTATTCGTGGTGTACCTCCAGCAAGAACGCCGTTAGGAATCGGTGAAGCGGAACGCGGTTGGGGGAGGCTCCGTACCACCCGGCCACCTCGATTCCGGCCAGTTCGTCTAGGGGTTAGGACGCCGCCCTCTCACGGCGGTAACACGGGTTCGAATCCCGTACTGGCTACTCGTTGAAAACCTCTCCGTAAGTGCCTGTAAAGGCAAGACTTGCGGAGAGGTTTTTTCATTGCCTCAAAAGACGCTTCCCTATACGTTCCCTAAAACGTAGGGCCGTCAGTCGAGGGAAATACCCCGGAAAGCGTCCACCATGCGGCTTGCCACAGCCTCCGGAACGAGGTGTGCGTAGCGCATCGTTTGCCGGATGTTGGCGTGCCGGAGCACTTCTTGGATCACCTTCAGGTCTACGCCCGCTTCGGCCAACCACGAGGCGCAGGTGTGCCGCAGGCTGTGGAAGTGAATCTCTTCCCGGATGCCCACGGCCCGGCGATACTCGCGGAACGTGTGGCTCACCCACCAATGGTTCAACTGCCCGCCCCGGCGCGGTGCCTCAAACACGTAGGCGTCGCCCTCGGCACGTTCGGCCAACCGTTTGAGGAGTAGGTCGTAGGCTTGCGGCACCACGGGCACGCGGTCTTCGTCGCCCGTCTTGGTGAGCGCCCCGTCTTCGCTTCGGATGCCGATCCAGCCGTAGAGCAGTCCGCCACGGACAGGCTTGGGCGGGTCGTAGAGGCGCACGTCCGACCACTTCAGGTGGCAGATCTCGCCAAGCCGTAGGCCCGTCGCCACGGCAAAGAGGATGATATCCACGAGAACGAGGCGCGGCTTCCGGCTGTCCCGTGCTTCGGCGTCTGCTTCAATGGCCGAGGTGATGCGCCGCACTTCTTCGGGCGTGAGGTACTCGGTGAGCTTGCGGCTCTGCTTGCGCCGCCGCTTGGACGTGGCTTTGAGCACGTCGCTGGCCGGGTTGCCGCTCATCCAGCCCCGATCTTCGCAGTAGGCGCAGAACTGCCGCAACTCGGAGAGATACCGCTGCTGGGTGGCCGTCTTGAAGCGCGGCTGGTAGCAGTAGACGCGGACGTGTTCGGCGGTGATGCCGCCCACGAGCATACCGGGCAAGTCGCGCACGAACGGGCCGAGGCGCACGCGCTTGCATTGCAGCGAGGAGGGCCGTACGTCCTGATCCCGGAGGTACGCTTCGTAGGCTTCTTCGAGCGTCACGCCTTCGCGCCGAGGCGGTGCCCAGGGGTCAAGCTGGCCGTGGAGGTAGGCGATCCGCACGGAGTGAAAGAGGGCTTCCGCCGCCGTACGGTCGGAGGTGTGGAGGGCGTAGTCCTTCTGCGCCGGGCGCTTGTCCGGGTTGTAGAACCGGGCATAGGCGTTGCCGTCCCGCCACCGGATTTTCGGTTCGTAGAAGGTGCCGTGTTGCAGTTCGATAGGGCGACCCATAGCGTTCAATCGGCTGAGGTGGAGACGGCGCGGCAAGGCTTCCGGAACGTGCGCCGCTTGGCCCCTTCGCGGGCGTAGCGCAGCACTTCCGCCCCCGTCACGAACGGCGTTTTGCCGTCGTAGAGGATGACAAACTTGCCGCGATGTGCGCGACGTTTGAGCGTGCTGGCACTGGTGCCGAGGTAGGCCGCCGCTTCGTCGAGGCGATACCGGGCTTTGGCGTCGAGATCGGGCTTGGCCTCGCCCCGCCCGTGCAGGTCGCGCACGAGCGAGGCGAGCGTGTCCACGCGCTCCATGAGAGCGTCGAGGAAAGCCGCAGGGATTTGGACGAGCGGAGAGTTCCTCAGGCTGCTGGCCGTAATCGGGGCAGGGAAGGAGGCACCCCAACCGCCGGAAGAGGCGGCGAGGGTGGAGAGCGTCTGTGTCATTCGTCGTCCTCCGGGATATTCAGAACATTTGCCATGATTGAGTAGATTGCACAGCCCGTGCAGCAGTCTTCTGCCTCTTTGATCTCGTGCGCCTCTTCAGCCGAAGCCATGACGAGTTCGGGGCGGTCGCCTTTGAGGAAGACGATGTAGTAGAGCTTCTTGATGTCGTCGCGCCACGAGCGAGGGGCTTCCGCCCGCATATTGCGAAGGATGGAACGGAAAGCGTCTGAGACGAGCATTCGATCTCGGAAGGAGAGTTCTCCGAGGAGAAAGACACGGCCAGAGAAGGGAGGGGGAACGTCGCTGACGAGCGAGAAGCCAGAGGCGAGGCAGTTCGTGAGTTGCTTGTGTTGCAGCATGGTTAGAGAGCAGATTGGAAGGAGGAAGATTCCGGAGCGGTGTAGGGACGGGCGAAGACCTTGCGCGAGAGGGCTTCCGCCATCGCGTCTTTGATTTCGCCGGAGACGACGCGCACGCTGGAAAAGGCGTCGTCGGGGTAGCGTTCGACCACGTCGAGCAGCAGCTTGCGTACGTACTCCACGCGCTCGCCCCGGAGCTTGTCTTGCGCGGCTTCAATGGCCTGAGCCACGACCGCTTCGATCTCGGTCTTGGCGTGCGCAAGGCCCGACACGGCCATGGCCTTTGCAATGCAGCCCGTTGCCTGTTTGAGCAGTTGCGACGGCGTCACGTCTACCGTCGAGGCAATCGGAGCCGTGGCCATGAGTTCGCCGCAGGCTTGCACCGCCGCCCACTTGGGCAGCACGGTCGCCCGGTCGGTGCGCTTGTCTTCCTCTTCCACGAAGAGCAGGTAGCGCGAGGCGAAGAGGTGCCACAGGCCCTTGATCCGCCGCTCGTCCAAGTCGTGGAGGGCGTCCAGCCCGACCGCTTGCAGCGACTTGCGATCCCATCGGGCCTCGATGCGCCAGATCGGAGAGGTGATGGGAATCCCGTAGCTGTGCCACACCGAGGGCCAGAGCACGCCCTGTTTGATCGTCTGCTCCAGCCGCTTGTCGTAGAGGACGAACTTGATGCTCTTCTTGCCGCCGAGGTTGTCCACCCCGGAGAGGTGGTTCATGTGGACGTGCGTGTTGAAACGCCCGTTGCGCGTGCCGATGCCGCGCATTCCTTTCACATCGGCCTCGGTGAACACGTTGGGCACGTCGCACCGGATGTGGACTTCCGAGAGGGCGACGGTGTGCGGCTCAAAGCCCACCGAGCGGACGAAGGCGGCCACCCATTCGCCCAGTTCGACCACCGACCGTTCGACGCACCAGCGTGCGCCGAAGCGAACGATGAACGCGGGCATGTTCGACGTGGGGAAGGCGCGGATCTCCATCCCGTCGCCGTCGCGCATGAGCAGTTGGTAGGCCGGACGGCCCCCGTGTGGGAGGACGTGCAGGCGGTGCCCGTCGTGCGCCGTGTGAAGCACGGGCGTAGGGCCAAGCATAGCCGAGCATTCGGCCTGTTTGCGCTTGGCGAGGAGGGCGCGTGCGTCTTCGAGGTTCCGAAAGTGTCCCTTGACGGTGACTTGGAGCGTGTCGAGGGCGAGGCGGTGGAAGTAATCCTCCGGACGGCCTCGGCGGAAGGCGCTGACGGCATACCCAGAGGGGCCCCGCATCGTAGCGGGGATGCCACAGGCGGTGGCATTATCCACCCCCATGTTATCATCTGGGGGTGGAGCCGCCGAGGGCGGCAAAACAGCCGGAATGAGGGCACGGGGTGCCCGGTTGTCCGACCCCGGTGAAACCGGAGCCGAACCATGAAGTACCTTCATGTTGTCAAGGAATCTGGCACCCGCTGTGCTTGCAGGCTAGAGAGTGCCGGGTTTTGAGAAAGTGAAGGCTCTGTCGTTGGCGCGGCAGGGCCTTCTGTTTTTAGCTAGGCGTGGAAGGGGCAGGAGGGGTGCGCATTTCCGCAATCTCGGCGTCGAACTCGCCCATGACGTGGGCCGGAGCGATCCGGCGCAGGACGTGGACGATTAGCTCCAAGACTTCTTCTTGGTCAAGGGGGACTTCGCCCGCCCGGTACGGGCGCTTCTTGAAGACGGGGTCAGAGCGTTGGTCACGAGGGATGATGTGAGGGAAGAGCGGTTGTTGTTTGGCGTTGTGCGCGCCAATCCAAGCGTCAATCGCCCGGCGGACGATTTCGGCTCCGGTCAGCCCGGTGGCGTCGCTCTGCTGAGCGAGCCAGTCGAACTGCTCTTCGGTGATGTGGAGGTTGAGGCGCTTCATGTGACTGAGTGTCTGGTGGGTGCAATATCGACACCATGGCTGTCTGAAGTCAAGACCTCGCGCCCTTTTTTTCAGAAACCAGTCGAACACGGTTAGCATTCACTTTCTCTTCAACAAGAAAGGCATGGGTGTCGGTAAAAGGGGAGAGCAGCAGCTGGCGCTATGGGCGGCGGAGCATGGCATCGTGTGCACACGACCAGACGATGATGTAAATGGTTGGGACTATCTTCTTGAGTATCCAATAATGTATGAATGTCAGGAGGGGAGCGTGTCGCTCGATAAGATTCCCAATCAGATAAGATGTTTGATTCAGGTAAAAAGTACCAAGTCATTGAGGCGCTCTGTGAGAATAAGTTTGATAAATGCTCTTAGGTTTGCCAAAACAAATATGCCATGTTTCTTCTTATTTTTTTGCTACAATGATTCGGGGTTGTGTCAAATAAGATTAGTTCATTTTGATAAAGATTATATCAGTCGGGCGCTGTGCTCCGCGAGAATGCATTCTCTTGTGAGGAAAAAAGGAAAGACAAGCAGCAAGAATTTTATAGTCACTTGCGGCGCGAGTAGTGAATTGAAGCTTGATTCATCATGTGTTTTTGATAAAATATTCGATACGATAAAAGACATGAAGTCTTATTCAGATGATAAGTCAATGATTATAGAGGGTGCGGGTTATGAAGAACATGGTATTAGTGGTAAATTCGTTTTGTCTGCAAATGAATCATATAATGATCCGGTAGATATGTTTATAGATCTTTCGCTTGGGATAATTAACAAAATAGAAATAAAAAATATGGCAATATATGATTGTAGGTTTGGGATTGAGGATCCCAGCCCCGTTCATTTTTCGGAGAGCGGAGTCATTGAGATAGAGACCTATGCAATGGGTGAAGTAAAGTTGGTATGTAAAAATTCTAGATATCTGCGTTCGATGTCTTATAAAACTGGTATATATGCCCCTGATGGACTTGATTTTAATAAAGAAAGGGAAAGATATAGATTTAGAGTGGGTGATGAACTTATGTGGTTCGAGATATATGCAAGTCAGACTGATCGACAGCCAAGAAATTCATTCGTTGTTCCTGATTTTGATAGTGAATTTGATTTCCATAGAATAAGGATTCATATGGAATTGTTAAACATGATACTAGATGCAAGAGATGAAGATTCTTTTGTGGATATAAGTGTTTTCTTCAGGGGTGATCTTGTAGGAACTGTGAGATTGACGCCTAGTAGTGATTGTCTGAATAGTAGTGAGTATATAATAAGAAAATCTAAAGTATTCTTCAAAATATTAAACGATGCTGGTTTTTGTGGTGATGGAGTTAAAATATCTCTTAATGATATATACAACAACAGGGATTCTATTCATAAGATTTCTAAATCAATTGAACCGATATCATTGGATTTCTACATAGGTATAAACAAGATAGCTCAAAAATTGGGCTCCGAGTTTCACTTGATATACCCTGTTGTTATGTTTGTCAATGATATTTTTATCGTGTCCTGTGTTTCTGCAGATGTTGTTTATGGAAAAATAGACGGTAAATTTTGTCTGAAGGTAGAATCTTATTCGGTTATAGATAATAGATGCTTAGACGGCGACATATTAAGCGAATTCGACATTGAGGGATATATATCGGAGATGGTATTTGAGTCTTCTAGCAAGAGGACTTTCCTTCGAATCATTCCGGCTGTGCTGGCTGAGAAGTCTAGGGCGCTTCCCCTAAACCTGCCCTAAAACTTGGGTGAGAGTGCTCGGTTCTGCCCACTTGAAACAGGGCCAAGCCGCGAAAACGCCCACGTATGAGCCGTTTGGGGAGTTGTCCTTGAACGAATCCCGTACTGGCTACATTATACAACACCCTCTGTAAGTGCCTGTAACGGCGAGGCTTACGGAGGGTGTTTTGTGTCGCCCGTAAAGGTCTTTCCCTACGATTGCGCGATACCGTAGAGGCGGTGCGTGGCGGCGGTGGTGATGCGGGCGACGTCTTCCACGGAAACGCCCCGTGCTTCGGCGAGGGCGGCGGCGGTGTGGACGAGGAACGACGGCTCGTTGCGCTGACCGCGTTTGGGCACGGGCGCCAGAAACGGCGCGTCGGTTTCGAGCACGATCCGTTCCAGCGACACGTCGGCAAGGGCGGCAAAGACGGGGCTGTTTTTGTAGGTGGCCGAGCCGCCCACGCCCACGCAAAAGCCCAGCGCCATCGCCTCGGCGGCCTGTTCGGCGGTGCCCGACCAGCAGTGAAACACCCCGGTGAGCCGCGACGGATCGGCGAGCCGCGAGCGCTCTTCGGCCACGACGCGCAGCACGACGTCGTCGGCGTTGCGGGTGTGCAGGACGATGGGTTTTCCGGTGTCGGCGGCGAGGCGCAGATGGCGGCGCAGCATCGCGTCTTGCAGGTCGTCGAAGTCGCGGCTCCAGTAGTGATCCAACCCGGTTTCGCCGATGGCGACGATGCGCGGGTCGTGGGCGAGGGCCTCGATGGCGTCCCATTCGCCGTCCCGAAGGTGCTGCACGTCGCACGGATGAACGCCCGCCATCGCGTAGCATACGCCGTCGTAGCGTTCGGCGAGGTCGAGGGCCGCGCGAACGGTGGCGAGGTCGGTGGCGGGCAGGAAGATGGTCGTCACCCCGGCGTCGAGGGCGCGGGCGACGACCTCGTCGCGGTCGGCCTCAAGGCGGGGATGGTAGAGGTGGCAGTGCGAGTCGGCGAACACAGTCAAAGGCGAGGCGGCGCGGGCGTAAGCGTCTGCGTCATCGTGCGATGGGCCAGCGAGTGGCCGTCTACGCGCAGGTCGTCGGGTTCGCGCCCAACGACGGATGCCGAGCATGACGCGCTTCCACGCCGGGCACCGCGTCGGCGAACGCCACTGCGGCCATGGCGATCCGTTTTCCCAGCTGTTGGCCTCGGGACTCTGGGGCGATCCGAGTTTGAGTTGTGCGTGCCCGTTTGACTCGGGTTTTGCACTCTGTCCCCGCCATTGCCCTGGGCACGTCGTCGGGGGCGAACGGTGGCCTTGGGCGGCGGCCCGCAGGCGGATGGGCGTAGAGCTAAAGGCGTATTCTTCGGTCGCCATGCCCGGCGCGCGGGTGCGTTGGGGGGACACCGGGCGTTGGTCGGAACCAACCGTCAACGCCCGGTTCCACCTTCCACCTTCCACCTTCCACCTTCCACCTTCCACCTTCCACCTTCCACCTTCCACCTTCCACCTTCCACCTTCCACCTTCCATGCCCCGTCCTCGCCTGGTGGCCGCGCTCGTGGTGTTGGCGTCCGTTGTGGCGTTGGCCACCCCCGTGCAGTTGATGTGGGATTGGTACCGAGTGGCTCAAATTGCACCGGGAGCGTTGCCGTCGCAGGCGGTTAGGGGCTACGATTGGGTGCACTGGGAAGACCGCGACGGGCAGGTGGTGGCGACGTATGTGTTTCCGCGCGGTCCGGCGGCCGCAGCAGGGATCGTCGAGGGCGATACGTTTCTCGCCGTCGAGGGGGCGATGTTGTTCGAGGCCGAGACTGTTTCGTCGACGCTGGGCGCATTGCCACCCGGACGAGCGGCGGCGGTGGAGGTGCGCCACGACGATGCACCGCAGGTGCGCCGGGTGACGATGGCCCGTTACCCAACGTTCCTCTACCCGCGTTCGGCGGCGTTGTGGGCGTTTGCGTTGTGGGGCTTCGTGGTGGCGGCGTTTGTCCATGGCGTTGGCCTCGCGCTGGCGGCCCCGCTGGCGGGCTCAACGGAAGGACGCTATGTGCGCCGCCTGATTCTGGTCTCGGCGCTGTGGATCTTCCCGACGCTCGTTCGCCTTGTGCTGTTGGAAACGGCCGGGCCACCGGGGCGCGTGGGCGGCTTCTACGACCGGCTGATGCAGCTGTTGACGGTAGCGGGCCTGATCGGATGGATTGCCTTTCCGGCGATGCTCGTGGGCAACGTGCTGCACCGCACGCGCCTGCGCACGCTGCGCGGCATCGCCCGGCTGCGCCTGCTACGCTGGCTTCCGGCGGCAGTGCTTGGGGCGTTGGCGCTGGCCGCAACGCTTCGCGGCGGCTTCGGCCCCATCGGCCTCGACGCGCTCGTGCGCCCGATCTTGCTGCACGCGACGGCCTTCGTGGTGCTGGCCACAGCCATTCCGCTTGTGCTGGCCGGGCCGGACGTGGCTCGCCTGCCTGGAGGCTTCTCGCGTGTAGGAAGCGCACTTACGCTCGTGTTTGCCGTGGCGCTCACGGCGGCGCTGCTTGGCGTGGGGCCGCTGCGCGAGGCCAGCGGCAGCACGCGGGCGTGGGTCGTGGTGGCCGCCCAGCTCCTGTCGGTGGCCCCGGTGATGCTGGTGGCGCAGGCCACGCTGCGCTTTGGCAAACCCGACGCGGTGCTGACCCGCGCCGTGACGGGCTTCGTGGCCGCCGGGGCGTTTTTCTTCGCGTTCGTGGGCGCGATGACGCTCGTCCGGCAGGCGCTTGGTGCGCGGCAGCCGTCGTGGGTGCTCGTGTCGGCCTTCGTGGGCGTGGTGCTCTTCGCCGCGCTCAACCGCCTCGTGCTCCGGCTGTGGGAAGCGCCGCCGCGCTGGCTGGTGACCGAGCGGCAGCGCGCGCGCGCGCGCATCGCCCAGTTCCAGGAAGAGGTGCCGCTCGTGCTCGATGCCGATGTGCTGGCCGATCGTGCCCTCCGCTTGGCGTGCGAAGCCACCGACGCCCGCTCGGGTGTGCTTTTCTTCCGGCGCGCGGCCTCGTCGGAGGCCGATGAGGAGTGGCGATCGGCGCACTTCCACCCCGAGCCGCCTTACCTCACCGCCAGCATGGCCGCCCGCATCTGGCCGCACCTGCGCGACGACAACCGCGTGTGGGCGCGTCGTGCCGAACTGCGCGAGCAGATGCTTCCCGCCGAGCACTTTCGCCTGCTCGAAACGGTGGGGGCCGATATTGCGCTCCCGGTGGTGGGGGAGGCGGAGCCGCTGGGGATGCTGCTGCTGGCCGGAAAACGCGACCGAGGCCGGGTCTTCAACCTCGACGACCTCGACCTGCTGCGGCTCGTTGCCAGCGCGTTTGCGCTGGGCCTTGAGCGTCTCGAACGCATCGATCGCGAGAAAGTCCTCGCCCGTAAGTCGACCGAGGCGCAGCTCGTGGCGCTCCGTGCCCAGATCAACCCGCACTTCCTCTTCAACGCGCTCAACACCATCGCCGCGCTCATCGCCGAACGCCCGGAAGAGGCGGAAGACGCCGTCGAGCACCTCGCCTCCATCTTCCGCCATACCCTCGCCACCGCCGCCGCCCCAACGGTTTCGCTGGCTGCCGAACTCGACCTCGTCCGCCGCTACCTCGCCATCGAGCAGATGCGCTTTGGCGACCGGCTGCGGGTGACGCTTGCCGCTCCCGATGCGCTCAAATCCCGCCCGGTGCCGGCGTTCGCCCTGCAAACGCTGGTGGAGAACGCGGTGAAGCACGGCCTCGAACCCCGGCGCGGCAAGGTGCGCCTCGCCGTAACGGCTACCGAGGGCGACGGCGGCGCGCTCGTGCTCACGGTGGACGATTCGGGCGTGGGTGTGCGCGGGCAAGACGCGCCGGGGCGGGTGGATCTGTCGGTGTACGGCATCGGCCTGTCGAACGTCGCCGCCCGCCTCGCCGACCTCTACGGACGCGACGATCTGCTGCAGATCGACAGCCGTCCCGGCGCTGGAACCACCGCCACGCTCATCCTCCCAACATAATTCGACTGATTAGCGGCGTACGGACTCGTGAATGTCGGCAAGTGCCCAAAGCACCACGGCGAGTACGACGGCTTGCACGGCAGCCGCCACGAAGTATGCTCCGAACTGGGGCATTGTATCGAAGCCTGCGTAGATCATTAGGATGGCACCGACAGTTGTCACTACCGATGCCCCACGCAGTATTGTTGGGATGCTACTGTGTGGGGATGTCCGAGGAAAGGAAGATTTGATTTCTGTTGCTGCTGCTGCTGTGCACGCAGAGCATCGCATCAATCCTGTCGCATCGGCTATTTGATTGGTTGACTGGCCGCAAATGTTGCAGTAGGTCATCGGGATGCGAGAGGTGAATGGATTGATAGATGGCAAGATACACGTCTAAGAAAGCGCCGCGAGCCAGCCGAGGGTGTCCACGCCGTCGGGCGTCCAGTCGAGCGGCGGGCGCTGCGTGTCGCCCAGCTCGACCACAAGGCCGCGCAGGGCCTCGGGGAGCCGCGCGGCGAAGCGCTCGACCAGGCCGGGCCGCACGGCCACGACCTGCAGCGTGTCGGCATGTTCGGCGACGAACGCGGCGGCGCGGTCGAGGTCGAAGCCGTCGGCCCAGCGCAGATGGCCGGGGATCTGCGGCTCGGGTGGCCCCTTGCTCACCACGAGGCTGCCGTCGGTGAGGGCGGCGTGGGGCTGCTTGGTGGCCTTCAAGAACGCCGTCGGCATCTTCAGCCGTGCCGCCGTCGTGGGCGGAGCCGGGTAGACGCCTCGTCCCAGCGCGAAGGCGTCGAGGTACGGGTCGGGAGAGAGGCCGTCGGGGGCGAGCACCACGGCCACGTTGCGGCAGCCGAAGCCCTCGTGCAGCAGCACGTCTTCGGCAAGGCGTTCGCGCTCGGCCTCGGTTTCGCGCCCGTCCACGACCGCAAGGCTGTAGCGATGGCCGCGCAGCAGCCGTCGCTGGGGCGGAATCCCGGCGGCGTCGCAACGCTCGGCCACGAGCGCTTTCGTCTCGTCCGATCCGGTCGCGATTACGGCCTCCGCTGTCTCGAACAGATGGTCGAACGTCGTAAACGCGGCGTTCAGATCGGGGAAGTCCGCCCGCACGTCGTCCAAAAACGCGGGCAGCAGGTACGGACTGCGGCTCGACACGACGCCGAGGTAGCGGTGCCCGGCCAGCAGCACGGCCAGCACGTCTTGCAGATCGCCCAGCGGGATGTTGCCCGCGTGCAGCACGCCCACCGTGCGCGACACGTCGACGCGGCGACCGGCTTGCCACGCCGCGAGCGCGTCCTCGGCGATCACGCTCATCGTCTGGTTGACGGCGAACGTGACGGCCTCGAAGGTGAAGTCCGGGTGCGTCTCCAGCGTCCGGGCCGTGACGTCGGCGCGGGGCGGATGGTCGGGGTCGGCCCAACGCGCGGCGGCGGCGGCGAGGGCAGCGATGAGGTTCGGATCGTTCATACACGACGGAACGGTCGAGGCGGCGTGTAGGGTTCGCCGTCCCGACCGTTCCACCGTCCGATCGGCCTACGCGGTCGGTTCGGCGAGGCCGTACCAGTCCACCTTGCGGCTCAGGTACATCAGCCCGCCGAGGATGACGAACAGGCCGAGCGCGCCCACGAGCAGCGCCAGTTCTTCGAGTTGCAGCAGCACGAAGAAGTAGACGTAGAAGAGCGCGAGCAGGCCGGTCACCATCGCTGCCAGCCGTGTGTCGTGGAAGATGGCGCGGGTGTAGAGGAAGATCATCGCCAAGATCATCGCGGCGGCCAAGCCGTACGCCGCGTTGAACGGCAGATACTCGGCGAAGGCGAGCAGCATCAGGTAGAACAGGCATACGGCGAACCCGACGAGCAGGTACTGCACCGGGTGGATGCGCCGCCCGCCGAGCACTTCGACGAAGAAGAACGTGGCGAAGGTGAGCAGCACGAACAGCAGTCCGTACTCCGCCGAGCGCATCGTCTTCTGGTAGGCGTCCACCGGCAGCTTGAGTTCGACGCCAAACGCCGAGCCGCTGGTGTTGACGTTGCCGCCGTCGTATGCCGCGGCTGCGCGGGCCATCGCCTCGACGTCGGAGCCGTTGGTGGAGAGGTTTTGCCGCCCGACGATCCGCTGCGGGTAGTCGCGGTTGATAGCGAGCACCTTCCAGTTCGCGTCGAACGTCGTGTCGGACTCGGCGGTGCGTTGGCCTTCCATCCGGTTGTGCACGTCGGGCAGGAACGCGCCGGAATAGCCGACCGTGGCCCACGCGCCTTTGAGGTGCACCGTCGTCTCCTTGCCGAGCGGCTGCACGTCGAAACGCGACGAGCCGTTGAGCACGAGGTCGGTGGAGAAGGCGTAGCCGCTGGCGTTCGCTTGCAGCGGCACGGCCACGCTCACGCCGCTGCCGAACAGGTCCGAGACGGGCAGGCCGGAGGTGGCCTCGTAGACCGCCGACGAGTCCGAGCCGAGCGGCCCCCAGTTCATCCGGATCGTTTCCTCGACGCCTTTGAGGTCGGGGATGCCCAGTTGAAGCACGGCGCGGTCGAGCCGGGGCGTTCCCGTGACGCCCACAAGGCCGTCGAACGACGGCGCGGGAAACTGCGCGGCGACGCGGGCGGTGGTGGTGTAGAGCACCACGTCGAAGATGCCGCTTCGCCGGATTTCGGGCGTGAGCGCGCCGTCCACCGAGAGGCTGTCGGGCAGGAAGTGCACCCATGTGATCTCCGGCGCGGCGTTGGGGATGATGGCCCCCTTGTCGTCGCGGGCGGGGCGTTCAACCGGAATCGACAGCACCGGCCCTTCGACGGCCTGCGGTGCGCCCCAACTGGCCGACACGTCGGCGCGGGCGCTGTCGCGCATTCGCTCGCGTTCGTTCACGAGGCCGCGCAGCAGCAGCAGCGGAACCAGCAGCACGAGCGTGAGCAGCGCGATGGCCACGAGCTTGAGCGTGACCGACCGCCGCGCCCACGCGCTACGGCTTTCGGGCGCGGGTTGGAGGTAGGACGGCAGTGGCGCGGGCGGCGGTTGCGGCAGGTCGGACGGTGGGGGCGGCAGGTTCGGTTCCATCGGGCAGAGCGGGTGAGTCGAGAGGACACCCCAAGAAACCGCAGAGGAGGGGCCTAACGCCCAAGATCGGGCTGAGCATCGCGTGATCGTTTGCTGAACCGCGCCGTTTTTGCCCGCGAACGCGCAAAACAAAACCCTGCCAAGGCCCGCAGGCCCTGGCAGGGTGATTCGATTCCAAACGTTGGCGTTGTGCCGGTCGGGCAGGGTACGTTCGCGAACGTACCCTTACAGCCGTCGCGTTACTTGGCGTCGCCTTCGTCCACGACCTCGAAGTCGGCGTCGGTCACAGGGCCGTTGTCCGAGGCCTCGGCGGCGGGCTGGCCGTTCGCGTCGGCGTCGCCGCCCTGCGCGTTCATCGCCTTGTAGAGGTCTTCCGAGGCCTCGCTCCATGCGGCGTTGAGCTGGTCGGTGGCGGACTTGATCTCCGCGCCGTCCTGCCCCTTGAGCGACTCCTTCGTGCGCTCGAGTGCGGCCTCGATCTTGGCGCGCTTCTCGGCGGGCAGCTTGTCGCCGTAGTCCTTCAGGTTCTTCTCGGACGAGAAGACCAGCTGGTCGGCGCTGTTGCGCACTTCGGCCTGCTCGCGGCGCTGCTTGTCGGACGCCTCGTTCTCGCGGGCGGCCTTGCGCATCTGCTCGATCTCCTGATCCGACAGGCCGGACGAGGCTTCGATGCGCACGGACTGCTCCTTGCCGGTGGCCTTGTCGGCGGCCTTGACCGAGAGCACGCCGTTGGCGTCGAGGTCGAACGACACTTCGATCTGCGGGACGCCGCGCGGCGCGGGCGGGATGCCGTCGAGGTGGAACTTGCCGATGGTCTTGTTGTCGGTCGCCATCGAACGGTCGCCTTGGAGGACGTGGATTTCCACGCTCGGCTGCATGTCGCTGGCCGTCGAGAAGACCTCGCTGCGGCGCGTCGGGATGGTCGTGTTGGCCGGGATGAGCACCGTCATCACGCCGCCCATCGTCTCGATGCCGAGGCTCAGCGGCGTCACGTCGAGCAGCACCACGTCCGTCACGTCGCCCGAAAGGACGCCGCCTTGGATGGCTGCACCGACGGCCACGACCTCGTCGGGGTTGACCGACTTGTTCGGGCGCTTGCCGAAGAACTCTTCGACGACGCGCTGGATGGCGGGGATGCGGGTCGAGCCGCCCACGAGAATCACCTCGTCGATCTCTTCCTTCGAGAGGCCCGCGTCCTTGAGCGCCTTCTCCATCGGCGGGATGGTGCGGCGCACGAGGTCGTCCACGAGCTGCTCAAACTTGGCGCGGGTGAGGTCGAGCGTAAGGTGCTTCGGCCCGTCGGCGGTGGCGGTGATGAACGGCAGGTTGATGGTCGTCTGCGCGGCGGACGACAGTTCGATCTTGGCCTTTTCCGCCGCTTCCTTGAGGCGCTGGAGCGCCATCGCATCCTTGCGCAGGTCGACGCCGTCGGTCTTCTGGAACTCGTCGGCGATGTAGTCGATGAGGCGCTGGTCGAAGTCGTCGCCGCCGAGGTGGGTGTCGCCGTTGGTGGACTTCACCTCGAACACGCCGTTGTCAAGCTCGAGAATCGAGATGTCGTAGGTGCCGCCGCCGAGGTCGTAAACGGCGATCTTCTCGTCCTGCGTCTTCTTGTCGAGGCCGTAGGCGAGCGCCGCCGCCGTCGGCTCGTTGATGATGCGCTTCACGTCGAGGCCCGCGATGCGTCCGGCCTCTTGCGTGGCCTTGCGCTGGGCGTCGTTGAAGTACGCGGGCACGGTGATGACGGCCTCCGTGACCTTCTCGCCGAGGTAGTCTTCGGCGGTCTGCTTGAGCTTCTGCAGGATCATCGCCGAGATCTCCTGCGGCGTGTAGGCCTTGCCGTCAATGTCGACGCGGGCCGTGCCGCCTTCGCCTGCCACGACGGCGTAGGGGACGGTCTTGATCTCGCTTCCGACCTCGTCGAAGCGGCGGCCCATAAACCGCTTGATCGAAAACAGCGTGTTTTGCGGATTGGTGATGGCCTGTCGCTTGGCCGGAGCGCCCACGAGGCGCTCGCCGTCTTTCTTAAAGGCCACGATGGACGGCGTCGTGTCCGAGCCTTCGGCGTTGGGGATGACTTTGGGCTCCGTGCCTTCCATCACCGCGACCACCGAGTTGGTCGTGCCGAGGTCAATGCCGATAATCTTTCCCATAGGGTTTGGATGCAGGTTTTGGGGTGGGTTCGTCTGTCAGAATGCGCCGCCTTTCGTTCCGGTACCTCCGGTTGCCGGAGCAAGGCCGAGCGCGGTGCGATGCGTAGCGCCAATGCAACGCCGATGCCGAAGCCGTCGAATCTGCCACATTGGCAGGGGAGAGGGCGGGGCGCTTGGCTTTGGCGTCGGGTTTCGGGCTGATGGGCGCTGGGTACGGGCAGAACGCGCTCTGGTCTATCGCCTGCGGTGGGCAGCCCTATCTGCTCCCCCGCTCGCCGCTTGCAACTCGTTGCTTTCTGCCCGTCGTATCTTGCCGCGCCCCCTCTCCGATGAAGCACCTTCCGAACACCCTTACCGTCCTGCGGATCGTCCTGACGCCGCTCGTGCTCGTGGGCGTGGCCAAGGACACGCCGGGGTGGCTTTTTACGGCCACGGTGGCGTTTATCGTGGCTGCGCTCTCGGACTACTACGACGGCCACCTCGCTCGCCGCTACGGCAGCCACTCGCGCTTCGGGCAGTTTCTCGACCCGCTCGCCGACAAAATCCTCGTGCTCGGCACGCTCGCCATCTTGGCGTGGAAGCACCCCAGCCTCGCGCCGTGGTGGGCCGTGGCGGTGATCGCGCTGCGCGACCTGGGCGTGACGCTCGCCCGCAGCCGCGCCGAACGCGCAGGCCACAGCCTCAAAACCTTGGGGATGGCCAAGACCAAAACGGCGCTGCAGTTCACCTACCTCATCGCCACGCTCGTCTTTCTCACCGCCCGCGCCTTCGGCGGCCCGCTCGGCGACCTTGCTGGGTGGATCCTCGACACGCCGCTGATGCCCACGATGCTCGTCGTGCTGGCCGCGCTCACCGTCTACACCGGCCTCCCGTACCTCTTCAAGCCGCAGTATTCGGATGCCGGGTGATGGGGGGTATGGTTTAAGGTGTATTGAAGATGTCGTATTGATTGGCCTCATACACCATACATCAATATACCATACACCGCTGTGCCACTCGCCCAAGACCTGCTGCGCGTCGGCGCGGTGACACTCCGCCCGGACGCGCCGTTCACATGGGCCAGCGGACTCCGCTCGCCGATCTACACCGACATTCGCCGCACGCTCGGTTTTCCGGACGTGCGCCAGCGTCTCGCCGAGGGCCTCGCGGCGACCGTAGCAGATGGGGCCGAGGTGGTGGCCGGGACGGCCACAGCGGGTATTCCGTGGGGCGCGATGGTGGCCGACCGCCTCGCGTTTCCGATGGCGTACGTCCGCTCCGCCGCCAAGGCGCACGGGCAGAGCCGCCGCATCGAAGGGGCAGACGTGGCCGGGCGGCGCGTCGTGCTCGTCGAAGACACGATCTCGACGGGCGGATCGGCGCTGGACGCGGTGCGGGCGCTGCGCGAGGCCGGGGCGGAGGTCGTCGGCGTGGCGGCGATCTACACGTACGCGCTACCCGCCGCCGAGGCGACGTTGGAAGGTCTTCCGACCGTCGCCCTCGTGTCGTTCCACGACCTGCTCGCCGCCGCCGCGCTGCCCCGCGACGCCGAGGCGTCGCTGCGGGCGTGGCACGCCGACCCCAAGGCGTGGTCGGATGCCCACGCGTGATCGCGTCTTCGGCTTGCACTTCGCCCTTCTTTCCTCGGACTTCCCGTGACTGCCACCCTGCTTGCCATCGGCGACGAACTGCTCATCGGGCAGGTCGTCAACACCAACGCCGCATGGCTCGGCCAGCGGCTCTCCGACCTCGGCGTGCCCGTCCGACGCGAACTGTGCGTGGGCGACCGCGACGCCGACATTCGCGCGGCCCTCGACCTCGCCCTGTCGGATTCCGACGTGGTACTCGTCTCCGGCGGCCTCGGCCCCACCCACGACGACCTCACCCGCGACACCGTGGCGGCGTACTTCGGCGTGCCGCTGCTGCACGACCCGTCGGTGATGGCGGCCATCGAAGAGCGCTTCGCCCGGCGCGGGCGCACGCTTCCCGAACGCAACCGCGTGCAGGCGCAGGTGCCGGAAGGCTTCGCGGTGCTGCCCAACGCCCACGGCACCGCCCCCGGACTAATGCATACGTTCGAGCGCGACGGCCAGCCGCGCTGGCTCGTGCTGATGCCGGGCGTGCCGGCTGAACTCAAGCACCTGTTCAACACGTTTGTTGCGCCCACAATCGAGGCGGTGCCGGGCCGCGAGGCCATTGTCCACCGCACGCTGCTTACGGCAGGCGTCGGCGAAAGCCATCTGGCCGAGCAGGTGGGCGACCTGACGGGCTGGCTCGACGACCGGACGACGCTCGCGTTTCTGCCGTCGGCGGGGACGGTGCGGATGCGCATCTCCGCTCGTGGCAGCGACCGCGCCGAGACGGAGGCGCGGGCCGAACGTTTTGCGGCGTTTCTGCGCGAACGGGCCGGAAACGCCTTCTACGGCGAGGGCGAACAGACGCTCGAAGCGGCGGTCGGGGAACGCCTCAACGCTGCGGGCGCGACGGTCGCCGTGGCCGAGTCCTGCACCGGCGGCCTGCTGCTCGACCGTCTGACCGACGTGCCCGGCTCGTCGGCGTACGTCGTCGGCGGGGTGGTGGCCTACTGCAACCGCGTCAAAATCGGCCTGCTCGGTGTTCCCGAGGAGGTGTTGGAGACGCACGGCGCGGTGTCGGAGCCGGTGGCCCGCGCGATGGCCGCAGGCGTGCGCGAACGTCTGGGTGCGACGTTCGGCGTGGCGACGACGGGCGTGGCCGGGCCGGGCGGCGGCACGGACGAGAAGCCGGTCGGCACCGTCTGGATTGCGCTGGCGACGCCCAGCGGAACCGTCGCCAAACGCTTCCGCTTCGTCGACGACCGCCGCCGCAACAAAACGCTCACCGCCACCACCGCCCTCGACTGGCTGCGCCGCACCGTCGAGAAGAACACTGCGTCTGCCCTCTAACCGCCGCTTCGATGCCTGAATCTCTCGCCGGCCGCGTCGTGGTCGTCACCGGAGCCTCGCGGGGCATCGGTCGACATCTGGCCCGTCGTCTTGCCGCCGACGGCGTCCGCCTCGTCCTCGTGGCCCGCTCGGAATCGGATCTTGCCGAGGCCGTACGCGAAGCCGAAGCCGCCGGAGCGGAGGCGTTGGCCCTGCCGCTCGACGTGACCGACCGCGCCGCCTTCGCCCGTGCGCTCGACGTCGCCGCGCAGCGGTTCGGGCGGATCGACGCGGTGGTGCTGAACGCAGGCTTGGGCTACTACAAGCCCTTTCACGAGTGGACGCCGGACGAAATCGACGCCGTCCTCAACGTCAACCTGCGCGCCGTCGTGCACGGCGCGCAGGTCGCGTTTCCGCACCTCGCCACCAGTCGGGGGCGGCTCGTGATCGTGGCCTCCGACGTCGGTCGCCGCGCCATTCCCAACATGGGGCCGTATGTGGCTGCCAAGCACGGCGCGGTGGGGCTGGCCGGAAGCCTCGCCCGCGAGTGGAAGACGCACGGCATCGGCGTATCGGCGGTGCTGCCCGGCATCACCGACACCTACTTCGGCGGCGGTACGGAAGGCTCCCGCGACGAATCGTGGGCGCTGCGCCCGTCGGTCGTGGCCGACACCGTCGCGTGGCTGCTCGCCCAGCCGCCGCACGTCGTCGTGGACGAACTGACCGTCCACCCGATGGGGCAGGAGTTCTGAAACCGGGCAACGCGTTGCGCTTCTTCGAGTCCCTGCCCAAACGGGGATGTTATGGCGTGCGGGCGCGAAGCCGTCTCGTCGTCACAAGCATAACGCGGCGAGATCGCCATGTTGCTCCGCTCCTCGCGAGAACACCGTTGGGGATTGAATCGTGGTTCGTATTGCAACGCGACCGTTTGGTTGTCCGTACCATACGGCTCACCTTTCGCTATGCCGCCATGCCCATCATCCTGATCGCCCTCGTCGTTCTGCTCGTCTGGCTCGCTGTCTCCGGAATTCGGGTGGCGCAGGAGTACGAACGCGCCGTCATCTTCCGCTTGGGGCGCTACGAGGCCACCCGCGGGCCGGGCGTCTACTGGAACATTCCGCTCATCGAACGGCAGCGCAAGATCGACCTGCGCACGACCACGGTCGATGTGGAGCGGCAGGAGACGATCACCCGAGATTCCGTCACGGTACGCATCAACGCGGTGCTGTTTTACCGCGTCGACGCGCCCGAACGCGCCGTTGTGGCGGTGGCGGACTACCGGATGGCCGTCTACCAAGTTGCCCTCACGGCGCTGCGCAACGTGATCGGCCAGCACGACCTTGACGAGGTGCTGCGCGCGCGCGATCAAATCAACGCGCAGGTGGCGATGATTGTGGACAAGGCCACCGACCCGTGGGGCATTAAGGTGGAAGCAGTGGAGATGAAGGACGTGGAGATCCCGTCGGGGATGCAGCGGGCGATGGCCCGCGAGGCCGAGGCGGTGCGCGAAAAACGGGCGCGGCTGATCAAGGCCGAGGCCGAATACGAAGCCAGCCTCAAACTCGGGCAGGCCGCCGACGAGATCGCGCAGAACCCCATCGCCCTCGAACTGCGTCGCCTCCAGACGATCACGGAAGTCGGCTCCGAAAACTCGTCGACGCTGGTGCTGGCGCTGCCGTCCGATACGTTTACCAGCGGCGAAGGCATGGCGGCGGTGGCCGCCGGGCTGGCCGCTCGCGACGGGCAGCCGCGCCGCCGCGCCGCCGAAACGCCCCGGCTGCCTGCGCCGGAGTTGCGGGACGTGTCGCCTTCGCAGATCCCTCCCGAGCCGGCGATAGTCGCGCGCCCCGACGACGAGTGGACGAAGTGAGGACGTTGTCGCGGAGGGGGTAAGCTCGTAAGCTGGATTCGCCAACGTTTGGCCGGGCCAGAGACCGGCATCGGGGTATCTTGACGGTGTTTGCCCGTCCCGATGTCCCTTCGCCGCGAGATTCGCGCCACGCTCACGCTGGCTGCCCCCGTCGTATTGGCCCAGCTGGCGCAGGTGTCGCTTGGGTTTGTGGATACCGTGATGGTGGGGCGGCTCGGCCCCGAGGCGCTTGCCGGTGTTGCCCTTGGTGCGTCGATGTTTTTCACGCTCGGCCTCTTTGGCCTCGGCGTGGTGCTGGCCGTCGGGCCGATGGCGGCGCAGGCGGTGGGGGCAGGAAAGCCGGACGAAGCGGCCCACGCCGCGCGGCAGGGGTTGTGGGCGACGGCGCTGCTCGGCCCGGCGATGATGGTACTGCTCGTAGGCGTGTCCTTCGCGCTGGGTTTAACCGGCCAAGATCCGGCCGTAGCCGACCTCGCCGGGCGCTACCTGCGGGCCATCGTGTGGGGGCTGCCCGCGTTCTACGGCTTCGTGGCGGTTCGGTCGTTTGCCGAGGCCCTCGGCCGACCGCTCGTCGTGACCCTCGTGGCGGTGCTGGGCATCGGCTCGAACGTCTTCTGGAACGATGCGCTCATCCACGGGCGCTACGGCCTGCCCGCCCTGGGGCCGGTCGGTGTGGGCTACGCCAGCGCCATCACCACCTGGACGATGTTCGGGCTGCTCGCGCTCGTGTTCGTGCTCGTTCCGTCGTTTCGAAAGACCGGGCTTCTGCGCCGCGACCGTCCGGATCGGGCGGTGCTGGGTGCTCTGCTGCGGCTGGGCTTGCCCATCGGCGGGAGCTTGTTCGTTGAAGCCGGACTGTTCGGCGCGACGGCGCTGCTTGTTGGGCGACTCGGCTCGACCGCGCTGGCGGCGCATCAGGTGGCGCTGCAAATGGCCTCCATTACGTTTATGGGAGCGCTCGGCATTGCCATCGCCGGAAGTGTGCGGGTGGGGCACGCCGCCGGGGCAGGGGATCGGGAGGGCGTACGGCGGGCCGGGTGGACGTCCATCGGCCTGTCGACCGGCGTAATGACCGTGTCGGCGCTCGCGTTCACGCTGGCTCCGCGTCCGCTTATCGGCCTGTTTCTCGACGTCAACGCGCCCGCCAACGCGGCGGTCGTGGCGCTGGCTACCACGCTGCTCACGCTTGCGGGCGTGTTTCAGGTGTTCGACGGCTTGCAAGCCGGAGCGGGCGGAGCGCTGCGCGGCCTCAAAGACACCCGCGCCCCGATGCTCATCGCCGTGGCCACATACTGGGGCCTTGGCCTAACGACCGGTGTGTGGCTGGCCTTCGGACAAGGACAGGGTGCCGCAGGTCTTTGGAAGGGGCTGATTGTGGGCTTGGCGGCGGCGGGTATTGCACTTGCTTTGCGCTTTTGGCAGCGCACCAAAAGGCTCCCAAAAGGACAAAGCGTTGGGATTGAAGATCTTAGGTCTTGAATCAAGCATGTGTTATGTGGACGTGTTCCATGTAGCGAGCGCGGCCATTTATGCTATCTTCCCAGTCGTGGTTTTCGACCGAAGGGGCCGTAGCCCTATCTTCACAGACTACTGTTCCCCGCATCTCCGGACGCCCGCTTCTCTATGGCGCAGATCTTCTCGAAGAAGGCCAACCTGCTCCCGCTGCTCACGCTCCTCGGCCTCGCGGTTGGCGGCGGCGTGGTGACGCTGCTGGTGTGGTACTACTTTTCGCCGCAGTTCACCGACGTCGGCTACGCCCCGTCGCAGCCGGTGGCCTACAGTCACCAGATCCATGCGGGCAAGCTCGGCATGGACTGTCGCTACTGCCACAGCTCGGTTGAGGTGAGCGCGCACGCCAACGTGCCGCCCACGCAGACGTGCATGAACTGCCACAACCAGGTCAAGAAAAACTCGCTGGCGCTCCAGCCGGTGCGGCAGTCGTGGGCTACCGGCCAGCCGATTGCGTGGACGAAGGTGCACCACTTGCCCGACTACGCGCACTTCAACCACGCCGTGCACGTGACCACGGGCGTCGGTTGCGAAACCTGCCACGGACGCATCGACCAGATGGCCGTTGTCCAGCAGACGCAGCCGCTCTCGATGGGATGGTGCTTGGAGTGCCACCGCCAGCCGGAACTCTACCTCCGTCCGCCCTCGGAAGTGACGACGATGGGCTACGTCCAGCCCGCCGACTTCGTCACGCGCAACCTCGAACGCATTCGCGCCGAGCACATCGTGCCGCCCACCAACTGCTCGGCCTGTCACTATTGAGCGATGTCGGTGGGGAAGGCTCTGGCCTTCTTCGCCCTCGCGCCCCCATCCTCGACGGAACCCGATCCATTCAATGATCGACCTTCCCATTCTCGGCGACGCGCCTTCGGGCGACGGTTCTTCCCGCCCGACTCCCCACGCTGCGCCCACCTACTGGCGCTCTGCCGAACAACTCCGTCGCCCCGACGAGGTGGCTGCCGTGCACGGCGAGGAGTTTATGCCTGAGGCTACCGAAAAGCCTTCGCACGCCAACCGCCGTCAGTTTATGCAGATGGCGGGCGCGGGTGTGGCCCTTGCTGGCCTGACCGGCTGCCGCCGCCCGGCGGAGCAGATTCTTCCGTACACGCGCAAGCCGCAGGATGTGATCGAGGGCGTGGCCCAGTACTACGCCACGGCGATGCCTTTCCGGGGCACGGCCTACCCGGTGCTGGCCAAGAGCCACGTCGGACGCCCGACGAAGCTGGAAGGCAACCCCGACCACCCGTACGGTGTCGGCGGCGGCTCGTCGGCGGTGGTGCAAGCCGCCATCCTTGGCCTCTACGATCCCGACCGCAGCCGCCGCATCGTTGCGCCTTCTGGCGCCGACGCCACATGGCAGGGCTTTGTCGCCGCAGCCTCGTCCCTCTCCGGCCCGTTGGCCGTGCTGGCCGAGCCGTCGAGCAGCCCCACGGTGGCCCGACTGCGCACGGCATTGGCCGCCCGCTTCCCCGGCCTTCGCTGGGTGACGTACCGCCCCGAGGGCGACGGCGGCTTCGCCGAGGCATCCCGCGCCGCGTACGGGCGGGCGCTGCGTCCGCTCTACGACTTCGCGCAGGCCGACGTGATCGTGTCGTTCGACGCCGACTTCCTCGGTGGCGCCGACGTCAACCAAGCCGCCAACGCGCGCTCGTTCGCCCAGAGCCGCCGTCCGGAAAACGACCGGATGAGCCGTTTTTATGCGGTGGAAAGCACCTACACCGTGACGGGTGGGCAGGCCGACCACCGGCTCCGCCTCAAGCCGTCGCAGGTGGCCGCCTTCGCGCAGGCCCTCTCCGCGCGTCTCGGCGCGGGCGGCGCGGCCTCGGGCACGATGGACGACCGCGCCACGCGCTTCTTCGATGCGCTCGTGGCCGACCTCGCGGGCAAACGCGCCGTCTTCGTGGCGGGCGAGACGATGCCGGCTGCCGTCCACGCCCTCGCGCTTGCGCTCACGGCGCGCAGCGGCGGCATGGGCACGGCTCTGCGTCTTGTGGATGCCAACGAGACGGAAGCCGAGCCGCAAGCGACGGCCTTCGCCAACCTCGTGCGCGACATGAAGGCCGGGCAAGTCCCGGCGCTTCTGCTCCTCGGCGTCAACCCGGCCTACGACGCCCCGGCCTCGTACGGCTTCGCCGACGCGCTCAAGGCCGTCCGCACGTCGATTCACGTCGGGCAGCACCGCGACGAAACGGGCGCGCTTGCCACATGGCACTTGCCGCGCACCCACTTCCTCGAAGCGTGGGGCGATGCCCGCGCCTACGACGGCACGCTGTCGGTGGTGCAGCCGCTCATCGCGCCGCTCAACGATACCGAGACCGCCGAAAACCGCCGCGTCGAGCGCGACGATCTCCACTCGGAAATCGAAATCCTCAACGTGCTGGCCAACCGCACGAACGTCTCGGGCTACGAACTCGTCCGCGAGACGTGGCGCGGCCAGATCACCGGCGACTTTGAGACGGGCTGGACGCAGGTCGTCCACGACGGCTTCGTGCCCGGTACGGCCTACGCCGTGGTCACGACCGGCGCGCCCGCGTCGATTCCGGCGATGCCCGCTGCGCCGAAAGGCGGCGTGGAGATCGCGTTCCGCCTCGACCCGAAGATGGTGGACGGCTCGATTGCCAACAACGGCTGGCTGATCGAATTCCCGGACAACGTGACGAAACTCGTCTGGGACAACGTGGCCACCATCAGCCGCGCCACCGCCGAACGCCTCGGCCTGAGCGTGGAGTACGAAACGGGCCGCTTCTCGGCGGACGTGATCGAGTTGGACGTGGACGGGCGCAAGGCGCGCCTGCCGCTCTGGATTCTGCCCGGTCATGCCGACGACACGATCACGGTGAACCTCGGCTGGGGCCGCCAGATCGCTTCGACCCGTCCCAAGCGCGACACCTGGTTCTTCAACACCGACGAGAAGACCGACATGTACGGGCAGGGGCCGATTGCCAACGGCGTCGGCGTGAACGTGGCGCCGCTGCGCGATGCCTCGTTTGCCGGATGGGCCGGAGGCAATCTGCAAAAGGTGGAGGGCGGCTACACGCTCGTCTCGACCCAAGAGCACGGCGACCTGACCGACACGAGCGGTCTCGCCGAGCGCTTGATTGTGGCCGAGGGCACGCACGACGAGTACAAGTCCACGCCGAACTTTGTGCACCACCTCGTTCCGCATGTGCCCGGTGGTGGTTCGTGGGAGACGGAAGAGGGCCTTTGGGGCGCTGCCCGTGCACCGCGCAACCAAGACTTCTACAAAGACAGCCCGTACGCCCGCAACCAGTGGGGAACGGTCGTTGACCTGACGACCTGCACCGGCTGCTCGGCGTGCGTGATCGCGTGCAACGCCGAAAACAACATCCAAACCGTCGGCAAGAAGCAGGTCGGGATGGGGCGCGAACTGCACTGGCTGCGCCTCGACCGCTACTTTGTGGGCGAGGAGGCCGAGCCGCGGATGGTGCAGCAGTACCTGACGTGCGTCCACTGCGAAAACGCGCCGTGCGAATCGGTTTGCCCGGTGGCAGCGACGTACCACTCGCCCGACGGCACGAATCAGATGATCTACAACCGCTGCATCGGCACGCGGTACTGCTCGAACAACTGCCCGTACAAGGTGCGGCGTTACAACTGGTTCAACTGGACGAAGACGCTGCCGCTGACGCTTCAGATGCAGCAGAACCCGGACGTGACGGTGCGCTTCCGTGGCGTGATGGAGAAGTGCTCGCTGTGCGTTCAGCGCATCCGCGAGGCCAACGACCGCGTCAACCTCGAAGGCAACCGCGCCATCAAGGACGGCGAAGTGCAGACGGCCTGCCAGCAGGCGTGCCCGACCGACGCCATCACCTTCGGCGACCTCAACGACCCGTCGAGCGCGGTCGTGGCGGCCAAGAAGAACCCGCGCCGCTACGAGCTGCTGCCCGAACTCGGCACGCGTCCGCGCTTGTCGTACCTCGCCCGCATCCGCAACCCCAACCCGGCGCTCGAACCGCCTGTGGCGCACGGTGCGGCACACGGCAGCGAGCACGCCGAGGCTGGACACGGCGGCGACGGTGCCTCCCACGCCGCGACGACCGACAGCGCCGCTGCTTCCCACTAAGCTTTCTCTCCTCCAGCCGAAACCGCTCCGCGATGCAGGCCAACACCAAAGACCTCTCGTTTACGGCGCACGCCGCCGGACATTACGACGAGCAAGCCCCGCTCGTCCAAGGAGGTCTCACCTTCCACGACGTCACCGAGATGGTGGCCGTCCACACGGAAAAGAAGACCCCGCTTGGTTGGTGGGCCGCCTTCGGAGCCGCCAACCTCGGTGTGCTCATTTTCCTCGTGAGCCTCTCCTACCAGATCTACAACGGCATCGGCACATGGGGCAACAACGTCCCGGTAGGCTGGGCGTGGGACATCGTCAACTTCGTGTGGTGGGTCGGTATCGGCCACGCCGGCACGCTCATTTCGGCGGTGCTCTTCCTCTTCCGGCAGCGGTGGCGCACGTCCATCAACCGCGCCGCCGAGGCGATGACCATCTTCGCGGTGATGTGCGCCCTGCTGTTCCCGACGTTCCACGTCGGGCGCGTCTGGGTGATCTACTGGACGCTTCCCGTGCCCAACCAGATGGAGATGTGGCCGCAGTTCAAGTCGCCGCTGCTGTGGGACGTGTTCGCGGTGTCGAGCTACTTCATCATCTCGCTCACCTTCTGGTACATCGGTCTCATCCCCGACCTTGCCACGCTGCGCGACCGCGCCGTTGAACAGGGTAAGAAACTCCGTGCCACGATCTACGGCGCGCTGGCGATGGGCTGGACGGGCGGCAACCGCGCGTGGCGCAACTACGAGAAGGCGTACCTGCTGCTCGCGGGCCTCGCCACGCCGCTCGTGCTCTCGGTGCACTCGGTCGTGTCCTTCGACTTTGCCGTCTCGATCATTCCCGGTTGGCACACGACGATCTTCCCGCCGTACTTCGTCGCGGGGGCCATCTTCTCCGGCTTCGCGATGGTGATCACGCTGCTCGTGGTGGCCCGCAAGGTCTACGGACTGGAGAACCTGATCACGCTCGATCACCTCGAGAAGATGAACATCGTGATCCTCGTCACGGGCACGATTGTCGGCTTCGCGTACATCACGGAGTTCTTCATCGCGTGGTACTCGGGCAGCGTCTACGAGAAGTACCAGTTCTTTAATGTGCGCATGCGCGGGCCGTTCTGGTGGGCCTACTGGACGATGTTTGCTTGCAACCTCTTCTTCCCGCAGTTCTTCTGGATGAAGCGGTTCCGCCGGAGCATTCCGTTCATGTTCGTCGCCTCGCTCGTGGTCAACACGGGCATGTGGTTCGAACGCTTCGTGATCACCGTGCTGTCGCTGCACCGCGACTACCTGCCGTCCTCGTGGGGCTACTACCAGCCGACGATCGTGGACGTGGGCTTCTATGTTGGCTCGCTCGGCCTCTTCTTCACGCTCTTCCTGCTCTTCCTTCGCTGGCTGCCGATGGTGGCGATTGCGGAGGTCAAGGGCGTGATGCCCGAAGCTGACCCGCACTTCTACCACCATCACGAAGGCGACGGCCACGCCCATCACGACGTGCCGCAACTGGACGCTCCCAGCCCGTCGGTAGGCGGCGCGAGCGGAAACGATCACTAATCGCCGAGTACGGGGCGTTGCGAAACCCACCCCGTCAACCTTCATCCCACGATGAGCGACTTTTTGCGCGAAATCAAGCACTCGATGGGCATCTACGATGCTCAGCCTGCGGGCGGATCGTACGGTCTGCTGGCCGAGTTTGCCAACCCCGGTGCGCTCCTTGACGCGGCCAAGGCCGTCCACGACGCGGGCTACCGCGCCTACGACGCCCACTCGCCGTTCCCGATTCACGGGATGGACGCGGCGATGGGCCTCGGCCCCTCGAAGGTGTCGTTTCACACCTTGATGGGCGGCATGACCGGCTTGGCGCTGGCCACATGGCTGCAATGGTGGACGGGCGGCGTCGACTATCCGCTCAACATCTCCGGCAAGCCGGCCTTCGCCGTTGAGCCGAGCATCCCGATCATGTTCGAGTTGACGGTGCTGCTCGCCGGTCTTGGCACCGCCATCGGGATGTTGGCGATGAACGGCCTGCCGCGTGTCTGGAACCCGCTGTTCTACAGCAAGCGCTTCAGCCGTGTGACCGACGACGGCTTCTTCCTGTTCGTCTCCGCCGACGACCGCCGCTACGACGCCTCGGCCACCGCCGCGATGCTTCGCGACCTTGGCGCGACGCATGTGGAGTCGATCGCAGCGCCGGCCGACGAAGACGTCGCCGACCTCACCGAGACGGCCGTCGAGGCCGTCCCCGCCGAAGCCCACGCTTGAACCCGCCTGCCCGGCTTGCCGGGCCTCCTCCTTTTTCTACGATGACGCTTCGCCTTTCCGCCGTTCTTGCGCCGCTCGCCCTCGGCGCAGCGCTGCTGACCGGCTGCCGCGGGATGGTGTCGGAAAAACCGCCCATCCACCCGAACCTCAACATGGACTTCCAAGAGAAGTTCGAGCCGCAGGAGGCCAACCCCTTCTTCGCCGACGGTCGGGCCAACCGCACGCCGGTGGCCGGAACGGTGGCTCGGGGGCTGATGCCGGAAAACACGCCGTTCCAAACGGGGCGCGACGGCGGGGCGCTTGTGCGCACCAACCCGCTGCCGCAAACCCGCGACGTGCTTCTGCGTGGCCAGAACCGCTACAACGTGTACTGCGCCGTGTGCCACGGTAAGGCGGGCGACGGCAAGGGCGTGGTGATGACCGGCGGCTACGGCTGGGTGGCCCCGTCCTACCACGACGATCGCCTCCGTAACGTCGAAGACGGCCACCTCTTCGAAGTCGTCTCCAACGGCTGGAATACGATGCCCGGCTACGCCGCGCAGATTCCCGTGGCCGACCGCTGGGCCGTCATTGCCTACGTTCGTGCTCTTCAACGGTCGCAAAACGCTCAACGCGGCGACCTCCCGGCCGACGTGATCGCGCAGGTCGAACAGGGCGCCAGCGCCAACATGGCCGGCGGCAACCGCGCCGCCACGTCCACCTCGGCGTCCGACGCCCCGGCTTCTACCGCCGATTCCACCCGCTAACGCTACGCTCCTGCTTCCTCCCGACCCGATGGAAAATCCGCTCCGCAGCAGCGGCCCCTTCTGGCTCCTCGACCCCGTCGGCAACACCGCTGAAACGGCCCGGCACGACGTGTTCCGCTACGCAGGCGGCGCGCGGGCGTGGCAGCTGCCGATGGTTTTCGGCGGCGTGCTGCTGGTTGCCAGTGTGCTCGGCGGCCTCACGACCGATTCCACTCGCTTTATGAATGCCTACCTGATTGGGTGGGCGTTCTGCATTGCCCTCGCGCTCGGCGCGCTCTTCTTCGTGATGGTGCACCACCTCGTGCGTTCGCACTGGGCGGTCGTGGTGCGTCGCATCGCCGAAGTCACCGCCGCGTCGTTCCCGCTGCTCGCGGTGATGGGCTTGCCCGTGTTGATTGGTATGCTTACCAGCGACCACAACCCGTTCCACCACTGGACGCACCCGCATCCGGGCGATGAACTGGTAGAAGCGAAGGACGTGTACCTGAACGTCCCGGCGTTCTTGGTTCGGTATGTGATCTATTTCGGCGTTTGGAGCCTGCTTGGCACAAAGCTCTACCGTCTGAGCTTGCATCAAGATGCTCACCCCGACGAACGCATTCCCGCCAAACAGCGGTGGTGGAGTGCCCTTGGCGTGCCGCTCTTCGCCGTCACCGCAGCGTTTGCGGCCTTCGACTTTGTGATGTCGGTGGATCCGCACTGGTTCTCCACCATCTTCGGCATCTACTTCTTCGCTGGAGCCTACTGGGTGTTCATTGCCTTCCTCGTGTTCACGCTTGCATGGCTGCGCCGCACCGGCAACCTCGACGAGGTCGTGTCGGCCAATCACTACCTTGATCTGGGCCGCTGGATGCTCGGCTTCACGGTGTTCTGGGCGTACATCGCGTTCTCCCAGTACATGCTCATCTGGTACGGCAACCTCAAGGAAGAAACCGTTTGGTTCACGCACCGGATGACGCACGGCTGGCAAGCTCACAGCGCCGCGCTGCTCGTGCTGCACTTTATCGTACCGTTCTTCTTCTTGCTCTTCCAAGGACCGAAGAAAAACCCGAAGTGGCTCGCCTTCTGGGCCGTCTGGTTCTTCGTGATGGAATGGGTGGACCTGCACTGGCTCATTATGCCTGTGTACACCACCGATGTGGCTGCTGCCGGAGGCCACGCCCCGACCCTTGGATGGATGGATGCGCCGACGTGGCTGGGCCTGTTCCTGCTCTTCGCCGGAACCATCTACTGGCGGCTCTCGCGCCACCCGATCGTCCCGGTGAACGACCCGCGCCTTGGTGCGAGTATTCGGCACGGCCACCTGTAAGCATCTCGCTGTATGCGTGTGGGGCGGACGCGAACTTCACTGCCCTTTCGACCGACCTGCGGGTGCCGGGAGCGCTCCTCTCGGCATTTCGCGTGTGAATCCACCCGACCGTGATGGAGTCTCAAGCCCTCGCTGACCCGATTCTCGTTGCTCCGCGCCTCGAAGAGCGCATGTCTCCCGACTCGATCACGCTCCGTTGGGAGCCGACCGCCGGGGCCGAGCGCTATACCGTCGAAGTTGCCGCCGACACGGCCTTCGAGAGCATGGTTGTCTCCACCGACGCAGGCTCCGACACCGAGATCACGCTCGCGGGCGTGTTCGCTGCCGACCGCACGACCTACTTCTGGCGTGTCCTTGCCCACGCAGGAGACGCGTCCAGCCGCGGCGAGCGGGTGGAGAGCTTCCGCGTGGAAGACAAAGCCGAACTGCGCGCCGAAGAGGCCCACGGGGCACCCGCTCGGCTTGACGGCGGCGAAGGCGCTGGCCCGGCGGCCCACCTTTTCGCCTCGGCGGCCCAAACCGCGCTCCACGAAGCCGGCGTCCGACACGACGATGCGTGGGCCGACGAACTTACCGCCGAAGGCGTCGAACCCGAAGGCATGGAGTCGGGCCAGATTTTGGGCATCGCCGTGGCCGTGCTCGTGTCGCTGTTCGTCATCTCGTTCATCGTCTACAACTGGAAAGGCACGGTGCAGGACAAGGCGGAGTTTGCCGTCTCGTCGAGCGCCATCAACCCCGACCCGAACGTCGCCCGCTATCCGGTGCTGGCGCAGGCGGATGCCAACGCGGCCAATGCCCTCGACGGCTACGAAGTCCTCGATGCGGCTTCGGGCACGTACCGCATTCCGATTGACCAAGCCATCCAGATAATGGCCAACGAATACGTCCAGCACGCCGACAGCGTTGCCGGATTGGGGGCCGCCTTGGCTGCGCCGTCTCGCTAACCTTTGCGCCCGCCGTTTTTTGTTTTCTCTTGCGGCACCACACTCCGCAACCCGCCCCGATGGCCCGTTTGTTCGTGATTCTCGTGCTTGGCCTTGCCGCCCTTGCGGGGCGACCGGGAGCGGCGCAGATTCCGGGGCAGGCCGTGCCGGGAACGGAGGACGTGGGCCTCGACCAGAACCTGGGGCAGAAGCTGCCGCTCGACCTCGCCTTCACCGACGAGACGGGGCGTGCGGTCCGCCTTGGCGACTATTTCGGGACGACGGGGCAGCCGGTGCTGCTCACGCTTGTCTACTACGACTGCCCGATGCTCTGCCATGTGCTGCTCGACGGGCTGACGGAGAGCCTCCGCACGGTGCCGGCGATGCCGGGCAAGGACTACACGCTCGTCACGGTGTCGTTCAACCCGAACAACTCCTCCGAACAAGCGCTGGCGCAAAAAGCCAAGAACGTAGCCGACGTGCAGCGCGGCGACGAGGTGGGCCAAGGGTGGCACTTTCTGACGGGATCGCAGGCCAATATCCTCGCCCTCGCCGACGCGGCAGGGTTTCGCTACCGGTGGGACGAGGAGACGAAGCAGTACGCCCACCCTGCCACGCTGATCTTCGTTGCCCCCGACGGCACGATCACCCGCTACCTTCCCGGCGTCCGCTTCAATCCTACCGATGTGCGTTTGGCTCTTCGCGAGGCGTCTCAGGGCAAGGTGGGAAGCGTTTTCGACGCGTTCCTCATGCTGTGCTTTCAGTACAGCCCGCACGAAGCCCGCTACACGCTCTCGGTGATGAAGACGCTGCGTCTTGCCGGAGGGGCGACGGTGGCGCTGATCGCCTTGCTCGTGGTGGCGCTTGCGCGTCGGCACGTCTCCCGCTCGCCGTTATCTTCTGTCTGAACCTTTTCTTTCGCAGCCGCCCCGGCCTGCTCGCTCGTTATGGGTGAAACCTCCCTTTGGCATCCGCCTGCCGCCTCGACGGTCGCCCCAGCGGTCGACGCCATCTTCAACTTCGTCAACTACGTCTCGTACGTCTTCTTCCTCGGCGTGCTCGCGGCGATGGTGTACTTCGTTGTGAAGTACCGTCGCCGCTCCGCCGACGACCGACCCGCGCCCGTCGTGGAGAGCAAGTGGCTGGAGATCTCGTGGATCATCGTCCCGACGATCCTCGTGCTCGTGGTGTTCACGTGGGGCTTTAAGGTGTTCGTCCGCATGAACGTCGCCCCGCCCGACGCCTACGAGATTCGCGTGCGCGGCTACCAGTGGAACTGGCAGTTCACCTACCCCGAGGGCTTCACGACCTCCAAGAACTTCACCGTTCCCGTGAACCGCCCGGTTCGTCTGTTGATGGACTCGCAGGACGTGCTGCACTCGTTCTACATCCCGGCCTTCCGCATCAAGCAGGACGTGCTGCCCAACCGTTACTCCGCCGTCTGGTTTGAGGCCACGCAGGTGGGCACCTACGACCTCTTCTGCACCGAGTACTGCGGCACCACCCACAGCGGGATGATCGGCAAGATCACGGTCGTGGATCAGGACGCCTTCAACCAGTACGTTCAAAACAGAGGGGCGGTGGGCGGTCTTACCGGGGCAGCGTTGGGCCGCAGTCTTTATGCCGACCAAGGCTGTGCGGGCTGTCACTCGCTCGACGGAAGCCGCCTCGTGGGGCCGAGCTTCAAGGGGTTGTTCGGTTCGACGCAGGCCTCCAGCACCGGCTCCCACGAAGTCGACGAGAACTACCTCCGCGAATCCATCCTTAGCCCTGGGGCGAGCATCGTGAACGGCTATCCGCCCGCGATGCCCAACAACTACTCGACGCTGACCGCTGACCAGGTGGACGGCCTCATCGCCTTCATCAAAGACCAGAAGTAAATCCTGCCGCTGGTCGCTGGCCGCGGGCTTGTTCAGCCTGTGCCGGAGGCCAAAAGCCTGAAGCCAGACGCTTTTCTATGGCACAGACGCTCACCGCCGACCCGCACGCGCCCACCGCGCACGGGCACGCCGCGCACCCGACCGACGGGTCGTACAACTACCTCAACTACGACAAGACGTTCATGTCGTGGGCGAAGACGGTAGACCACAAGCGCATCGGCCTGATGTACATGGTCACGCTGGCCATCGTCTTCCTTGTGGCGGGCCTGTTCGCCATCGCGCTGCGCACCGAACTGATCGCGACGAACTGGACGAACTACGCCGCGGGCGAGCAGGACGCGGCGGGCACGATCATGAACGCCAACACCTACAACTGGGTGTTCACGATGCACGGGGCGATGATGACCTTCCTCTTCCTCGTGCCAAGCGTTCCGGCCATCCTCGGCAACTTCGTGCTGCCGCTGCACCTCGGTGCCAAAGACGTGGCCTTCCCGCGCCTCAACCTCGCGTCGTACTACTTCTACATCGCAGGTGCGGTGCTGGTGATTGCCTCGCTGTTCGTGGGACGGCTTGACACCGGCTGGACGTTCTACATGCCGTACTCGGCGCGCACCAACGGCTCGGTGACCTTCCTGACGATGGCCATCTTCATCGCCGGCTTCTCGTCGATCTTCACGGGGCTGAACTTCATCGTGACCATCCACAAGATGCGCGCGCCGGGCCTGACATGGAACCGGCTGCCGCTGTTCGTCTGGGCGATGTATGCGGTGAGCCTTGTGCAGGTGCTCGCTACACCCGTGCTGGGCATCACGATGCTGCTGCTCTTCACCGAGCGCATCTTCGGCGTCGGGATTTTTGACCCCGCTCTCGGCGGCGACCCGATCCTGTTCCAGCACATGTTCTGGTTCTACAGCCACCCGGCGGTCTACATCATGATCCTGCCGGCCTTCGGGATCATCTCCGAGCTGATGGGCACGTTCTCGCGGCAACGCCTCTACGGCTACCGCGCCGTCGCGCTCTCGTCGGTGGCCATCGCGCTGCTGGGCTTCCTCGTGTGGGGCCACCACATGTTCGTGTCCGGCCAGTCCGCCATCTCGTCCATCATCTTCTCGCTCATCACCTACCTGATCGGCATTCCGTCGGGCATCAAGGTGTTCAACTGGGTGACGACGATGTACAAGGGGTCGATCTGGCTGCAAACGCCGATGATCTACGCGCTGATGTTCATCTTCCTGTTCACCATCGGCGGCCTCACGGGCGTGATGGTGGGCGTCTTGGCGGTGGACGTGGCGCTGCACGACACCTACTACGTCGTCGCGCACTTCCACTATGTGATGATGGGCGGCACGGTGATCGCCCTCATCGGCGGGATGTATTACTGGTTCCCCAAGATGTTCGGCAAGATGTACTCCGAGCGCTGGGCCAAAATCTTCTCGCTGTTCGTGTTCGTTGGTTTCAACACCACGTTCTTCACCCAATTCCTCCTCGGAGCCAAGGGGATGCCGCGCCGGTACTGGGACTACATCCCGATGTACGAGAACCTGCACCGCATCTCGACCATCGGCTCGTACATCCTCGCCGTCGGTCTCTTTGGCGTGCTCGGTACCTGGATCTGGGCGCTGATGAAGGGCCGGAAGGCTCCGCAAAACCCGTGGGGCGCGGCCACGCTCGAGTGGACGCACGCAACCTCGCCGCCCGACCCGCACAACTTCACGGCTACGCCGGTGGTCACCCGCGGCCCCTACGACTACTACCTCGCCGACGAGGTCTTCTTCGCCCAGAACGATCGGCCCTCGGGCGATGGCTCGGAAGGCGATGGAGCGGTCGACGGCGCGGCGGCGGCGGTCGTGGCGCGGCCCATCGTCCGCGATTTCAAACCGCACTGATCCCCATCGCCGATGCCGCTATGGCATCCGAACGGTGTACGGGCCGATCGCGATCGACCCCTCCGATTTGACATTACCACACCTATGGCTTCCGCTCCTGCCACGCTCACCGTCGACTCGCCCGAGGTGCACGACGCGCACGCGCACGACCATCCGCCGCATCTGCAGCACCACTTCGTCTCGTCGGAGCAGCAGTTCGATGCGGCCAAGATGGGCATGTGGCTCTTCCTTGCCACCGAAATCCTGCTCTTCTCCGGGATGTTCGTGGGCTACGCCGTCTTCCGGACGCTCTACCCCGCGACCTACGAGGCGTGCGCCACGGCGCTCAACACGATGCAGGGGGCGTTTAACACGCTCATCCTGCTCGGCTCGTCGTTGACGGTGGCGCTGGCCATCAACTGCATCCAGAAGGACGACCAGAAGGGCTTGCGGCGCAACCTGTTGCTCACCCTTGCGGGGGCGACCATCTTCCTCGTGGTCAAGTACTTCGAGTACACCCACAAATTCCACGGCGGCATCTACCCCGGCCTCGCCTTCCACCCGTACGGCGAAGAGTTTGGCCACCTTGCCAACGTGCCCTACGCCCGGCAGTTTTTTAGCCTCTACTACGTTTCCACCGGCATCCACGCCGTCCACATCATCGCCGGGATGGTGGTGCTCTCGTGGGTCTACCTGAAGGCGCGGAAAGGCACGTTCTCGTCTTCCTACTACACGCATGTTGAACTGGGCGGCCTCTACTGGCACCTCGTGGACGTGATCTGGATCTTCCTCTTCCCGCTGCTCTACCTCATCCACTGATCCTTTCGAGCAGCTCCCGAACGGGCGTCTGGCCCGCTCCCGCACTCTTTCGATTATGGCACACGTTTCCTCCCACGACGATCACGCCGACGGCCACCACGGCCACTACGTCGCGCCCACGTCGCTGCTCTACAAGGTCTTCGGCGCACTCGTGTTCTTCACGATCCTGACCGTTGCGACCGGCACGGCGGACTGGATTCCAGGGGCCTTGCACGTGCCCATCGCCCTTACCATCGCCCTCATCAAGGTGGTGCTGGTGGCGATGTTCTTCATGGGCCTCAAGCACGACAACCGCGTCAACACGGTCATCCTTACGCTCACGACCTTCTTCGTGATCGTCTTCCTTGGCTTCACGTTGTTCGACGTGACCCAGCGTGGCGACCTCGGCAACGTCGACCGGATGACCGCTGCCGACCGGGCCTATCTGGTGCAGCAGGACTCGATTCGCTACGCCCAGATCCCCGCTGCGACGCCCGCCGCCGATACGACGGGAGCCGATACCACGATGGCTTCTGGAGCCGCGCCCGACAGCGTGGCTGCCGCCGATACCACCACCACTCCGTAACCGCTGCGCCCCTCGTGCTGGCCCACGAACTTGTGGCCGGGGTGTTTATCCCCACCGTGATCGCCCTCGTGGTGTGGGCGGGGATGATGGCCAAACGGATCGTCTCGGAAGACCCCGCCTCGCCGGTCGAGGTGCACGAGCGGGCTGCCCGGATGCGCGAGATCCGGCAAACCGTGCGTCACCAGGAATACCGTCTACGCGAGGCTTCGTACCGCTTCGACCGGACGCGTGGCAGCCATATGCCTCGTCTCTGGATGGTGGACGTTGCGCATCGACTCAACTGAACGAACCGGTTCGCGGCCATGCTACCTATCGTCGAGGCGCTTGAGAACGCACGTTCGCCCCTCATTTCGTACGAGATCATCCCACCCAAGCGCGGCACGTCGATGGAAGACGTGATGCGGGTGGTGGACGACCTCGTCCGCTACGAGCCGCCGTTCATCGATGTGACGAGCCACGCGGCGCAGGCCTACTACGAGGAGCTTCCCGACGGCACGATTCGCCGTCGGGTGCGTCGTAAACGGCCCGGAACGCTTGGGCTTTGCGCCACCATCCAAGCCCGCTACGGCATTGCCGCCGTTCCGCACCTGCTGTGCGCCGGATTTACCCGGGAAGAAACCGAGGACGCTCTCATCGAGCTGCATTACCTCGGCGTCAACAACATTATGGCCCTTCGGGGCGACGAAAACGGCGACCCACGCCCGATTTCGTCGGAGCGAAGCCGCAACGAATCGGCTGCCGACCTCGTCCGTCAGATTGCGGACATGAACGCGGGGCATTACCTCGAAGACCTGCTCGATGCGCGGGGAACGGACTTCTGCGTCGGCGTGGCGGGCTATCCCGAGAAGCACATCGCCGCACCCAACCGGGCGTGGGACCTCGCCGAACTCAAGCGCAAAGTCGATGCGGGGGCGCACTACATCGTCACCCAGATGTTTTTCGACAACCGGCATTACTTCCGGTTTGTCGAGGAGTGCCGCGCCGCAGGCATCACCGTGCCCATCGTGCCCGGTTTGAAGGTGCTCACCACCGAGAAACACCTGACGAGCCTGCCCAAGTCGTTCTTCTTGGATATGCCGGAAGAACTGGTCGGCGAGGTACAAGCGTCGCCGCAGCACGCCCGCGAGATCGGCATCCGTTGGGCGATTCGGCAGGGCGAAGAGCTACTTGGTGCGGGCGTGCCGTACCTGCACTTCTACATCCTGCAGAGCGCCGTCGCCATCAGCCGCGTCGTGGAGAGCCTGCGAAAGGCAGCGTAACGCCGGTCAGTCAAGCTCGGCCCGCGAGAGCACGTCGCGCAGGCGCGCCTCGTCGTGGTAGGCGACGTGCAGGGCTTGGGCCAGCCGCTCGACGGCATCGGCCTCGCCGTAGGCGGCAAACATGCCAGCTTCCGGGTCAAGGCCGATACGGTCGGCTATGTCGGCAAGGTCTTCGTCCAAGATGACGCGGGCCACGGATGCCCAGTCGTAGCCGAAGCCTTCCCAGCCCTCGTCGGCGCGTTCTTCGAAGATGTGCACCCGGGCGAGCATGTCGGTGTCGGCCAAAATGACCGACACCGATGTGGCGTGCTCAACCCAGCGGAACGGGGCAAGAGGGGTTTTCATCGCGTGCCTAATGCCAGACCTCGCGGGCGGGGTCAACGGCGTGTCGTTGGTCTTTGTGGCGCAGAAGCGTTCGTCGGAGCGTGTTGACGCATCGGTTGAGCGCTGCGCCGTGGTGCTGGCCGGTCTCGCGCACCGTGAAGCGCTGCCCGTCGGCATGCAGGATCACTTCCACCAGTTTCGTGTCGCCCTCGGAGCTCAGAATGACGTGGGCATCGGAGATGCGGTCGTAGAACCGGGTCAGTTTGGCCAGTTCGGTCTCGGCATAAGAGCGCACGGTGGGGCGGACATCGTCGGTGTGACGGTAGGTGACCTGCGTTTGCATAGAGCGTCCTCCAAAGGTTGGTGGACGAGATGGAAGATGAGAGGCCAAATCTCAGTTCCCGATATCTTCAATGTTGTAACGCGGGGTTGCGCCTCCGTTACAAGGTCAGGCCAGGGCGAGGTAACGGTCTTCGAGGCGATGCATCGCGGCCTTTTCGTCGGGCGTGGCGTCGTCGTAGCCGCAGAGGTGCAGCACGCCGTGCAGGGCGTAGCGGATGGCTTCGGCCTCGTAGTCGGTGCCGAACTCGGCGCAGCGCTCGGCTGCGGTGTCGAGGTCGACGTACACCTCGCCTTCGAGCGGCACGTTCGGGCCGTCGGCGTCGCCGTCACCCAGCCAGAACGAGAGCACGTCGGTATCGTAGTCGTGGTCGAGGTACGCGACGTTGAGTTCGCGTACGGTGGCGTGGTCGGTCAGCACCACCGTCACGTCTTCCACGGTTCGGCCTTCGCCCGCCAGCAGCGCATCCAGCGCCCGGCTCAGCCGCGCATGGTCGAGCGTGCGCGTGGGGTGGTCTACAACGATCATCCGAGGTCGCTAAAGAGCGTTTCGGTGAGCGAGAGGGCGATGCTGGCCGAGGCCAGTTCGGGCGGCAGGCGGGTAAAGTCGGCGTTGAGCAGGCGCTCGTCCACATGGGCGTAGAGCGAGCACCCGGCCTCGCGCTCCACCACGAGGCCGCTGGTGGTTCCGCCGCGCCGGGCAAAGAAGATGACCTCGCCGAGTTCGTCGGAGGCGATGAAGCCGGTGCAGCCGGGAAGCTGGAGGAACGCCGTTTGGGTGTAGACCGAGACGACGTTGGGCGGCAGTTCGGTGAGGCCTGCGGGCAACTCAACGGCGGTGCGCACTTCGAGGGCGATGCGTCGCCCCGAAGGGGCGTGGGTGAGCTCGAAGCGGTGCAGCGTACCGTCGGAGCGCACGGGCACCCCCAGCACCCCAGCGATGCGGTCGAGGTCGTCGGCGGCGAAATCGAAGGCCATAGGCAGAAAAGTACGACGAAGAGCGCGGGGCGTTCGTCGCTGCAACGGAAGGGCCAGGGGTTCGGTTCGCTCGCGGGGGGCGATTACGCGCGGCGGTAGTCGTGTTCCTGCGGCGCGTGGGAAAGAGGTGTGGCGAGGACGTCGGCGAGCAGCGGCGCGCGGGGCGCGCGGAACGGCTCGGCCGGGAGCGGATCGAGCGAGGCGACTTCGTAGGCGTGCAGGCCTTTGGGGCCTGCCTCTACCACGAACATGACCGGTTCGTCGGGACGAAGCGTTCGGAACGAGGCCTCGGACTCGATAGCCGTGTAATGGACGAAAATGTCGTCCTCACCATCTGGGTTTACAATGAATCCGTACCCCTTTTTGGGATCGAACCATTTTACAACGCTCTGGATTTTCATGCGAAAACGGTACTGGGCAGGCTTGAGGGGAAGCCCAACAAACGTACGGAGTGCCCACGGTCGAGCAATGGTACGACGATCTTCCCATAGGTTGCAAGTCTCGGGTCGACAAACCGTTGTCGGAACGAAAATAAGCTAGCGCCGGGCGGTGTCGGGCTGAGCCGTGTCGGGGCGTGTGCCGCGCACCGCAAGGCCAAGCGAGCGGCGTGTGGTATCCACCTCCGCACGGAGTTGCTCGACGGTTTGGGCCAGCGACGGGTTGCCCACCAGGGTGGCCACGCGGCTGCTGAGCCGGGCTGCCGCTTCGAAGTCGTTGCCCGCAATGAGCAAGGCGCGCAGCATCTGGAAGAACCCTACAGCGTATTGCTGATTCTCGCCTTGCGCGGTTTCAAGCTGAGTGAGCGCCAGCGGCATCGCTTGGTTGGCAAGGGCTGTGGCTTTCTGGTTCGCGCCTGCGGCGAGGTACGACCGGGCCATGTACGACCACGAGCGGGCGTCTCCGGGGATGACCGAGAACGGCATCTTGGCGTTCAGGTCGTCGAGTAGACGGATGGCGTCGGCTTCGCGTCCGGCGGCGGTGAGGCCGTCGGCGGCGTGGGAGTAGAGCGTGCGGTAGTTGTTGAGCATCAACCGCGCGTTCTCGTCGTAGTAGACCGTCGAGTCGGCGAGGCCCCGGAAGCGGAACATCCCCAAGCGGGCGAGGGCCACATCGGGCGAGACGCGCCCGAAGGCTTGCTCAACCGGCTCGGTCGTTTGAACCGGCACGATGCGGATGGCTTGTCCTTCAAACTGGCTCATCGGCCCGGTATCGAGGCGTCCGTCGCGTCCGACGGTCTGCGCCATGTAGATGGGGCGCTTCCAGCCTTGCCGGGCGTTCTCCTCGATGATGTTTTTGACGAGCAGGTCGTTGGGGCCGAGGTACGCTTGGTTCTCGCCGATGAGCCGCCCGGTGAGATCCCACGCGAACGGACGCATCACCCGCGCCAAGTCGGCAGCGGCCACCGTGCTGTCGGCGGCGAGTACCGTGTCGGACGGCACGGGTAGGCTGATGCGCGAGGGCGTCCACGCCACGGCGGTAAACTGCTCGGGGTTGCGCAGCACATCGTCGGGGATGGTGATGGGCAGCGGGGCGCTTGTGCGGCTCGCTTGGTTTTTGAGCTGCAGCCCGTACCATCCGATCTGGGCGAGGCTCAGGTTGGCCACGCGGACATCTTGCCGGACGCCTTCCACCTCTTGCAGGTACCAAAGTGGGAAGGTGTCGTTGTCGCCGTTGGTGAACAGCACGGCCTGCGGCGCGGTGCTTTGCAGCATATTCCACGCGTAGTCGGGCGCGGAGTAGTTGTTGGAGCGGTCGTGGTCGTCGTAGTTCTGCGCGGCCATCAAGACCGGTACGGCCAGCAAGCAGAGCAGGGCTACCGGCACGCCCGCAAGGGCCATCGTCCGGGCACCGCGCTCGCGCAGGGCGTGGGCGGCGAGTTCGATCAGCCCCGCCGCGCCGATGCCGATCCATAGCGCGTAGGCAAAGAAGGAGGCGACGTACGAATAGTCACGCTCGCGAGGCTGGCCGGGGTACTGGTTGAGGTAGACGATGATGCCAATGCCCGTGAGCAGGAAGAAGAGCAGCACCGCCGACGCGCGTCGCCAGTCGCGCCAAAAATGGTAGCTCATTCCGATCAGGCCCAGGAGCAGAGGCAGCGCGTAGTAAACGTTGCGGCTCTTGCGCTCCGACGGCGTCTGGAAGTAGTTCGCGGTTGGGCCGTCGAGGACTGAAATGCCGGAGATGGCGCGGTCGTCTTGGATATCGGACGCCTTGCCCATATACTGCCACAGGAAGTAGCGCCAGTACATATCGCCCACTTGGTACTTCCAGAAGAAGTCGGCGTCGGAGGTGTACTGGCTGTACTTTTGCGTGTGGTAGGGCGACTGATTCGACCAGCGGCGGGGGAAGAGCTTCTCCTTCGAGATTTGCCCGGTGGCGTTGTCGTAGCTCATGCCCGAGAGCAGCGGCGTCGAGCCGTACTGGTCGCGCATTAGGTACGACACCATCGCCTCGACCGTCTCCGGGTCGTTCTCGTCAATCGGCGGGTTGGCTTGCGAGCGGAAGAAGATGACACCGTAGGTGGTGTAGCCGATGAACACCATCGCCAGCGAGAGCGCCAGCAGGTTGACGGCCAGCCAGCGCTTCTTGTGGCTGTACCAGATGAGCGCCGCGAGACCGCCCACCATCACGATCATCGTGACGATGAGGCCGGCAGCGCGTGCCATCACGGGGAAGCCCTGAATGATGCCCTTGTACATCAGCAGGAACACGAACGACGAGGCCATGCCGGTGAGCACGAGGCCCATCAAGCGACGGCTGGTCGAGTGGTCTTCGCGGTCGTATTCGTCCCAGAAGAAGATCAGCGCGCAGAAGAACAGCGCCAGCACGTTCAGCAGGTGCACGCCGATGGCGAGGCCGAACATGTAGGCGATGAGCACGAGGTAGCGGTTCGTTTGGAGGCCGAACGGATGCCGTTCTTGCCCTTGGAGGGCTGCTTCTTCTTCGCGGGCGAGGCGGCTCCAGCGCATCATCAGCCACACCACGAGCGCGGTGAAGAACATCGAGATGGCGTAGACTTCGGCTTCGACGGCGTTGAACCAGAACGCATCCGAGAACGCGAAGGCGAGGCTGCCGACCACACCGCCGGCCAGGGCGGCCAGGTGCTGCCACGTCTCTTTGGCACCGCCCTGCCAGCGCTCGACCAGTTGCACCACGATCAGGTGGGTGAGCAGCACGGTGAGCGCGCTCGACAGCACCGACACAAGGTTGATGGCGAACGCCGCGTTCTCAGGCGCGGCGAACATCGAGAAGAGCCGCCCGATGAGCATGTAGAAGGGTGCGCCCGGCGGGTGCGACACTTCAAGCTTGTAGGCGATGGCGATAAACTCGCCGCAATCCCAGAACGACGCCGTGGGGGCGACGGTGGTGAAGTACACGCCAAGGGCGACGAGGAAGACGAGACCGGCGACGATCTGGTGAACGCGCTTCCAGTTCATACAAGCAGAGACAGGAGGACAGAAACGGCAAGACTACGACGCAACGTAGGGGTAACGGCACGTCTTCGATGGATCGTTTTCAATCTTCCCGAAAAAGGCCACAAAAAAACCGACGCCACCCGGAGGTGACGTCGGCGATTGCCCTGGCAGTGGGTGCGAGCCAGAACGGAAGCCGTGCCGCTGGCGCTCACGTTTGGGTGCGGGCGGGGTTTAGAAGATGAGGCCGACCGCGACGCCCACGCCGCCGGTGCTGGTGGCGGCGGTCAAGCGAGCTTGCACATACGGCTGGATGGCCACCATGCGGTTCATCGTCGCGCCAACGAGCAGGTTGAATCCGACTTCCGTCTCGGCGTCCGGGTCTACGGTCGTGTTGCCCGTCGTCGTCTTGCCTTCGTTGGTGTAGGCAAGGGCCAAGCCTGCACCGATATACGGCGAGAACGAGGTGCCGGGGAAGCTGTAGATGCCATCCACATTGCCTTGGAGCGCCGTCGTGTTGTCGATGAAGTAGTAGTCCACATGAGGCGCCAGGGTGAGCGGCAGGTTCGCAAACGGCGTGCGAGCGCCGACGCCGATGTGCATGGCTTCGCGATCGGCGTCGTAGCCGACAGCTACTTCGGGGCGCATTTGGGCGGAGGCCACGGGGGCGAGAACGAGGGCGGCAAGGGCCAGCGTAGCAAACTTTTGCATAGCAGGATGAGGGAAGAGGGAGATTCCGCTGTACGCAGCGGCAACGCACACAAGAAACGCCCGATTCGGTGCAGTTCGGGTGAAGGAAGGAACGTGCAGTAGCACTGTTTCACGAACGTCAAATGACGGCTATGGACAAGACGGTGTGAGGCGTGCGTCCGTAACTTACCCCGATGATTCGTTACCTCCTCGTAATGGCTGCCGTGCTGCTGGCGTGTGGCAGCGCGCGTGCTCAATCGCCGGCGCAGCCGGCGGACTCGGCGGGTGCCCTTCCGGCCGCTGTGGCCGACCGTGGGCCGCTGCGGGGCGTCACCTGGCGTGCGCCGGCGTCGGGGGTGCGGGCCGACCTGCGGAAGGTGCGCGAAGCGGGGTTCACGGCGGTGCGCACGGCGGCACCGGTATCCGAGGTGGCGCTCGACGAGGCCGACCGGCTGGGGCTGTCGGTGTATGCCGAGTTGCCGCTCGATTACGCGACGGCGTCGGAGCTGGACGAGACGAACGCGGTGATGCGGCGGCGCATTGCCGATCTCGGAGCGCTGGCCCGGCGGCACCCGTCGCTTTCGCATGTGGGGCTGGCCCGGCGTCCGGCGGCGTTTGATCCTCGCGTTTGTACCCGGCTTCGCAGTCTTGCCGAAGCGGTACGGCAGGCGCATCTCGTGCCGTACGTCGTGGTCGATGCCCGCGACTCCGGCGTGTGTACGGGCGTGGGGCTGGTGGTGGTGGAAACGTTGAGCCTCACGGCTTCGCCACCGCCATCGGGAGGATGGATCGTTGGGACGGTGGTGGTGCCGGGGGTGCGAGGCGTGGAAAACGAAGGCAGCCCGGAGTATCAATCACGGGTGTTGGCCGACGCGCTGCGCCGGACGTCGGCCCCGGTGTTTGTTCGGCAATGGCGCGACGGCGGCGATCTCGGCGCGGACAACCCCCGGCGGCTTCGCTACGGTCTCCTCGATGCCCGCAGCCAGCCGCGCATGGCCCTGAACGTCGCTTCGGAGCTGCTGAACGGGCGACGTGGCAGCTTCGCGTACGCGGGCGGGGGCAATCCCGCCCGGCCCTCGTCCGCCCCAACGGTATGGTTCTGGGTTGCATTGGCGTTGGTGGGCGGGGTGTTTGCCGCCGAGACGCGCCTGCAAGCCATCGGGGGCCGTTTTTTTCGCTCGCCGTCGTTTTTTCGCGACAGCGTGCGCGACGCCCGTGGCACGATGGTGGGTGCGACGCTCGGCCTTTGGGTGGCCCTGGCGCTCGTCGAGGGGGTGTTTGCAGCCACGCTGTTGGGTGGGATGGCGCGCCTTCCGGCCTTTGAGGTGCTGCTGGCCCTCCTGCCCGGTGCGGTAGGGCCGGGGCTGGCCGCTCTCATGCAGCGGCCGGGGTTGCTCGTGCTGTTCGCGGCCGTGCTGTTCGCCGTGATCACGGGGCTGTGGGCCTACGCGTTTGTGCTGGCTTCCCGCCGCCGCTATCACTTGTCGCTGTGGCAGGCGGTGATGCTGATCGTATGGAACCGCTGGGCCATGCTGCCGCTGACGGTGGTGGCGCTCGTGGTGCTGGGGCCGGGAGCGTCCACGACGGCGCTCGCGCTCTTTGCGCTAACCTTTGCCGTGATTGAGGGCTTGGGGGCGTTGCGCAGCGCGCTCGACCTGATGTTGATGACGCGGCTTCCGGTTTGGGTGGGGGCGGTGCTGTTTCTCGTACCGCCGGTGTTGGCGCTCGTGCTCGTGCTCGTCGCGTTCGGCCCCGACGAGTTGGCGTTGGTGCGGCACTACCTTGCTTTGGCAGCCGACTAATCCGCTTCGGTGGGGAAGCCGCTGGCCGTGAGCGCCCGCCACCCGCCGTCGAGGCTCGCGGCGTTGGTGTAGCCCATCGCCCGAAGCGCATCGGCAGCGAGAGCCGAGCGGAAGCCACCGCCGCAGTACAGCACAATCTCGGCGTTGAGGTCGGGAAGGCGCGTCTCGGCGTCACGCTCGATCACCCCTTTGCCAAGATGGACGGCCCCGACGATGTGCCCGGCCTGCCACTCGCGGTCTTCGCGCACGTCCACGAGCACAAGGTCGGGGTTGGCGACTTGCCGCCGCCGCAGATCGTCCACGTCGAGGGTGCGGATGCGGGTCTTGGCGTCGTCCACCAAGCGCAGAAAGCCGGGCGAATGCTGCATGGGCGTGTGAAAAGGCAAGGTCTGAGGCCAAGGTACGATGCACGGTTCCCCCGTTGTTTGCCGGGAGACGCATCGCTTGGCATGCCGGCCAGTCCCATCGGTTCGCCGCCATCGTATCCTCCACGGTCTTCCCGCATCTAAAATGTCCCGCCTTGCCGTCTTGGGGATCGCCGCTGGGCTTGCGCTCGCCGCTGCCGACTGCACCCCGCCGCCCGTCGTCTCCGCGCCGCCGCCGTCCCGCCCGGCACCGTCGGTGGAGGCGCACGCGTCGGAATTGGCGCAGCGGTTCGTGATTGTGGACGGCCACATCGACGTGCCGTACCGCCTCACCCAAGAACCCGACGCCGCCCTCGACGGCTCGGAGAACCCGGCGGGCGACACGCTCGGCGACTTCTCGTTCCGGCGTGCCCGGCTTGGCGGCCTCGACGCGCCGTTTATGTCGATCTACATCTCGGCGGCCCTGCAGGACACCGCCGGGGCGGCCTTCGCCCACGCCAACCGACTGATCGACGCGGTCGAGGCGTGGACGCGCCGCCATCCCAACCGCTTCGAGATCGCCCGCAGCCCCGCCGACGTCGAGCGCATCGCCGCCGCCGGGCGCGTGGCGCTTCCGATGGGGATGGAAAACGGCGCGCCGATTGGCTCGCTCGACGACCTCCGCCACTTCTTCCGCCGCGGCATCCGCTACGTCTCGCTCACCCACGGCAAGACCAACGCCCTCGGCGACGCGAGCTACGACTCGGTGCGGACGTGGCGCGGCCTCTCGCCGCTGGGCCGCGACGTGGTGCGCGAGATGAACCGCCTCGGCATCCTGCTCGACCTCTCGCACGTCTCCGACGATGCCGCCTTCGAGATTCTCCGCCTCAGCCGCGCACCCGTCATCGCCTCGCACTCGTCGATGCAGCACTTCACGCCCGGCTGGGAGCGCAACGTGTCCGACAGCCTCGCCCGCGCCATCGCCCGAAACGGCGGCGTGGTGATGATCAACTTCGGCTCGTCGTTCCTCAAAACCGCGTACCAGGGCCAGCAGACGCAGTTTCAGCTGCGCCTCAACGCCGCGCTTCGGCAGCAAGGCCTCTCGCCCAAAGACGCCGCCGCCTATCCCGTTTACTACGCGATGCGCCGCCTCTACCCCGTGGGCACGGTGCCGGACGTGGCCGACCACATCGACTACGCGGTGCGGCTGATGGGCATCGACCATGTGGGCTTGGGGTCGGATTTCGACGGCGTGACGAGCCTCCCGGCAGGCCTGACCGACGTGTCGATGTACCCGAACCTGATCGCCGAACTGATCCGCCGCGGCTACACCGACGCCGACATCGAGAAGATCTGCGGCGGCAACGCGCTGCGCGTCTGGCGCGAGGTCGAACGCGTCGCCACCGGGGGATGACGTTCTGGCCAGCGGCGACGTTACAATCCACCCGTTTGCGCACGTTTTTCGCGGCACGGAAGGCCGGACTTGGGCGTTCTTGGACGGATTCCGCCCGCACCGATGCCCGACACGCCGCTCCCGACGCCTCCCGCGCCCGAAACGCCCTCCACCGCCTACGCCCCGGCCCAGATCGAGGACAAGTGGTACCGCTACTGGGACGAGACCGGCGTCTTCCACGCCGAACGCCCCGCCGACGGGCAGGAGACGTTCGTGGTGATGATGCCGCCGCCCAACGTGACGGGCCGCCTGCACATGGGCCACGCCCTGCAAGACACCGTGCAGGACGCGCTCACCCGCTACCACCGGATGCGCGGCGCGGCGGCGCTGTGGATGCCCGGCCTCGACCACGCGGGCATCGCCACGCAAAACGTGGTGGAGAAGGCGCTCAAGGAGACGGAGGGCCAGAGCCGCCACGACCTTGGGCGCGAGGCGTTCGTGGACCGTGTGTGGGCATGGAAAGAGGAATACGGCGACATCATCCTCCAGCAAAAGCACAGCCTCGGCGTGTCGGCGGATTGGCAGCGCACCCGATTCACGATGGACGCCGGCTTCATCCGCGCCGTCCAAGAGGCGTTCGTTCGCCTCTACACCGAAGGCCTCGTCTACCGAGGAACGTACCTCGTCAACTGGTGCCCCGTTGACCAAACCGCCCTCTCCGACGAAGAGGTGGACAACGTCGAGCGCGACGGCAACCTCTGGTATGTGCGCTATCCGATCCAGTCCGGCGGCCATCTCACCATCGCCACGACGCGCCCGGAGACGATCCTCGGCGACACCGCGCTGGCCGTCCACCCCGACGACGAGCGCTACGCCCACCTGATCGGCCAAACCGCCCTCGTGCCGTTCATCGGCCGCGAAATCCCGATCATCGCCGACGAATACGTCAAGCGCGAGTTCGGCGCGGGCGCGCTCAAGATCACCCCGGCGCACGACAAGAACGACTTCGAGATCGGCCAGCGCCACTGCCTCAAGATGGTGTCGATCCTCGAAAAAGACGGCACGCTGGGTGACGAAGCCGGGCCGTACGCCGGCCTCGACCGGTTCGTGGCGAGAAAGCAGATCGTGGCCGACCTCGACGCCGCCGGGCTGCTCGAAAAAACCGAGCCGTACAAGGTGCAGGTGCCGGTGTCGAGCCGCTCCAAGGCCGTCATCGAGCCGCTCATCTCCCGGCAGTGGTTCGTCAAGATGAAACCCCTCGCCGAGAAAGCCGTGGCGTCCGTCAAAGACGGCGAGACGACGTTCCACCCGGCGCGGTGGGCGAGCGAGTACTTCCGCTGGATGGAAGACATCCGCGACTGGACGATCTCCCGCCAGCTCTGGTGGGGCCACCGCATTCCCGTGTGGTACTTCACCAACGACGACGGCACGGTGGACGAATCGCGCCCGTTCGTGGTGAGCGTCGACCGTCCGGCCGAGGACACGGCGGGCACGATGGTGCAGGACGAGGACGTGCTCGACACCTGGTTCTCGTCGTGGCTCTGGCCGTTCGCCACGCTCGGCTGGCCCGACGGACGCAGCGGCGAGGGGATGACCGACGGCGAGAAGGCCGACCTGAAGGCCTTCTACCCCGGCACCGTGCTGGTGTCCGGCTACGACATCCTCTTCTTCTGGATCTCCCGGATGATGATGGCCGGGCTGCACTTCACCGGCGAGGTGCCCTTCCGCGACGTGTTCATCACCGGGATCGTGAAGGACGCCCAAGGGCGCAAGATGTCCAAGAGCCTCGGCAACGGCATCGACCCGCTCGACATGATCGCGCAGTACGGCGCCGACGCCGTCCGGTACAGCCTCACCATCCTCTGCACGCCCGGCCAAGACATCAAGCTCGACCCCACCAAGTTCGAGATGGGACGCAACTTCGCCAACAAAGTTTGGAATGCGTACAACGTGTTCGGGTCGCAGATGGAGCCGGGCAAGACGTACGCCCGGCAGCGGTCGTTCGAGCAGTTGTCGTTGGTGGAGCGCTGGATCGTGACGCGCCTGAACCAGACGATTGCCGCCGTGGACGAGGCGCTGGCCCGCTACCGCCCCAACGAGGCGCTGATGGCCGTCTACGAGTTCTTCTGGAACGACTACTGCGACTGGTACCTCGAACTGATCAAGCCTGCCCGCGCCGCCGACGGGACGCCCGAGCGGATGGACGAGGACGTGCTGGCGCTCGCCGTCGAACTCTACGAAGCGGCGATGCAGCTTTTGCATCCGTTCATGCCGTTCATCACCGAGGAACTGTGGCATCGACTGCGCACGCGGGCGGCGGGCGAGAGCTGCGCCACGAGCCGCTGGCCGACGGCGAGCGCCGCCGAACAGTCGGACGAGGCCGTGCGGACGTTCGCGCTCGTGCAAGACCTCATCTCCGGCGTCCGCAGCGTGCGGTCGGACTACAACGTGCCGCCGTCGAAGGCCGTGGCCGCCGCCGTCAGCCTCGGCGCGGGCGACGACGCGCTCGTGGCGCTGCTCGACGCGCACCGGGCGTACTTCACCCGTCTGGCCCGCGTCGACGATTTGCAGATCGGCGTGGGCCTCGGCAAGCCGAAGGCGAGCGCGGCGGTAGTGGTGGGCAGCCGCGAGGTGTTCGTCCCGCTGGCCGGGTTGATCGACCTGTCGGCGGAGCGGGCGCGGCTGGAGACAGCCATCGCCCAGAAGCGCGGGTTCTTCGAGTCCGTCCGGAAGAAGCTGGAGAACGAGTCGTTCGTGAGCCGCGCTCCGGCGGACGTGATCGAGCGCGAGCGGCAGAAGCAAGCGGACGCCGCCGCCGAGATCGAACGCCTCGAAGCCAACCTCGCCGACCTGGCGTGACGGCGGTGCGTGCACCCTGACAGGTTCACCGAACCTGTCAGGGTGCAGGTTTTGGCTCAGCCTTCGCCGTAGGCCACGAGCGGCGGCGGGGCGGCTTCGGGCCAGTAGGCGAGGTACGGGCCGTCGCGACGGAACGCGCCGCCGGGGCTGCGCTGCCACGCGATGCAGGTCGAAAAGCACCATCCGCTGGTTGGGAGCAGCGTTTGCAGGCCGTCGGACACGTCGGCTTGCACGGCCCAGAAGCCCCGCGCGCGCAGGATGTGCTTCACGTCGAGGCTGGTGGCGTAGCCGTGGGTGTGGTAGCAGGCTTCGGCAGCGGCGAAGAGGTCTTCGGCGGCGAAAACGGGGCGGGAGGCGCGGGAATAGCGGTTCATAGGTCGTGGGGAGAGAGGGGCAGTGGGGGTTCAGAGGGCGACTTCGACGAGGTAGGTGAGCGTGGCCTGCGCCTCGTCGTAGACGATGAACTCGTCGTGGCGCAAGTCCACGCCGCCGTGGGCGTGCAGCGAATCGTAGCGGCGCGGCAGTTGGGCGCGGGTGTACGACGTGTAGTCCGATTTCCACGCCTTGACGGCCATCCGGCGGCCCGTGTGGACGCGGAAGAGCGCGAGGAAGGCCGTCGGTTCGGCCCCGGAAGTCCAGCGGCTGCCGCTCAGGCTCGTGTAGCCGAGACTCTTCTCGAACGTGTCGGCGAAGTACAGCCCATGCCCGAACATCTTGCCCGTAATGACGGCGCTGGTCGGGTTGAGGACGAGGCCGGTGCGGAAGATCGAGAGCCAATTCTCGGTGCGCGAGCCGTGCCAGAACAGCCCGGACGACGGGTCGGCGGCGGCGGCCACATGCGCCTCGAACCGGTCGGCGGTGGCGGCGTGACGGGCAGCGAACACGCGGCGCAGTCGCGACCGCATCGGCTTGGGGATGTACGATTCTACCAGCGACGTTTGAAGCGCGGAGGCCGGGGTAAGCGTCAGCCCCAGCGCGTCCAAGAGCGTTTCGGTCGGCTCCGGGCGATCGTTGGGTGCGGCCAGCACGACCTGCGTGCGCAGCGCGTCGAGCAGGTCTTGCTCGTCGGCGAGGCGGGCGCGGAGGCCGTCGCGGTCGTGCACGAGGTTCGCCGCCACGTTTGCCATCTTGCGCGGGATCGTATGGTACAGATCCATCAGCGCCTCGTTGGCGGCATTGGGCGAGAACCGCAGCGCCGTGGTGAGGGCGGCCAGGCGAGCAAGGGTGGCCGCTGCGGTGTCGAGCATCGGCTGGGTGACGGCGGCAACCTGCACGTCGTAGTTGGTGCCGATGCTCGTCTGGGCGGCGCGTTCGAGGCGGGCCAGCAGCGCGGCCACGTCGGGGTTGGCCAGAGGCAGGTACCGCGGGCGGTCGTCGGCCACAACCGACAGGGTGGTGACGTCGCGGTAGCCCTTGCGGAGTTTCTCGCCGCGCTTCGACTCCCACTCGCGCATCGGGTAGGTGCGCACTTGGGCCGTCGCTCCGACGCGCCCGTAGCGCGCTTCGAACGTACCGTTGGCACACTCGTGCATTTCGTAAAACTTGTTGTTGTTGGCGTCGGAGATGCAGAGCAGACGGGCGTAGCGCATGAGTCCAGAAGGGTTGAGGGTGGGTGCCGAGGGCCAAGTTCGAAAGACGAGGTGACACCGAAATGTCATAGGGTTTGTGGCACGCGAATTTTGCCGTCTCGGGAAGGCCATGCGCGGCGTCGTTTGTGTAACACTCCTCCTCCATTTGGGGGATATTGTGGCACCGACGTACGAAATCGCATCCTTGCTGCGTGGTGCGCGTACCCGCTTCGTGATCGCCATTCCCCTCTATCCTGTACTGCGCTTTATGCCCTTGCTTGCGTCCCTTCGAGGAGCCGCGCTCCTTGCGTCCCTGGCCGTTGCCGCGCCCGCCGTGGCCCAGTCCGTTCCTCACGACTGGCACCTGATGGACGGCACGACGAGCAACTATCCCGGCATCGCCGCCACCCGCGCCTACACCGAGCTGCTGGCCGGGCGGCAACCCGCACGCACGGTCGTGGTGGCGGTGATCGATGGCGGCGTGGACATTCAGCACCCGGACTTGCAGGGCCGCCTTTGGACGAACCCGCGTGAGGTTGCGGGCAACGGCGTGGACGACGACGGCAACGGCTTCGTCGACGACGTGCACGGCTGGAATTTTCTCGGTGGGCCGAACGGCCGATCGGTCAACTTCGAGACGTACGAATCCACCCGCGAGGCCGCGCGCTTGCGCGCCCGTTTTGGCACGCGCAGCCGCGACCAAATCCCCGAGGCCGAACGCGCCGAGTTCGACCGCTACCAAGAGCTGCTCCGCGAAACCGCCCAAGAGCGCAACGAAGCCCGCCGCGAGATCCCTCAGGCCGAGCAGATGCTGACCATCGCCCGCGAGGCTTTTATTAGGCTTCGCCAAGCCGTGGGCCGCGACGATGTGACCGTCGCCGACATCTCCCGCACGCCCGGCCTCTCCAGCCAGCAGCAGTCCATCGTTCGCTACCTGCTCGATCAACACGCTACCGACCGCGACATCCAGGAGTACCTCGACGGCCTGCGCGGCAAGGTGGATTGCGGCTACAACCTCGACTGTCGCGACCGCGCCATCATCGTAGGCGACAACCCGGACGATTACAGCCAGCGCAACGGCTACGGCAACAACGACGTGGCCGGCCCCGACGCCAGCCACGGCACCCATGTGGCCGGCATCATCGCCGCGCTGCGCAACAACAACGTCGGCGCCATCGGCGTGGCCGATGCCGTGCGCATCATGGCCGTACGCGCCGTCCCCAACGGCGACGAGACGGACAAGGACGTCGCCAACGCCATTCGCTACGCCGTGGACAACGGCGCCCATATCATTAACATGTCGTTTGGCAAGGGCCTCTCGCCCGGCAAAGCCGCCGTGGACGAGGCCGTGCGCTACGCCGCATCGCGCGGGGTTCTGCTTGTGCACGCCGCTGGCAACGACGGCAAGAACGTCGACACCGAGGCCAACTTTCCCGAGGCGTCGTTCGTTAGCGGTGGCCGGGCATCAAACTGGATTGAGGTAGGCGCTTCCGGCCACGACACCCGCGACCTGATCGCCGATTTCTCCAACTACGGCAAGGCCGACGTGGACGTGTTCGCGCCCGGTGTGGACATCTACTCGACGCTTCCGGGCAACACCTACGGCCCGCAGCAGGGCACGTCGATGGCCGCGCCGGTGGTGTCGGGCGTTGCCGCGCTCGTGTGGTCGTACTATCCGACGCTCACCGTCGATCAGCTTCGCACGGTGCTGCTGGCTTCGGCGCGTCGCTTCCCCAACATGACGTTCTCGCACGACGACGTGCGCGGCCCACTCACCAGCTTCTCCGTGACCGGCGGCGTCGTCAACGCCTACGAGGCGCTTCGGCAGGCGGCAGCGTTGGCCGCCGAGACGCCGCGCAGCAGCACCACCCAGACGCCCGCGCCGCGCACCACCCGCCCCAGCCGTCCCCGCGCACGCACGCGACGGAATTGAGCTTTTCGCGCGGAATCGGGCTTCGGATTTCCGCCTCACCGTCCACGTTTTTCTGCACCCTTCGTGTCAACTTTATGAAACGCCTGCTGCTTCTTCCTGCGCTTCTGCTCGCCGCTCCGGTTTGGGGGCAAACCTTTACGGGCGAACTTCAAGACAGCGATCCCACCCGCGACGGTGGCAACCGCTACGACGCCTACACCTTCACGCTCCGCGACGGCCAGCAGGCGAAGGTGCGGATGCAGTCCGACGCCTTCGACACATACCTGATCGTGAAGGGGCCGGACGGGGCCGAGTTCTCGAACGACGATTTCGAGGGGACGAGCGTCTCGCAAGTTGAGTTCGTCGCCAGCAAGGGCGGCACATGGACGGTCTGGGCCAGCGCCTTCTCCGATTCGGGCCGTGGCGCGTACTCCGTGGACGTGACGCCGGGCAAGATCGCTCAGATCGTCACGACCGAAGGACGTCTCGACCCCCGCGACCAGCAGTTCCCGAAGGGCGAATACTACGACCTCGTGGAGCAGCGGATGGGCAACACGCCGTTCTCGGTGGAACTGGTGTCGTACGGCTTCGACGGCTTTCTCGTCGCCCAGTCGCCGTCGGGGCGCTACTACCGCAACGACGACGATTCGATGGGCGGCGGAAGTATGTACCGCGAAGAAGGTGGGTCTTCGAGCGACGGCAACATCCAACGCTCGGCCCTTCGCGACATCCAGCCCGAAGCCGGGGTGTGGAAAATCTGGGTGACGACGCTCGGCGGGGACACCTACGGGGCCTACGACCTGCGCGTGCTTACCTTCCCCGACTGACGAATCCGACGTCGGTTCGACGTTTCGGCAACCTGTCAGGTCGACTTGACCTGACAGGTTTTTCCTTGTTTCTGGCGTATGCTTCCGCTTTTCCAAACCGCCACGTTCGCCCTCGGCGCGTCCCGCCTCGACGGAATGCCCAAGGATGCCCGCCCAGAAGTGGCGTTCATCGGGCGCAGCAACGTCGGCAAATCCAGCCTCCTCAACGCCCTGACGGGGCGCAAGCAACTGGCCCGGACGTCCGGCACGCCCGGCAAGACCCGCGAAGCCAACTTCTACCTCGTCGGCGACCGCTTCTACCTCGTAGACCTGCCCGGCCTCGGCTACGCCAAGGTGGCCCAGACCGAGCGCGACCGCTTCGCCCGGCTGATCGAACGGTATGTGACCGAGCGGGCGACGCTCCGGCTGGCGTTGCATCTGGTGGATTGCCGCCACGCGCCCGGCGCGCTCGACCGGGCCGTGTTCAGCGCCCTCGCCGCCTCGGCCGCGCCCAGTCTCGTGGTGCTCACCAAATCCGACAAGCTCTCGGCCAACCAGATGGGGCAGGCGCAGAAGACGATCCGCGCCGCGATGCTGGCGGAAGGTTACCGGGGCGAGATGCTGCCGACGAGCAGCGAGAAGGGCACGGGAATGGACGAGCTGCGCCAGCGGATCGTGGCGGCGACGACCTTCGGCGAGGCCTCGCCGTCATTCGCTCCGGAGCAAGGTTAGCACCAGCCGGTGAACCGCATCCCACGACGGCCAGTCGAGCGTGGCGGCGAGGTCGTCGGGGGCGTGGTAGGGCTGCGGTCGTCCGGCGGTGAGGAGGAAGAGGGCCGGTACGCCCTTCTGCGCGAACGGCCAATGGTCGGAGTTGGGGCGCGTCTCGCGGGGGATGAGGGCGATAGCAGGCGTGGCGTGCACCGACGCGGCGGCATGTTGCAGACGGGCGAACGCGGCGGGCTGGTCTTGACCGCCAAACACGATCATGCGTCCGTCGCCGGAGGCGGTCATGTCGAGGTTGACGAGCAGTCGTGTGCGATCCAGCGGCCACGGCGAACGGGCGGCGAGCGTGTCGCTTCCCACGAGACCTAACTCCTCAGCGGCCATCGCGGCGAACACCACCGAGACGCGCAGCGGGGTACGGCGTACGGCCTCGGCCAGCGCCAGCAGCGAAGCGGTCCCGGAGGCGTTGTCGTTGGCGCCGGGACGAACGATGGCGCGGTCCAAGCTCGGTCCCGTCATCATCGTGCCGATGTGGTCGTAGTGGGCCGTGACGACGACGAACGAGTCGGGATGAACCGTTCCGGGCACGAAACCCACAACGTTTACGCCCGCAGCGGGCTGGTTCGGGCGCGCCTCGACGTGATACGAGACGGTTTGCGCGTTGACGGGCCATGCCGCCCGAGCCACGAAAAAGACGGGCAGCGACGCTTCGACGCGGGGTGCGCCGTAGACCAGATGGGCCGGATCGACGAGGATCACGAGCGCCTGCGCGCCGTAGGCTTTGGCTGCGGCGATGCGGGCGATAAGGTCGGCGCGAGGCTCGGTCAGCGTCGACGGAAGCGGGTCGGGGAGCGGGTCGGTAACGACCGCAATACGGCCACGCACCGACCGACCGGCGTAGGCGTTGTGGTCGGGTAGGGCCAGGCCGTGTCCGACCGTCGTCACCTCGCCCGCACCCCAGCCGTCGGGTGCCGACGGGATGGGCAAAAAGGCCGCGTGCAGGGGCAATTCGTGCCCGTCGACGCTAAGCGAGGCACCGTCCACCACCGACGTCACGAACGTGAACGGACGCAAGAACGATCGACCAAACGGTGCAAGGCCGATCGCCGCGAACCGTCGAGAGAGGTAGCCTGCGGCCCGTCCGGCCCCGCCGTGGCGGTCGTAGCCTCGCCCGGCATAACGGGGCGAAGCCAGCGTGTCCACATCGGCGCGGGCCGTTTGGATGCGGGCGAGGCTGTCGGTAGCGGGGCGAGGCTGGGCGGTGGCGGCGGTGGCCGCAAGCAGCAGGGTGAGGCAGAGCAGGCGCATACCAAGCCAACGCTCGTTCCCGCGCCGAAGTTTGGCGTCAGTGCTTCTTGTCGGCCTTCGAGCGCGTGTCGATGCCGAGCGGAAGGTAGGCCGGGCATGTGCCGACGAAGCCCGTGAGCAGGAATACGACGGCGATGATGCCCAGGACGATGGCGACGTTGCCGGAGATGGCTCCCTTCCAGTAGAGCACGCCCACGATCAGGGCGAGGGCGATGCGGAGGACACGGTCGACAGTACCCATGTTGGGACGCATGGTCGGTGGGGATAAGGTGAAGCCATAGGATACGCTCCTTTTCGGCGATTCATACGCCGGGGAAAGCGGACATGGAGCGGTAGGGAAACCGCGCCGCCGCTGTCGGTTCGTCTTGGGGCACGTTGAGTACCGAGGAAGCGTGCGCTGGGCAACGGATGGCCCGGTTGGTGCGTTAGGAGTCTCTCCCCGCCTTCGACGCCGATGCGTACCGCCGCTGCTTTGCCGCTCTTGCTGCTCGCCGCCTGCTCCACCGCCACCGTGCCCTCCCCGTCCAGTCCCGCATCGTCGTCGAGCGGAGCCGAGCGCGAGATCGTGCTGCCGGTGAACGAAAGTGCGTCGTTGGGCGAGGACTTTACCCTGTCGTTCATCGCCGTCTCGTCCGACAGCCGCTGCCCGGCGCGCGTGCAGTGCGTGTGGGCAGGCGAGGCGAAGGTCGTGGTGGGCAAGAGCCATCCGCTGATGCGCTTCCGCCCCGACACGCTCACCGTCCGCGCCGGACAGGCCGTGGACTCGACCGAGGTTGGCCCGTTTGTCGTCAAGGTCGTCAGCCTTCGGCCCGAACCCGTGACGACCGATCCCGTGCGCCAGGCCGATTACCGCGCCACCTTCGCCGTCCGTCGCCGGTGAGCGGTCAGCGTTTGACGCCGCGCCACGTCAGGTAGAGGCCGAGCGGCAGGAAGATGTAGAAGTTGAGGAAGCGCCAGACGAGCATCGTAGGCGCGACCATCGACGGCGGGTGGAGCAGTGGGCCGAGGAAGACAGCGTAGAGCGCCTCCGCGCCGCCGGCACTACCGGGAATGGGCGTGGCGAAACTCGTCACCATCATCGCCACCTCGCGCAGCACAAACAGCCGCACGTCGAGGTCGGGTACGACCGCCATGACCACCACGACGAGCATGCCGTAGCGGGCAACCCACGCCGCCGTGGTGAGCAGCATCGCAAGGGCGTGAAACCGCCAGCCGTGCCGGCGCATCGCCTCGGCGCGGTCGCGGAGGTCGGCGGCTTCGGCTTCGATGCGGTCGCGGTAGCGGGCCAGGCGGTGGTGCCGGGCAGCCCATCCGACAAACCGCGCGATCCATTCCGGGCGCAGAAAAACGACCGTCACGAGCAAGGCCGCCCACAGGGCTGTGCCGATGAGGTATCCGACGATGGCAACCGTGGCCCACGGCGGCATCGTTTGGGGAAATACAGGCAGTTTTAGTGCCGCAATCAGCACCACGGCCACGCTGAGCGTCGTCCAAACCTGCTCGTAGACGAGCGCGCTCAGCACCGTGAGCGTAGCCGTGGAGGCGCGGAGGCGGCTGTCGCGGGCAAGGAAGATGGCCACGAGCGGGCCGCCGCCCACAAACGGCGGCGTCACGGCGGAGAAAAACTCCCACGCCAGTTGGCCGCGCAGTCCTTGCCGGAAGGCGAGCGCGTGTTCGGATAGGTGGCGCAGGCGCAGCCCGCCGAGCGCGAGCCGCAGCGCGAACAGGCCGAAGACGACGGCGACGGTGCCTCCCGACAGCCGCTCGGCAAAATGCCACAGCGCTGCCGCGTCGAAGCCGGTGACGAACGAGACGAGCGCCGTGGCCGTAAGGCTGATCAGCACCGCCGCGAGCACCCACGCGGTGCGCACGCCGGAGCGGGCCTCCGAAGCAGCGGTGTGCGGGTCAGCGTCAGGAAAAGGCACGGCGTCGGGCACGGCAGATCGAGGCGCAACATAAGCCTGCTATGGGCGCGGTTGGATCCGCGTTCGTACGAAACGCACAGCGCTACGCGGGCATTGCGGCCTTAAGACGGGCAAAGGTCGTCTCCAGCGCCTCCGGGATGACCTTCGCCTCGCCAACGGCGGGCATGAAGTTGGTGTCGCCCGTCCAGCGGGGGACAACGTGCTGGTGAAGGTGATCGGGAAGACCCGCGCCCGCTGCCGCGCCGAGGTTCATTCCCACGTTGAAGCCGTCCGGGCGTAGCGCTTGCCGTAGCCAGCCGATGGCCTGCTGGGTGGTGCGTGCGAGGTCGTCGGTTTCTTCGGGCGTGAGCGCGTCGTAGTCGGCCACTTCGCGGTACGGCACGACGAGCAGGTGGCCGTTGGTGTACGGAAAAGCGTTGAGGACGACGTAGACGAAGGCGCTGCGGTAGAGGACGAAGCGCTCGACGTCGCGGGCCGGGTCGTCGGCGAGGCGGGCAAAGAGCGAGCGGCCGTCCGGGCGGTCGTCGCCGTCGAACGTGGCAACGTGACGGCTGCGCCACGGGCTCCAGAGGCGGTCCATGGATGGAAGAAGGTGAACAGCGAAGGGGGGAACCGGGCGGTTGAAGTTGGTTCCAACTCCCCGCCTTCATCGCCCCACCGCCATCGTGCGCGCCGAACTCCCCACCCACACCACCGCCTCCGACGGCCTCGACGCGGCAGGGCTTCGCCCGGGAGTGCGCCGTTGTCGCAGATGAGGCGCTTGCCCATCAGCGTGCACCAACGTCGTTTTTAGTACGCGCTGTAGTGACGGATCCCGACGTCTCTGCAACGTCATGGGTACTGCCTGTCGAAGTTTCGGCAGGATGTGGGGCATCTGGGGGCGTCTAAACAAGCGTTGATGCAAGCATGCTCACGGCTCCCCTTTGGCACGTTTACCCAGTCCCTCAGCACACACGCTCAACACGGCGGGCGCGCCCTGAGGCCGTCCGTGCTCCCGGTAAGAGGATCGGGGCAGTGACGTTTGCAGATCGTCCTCTTACTGGTGCATTCTTTTCTACCCAAGACGCATCCGATACAGTCTTTGCTTATCATGACGGACACACCCGAACACGCCTCCATCCCAATGAAGCGCAAACACGCCGTTCCGTGGCTCTTTTTCTCGCTGCTCCTCGGCGGATGCAGCCTCGACCGCAGCTACGGCCCCGACACAGGCTTTCCCGACTCACCCACGGTGATCTATCGAGTCACAGCCACGCCAGACACCGTGGCGCCCGGCGACTGGGTGCGCCTCAAGTGCGTCGTGAGTGATAGCCTCGATCCTAGGATCAATTACTTATGGAATGACCTGATAGTCCCGGGACAGCAAGTACTTCCTAGAGAGAGTGAGATTGTGGTGCAAGCCCCATCCGACCGCCCGGCATCTCGTGTACTTTACGTTGTGCAGGTAACTCGCTCTGGATTTGATGGATCAGCTGTGGGCTATGTCTCTTTTTATGTCCGGTAATACTCACAAATATGCGTGCCTTCATCCTCTTCGTTCTCTTCGTCAGCTTTCCTTGGCAGGGAAGAGCAATGATCGATTAGGGGAGACGGCTCTTTAAGGATGGGTTAAGCACCCGTCACTGTCTCTTAATGGATTTGACTGCACATAAGATGGTTGTGACAAGAGGCTGTGTCTTGTTTAAACAATGATTGATATGTAAATTCCCAATCCGTGATGTCCCATAAATAATTGTGTCTTTCAGGTCGCGGTATTGTGTTCGTTGCCATGGCGATGATCTGCCTCAACCGACTTTTGCAATAACCTGTACCGAATGAGCGCCGGTGACGGCACGTTGTCGCTTCGAAGGGGTATGCTTCGCTTTTTCCTCCCGACCCGTGCGCACCGAACTCCACGCCCACACCACCGCTTCCGACGGCCACGACACGCCGGGGGCGCTCGTGGCGCGGGCGCATGCGGCGGGCATCGGCCTGCTGGCGATTACCGATCACGACACGCTCGACGGCGTGCCCGAAGCCGTCGACGCGGCGCGGCGCTTCGGCGTGGGCCTTGTGGCGGCGGCGGAACTGAGCGCGTCGGTGGCGGGCGTGGAGGTGCACCTGCTGGCCTACGGCGTCCGCCCCGATCATGCGGCGCTGCGCGACCATCTCGACGGCTTCCGGGAGATTCGGAAGCGGCGGGCCGAGGAGATGGTGGAGCGCCTCAACGCGATCGGCGTGCCCGTGCGGTTGGATGCGGTGCAGGCGCGGGCCGGTTCGGGGGTGCTGGCTCGCCCGCACCTCGCCGCCGAGATCGTGGCCGTGGGCGCGGCGTCGAGCATCGCGGAGGCGTTTACGCGCTACCTCCACGACGGTGGCCCGGCGGACGTGCCCAAACCGGCGTTTGAGGCGAAGGCGCTGGTGCGCCTCGTCCACGACGCGGGCGGCCTCGCGGTGCTGGCGCATCCGGGGCTGCTGCCGTCCGACGCGGTCTTTGATGCGGCCCTTCAAACCGGCCTCGACGGCCTCGAAGTGCGCCACCCGATGCACAGCTGGGCCACCACGCGCTGGCTGGGCGAGGAGGCGCGCCGCGCGGCACTGCTCGAAACCGGCGGCTCCGATTTCCACGGACGGCCTGCCGATCTGCCAAGGCTTGGGCGGTACCAGCCCGCTCCAGAGGTGATTCCGCTGCTCCGGCGCGTGGTGTAGCCTCTGCCGTCGCGCCGCCGCCTTTTTTTTTGCGTCCAAGGGTATGCTGTGCCGCTGCCGGACTCTATTCCGGCGAACGGTTGAAAGGGGCATGACACAAGGCTGTCACCAACCCCGTCGTATCCTGCCCGCATCCCACTCGCACCCGGGGGCCTTTAGCAAGCATAGGGGCGTCGGGGAGGGCGGCAAAACAGCCGTTTCGCCTCGGAATCATCTCACCTTATCCCTCAGGGACTCATGGCCAAGGACATCACCAAGAACGCAAACACCGGCGTTGGGCAGGTCACGGACACGGCAGGCCGCCTCAAGGCGCTCGACCTCGCCGTCAAGCAAATCGAAAAGAACTTCGGCAAAGGCTCGATCATGGCCCTCGGCGACGTGCAGGCGGTGCCCGTCGAAGTCATCTCGACCGGATCGCTGCTGCTCGACGTGGCTCTTGGCGCGGGCGGCGTGCCGCGCGGCCGCGTCGTCGAGATCTACGGCCCGGAATCGTCGGGCAAGACGACGCTCGCCACCCACATCATCGCCGAAGCTCAAAAGGCGGGCGGCACCTGCGCGTTCATCGACGCCGAGCACGCCTTCGACGCCATCTACGCCGAAAAGCTGGGCGTGGACATCAAGAACCTGCTCATCTCGCAGCCCGACACCGGCGAGCAGGCGCTCCAAATCTGCGAAACGCTCGTGCGCTCCGGCGCACTCGATGTGATCGTGGTGGACTCGGTGGCCGCGCTGGTGCCGCAAGCCGAAATCGAGGGCGACATGGGCTCCAGCCACGTTGGTCTGCAAGCCCGTCTGATGAGCCAAGCGCTGCGCAAGCTCACCGGCATCATCAACCGCACCAAGACGGTCGTGGTGTTCATCAACCAGATCCGCGAGAAGGTCGGCATCGTTTACGGCAGCCCGGAAGTGACCACCGGCGGCCGGGCGCTCAAGTTTTACGCCAGCGTGCGGATGGACATCCGGCGCATCGGCGCGATCAAGGACGGCACGGAGGTCGTCGGCAACCGCACGAAGGTGAAGGTCGTCAAGAACAAGGTCGCTCCGCCGTTCCGCGAAGTCGAGTTCGACATCATCTACGGCGAGGGCATCTCGCAGCTGGGCGAAATCATCGACCTCGCGCTCGAAAACGATCTGATCACCAAGAGCGGGTCGTGGTACGCGATGGGCGAGCAAAAAATTGGACAGGGCCGCGATGCGGTGAAGGCGTACCTGCGCGAGAACGATACCGTCCGCGAGGGCCTGCGCGATCAGATCAAGGCGATCATCGCCGGGAAGCCTCTGGATGCGGCGCTCGTGGTTGCCGGCGAGGACGACGACGAGGGCGGGTTCGACGACGAGTTCTGAGCCGCGCAACCGAACCGCTTGGTGGCGGGTTGAGGCCTACGCTTCAACCCGCCCTTTGCGTTTCTGTGCAACTGAACCTTCGCCTTCCTGTGAACGTGCCCGCCGAGACGAGCGCCGCCGTTCAACTCGTCGACCACGTTGAGATGCTGGCGATGCTGCGCCTCGTCTTGCAAAACCAGATGGAAATCCTCGCCGCCCTGAAAGGTGTGACGACAGCCGAGGTCGGGCAGGGGTTTGAGGCCACGTTCCAGCGCTGCCACGCCGAGGCGGTGCAGAACATGGAGCACAAGCTCGCCCTCATCGCTCAAGAACGCGCCCGCGCGGCAGAAGCCCAAGGTGGCGACGGTGCCCATGCGTCGGCGAACTGACCTTGCGCTGATTCTGGCGCTGGCGGCGGCATGTCCCGCGCAGGCGCAGGTCGCCGCACCGAGGCTCGCTCCCGACGTGTGGCGTAACGGCGGCGCACAGGCCGCCGTGCCCGGTTCGTCGTCTTCGCTGGACGAGACGGTGCTGCGCGGTGTCTACGGCCTCGGCGACCCGGCAGCCGCAACGTTCCGGGTGCTCAACACGACGTCGTATGCGGCTTTTGCGGCGGTGCCTGTCGGGTTAGCGGCCTACGCAGCCGCCTCCGACGAACCGTATCGCCCGGCGGTGCGAGCAGCGCTTTCCGAAGCCGCCACGGCAGGCGTGGTGCTGGTGGCGAAGAACGTCGTCCGCCGCTCGCGTCCGTACGCGACGCTTGCGGGCATCGAAGCGCGCACCGGCGGCACCTCGCCCGACGCCTCCATGCCGTCGGGGCATGCCGCGCTGGCGTTTGCGGCGGCCACATCGCTGGCGCTGAGCCATCCGCGCCCAGCGGTTGTCGTGCCTGCGTACGCGTGGGCGTCGGGCGTGGCGCTGGCGCGGGTGTGGCACGGTGTGCACTACCCGTCCGATATTGCCGTGGGAGCGCTCGTGGGCACCGGCGTAGCCTACGGCGTGCACCGGCTGCTTCCGGACAAGGCGGCGTCGGGGCGCGGCGTGTCGGCGTCGGTGTCGCTGGGTGCCGTGCGGCTGCGGTTCTGAGCGTAGCCGCGTCGGCTCACAGGCGTCCGGTGAGGACGTTGTAATCCTGCAAGACGGTTTCGAGGAACGTGCCGGGCGGCAGCGTCGAAGCGGTTTCCATCCGTGCCTCCACGCGGCGCTGCACGTCGGTGGCGAGGGCGTAGAGGTGCGGCTCACCGGGGTTTTGGCGCAGCACCGTTGCCATTCTCCGGACGGCCTCCAGCTCGTGGTCGGTGAGGTAGACGGCGGTGGGAAACGTGACCGAGGCTTCGCGTTCGGCGGCGCGGTAGAGCGTCTCTTCGAGCGTCACGCGGTCGCCGTCGCGCACCACCGTCGTGCCAGCGGCGAGGTCGCCGAGGCGCTGGTGTTTGGGCGTCATCGCGATGAAGAGCGCTCCGATGCCGCTGCAGGCTTGGTCGATGGGGAAGAGCAGGGCGCGAATGGCGTATTGCCCGATCGTCGGGGGCTGTCCGTCAAGGCGGGCCACGCGCAGCCGGAGCAGGTGCTTGCCGAGCGTGCGCCCGTCGAACAGCGTTTCCGACGCGAACGGGTAAAGCGCCGCCAAAGCGGGAACGAGCGCCCACGACCATGTAATACCGGCCTTCAAACCGGGGATCACCAGCATCAACGTGAGCATCGTCTGGACGATCAGGTCGAGCATCGCCGCGACAAGGCGCACGCCCAGCGGGGCCACGTCGAGCGCGACCGTAACGTTTTGCGCCGTGTCAATCCGTACCTGTTCCACTGTGCGGGAGAAGATCGTTGCCGAAAGATAGGCCGAAGTGTGAACCGGGGATGGGAGATGGAACAGGACGTTTGGCATCTCCTGCCAGCGGTTGGGAACAGCCCGCACCGGTCAGGTTCTACGTTGGGCCTTTCCTCGATTCCGATGCACATTTCCCCGCTGGCGTGGCGCGTGGCCTGGCCGACGGGTCTCGTGACGGCTCTGGCGCTTCTCGCAGTGCGGTCGCTTGGGGCCGACGAGCCGCTTCTCGGTTTGGTGCTCGCCGCGACGGCGGCAGCAACGACCGCCTACGTCGCGGCACGGCAGGTCGCCGTACGGATCAAGGCGTTGCACGAGACGGTCGCGCCCCGCGAGGCAACGGCCTTCAGAGGGCAGGCCGATGAGCTTGATGCGCTGGCGCGGGCCGTCCAAAAGGCCGAGCAGGGAATGGCGACGGAGATTGCCGAGTTGCGCCGCCTCGAACATTACCGCCGCGAGTTTCTGGGCAACGTCTCGCACGAACTCAAAACGCCGGTCTTCGCCATTCAAGGTTTTGCCGAAACACTTCTCGACGGGGCGCTCGACGACGAGCGCGTGCGCCGTCCGTTCACCGAGAAGATTCTTCGCAACACCACGCGCCTGCACGCGCTCACGCGCGACCTCACCGACATCGCCCGCATCGAAACCGGCGAGTTGACGATGGCGAAGGCGTCGTTTCGCCTCGACCGGCTGGCTTCGGAAATGCTCGACGCCGTGCAGCCGCTGGCCGATGCCCGAAGCGTTACGCTCGCCCTCGACGCTCCGGAGGCGCTGCCGCCGGTGCTGGGCGACCGCGACCGCATCGGGCAGGTCGTGACCAACCTGCTCGCCAACGCCGTTGCCTACAACCGCGAGGGCGGGCGGGCGACGGTGCGGCTTGCCGTGGAGGGCGATGCCGTGCGCTGCACCGTCGAAGACACCGGCATCGGGATTGCCCCGCAGCACCTGCCGCGCCTCACCGAGCGCTTCTACCGGGTGGACCGCAGCCGCAGCCGCGAGCAGGGCGGCACCGGCCTTGGTCTCGCCATCGTCAAACACCTGCTCGCCGCCCACGACGCCACGCTTGCCGTCGAGAGCACGCCCGGCGTAGGCAGCCGGTTCGGGTTCGCCCTGCCTATCGTGGACGCGCCGCGCCCGCGCCGGGAGCGGTAGCACCGATACGCCGCGTTGGCGTCGTACCTTCTGGAGTCTTCGCCGCCGTCGATGCGCCTTGCCGACCGTATCCACCAGACCCGCTTCGCGTCGAACGCGCAGGAAGCGGTACTCAACGTCCTCACCACGAGCGCGTGGTTGCAGGGCGAGCTGGCCCGGCTGCTCGCGCCGCACGGCGTGACGCCCGCGCAGTACAACGTGCTGCGCATCCTGCGCGGCAGCCATCCCGAGCCGCTGCCGTGCTCGACGGTGGGCGACCGCCTGCTCGACCGCACGCCCGACGTGACGCGTCTGCTCGACCGCATCCAGCGCGCCGGGCTGATCGAACGCGAACGCGCCACCCACGACCGGCGCGTCGTGGAGGTGCGCATCACCGAGGCGGGACTGGCCAAGCTCGCCGCTCTCGATCCGGTCATGCAGGCGTTCAACGGATCCTTTGCCGAGCGGCTGTCTGAGACCGAGGCTCGAACCCTCAGCGATCTGCTCGACCAGATGCGCGGCGACGGTTAAGCAAGAAGTTTTGGGTGTATTGTTTGTTGTGTATTGGAGTGAAATTGTAAATGACACATCGTTCGCTGTAAACCATACACTTTATCGATGTCTTCGTTTTCTGGATTTACGCTCGATCGCCCGGCGCGGGTCTATACGGCGCTCGCGGCGGTGTTCTTGACGGCATTGGTGGTGGCCGAAGCGACGGCGTCGAAGTTCTTCACCCTCTTCACCCTTCCCGGCCCAATCACGATTCTCGGCCAGTCGTTCGACGCGGTGGTGATGACGGCGGGCGTGATCGCGTTTCCGGTCACGTTCATCGTCACGGATCTGATCAACGAGTACTTCGGGCAGAAGGGCATCCGCTACGTCACGTTGCTGGGCATGGCGATGATCGTGTTCGAGTTCGTGCTGCTCCAGATCGGCTTGAAGACGACCGCCGCGTCGTTCTCGCCGGTGTCCGACGAAGCGTTTCAGACGGTCTTTGGCGCGTCCAGCCGCATCATCTTCGGAAGCCTCGCCGCCTATGTGGTCGGGCAGTTTGTGGACATTGCGCTCTTTCACGCGCTGCGCCGGGCCACGCACGGGCGGCATTTGTGGCTGCGCGCCACCGGCTCCACGCTCGGCAGCCAGTTCCTCGACACGTTCGTGGTGCTCGCCGTCGCGTTCTACGGCCAGCAGACGTGGGGCGCGATCGTGGCGATAACGCTGTTCAACTACGCCTACAAGGTGGTGATCGCCATCGGCATTACGCCGCTGATTTACGCCGCCCACGCCGCCATCGACCGCTACCTCGGCCCGGAAAAAGCGGCCTTACTCGAAGCGCACGCCGCCGAATAACCTCGCTCCTTCTATGCGCTTCGACGGCACCTTCACCACCAAAGACTTCGCGCCCACGGCGGCCCAACCGCTCCCCAACGTTCAGACGGCGCTGCCGGTGGGCGTGTTCACGATGGAGAAGCAGTACCGTGGAGCGATCTCGGGGCGCTCGGCTACGTTGTTCACCGCCGCGTTTGACCCGTCGACGGGCACCGGCACATACGTCGCGATGGAGTCGTTCGAAGGACGCCTCGGCGACCGGAGCGGCACGTTCAACTACGTCCACTCCGCTGCGACGACGGGAGCGGATCGCGTCCGCGAGTTCTTTTCCGTCGTGGAGGGCAGCGGCACGGGAGCGCTGGCGGGCCTTCGAGGAAGCGGCGGGATGCAGGTCGATGCCGACGGGACGCACCGGATTTGGTTCGACGTTGAGGGGTTGGGCGAAGCCAACGGGTAAGGCGCTCACGCCCGCGCCCGCACGTTCATCCACACGCCGAGCAGCAGAAAAGGCACGTGCGGCAGCCACGCCGCGAGCAGCGGGTCGATGCGCCCGGATGCGCCAAAAGGCTGGGTGAGTTTCTGCACGGTGAGGTAGAGCGTGGCCAGCAGCAAGCCGAGGGCGATCTGGACGGCCTGCCCGCCGCGCCGACGCCGGGCGGCCAGCGGGACGGCCAGCAGCGCGAGCACGAGGTGCGCCACCGGGTAGGCGAAGCGATCGTAGTAGGCGGTGAGCGGGGCAAAAAGCGCCCCCGAGCCGGTGCGTTCGACGGCGTCGAGGTAGGCGCGGGCCTCGGGAAGCGGGAGCGCCTCGACGTCGCGGGACGAGCGGGCGAGGTCGCGGGGGCCAAGGTTGAGCGTGGTGTCGAGCTGCGCGATGGACGTGCGGGCCTCGCCGCCATCGGCGTCGAACACGCGGCGCGTGGCGTTGGTGAGCCGCCACCGGTCGGAGGCCGCCGCGCTGTCGTTTGTCATCTGCCCGGCCACGAGCACTTCCGCGAGGCGCGTACGGTCGTAGCGGGCGAAGGTGACGTCGTAGCCGGTGCGGCTGTCGGGGTCGTACGAGCCTACGAGCACAAATCCGCCGGGTGTGTTTTGCCGGAACAGGTTCGTCGTTTCGGTCTGGCTTCCCGTCTCTTCGGCCAGGTAGCGCTCGTCGTAGCGCAAGACCGTCTGCTGGGTGGCGGGCACGACGTAGCCGCCGACGACGAACAGCGCCGCTGTGACGAGCGCGCCGGTGATCAGCGCGGGCACCAGCAGCCGCCGCACCGGGACGCCCGCCGCCGAGAGCGCCATCACCTGAAACGATTGCGCCATCCGACCAATCGCGAACACGACGGCGAGGAAGAACGCCAACGGCGACGTTACCCGGACGATGTCCGGGATGGCGTTGGGGTAGTAGACGAGGAACATCTCGCCGATGGTTGCGCCGCCCTCGGTGAAGTTGTCGACGTATTCGACGAAGTGCAGCAGTACGAACACCACGATCAGCGCCCCGACGAAGAATCCGTAGGCGGCGAGAATGCGCCGAGCGACGTGGCGGTCGAGCAGGTTCACGGCGAGGATCGAACGAAGAAGATCGAGGATGAGGGGTGGAGATCGTAGAGACGATCCCTTGGAGCGTTTCCCGGCGAGAGCCGAGGGTGATACAGGCCGCATCCGAGAGGTTCCGCGTCGTAGGGGGCGAGGTCGCCCCGGTCGCATCGTTCGGTCAACGCATCGCCGATGCCCGGCAACCCGGCCCCCACCCCTGTCGTACCTTAGGGTATTCCACCTTTCCTTCCCCGATGAAACTCCACGAGTACCAAGCCAAAGACGTCCTATCGAAATACGGCGTCGTCACCCAGCCCGGCATTGTGGCCGAAACGCCCGACGAGGCGGTGGCTGCCGCCGAAAAACTGCAGGCCGAGACGGGTACGAACGTCTGGGTCATCAAGGCGCAGATTCACGCGGGCGGACGCGGCAAGGGCGGCGGCGTGAAGCTGGCCAAGAGCCTCGACGAGGTGCGCGAGAAGGCCGATGCCATCCTCGGCATGCAGCTCAAAACCCACCAAACCGGCCCCGAAGGCCAGCTCGTCCGGAAAGTGCTCGTCGCAGGCGACGTGTACGAGGACGGTGCGAAGGAATACTACATCGGGGTCACGCTCGACCGCGCCACCTCGATGAACGTCATTATGGCCTCCACCGAGGGCGGCGTCGAGATCGAAGAAGTGGCCGCTCACACGCCGGAGAAAATCCTCAAGGTGTGGGTCGATCCGACCATCGGGCTGCGCGCTTACCAAGTGACCGACCTCGTCAACCGCCTCGGCCTCACCGGCGACGTGGCGAAGGAGGCCCGCCGCTTTGTCTCGGCGCTCTACAAGGCTTACGAAGCCTCCGACGCCAGCCTCGCCGAGATCAACCCGCTGCTCGTCACGCCCTCGGGCAAGGTGCTCGCCGTCGACGGCAAGATCTCGCTTGACGACAACGCGGCGTTCCGCCAAGCCGACCTGATGGCCCTCCGCGACGTCCACGAGGAAAGCCCGTTCGAGGTTGAAGCCTCGTCCTACGGCCTCAACTACGTCAAGCTCGACGGCAACGTCGGCTGCATGGTCAACGGGGCAGGCCTGGCGATGGGCACGATGGACATCATCAAGCTCGCCGGTGGCGAACCCGCCAACTTCCTCGATGTCGGCGGCGCCGCCAACCCGCAGACCGTGGAGGCGGGCTTCCGCATCATCCTCAAAGACCCCAACGTCAAGGCGATCCTCGTCAACATCTTCGGTGGCATCGTCCGGTGCGACCGCGTGGCGGCGGGCATCATCGAGGCGGCCAAGAACGTCAACATTCCCGTGCCCCTGATCGTGCGCCTCCAAGGCACCAACGCCGAGGAGGCGATGGAGATGCTGAAGGCGTCGGGCGTGAAGATGGAGACGGCGATTCTGCTCAAAGAAGCCGCCGAGAAGGTCTCCGAAGCGCTCGCCTAAGCCGGCTTCGGTCTGTCTGCAACGATCGCGCCCCCGCGTCCGAGTTTGGATGCGGGGGCGTTTTGGGGTATGCCGACGGTTCTCTCCGTGGCGCGAAAGGCGCTGAGAACGCAAACGCCCGCGCCTTCCGTGGTGGAGAGCGCGGGCGCAGCAGGTGGGTCTAAACGGATTCGAACCGCTGACCTCTTCCATGTCAAGGAAGCGCTCTAACCAACTGAGCTATAGACCCCTGTGACGAAGCAGGACGACTAAGATACGGCAGGGTAGGGGACAAGGGCAAGCCTTTGGGGCGGTGGGTGGAAGCGTTCACGGCGGTTTCGCGGATGCACGCGGGGTTAAGGAGCAATGGCAGGGGGACGATACCCCAGATGTGCCCCGAGTTCTTCTCCAGCCCTATGCCGACGGACGTGAAATACCGCGCCTTCTTCTCTGCTCCGGCCGCGCCCACTGTGGGCGACGGTGCGGCGCTCCGCCATCCGGTTGCCCAAGCAGCCCCGCCCGATAATGCGTCGGTGAGCGTGCCTCGTCCGGAGTATGGGATGCCCCGCACGTCGGCGATGCACCGAATGCCGCCGGTGTTGCAGTTTGTGGTGCCGGTCGATGCCAATCTTTCGGGCTACCTGATAAACGCGGCCCTCCAACGCCATTTGGCCGGAGCCGACAGCCGCGCCGTTTGCGACGAGGTGTACATGATCGCGCTCCGCCAAGGCTTCCATGCGACGATCAACGTGCAGGAGGTGGTAGCTGCCGGGATGCCCTCGTTCCCCGGCCAGCGCATCCTCACAACGCTGGTGATGGTGGATTTGCAGCATGCCTGATTGTTGCCTCCGGGGAACGCAAGAGGAACTGTTCGGTGATGGGGGGCCTTCGTGGTTTCCCCGTGCAAGACACACCCTTTGCCCGCCTCGCGGCCTCACGCCGCACCGTTCACCGCTTTGAGGCCCGGCCTGTGCCGGAGGCCGCCGTGCGTCGTGCTGCGCACCTTGCCACATGCGCGCCCAATCACAAGCTCACCGAGCCGTGGACGTTCGTGCTGCTTGGCCCGCAAAGGCGGCAGGCCGTCATCGACCGCGCCGTGGAGCTTTTCCGCGAGAAACTGGGCGACGAGGCCGCTGCCAAGCGCCGCGTCGCCTGGGAGGCTGTGCCCGCCTATGTGGCGGTTCTGAGCCGCCGCACGCCCAGCGATCCGCTGCGCGAACGCGAAGACTACGCCGCCGTCTCCGCCGCGGCCTATGCGTTTGCGCTGGCACTCTGGGAAGACGGCATCGGAACCAAGTGGACGACCGGCCCGGTCACCCGCGACGATGCGTTCCTACGCCTCATCGGCTCCGAATCCGCCGATGCGCTCGTGGTTGGGCTGTTTATGCTCGGCTACCCTGCTGAGGTGCCGTCCGCGCCGCCCCGCACCCGCGCCGACGTGTTCCGCGTGACGGAATAGTGGAGGATGGGGTTTTGTGAACGTTCTGGCCAACACCCAACCGCCAACCCGATGCGCCTCGTCCTCGCCACCCGTAACGCGGGCAAAATCCGCGAACTCGAACGTCTGCTCGAAGGCACCGGCATGGCCGTGGAGCCGTGCCCAAGCGATGCGCCGGAGGTTGTGGAAGACGGCGACACGCTCGCCGCCAACGCGGAGAAGAAGGCCCGAGCCGTCCATGCCTTTACCGGGCTGGCGGCTCTCGCCGACGACACCGGGCTGGAGGTCGATGCACTCGGCGGTCGTCCGGGGGTTCGATCCGCCCGGTTTGCCGGAGAAACGGCCACCGACGCCGACAACCGCGCCCGCCTGCTGCGTGAGCTGGATGGGCAGCCCAGCCGCGCCCGCTTCCGCACCGTCGTGGCGTTTGTGGACGAGAGCGGAGCGCTGCACACCTTCGTGGGCGTCTGCGAGGGCACCATCGGCACGCAAGAGCGGGGAACCAGCGGCTTCGGCTACGACGCGCTCTTCATCCCCGACGGTTACGACCAGACGTTTGCTGAACTGCCCCTCGACACGAAGAACCGCATCTCCCACCGCGCGCGCGCCCTGGCCGCGTTCGTCACGGCGAGGTCAGCCGGCGGGTGATTGCGGGCCGTATGGGCGGTTGAGGATGCGGTTCTTTGCCCGATGACGTAGCGAGCGTCTCCATCTCGGCAATGCCGCGCCCGCCTCGAAGCCTGTCGTTCTCGACCGGATCGCCCCGCCTTTGCGACGCGTTTGCCCGTGCACTTGCTCCGTTTGGCATCGATGTGCACGAAGGGCCTTCGGCAGGCTCCCGCGCTACCCAAATCCCCAGAGCAGCACCGCGTAGCGCGCCACCCGCGTGCCGAGGCCGAGCAGCACAAACGCCCAGATCGGCATCCGGAAGAGTCCGGCGGCGAGGCAGATGGGATCGCCCACGATGGGCAGCCACGCGCCCGCGAGCGTCCACGCGCCGTAGCGCTCCGCCCACGCCAACGCCTTCCGCCCCGACCGCGATGCCTCCAGCTTCGCCCGCGTCTTCGGGCCGAGCATCCCGCCCATCGCGTACGTCACCGTCGCGCCGAGCGCATTGCCCACGCTCGCCGTCACGAGCGCCACCGTCGGATCCATCCCCGCCGCCAGCGCCGCCACGAACGCCGCCTCGCTCGACACCGGCACGAGCGTCGCGCCCAGAAACGCCGCGAGGAACAGGCCGACCGCCGCAGACACGTCGAAGGACACCAGCGCAGGGAAAAGCCCTTGGACGAGCCGCCGCCGCGCCGGATCCGCTGCGCACGACGGAAGGTCTTACAAGCATCCCACAGCCCTTCCACCTTATCCTTTGGGTCGCCATAATGGCCAGTATTGTAAACGCCATCGGGTACGCGCTTGGAAAACTTCACGCGGGGATGCTGACCTACCTGTGCGACCTGCACCGCGAAGGCGATAAGGAACCTCTGCGGCAAGTCTTGCAGGCGCTGAACCTTCCGGTCCCTCACACCCCGGTTGCAAAGCGCGAATGGAACGGGATTGATCTGGCCATCTTCGACGGCGATCCTGTCAACACGCCTTCGATGTTGGTCGAAATCAAAGTGGACGACCACGAGCACGCCACGCGACGTAAGGTGAATGGGCACGAGATCGCCGGGGTCCAAACCAAGGTTTATGCCCAGGCGTATCCCGACTGTCCGACACGACTTTTCCTCACGTTGGGCTTTGGAGAGGCCTACGGCCCACCAGCAGGGCCGTTTCGATGGATCCGAACCGCGGAGTTCTACCGCAGCCTGACCCACATCCGATCCGCTGACCCGGTGCTTACCGCGTGGCGTGAAGCGATCGCCTACGAACTTCGTCTTCGCGAAGCGGCCTTGGCGAACGACCGATCCGAGTCTCTCCGGTTCCGAGGCGGGGCCTGGAACCTCTACGTCTTGGGCGCTCTCCGGGACGACCTCTCGGCCCTAAACCCGTCCCAAACGTTTCGATGTTATGCGTACGGCAGCGCTCCCGACACCATCCTGAACTTGGGCTGGGATTTGCGGCCGACTTATGCGGAGATCAACAAAAATGGACGACTTAACCTCAAAATCGTCCTGCAAAAACTCTCAACCGAAGAACGCGACGCTGCTTTAGGGCAGGCGCAGGACAAAGTCCATCATATACCGAACGCGACGATGTGCAAGCCCAGAATCAACGCCAATTCCGCGACCTTCGCCCGGTTTGACGTTGGATTGAGACGCGACGGTGACAGACTGGTCTTTGACACAAACCGCGCAAATACCGTCAAGCGGATTCAGGCTGCGTACACGGCCTTTCGGGACGTGTTTGTCCATCCATAGAGATGCCCGGGAATCCAGATCTCACCCGGCGGCGCGGAGGGGTTCGCGGAGCGGCGGCATGCCGTCGTCGACGGTGGCGCGGGTGATGCGGACGTAGCCGGGCGTGGCCTCGGCCTCGAACATCACGTCGAGCATCAGCCGCTCCATCACGGCCCGAAGCCCGCGCGCGCCCGTGCCGAGACGCTTGGCCTGCGCCACGATGGCGTCGAGCGCGTCGTCGTCGAAGGCGAGCGACACGCCGTCCATGGCGGCGAGTTTTTGGTACTGCCGCACGAGCGCGTTTTTCGGCTCGGTGAGGATGCGCCGCAGCGCCGCATCGTCGAGCGGGTGCAGCGCCGCCGCCACGGGCAGCCGACCGACGAGTTCGGGGATCAGGCCGTAGCGGACGAAATCCTCCGGCTCGGCGTCGAGGGTCGTCGCGCTCGTCCGGCGATGGCCCGCGCCGAAGCCCATCGGCGTGCGCCCGCGCCGCCGCTCGACGATGGCGTCGAGGCCTTCGAACGCGCCGCCGCAGATGAACAGGATGTGCGACGTGTCGATGCTGACGAGTTGCGCCTCAGGATGCTTGCGCCCGCCCTTGGGCGGCACGCTCGCCACCGTCCCCTCCAAAATCTTAAGCAAGGCTTGCTGCACGCCCTCACCCGACACGTCGCGGGTGATGGACGGGCCGTCCTGCCGCCGCGCCACCTTGTCGATCTCGTCGAGGTAGACGATGCCATGCTGGGCGCGTTCGACGTTGAAGTCGGCGGCTTGCAGCAGGTGCGCGAGGATGGACTCGACGTCGTCGCCGACGTACCCGGCTTCGGTGAGCGCCGTGGCGTCGGCGATGGCAAACGGCACGTCGAGCACGCGGGCGAGTGTGCGGGCCAGCAGCGTTTTTCCCGCCCCCGACGGCCCGACGAGCAGCACGTTCGACTTCTCGATCTCCACGTCCTCGTAGCCCGGCACGAAGTCGTCGGCGAGGCGCTTGTAATGGTTGTGGACGGCGACGGCGAGGGCGCGTTTGGCGGCGTCTTGCCCGACGACGTACTCGTCGAGGGCGCGTTTGAGCGCGAGCGGGCTGCGGCGGGCGCGATGCGGCGCGGGCAGGCGCGGGGTTGCCGGTCGCATCTCGATGCCGTCTTGCCGAAGAATGTCGGCGGCGTCGCGGATGCAGCGGTCGCAGATGTACGCGCCCGTCCCTCCCACCATCGAAGCGGCCTCGTGGGCCGCGCGTCCGCAAAACGAACAGCGGATCATCTCGTCGCCGCGACGCAGGCTCATAGGGGGATGGGAAAGGGCTGGACAGAAGGTACGCGCCCGGCAGCGGCGCAGGCGCGAAGGCGCGCCGAAAGTACCGCGAAGGGGCGGGCGAATCCGCACGGCGGACGGAACGTGCAAGCCCCTCTCCCACGATTCTCGTTTTACGCCGCAGTGCTGCCCGAACGCTTTCTCGAACGCCTCGCCCGCATCGTCCCGTCCGACCGGTTCGACGCGGTGGTTGCCACGTTCGGCCCGCCGCGCCGCATCGGCTTTCGGTTGAACCCGCTGCGCACCGTGCCGGGCGAAACGCTCGCCGCCCTTCGCGCCGCCGGCCTCGACCCGCAGCCCGTGGACTGGTACGCCGAGGCCTTCACCCTCGACGCTTCCGAACGCGCCGCGCTGATGGCCACCAACGCCTACGCCACGGGGGCCGTCTACCTGCAAAACCTGTCGTCGATGGTGCCGCCGCTGGCGCTGGCCGCCGAGCCGGACGACCAAGTGCTCGACCTTGCCGCCGCGCCGGGCAGCAAGACGACGCAGCTCGCCGCGCTCCTTGGCTCCGATGCCGACATCGCCGCCGTGGAGGTTGTGCGCGACCGGTTCTTCCGCCTCCGCGCCAACCTCGACGCCGCCGGAGCGTCGTTCGTCAAGACGTATCTGCAAGACGGCACCAACGTGCCGCGCTACCGCCCCGAGCACTTCGACCGCATCCTCCTCGACGCTCCCTGCTCCACCGAGGGCCGGTTCCGCGCCGACGAGCCGGAGACGTTTGCCTACTGGTCGGAGCGCAAAATCCGCGAGATGCAGCGCCGCCAAACCGCCCTGCTCGCCGCCGCCGTCGACAGCCTCGCCGTGGGCGGAACGCTCGTCTACGCGACGTGCTCGTTTGCTCCCGAGGAGAACGAGATGGTGCTGGATCGCACGCTGACCCGTTTTGGCGATGCGCTGCACCTCGAACCGCTGCCGCTTGACGTGCCTGCCGCGCAACCTCCGCTCGGCGGGTGGAACGACGAACCCTTCGCCCACGACCTGTCGCACGCCCGACGTCTGCTGCCCGACGGGACGTACGAGGCGTTCTTCGTGGCCCGCCTGCACAAAACCGAATCGACGGTGGACGATACGCCGCGTCGCCCGGGACGAACCTCGCGGACGCGACGGCGGTAACGTTCCGATGCGCCCAACGGCGTTGGGAGACGCCCCGTTGGGCCGCCTCTACGGTTCGTCCTTGTTTCTTCCGCCTTCGTCCGATGACGCTCTCCGACGCCTTCGCCGCGCTCGACGCGCACTACGCCCGCACGCTCGACCGGCTTGCACAGCCCGACGCGCTCCGCGCCGCGCCCGGCCCCGACCGATGGAGCGAGGCCCAGCACCTGTGGCACAGCGACGCCGTGGCGCGCGGCAGCCTTGGGGCCATCCGGCAAATTCAGCGCAGCGGCGACGATGCGCCGGTGCATCCCAAGGCGCTCAGCATCCTCGAAGGCGGTGTGATGCCGCGTGGATTCAAGGCTCCCGAGGCCTTTGTAGCCCCCGCCGACGTTGACCTCGACCGGCTGCGCCGCGACCTCGAAAAACGCCGCGCCGCCTTCGCCGCGCTCGCCGAAGACCCGTCGTCGCTGTCGGCACCCGGAACGTTTCCGCACCCGCGCTTCGGCCCGCTCGACGCCGAACGCTGGGTCGTGTTCACCGCCGTCCACACGGCGCACCACGACCGGCTGATCGGCGAAATCGACGGCGAAGCGGCGGCCTAAACGCCGTGCGAACCGAACGGCCCGGCGCGTCGGGCGTTGACCGGGGCGGCTTCCCGCTTCCGCATGCTCGCCTCCCCCGTCTCTCCGCCTTCCACCTTCGACGCCGAGGCCGTCCGCGCCAGCGTACCCGCCCTTCACCAGTCGGTCAACGGACGACCGCTCGTCTACCTTGACAACGGCGCGACGACGCAGAAGCCCCGCCCGGTGATCGACCGGATCGTGCGATACTACGAGCGCGAGAACGCGAACGTGCACCGGGGCGTGCACCGCCTCAGCCAAGATGCCACCGACGCGATGGAGGCCGCCCGCGAGCGCGTCGGCGCGTTCGTCGGGGCCGACGCCCGCGAGGTCGTCTTCACCCGAGGCACCACCGAGGCCGTCAACCTCGTCGCGTCCACATGGGGCCGGGAAAACGTGCGCTCCGGCGACGAACTCGTGGTCACGATGGACGCGCACCACGCCAACTTCGTCCCGTGGCAGATGCTCGCCGAAGCCGTCGGCGCGCGGCTGCGGGTCGTTCCGGTGCGCGAAGACGGCTCGCTCGACCGCGACGCCTACGCCGCCGCGCTGTCGGGCAAGACGCGCCTCGTCGCGCTCGGGCACGTCTCCAACGCTCTCGGCACGGTGCATCCGGTGGCCGACCTTGTGGCGATGGCGCACGACGCCGGGGCGCTCGCGCTCGTGGACGGCGCGCAGGCGCTGGCGCATGTGCCCGTGGACGTGCGGGCCATCGGGGCCGATTTCTACGTCGCGTCGGCGCACAAGGCGTACGGCCCGATGGGCATTGGTGCGCTGTTTGCCCGCGCCGACCTGCTCGAGGCGATGCCGCCGTACCAGTTCGGAGGCGACATGATCGACGAAGTGACGGTGGAGCGCACAACCTTTGCCGCGCCGCCCTCGAAGTTCGAGGCCGGAACGCCGCACGTCGAAGGGATCGTCGGGATGGCCGCGGCGCTCGACTGGCTCGACGGCCTCGGGCGCGACGCCGTCTTCGCCCACGAACACGACGTGCTCGCCTACGCCACCGCGCGGCTCGACGCGCTCGGCGGGATTCGGCTCGTCGGGACGGCCCCCGGCAAGGTGTCGGTCTTGTCGTTCCTCGTGGATGGGGCGCACCCGTACGACGTGGGCGCGCTGCTCGACCAGCAGGGCGTGGCCGTGCGCACGGGCAACCACTGCGCCCAGCCGCTGATGACGCACCTCGGCGTGCCCGGAACCGTCCGCGCCACCTTCGCCGTCTACAACACCCGCGCCGACGCCGACGCGCTCGTGGCCGCCGTCGCCAAGGCCCAAGCGATGCTGGTGGGATGACGCCGGTGGAGACGGGCCGTCTCTACGCAACCCAACAACCTGCCTTATGACCGACTTTGACGCCCGCGTGGCCGACCTTGAAGACCTGTTCGACGCCGCCGGCGACGGGATGGCACGCTACGAGGTGCTGATCGACCTCGGGCGCGAGTTGCCGCCGCTGCCGGAGGCGTTTCGCAACGAGGCGTTCCGCGTCCGAGGCTGCCAAAGCCAAGTCTGGATCGCCCCCGAGTACGGCGACGACGGCACGCTCACGCTCCACGGCGACTCCGACGCGCTCATCACCAAGGGCCTCGTAGCGGTGCTGCTCGCCGCGCTCTCGGGGCTGGAGAAGGACGCGATCCGCGACGCCGACCTCGGCTTCCTCGACCGCATCGGCGTGGCCGAGCACCTGTCGCCGTCGCGCAAGAACGGTCTCGCCTCGATGGTCAAGCGCATCCGCGACTACGCCGCCGCAGGGTAGTTCGCTTCGCTTTGGGATGTCGGACGCGGCCTTCGTCCGCTTTGGTCAGAGAGCCGTCGGTGCACCTCGTGCGATCTCCCTTTTTCTGCCCACCGTCCACGACCCACCATCCACAACCTGCCCGCCGCCCGCCTCGTCGCCGTCCCCCGCACGGCCCGCGTCTACGACCTTGGCGACGTCGACGCGCCGACGGTCTGGCTGGCGCTGCACGGCTACGGCCAACTGGGGCGCTACTTCGCCCGCCACTTCGTGCCGCATGCCGGGCCGCAGCGGCGGATCGTCGTGCCCGAGGCCCCGGCGCGGTTTTACCTCGGCGACGACTACAAGCGTGTGGGCGCGTCGTGGATGACGCGGGAAGAACGCCTCTCCGACATCGCCGACACGCACGCCTACCTCGATGCCGTGCTCGACGGCCTCGACGCGCCGGTTCACGGCTTGGGGTTTTCGCAGGGCGGGATGGTGCTGGCCCGCTACGCCGCCGCCCGTCCCGGACGGTTCGCCCGGCTGGTGCTCTGGGGCAGCGCTCCGCCCGACGACGTCGACCTCGCCGCCGCGACGCTCCCGCCGCTGACGTTCGTGCTGGGCGATTCGGACGACTACCTCACACCCGAACGCCGCGCCGCCCTCGCCATCCGCCTCGACGGCGTGCCGCACACGACGGTGACGTACGGCGGCGGCCACCGCCTCCACGCCGAAACGCTGGCCGCACAGCTGGCGGATTCGATGGGTTAATGAACGCCGTAGAGACGGCCCACTGGGCCGTCTCTACGCATCCCTGCACGAAACCGCCGCATCCCGTTACCGCGCGATCTGGCCGTAGATCGGCGTGCCGCCCAGCACGGTCGTCGTCACGCGCAGGTCTTTCAGGGCTTCGTCGGAGGCGGTCATCGGATCGTCGGTGAGAACGACGAAATCGGCCAGTTTGCCCGGCGCAATCGACCCAACGACGTCTTCCATCAGCCCTGCGTAGGCCGCGTCGAGCGTGAAGCCGCGCAGCGTTTGCGCCCGCGACAGCCGCTGTTCGAGGTGCCACGTGGCGGGCATCCGCTGCCCCGCGGGGACGCCCGGCGGACGACGGACGATGGCGGCGTAGAAGCCGCGCAGCGGGTCGGGATGCTCCACCGGAAAATCCGAGCCGAGCGCCAGCCGTCCGCCGCTGCGGCGCACGGTCTGCCACGCGTACGCCCCGGCGATGCGCACCGGCCCGAGGCGCTGATCGGCCCACGGCAGGTCGCTGGTGGCGTGGGTGGGCTGCATCGACGCGACGACGCCGAGGCGGGCGAAGCGGCGTAGGTCGGGCATCGTCAGCACCTGCGCGTGCTCCACGCGGTTGCGGTCGGCGCGCCGCCCCACGGCGGCGTAGGCGTCGAGCACGACCCGCCCGGCGCGGTCGCCGATGGCGTGGGTGGCGCTTTGGTAGCCGCACGCCTTCGCCGCCTCAAAATCGCGCCGCCACGCCGCCTCGTCCTGAAAGAGCAGGCCGCGCTGGTCGTGCGCGTCGGTGTAGGGCGCGAGCAGCGCCGCCCCCCGGCTGCCGAGCGCCCCGTCGGCGTAGAACTTGACGCCGCGCAGCCAGAGGCGTCCGTCTTCGCCGAGGATCGGGCGGTTGCAGAAGCGGTCGAACGTCGCGCCGCGCCCGCCGATGTACGCGGCCACGCGGAGCGGAAACGTTCCGGCGGCGATGCGGCGGCGGTAGAGGTCGATGGTGCGGAGGTCGACGCCCATGTCGTGGACGCCGGTGAGGCCGAGCCGGGCCGTCTGGGCGAGCGCGGCGGTGAGGGCGCGGTCGAGGTCGTCGTCCGACGGCTCCGGGACGTGCTGCCCCACCAGCGCCATCGCCTCGTCCACCATCACGCCCGTCGGCACGCCCTGCGCATCGCGCTCCTGCCGTCCGCCGTCGGTGTCGGCCACGCGGGCGAGGCTCTCGAGGCCCCCGGCGGCCCGCAGCGCGGCGGTGTTGGCCCACGCGGCGTGTCCGTCGATGCGGGTGAGGTAGACGGGCCGATCCGGGAAGGCGGCGTCGAGGTCGGCGCGGGTGGGAAACGGGTGCGAGCCGTCGGCGGCGGCGGGCCAATCGTTCTGGTCCCAGCCGCGCCCGACGATCCACGGAGCCTCCGGACGGGTGGCGGCAAAAGCGTGCAGACGGGCGATCACGTCGGTCTTCGAGGTCGTCCCGACGAGGTCGGCGGAGAGAAACGTCTGGGCGAGGCCCATCAGGTGGCCGTGGGCGTCGATGAGGCCGGGCACGACGGTCGCGCCACGCAGGTCGTGGACGGGCAGGTTCGGGTAGGCCCGGCGCACGGCGTCGGTCGTCCCCACGATGGCGAAATGGCCGTCCACCACCGCGAACGCCTGCGCTTCCGGGCGCGCGTCGTCGACCGTGTGAACGCGGGCGTTGGCGACGACGAACGACTGCGCGGCGACGGGCGCGGCAGCAAGCAGGGCAGCAAAGAAGACGGCGAGGCGGCGCATCGGGACGGGGGTGGGATCACGCGGATGATACGGTGGACGTGGTGCCGCACGGCGCGCGACGGGGCCCGGATCGTGCATTGGTAGAGACGTCCCCGTGGGACGTCTCTACGGGGTTGGCGGCCGCGCCTCGCGTTCGAGCAGCAACGTCACCGGGCCGTCGTTGACGAGCGCCACGTCCATCATCGCCCCAAAAACACCCGTCGGGACGGGCCGGCCGAGGCGCTCGGCCAGCAGCGTCACAAACCGTTCGTAGAGCGCCTCGGCGTGATCGGGGCGAGCCGCGTCGACAAACGACGGGCGCGTGCCCTTGGCCGTCGCGCCGTAGAGCGTGAACTGACTCACCACGAGCGCGCCCGCGTCGTCGCCCCGCGCCAGACGGTCGAGGAGCGAGCGGTTCATCTTGCCGTCGTCGTCCGGAAAGATGCGCAGCGCCGCCACCTTCTCGGCCAGCCAGCGCGCCTCGGCGTCCGTGTCGGCGTGGGTCACGCCCAGCAGCACAAGCAGGCCCGCGCCAACCCGTCCGGTCACCCGCCCGTCGACGGTCACCGACGCTTCCGAAACCCGTTGAACAAGTGCGCGCACGGCATAGCAAGGATGGTGTAGGGCGAAAGGTACGGGCGTTTGTTCCAACGGCCGCAAACGAGGCATCACCAGCCTGCAACCGTGGGGTCGGGCGTTCGGTGCACCGGCGCAGGGCGCGGCATGGGTGCCGAACACGCTCGCCTTCTGCAACATCGGGTGCGGCCTCGGACGTGGCGGCGACCAACGCGGCGGTGCAGGCGCTGGAACGGGATGGTGTGCCGATGTCTTCGCGCTGAGATCGGGGTGGTCTTATCAATCGGCGCGTCCTGCCGATAAGGCAAGGGTCGTTATTGCTCCATTGCTCCTGGCGATGTCCCCCGATCTGCTTTCTCGCTTAGTTCTGGCCGCACTGTTGCTGCCGCTGACGGCGTGTGTGCCGCGCACCGCCCTGACCGTCTGTCCGTCGCCCGCTGCATCCAGTGTAGATCGATCGGTAAGCGCGGACCATGCCGATTTGCCGGCCGTGGGCACGACGCTCTATGTCGTTCCGGTGGAGGGCGTGCGTCGGGAAACCTTGCGTGATTCGTACAGCTCCGGTTCAGGAGGGCAGTTGCACCGCGCTATCGACATTGCGGCCCCACGGGGGACGCCGGTTGTTGCGGCGGCGGCAGGAACGGTGCTTCAACTTCGGGACGATGCTCTCGGAGGCCTCACCGCGATGGTGGCGACGGACAATGGGCGGCTGGTGCACTACTACGCCCACCTCGACGGTTACGCATACGGTCTTCGCGAAGGTCAGTCCATTCGCGCCGGGCAACGTCTCGGGTACGTCGGTACCGCCGGCGATGCTCAAGGTGCACACCTGCACTTCGCCGCATGGCGCATCACCAACCCGAACCGGTTCTGGCAAGGCGAGATCATCAACCCATACCCTATGCTGCGTGGGCAGACGGCCCGAAGAGACGATGCCGAACGCCCCGTGCGCGCCAGCACCACGTCCCGCCCCGCTGCTGGCCCCAGCGTAGAAGATCCGGTGCGACAAACGGTTGCTGCGACAGGCCGCCGCGCCGGGTGGTGATCGTTGCAGGCAGTGGGCTGTACGCTGGCATTGAGGAGTATTGCGGCGACGAACGGACGGTATGGAGCGTTGGATGTTCAACCGCTCTGCCATACGCCCCGTTCGCACCGCCGCCCTACCACCGTCGAAGCGTGGTACGGTGCGATCTCCCCGGGCGTGCTGCAGTTGCGGCCGATTTACAGCTACCGATACGACTGCGTGGTCACGCCCGAAGCCTTCGGTTAGGCGGCGAGCAGCAGCGGCTGGGCGTAGCGGTCGCGGCAGGCGGCTTCCATCCCACGAATCACCCGCCGTCCGCGCAGTTCGCCGCGCGTCTCGGTGACCACGGTGAGTTGCTGTTCGCGTCCACCGTTGGAGTCCTGGACGTAGAGCACCACCCAGTCGTCGGTTTTGCCGAGCGTGTGGGCGCGGGGTGTGTTGGAGAAGACGGCGGTGATGCGGAAGCGGCTTTTGCGGGTGTGGAGGATGGGCAGCCACGCCTCGCCCGAGGCGTTGAACCGGCGCGGGGCAATGGTGGGCAGTTCGGCGCGGGCAGCGCGGTAGCGGTACTCGGCGTCCACGTCGAGCAGGTCGTCGAGTGGCGGCAGGGCAGGGTGTTCGTTGCGGCGCGGGCGCAGCGCTGCCCGCACGTCGCGGCGGGTGTGAGCGGCGAGCAGGGTGTCGAGTTGGGCGCGGACGGAGCGGACGAGGCCGGGGCCGATGCCGGGCATTGCGGCGAGGCGTCCGTCGTGGGCCGCCACTTCGAGGGCCTCGAGCGTGTCCACGCCCAGTTCGTCGGCGATGCGGCGGGCGGTGGCGCGGCCGATGCCGGTGAGGCGGGCGAAGAGCCGCTCGGGCGGCACGGCGTCGCGCAGTTCGCGCAGCAGCGTCAGTTCGCCCGTCTCCACAAACGCGGCGATGCGCCGGGCCAGCCGCTCGCCGATGCCGGGCAGCGCTTCGAGCGCGTCCTGGCCGCGATCGCGGGCGAGGCGGTCGAGCGGCTCGGGGTGGTCGCGGACGGTTTCGGCGGCGCGGCGGTAGGCGGCCACGCGGTGCTCGTTGGCCCCGCGCTCCTCCAGCATCGCGGCGGCGCGGTCGAGTGCGTGGGCGATGGTCGCGTTGGTGACGCGCACCACGGCGGGCGTGTCCGAGCGGACGGCGGGGAGAGGGTCGAGCGGAAGCGGAAGTTGGTGAATCGTCGTCATGGCAGGTGTCCGAAAGGGAAGGAGGGACCAACACATCCGTAAGATCGGAACCGAAGGTGACAACGTTGTGTCACAATGTATTCGCCGTAAAAACAAGGGCTTGAATGCTCTGTCATCTGGCGCAAAAGGAAGCGTGGGAAGACGCGGGGTTCGCCGTTATCTTGTCCCCCGATCCGTCGCCATCCGCCTTCCTGTTATGGGCACCGTCCGCCTCGTCAACGCCGTCTTTTACGCCCACCACGGGGTGATGCAGGAGGAGCACCGCATCGGCGGGCGCTACGAAGTGGACGTGGCGATGGACGTGGATTTTGCCCGCGCCGCCGAGCACGACGACCTCACCCACACGGTCGACTACGAGCGCGTCTACGCCATCGTCCGCCGGGTCGTGACGGAGAACAAGTTCTACCTGATCGAGCGCCTCGCCTACCTGATCGCGCACGAGGTGCTCGAAACCTGCCCGCAAGCCGACGCCGTGGACGTGACCGTGCGCAAGCCCAACCCGCCCATCGGCGGCCCGTCCGACCGCGCCGAGGTCACCTACCGCGCCAACCGGGTGTGACGGATTGCGCCGAGGGCCGGCGTCGCCGCATCGACCTATGGCCGACGGTTTCGGTGGAATGAACGCCTGTAGAGACGGCCCACTGGGCCGTCTCTACATCTGGTGGGCCGTCTCTACATCTGGTGGGCCGTCTCTACATCTGGTGGGCCGTCTCTACATCTGGTGGAACGCCCCCGCCGCCGGTTACGCCGGAATCTGCTGCGTGAGGCAGTGCAGCGCGCCTTGGCCCCAGATGCCGTCGCGGAACGGAATCGACACGACCTTGCGCCCGGGGAACAGGCCCTGCAAAATCCCGGCGGCCACCGCGTCCTGCGGGTCGTCGAACACCGGCAGCAGCACCGCCGCGTTGCCGATGTAGAAGTTGGCGTACGACGCGGGCATCCGCTCGCCCCGGATCACGACCGGCGCGGGCGTGGGCAGGTCGATCACCCGCAGCGGGCGACCGTCGGCGAGGCGCATCGCGTCCAGCCGCTCGCGGTTTTCGGCGAGGGCGGCGTAGTTCTCGTCGGTCGGGTCGGTCTCGACGATGGTCACAACGGTGTCTTCCGACACGAACCGCGTCAGGTCGTCGACGTGGCCGTCGGTGTCGTCGCCCGCGATGCCGTCGCCGAGCCACAAGATGTGCGTGGCGCCGAGGTACTCGCGGAGCCGGGCTTCGATTTGGTCTTGGGTGAGGTGCGGGTTGCGGTTTTCGTTCAGGAGGCAGGCGGTGGTGGTGAGCAACGTCCCTGATCCGTTGACGTCCAGCGATCCGCCTTCGAGGATCATGCCGCCCTCGACAAGCGGCGTGCCGAACACCGCGGCCATCTGCGGGGCGATCTCGGCATCGAGGGCAAACGGGTACTTGCCGCCCCACGAGTTGAAGCCCCAGCGGGTGGCAACGAGGCCGCCGGTGCGGGCGTCGTGGACGAAGATCGCGCCGTGATCCCGCGCCCATGCGTCGTTGGTGGGGGCGATGTGCAGCGCCGTGTTGGCCGCCGCGCCGTGGCGTTCGAGCACCTCCGCGACGTGGCGGCGGTGGGCCTCGTCGAGCGTGCCGATGTGGACGGTCTCGCCGTCGGCGAGGGCGCGCACCGCGTAGGACAGGCTCGTTTCCACCTGAGGCAGCTCTTCGGGCCACGTCTCAACGTTGTGCGGCCACGAAAACCAGGTGGCGCGATGGCGCGCCCACTCGGCGGGCATCTGGTAGCGAAGCGGGGCGGTCATTCGGGTGAGGAAGGATTCTCGGGGCATCCCTGAGGCTTACGCATGGGCCAAAGGCCAAGAGGCCACCAACGAAAAGGGCCGAAACGTCTGCGACGTTCGGCCCTGGAAGTGGCGGGGGGGGGATTCGAACCCCCGATCTTCGGGTTATGAGCCCGACGAGATACCTCTTCTCCACCCCGCGATTGAACCTCCAAGATACGCGTCTGGGCACCCGTCCGTCAATACCTTCGTCAAACCCTGATGATGAAGACCTCGCTCGTCCGCTTTTGGCTGCTCGTCGCCTTGGCCTGAGTGGATGCGGGGTGATCGAGGCCGAAAGGTCTGGATCGTCCACCAGGTGAGGCGGCGGCACATCGCTTCAGCCCCACTTCCCCGATGGTCTCTGTGCAGCCGTGTTCGTTTCGGTATCGTTTATAGCGCCAGCGACGGGGCTACGCCGAGCGTGAGCGGGCTGGGGCCGTCGGCGGCAAGGCGGTGTTGCGCGGCGAGGCCCATCATTGCCGCGTTGTCGGTGCAGTAGCGCAGCGGCGGGATGGAGAGCGTCGCCCCGTGCTTTAGGCACAGCGCCTCGGCGGCGGCGCGAAGGCCGGTGTTGGCACTCACCCCGCCCACCACGGCCACCGCCTGCGCGCCGGTGTCGTGCATCGCCCGTTCGAGCGGGTCGAGGAGCATGTCCACCACCGCCGCTTGGAAACTCGCCGCCACATCGGGCAGGTGCTTTCCCAGAAGCGCGTCGCGGTCGGGCTTGGGCGCGTGCGCGTGGATCGGGTCGAGGGTGTAACGCACCGCCGTTTTGATGCCGGAGAACGAGAAGTCGTAGCCGGGCAGCCGGGTGCGCGGGAAGCGGATAAAGGCCGGGTCGCCGTCGTGCGCCAGCCGATCCACCACCGGGCCGCCGGGGTAGCCGAGGCCGAGCAGTTTGGCGACTTTGTCGAAGGCCTCGCCCGCCGCATCGTCGCGGGTGCGTCCCAGCACGGTGTGGCGGAAGCGTTTGTCCACCAGCACGAGCATCGTGTGGCCGCCGGAGACGGTGAGCGTGAGGAACGGAAACGCAGGCGGGGTGTCGGCGAGGAACGCGGAGTAGAGGTGGCCTTCAAGGTGGTTGACGCCCACGAACGGCACGCCGAGGCCGAAGGCGTAGGCCTTGGCGAAGCTCAGCCCCACGAGCAGCGCCCCCGCGAGGCCCGGCCCGTAGGTTGCCGCCACGGCGTCGAGGTCGGAGGCCGACGCGCCCGCTTGCCGCAGTGCTTCTTGAACGACCGGCACGACGGCGCGTTGGTGCGCCCGGCTGGCCACTTCGGGCACGACGCCGCCCCACGCCGCGTGCTCCATCTGCCCGGCCACCACTGACGACAGCACCCGGCCGCCGCGCAGCACGGCGGCGGCGGTGTCGTCGCAGGACGTTTCGAGGGCAAGAAGCAGCGGGCCGTCGGCGTTCATCGGAAAGGCGAGGATGACGCACGAACCGCCCGGCTACGGCTCCGGTTCGGCCTGCACCGCCGCAGAGGTTGCGGCTTTTCCGTCACAGCCGAACTGTCTTCCCCCTTTTCGCGTACCTTTGCCCCGTCTTTCGCCCCGTTCGTCGATGCGTCTCGTCCTTGCCGCCCTGCTTCCGCTCGCCCTCGCCGCGCCCGTTGCTTCGGCGCAGACGCTTGAACAAGCCGCTGCCTTGCAGGGCACGCAGCGCGTGGCCCTTGGCGCGTCGCAGGTGCCGCAGAGCGGCTTTACGCTCGACAAGCTGTTCGACCCGCAGCACTTTCGGATGTCGCACAGCATCGAGTATTCAACCGGATCGGGCTACGGCGGCGCGTACTCGCTCGGCGTCTACACGAACACGATGCAGTGGCAGTTCGACGAGAAGCTGGCGGCGCGGCTGGACTTGGCCGTCGCCACGTCCCCGACGGGCATTGCGCCCAGCGGCCTCGGCGTGTCGCGGAGCCAAGGCGTGCAGGCGTACGTCCGCAACGCCGAAATCGCCTACCGCCCGACGCGCTCGACCGAGCTGCGCGTGCAGTTTCAGCAGAATCCGTACGCGCAGGGCGTCTACGGCGATCCGTACGGCTACGGGCTGACCGGCTACGGCTACCAGCAGAGCGGCTACGTCCCGGCCAACCGCTCCAGCCGCATTACCGCCACCTTCGGCAGCGGCACAGACGGCGACCTGTTCTGGCGCTCGTCCGGCCGGTGACGGTGCGCGGCGAACCTGACGGCGCTGGCGCGTAAAAGGCGTCCCGTTCTGCGTTTCGTTACCGATGGCCGCAACTTCGTCTCGTCAGGTGTTCAGCGACGTGCTGCTCGTGATCGTCGGGCTGCTCGTGGTGGCGCTGGCCTACGGCACGTTCACGCGGGCGCTGCGTCCACCGCAGACGCTCGCCGAGCAGGTGCAGCAGGATCAGGTGCCCGTGCACGGCGAGGTGCAGGTCGAGGTGCTCAACGGCACGATGGAAGACGGCCTCGCCGCCCGCACCAAAGCGTACCTGCGCAGCCTCGACGGCTTCGACGTCGTGTTGACCGGAAACGCCCGTCGCCGCGACACCGATTCGACGGTTGTGCTCGACCGCGTGGGCAACCGCGAGGCCGCCGAGCGCGTCGCTCGCGCCTTTGGGTTGCCGGCCTCCCGCGTCCGCTCCGAACCACGCAGCGACCTGTTCGTTGACGCTACGGTTATCCTTGGGGCCGACTATCCGACGCTCGCCCCGTTCCAATCGTCCAACTGATCCGCCGTTTTGTCCGATCTGCCCGTTCCCGCGCCGACTGGCCCGCGCCAGCGCACCGCCACCACGCCCGCTCGCATTCTCGCCCAACACGCTGTCGAGGCGTTGCTGTCGAAGAAAGCCAAAGACATTCGCGTGATCGATCTGCGCGGCCTCTCCGCTCCAGCGACGTACTTCGTGATTGCCACGGGCGAGTCTGAACTCCAGATTCGGGCGATGGCCGATGCCGTGCGCGAAACGATTCGCGACGAGGCCGACGAGAAGCCTTGGCACGTTGAGGGCACCGATTTTATGCAGTGGGTGGTGCTGGACTACGTCGATCTGGTTGTTCACCTGTTCCTGCCGGAACGCCGCGCTTTCTACGGGCTGGAACGCCTCTGGGGCGACGCGCCGTTCGAGGACGTTTCGGAAGACAGCACCGGCGACGCCGTGGTGCTGCTCCAGCCTGACGGATCGACCGATCCGTCCTGATTCCTCCGCTTCGATGCGTCCCGCCGTTGTGCTTGCGGTGCTGGCTGCCGCGTTTCCCGGGTGCTTTCTGCTGCCCAAGCCGCGCCTCGCGCCCGAACAGCGCTTCGGCAACCGCCCTCCCGCTGAAAATGCGCAGGAGGCGACGATCTGGACGGTGACGCCCGCTGCGCCGGGGCAAATGTACTTCTACTTCGACGTGCCGGTGAGCGAGGTTGTGCCCCGTGTGGAGCCGCGCACGACGGCACCCGGCGATTCGGCGCGCGTCGAGCTGCTCGTCAAAGGCTCGGTGCCCAACGATTGCTACGAACTGGAGTCGGTGACGGAGACGCGGCAAGCCCGCTTTGTCGACCTCACGCTCCGGATGCGTCGCCCGCAAGGCGTGCCCTGCCGCACGGTCATCCGAACCTATCGCTACTACCACATGCTGCGCGGCGTCTTCGCCCCCGGCCCCTACGTCTTCTCCGCCAACGGCGCATCGCGGCCCTACGAGATCCGCCTGCGCACAATGCTTCCCCGCCCCTCTTCCCGATGAATACCGACCGTCGTGCTGCTCGCCTCGTGGCTCTTGGGGCGTTGGTTGTAGGAGCCGCCGTGGCTGCCGGAGCCTTCGGAGCGCACGGATTAAAGGCGATGGTCACACCCGAGCGGCTGGCGGTGTTCGAGACGGGTGCGAGGTACGCGATGTATCACGGCCTTGCGCTTGTGCTCGTGGGCATGCTCGTGCGGCTGTGGCCGGAACGTTCGTCGGCGTTCGGTCGGGTGGCGGTGCTCTTGGGCCTCGGCGCGGCGGTGTTCTCTGGGAGCTTGTTCGCGCTCGTTTTGCTCGACCTGCCGGTGCTGGGGGCGATTACTCCGGTTGGCGGCGTGGCGATGATCGCCGGGTGGGCGCTGCTGGCGTGGACGATGGCGCGGGCGTAGCTGCTACCGAGCGTCACGGTCTTTGCGCGGGCCGCTCAGCACGGGCGCGAAGCCACGGGCGCGCAGCGCGGCGTCGAGCGCGGGCACGAACGGGCGGGCAAGGCCGGGTGTGAGGTACGGAAGGAAGGTGCGCATCCGGGCGGTGTAGCGACGCACCGGCTGGTACTGCACCCGCACATGATCCGTACCGATGGGGAAGACCGATACGGCCATCCGGTTGCGGTAGATGAGCCGGTCGGAACCGTCCCGGAATGCCGTTTGCAGCGCGGGGGCAGTAGCGACGACCGTCCACCCCGATGCGAGGAGGGCAGATTCGGTGCGGGCACGAACGCTGTCGACGGCATCCGCGCGGGCCAACGATGCCGGCACGGCATAGTCGCGGTAGACCGGCCCAAGGCGTGGGGCACATGCGGCCAGTACGGGCGCAAGGACGACGAGGGTGAGAGCAGACGAACGCATCGGCAAGGGGCAAAAAAAGTCGGGCAGGGACGCTCACCCAACGTCCCCGCCCGGCTGCGTGCCGAAGCACGACGGTGCGGCGGGGCGTTTGGCAAAGCATCCGCCGCCTCGTAGGTACGAAGAACGGCGGAACGACACCCAATCGTGTGCTCGCCTCAGCAGCAGAGCAGGGCGGCCGGCTACAGCGTACGGCACCGGGGACTCGGCTTTCCAGTCCCTTTGCGATACCTCTTGACGAACGCTTCGCGGGCGGTGGAGGGACCCGATGGGCTGGACGGTCGTTGGTGTCGTATCTTTCCCGGCTCTGCCAGAACCCGAAACCCTCTGTTCCTATGCCCTGCGGACGCAAGCGCAAGCGCCACAAGATTGCCACCCACAAGCGCAAGAAGCGCCTCCGGAAGAACCGGCACAAGAAGAAGGTTCGGTAACGGCTTCTTCGCCCCCATGCGGAGCGAAGAACATCTCGGCCTACGCAGCCGCTCCTGCCGTCGTTGTGCGGGAGCGGCTGCACTACGTCGCGGACGTTGGTGTAGCACGTTCTGCGCCCCGGCGCGTTTGGCGTTGAACCAGCGGCCCAGCAAGGCGTAGATTGCAGCATCGCTCCCACGCCTGCCCGATGAACGTCTTTCGCTCGCCCGACCTCTTCCGCGCCAGCCTCCTCGGCCTCGTTGTGGGCGGAAGCGCCGGATTTCTGACCGGCCTGCTTATGGCCCCCGACCGAGGTGAACGGCTGCGCCGCCGCCTCGCGTTTCGCATTGACCAGGCCGCTGCCGACGTGGAGCAACTGGTCGACCGTATGCTCGGGGGCGAACACGCCCGCGTAGCCCGCGACACGGGGCGTGCACTCGTCTCCGATGCCGAAGCCGAAGCCGCTCGCATTCGCGGCGACATCGACCGTCTCCTCAAAGAGCAGCGCAGCAAACGGTAGATGGAGGAGGGCGCACCTGCTCCGCCCCGCATCGTTGGGGGCAAGACCGTCCCCAAACCGAGAGACGCTTGAAAACAGCGTCGGAGTCCTCAGTATCCGGAAACCCGAAACCCGCACTCGGTATGCATCCTGTTGTCATCGGCATCGCTGGAGGGTCCGGATCGGGCAAATCCACGGTGCTGCGCCGCATCATCGAGGCGTTTGGGCCAGAGCAGATCGCGATGCTTGACCACGATGCGTACTACCGCGACCTCGCGCATCTGCCGCACGACGTCCGCGCCGGGTACAACTTCGACCATCCCGACATCTTGGAGACGTCGTTGATGGTGGAACACCTCGACGCGCTGCGGAGCGGCAAGGCCATCGACAAGCCGACGTACGACTTCGTCACGCACAGCCGCCGTGCCGAGACGATCCGCATCGAGCCGCGGGCCGTTGTGATTGTGGAGGGCATTCTCGTGCTGGCCGAGCCGGAGCTTATCGAGCGGATGGACGTCAAGATTTTCGTCGACACCGACGACGACATCCGCCTCGTCCGCCGCATTCGCCGCGACATGGAAGAGCGCGGGCGTTCGATCCACGCCATCCTCGACCAGTACGAGAAGACCGTGCGTCCGATGCACATCGAGTTCGTGGAGCCGAGCAAGCGTCGTGCCGACGTGATCATTCCACGCGGCGGCCACAACCAGGCGGCCATCGAGATGGTGCTGGCACGGATCGAGCTGGCCTTGTGGAAGGCCAGCGGAGAAGCGCCCTCCGCGTGAGGCCTTGCCTCGGCGTCGGATGCTGCTTGGGATCGAGCGAGTTAGAACAGTCCGAGATCGAGACGAGCCTCCTCGCTCATCAGCCCCTTGTGGTAGGGCGGATCCCACACGAGCGCAACGTGCGCCTCCTCGACACCGTCCACCGTCGACACCTTCTCTTCCACTTGCCCCGGCAGAAACTGCGCCGCCGGGCAACCCGGCGCGGTGAGTGTCATCGTCACGTCCACGCGGCCCGTGTCCTCCTCCACGGCAATCCCGTAGATCAGGCCAAGGTCGTAGATGTTGACCGGCAATTCCGGGTCGTAGACCTGCTTGAGCGCCTCGATAACATCGGCTTCGAGGACGTGGCGCGGCTTCTTGGGCGTTTCCATCGGCGGAGGCTTTTCCCGGTGAACGCCCCGCCGCCGTCGCGGTTTTGCCGCGCCGCGCTGCGCCGCCCGTCGCCAGACGAACCGGGTCTGCATGGGGACGGATTGACCCTATCTTGCGGCGTTCCTGCTTCGTTCGGATATGACCTTTCGCCTTTGCACGCGTCTGGTTGGGGCGCTGCTGCTGCTCGCCGCTGACGTCCGCGCCCAAACGGCCACAACTACCCGCGAATGCGTGGCCGTGGCGCTGCCCGGCGCGACCGAGGCGCTTGGCGTTGTCCCGGCGGCTTCGTCGCTGCCGCTTCGGGTGGAAGACGACACCGACCTCAACTACGCCGCCGTTTCGTGGCAGGGCGCGGCGGCGTATGTGTCGCGGTCGTGCCTGAGTCTGGGCTTTCTTCCGCCCAACTTTATCGGGTTTCGCGCCGACTCGCTCACCGTGCTCGCGGCGTGGCTCTCGGCCAGCCCGCCCGCCAAGGGCGAGTACGAAACCACGGGCGAATACGAACGACGCTTGGCCAATTGGCGCAGTACTGTGTCGGTAGATGGACGCACCGGCGATAGTACGTTCGTCGTTACTGTGCCGCTTACCAACGACGAAGTCTCGTACGACGCCGACCGTGCCCGCATGACCGTTCGGTTGTCTCAGCATGCCAGCCTGTCCGTCGATCGCTACCTTGACTCTGTTCCTGCACCCTCTGGACACTGGGCCTACACGTACTTTCGCGATGCCTCGATGCGCAACCGCGACACGCGCGGGCGTTTGCGGCGTGGGTCTTGGGAGTTTACCGCCTATCTTGCCTTTCCCGTAGAACGCTACCCGTACGAGACGCGCCACCCGCTGTTGGACGAACTGACGTTCTACATGCCGCGCCGTGAAGCCCGCACTGTGGCCCCACGGCTGCGCATGGCCCTCACCGTCCGGATGGAACTGCCGTATTTGAGTGCTGGGGTAAGCTGGGGCGCACGCCAAGAGACGATCGTTGGGCTGCATGCCACGCTGGAAAAGGCCGAGGTCTTTAACCCCGAAACCGGCAAGGTCTACGCCCGCGTCGAAGCACCGCTACGTTCAGACGACGTGCACCCCGGCAGCGAGCCAGCCCCTGTAGAGTCAGGTGCCTCTACCTCTTACTCCCTCGGTATTCCTCCACCTGATAACATCACGGTTGAGCGGCAACCTGAAAAAGTATCAGGAAACGACCCCGAATACCCTGACGTCCTACGTAGGGCAGGGATCGAAGGGCGCGTCGTGGTGCGGGCGTGGGTCGGCAAGGACGGTCGTGTCAAGGATGTGCAAGTCTTGCGCTCGGACGACGACCGCTTCAACGAGAACACGATCCGAGCCGTACGATCGTGGCGGTTCAACCCGGCCATCAAGGATGGCAATCCGGTAGATGTCTGGATGACGATCCCGGTGCGTTTCCGACAGCGTTAAGCGCCAAGCGCCCGGCATTGCGGGCAGGTGCTGAGCAGCGACCCGAGCGGAAGGAGGTAAAGCGTCTGCCGTAGCGGGCGAAACCGCCCGGCGTGCGCGGCCACGGCGGTCTTCCTCCGCAGCCAACCGGCGTTGGCAAGGCGCATCCTACGCGCGTCCGTCGCTTTCGACGAGGGGCCGGGGGCGTCAAAATGGAGCGTGGATGCAGGATGTAGTGGAAACGGGCGACGCGATAGAAAAATCTAAGCGAGGGCTTGCACACATATTGCACAGGTGACAGCGTTACGCGCATCTTGCGCCTCCATCGTCCCACTCCTCGTTCCGGACTATGGAAGCTCCTCGACGCTACCTCCCCGACGCCCTCCCGGGCCTGGCCCTGTGCCACCACAACGTGCGGCTGCTCGCCCCCGTGGAAGCGGGACTGCCGGGGCACGTCCCGCTCGTGGCCGCGCTGCTCTCCTGCGGCTTTCCCAGCCCCGCGGACGACCACGCCGTCGAGGTGCTCGACCTGCACGAACTGCTCGTGCGCAACCCGCCCGCCACCTTCTTCATCCGCGCCTCCGGCGAGTCGATGGCCCCGCTCGTGGACGACGGTGACCTGTGCGTGCTCGACCGCAGCCTCACGCCCAAAAGCGGCGACCTCGTGGTGGCATGCGTGGACGGTGCCTTCACGCTCAAGCGGCTGGTGAAGCGCGGCCCGGTGGTGGAACTGGTGCCGGAAAACCCCGCCTACCCGATCATCCGGCTCCGGGGCGAGATGACGCTGGAGGTGTTCGGCGTGGTGACGTTCACCGTCAAGACGCTCCGGCGGCATGGGTAAACCGCTGATCGGGGCCGGGGGCGACGAGGCGGTGGCGGCGGGGCAGACGCGGGAGGCCGTGGCGCTGGTGGACTGCACGAGCTTCTATGTGTCGTGCGAGCGCCTCTTCGATCCGACGCTGCGCGGCAGGCCGATGGTGGTGCTCTCCAACAACGACGGCTGCGTGATTGCCCGGTCGAAGGAAGCCAAGGCGCTCGGCATTGCGATGGGCGTGCCGCTGTTCAAGGTGCGCGATCTGGTGCGGCGCGAGGGCGTGGCCGTGCAGTCGAGCAACTACGCGCTCTACGCCGACCTGAGCCGCCGGGTGATGGAGACGCTGGAGACGTTCTCGGACGACGTGGAGGTCTACTCGATCGACGAGGCGTTTGTGCGGGTGCCTCCGCTGCGCGTGGCCGAGCAGCAGGCGCTGGCCGAGGCGATGCGCGACCGGGTGGCGCAGTGGGTGGGCGTGCCGGTGCACGTGGGGGTGGGGCCGACGAAGGGGCTGGCGAAGCTGGCGAGCGAGGCAGCGACGGCACGGGGCGACGCCTACGCGCTGGCGCTGGGGCCGGAACTCGACGCGCTCTTGGAGGCGACGCCGGTGGGCGAACTGTGGGGCATCGGGCGACGGCTGGCGGCGCGGCTGGAGGCGGCGGGGGTGACGACGGCGCGGGCGCTACGGGACGTGCCGCTGGCGTGGGCGCGGCGGGAGCTGACGGTGACGGGCGAGCGGCTGGTGCTGGAGCTTCGCGGCGTGCCGTGCCTCGGCGTGAACGACGTGGCGGGGCCTCGGCGGACGATCTGCCGGAGCCGGAGCTTTGGTGAGCCGGTAGAGGATGTGACCACGCTCCAGCGGGCGGTGGCGACGTACGTGGCGCGGGCGGCGGAGAAGGCGCGGGGGCTGGGGCTGGCCCCGTCGGGGCTGACGGTGTTCGTCTCGACGAAGCACCACGGGGTCGGGCCGCACCGGAGCGCGGCGCTGGGCGGGACGCTGGCGCGGCGGACGGCGTTCACGCCAGAACTGACGGCATCGGCGGCGGACGTGGTGCGTCGGCTGTGGCGTTCGCACAGCCCGGACGGGCGGGCGTACCGCTACCGGAAGGCGGGGGTGATTCTGCTGGACTTGGTGCCGTCGCGGCCGTTGCAGAGGCACCTGTTCGTGGCGGACGACCCGCGGGAGGCGTCGCTGATGGAGGCGCTCGACGCGGTGAATCGGAGATACGGCAGCGGGTCGCTGCGGCTGGCGTGCGCGGCTCCCACGCTGGCGCGGCGGGACGAGGCGTGGCAGACACAGTCGGGCCAGCGGAGCCGACCGTTCACGACGGATTGGGCGGCGCTGCTGCGCGTGGGGTGACGGAAGTAGGCCGGTTGGTCGCGTGGCCCCTCCAAGACTGTGCGCCTTCGGCAGCAAACGCAAAAACGCCCGGCCTCTGCGATCAGAGGCCGGGCGCTGGAGCCGATAAGCGGATTCGAACCGCTGACCTGTTCATTACGAGTTTTCCAGCAGCGGGCACAAAAACGCCCATAGCGCTATCGTAAGGGCAGGTTCGGGGCTATCATGCTGCTCCTCTTACCGACCCTTTACCGGAAATGACGCCAGAGACCGCTTCCCGCGTGGGCCGATTCGCCCTTGTTGTAGGCGAGCCTATCGACCAGATCGACCCTCAGCCTTTCGTCTGGAGCGACTGGGACGAGGTGCTGGATGGGTTCGATACTGGCTTTTATCGAGGATTGAGCTTGGGAGTAGTTGCTGAGCGGCGCTATCCAAACCGAATGGGATCGAGCGTCAATGGAGAGCATATACTAGCGACGCTAAAGGGAGTCTCTCGGGAGCGTCCTTCAGAGCATATATTCGAATTGGCTGACCTGGCTAAGACGTTTTCGGTGGAGGCTGATCGTCCGCAAAAAGAAGGAGCGACATGTTTCTGGCCCTGTGTGCAGTTCGTTCAGGATCGTAGCATCCTGACGAATTGGCTAAACGTGCTGCTTGAAGTTCACCGAAAAGAAGCTCAGACCCAACCAGAAGAGCCAACGTTGAAGGCGCCCTCTGTCGCTAGGCGAATGAGGTGGAATGGAACCCTAGTTCAACTGGCCTACAACGGTTTTTTGCATTACGAGTCGGGCCTCGTTGAGAAAGGAAATGATCATTGGAAGGATTGGGCGTCTCACTTTGTGGACCGTGACGGAAAGGAGGTTGATCCTCGCGACTTAGCCAAGATTGCCTCAGAACGTGACTTCCATGGTGGTGGGAAACCTGGGAGAGGATATCAAGCAGTACGTGAACTTGTTGCGGGATCTGTAGCGGCGAAATAAAGACCCACACCTGTGTAGAAAACGACCCACCGTTGGTGGTTCGAGATGGGGCGGATTCGGCAACATGCGGCACGTCGCAGCGACATGCCGCACATCGTGCAGGGCATCTGGCTGACGGCTGGATGCCCTTTCGCTTTGTCCGAACCGCCCATGTCTGCCCTTCCCGAAGCCCCTGAAGACCGCTTGGCCGCGCTCCTTCAAGAGGCCGTGCGCCCTCTGTTGAACGAGGCGCTGGAGCCGCTCCGTGTCGCCGTTGCTCAACCCGCGGACGGCCTGCTCACCTTCGCCCAAGCCGCGGCGTGGCTGGCGATCTCCTCCCGCACGCTGGAGAGCATCGTGTCCGACGGCGAACTGCTGCCCATTGTGGTGCGCGGCCAGCGCCGCTTCACCCGCGAACAACTCAGCGCTTACATCCACCGCTGCGCCGGGCGTAAGGCCCGGACGCGGCGCTGAATCCCCTTCCGGCCTTTTTCCACCGGGACCGCTGGCATCCGTGGCCGGAGATGCATAGGTCCATTCCTTCAACCGCTCTACCGTATATGAGCACGAAGAACCATCTGTCCGTCTCGTTCAGCGAGGCCGACAACAACCTCCTTCTCGACGACGACCTCCCAGAGGCCGTCCGTCTGGCCGCGCAAACGCTCGCGCAGGTACTTGCCGACCGCTTCGAGTTGATCGGCGGCTCGGCAGACCTCACGCTCGCGTTCGACGTGTCGGGCGACGACGAGGTGAGCGACCTCTACCTCGCCTTCGACGAGGCGTGATCCAACGGCACAGGGCAGGGGACGCCCTGCCTTGCGCCGCCTTTCTCCACGGGCCAATCGTTCGCACCGATTCGGCAGCGTACCTTTTTACGTCGGGAGTGAAAATCTCCCAAGACCTCGCCTTCTCTGGCTGTGTGCACAACAGCCAGCGGCGCGGCCAACCTTCCCTGATCCGAGAGGGCAGGGGCGTTCGTAGGAAGACGCTGTACGAGGTTGGTCGCGCCCTGCGAGGCCGTACAACGTTTCCTACCGCTATGAAAGCCTATCTGGCTTCCCGCGCCCTCGTGGGCGTCTCGGTGCTTCGCCCGCTTTGGGGAGGTGCCGCATGATCCCGTCCACACACGCCCGCAACGGCACCGCCGCCGCGTTGAGCGTCGAACAGGCCATCGAATACGGCTACCCTGTGTTCGTGGCCGAAGCACCCGCAGACCGTGCCCTTTCTGCCCTTGGGGTAGTCGCGTACGGCCTTCCCGCCGGGCTGTCGTCGCTCGCCCCGCCCGAAACCCTGCGCAGTGCTGCAGTCGTGCTCGTGCACGGCAGCGACGATGGCGAGCGGCAGCGCATGCACGCCCACGCCGAAGCCTTCCTCAAGGCCAAATGGGTTTCGGTCAAGGTGCTCGAAGTCCCGGCCCCGAACGCTATCGCGTGGACAATGACGGAGCCTGCGCCCACCAAGGCCGACCTCGTCCACCGCGAGAACCTGACGCCGGTTTTCTCGCCTCCCAAGCCTGCCAAAGGCGGCGCCGTAGACTGGATGGTGGGCTATGCCGAGAAGCACGCCGAACTGGTCGTCTCGTCGTCGCGCGAGACGTTTGCCCGCGTGCGTCTGGCTAGCGGCGTCCTCGCCACCTTCGCCATCGACGACGCGGCGTTTGCGCACTGGCTCGTGCGGATGCACCGCGCCGAGCACAAGACCATCCCGCCCCGCGAGGCCGTCAAGCAGGCGCAGGAGACGCTGGCCGGGATTGCCCGCGAATCGGGCCATGTGCAAGAGGTGTTCCTGCGCGTCGCACGGGTAGGCGACGAGGTGTACGTGGACCTCGCCGACGAGACGTGGCGCGTGGTGCACATTGGCCAGCACGGGGTACGCATGCTCTCCGACGCCCCCGTGCCTTTCTGGAGGTCGGAAGTGATGAAGCCAATGCCGCTCCCGGTGCTCTGCGCTTCGGACGAAGATGCCGTGGTAGCGCTTGGGCATCTCCGGCGCTTCTTCCGCATTGCCTCGTCCAACGATGCGGTGCTCTTCACCGCGTGGCTCGTCTACCTGTTCTCCGGTGTCCGGCCCTATCCGGTCGTGTCCATGTCGGGCGACCAAGACTCGGGCAAGAGCACGGCCACCGACTTCGCCAAGCGGCTGGTGGATCCGAGCGCGCCGCGGCACCTCCCCCTCCCGCGAAGCCACGAGGACCTGATGGTGCTGGGGCGCGGGAGGCACCTGCTCTCGTACGACAACCTCTCGCACGTGCCGCCGTGGCTCTCCGACGCCATCAGCTCCATCACCACAGGCGGCGGCTTCGCCACGCGGGCTCGCTATACAAACAAGGGGCAGTCGGTGATCGATTTGGCCAGCCCCGTGCTGCTCAACGGCATCGACGACGTAGTACGTCGGCACGACCTTGGCAGCCGCACGCTACGCATCCGGTTTGCGAGCATTCCCCCCGAGGGACGCGAGCCGCTTCGCACGCTTGAAGCAGCCTTCGAGGAGGCGATCCCGTCGCTTCTTGGAGGACTGTTCTACGCCGTCTCGGTGGCGCTCCGGGAAGCTCCGAACCACGCGGCCCTCCCCGTCCCACTTCCCACACGGCTGATGGACTACGTGGCGTGGGGCAGGGCCACGGAGCGCCTCTACAACCTCCACGGGGGCGACGCTTTCGACGACGCCTTTCGGGCGTGCTTCCTGAACGCCAGCCGAGACGCCGCCGACGACGACCCGGTGGTGAGCGCGCTCGGCCTTCTCTTGGAGGCCGAGGGCCGGTGGGAAGGCACGGCGCGTGACCTGCTCCACGACCTCCAGTCGTACCTGCCCGTCCATATGCAAATGCGCTCCGGGTACGGGCCGGAGAAGCTCGCCCACCACCTGCGGTCTATGAAGCCGGTCTTTCCGTTCATCGGGGTGACGTTTAGCCAGTGGCGCGAGACGGGCAAGCAGCGGCGGCGGATGATGTCTTTTTCTCTTTCTCTCTAAATCTTGTAGTACAAAACCGTCCGAACCGTCCGACGCGAACCAAACCGGCTCTTTTGATCCTGAAAAGGGCGAAAAACGTCGGACGGTTTGGGCCGGGAAACCGTCCGCCAACCGTCCGAACCGTCCGCTCAAAACGGGACACGTTGCGGACGGTTGGCGGACAGTTCGGCGAGGCAAACCGTCCGACGAAAACGGGCCATTGGGGGCTGGAATCGACGGTTTGAGCCTTGGCGGACGGTTCGGACGGTTTTGCAGTGCACCTTCTATCCTCTCTCTATGTCACGGCTGCGAAAAATCGGCACGCGGTACTACCTCTACTTCACCGACTCGCGCCGGACACCGCGCGAAAAGTCTTACCCGCTTGGGGAGGTCTCGCCCAGGAAGGCCAAGGACATGAAGGCCGATCTGGACGTGCAGTACCGGCTGCAAACCTTCGATCCGTGGTGTCCCTCCAAGGACAGCTCTTCTGCCCCGGGGCTACTCCGCGACGCCATTGATCGGTTCTTCGACGAGCGGCAAGGTCTGTCGGAAGCCACGGAGACCAACTACCGCAACACCCTCACGCATTTCCTGCACGCGACCCCTCCAGGCCTGCGCCTCAGCGACGTGCAGCCCCGGCACATAGCCACCTTCGTGTACGACCGCGCCTGCAAGCCCAACACCCTAGGGTGTGTGGACATTACCGTAGGAGATGCATCGTGGCGGCGAAAAGCACGAAACTGAGGTAGTTACGCCCCGTCTTCTCGTACCGCGTGGCCACTCGCCGGCAACGCTTCACCCACCCAA